>Ga0207870_100012_pt1 | contig 385401 bp, 332 predicted proteins | sample CeladaPassage60B_FD_187477 | JGI IMG/M metagenome (GOLD analysis project Ga0207870, IMG submission 187477) | Cellulose-adapted microbial communities from the Joint BioEnergy Institute, USA - Passage3 60B (SPAdes) (version 2) | ecosystem: Engineered > Bioreactor > Continuous culture >...
CGTCGCATCCTGGGGCTGGAGTCGGTCCCAAGGGTTGGGCTGTTCGCCCATTAAAGCGGTACGCGAGCTGGGTTTAGAACGTCGCGAGACAGTTCGGTCCCTATCCGCTGCGCGCGTAGGAGACTTGAGGGGGGCTGTCCCTAGTACGAGAGGACCGGGATGGACGAACCTCTGGTGTGCCAGTTGTGCCGCCAGGTGCATGGCTGGTTGGCCACGTTCGGTGTGGATAACCGCTGAAGGCATCTAAGCGGGAAGCCAACCCCAAGACAAGGTCTCCCACCCCTGCGCAAGCAGGGGGTAAGGTCCCCGCGAGACTAGCGGGTTGATAGGCCGGTGGTGGAAGCTCGGTAACGGGTGGAGCCGACCGGTACTAATAGACCGAGGACTTGGCCGCACACGGTGCAGGCGGCACCGCGTCGGCCTCCAGATGTCGCGCCCGTGGTGCCCAATGGGCTTGTCGTCACGGTGGTAATGGCGGAAGGGAAACACCCGGTCACATTCCGAACCCGGAAGTTAAGCCTTCCAGCGCCGATGGTACTGCACCTTGGCGGGTGTGGGAGAGTAGGTCGCTGCCGGACGACATTCTGCGAATGCCCCCGGTCATGCGGACCGGGGGCATTCGCATTTTCGGCGACCTTTTCGGCCCCGAGGAGTGCTCCTCGGGGCCGTTTCACCGCCGGCACCGTGCCCGGCCTGCGAGCCACGGGTGAGCCGGCGATCACACCCGCCGGGGCAGGGTGGCGGATTCCGCGGCGGCTGCCGCGGACCTTCGGGGGCCGAGGGCAGCCGGACCGGGCGACGTCGGCGTTTGCCGGGGCTTGCTAGGCTGGTATGGCCTGGCCACCCGCCGACGGGTGGCCTTCATCGCGTCAGACCAGTCAACGCGGGACGGCGACGAGCGAACGGGGCGAGGTACCCCGCGGCCGAGTCCACCCGCATATCGATAGACGGCTTGCCCGCGCATGTGCCGTGACAGCGCGCGTGCTGTGCGGGCGATTAAGGACAGAAGTGAACAGAGAGAACGGGCGCGAGAACGTAGGACGGCCCGACAAGGGCGGCTCCCGATCGGGAGGCGCGAACTCCGGTCGTGACCGCGGATTCCGCGACGATCGCGCGGGCGAGGGACGAGGGAGGCGCGAAGGAGACGTGAGCCGTTCCGGTGAGCGCCCGGGCCGGCGTCCGGGAAAGGCCCCACGCCAGGGCGAGCGATGGGATTCCGGCCGTGGCCGGGGCCGTGACGAGCGTGGCGGCCGCTGGTATGACCGCGGCCAGGGCGGCGGCCGGCGCGGCCGCGACGATGACATGGATCGAGGACCCTACCGCGGCGCGCCCAGGGGGAGCCGGGACGACCGCCGCGGGTTCGGCGCTCGCGATGACCGGAACCGCGGCGGCCGGTATCGCGAGGGCGCCGCCGGCGGGCGGCGCGACCGGCGGGACCGGGACGACCGTCCCCGGCGCTACTTCGACGACCGCCGGGCCGAGGACCGCGGCTCGCGCGACCGCAAGGCGCGGCCGTTCACCCGGGAGGGGAGCCGCGACCGGGAGGAGGCCCGCGGCATCCGGGCGCGGTACGGCCGCGCCGAGGCGAAGCCCGAGCCCGCGCGGGACGAGCCGCCGCCGGTCCCGGCGGACATCACGCCCAAGGACCTCGACAAGGAGGTGCGCGAGAGGCTCTCGACGTTGCCGAAGAGCCTGGCGAACCTGGTCGCCGTGCACCTGGTCGCGGCCGAGCGGGCGCTCGCCGAGGACGACCCGGACCTTGCGTACGAGCACGCCAAGGTGGCGCGCCGCTTCGGCAGCAGGGTGGGCGTGGTGCGCGAGGCCGCAGGCATCGCCGCCTACCGCGCTGGCCGCTACGCCGAGGCGCTAAACGACCTGCGCGCCGCGCGGCGGCTCATGGGCACCGACGACCTGCTGCCCCTGCTCGCGGACTGCGAGCGCGGCCTCGGCCGTCCCGAGCGGGCCCTCGAGGTGATCCGGTCCGCCGAGCCGGAGCGCCTCGGCCGGGCGGTGCGCATCGAGCTGGCGATCGTCGAATCGGGCGCGCGCCGCGACCTCGGCCAGAAGGAGGCCGCCGTCGTCACCCTGCAGCGCCTGCCGGATCTGCGGGACCCCGAGCCCCATCCATGGTCGGCGCGGCTGGCCTTCGCCTACGCCGACGCCCTCGCGGACGCCGGGAAGACCGAGGCGGCGATCCAGTGGTTCGGCAGGGCGATGATGTTCGACGAGTACGGCGACACCGACGCGGCCCTGCGGTACGCCGAGCTCACCGGCAACGACGTCCCCACCACCGAGATCGAGGACATCGAGGAGGACTACGCGGACCTCGAGGCCGAGGAGCACGACGAGCCCGCGGACCGGCCCGCCGCGGCCGGCCAGGAGGCCGCCGAGACCCCGGGCGGCGAGCCCCACGGTGACGCGGCCTCAGCCGGGCAGGGCGGCCCGGAGGACGCCTCCGGCCGGGGTGACGACGCGGCCGCCGACGCCGCGCGGCCGGACCGGCCGGCCGATGACCGTGAGCACACGACCGGCCAATCCCGGGAACGCCACGAGCCGGGCGACGCGACCGCCGAGACGCCGGTCGCCGGGCCGGGGGACGCGGAGCCGCCCGCGCCGTCCGGGGATGCGGCGGGTGCCGCGCCCCGTGCCGACGCGGCGGCGAGGGCCGGTGGTCCGGAGCCGGACGCCACAGGCGAGGCCGTACGCGGTCCCGGAGCCGACGCCCCGTCGGCACCGGCCGAACCCGGCGCGGCCGAGCAGGCCGGCGAGCCGGGCCGCGTCGCGGAGACCGGCGGGGCGGCCGACCCGAGCCGCGAGGTTGTGGCAGGGAACGGGCCCGACGCCTCGGTGAACGGAACCGCGGACGATGCCGCGCCGGACGGCGCAGTCGGCCCGGCGGCCGTGTCACCGCCCGAGGTCGCCGGCGACGAGGCTGCCGCCGCGCCCGCCCCGGCGCGCGACGAGACCTGAGGCGACGACGCCACGGCGCGGGGCGGCGGGCGCGCGCCGGCCGGCGGCGGGCCGTACCGCCCCGGTCCGCCTGCCCGCCGCTCACCCGGGGCTCAGGACGCCTTGTCCGGGCTGATCTTGTTGAGCCAGTGGAGGATGCCCGCGACGTTCGAGGGCGCGCCGCTCAGCAGCTCGAACCGCTCGGCGGTCTCCGGATCGTCGGCGGCGAGCGCGGCGTAGCGTTCCTTGGTGCGGTCGCGCACCATCGCCACCGCGTGGTCGAGGTCGAGGCCCTCGGCGTGCGCCTGCTTGGTGGCGTCGACCCACACCCGCAGCTCCTCGGCCGACCGCTCCAGGGTCGCGGTCACGTCGTCGACCGGCCCGTAGTGGCTGAACAGCAGGCGCTGCGGGCCGAGATCGCCGAACAGCTTGATCGAGTTGAGCGCGGTCTGCAGGTCGAAGTCCGGCGGCGGGGTGGCGGGACGCAGGTCGCCGGTCTCCGGCAGGTACACCCCCGCGGCGTCCCCGACGTACAGGTCGCCGGTCTGCGAGTCGAGCAGGCCCACGTGGTGCTTGGCGTGGCCGGGCGAGTAGTGGCTGTCGAGCCGCCGCCCGCCGCCGAGGTCGATCGACCCGGTGTCGCCGAGCGCGCGGATGCGCGCGGCGTCGGTGGGGGTGAGCGTGCCGAACAGCACGTCGAGCTTGTCCCCCCACACCATGCGGGCGCTGGCCATCAGGCGGCTGGGGTCCGCCAGATGCCGGGCGCCCTTCTCGTGCACCACGATCTCGGCGTTGGGGTAGTGCCGGGCGAGGTCGCCGACGCCGCCGGCGTGGTCGAGGTGGATGTGGGTCACCACGATGGTGGCGAGGTCCTCGGGGCCGACCCCGAGCGAGGCGAGCGCGTCGATCACCGTCGGCGCGGAGGTGGAGGTGCCGGTCTCGACGAGGCAGGGCCGATCGCCGAGGATCAGGTATCCGGCGGTGATGCCGGAGTACCCGGCCATCCGCGTGTCGATCTCGTAGACGTCGCCGCCGAGCGCTCTCACGTTGTCCACAGCGCACCCCTGGGTGATAGCCGTCCCACGATGGCGATCAGATCATGCCCGTTTCGGCGTCTCTGACCGATCCAAGTGATCCTACTCACCGAGGCTTTCCCAGGGCAGTGACGAGCCGCACGGCGGTACGGCGGCCCGCCGGCGGTGCCGTACCGCGAACCGGCCGCCGGCGAGCGAGGGGCCCGGGCGCTCGCCGCCAGGAGACTCCGCCCGGGACGGAACGGCGGGTGAGCGCCGCGTGCGGCCGAGACCGGCTCGCCGCGGCGCACCGGTGTGCCCGCGGCCGGCCGGCTCCCGCCCGCCGAGGCGAGTCCGGCGGCCCGCCGGTGAAGCCGGTCAACTCAGCCGGTGCGGTCAGCCGGTGAAGAACGTGCGCATGACGAGGCCGGTGCGCGGCTTGGGGCCGAACGAGGTCGACTTGCGGGGCACGAGCTCGCCCTGCGCGGCCACGGCGAGCACGTCGTCCACGGACAGCGGCCGCAGCAGGATCGCCGTGCCGCCGGTCTCGTCGGCGCGGCGCACCGCCTCGGCGGGGTCGTCGTGCACCACCAGCACGGACCGGTCGTCGTCCGGCACCCCGAACACCCGCGGCAGCAGGAACTCGCCGAGCACCGCCGGGTCCAGCGACCGCCAGCGGGGGGAGCGCTCCCTCGGCATCGCGTGCTCCAGCTGCAGCGGGTCGGGCTCGGTGAGCAGGTGCGCGTGCCCGCCCCCGGCGAGCACGAACGCCGGCCTGGAGGCGCCGGCGAGCGCGGCCAGCGCGGCATGCAGGTCGGTGAAGTCCCGCACCCGGCAGGCGCCCTTGGCACGGGCGGCGGCCTCCTCGGGCGGCAGGCCGGGCAGCACGCGGTGGATCGCCTTCACCTGCGGCGGGTAGGCGGTGGAGTCGACGAGCATGGCGAGCCCGTAGTCCCACGGGCCGTCGCCCGCCCCCGCCTCGCGCCGCTCCCGCTGCAGCAGCCGGTAGGTCGCGTACCGGTGGTGGCCGTCGGCGATGAGCGCCCGCCGGCCGCGCAGATCGGCCGCGACCGCGTCGATCTCGTCCGGGTCGGTCACCGCCCACAGCCGGTGCCGCAACCCGTCGCGGGTGCGCACGTCGGCCAGCGGCAGCCGGGACTCGGCCACGTCGGCGACGAGCCGGGTGGCGGTGCCGCCGCCCTCGTACAGCAGCAGGATCGGCTCGAGGTTCGCCTCGGTGGCCCGCATCAGCCCGAGCCGGTCGGCCACGACCGCGGCCACCGTCTCCTCGTGCGGCAGGATGATCCGCTGCCGCGGGTCGGCCAGGCCCACGTTCCCGATCAGGCCCCGCTGCAGGTGGCCGTGGCCGCTCTGCTCGTAGACGTACAGCGCGGGGAGGTCGTCGACGGTGAGCACGCCGGTCGCCAGCCAGTCCCGGAGGGTGTCGCGGGCCTCGCCGTACCGGTGCCGGTCCGCGCCAGGAAGGATGAGGCGCGCCACGTTGTTGGGATGAAGGCTGAGAAGGTTCCGCAGATCGTCCGGCGAGATCAGGTCGTACGGCGGGGAGGTGACGTCCGCGAGATCGGCCACCGCGTAGCGCACGCCGCGCAGCGGTCGCAGCAGCAGGCCGTCCGGCAACGGCACCCCGGTGCTCGGCATGTCGGGCACACTCCCCTGTCTGTCTGATTGATCCTGATTGTGCCCCGATGATGAAGTGGTACCTGATTGGCCCGATACTCGGGAGCTTTTACCGTTCGAAGGAGGTCCCACGTAATGGTGCAAGGACCAAACCCCGCGCCTGATTCCCCGGCGCACGGACCCGGCGCGCCGAGCGGCGACGTCTACGACTGGTTCCGGCGCGGGGTACGGCTCCTGGAGGAGGGCAGCCCGGCGGCGGCCGCGGCCCTGCTCGAGCGCGCCGCCACCGCCGAGCCGGAGTCGCGGAGCATCCGGGAGGCGCTGGCCCGCGCCCAGTTCAACTCGCGCCGGTACGCGGAGGCCGCCGAGAACTTCCGCTGGATCGTGTCCGCCAACCCGACCGAGGACTACGCCTACTACGGCCTCGGCCTGTCGCTGTGGCGCACCGGCGACATGGAGGCCGCCCAGGAGCCGCTCGCGATCGCCGTCGCGATGCGCCCGGACCTGCGGCACTACGCCTCCGCGCTGCGGCAGGTCCGCGCCACCCTGCGGGCGAGGCGCGGATGAGGGGGGAGACGGGCATGACGGACACCGAGACCCGGGACCCCGAGGCGTCGGACGGCGAGCCGCCGCTCATCGCCGGGTACGACGCGCTCCTGCTCGACCTCGACGGCGTCGTGTACCTCGGCCGCGGTGCCGTACCCGGCGCGCCCGAGTCGCTGAGCCGCGCCGCCGAGCGCGGCGTGCGCCTCGCCTACGTCACCAACAACGCCTCCCGCACCCCGGCCGCGATCGCCGACCACCTCGCCGCCCTCGGCGTGCCCGCCACGCCGGAGGACGTGGTCACCTCGGCGCAGGCCGCCGCGCGGCTCGTCGCCGAGCGGGTGCCCGCGGGCACCCCGGTGCTCGTGGTGGGCGGCATGGGGCTGCGGCAGGCGCTGCGCGCCCGCGGCCTGCGCCCGGTCTCCACCGCCGCGGAGAACCCCGTCGCGGTCGTCCAGGGCATGTCCCCGGACCTTTCCTACCCGCTGCTCGCCGAGGGCGTGCTCGCGGTACGGCGCGGCGCCTGGTTCGTCGCCACCAACGGCGACCACACGATGCCGACGCAGCGCGGCGAGCTGCCGGGCAACGGGTCGATGGTGCGGGTCATCGCCACCGCCACCGGCGTCGAGCCGGTGATGGCGGGCAAGCCCGAGCCGCCGCTGCACCGCGAGTCGATCCTGCGCACCGGGGCGCGCCGCCCGCTCATCGTGGGCGACCGGCTCGACACCGACATCGCCGGGGCGAACCGGGCCGGCGCGGACAGCCTGCTCGTGCTCACCGGCGTCACCACGCCTCTCGACGTGCTCACCGCCGAACCGATCCACCGGCCCACCCACATCGCCGCCGACCTGCGCGGCCTGCACCGGCCCGCGGCGACGCCGGTGCGCGACGGGTCCGGCTGGCGATGCGGGGGCTGGCTCGCCCGCTGGGCGGACGGCAGGCTCCACCTCGACCGGGAGGCGGCGGCCGCCGATCCGATCGACGGGCTGCGCGCCTCCTGCGCGGCCGTGTGGGAGGGCGTGGGCGCCGGCCGGGCGGACGACGACGCGGTCAAGGCTGCGCTCGCGGCGCTCGACGACTGAGCGCCGCCGGGGTCACAGCAACCGGCGCAGGCGGAGCAGGTCGCCGAGGCTGGCGTCGATCTTCACCCGGCCGCCGAGCAGGGCGCGGGCGAGGTCGAGCTCGCCGTTCACCAGCCGGAGCAGGTCGTCGCTGGTGAGGGTGAGCCTGATCTCGGGCTGGCGGCCGTCCGGGAACGGCGACTCGGTGAACGGGTCGAGGCCGTCGGGGTGGATCCGGCCGTAGAAGACCACGCCGATGTCGGAGAGGCGGCAACTGAGCGTGCGCTCCACGACGTGCTTGGTCCGGATCTCCTCGTCGAGCTCGTGGAACCGCTCAACGAGCTTGTCCAGCGCCGCGCGACACTCCTCGACGCTCGCCATTCGGTGGCCCTCGCTTTCTGCGGCCGCTCGATACGTTTCCTACCTACGGACCGTAACTGTTCCCGGCGGTGCCGCGCGCGGCCCGCCGGGCGAACATTGCCCACCGGCATCCTGACGCGAAACACGGGTTCCCCCATCCCGTTCCGCCCCGGGCCGCCCCGGCGGCCCCGCCCGCGCCCGCCGTACCGGAGCCCGCTGAACCGAATGATCACCGCGCGCGTAGCCCATCACGGGTGGCCCCTCACACCCAAGGCCCGGCACACCCGGGCGGCGCGCGTCCACAGCACGGCATCGGCCGCACCGACCGGGCCACCGGACGGCTAGGGTCGGGGGCGGGCACGATGCGCGGGCCCGCGAGGCCCGCCGCGATGCGCCTACCGACGACGGCACCGGTGGACGAAGGAGAGGCATGATCGCAAGCGGTGGCGACGGCGAGGGACGGCACGTCCCACGGCTCTCGCAGGCCTCCACGGAGCGGGCCGCGCCCGGCGGCGGCCGTCCCGGCCCCGGCGACGGGCCCGGCGGCTCGGCGGCCGCGCCGGTCGAGGCCGCGCTCGCCCCGCTGCGGCGGCTGGAGACGCTGCCGGTGCGCGAGCACGTCGCCGTGTACGAGCAGGTGCTCGCCGACCTGGAGGCGACGCTCGCCACCGTGGCCGCCGATCCCGCCGCCGCGGGCGGGACCGGGGGCGGGACCGGGGATCGGACACCGCACGGGCCCGCCGCCCGCCCCGACGGCCGGGCGGGCGCACCGGACGGGGCGGCGCGGCCGTGAAGCGCACCCGCCTCGACACCGAGCTGGTCCGGCGCGGGCTGGCCCGCTCCCGCGAGCACGCGGCCGAGCTGATCCGCGCCGGCCGGGTCACCGTGCAGGGCCGGGCGGCGAGCAAACCCGCCACCCAGGTGGACACGGCCGCGGCGATCGTGGTCAAGGAGGCCGCGGAAGGGCCGGACTACGTCTCCCGCGGCGCCTACAAGCTCGCCGGGGCCCTGGAGGTCTTCGGGCCGCGCGGGCTCACCGTGCGCGGGCGGCGCTGCCTCGACGCGGGCGCCTCCACCGGAGGCTTCACCGACGTCCTGCTGCGCAACGGGGCGGCGCACGTGATCGCGGTCGACGTCGGGTACGGCCAGCTCGCCTGGTCACTGCGTATTGACGAGCGGGTTACCGTGATGGAGCGGGTCAACGTCCGCGACCTCACGCCCGAGCTCGTGGGCGACCCGCCCGACCTGATCGTCGGCGACCTGTCGTTCATCTCGCTGCGGCTGGTCCTGCCGCCGCTGCACGCGTGCGCGGCGCCCACGGCCGACTTCGTGCTGCTGGTCAAGCCGCAGTTCGAGGTGGGCAAGGGGAAGGTGGGCCCCGGTGGCGTGGTCCGGGACCCGAAGCTGCGCGCGCAGGCCGTGCTCGACGTGGCCCGGGCCGCCGAGGAGCTCGGCATGACCGTGCGGGGCGTGACGGCGAGCCCGCTGCCCGGGCCCGCGGGCAACGTCGAATACCTCATATGGCTGGGCAAGGGCCCCGGAGTCCCGCCCGTCCCCGACGTGGCGGCGGCGGTGGAGCGTGCGGTCGCGGAGGGCCCGCGGTAGGCGATGGCGATGGACGGACCCCAGCAGTGTTTCGTCGGTTCGGGAGCCGGCGGCCGGGAGGCGTCCCGGCGCCCGGCCCCCGCTGAGCGGTTGGAGTCGGCTTGAGGCTTTCCCACGACCCTTCCCAACGGCCGCTGTCCCAACGGCCGCTGTCCCGGCGGCCGCGTCCCCCGGAGCCGGGCGCGCCCGGCTCCCGCGGCCCGGCGCCGGGGCGCCCCGCCGCGCCCCCGGCCCACGCCGTCCAGGCTTGGGAGGTGCGATGAACGCCGAACGGTCGGTCCTGCTCACCGTGCACACCGGGCGGGCGGCGGCCGTGGAGAGCGCGCGGCTCGTCGTCGAACGGCTGCTCCATGCGGGCGTGGCCGTCCGCGTGCTGAGCGACGAGGCCGACGAGATCGGCTGCCGCGGCGTCGAGGTCGTGCCGCCCGGCCCGGAGGCCGTCGACGACGCGGAGATGCTCATCGTGCTCGGCGGCGACGGCACGCTGCTGCGGGCGGCCGAGCTCGCCCGGCCGTCGAAGACCCCGGTGCTCGGCGTGAACCTCGGCCACGTGGGGTTCCTCGCCGAGGCCGAGGTGGAGAACCTCACCTCGGTGGTGGACGCGGTGGTCGGCCGCGACTACCAGGTCGAGGAGCGGATGACCATCGACGTCACGGTGCGCAGCAACGGCGCCGTGCTCGCCGCCACCTGGGCGCTGAACGAGGTCACGGTGGAGAAGACCGCCGGGCACATGCTCGAGGTCGTCGCCGAGATCGACGGCCGCCCGCTGTCCCGCTGGGGCTGCGACGGGGTGATCTGCGCCACCCCGACCGGGTCGACCGCCTACGCGTTCTCCGCGGGCGGACCGGTGGTGTGGCCCGAGGTCGACGCGCTGCTCGTGGTGCCGATCAGCGCGCACGCGCTCTTCTCCCGCCCGCTCGTCGTCTCCCCGCGCTCCACGGTCGCGGTCGAGGTGCTGCCCGGCGGCCCGCCCGGCGTGCTGTGGGCCGACGGCCGCCGCCGCATCGACCTGCGGCCCGGCGCCCGCGTCGAGGTGTGCCGGTCCGCCACCCCGGTACGGCTCGCGCGGCTGCACGGCATCGAGCACAGCGGGGCCCTGTTCACCGACCGGCTCGTGCGCAAGTTCCGCCTTCCGGTGGAGGGCTGGCGCGGCCGCGCCCGCCCCTGACCCCGGCGGGCGGGCCGCCGTCCCCAGGGCCGCACCGGTCATCGAAAGCGTGCGCGACGAGCGCGTAGGATCGAGCCGGCACGAGCTGAGATCGTGGCGAAACGGGAGGGACCAGTGCGGCCCAGGGTCGAGGAGGTCCGGATCCGAGGGCTCGGCGTCATCGACGAGGCGGTTCTGGAGCTGTCCCCGGGACTCACCGTCGTGACGGGGGAGACCGGGGCGGGCAAGACCATGGTGGTCACCGGGCTCGGCCTGCTCTTCGGCGGCCGGGCCGATCCCTCGCGGGTACGGCCGGGCGCCGACCGGGCCCTCGTCGAGGGCACCATCGTGGTCGACCCGGACGGCAAGGTGGCCCGCCAGGTCGAGGAGGCCGGGGGCGAGATCGAGGACGGCCGCCTCATCATCGCGCGCAGCGTCTCCGCCGAGGGGCGGTCCCGCGCCTGGCTCGGCGGCCGCACCGTGCCGGTCGGCACGCTCACCTACCTCGCCGACGACCTGGTGGCCGTGCACGGCCAGATGGACCAGCAGCGGCTGCTGCAGCCCGCCCGGCAGCGCGCCGCGCTCGACCGCTACGCCGGCCCCGAGCTCGCCGAGACGCTCGCCGCCTACCAGGAGGTGTACCGGCGGCACCGGGAGGTCACCGAGCTGCTGGACGAGCTCACCACCAAGGCGCGGGAGCGGGCGCAGGAGGCCGAGATGCTCCGCTTCGGCCTGGAGGAGATCGAGAAGGTCGACCCCAAGCCGGGCGAGGATGCGGCGCTGCGCGAGGAGGAGGAGCGGCTCTCCCACGCCGACGCGCTGCGCAGCGCCGCCGAGACCGCGCACCTCGCGCTGCTCGGCGACCCCACGACCACCCAGGTCGCGCAGGACGCCGCCACCCTCATCGCCCAGGCCCGGTCGGCGATCGAGGCGGTGCGCGGGTTCGACGCGGCGCTCGGTGCCATCGCCGACCGGCTCGCCGAGGCCGGCTACCTCGTCTCCGACGTCGCCACCGACCTGGCCGCGTACGCCGAGTCCGTCGACGCCGACCCGGCACGGCTCGCCGCCGTGCAGGAGCGCCGCGCCCAGCTCACCGTGCTCACCCGCCGCTACGGCGAGGACGTGAACGCCGTGCTCGAGTGGGCCCGGAACGCCGCCGCCCGGCTCGCCGAGCTCGAGGGCGACGACGACCGCATCGCCGAGCTCACCAGCGAGCAGGAGGAGCTGACCGCCCGGCTCGCCGAGCTCGCCGGGCGGCTCACCGAGATCCGCAAGGCCGCGGCCGAGCGGTTCGGCGAGGCGGTCACCGCCGAGCTGGCCGCCCTCGCCATGCCGCACGCCCGGGTCACCGTGGCGGTCACCCCGGGCGAGGAGTTCGGGCCGCACGGCGTCGACGAGGTCGAGCTGCGGCTCGCCGCCCACCCCGGCGCCCCGGCGCTGCCGCTGCACAAGGGCGCCTCCGGCGGCGAGCTGAGCCGGGTGATGCTCGCCATCGAGGTGGTGTTCGCCGGCGCCGACCCGGTGCCCACGTTCGTGTTCGACGAGGTGGACGCCGGGGTGGGCGGTAAGGCCGCGGTGGAGATCGGCCGCCGCCTGGCCCGGCTCGCCCGCACCGCCCAGGTGATCGTCGTCACCCACCTGCCCCAGGTGGCCGCGTTCGCCGACCAGCACCTGGTGGTGGAGAAGGCGAACGACGGCAGCGTGGTGCGCAGCGGCGTGGTCGCGCTCGACCGGGAGGGCCGGGCCCGGGAGCTGTCCCGCATGCTCGCCGGGCTGGAGGACTCCGAGCTGGGCCGCGCCCACGCCGAGGAGCTGCTCGCGATCGCGGAGGCCGACAAGGCGGCCGCCGCCCGCTGACCGGCCGACCGGCTTATGCCGCCCGAACACCGGGGCGGCTAGGCTCTACCGCGGTGTTCCCGGTCCCGCCCGCGGCGCCCGAGATGCCGGTGGCACGCATTGTTAGGGTTGATCCGGGGGCGGGATCATTGGGTGTTCTTGGGGGCCGTCGCCCCGGTCGGCCCGAAGGCCGCGATGCGGCCGGGCGGTCGGGGCGGCGGCGGACGTGTGTACGGGGAGCGATGGCTTGTGACACGCCGCGTGCGGCGAGGCGTCCCGAGGAGCTCGCTCTGGCAGGATGGTCGTGATGAAGGTGCCGACCTTTAAGGTTCCGGGCCTCCGCCGGCGGAAGGGCGACGACCTTCCCGGGCTGACGGCGACGGCGAGGATCGATCGGCGGACCAAGAGGCTCACCAAGCGTCTCAAGGCCGGCGAGATCGCGATCATCGATCACGTCGACATCGACCGGGTGAGCGCGGAGGCGCTGGTCGCGTGCGGTGCGGCGGCGGTGATCAACGTCGCCTCCAGCATCAGCGGCCGGTACCCGAACCTCGGCCCCAAGATCCTGCTCGAGGCCGGTGTGCCGCTGATCGACAACGCCAGCCCGGAGCTGTTCGAGCGCGTGCGCGACGGCGACGTGGTGCGCCTGCACGAGGGCCAGGTGTACGTCGGGGACGAGCTGGTCGGCAAGGGCGAGCCGCGCACGCTGGAGAGCGTCGAGGCGGCGATGGCCGAGGCGCGGGCCGGGCTGTCGCTGCAGATCGAGGCGTTCACCGCGAACACGATGGAGTTCATCCGCCGGGAGCGGGACCTGCTCATCGACGGCGTCGGCGTGCCCGAGATCCGCACCCGGATGGAAGGCCGGCACGCCCTGGTGGTGGTGCGCGGCTACCACTACAAGGAGGACCTCGCGGCGCTGCGGCCGTACATCCGCGAGTACCGGCCGGTGCTCGTCGGCGTGGACGGCGGGGCCGACGCGCTGCTCGAGGCGGGCTACCGGCCGGACATCATCATCGGCGACTTCGACTCGGTCTCCGCCAAGGCGATCACCTGCGGCGCCGAGCTCATCGTGCACGCCTACCGGGACGGCCGCGCCCCCGGCCTGGAGACGGTCCGCAAGCTCGGGCAGGACGCGGTGGTGTTCCCCGCGGCCGGCACGAGCGAGGACGTGGCGCTGCTGCTGTGCGACGACAAGGGCGCGAGCCTCATCGTCACCGTCGGCACCCACTGGACCCTCGAGGAGTTCCTCGACAAGGGCCGCTCCGGCATGTCGAGCACCTTCCTCACCCGGTTGCGGGTCGGCAGCAAGGTGATCGAGGCGAAGGGCGTGAGCAAGCTCTACCGCAGCCGGATCTCCGCCGGCTCGCTGCTCATGCTGGTCGCCACCGCCCTGATCACGATCGCGGTCGTGCTGTACAGCGCGCCCGTGGGCAAGGTCTGGCTGAACGGCCTGCGCGACACCTGGAACGGATTCATCTTCTGGCTGGTCGGACTGTTCTCGTGATCGATTTCCGGTATCACCTCGTCTCCATCGTCGCGATCTTCCTCGCGCTCACCGTGGGGATCGTGATGGGCAGCACCGTGCTGCAGGATCCGCTGATCAAGTCGGCCGAGGAGACCACCGCGCAGCTGCGCCAGAACAACGAGGAGTTTCGGCAGGAGAACACCGAGCTGCGGCAGCGGGAGGCCGGGTACGACGCGTTCGTCACCGCCACTGGCCCGACGCTGCTGCGCGGCATGCTCGCCGGCGAGCGGGTCGTGGTCGTCGAGGCGCCGGGCGCCGCGTCCGACATGCGCGGCCCGGTCACCGAGGTGCTCACCGCCGCCGGGGCCACGGTCACCGGCTGGCTCACCCTCACCGACAAGTACCTCGCCGCCGACCAGGCCGGGCTCGTCGACCAGCTCGCCACCACGCTCAAGCCAGCCGAGGTCGCCTTCCCCGAGCAGGCCGGGCCGCATGACAAGGCGGCGCTGGTGCTGGCGCACGCGCTCCTCACCACCGAGGCGGGCGAGACGGGCGAGAAGGACGCCGGGGCGCTCGGCGTGCTCGGCGGCTTCGCCGACGCCGGGCTGGTCAACGTCGACGACGAGCCCGAGACGCGCGCCGGGGCCGCGATCCTGCTCGCCCCCGCCGAGGCGTACGAGGGCCGTGGCGCCGAGGAGCGGACCGCCGCGGTCGTCTCCCTCGCCACGGCGCTCGACGCCGCGGGCCGGGGCGCGGTGGTCGCCGGAACGCTCGCCGCGACCGGTAACGGCGGCGTGATCAGCGCGATCCGTGACTCCGGGGAGGTCGCCGGCAAGGTGTCCACGATCGACACCCTCGACATGACCGCCGGCCGCGCCTCGCTCGTCTACGCGCTGCGCGAGCAGCTCGACGGCGGGGCGGGCCAGTACGGCATCGGCCCGGCGGCCTCCTCCTTCCTCCCCACGGCCTCGCCCACCCCGGCCCCGACGGCCGCGTCCGGCGGCTGACGGCCGCCGCCGCGCCGGCCCGCCCCGGCGGGCGGGTAACGGTTCGTGCGCCCGTCGGCGTCGGGTGTGCGTCGCCGGTCGCGTCGCGGCGCGGGCGGTGGCAGGGTGGGCATCGCGGTGCGCCGCCCGCACCGGCCCCGGCGGGCCGGATCGCCGGGCACCCGCCCGCGCGGGCCGCCGTCGACCGCCGGCCCGCTCCACGGCAACCTGGCAGAAGGGACCTTCCGTGGCACGTTCCCTGTCTCGCGCGCTCCTCGGCGCCGTGGCCGGCGCCGCGCTCGGCGCCGCCGCCGCCCGCGCGGCCTACGCGGCGTTCCGCCGCAGGCCCCCGGTCGGCGACGAGAAGACCTGGACCCGCACCAACCACCGCGGCGAGCCCATCACGCTGCTCGAGGGCCCCGCGTTCGTCACCGGCGCCGCGGCCGCCGCAGCGGCCGCCCCCGGCCTGCCGCCCCGCCACCGGGCCGCGGCGCTGCTCGCCGGGCTCGGCAGCGGCGTGCTCGGCGCCTACGACGACCTGTACGGCGCGACCTCGTCGAAGGGCTTCAAGGGCCACCTCGGCGCGCTGGCGCGCGGCGAGGTGACGAGCGGCGCGGTGAAGCTGCTCGGCATCGGCGCCACCGGCCTCGCCGCCGCCGCGCTCGTCTCCCGCGGCCCCGCCGACACGCTCGTCAACGGCGCGCTCGTCGCCGGGTCCGCCAACCTCGCCAACCTGTTCGACCTGCGCCCCGGACGGGCGATCAAGGTGGGGCTGCTCACCGGGGCGCCGCTGCTCGCCGCCTCGCTGGCGAAGGCCGCGCGGGGCGATGCGGGCGGGGCGGCCGCCGCGGCGCTGACCGCGGCCCCGCTGGGCGCGGCCGTGGCGCTGCTGCCGGAGGACCTCGGCGAGCGCGCCATGCTCGGCGACGCGGGCGCCAACGCGCTCGGCGCGCTGGTCGGGCTCGCCGCCGCGGCCCGGCTGGGCCGTACCGGGCGGCTCGCCGCGCTCGGCACGGTGGTCGCGCTCACGGCCGCCTCGGAGAAGGTCAGCTTCACCAAGGTGATCGCGGCCAACCCGGTGCTCAACCGGATCGACATGTGGGGACGCCGCCCCGCGCCCGAGCCCGCGCCGCAGTCCCCCGCGGGCGAGGCCGCGCCGGCCCCGGCGGAGGCCGCCACCCCGTGAGCACCACCGCGCGGCGGCTCGGGCAGGGGGTCGCCGGGGCCGCGGTCCTCATCGCGGTGATCACCATCGCCGCCCGGGTGACCGGGTTCGGCAAGCAGCTCGCGTTCGCCCGCACGGTCGGCACCAACTGCCTGGCGACCGCCTACTACACCGCCAACCAGGTGCCGAACCTCGTGTTCGAGCTCGTCGTCGGCGGCGCGCTCGCGGGCATGGTGGTGCCCGTGCTCGCCGGGGCCGCGGCCCGCTCGCTCGGCGACGGGCCGGACGCCGCCGCGGCCCGGGCCGAGGCCGGGCGCATCGCCTCGGCGCTGCTCACCTGGGTGCTCGTGCTGCTCGTGCCGCTCGCCGTGCTCGTCGCGCTCGCGGCCGGGCCGGTGATCCGCGCCTTCACCGGCGGGGACGTGGCGGGCTGCGACACCGCCGCCGTGGTCGACGTCGCCACCCGCATGCTCGTGGTGTTCGCCCCGCAGATCCCGCTGTACGGCCTCGCCGTCGTGCTGTACGGCGTGCTGCAGGCCCACCGCCGGTTCGGCCCGCCCGCGCTCGCCCCGCTCGTGTCGAGCCTCGTGGTGATCGTCGCGTACCTGGCGTTCCCGGCGCTGAGCGGCGGGGTGCGCGACGTGGGCGCGGTCCCGGCCGCGGCCGAGCTGGTGCTGTCGGTCGGCACCACCCTCGGCGTGCTCGCCCTCGTGCTCACCGTGGTCGGCCCGGCCGCGCGGCTGCGCCTGCCGCTGCGGCCCACGCTGCGCTTTCCCGGCGGCGTCGCGGCCCGGGTGCGCCGGCTCGCCCTCGCCGGGCTCGCCGGGCTCGTCGCCCAGCAGCTCGCCATGGCCGCGGTGATCCTGCTCGCCAACCGCGAGATCGGCGGCGGCGCGCTCGCCGCCTACAGCTTCGCCTGGGCGATCTACCAGGTGCCGTACGCGGTGCTCGCCGTGCCGATCGCCACCAGCGCCTTCCCTGCGCTGTCCGCGCAGGCGGACGGCCGGGACGGCGACCCCGAGGCGTTCGCCCGGCTCGCCGCGCAGACCACCCGGGCCGTGGTGCTCGTCTCCGGCCTCGCCGCCGGGGTGCTCGCCGCCGCGGCCGCGCCGATCGCGCAGGTGTTCATCGCGGGCATGGGCGGCAACGTGCCCGCGCCGTGGTTCGCCCGCGCCATCGCCCTGTTCGCCCCCGGCCTGATCGGCTACGGCCTCATCGCCCACCTCAGCCGCGTGCTGTACGCCACCGGGCGGGGCCGGGCCGCGGCCACCGGCACGGTCGCGGGCTGGGCCGTGGTGATCGTCGCCCAGGCGGCCTTCGCCGTCGCGCTGCCGCAGGACTGGAAGCTCGGGGGCCTGGCGGCGGGCAGCGCGGTCGGCATGACCGCCGGGGCCGCCGTGCTGCTCGCCGCCGTGATCCGAGACCGGGGCGCCCGGGCGGTCGCCGGCCTTTCCCGGGCGGTGCTCGCCGCGGCCGCGGGCGGCCTCGCCGGTTGGCTCGCCGGGGCCGGGGTCGTCGCGCTCGCCGGGGACGCCGGGGTGTGGGGGAGCGTGGTGGTGGCCGTGCTCGCCGCGGCCGCCGCCGCGGCCGCCGGGGTGGCCGTCGCCGCCGCCGCGGATCCCGGCGACGTCCGCGCCGCGCTCGCCCGCGTCCGCCGCCGGGGCGGGGGAGGATGGACCGCACGACCGTCAGGGGAGGACGCCGATGGCTGAAGGGCTGCGGATCGTGCTCGCGCTCGGCACGAGCGCGGGCGGCGTGGGGCGGCACGTGCGCATGCTCTGCGCCGGGCTCGCCGAGGCCGGGCACCGGGTGGTGGTGGCCGGGCCGCGCGGCACCGATGAGGCGTTCGGCTTCGGCCGGGCGGGCGCCCGCTTCGCCGAGGTCCCGATCGGCGCCCGGCCGCACCCGCTCGACGACGCGCGGGCCGTGGCGCGGCTGCGCGCGGTCGCCGCCCGCGCGGACGTGGTGCACGCGCACGGGCTGCGCGCCGGCGCGCTCGCCGCGCTCGCGCTCACCGCCGCCCGCACCCCGCTCGTCGTCACCCTGCACAACGCCCCGCCCGCGGGCGGGCTCGCCGGGCGGATCTTCTCCGCGCTGGAGCGGATCGCGGCGCGCCGCGCCGACCTCGTGCTCACCGTCTCGGCGGACCTGGCCGCGCGCATGCGCGCCCGGGGCGCCCGCGCCGTGGAGCCCGCGGTGGTGCCGGCGCCCGGGCTCGCCCCCGCCGCGCGCCCGCCGGAGCAGGTGCGGGCCGAGCTCGCGGCCGGGACGCGGCCGATCCTGCTCACCGTCGCCCGGCTCGCCACCCAGAAGGGGCTGGACACGCTGCTCGACGCGGCCGCCGGGCCGTACCCGGGCGAGCCGCTGTTCGTGATCGCCGGGGGCGGCCCGCTCGAACCCGAGCTGCGGGCGCGGATCCGCCGGGAGGGCCTCCCGGTGCGCCTGCTCGGCCCCCGCGACGACGTGCCGGACCTGCTGCGGGCCGCCGACGCGGTGGTGGTGCCGAGCCGCTGGGAGGGGCAGCCGCTCGCGGTCCAGGAGGCGCTGCAGGCCGGGCTGCCGGTCGTCGCCACGGCCGTCGGCGGCATCCCGGACCTCGTCGGCGACGCCGCGCTGCTCGTGCCCGCCGGGGACGCCGCCGCGCTGCGCGACGCGATCCGCCGCCTGCTCGCCGAGCCCGGCCTCGCCGCGCGGCTCGCCGCGGCCGCCGCCAAGCGGGGCGCCGAGCTGCCCGGCGAGCGGGAGGCGGTGGCCGCGGTGCTCCGCGGCTACCGCGCGGCGGGCGCACCCGCCGCGGGCCCGGAGCCGCGCTGACCGGAAGCTGGACCGGAAGGTCTCGTTCGCCCCGGGTTTCGCATTGCGAACACCCGATTAGGTGCGGGGAGATCCGATCTCTATACTGGCCGGGGTAGGAGGGGAGTATCCCTTCGCGGCAGTCCCGTCATCACGGTCGTCTCCGGACGAGCGACCCGGGGCTGTCGGTCCGCGAGGCGCGGGCGGGAGAGACCTTCGGTCGTTGAGTCGTGCGTGCCGGAGGTGCTCTGTGGTTGTTCCCGCGTGGCTGTGGGCCGCCGTGATCGGCGGCCTTCTCCTTGTCCTCGTCTTCGACCTGTGGATCGTCGACCGCGGCGAGCCGCGGGAGTTCTCGATGCGTCAGGCCGGCCTGTGGGTCGGCTTCTATGTGACGCTCGCGGTGTTGTTCGGGATCGGGCTCGCCCTGCTGTACGGCGTGGATCCCGCCGGTGAGTTCTTCGCCGGTTACATCACCGAGTACAGCCTCAGCGTGGACAACCTCTTCGTCTTCTACCTGATCATGAGCCGCTTCGCGGTGCCCCGGATGTACCAGCACAAGGTGCTGCTGGTCGGCATCGTGATCGCGCTGGTCATGCGCGGCATCTTCATCGCGATCGGCGCGGCGGCGCTGCAGCGGTTCGACTGGCTGTTCTACATCTTCGGCGCGTTCCTGCTCTACACGGCGATCGGCATCCTCCGGGAGAAGGACGAGGACGAGGAGTTCAAGGAGAACGTCCTGCTGCGGTGGGCGCGGCGGGTGTTCCCCACCACCCCCGACTACGTGGGCGCCCGGATGACCGCCCGCGTCGACGGCCGGCTCATGGTCACCCCGATGCTCATCGTCATGATCGCCATCGGGACCACCGACCTGCTGTTCGCGGTCGACTCGATCCCCGCGATCTTCGGGCTGACCCAGGAGGCGTTCATCGTCTTCACCGCGAACGCGTTCGCGCTGATGGGCCTGCGGCAGCTGTACTTCCTGCTGGGCGGCCTCATGCAGCGCCTCGTCTACATCAGCTACGGCCTCGCGGTGATCCTCGGCTTCATCGGCGTCAAGCTCGTCCTCGAGGCGCTGCACGGCGACGGCGTGCACTGGGCCCCGGAGATCCCGATCTGGCTCTCGCTCGCGGTGATCGGCGTCACCATGGTCGTGACCACGGTGGCGAGCCTGATCAAGTCGGGCCTCGACCGGCGGCGCGCCGCGAAGCCCGCCGCGGAGGCCACGCCGGGCGGCCGGAACGGCGCGCCGGAGGCCCCGGCCGAGGGCGCCCCGGACACCCTGGCGGACGGTGGCGCGAACGGCACGGTGAACGGCACGGCCGAGAGCGTGGCGGACGACGGCGTGCAGCCGGTCGCCGGCCCGGTCGCCGGCGCCGCGCCGAACGGGGCGCCGGCCCGCGCGGGCGACGCCGCGGAGAGCGCCGGGCCGGCCGCGGCGCGGAACACCGCGCACGGCCCCGTGCCGGGATCCGGGACCGCTCCGGAGCCCGGGCAGGCCTGACCGCGGGTAGCCTGGACAGTCCGCCCCGCACCGCCGCGGGGCACACAACGGCCGATCCGGCCCGGTGGCGAGCCGGGCGGTGCGGCCGGGATGACGAATTCACCGGCGGGCCTGTTTGCTTGTCCGCGTTGTGCCGTAAAAGGGGCGGAGGATCGGTAACATCCAGCGTTGAACCGCATTCCGACCCTTACCCTCTGAATCACAACAAAGGTTTCCAGTGTCCAACGATGCAGATAGTCGGGGGACCACGCTCACGCGCGGCGTGCGCCTGGCGCGGGGTGTCTCCCCCTGGCTCGCCCCGACTGCGGCCGCCGCGGTCGTCACCACCGCTCTAGCCGCCCGCCGCCCCCGCTGGGCCCTGGCGGCGGCCCCGCTGACCGCGCTCACCGGCGCGATGCTGTGGTTCTTCCGGGACCCGGAGCGCCGTCCCGGGACCGGGCGCCTGCTCTCGCCCGCCGACGGCGTGGTGCAGAGCATCGACCCCTGGCCGGACGGCCGCACCCGCGTGGCGATCTTCATGAGCCCGCTGGACGTGCACGTCAACCGGGCCCCCGCCGCAGGCACGGTCACCTCGGTCGAGTATGTGCCGGGCGGATTCCTGCCCGCGTTCAACAAGGACAGCGACAAGAACGAGCGCGTGGTGTGGCATTTCGACACCGCGCTCGGCGACATCGAGCTGGTGCAGATCGCGGGAGCGGTCGCGCGCCGGATCGTGCCGTACCTGGCCGCCGGTGCCAAGGTGGCACAGGCCGAACGGATCGGGCTGATCCGGTTCGGCTCCCGGGTGGACGTCTACCTTCCCGAGGGCGTCGAACCCGCCGTGACCGTCGGGCAGAGGACCAAGGCAGGGGTGACACGCATTGACCGCGGCTGAAGCGAGCTGGCCCGCCGAGGGCTTGGAGGAGGAACCGCAAGGACCGGTCGGCAAGGCCTTCCGCCTGTCGGCGGCGGACTCGCTGTCGCTGGGCAACGCCGTATGCGGCTTCATGGCCGTGTGCCTGCTCGCCTGGTCGGCGGTGACCCAGCTGCAGAGCGGGGCGCCGTTCCACCCCGACCGCCGCTTCTTCGCCACCGCCGTGATGCTGCTGCTGATCGGCGCCACCTGCGACCTGTTCGACGGGCTGGTCGCCCGCCGGTTCCGCGCCTCGGCGCTAGGGCCGGAGCTCGACAACCTCGCCGACGTGATCAGCTTCGGCTTCGCCCCCGCCTTCATGGTGGTGGCCTGGGGCGGCTTCTCGCACAAGCTGCCGCTGCCGATCGTGCTGCTCGCGGCCGGTTCGGTGCTGCTCGGCGGCGTGGTACGGCTCGCCCGGTTCGCCTGCATCAAGACCAAGAGCGGCGACTTCATGGGCCTGCCGATCCCGATGGGCGCGATGACCGTGGTGTCGATCGTGCTGCTGTTCGAGCCGTCCTACCTGTCGATCGCCGGGATCCTGCTGGTCGCCTGGCTCATGGTGAGCCGCATCGAGTACCCCAAGCCTCGGGGCAACCTCGCCGCGGTCGTGTTCGCCTGGATCATGATCAACGTGGCCTGCCTCAGCATCTGGGCGGCGGACCTCCCGGGCGGCGACGAGCTGATCAAGGTGGGGGCGAGCATGCAGATCGCGCTCGTCGCGGCGATCCCGCTGCGCGTCCTGATGTTCAAGCACGAGCAGCGCAAGGAGCGCCGCGCCGCGGAACGCGTCGGCTGAGCCGTACCCCCGGTCCGGGTATGGCACGCCTCGGGAAGTATTTACCGCGGGTGCCCGGTTGCGGCTTCCACCCGCCCGCTGGGGCGCGTTGAATGGGGTCATGGCCGCACCGACGACACGCGAGCACACGCGGACCTACTTCCTGGCCAAGCTCGCCAGGGAGCTGGAGGCGAGGGGCCTGGAGGCGACCCTGCGCACGGATCCGCCGACGCTGCGGATCATCGGCCCCGGCGCGTCGATGGTCCGGGAGACCATCGACTGCGTGGCCCTCGAGGAGGGCTGGTTCTACCGGTGGTCCTGGGGCGAGGTGGTGGAGAGCACCGACAACCCGGGTGCGGCGGCCGACCGCATCCGCCACGTGCTCACCGCCACCGCCCCCGCCCGCGACGAGGCCGGGCCGCGGTGAGGCCGCCGGGCCGAGGCGGCGTGCCGCGGCCCGGGACCGATGCCGCAGGGCGGGTACGGCGGTGGTCGGCCGGCGGCCCGGCCGCGTCCCGCCGGCCGGGTGCGTCACCCGCCGCGCCGGCGGTCTACCAGCCGCGGGCCTTCCACTCGGGGAGGGCCGGGCGCTCGGCGCCGAGCGTGGTGTCCCGGCCGTGGCCCGGGTAGACCCAGGTCTCGTCGGGAAGCCGGTCGAACACGCGCTCGACCACGTCGGTGAACAGCTGCTCGAACCGCGCCGGGTCCCGGTCGGTGTTGCCGACCCCGCCGGGGAACAGCGAGTCCCCGGTGAACAGGTGCTTGTCGGTGCCGCCGCCGTCGTAGAGCAGGGCGATCGAGCCCGGCGTGTGCCCCCGCAGGTGGATCACCTCCAGGTGGGTCTCGCCGAGCGGGATGCGGTCCCCGTGCTCCACCGTCTGAGCGACCGGCACCGGCAGGTGCAGCGCGTCCAGCGGGTGGGCGATCGTCCGGGCGTCGGTGGCCTTCGCCACCTCCTCCAGCGCCATCCAGTGGTCCTGGTGGCGGTGGGTGGTGACGATCGCGCTGATCGGCCGGTCGCCGATCAGCTCGAGGAGCCGGTCCGGCTCGGCGGCGGCGTCGATGAGCACCCCGTCGCCGGTCCGGTTGCAGCGCAGTAGGTAGGCGTTGTTTTCGAAGTCGCCCACCTCGATCTTGGTGATCGTCACCTCGGAGAGCCGCCGCACGTCCGGCGGGCCGCCCTGGGTGACGTTCCCGGTGTAGCTCACTGGCCTGCTCCCTTCTGCTCTCTCCGGCTCTGTTCTCTTAGGGCCTGCTCGCTCCGGCGCCCCACGGCCGGCGACCGTGTCCCATATCGGGTCCCATACCGCGTCTCATACCGTGTCCCATGCCGGGCCCCATACCGGCGTCCCATACCGGGTCCCATGCCGGGCCCCATACCGGCGTCCCATACCGGGTCCCATGCGGTGCTCCATCCATGATGTCGCCGGCCGGTTCGCACGCATGTTCGGTCTGTTTCGCGGTTCCGGCCATGATCCTGAAGTGGAGCACATACCCTAGGTGAACGGGACCCGGCGCTGGGCACCGGGTCGGGGCATCGGCGCGGCAGGACCGTCCGGAATTGTCGGTCGCCCTGGCTATCATGCGCCGGGCGACGCCGTTGCCGCTACTGACCGCATTCGGACTCGAGCTCGACGGGACGACCGTGGCTGACCGTCTTATCGTGCGTGGCGCACGTGAACACAACCTCAAGGACGTCTCGCTGGACCTGCCGCGAGACGCTCTGATCGTCTTCACCGGCCTCTCCGGCTCGGGCAAGTCGAGCCTGGCCTTCGACACCATCTTCGCCGAGGGGCAGCGGCGGTACGTCGAGTCGCTGTCGGCGTACGCCCGGCAGTTCCTCGGCCAGATGGACAAGCCCGACGTCGACTTCATCGAGGGCCTGTCCCCGGCCGTCTCCATCGACCAGAAGTCCACCAGCCGCAACCCGCGCTCCACGGTCGGCACGATCACCGAGGTCTACGACTACCTGCGGCTGCTGTGGGCCCGCATCGGCAAGCCGCACTGCCCCAAGTGCCGCCGCCCGATCGCCCGGCAGACCCCGCAGCAGATCGTCGACCGCGTGCTCGAGCTTCCGGAGGGCACCCGGTTCCAGGTGCTCGCCCCGGTGGTGCGCGGCCGCAAGGGCGAGTACGCTGAGCTGTTCCGCGAGCTGCAGGCCAAGGGCTTCGCCCGGGCCCGCGTCGACGGCGTCGTGGTCCGCCTGGAGGAGCCGCCGACGCTGAAGAAGTACGAGAAGCACGACATCGAGGTGATCGTCGACCGGCTCACGGTGAAGGAGTCGGCCCGCCGCCGCCTCACCGACTCGGTGGAGACCGCGCTGCAGCTCTCCGGCGGCACGATCACCCTCGACTTCGTCGACCTGCCCGAGGACGACCCGAACCGCGAGCGGTTCTACTCCGAGCACCTCTACTGCCCGTACGACGACCTGTCGTTCGAGGAGCTGGAGCCGCGCTCGTTCTCGTTCAACTCCCCGTACGGCGCCTGCCCCGACTGCACCGGGCTCGGCACCCGGATGGAGGTCGACCCCGAGCTGGTCGTGCCCGACCCCGAGCGCAGCCTCGGCGACGGGGCGATCGCCCCCTGGGCGGGCGGCCACACCAGCGACTACTTCAACCGGCTCATCGAGGCCCTCGGCGACGCGCTCGGCTTCGACCTCGACACGCCGTGGTACCGGCTCACCAGACAGCAGCAGAAGGCGCTGCTCTACGGCCACGACGAGCAGGTGCACGTCCGCTACCGCAACCGGTACGGCCGGCAGCGCTCCTACTACACCTCCTTCGAGGGCGTGGTGCCGTGGGTGCAGCGGCGGCACGCCGAGGCGGAGAGCGACGCCGCCCGCGAGCGGTTCGAGGGGTTCATGCGGGAGATCCCCTGCCCCTCCTGCAAGGGCGCCCGGCTCAAGCCGGTGTCGCTCGCGGTTACCGTCGGCGGCAAGTCGATCGCCGAGGTCGCGGCGATGTCGATCGGCGACTGCGCGAAGTTCCTCGCGAACCTTCAGCTCACCGAGCGGGAGCGGCAGATCGCCGAGCGCGTGATCAAGGAGATCAACGCCCGGCTCGGCTTCCTGCTCGACGTCGGCCTCGACTATCTCACCCTCGACCGGGCGGCCGGCACGCTCGCCGGCGGCGAGGCGCAGCGCATCCGGCTCGCCACCCAGATCGGCTCCGGCCTGGTCGGCGTGCTGTACGTGCTCGACGAGCCGTCGATCGGTCTGCACCAGCGGGACAACCAGCGCCTGCTCGACACCCTGCTGCGGCTGCGCGACATGGGCAACACGCTCATCGTCGTCGAGCACGACGAGGACACGATCGCCGCCGCCGACTGGGTGGTCGACATCGGGCCCGGCGCGGGCGAGCACGGCGGCCAGGTCGTCGTCTCCGGCACCGTGCAGGACCTGATGGCGTGCGAGGACTCGATCACCGGCGCCTACCTGTCCGGCCGGCGCAGCATCCCGGTGCCGGAGATCCGCCGCCCCCGCGACCGCAAGCGACAGCTCGTGGTGAAGGGCGCCCGCGAGCACAACCTCAAGGGCATCGACGTCGCGTTCCCGCTCGGCGTGTTCACCGCGGTCACCGGCGTGTCCGGGTCGGGCAAGTCCACCCTGGTCAACGACATCCTCTACAACGCCCTCGCCAAGGAGCTGCACGGCGCCAAGACCGTGCCGGGGCGGCACTCGCGGGTGCTCGGCATCGAGCACGTGGACAAGGTCGTGCACGTCGACCAGAGCCCGATCGGGCGCACCCCGCGCTCCAACCCGGCCACCTACACCGGCGTGTTCGACCACATCCGGCGGCTGTTCGCGCAGACCACCGAGGCGAAGATGCGCGGCTACCAGCCGGGCCGGTTCAGCTTCAACGTCAAGGGCGGCCGGTGCGAGGCGTGCGCGGGCGACGGCACCATCAAGATCGAAATGAACTTCCTGCCGGACGTCTACGTCCCGTGCGAGGTCTGCCACGGCGCCCGCTACAACCGGGAAACCCTCGAGGTCCACTACAAGGGCAAGACGATCGCCGAGGTCCTCGACATGCCGATCGAGGAGGCCCTGGAGTTCTTCGAGGCGATCCCTGCGATCCGGCGCCACCTGCAGACGCTCGTCGACGTCGGCCTCGGCTACATCCGGCTCGGCCAGCCCGCCACCACCCTGTCCGGCGGCGAGGCCCAGCGGGTGAAGCTCGCCTCCGAGCTGCAGCGCCGCTCCACCGGCCGCACGGTGTACGTGCTCGACGAGCCCACCACCGGCCTGCACTTCGAGGACATCCGGCGGCTGCTCGGCGTGCTCGGCCGGCTCGTCGACGGCGGCAACACCGTGATCGTGATCGAGCACAACCTCGACGTGATCAAGACGGCCGACTGGATCATCGACATGGGCCCCGAGGGCGGCTCCCGCGGCGGCACCGTGGTCGCCACCGGCACCCCCGAGGAGGTCGCCCAGGTGGAGGCGAGCCACACCGGCCGCTTCCTCCGCAAGATCCTCGGGGTCTGATCACCTCCGTCCCGGCGCGGGCCGGCGCCCCCGGTGCGCACCCGGACCCGTACCGTCCCGGCGCGGCGGCGGGGCGTCCCGCCCCGCCGGCCGTGCCCCGGGTGAGCCGCGAGCCGTGACCGTGACCGCCGGAACAAGAGGATGATCACGGATTCTTAACCTTTTCTAAGGAAAAGCCGCGCAGTGCACTGCGCCCGGTGAGGTTCACTGAACTCCATGACTGAGAGCACGAGCGAGACACGGCGCAGGGTGATCGTCGCCGGGGCCGGGCTCACCGGCCTCGCGGCACTCGTGGCGGCCTGCGGCGGCGGGTCGGAGTCGGCCGGGTCGTCGCAGGCGGCCGGCACGGGGGGCGCCGAGGCCGGCTCCGGCGGCGCGTCCGGTGGCGGCTCGGGCGGCGCGTCGGGGGCGATCGCCAGGACCGCCGACATCCCGGTCGGCGGCGGCAGGGTGTTCCAGGACCGGCAGGTCGTGATCGTCCAGCCGACCGAGGGCCAGTTCAAGGCGTACGACGCGCTGTGCACCCACCAGGGCTGCCCGGTGGACCGCGTCGCCGACGGGGCGATCATCTGCCCGTGCCACAACAGCAGGTTCAGCGTGGCGGACGGCTCGCCGCAGCAGGGCCCGGCGACCCAGCCGCTCGCCGAGCGGCAGATCACCGTGACCGGAGACGAGATCACGCTGTCCTGATATTTGCGGTATCCCGTTCGGTGTTTGGTCTTGCCCAGAGCACCGAACGGCAAGTCCCTCTGCAGGGCCGTGATGCCGACAGGCGCAGGGGGACGTCGTGGCGACTTCGCCGTACGGGTCGATCTTCGATGAGGAACCCTTCCGCGATTCCGACCTGCTGACCGGCGGGTCGCTCGGCGGCCGGGACACCTGGCCGCCGGGCCGCCCCGGCGTTCACCGGGTGGAGATCGCCCGCCTGTTCAGCGAGGCGGCCCGGGGCCTGCTGCACCGTGCCGCCCGCTTCGCCACCGAACGCGGCGCGCCCGACCTCGACGTGCTCGACCTGCTCGTCGCCGCGATCGAGGAGGAGCCCACCCGCACCCTGCTGCGCGAGGCCGGGGCCGACCGCGAGGAGCTCGCCGAGCGCATCGCCGCCGCCCTCCCGTCCGGCGACGGCGAGGGCGAGCCACCCGCCACGCTCAGCCCGGGCGCCAAGCGCGCCTTCCTCGACGCCCAGCGCATCGCCCGCGCGCTGCGCTCCTCCTACATCGGCCCGGAGCACCTGCTGCTCGCCCTCGCCGCGAACCCGGCCTCCGCCGCCGCCCGCGTGCTCGAGGCCGCGGGCGCGGGCGCCGACCGCATCCGCGCGACGGTGCTCGGATCCGGCCTCGTCCCGGAGCCCGGCTCCGCGCCGCCGCCGCGCAGCGCCACCCCCACCCTCGACCGCTACGGCCGCGACCTCACCGAGGAGGCCCGCCAGGGCGGCCTCGACCCGGTCATCGGCCGGGAGGACGAGATCGAGCAGGTGATCGAGGTGCTGTCCCGGCGGCACCGCGACCGGCCGCTGCTCGTCGGCGAGCCCGGCACCGGCAAGCGGGCGATCGTGGCGGCGATCGCCCAGCGCATCGTCAACGGCGCGGTGCCCGAGCCGCTGCGCGGCACCCGCGTCGTCGCGCTCGACGTGCCCGCCCTACTCGGCGGGCCGGAGCGGCGCGGCGAGGCCGCCGAGCGGGTGGCCCGCCTGCTCGAGGAGATCCGCACCTGCGGCGAGCGGCTGCTCGTCTTCGTCGCCGACCTGCACACCGTGCTCGGCCCGCGGGCCGACACCCCGCTGGGGCCCGCCCTCGCCCGCGCCGACCTGCCGCTGATCGCCGCCACCACGATCGACGGCCACCGCGCCGTGCTCGCCGCAGACCCGCCCGCCGCCGACCGGTTCCAGCCGGTGCCGGTGCGCGAGCCGGGCGTGGTGGAGACCGTCGGCATCCTCTCCTGCCTGCGCGACCGGTACGAGGCGCACCACCAGGTGCTGATCACCGAGGACGCGCTCGACGCCGCCGCCGAGCTCGCCGACCGCTTCCTGTCCGGCCGGTCCCTGCCGGGCAAGGCGGTCGAGCTGCTCGACCAGGCGTGCGCCCGGGTACGGCTGCGCGCGCTCACCCCCGGCGCCGAGGCGCTGCGGCTGGAGGAGCGGCTCGACGAGCTGCGCCGCGAGCGGGACCAGGCGGTCGCCGGCGAGGACTACGAGCGCGCCCAGGAGCTGCGCCACCACATCGACCTGCTGTGGCCCCGGCTGCAGGAGGCCCGGCACGGCGCGGCCCCGGAGCCGCAGGTGACCGCGCGCGACGTCGCCGAGATCGTCGCCCGGCACACCGGCATCCCCGCCGCCCGGCTCGCCGAGGGGGAGCGCGGCCGCCTGCTCGGCCTGGAGCGGCACCTGAACGAGCGCGTGATCGGCCAGCCGGAGGCGGTGCGGGCGGTCGCCGCCGCGGTACGGCGGGCCCGGGCCGGCCTCGGCGACGAGGACCGGCCGATCGGCGCGTTCCTCTTCGCCGGCCCGCCGGGCGTGGGCAAGACCGAGCTGGCGCGGGCGCTCGCGGCCGTGCTGTTCGGCGGCGAGGACCGCCTGGTCCGCATCGACCTCGGCGCCTACCGGGAGCCGGCCGACGCCGCCCGGCTCCTCGGCACCGGCGGCCCGGACGGCGTCCCGGACACCATCCCGGACGGCCCGGCGGCGGACGCGCCCCGCGGCGCCCTCGGCGAGGCGGTACGGCACCGCCCGCACGCGGTGCTCCTCCTCGAGCGCGCCGACCAGGCCCACCCCGAGGTGCGCGCCGCCCTCGCCGACGCGCTCGGCCAGGCCCGGCCCCGGCCGGAGCTGGCCCGCACGATCGTGGTGATGACCGTGACCACGGACGAGCCCGCCGGCGCCGATGCGCTGCGCCGTACCCTCGGGCCGGACCTGGTGGACCGCGCGGACGCGCTCGACGGGATCGTGGCCTTCCGCCCGCTCGACCGCGCCGCGATGCTGCGGATCACCGCCGGGGCGCTGGAGCCGCTCCGCCGCCGCCTGCGCGCCCACAACATCACCCTCGAGATCGCCGACGCGGTGGTGGAGTGGCTCGCCGACCGCGGCCACACCCCCGAGCACGGGGCCCGGCCGCTGCGCCGCGTGATCCGGCGGGAGCTGGAGGACCGCATCGCCGGGCTGCTGATCGCCGGGCAGATCGGGCCCGGCGACACCGTCGTGGTCGGCACCGAGGACGGCGAGCTCGACATCCAGGTGCGCCTGCCGCAGCCGCCGCGCGACCGCACCGGCCCGCCGGGACGCGGCGGGGAACAGGAGGCGCTCGCCGCCGGGACCTGACCGATCCTCACCATGATCCGCGGCCCGGGTGAGCGGCCGGTAGGCTTGCTTGCGTGGCGAACGCGGGAGTTTCCAGGGCATCCGGCACCCCCAGGGGCCCGGCCTCCTACCGGCCTGCCCCCGGCTCGATCCCCGAGTCCCCCGGCGTCTACCGCTTCCGCGACGAGCACGGCCGGGTGATCTACGTGGGCAAGGCGAAGAACCTGCGCCAGCGCCTCAACTCGTACTTCGCCGACTTCGCCGGCCTGCACCCGCGCACCCAGACCATGCTCACCACCGCCACGAGCGTCGACTGGACGGTGGTGAACACCGAGGTCGAGGCGCTCCAGCTCGAGTACTCCTGGATCAAGGAGTACGACCCCCGGTTCAACGTCAAGTACCGGGACGACAAGTCCTACCCATACCTCGCCGTCACCATGGCCGAGGAGTTCCCCCGGGTGATGGTGATGCGCGGGGCCAAGCAGAAGGGCACCCGCTACTTCGGGCCGTACTCGCACGCCTGGGCGATCCGGGAGACCGTCGACCTGCTGCTGCGGGTGTTCCCGGTGCGCACCTGCTCGCCCGGGGTGTTCCGGCGCTCGGCCCGGATCGGCCGGCCCTGCCTGCTCGGCGACATCGGCAAGTGCTCGGCCCCCTGCGTCGGCCGGGTCACCCCGGAGGAGCACCGGGCGATCGCCGAGGACTTCTGCGACTTCATGTCCGGCAACACCGCCCGGTTCATCAAGCGGCTGGAGCGCGAGATGTACGAGGCGGCCGCGGCCGAGGAGTTCGAGCGCGCCGCCCGGCTGCGCGACGACGTCCAGGCGCTGCGCCGGGCCCTGGAGAAGCAGGCGGTGGTGCTCGGCGACGGCACCGACTGCGACGTGATCGCGTTCGCCGAGGACGCGCTGGAGGCCGCGGTCCAGGTGTTCTACGTGCGCGACGGGCGCATCCGCGGCCGCCGCGGCTGGGTGGTGGACAAGATCGAGGAGGTCGGCACCGCCGAGCTCGTCGAACGCTTCCTGCTCCAGATGTACGGCGACGCCGCCCCCGAGGCGCTGCCCCGCGAGGTGCTCGTGCCCGCCGAGCCGCCGGACCGGGCCGCGCTCGCCGACCTGCTCAGCGAGCGGCGCGGCGCCCGGGTGGAGATCCGGGTGCCCCGGCGCGGCGACAAGAAGACGCTGCTGGAGACCGTCGCGCGCAACGCCCAGGAGGCGCTCGCCCAGCACAAGCTGCGCCGCGCGAGCGACCTCACCGCGCGCAGCCGCGCCCTGGAGGAGATCGCCGAGGCCCTCGACCTCGACCAGGCGCCGCTGCGCATCGAGTGCTACGACGTCTCCCACACCCAGGGCAGCGACGTGGTCGCCTCGATGGTGGTGTTCGAGGACGGCCTGCCCCGCAAGAGCGAGTACCGCCGGTTCGCCATCCGCGGCATGGCCGGGCAGGGCGACGTCGCGTCCATCCAGGAGGTGATCACCCGCCGGTTCCGCCGCTACCTGGAGGAGCGCTCCTCGGTCGGGGAGCTGTCCGCGGACGGCGCGACCGCCCCGGTCGGCGAGCCGATCGACCCGGAGACCGGCAAGCCGCGCAAGTTCGCCTACCCGCCCAACCTCGTCGTGGTCGACGGCGGCCCGGCCCAGGCGGCCGCGGCCCGGCGCGCCCTCGACGAGCTCGGCGTCACCGACGTGGCGGTGTGCGGGCTGGCCAAGCGGCTGGAGGAGGTGTGGCTCCCCGGGGACGACCAGCCGGTCATCCTCCCCCGCTCCAGCGAGGGCCTGTACCTACTGCAACGGGTGCGTGACGAGGCGCACCGGTTCGCCATCACCTACCATCGGGCCAAGCGCTCCAAGAACCTCACCGAGAGCGCGCTGGAAGGCATCGCCGGCCTGGGGCCGGCGCGCAAACAGGCGCTGCTGCGTCACTTCGGCTCGGTGAAGCGGCTGCGGGCCGCCACCGTGGAGCAGATCCGCGAGGTGCCCGGGATCGGCCCGGCCACGGCGGAGGCGATCGTGGCGGCGCTCGCCAAGAGCTCGAAGGGGGACGAGACGTGAGTTCGCCAGACCCGGGTCGAGATAGCCGAGATCGCAAGGCCACGGACGCGGGTGCGCCCGTCCCGGAGGGCGCGGACCGTTCCACCGCGCCGAAGCCCGCCGGCAAGCAGGGCGCGGGCCACTCGCTCGTGGTCGTCACCGGCATGTCCGGCGCCGGGCGCAGCACGGCCGCCAAGGCGCTGGAGGACCTCGGCTGGTTCGTGATCGACAACCTGCCGCCGGGGCTGCTGTTCGCGATGGCCGAGGAGGCGGGGAAGGTGAACCTCGCCGCCGACCGCGTCGCGGCCGTCGTGGACGTGCGCAGCCTCGCGTTCACCACCGACCTGCACGCCGCCATCGCCGAGCTGCAGGACCGCGGCGTCGAGGTGCGGGTGGTGTTCCTCGAGGCGAGCGACGAGGAGCTGGTGCGCCGGTTCGAGGCGGTGCGCCGCCCGCACCCGCTGCAGGGCGACGGCCGCGTCGTCGACGGCATCGCCAAGGAGCGCGGCATCCTGCGCGAGGTGCGCGCCCACGCCGACCTGGTGATCGACACCTCCGGGCTCAACGTGCACGAGCTGCGCCGCAAGATCGTCTCGTTCTTCGGCGGCGGCGCCCGGCCCGGCCTGCTCCTCACCATCGTCTCCTTCGGCTACAAGTACGGCCTGCCGGTCGACGCCGACCTCGTGGTGGACTGCCGCTTCCTGCCCAACCCGCACTGGGTGCCCGAGCTGCGCCCGATGACCGGCATGGACGCGCCGGTGCGCGACTACGTGCTCGGCAGGCCCGGGGCCAAGGAGTTCCTCGACGCCTACGAGGAGGTGCTCGGCGTCGTGGCGGACGGGTACGTGCGCGAGGGCAAGAGCTACGCCGTGCTCGCGGTCGGCTGCACCGGCGGCAAGCACCGCAGCGTGGCGATCGCCGAGCAGCTCGCCGCACGGCTGCGGGAACGCGGCATGGAGGTCCAGGTGACCCATCGGGACGTGGGCCGCGAGTGACCGCCGGGTGACCGGCCGCGGCGGGGGAGGCCGGAGCCCGTCCGGGCCGGTCGGGACGCCCCCGTGGGGAGCCCGGCGCGAGATCGTCAACGGTGACGTGGTGAGGGTGAGGTGCCGGTGAACAACCCGGGCGAGGAGGATGCCGAGGTCGTGAGCGGGCCCGAGGAGGAGGGCGGGCGATGGGATCGCCGACACGGTCCGAAGGTGGTCGCACTCGGCGGGGGCCACGGGCTGTTCGCCGCGCTGTCGGCGCTGCGGCGGGTCACCGATGACCTGACCGCCGTGGTCACCGTCGCCGACGACGGCGGCTCCAGCGGCCGGCTGCGCCGGGAGCTCGGCGTGCTGCCGCCGGGCGACCTGCGCATGGCGCTCGCCGCGCTGTGCGGCGACGACGAGTGGGGGCAGACCTGGAGCCGGGTGGTGCAGCACCGGTTCCGCAGCGAGGGCGAGCTGCACGGCCACGCGGTCGGCAACCTGCTCATCGTCGCGCTGTGGGAGCTGCTCGGCGACCCGGTCGCCGGGCTCGACTGGGTGGGCCGGCTGCTGCGCGCGCACGGCCGGGTGCTGCCGATGGCGTCGGTGCCGCTTGACATCGAGGCCGAGGTGGAGCTCGGCGGCGAGATCACCACGGTGCGCGGCCAGGTGGCCTGCGCGCTCACCCCCGGCCGGGTGCTGGGGATCTCGCTCGTGCCGGAGAACCCGCCCGCCTGCCCGGAGGCGGTGCGCGCGGTGCGCGAGGCCGACTGGGTGGTGTTCGGCCCCGGGTCGTGGTTCACCAGCGTGCTGCCGCACCTGATGGTGCCGGAGCTCGCCGAGGCCCTGCACGACACCGCCGCGCGGCGCCTGGTCAACCTCAACCTCGCCCCGCAGCCGGGCGAGACCGACGGCTTTTCCCCCCAGAAGCACCTGGAGGTGCTCCAGCAGCACGCCCCGGACCTGCGCGTGGACGTGGTGCTCGCGGACCGGTCCGTGGTGGAGGACGCGGCCCTGCTCGAGAAGGCCGCCGGGGCCCTCGGCGGGCGGCTCGTCCTCGCCGACGTGGCGGACGCCGGCGGCGCCCCACGCCACGACCCACGACGTCTTGCCCCGATCCTGGCCGAGATTTTCCACGGGAAACGGTGAAGCGCGTTGGCTGGGACGCCTCGTGCGAGACACTGAACAGGAGCCGATTGGGGGAGGTCGAAGAGCGTATGGCCATGACGGGCGTGGTGAAGGACGAGCTGAGCCGCCTGCCGGTGCTCAAGCCGTGCTGCCGGAAGGCCGAGGTGTCGACGCTGCTGCGGTTCGCGAGCGGCCTGCATCTGGTCGGCGGCCGCATCGTGATCGAGGCGGAGCTCGACACCAACGCCGCGGCCCGCAGGCTGATCAAGGACATCGGCGAGGTGTTCGGCCATCGCGCCGAGGTGCTCGTGCTCCAGCCCGCCGGGCTGCGCAAGGGCGCCCGGTACGTGGTGCGGGTGCACCGGGACGGCGAGGCGCTCGCCCGGCAGACCGGCCTCATCGACAACCACGGGCGGCCGGTGCGCGGCCTGCCCCGGCAGGTCGTCTCGGGGGGGACCTGCGACGCGGAGGCCGCCTGGCGCGGGGCGTTCCTCGCCCACGGGTCGCTCACCGAGCCCGGCAGGTCGATGTCGCTGGAGGTCACCTGCCCCGGCCCGGAGGCCGCGCTCGCCCTCGTCGGCGCGGCGCGCCGGCTGAAGATCCACGCCAAGGCGCGCGAGGTGCGCGGGGTGGACCGGGTGGTGGTGCGCGACGGCGACGCGATCAGCGCGATGCTCACCCGGCTCGGCGCGCACGACAGCGTGCTCGCCTGGGAGGAGCGCCGGATGCGCCGTGAGGTGCGGGCCACCGCGAACCGGCTGGCGAATTTCGACGACGCCAACCTGCGCCGTTCGGCGCGGGCCGCGGTCGCCGCGGGGGCGCGGGTGCAGCGCGCCCTGGAGATCCTCGGCGACGACGCGCCGCCGCACCTGGTGGCGGCCGGCAAGCTGCGGCTCGAGCACAAGCAGGCCTCCCTGGAGGAGCTCGGCCAGATCGCCGACCCGCCGCTCACCAAGGACGCGATCGCGGGCCGGATCCGGCGCCTGCTGGCCATGGCCGACAAGCGCGCGATGGAGCTCGGGCTGCCCACCACCGAGGCGAGTCTCACGGCCGACATGCTCGCTCCCTGAGGCATCGGGGGGTCGGTGGTCTAAACCAATCGAGACCGGTATAGGGTCTGTGCTGAGAGGCAATCAAGGAATCTCCGGGCCCTCATCGAGGGCCCACTACGCATGAGGAGATGTGCCGTGAGCATCCGCGTAGGCGTGAACGGCTTCGGCCGCATCGGCCGCAACTTCTGGCGTGCGGCGGCGGCGTCCGGTAAGGACATCGAGATCGTGGCGGTCAACGACCTGACCGACACCACCACCCTCGCCCACCTGCTCAAGTACGACAGCATCCTGGGCCGCCTGCCGAACGAGGTGAAGGCCGGGCCGGACGAGATCACCGTCGACGGCAAGGCGATCAAGGTCTTCGCCGAGCGTGACCCGGCCAAGCTGCCGTGGGGCGACCTGGGCGTGGACATCGTGGTCGAGTCCACCGGCCTGTTCACCGACGCCAACAAGGCGAAGGTGCACGCCGAGAACGGCGCCAAGAAGGTGATCATCTCCGCCCCGGCGAAGAACGAGGACGTCACCCTCGTGGTGGGCGTGAACGACCACCTCTACGACCCGGCGAAGCACACGATCATCTCGAACGCGTCCTGCACCACCAACTGCCTCGCCCCGATGGCGAAGGTGCTCCACGAGTCCTTCGGCATCGAGCGTGGTCTGATGACCACGATCCACGCCTACACGCAGGACCAGAACCTGCAGGACGGCCCGCACAAGGACCTCCGCCGCGCCCGCGCCGCCGCGCTCAGCATCGTGCCCACCTCCACCGGTGCCGCCAAGGCGATCGGCCTGGTGCTGCCGGAGCTGAAGGGCAAGCTCGACGGCTACGCGCTGCGCGTCCCGGTGCCGACCGGCTCGGCCACCGACCTCACCGTGACCCTCTCCCGCGAGGTCACCGTGGAGGAGGTCAACGCCGCGTTCAAGGCCGCCGCCGAGGGCCCGCTCGCCGGCATCCTCAGCTACACCGAGGACCCGATCGTCTCCGCCGACATCGTCACCGACCCGGCCTCCTGCATCTTCGACTCCGCCCTCACCAAGGCGATCGGCACCCAGGTCAAGGTCGTCGGCTGGTACGACAACGAGTGGGGCTACTCCAACCGTCTGGTCGACCTCGTCTCGCTGGTGGGTTCCCGGCTCTGATGAAGACCATCGAGGATCTCGACGTCAAGGGCCGGCGCGTCCTGCTCCGCGCCGACCTCAACGTTCCGCTCGACGGTGATGTGATCACCGACGACCGGCGCATCACCGCGTCGCTGCCGACGATCCGGGCGCTGACCGAGCGCGGCGCCCGGGTCCTGGTCTGCGCCCACCTGGGCCGGCCCAAGGGCAAGGTGATGCCCGAGTACTCGCTCGCCCCGGTCGCGCGGCGGCTGGGCGAGCTGCTCGGCACCGAGGTCCGCTTCGCCTCCGACGTCGTCGGCGACTCGGCCCGCCAGGTCGCCGAGTCGCTCGCCGACGGCGAGGTCGGCCTGCTGGAGAACCTGCGCTTCGAGCCCGGGGAGACGAGCAAGGACGACGCCGAGCGCGGCGCGTTCGCCGAGAAGCTCGCCTCCCTTGCCGAGCTGTACGTCGGCGACGGGTTCGGCGCGGTGCACCGCAAGCACGCCAGCGTCTACGACGTGCCCAAGCGGCTGCCGCACGCGGCCGGCCGGCTGGTGTTCGCCGAGGTCGAGGTGCTGCGCAAGCTCACCGAGAACCCGGCCCGGCCGTACGTGGTGGTGCTCGGCGGCGCCAAGGTGTCCGACAAGCTCGGCGTCATCGAGAACCTGCTCAAGAAGGTGGACCGGCTGCTCATCGGCGGCGGCATGGCCTACACCTTCCTCGCCGCGCAGGGCCACGAGGTGGGCGACTCGCTGCTCCAGGCCGACCAGATCGAGCAGGTGCGCGGGTTCATCGCCGAGGCCGAACGGCGCGGCGTCGAGCTCGTGCTGCCGGTGGACGTGCTCGCCGCGACCCACTTCGCCGCGGACGCGCCGCACGAGGTGGTCGAGGCGACCGCGATCCCGTCCGGCCGGCAGGGCCTCGACATCGGGCCCAAGACCCGGGAGCTGTTCGCGCAGAAGCTCGCGGACGCGGCCACGGTGTTCTGGAACGGCCCGATGGGCGTGTTCGAGTTCGACGCCTTCTCCGGCGGCACCCGGGCCGTCGCCGAGGCGCTCGTCGCGTCGAAGGGCTTCACCGTGGTCGGCGGCGGCGACTCGGCCGCGGCGGTGCGCAAGCTCGGCCTGCCCGAGGACGGGTTCTCGCACATCTCCACCGGCGGCGGCGCGAGCCTGGAGTACCTCGAGGGCAAGACCCTCCCCGGCCTCGCGGCCCTGGACGCCTACCCGCAGGAGGGCTGAACGGTGAGCACGCCGGCCCGCAAGCCGCTCATGGCGGGCAACTGGAAGATGAACCTCAACCACCTCGAGGCGATCGCGCACGTCCAGAAGCTGGCGTTCGCGCTCACCGACGCCGACTACGAGCGGGTCGAGGTGGTGGTTCTCCCGCCGTTCACCGACCTGCGCGGGGTGCAGACCCTGGTCGACGCGGACAAGCTGCGCATCGGGTACGGCGCGCAGGACCTGTCCGTGCACGACTCGGGCGCCTACACCGGCGAGATCTCCGGCGCCATGCTCGCCAAGCTCGGCTGCCGGTACGTGCTCGCCGGGCACTCCGAGCGGCGGCAGTACCACGGGGAGGACGACGAGACCGTCAACGGCAAGGTCAAGGCCGCGCTGCGGCACTCGATCACCCCGATCGTGTGCGTCGGCGAGGGCCTGCCGGTGCGCCGCGAGGGCCGCCACATCGCCTTCACCCTCGACCAGGTGGACGGGGCCCTGAAGGGCCTCACCGCCGACGAGGCGAAGAAGATCGTGATCGCCTACGAGCCGGTGTGGGCGATCGGCACCGGCGAGGTGGCGACCCCCGAGGACGCCCAGGAGGTCTGCGGCGCGATCCGGGAACGGCTCGCCGAGCTCTACGATGACGAGGTGGCCCGCACCGTCCGTATCCTTTACGGAGGGTCGGTCAAGGCGAACAACATCGCCGGGATCATCGCGCAGCCCGACGTGGACGGCGCCCTCGTCGGGGGTGCGTCGCTGGACCCGGTGGAGTTCGTCAAGATCTGCCGCCTCGGGGAGGAGACCTCCGGCTAGGGTCCGCGGCCCTAGCCAGGCGGTTTCGGGGGTGTAACTTGACAGTAAGTCGTACCCTCGTAGAACAGGTTTGAATCGTCACGACGACGATGTGCAGACGTGAGGACCGCGCTCCGGCGCATGGAATGGGAACAGGTCAACGGTGACAATCGGAATCTCCATCGCCCTCATCCTGTCGAGCCTCCTGCTGATCTTGCTTGTCCTGCTCCACAAGGGCAAGGGCGGGGGGCTGTCGGATCTGTTCGGCGGCGGGTTCTCCTCGTCGTTCAGCGGATCCTCGGTGGTGGAACGCAACCTTGACCGGCTCACCATCATCACCGGAGTGATCTGGTTCGTCTGCATCATCGCTCTCGGCCTGCTTCTCAAGCCGTAGCGGCACCGCCCGGGCCTCGCGCGCCCGCGCCCGCCCGGGCGGTCCTGGCCGACGGAGCTTGGCCGGGCAACGCGTGACAGAGATCCTCTCCCCGTGTCCGCGGGGCGACCAAGCGAGGAGTACATCCGTGGCTAGTGGCAACGCGATCCGTGGTAGCCGTGTCGGTGCCGGTCCGATGGGAGAGGCCGAGCGCGGAGAGGCGGCGCCGCGCGTCCAGGTCTCCTTCTGGTGCGCCAACAAGCACGAGGTGCGTCCCAGCTTCGCGAGCGATGCACCCATCCCTGAGATCTGGGACTGCCCCCGCTGCGGTCTTCCGGCTGGTCAGGACCCGTCGAACCCGCCCGCTCCGCCGCGCAACGAGCCGTACAAGACGCACCTTGCCTATGTGAAGGAGCGGCGTAGCGAGGAGGACGGCAAGGCCATCCTCGCCGAGGCCCTGGAACGGCTCCGCGCCTCGCGCAAGGCCGCCCCCTGGCAGCACCAGTCCCCCTGGCAGTGACCGTCGACGACGGCCCTCCTCAGACCCCCGCACCCTCCCCGTCGCGGGGGTTTTTCTTGTGCTCGGCGACGGCCCGCAGGTAGGCCTCCTGGAGCAGCCGGGACGGCCGCGGCCGCTCCGGATGCGGCCGGGGGATGCCGAGGTGGATCTCGCGCAGCTCGTCCATGAGGTCGTTCCACAGCGGCGGGCCGCCCTCCTCCAGCAGCCGGGCCCGGACGCTCAGCTCGGGCGTGGTCGGGCGGTGCCGCAGCCCCCAGGAGCCGAGCGCGGCGAGGATCGGCACGGTCTGGATGCCCGCCTCGGTGAGGCTGTAGGTGCCCTTCCTGCCGCGCCCCGCCGGCTCGTGGGTGAGCAACCCGGCGGCGACCAGCGCCTTGAGGCGGGCGGCGAGGATGTTCGAGGCGATGCCCTCCTCGTTGCGGGCGAGCAGGTCGCGGAAGTGGCGGCGGCCACCGAAGATCACGTCGCGCAGCACGATGAGGCTCCACTGATCGCCGAGCGCCTCCACCGCCGCATTGATCGCGCACCCTGATCGCGGCCTGCCCCGCATGCCGTCCTCCAACCGATTGCGAGATGCAACCACTTACTCTACACTCGGCGAAGCGATTGCAACTTGCAACCACTTCGGGAGGAGACGATGTCGCGGGTGCGGGTCCACAACCTCTCCGTCAGCCTGGACGGCTACGCCACGGGGGAGGGGCAGAGCCTGGAGGCGCCGTTCGGCCACGCCGGCGGGCGGCTCCACGAGTGGCTGTTCGCCACCCGCGCCTTCCGGGCGATGCAGGGCGAGACCGGGGGCGAGACCGGGGCCGACGACGCGTTCGCCGCGCAGCACGACCCGGGCATCGGCGCGGAGATCATGGGACGCAACAAGTTCGGCCCGCAGCGCGGCCCGTGGCGGGACCACGAGTGGAAGGGCTGGTGGGGCCCGAACCCGCCGTTCCACACCCCGGTCTTCGTCCTCACCCACTACCCGCGCCCGCCACTGGAGATGGAGGGCGGCACCACGTTCCACTTCATCGACGCCACGCCGGAGGAGGCGCTGCGCCGGGCCCGGGAGGCCGCGGGCGGCCGCGACGTGCGGATCGGCGGCGGCCCGACCACGGTCCGCCGGTTCCTCGAGGCCGACCTGATCGACCACCTGCACTTGGTGCTCGTCCCGATCGTCCTCGGCCGCGGCGTACGGCTCTGGGACGGCCTGGAAGGGCTGGAGAGGCGCTTCCGCGTCGAGTCGGTCACCACGCCCTCCGGCGTCACCCACCTGACCTTCACGCGGCCCTAGGCGCGCCCTGCGCGCGCCGTGCGGCGGGCTAGCATCGCCCAGGGCGGAGGGAGCCCGGGGAGATGCCGCCCAAGGCGAAACGCAACGTGCACATCGAGGGCACTCTCGAGCCGGAGCTCGTGGTCGCGCCGGCGCGGCGGAACGGCGTGGCGCTCCCGGTGGCCGACGCCGACTGGCTGCGCGCCCGCTACCGGTTCCGGGGCCTGCAGAGCTTCCTCGACGTCCTGGGCGCGAACATGGCGGCGCCGCGCACCGAGCGTGACTTCTCCGCCATGGCCCCCGGCTACCTGCGCCGCGCCCGGGACAACGGGGTACGGCGGGCCGAGATCTTCGTCGACCTGCGGTCGCACCTGGCCCGGGCGTGCCCGTGGACGCGGTTGTCGAGGGGCTCTCGGCGGCCCTCGCCGACGGCGGGCGGGAGGCAGGCGGCGGCCTGCCGCGCGTCGGTGATGACGGGGATCCGGTCGGGCCCGAGGACGACGCGCCGCCACCTCGCGCGCCCGGCTCATCGGACATGAGGCGAAGCCGTGCGGGCGCGCGGCGGCGGCGCCGTCACTGGTGCACGCACTCGCCGTCGACGAAGGTCATCTCGACCTTCGTGGTGTAGATCTCCGCGGGCGGCAGGCGGAACGGGTCCCGGTCGAGGACGGCGAGGTCGGCCGGGGCGCCCTCGGCGATCACGCCGGCGGGGGAGCGGTTGAGCCAGGCCGAGCCGGCCGTGTACGCGGTCATGATCGTGGCCAGGTCGAGGGCCTGGTGGGGGAGGAACGGCGTGGCGGCCCCGGGGTGGGTGGCGTAGTCGGGGTCGTCCGGCGGCAGGGTGCGGTTGACGGCCACGTGCATCGCCTGGAAGGGGTCGGCGGAGGTGACCGGCCAGTCGCTGCCCGCGGCGAGGCGGGTGCCGTGCCGTACCAGGTCGGCGAACGGGTACTGCCAGGCGGCGCGCTCCGCGCCGAGGTGGGGGATGCACAGCTCGTCCATCTCCGGGTCGTGGCAGGCCCACAGCGCCTGCAGGTTCGCGGTGACGCCGAGGGCGGCGAGGCGCGGCACGTCGGACGGCTCGATGATCTGCAGGTGGGCGATGTGGTGGCGGTTGGCGGGGGAGGTGTTCTCCAGGGCGTCGAGCACCTCGCGCACGGCGCGCTCGCCGATGGCGTGGAAGTGGATCTGGAAGCCCTCCCGGTCGAGCGCGGCCACGTACTCCTTGAGCAGCACCGGGTCGACGTAGGACAGGCCGCGTTCGCCGCCGCGGCCGCAGTACGGCTCGAGCACGGCCGCGGTGAAGTTCTCCGGGATGCCGTCCTGCATGATCTTCACGCTGGTGGCGCGGAACGTGGGCAGGCCCGCGGCCCGGGAGCGGCGCTCCTTCAGCTCCTCGATCTGCTCGACGCCGCGGGTCCGGTCCCACCACAGCGCGCCGACGACCTTGGCCCGGAGCGCGCCCGAGCCCGCCGCCGAAAGGTAGGCGGGCAGCAGGTCGTCCACGCCCGCGTACGGGCCGACGATCGCGTCCTGCCAGCCGGTGACGCCGAGCGAGAACAGGTACCGCTGCGCCTCGAGCAGGGCGTCGAGCAGGTCCCGCTCGGTGGGGCGTGGGGTGAGGCGGCCGACCAGGTCCATCGCGCCCTCGTGGAGCACGCCGCTCGGGGTGCCGTCCGGGTCGCGCTCGATGCGGCCGTCCGGCGGGTCGGGGGTGTCCCGGTCGATGCCCGCGAGCTCCAGCGCGCGGCCGTTCACCCAGGCCGCGTGGAGGTCGGACTGCACCAGGTAGACGGGGCGGTCGACGAAGTCGAGGTGGCGCCGGTGCGGCAGGCCGCCGGGGAACGCCGACATGTCCCAGCCGCCGCCGGTGATCCACTCCCGGTCCGGGTGCGCGGCCGCGTACGCCCGCACCCGCTCCTGGTAGCCGGGCAGGTCGCCGGCCTCGGACAGATCGCAGGCGGCGCGGTCGAGGCCCGCGTGCACCGGGTGGACGTGGGCGTCCACGAACCCCGGCACGAGCAGCCCGCCCGCGAGATCCACGGTCTCGGTACGGCTCGCGCCCAGCTCGCGGGCCCGCCGTACCACCTCGGCCTCGGGGCCCACCGCGGCGATGCGGCCGCCGCGCACCAGCACCGCCCCGTCGAACGGCCCGGCCCCCTCGCCGTCCGGGCCGGTCGGGGCGAACACCCGGCCGCCCCGGAAGAGCACGTCCGCCAATCCGCCTCCCCTCGTCCCGCGGGCCCAGGCCCATGATGGCGGAGGCGCGGCGCGCGGGAGCACCGGGGTCGCCGCGTCCCCGCGTCCGGCGGCCGGCCGGGCGCGGCGTTCGCCGAGCGGACGCCAGCTCCGAAATCGCAAATCGTGATTTTGCGTATATCGGATGGTCTGCGGTCCATCAGGTTGAACCGGCGTCAAACATCCTCACGGCGGGCCTGTTCATGATGTGAAGAGGTCATCACCGGCCGCCGCCGTGCTCGACGTCCTCGAGGAGAAGGTCGTGGACACCACCGCCTACCGCCAGCAGGCCGTGGCGGTCTCCATGTCCAGCACGACCCACTACAACGTCGGGACCTTCTACAACAGCCGGTTCGGCGGCACGGGTTCCACGTTCACGCAGAACATCGCCCCCGGCGCGCAGGGGAGGGCACGTGGGCAGCCACTACAGCGGCAGCTTCGCCTACAGCCAGTTCGGCGGCGACCGCTCGACCTTCGTGCAGCACATCGGGGCCGGCCCGAACCCGGCCGAGGAGACCGACCTGGAGCGGCTCCGCCCGCTGATCGGCGAGCTGCTGGACCTGCTGGCCGCGCACGCGGACCGTGTCGACCACCCCGAACGGGCACGCCGGGACGCCGAGGAGATCCTCGACGAGACCGCCCGGCAGGAGGAGGAGCGAGACCCCGGCCGGATCGCGGGCGCGTGGCAGCGGCTGCGTGCCCGCCTGGAGCCGATCGCCCAGTTCACCGAGGTGCTCGGCCGCATCGCTCAGGCCCTGCAATCGATCATCCCGGGCTGACCTCCGCCGGACGGCGGCCGGAACCGTCCGCGCATGCGGGCATACGCGGTGATAATCCCGAGTGACCGTATCGCACACGGCGTCACAGTGGGCCCAATAGCATCGGTGCCATGCTCGGTCGGCCTGACACACGGATCGCTGGACGGTATCGCCTGGTCCGCCTCCTCGGCAGGGGCGGCATGGGCGCCGTGTGGGTCGCCCAGGACGAGGCGCTGGGGCGGGAGGTCGCCGTCAAGGAGGTGATCCTGCCTCCCGCGGTCGACGAGGGCGACCGTGACGAGATTTTCGCCCGCATGGTCCGCGAGGCGCAGGCGGCCGGACAGCTCCGGCACCCGTCGATCGTGAGCGTGCACGACGTGGTGACCGAGCAGGGCCGGCCGTGGATCGTGATGGAGCTGCTGCGCGGCCGCAGCCTCCAGGACCTGCTCAAGGCCGGGGAGGTGCTGTCCCCGGAGCAGGTGGCGCGGCTCGGCGTCGAGCTGCTCGGCGCGCTCGCGGCCGCGCACGCCCAGGGCGTGCAGCACCGGGACGTCAAGCCCGCGAACGTCTTCCTGTGCGAGGACGGCCGCACCGTGCTCACCGACTTCGGCATCGCCCGCGTGGAGGGGCAGGTGACGATCACCCGGTCGGGGGCGCTCGTCGGCTCGCCCGGGTACATCCCGCCCGAGCGGGTGCGCGGGGACCGCGGCGGGCCGCTGTCGGACGTGTGGTCGCTGGGCGCCACGCTGTACGCAGCCGTGGAGGGCAGGCCGCCGTTCCACGCGGCCTCTCCGGTCGCGGTGCTGCACAAGGTGCTCACCGAGGAGGCGCCGCCGCCGCAGCGGGCGGGCGCGGCGCTCGGCTCGGTGCTGCTGCGCATGCTCGCCCCGGATCCCGCCGAGCGGCCGGACACCGAGACCGCGGCCCGGCTGCTGCGCACGGTCGCCGACGGCGGGCAGGTGCGGCTTCCCCCGCCGCCGCCCCGGCCGATCGTGCCGCCCCGGCCGCCCGCCACCCTGCCGAGCGGCCCGCGCCGCCAGAGGGGGACCGGGATCGTCGTGGCGTCCGGCCTCGCCGGAATCGCCCTCGTCGCCGCCCTCGCCTGGTACGGCACCGTCCGCGACCGGCCGCCTCCGGTCGCCGCGGGCCGGGTGACCGCGCAGACCTCGCCGACGGCCGCCTCGCCGGTCGCCCCGCAGGTCACGCCGACGGTCGAGCAGGGCAAGTTCACCAAGCCCCTCGACTTCTGCACGCTGCTCACCGACGCGCAGGTCGGCAAGGTCCTTCCCGGCAGGTTCCGCAAGGGCCCGTCCTCCGACGGCGACGGCTGCCAGTGGGCCGCCGACGGCGCCGGGGTCGTTCTCGCGCCCATCAAGCCGTTCCTCGGCGAGAAGGAGTACTGGGAGACGAGCCCGGAGGAGGCGCACGAGCGCTTCGTCAGCAACAGGAACCGTTCGAGGCCGTCGGACTCGATCATCTGGATGTGGACCGACATCGGCATGCGCGGGACGATGCGGCTCAGCTCGACCGAGGCGCGCACCGTGAAGGGGATCGGCGAGGAGGCGTTCGCCGTCGACCTGAGCGCCAACGCCACCGGCACCCGGGTGCGGTCCGAGGTGCAGTTCCGTGTCAGCAACCTGATCGTGTCGGCGGAGTACGCCGATCTCAACCCCGCACGGGCCGGCCGGGTCCGGGAGAACGCGCTCACCCTCGCCCGGGCGGCCGCGAAGAAGCTCGCCGGGATGTGAGATGACCGAGCTCGTCGGCGGACGCTACCGGCTGATCGAGCCCATCGGCGAGGGCGGCATGGGCGTCGTCTGGCGCTGCCACGACGAGAGCCTCGGCCGCCAGGTCGCGCTCAAGCGGGTACGGCTCGCGCCCGAGATCGCCCCGGAGGAACGCGCCGAGCTGCGCGAGCGGGCGCTCGCCGAGGCGCGCGCCGCCGCCATGCTGCGGCACCCGTCGATCGTGGCCGTGCACGACGTGGTCGTCGAGGACGGCGGCGACCCGTCGATCGTCATGGAGCTCGTGCCCGGCCACTCGCTCGACCGGATCATCCGGGAGAACGGCCCGCTGCCCCCGGACCGGGCGGCGCGGATCGGCCTCGCCGTGCTGTCGGCGCTCGAGGCGGCGCACGCGGCCGGGGTGCTCCACCGGGACGTGAAACCGGCGAACGTGCTGATCACCGGCGACGGGCGGGTGGTGCTGTCCGACTTCGGGATCGCGCTGCTCGCCGGCGCGCAGCCGGGCGCGCCGGTCGGCACGCCCGGCTACACCGCGCCCGAGTGCCTGCTCGGCACCCCGGGCCAGGCCGCCGGTCCCGCCTCGGACCTGTGGGCGCTCGCCGCCACGATCTACACCGCCGTGGAGGGCCGGGGGCCGTTCGAGCGGGAGACCGCCCTCGCCACGCTCGGCGCCGTGCTCACCGAGCCGCCCGCGCCCTCGTCGAGCCCGCTGTGGCCGGTCCTCGCCGCGGCCCTCGAGCGGGAGCCGGAGCGGCGGCCGTCGCCCGCCGAGTTCCGGGCCCGGCTGGAGGCGGTGGCCCAGGGGGCGGCCCTCCCGGACACCCGGCCCGGGGGCGGGGGCGCGGCCAAGGGCGGCGTGCCGCTGCCGCTGGCGGCGGTGTCGCTGGTCGTCGCCGCACTGCTCGGGGCGGCCGCCGTGCTGGTGCCGCGGATCGCCACCGGCCCGGCCGCGGCCGCGGACCCGGTGCCGCCGGACGGGTCACCGGGCGCGTCGGCGAGCCCGTCGGCCACCCGGCCGCCGGGCCGGTTCGCCGCGCTGCCGCGGGCGTGCGGGCTGCTCACCGAGGAGCAGGCCGCGAAGGTGATCCCGCGGCCGTCGATCAGCCCCGACGGGACGGCAAAGTGCAGCTGGACTCCCGCCCGGGGAGGTTTGACTCCACGGCTGTCGCTCGAACTCGACCTGGAGCAGCCGACGGGGACCGGATCCGAGGTGCTGTACGCCGCCGACCTGCTCGACGCGCGCCGCAAGGAGGCCGAGCGGCGCTACGGCCGCGACGGCGGGCAGGTGGTGCGCGACCTGCCCGGGGTGGGCGACGAGGCGATCGTGTGGTCGGACACCGAGTTCTCCCGTCATAAGGTGACGATCGTGTTCAGGGTGAGCAATCTGGTGGCGAAGCTGTCGCTGGAGCGCGAGGACGCCGACGGCGATTCCGGAATGCGCGACCAGGCGGTGGCGGCGGCCAAGTCGATCGTGGAGGCGTTGCGCCGATGAACGGAATGGTCCTGGCCGGGCGGTACACGCTGGTGGAGGCGCTCGGCTCGGCGGGCCGTACCTGGCTCGCCCGCGACACCGTGCTCCACCGCGACGTCGCGGTCACCCGCATCCCGCTGCCGCCGGGCCCGCCCGAGGCGATCGAGGCGGTCCTCGCCGAGCCGCGGGCGGCCGCCGTGATCAACCACCCGGCCCTGGTCACGCTGCACGACGTGCTCACCGAGAACGGCGAGGCGTGGGTCGTCGCCGACTACGTCCGGGGCCGCTCGCTCGACCGGATCGTCGCGGCGACGGGCCCGGTGTCGACCACGCACGCGGCCGAGATCGGCATGCGGGTGCTCAACGCCCTCGGCGTGATCCACTCCCGAGGCCGCACGCACCGCGCGGTCGTCCCGGCGAACGTGCTCGTCGCCGACACCGGCGACATCCTGCTCGCCGGGCTCGGCCTCGCCCCCGTGGACGGGACGCCCGCGGACCCCGCCGACGACCTGCGCGCGCTCGGCGCGACGCTGCTGTACGCCACCGAGGCGCGCACCCCGGAGACCGGCCCGCCGAGCGAGGGGCCGCTCGCCCAGCCGATCCACGCGCTGCTGTACGGCCCGCACGACACCGCCGCGATCCGCGCCGCCTTCGCGGCCGCCGCCTCCTCGGCCGCCGTGCCGTTCGCCCGCGCCCTGATCACCGACAACGGCCCGCCGACCGTGCCGAGCGGGCAGGCCGCGCCGCGCGGGCGCGGGCCGCTCCTCGCGGTCGCCGGGGCGGCGCTCGCCGTCGCGGCGGCGGGGGCGATCGCCCTGCCCCTCGTGCTCGATCGGGCCCCGGCGGCGGAGCCGTCGGCCACCCCGGCGGCGGCCGCCGCCACCACCCCCACGGCCCGGCCCCGCCCGTCGCGCCCGGCCGACCCCTGCACGCGTCTCTCGGCGAGCTACCGGCCGTCCGCCACGCCCGGCAACACGTGCTCGGTGCGGATGGGCGACGCCTCCGTCACCATCAAGTCCCATCCCGACGAGGCGACCGCCCGGCAGATCTTCGCCGCGCTCCGCAGACGCCAGGCGGCCAAGGCGGGCTCGGACCTGATCGACGAGGGCGGGACGAGCCCGATCCGCAACGTGCGCGGCATCGGGGACGAGGGTTTCGCCCAGGACGGCTCGTCGACGCTGTTCTCCACCGCGACGAGCACCGTGTGGCTGCGCATCGACACCCTGACGGTCGAGGTGCAGGTCCTGACCAACGAGACCCGGGTGACGCCGCAGCTGCGGAACGCCGCGCTGCGGGCGGCGCGCACCGTGGCGGCCGAGCTCGCGGAGACGGCATGACGGTGCCCGGGCGCTTAGCCGCCCGCGCCCGCCGTGCGCGGGGCCGCGGGCACGGGTGTGCGACGGGAGGTGCGGGATGAACGGCACGCGGATCGAGCCGCTCGGCCCGCTCGGACCGGGCGCGCCCGGCCGTGCCCTGCTCGTACTCGACCACGCCACCGGCATGCAGGTGGCGGGGAAGCGGCTGACGCCGCCCGCAGGCGTGCCCGTGGACCGGATCCGGCAGGAGGCGATGGCGCTCGGCGGCGGGCACCCCTCGATCAACCCCGTGTTCGACGTGGTCGCGGACGGCGGCGCGGTGTGGGTGCTGTCCCAGGCCGTGCCCGGCCGGTCACTGCGGGCGGAGGTCCACCGGCGCGGCGCGCTCGGCCCGGCCGTGGCGGCGTCGATCGGCCTGGCCGTGCTGGCCGCGCTGACCTACGCGCACGAGCGCGGCATGGTGCACGGCAACCTGCACCCGGGCAACGTGCTGCTCGCGGTCGACGGCCGGATCTGGGTGGCCGACTTCGGGATCCCGTCGCTCGCCGCGGAGACCGTCGGCAGGCTGCCGGGCTTCACCGCGCCGGACGCCCCGTCCCCGGCGGGGGACCTGTGGTCGCTCGGCGCCGTGCTGTACACGGCGGCGATGGGCACGCCGCCGTTCGTGCACGCCACCCCGGCGGCGACGGCGGAGGCCGCGCGGGAGGGGATCGCGCTCGAACCGTCCGACCCGTTCACCGCGCTGCTGCGGGACCTGCTCTCCCCGGACCCGGCCCGCCGCCCGCACCCGGCCGTGATCCTCACCGTTCTGCAGAACACGGCCGGGGCGGCGACCCACGACATCCCGACCCGGGTGGCCGGGGACGCGGCGACCGGCCCGTGGTCCGCGCCGGCCGATCCGGCGGGCGGGGCCACGGCGCGCTCCGGCGGCCGCCGGGTGCGCGCGCAGCGCCTCGTGCCGGGGCTCGCCGGCGCCGCCGTGCTCGGCGCCGCCGCCGCGCTCTTCGTCCCGGCCGACCTCCTCCCCGCCGGCTCCCCGCGGGCGGCCGCGACCGCCTCCGCCACCCCCTCACCCGTCGCGCTGAACGTGGGGCCGTTCGCGAGGCTCCCCGACAAGCCGTGCGACCTGGTGCCCGACGATCTGGTGAGCGAGCTCGTCCCCAGGGGCGAGCGCAGCCCGGCCACCGGCTCCCGGGACCGCGGCACGTGCAGCTGGTACAGCGACTTCCAGGTGCAGGAGAACGACCGCGCCCGGCTGTCGGTCACCCTGGAGCTGGACGAGGACGAGGACGACGCCGAGCGGAGTTTCGCGTTCGACCGGCGCATCGAGCCGCGGCTCTCCGACGAGGTGCGCGAGGTCGCGGGCCTGGGCCACGAGGCCTTCACCTACCGCCGGGTGCGCCGCGAGGAGTGGCGCGAGTACCGGGTGGGCTACCGGGTCCGCGTCAGCAACGTGCGGATCACGGTCGAGTACAGCCGGGAGGTCGGCATCGACCCCGACGGCGCGGTCGCCCAGGGCGCCGAGCGGGTGGTGCGCGCCGTCATCGACGGCCTGCGTCGGCACGGCTGACGCGGGCGAGGGCCGGCGGGCATCTCCCGGTCAGGGCGCCGCGCGGCGGCTCGGCGGGCGGCCGGGTGAACCCGACGATCCGTGTGGGCCACGGAATCCGTCGGTTTCTCCCTCCCGCACCTTCGGAATTCGGAACAAGTCGGGATAAATCTGCACATTTCATCATGAAACGGCGTGGCCATTTTTGTGTAGCAGTTGCGTAACACCGGTCCGGCAGGCTGGTCGGCGAACCGGAGGGAGTGTTCACCAGCATGGGGTTTCTCAGGATTCGCACGACCGTTGACGAACGACCGGGCCGGCTCGCCGGCCTCGCCGCCGCCATCGCCGCGAAGGACGGGAACATCCTCAACCTGAGCGTGCAGCCCGACAGCGACGGCACGGTGGACGAGTTCATCGCCGACATCCCGGCGTCGCCGGAGGCCGTGCGGACCGCGTTGGAGGAGGCCGGCGGGCGCCGGGTGCAGGTGGTGCCGGCCTCCGCCCACGAGCTCACCGACGAACCGACCCGGGCGCTGCTCATCGCCGCCCGGCTGCGGGCGACCCCGTGGCGGCTGCCCGAGCTCCTCGGCGAGCTGCTCCGCGCCGACGACGCCCGCTGGGTGTACGGGGCGGAGATCAGCGAGCTGCCCGACCCGACGCTGCTCACCGTGCCGGTCGCGCCCCGCCGCGCGGTACGGCTGCGCCGCAGCGGCCTGCCGTTCACGCTCACCGAGGCCGCCCGTGCCGCCGCGCTGGTCCGGCTCGCCCAGCCACCCGCCGAGGAGTCCCGCGGCGCCGAGCGCACGGTCCGGCTCGCCGACGGCACCGAGGTGACGATCCGGCCGCTCACGATGATGTACCGCGAGGCAGTGCGCGACCTGCACGAACGGTGCTCGCCGGAGACCCGCCGCAGCCGCTACTTCGTCGCCTCGCCCACCCTCCCGGCCGGGTTCTTCGAGCGCATGTGCGACCGCAGCCGGGGCCGGTCGTTCGTGGTGGGCCACGACGGCCGCGTGGTGGCGCTCGCCGGGCTCACGTTCACCTCGGAGCCCGGCATCGGGGAGATCAACCTGCTCGTGGAGGACCGGTGGCAGGGCCGCGGCCTCGGCCGGATCCTCCTGGACATGCTCCTGCAGACCGCCCGTGACCTCGGCCTCGCCGAGGTGAAGGCGAACATGCTGTCGGACAACGCCCGCATGCGCCGGCTGCTCGTCTCGTTCGGCGCCACCCTGACGTACACCGACGACCCGGGCCTCATCGACGCCCGCATCCCCGTGGGGGTGCGGACCGCCGCCGTGCACTGACCGCACTCCCGGCTCCCGGTGCCGTCGGCCGGAGCCGCGTGGTGCCTCGGGCCGCCCCGGCCGAGGAGGCGGGGCGGCAGGTGTTCGGGGGTTCCTCGTGATCGCGGCGTGCGCCGCGGCGCCCCGGCCGCGGCGCACGCCGTTCCTCATGCCGTGCCCCTGGGCGGGACCGGTGGAGCGGCCGCGGTGCAGGCGGCAACACGCCGCGTACGGGCCGAAGGCGAGGGGAGAACCCGTCGCCCGGAAAGCCCGCCGTACGGCGGTGCCGTGGCCGGGTGGCGGGTGGCATGGCCGAGCCGGCCGCTTGCGATGCCGAGACGGGGGCGTGGCGAGGCGCGGTCGTGGCGCGGCCGAGGGTGCGGATCGGGGCCGTCGCGCCGCCGTGCCGTACGTGCGCGCCGGCAGGTGAGAGAGCGGTGGGCGGAACCCGTCGCCTCCAGGGAGTCCCGCCTCGCCGCCGCATGGCTCGGGGGCCGAAGGCCGCCCGGTGAGGAACGTGGACGGGCCTGTGGGGTACGGGCCGGGGCGGGCCGCGAAACCGATCCGGGCCCGCCGGCGCGCGTACCGGACGTCCGGCGCCGTCCTGGACCGGCCGCCGAGCGGCCGGGGAACGGGTCAGCGCATCCTGATCGGCTGGGCCGGCACGTTACGGGGCTTGTCCACGATGACGTCGCTGTAGACGTCGAAGACCAGGGCGAGGATGCCGCCCAGCGCGCACAGGCCGACACCGCCGATCCAGAACAGGGTCCAGTTCGGCCCGGCGGTCAGCGCGTAGCCGCCGATCACGAACCCGGCGAAGATCACGCCGACCGCGATCCACGACGTCAGCCGACCTGCGTGGCTCTGCTTCTGCTCGCTCATCGTGCCTTTCCTCGTTCAGGGCTTACCGGCCTTCCAGCGGCGACCGGGAGTCGACCGGGAGTCATCGTATGCCAGCCGATGACCGCCCCTTTCCCCGCCCTGCGCCCAGCGGGCCGCGGCGAGAGGGGCGACAGGCCGCGCGCCGTGCCGTACCCTGAGTTCGAAAAGTGAATCCAGATCGGGTCGAGGAGGCCTGCGATGGACGGTGGGTGGCGGCCGACGGCGTGCGTGCTGTGCGCGAGCAACTGCGGCCTGGAGGTGCAGGTGGCGGGCAGGCGGCTCGCCCGGATCCGGGGCGACCGGCGGCACCCGGCCTCGAGGGGCTACACGTGCGAGAAGCCGCTGCGGCTCGACCACTACCAGAACGGCGCGGACCGGCTCACCCACCCGCTGCGGCGCCGCGCCGACGGCACGTTCGAGCGCGTCGGCTGGGACACCGCGATCGCCGAGGTCGCCGAGCGGCTGCTCGCGATCCGCGAGGCCGCGGGCGGCGAGACGATCTTCTACTACGGCGGCGGCGGGCAGGGGAACCACCTCTGCGGCTCGTACGGCCTGGCGCTGATGCGGGCGCTCGGGGCGCGGTACCGCTCCAGCGCGCTCGCCCAGGAGAAGACCGGGCAGTTCTGGGTGCACGACCGGCTGTTCGGCGACCTCGCCACCGGCGACTTCGAGCACTGCGAGGTGGCGGTGTTCATCGGCAAGAACCCCTGGCAGTCGCACGGCATCCCGCGCGCCCGGCCCACCCTGCGCGAGATCTCCCGCGACCCGGCCCGCTGCCTCATCGTGATCGACCCGCGCCGCACCGAGACCGCCGAGATCGCCGACATCCACCTCGCGCCCCGCCCCGGCACGGACGCCTGGCTGCTCGCCGCACTCGCCGCGACGCTCGTCCAGGAGGACCGCATCGCCCGCGACTGGCTCGCCGCGCACACGGTCGGGCTCGACCAGGTCACCGCCGTCCTCGCCGAGGTGCCGATCGCCCGGTACGCCGAGATCTCCGGCGTGCCCGAGGAGCTGGTGCGCCGCACCGCCCGGCGCATCGCCGCGGCCGAGAGCGTCGCCGTACACGAGGACCTCGGGGTGCAGATGACCCTGCACTCCACGGTGAACAGCTACCTCGACGCCCTCATCTACCTGCTTACCGGCAACTTCGGCCGGATCGGCACGAACAACCCGCCGATCATGTTCGCCCAGCTGCACGCCCCCTCCCACTGGAGCGGCGAACGCGACCGGTTCAGCCCGGTGGCCGGCGCGCGCATCATCTCCGGCCTCGTGCCGTGCAACGTGATCGCCGACGAGATCCTCACCGACCACCCGGCCCGCTACCGCGCAATGATCGTCGACTCGGCGAACCCGGCGCACTCGCTCGCCGACTCCCCGCGCATGCGCGAGGCCCTGCGCGCCCTCGACCTGCTCGTCGTCATCGACGTCGCGATGACCGAGACCGCCCGGCTCGCCGACTACGTGCTGCCCGTCCCCAGCCAGTTCGAGAAGTGGGAGGCCACGTTCTTCAACCTGGAGACCCCGGCGAACCACTTCCACCTGCGCCGGCCCGTGCTCGACCCGCCGCCCGGCGCCGACCTGCTGCCCGAGCCCGAGATCTACGCCCGCCTCTGCGAGGCGATCGGCGCCCTGCCCGACCTGACGTCCCTGCGCGAGGCGGCCGCCCGGGGCCGGGCCGCGTTCGCCGAGGCGTTCCGGCGGGCCGTCGCCGCCGACCCGGCCCTCGCCAAGGTCGCCCCGATCGTCCTCTACCGCACCCTCGGCCCCACCCTGCCGTACGGCGCGGCCGCCGCGGCCACCCTCTGGGCCCTCGCCCACAAGGTCGCCGCGGCGCACCCCGACGCGGTACGGCGCGCCGGCATCCCCGGCGAGGGCGCGGAGCTCGGCGAGAACCTCTTCGACGCGATCCTGAACAGCCCGTCCGGCGTCGTGTACGCGGTCGACGCGCCCGGCGACGGCCTGCGGCGCATCGGCACCCCCGACGGCCGCATCCACCTCGCCATCCCCGAGCTGCTCGCCGAGATCGCCGCGCTCGGCGACGGGCCGCCCGCCGACCCCGCGTACCCGTTCGTGCTGTCGGCCGGGGAGCGCCGCGCGTTCACCGCCAACACGATCATCCGCGACCCGGCCTGGCGCCGCCGTGACGCCTCCGGAGTACTGCGCATCAACCCCAAGGACGCCGCCGGCCTCGGCATCGCCTCCGGCGACCCCGTCCGCGTCACCACCCGCCGCGGCTCGGTCGACGCCGTGGCCGAGCTCACCGACACCGTGCAGCCGGGCCACATCACCCTCCCGAACGGCCTCGGCCTGCGCTACCCGGACGCGTCCGGCGAGCCCGTCCTCACCGGCGCCCCGCCGAACGAGCTCACCCGTGCCGAGGACTGCGACCCGTACGCGGGCACGCCGTGGCACAAGCATGTGCGGGCCCGGGTCGAGCCGGTGCGGTAGCCGTACGGCGATGCGGGGGCGGTGCGCGGCCGCCGCTTGGCGGGACCGCCCCCGTCGTTCCGCTGGTGCCGGGGCGGCCCCGACTCCGGCGGCGCCGCCAGGGCGGGGCTCTCCCCGGGGATCCCTATCCGACGCAGCCGGGGACGGGGTTGGGGCCCGAGCAGTTGTTCGGGGTGTTGCCGGTGATCGTGGGGAGGGTGGTGAGGACCGTTCCGGAGTTGTACACGCCGCCGCCGTCCTCGGCCGCCACGTTGTTCTGGATGGGGACGGCCACCAGCGTCGCGGTGGCGCCGCTCTCGTTGTACAGGCCCGCGCCTGTGCCGGCGCCGGGCTCGGGGGCGGTGTTGCCGGTGATCCTGCCGATCCGGACGGTGAGCGTTCCGCTGTTGTAGATGCCGCCGGCGCCCAGGGACCCGGAGTTCTGCTCGACCACGACGTTCACGAGCGTGGCGTTCCCATCGTTGTAGAGCCCGCCGCCGAACATGCCGGTGTTGCCGGAAAGGCGGCCGCCGGTGACGTCGAGCCTCCCTCCGATGTCGTTGATGACACCCGAGCCGCCGTAGGCGGTGTTGCCGGTGACGTTCGTGCCGGTGAGCGTCAGCGTGCCGCTGTTGTAGATGCCGCCGCCGAAACTCTCCGGGTTCGCGGCGTTCTGGGAGACGGTGCTGAAGGTCAGGCGCGTGGTTCCCTGGTTGGCGATTCCGCCGCCGTTGATCGTCGAGGCGTTGCCGATGACGCGGACCGAGGTCCCGGTGAGCGTGCCGGTGGCGGCGACGAAGATGCCGCCGCCGTCGCCGGTGACGTTTCCGCCGGTCACGGTGAGCGACCGCACGGTGAGGTTGCCTCCGGCGCCGACCTCCAGGATGCGGAAGCCGGGAGCACCCTCGTCGCGCTGCAGGGTGGCGTTGTTGCCGGTGATCACGACGGGGGTGGTGATGGCGGGCAGCGGGCCGGTCTCCGCCGTCAGGTGGTAGACGCAGTTGGGGGCGAGCAGGATGCTGCTCAGGTTCGGGGCGGCGTTGGCCGCGTTGATGGCGCTGATCAGGGCGGGTACGTCGTTGCAGGGCACCACCGACTGCGCCTGGGCGGGGGAGGCCGGGCAGGCCGGCAGCGCGAGCGCCGCCACGGATACGGCGCGGGCGACCGCGTCACGGATTTTCGTGATATGTGGGAGCATCCGGTTCTCCTCGGCAGAAAGCAGGCGTCAGCGGCGCGTTTTCCTGAAATGCCGCAGGGTGTGAAAGGCGTTGACGGAAGAATTCCCGGCCCCGGTTCAACGGGCGCCTGCGAACCGGTTCGATGTCGGAAAATGAAGCGTGTGGAATTCGCTCGGTCGCTATTGAAAAATGCGCCAAACAGGCCGAGGTGTGCGAATAGGCCGATATGGTGATGTGACGACCGGTGGGAACACCGTCCAAGCCGGGCCGACGGCGAAAATGCCATCGGGTCCCACGCCCACGGCCGCGACCGGTTGGCCGCGGCCGTGGTCCGTCACCCGTGGGGCGGCCTCCCCGGCGGGACCATCCGGCCCGGTGGCCGGCGCAGCCCGGAGCGCGGAATGGCGGCAAGACGGTGGCATGTCCGGCCACCGCCCGGCTCGCCCGGGACGGCCCCGCCGTTATCGCGCGGCTCGGCGACGCCCGCGGACTCCCGGTCGCCGACGACGCCTTCGACGCGCCCCCGCTGCCCGGCCCGCTCCGCCACCTCGACGAACGGGAGGACCGTGTCCCCACCCCGCGCGAGGCCCGCCGTGCCGTACGGCCCGGCGGCGTCCTCGCCGCGGCGATCAACCGGGTTCGCGTCCCTCTGCAACGGCCTTGCCCAGGGCTTCCTCCTCGGCTCCGGCTTCCGCGAGATCGTCGAGACCGACCGGCGCACCGGGTGCCACCGCACCCCGGGAACCATCCGGCCTGGTTGACCACCGCCCACTTCCATCACCCGGGCGAGCCGCGCGCGGAATGCCGCGACGCCGGTCCCAACGTCGTCGACCCGGTCGGCGTGGCGGAGAGCGGCCGGGACGTCCAGGGCGGCCACCGGTAAGGCGTGGAGGCGGGCAGGGCCGGCGGACGTTCCCCGGGCGAGCAGGCCGCCGAGCGCTGGCGCGGTCACGACGGTGCCGCTCCCCGCAAGGGAGACCCAGGGGCGCTGAGGGCGGGCCGGAGGCCACCGCGTGGCCGACGAGTCAGTGGCGGCGGTTTGCGGGGTCCGGGCCGCTCCCGCGCCCATGGCCGCGGGTGGGGGAGCCGGGGGAGTGCTCGGCCGAGGCCGTGGGCCACCGGTGGGTGGTGCGAGCGGCTGTGATGCCGTGCCGACGCGTCGGCCACGGCTTGCCGCCGTCCTGTTCTGGCGTGATGCCTGATGCGGCAGGAGAAGGGCCTCGGTGTGGCGCGATGCCGTCGCCTTCCCGTTCCGCGGTCCCATACTCGCCAGGCGAAGGAGTGCCCCTTCAGGGGTCCAAGGCCGGCGAGGGCACGGGTCCGGGTCGTCGCGGCCGGAGATTCGTGAGCAGCCTGGTGCCGATGCGGCGGGTGAGCCTGCCGACCACGATCATTGGAACGATAACCCTTGGTCACCAGGAGAAACTGAACTGTACCGTTTACTTTGCACGGGAAGGGCGACGACATGGTGAGGCGGGGCGAGACGCTGCGGGATCACATCCTCGACGTGGCCAAGGAGGTGTTCCTCGAGAACGGCTTCGAGCGCGCGTCGATGGACATGATCGCGGCACGCGCCCAGACGTCGAAGCGCTCGCTGTACGCCCACTTCCCGGCCAAGGACGTGCTGTTCGCGGCGGTGGCGGAGCGGATCCGGGAGCTGTTCCGCGGCAAGCTGCGCCCGCCGGAGAACTACGCCGAGACGCCCGTGGAGGCCGTGACGCTCTTCTGCGGCCACTTACTCCAGCTGCTCCAGTGGACGTGGATCGCGCGCACCTGCCGGCTCGGCATCTCCGAGGCCGAGCGGACCCCGGAGGTGAGCGCCCAGCTCTACGAGGCGTTCTTCGGCACCGCGGGGGAGTATCTCGCCTCCTTCCTCGGCGCCCGGTACGGCCTTGCGGACGCCGAGGCGAAGGCGCTCGCCGACCGCCTGCTCGGCGCCGTGGTGTACCCCGCGCTGCCGCAGATCCTGTTCGGGGTCCGCCGTCCTAACACCGAGCTCCCCGACAGGGAAAGGCTGGCGGACGACGTCGACCTCGACGCCGTCCGCCGGGACGTGACGGCGGTGCTCACCACCGTCAAGGACGGCACCGCCTGATCACGCCTGCGGCACCTGGCTGCGCCGCCCGCGTACCGTCGTGATCCCGAGCGTGACGGCCCCGATGAGCGCCAGTACGGCCGTGCTGAGGAACGCCAGGCCGTACCCGGCGACCAGGGAGCCGCCCGCGGCCGTGCCCGCCGCCGAGATGCCGACGAGGACCGCGACGCCGATGGCCCCGCCGATCTGCTGGCCGACGACGAAGAGCGCACCGGCGACGCCGCGCCGGTGCGGCGCCACGCCCGCGGTCACCGCGACCGACAGCGCGGGCAGCGCGAGCCCGACCCCCGCGGCGGTGAACAGGATGCCGCCGAGCACGTCCACGAGGTAGGTGCCGTCGGCCCGCACCTGGGCGAGCCAGAGCTGGCCGACCATCAGCAGGACCAGCGACGCCACGCCCTGCCACCGTTCCCTGATCGCGGGGAGGAGCCGGCCGGAGACGAACATGGAGAACGTCATCCCGGTCATCGTCGCGGGGAACAGCGCGAGCCCGGTCATCAGCGGGCTGTAGCCGAGCACGAGCTGGAGGTAGAGCGAGACGAAGTAGACGTATCCGGCGAGCACCAGCCCGACGATGAGGTTGGCCACCAGGACGACCGCCCGCTCGCCGCGGACGAGCTCGCCGGGCAGCATCGGGTCGGAGCCGCGCCGCTCGACCACGACGAACGCCGCGGCGAGCGCGGCGGCGACGGCGAGCGTGACCGCGGTCATCGCGGCCCCGCTCTCCCGCGCCTGGGTCACCCCGAGGATGAGCGCGGCGATCGCCCCCGTCGCGGTGAGGCCGCCCGCGATGTCGAGCCGCGTGCCACGGCGCGGCATCGACGGCGGGACACCCCACAGGATCGCCGCGATCAGGACCGCGACGAGAGGGGTGTTGACGAGGAGCACCCAGCGCCATCCGGCGGCCTGGACGAGGAAGCCGCCGAGGACGATCCCCGCCGCGGCGCCCGCCGCCGTGCTCCCCTGGAAGATGCCCAGCGCCCTCGCCCGCGCGGCCGGCTCGACATAGGCGCCGGTGACCAGCGCGAGCAACGCCGGGGCGACCATTGCGGCGCTCGCCCCCTGCGCCAGCCGCGCCCCGATCAGCATTCCGCCCGACACGGCGACCCCGCCGGCCAGCGCGGAGAGGGCGAAGGCCACCAGGCCGATCAGCAGCGACCTCCGGTGCCCGACGAGGTCGCCGAACCGCCCGCCGAGCAGCAGCAGCGCGCCGTAGGTCAGGGCGTAGCCGGTGACCACCCACTGCAACGTGGCGGCGTCGAAGCCGAGGTCAGACCGGATCGCCGGTAAGGCGACGTTCGCGGACGCGAAGTTCATCTGGAGTAGGAACTGGGCCACCGAGGCGAGGGTGAGGCTCCATACGGGTCGAAACTGCGGCATGCGTGACGATCCTTTCCCTCGTAAGTAAACTCAACCGTACCGTTTACTTTGAGGGTGCGACAAACGGATTACGCAGCCGACCCGACGGGACGGAGCCCCGACGGCGATGGCCACGTGAGACGGCGAGCAGGCCTCTGATCACGCGCTTTTGTGATCAGATGCGGCGGGTGCGCGCACGGTGGCCAGGGCTCGGTGGCCTCGATGCCGGGAATCGGCCACCAGTGATCGGCATGTCGGCCCGCCTCGTCAGGTGCCGGTGGACACCCGGTGGGAGCGGGCCCGGGAAGCGAAACGCCGCGCCACGCCTCGCGCCGGTGTCCGGCCCGACCACGCGCCAGAACGCTTCCGCGGCTTCTTTCCCGCCACGGATCCCGGCCGGACCGTTGCCGACGTCGGGATCGTCCGCGCCAGGGCTGGTCCGAGGCCCGATCCACCGCCACCACATCGAGCCGCACAGCGCCACCCGCCCTGAACACAAGATGGCCCCGCCGGAGCTTCCGGCAGGGCCATCACGCATACAGCCTGTGCGGCGACGCCGCGCGCACCACGCCGCTCAGGGCGAGGCCGCGCGAACCAGGCCCGGAGGGATCTTGCTCGCCGCCGCCCGGTCCAGCAGGAACAACGTCTCCTGGCGCCCCCGCGCCCCGGCCGCGGGCACCTGGATGGGGCCGGCGTCGGAGAGCGCGAGCCGTACGGCGGCGGCCTTCTCGGCGCCCGCCGCCACGATCCACACCTGGCGGGCCGCCCGGATGGTGGGCAGGGTGAGCGAGATGCGGGTCGGCGGCGGCTTGGGGGAGCCGTGGACGGCGACCACGGGGCGCTCGTCGTACAGCGCCGGCATGCCGGGGAACAGCGAGGCCACGTGGGTGTCCGGGCCCAGGCCGAGCAGGAGCAGGTCGAACGACGGCACCGGGCCGTGGTCCTCCGGCCGGGCGGCCTTGCGCAGCTGCTCGGCGTACGCCTCGGCGGCCTCCTCGGGGGAGAGGCCGGAGTCGGCGGCCGGCATCGGGTGCACCCGCTCGGGGTCGACGTCGACGTGGTCGAGCAGCGCCCGGCGGGCGCCGGTCTCGTTGCGCTCCGGGTCGCCGCTGGGCAGGTAGCGCTCGTCGCCCCACCAGATGTCCAGGTTCCGCCAGTCGACCGCGACGTGCGCGGGGGAGGCGGCGACGGCCGCGAGCGTGGCGATGCCGATGGTGCCGCCGGTGAGCACGATCGAGGCCGACCCCTTCGCCGCCTGGGCGTCGACCAGGCGGGTGATGAGCCGGGCCGCGACCGCCTGGGCGAGCACCTCGGCGTCGCGGTGCACGACGACGGTGGGCGTGCTCACACCGCCTCCCGGGCGAGCCACCGGATCGCCGACGCGTACACGTCGTCCGGGTCGAGCCGGCGCAGCTCCTCGGCGAGCAGCTCCGACGCGGGACGGCGGGCGAGCGCCACCTGCCGCGGCGCCTGGCCGGGCCGGACCAGCGTGGCCTGCCGGGCGTCCTGCCGGGTCACCACGATCTCGCCCGCGGCCGCGGTGAGCCGCACCTCGGTCAGCCCGGGGCCGGGGCCGTACCCGACCCGGATCGGCGCGCCGAGCCGCTCCGACAGCCACGCGGCGAGCAGGCACACACTCGGGTTGCGCTCGGCGCCCACCACCAGGCCCTCGGTGACCTCGCCGACCGGCTGGTCGAACGCGGCGGCGAGCAGGCTGCGCCACGGCGTCAGCCGGGTCCAGGCCAGGTCGGTGTCGCCCGGCACGTAGCCGTCGGCCCGCGAGCGGATCGCCCGCACCGGGTCCGGGCTCGCCTTGGCGTCGGTGATACGCCGCTGCGCGAGCAGGCCGATCGGGTCCTTCGCCGGAACCTGCGGGCAGTCGATCGGCCACCACGCCACCACCGGGGTGTCCGGCAGCAGCAGCGGGCTCACCACCGAGTCGGCGTGCTCGGTGAGCTCGCCGTACAGCCGGAGCAGCACGACCTCGCCCGGCGTGGACTCGCCCATGCGGATCTCCGCGTCGAGCCGGGTGCCCTCGTCGTCGTCCCGCGGGATCACCACGAGGATGCGCGACGGGTGCTCCCGCGCCGCCTCGGTCGCGGCCCGCACCGCGTCGTACTGCCGGGCCTCGTCCGCCACCACGATCAGCGTCAGCACCATGCCGATCGCCGGGGCGCCCATCTGGTGACGCAGCTTCATCAGGTGCGCGTCGATCTTGGACGCCGTGGTCGAGGTGAGCATGAAGCTGGTCACAGCGCCTCCCCTTGCGCGGTCGCCGTGCGCGCGATCACAGCCGCCTCCAGGACCTGCCGTCGCGCGCCATCAGCTCGTCGGCCGACTTCGGGCCCCAGGTGCCGGCCGGGTAGTCCTCCGGCGGGCCCTGCTTGGCCCAGAACTCCTCGATCGGGTCGAGGATCTGCCAGGACAGCTCGACCTCGGTCTGGTGCGGGAACAGCGGCGGGTCGCCGATGAGCACGTCGAGCAGCAGCCGCTCGTACGCCTCGGGCGACGACTCGATGAACGACTCGCCGTAGGCGAAGTCCATCGTGACGTCGCGGACCTCCATCGCCGTGCCCGGCACCTTCGACCCGAACCGCACCGTCACGCCCTCGTCCGGCTGCACCCGGATCACCAGCGCGTTCTGGCCGAGGATCTCGGTGTCGGTGCTGCTGAACGGCAGGTGCGGGGCACGCTGGAAGATCAGCGCCACCTCGGTCACCCGGCGGCCGAGCCGCTTGCCGGTGCGCAGGTAGAACGGCACCCCGGCCCAGCGGCGGTTGGCGATCTCCAGCTTGATCGCCGCGTACGTCTCGGTGGTGGAGTCCGGCGGGATGCCGTCCTCCTCCAGATAGCCCTTGACCCGCACGCCGCCCTGCCAGCCGGCGGTGTACCGGCCGCGGGCCGTGCCCAGCGCCAGGTCCTGCGGCAGCCGTACCGCGCGCAGCACCTTCTCCTTCTCCCGGCGGATCGCGTCGGCGTCGAAGAACACCGGGTCCTCCATCGCGGTGAGCGCGAGGAGCTGGAGCAGGTGGTTCTGGATCACGTCGCGCGCGGCGCCGATGCCGTCGTAGTAGCCCGCCCGGCCGCCGATGCCGATGTCCTCGGCCATCGTGATCTGCACGTGGTCGATGTACTCGCGGTTCCACACCGGCTCGAACAGGTTGTTGGCGAACCGCAGCGCCATGATGTTCTGGACGGTCTCCTTGCCCAGATAGTGGTCGATGCGGAACACCGAGGACGGCGGGAACACCGAGTCGATGATCGCGTTGAGCTCGCGCGCCGACTGCAGGTCGTGCCCGAACGGCTTCTCGACCACGACCCGCCGCCACGACCCGTTCGAGGCCTGGGCGAGGCCGGTGCGCTGCAGCTGGCGGATCACGGTGGGGAAGGACTTCGGCGGGATCGACAGGTAGAAGGCGTAGTTGCCGCCGGTGCCGCGGGTCCGGTCGATCTCGCGCAGCTCGGCGGCGAGGTTGTCGAACGCCGCGTCGTCGCCGAACTCGCCCTTGACGAAGTGCATGCCCTGGCGGAGCTGCTGCCAGACCTCCTCCCGGAACGGGGTGCGGGCGTGCTCCTTCACCGCGTCGTGGGCGACCTTGGCGAAGTCCTCGTGCGTCCAGTCGCGGCGGGCGAACCCGACCAGGGAGAACCCGGGCGGCAGCAGCCCGCGGTTGCCCAGGTCGTAGATGGCCGGCAGCAGCTTGCGCTTCGCCAGGTCGCCGGTGACGCCGAACAGCACGAGCACGCACGGCCCCGCCACCCGGGGCAGGCGCTTGTCCCGCGGATCGCGCAGCGGGTTCGCGGCGGCCACCGCCTGGCTCGTCGACACCCGCGCGACCCCGGCCGCGGCGGTCCACGCCTCGTCGGCGGGCGCCTGGGCCTCGGCCGCGGCGGGCGCGGAGGCGGCCGGCCGGGCCGCCTCCGGCAGGTCCTGCCGCTCGTCTCCGCCGGTGCGCGCGACGGCGTCCTCGTGCGGGGAACGATCGATCATCACAGCTCCCGTGCGACGGCGAGCAGGTGCGACACGCCCGCCGCCCGGTCGGTCAGGTGGAGACGTACGGCGGGCCGCCCGCGGCCGGTGAGCGCCCGCAGGTCGCCGAGCGCCTGGGCGAGCTGGAGCCGGCCCAGCGTGTACGGCTTGCCGGGCACCGGGACGTCCTCCGTGACCGCGCCGGTGACCTGCAGGAACACCCCGTTCTGCGGCCCGCCCTTGTGGTACTGCCCGGTGGAGTGCAGGAAACGCGGCCCCCAGCCGAACGTGACCGGCCGCTCGGTGCGCGCGGCGAGCAGCCCCCGCAGCGTGGCCGGGTCGTGCGCCCGCCACGCCTCGGTCCGCTGCGCGAGCGAGGCGTCGCCGCCGGCCGGCGCGTCGAGCGCGGCCCACCGGTCGAGGTAGGCCATCACCGCCAGGTAGCCGTCGTCCGGGATCGCGCGCAGCAGGCCGGTGAGCACGTCGGCGAGGTTCTTCGCCCCGTCCGGCACCTCGCCGTACACCTCGACCGGGCCGTCGACGAGCGCCGGCGAGCCGGTCGGCAGCGGGCCGTCGTCGCCCGCCTCGGCGAGGATGCGCGAGGTGTTCTCCTTCGACTCGGCCACGTTCGGCTGGTCGAAGGGATTGATGCCGAGCAGCCGCCCGGCGATCGCGGTGGCGTACTCCCAGACGAGGAACTGGGCGCCGAGCGGGCCCTCCACGCGGAAGGCCCCCTCCGGGCCGATGTTCACCACGAGCTCGTCGCGGGCCCCGGTCGGGTCGGCGCCGACCACCGGCAGGATGCCGGTGCCCTGCTTGCCGGTGGACTCGGCGATGAGCTGCTCGATCCAGTCGGGCAGGCCGGTGATGTCGGAGAGCGTGTCCTGCAGCAGCAGCTTGTTCCGCCCGGCGAGCGCCTGCGCGCCGAGCGCGGCGCCGAGCTGCAGGCCGGGGTTGCCCTCGTTCGCCGCGAGCGACGGCAGAACCGCGGCCGCGTCGTCGAGCAGCCGGGCCACGTCGGCGCCGGCGAGCGCGCTCGGCACCAGGCCGAACGCGCTCAGCGCGCTGTACCGGCCGCCGACGTTCGGGTCGGCGAGCACGGTCCGGTAGCCCGCCTCCTTGGCGACCGCCTCCAGCGGCGAGCCCGGGTCGGTGACCACGATGATGCGCTCGGCCGGGTCGATGCCCGCGTCGCGGAACGCCTGCTCGTAGACGCGGCGGTGGCTGTCGGTCTCGATCGTCCCGCCGCTCTTGCTCGCCACCACCACGACCGTGCGGTCGAGCCGGTCGGCGAGCGCCCGGCGCACCTGGTCGGGGTCGGTGGTGTCGAGCACGGTGAGCGGGACGTCGGCGGTCGCGCAGATCACCTCGGGGGCGAGCGACGAGCCGCCCATCCCGGCGAGCACGACGTGATCGAGGCCGCGCTCGCGGATCTCGGCGGCGAGCTCGCCGAGCCGCGGCAGCAGCTCCCGGCTGCTGTTCGGCAGGTTGAGCCACCCCAGGCGGATCGCCGCCTCGGGCTCGGCGTCCGGGCCCCACAGCGTGGGGTCACCGGCCGCCAGAGCCGCCGGGACCCCCTCGGCGGCGAGCCTGGCCGCCGTCTCCCCGGCGAGCGCGGCGGCCGCGTCGTCGCCGAACGTTACCGACGTGTTCATGAATCCCCTCTGTTGCGCGGTTTGTCGCGGGTAGCGAAAGGTGTCGCGGGCGCCCCCGGCCCGCAGCCGGACCGGCGCCGGTCAGGCCTTCTTCAGCTCCCCGGCCACGGTCTCCAGCAGCTCGTTCCAGGACGCCTCGAACTTCGCCACGCCCTCGTCCTCGAGCACCCGCACGACGTCGTCGTAGTCGACGCCGACCTGCTTGAGGCGGTCCATGACGGACTGGGCGTCCTGGTAGAAGTCGCGCACCGTGTCGCCGGTGATCCGGCCCTGCTCGGCGACGGCGTCGAGCGTCTTCTCCGGCATGGTGTTCACCGTGCCGCGGGTGACGAGCTGGTCCACGTAGAGCGTCGGCGGGTACGCCGGGTTCTTCACCCCGGTGGACGCCCACAGCGGACGCTGCGGCCGGGCGCCGGCGTCGGCGAGCGCCTCCCAGCGCGGGGAGTTGATGTACTCCTCGAAGGCGGCGTGCGCCAGGCGGGCGTTGGCGATCGCGGCCTTGCCGCGCAGCTCCAGCGCCTCCGGCGTGCCGATCGCCTCCAGCCGCTTGTCGATCTCGGTGTCCACCCGGCTGACGAAGAACGACGCCACCGACTCGATCGCGCTCAGGTCGCGGCCGGCCGCCTTGGCCTGCTCCAGGCCGTCGAGCCAGGCCTCGAGCACCGCCCGGTACCGCTCCAGCGAGAAGATCAGCGTGACGTTGACGCAGATGCCCTCCGCCAGGCAGCGGGTGATCGCGGGCAGCCCCTCCACCGTGGCCGGGATCTTGATGAGCAGGTTGGGCCGGTCCACCAGCCACCACAGGGCGCGGGCCTCGGCCACGGTGCGCTCGGTGTCCCGGGCAAGCCGCGGGTCCACCTCGATCGACACCCGGCCGTCCTTGCCGCCGCTCTCCCGGTAGACCGGCATGAGCACGTCACAGGCCCAGCGGATGTCGTAGGTGGTGATCGCCCGGACGGCCTCGCCCACGTCGACGCCGCGCAGCGCCAGGTCGTGGAGCTGCTCGGCGTAGACATCGCCCTTGCGCAGCGCCGCGGCGAAGATCGTCGGGTTGGAGGTGACGCCGGTGACCTCCTTGGTGCGGATCAGCTCCTCGAGGTTGCCGGAGCGCAGGCGGTCGCGGCTGATGTCGTCCAGCCAGATCGACACGCCCTGGGCGGTGAGGGCCTTCAGGTTCTCGCTCATGCTGCTTCCTCAGTTGCCGGTCGTCTCGCCCTTGTCTGCCCCCGTCTTCGCGAGGCTCGCCTTCGCCGCGGCGGCGACGCGCTCGGGAGTGAAACCGAACTGGGTGAACAGGGTCTTGTACGGCGCGGAGGCGCCGAAGTGCTCGAGGCTCACGATCTGCCCCGCTTCCCCGACGAACTCCCGCCAACCCAGGCCGACGCCCGCCTCGACGGCGACACGGGCGCGGACCGAGGGCGGCAGCACGGTCTGCCGGTAGGCGGAGTCCTGGGCGCGGAACCACTCCACGCACGGCATCGAGACCACCCGGGTCGGGATGCCCTCCGCCTCGAGGATCTTGCGGGCCTCGACGGCGAGCTCCACCTCGCTGCCGGTGGCGATGATGATCACCTGCGGCCGGCCGTCGGAGGCGTCCTCGAGGATGTAGCCGCCCTTGCCGACCTTCTCCGCGTCCCGCGTGCCCGCGTACACCGGGACGTTCTGCCGGGTGAGGCAGAGCGCGGTCGGCCGGTCGGTGTGCTCCAGCGCGAACCGCCACGCGGCCGCGGTCTCGTTGGCGTCGGCCGGGCGCACCACGTCGAGGCCGGGGATGGCGCGCAGCGACCACAGGTGCTCCACCGGCTGGTGGGTCGGGCCGTCCTCGCCGAGGCCGATCGAGTCGTGCGTCCACACGTAGATGACCGGCAGCTTCATCAGCGCGGCGAGCCGGACCGCCGGCCGCATGTAGTCGCTGAACACCAGGAAGGTGCCGCCGTACGGCCGGGTGCCGCCGTGCAGAGCGATGCCGTTGAGGATCGCGCCCATGCCGTGCTCCCGGATGCCGAAGTGCAGGGTCCGCCCGTACGGCCCGCCGGGGAACGCCTTGGTCTGGTACTCCTCCGGGATGAAGGACGGCTCGCCCTTCATCGTGGTGTTGTTGCTCTCCGCGAGGTCGGCCGAGCCGCCCCACAGCTCCGGCAGCACCGGCGCGAGCGCGGTGAGCACCTCACCGGAGGCCTTGCGGGTGGCCATGCTCGTGCCCGGCTCGAAGGTGGGCAGCGCCTCGGTCCAGCCGGCCGGCAGCCGGCGCGCGGAGATGCGGTCGTACAGGGCCGCGCGCTCGGGGTTGGCGGCGCGCCAGCTCTCGAACTTCTTGTTCCACTCGGCGTGCGCCTCGCGACCCCGCTCGACGACCTTGCGTGCGTGCTCGAGCACATCCGCAGGTACGTCGAAGCTCACGTCGGGGTTCATGCCGAGGACGCGCTTGGTGGCGGCGACCTCCTCGGGGCCGAGCGCCGAACCGTGGATCTTGCCGGTGTTCTTCTTGTTCGGCGCGGGCCAGCCGATGATCGTGCGCAGCTTGATGAGGGTGGGCCGCTCGGTCTCGGCGCGCGCGGTCTCCAGGGCCTCGTGCAGCTTGTGCACGTCCTCGTGGTAGCCGCCGCCCTCGGTCCAGTCGACGGTGAGGACCTGCCAGCCGTACGCCTCGAACCGCTTCCCGACGTCCTCCGAGGTGGCGATCGTGGTGTCGTCCTCGATGGAGATCTTGTTGTCGTCGTAGACGACGACGAGGTTGCCGAGCTTCTGGTGCCCGGCGAGCGCGCACACCTCGTGGCTGATGCCCTCCTGGATGTCGCCGTCCGAGGCGAAGCACCAGATCATGTGGTCGAACGGGCTCGTGCCCGGAGGCGCGTCCGGGTCGAACAGGCCGCGCTCGCGCCGGGCGGCCATCGCCATGCCGACGGCGTTGCCGATGCCCTGGCCGAGCGGCCCGGTCGTGGTCTCCACCCCGGCCGTGTGGCCGTACTCGGGGTGGCCCGGGGTACGGCTGTCCCACTGCCGCAGCGCCTTCAGGTCGTCCAGGGTGAGGCCGTACCCGGACAGATACAGCTGGATGTACAGCGTGAGGCTGGAGTGACCGCACGACAGGACAAAGCGGTCACGGCCCGGCCACGTCGGGTCACTGGGGTCGTGCCGCATCGTGCGCTGGAACAACAGGTAGGCGGCAGGAGCAAGGCTCATCGCGGTGCCCGGGTGGCCCGAGCCCGCCTTCTCCACCGCGTCCATCGCCAGGGCACGTACCACGTCGACGGCCCGACGGTCGAGATCGCCCCACTCCAGGGACGGCACGAGTTCGCTGCTCAACTGCTCGATCTCCAGATCTGGTCGTGTGACATGGCGCCGGGGTAGCGTTTCTTGCCCCATAGGGGACCCTAGTGGGTCCCCGGGCGATGCGAGGCGTTGACACCGGTTCCCCGGCCTTCCGGTGCCCCCGCGCCCAGGGCGCATGCCGCGCCCTGTACTGACAGACGGCATGAATCGTGCACAAAAAGTGTCGCACGCCGGGCTTCTCTGATAATGGTTGTGACCAGGCGCGATACGGCTCGGGGCGGGGCTAATGCCGGGGCAGATGCAGACCCGGCGACCGTTGCCACTACAGTGAGTTCCCGGGCTGATCCGAAGGCCCGCAGACCATGGATCCGCTGCGAAAACACGAGGTTAGGCGTTGACCCCGCACCCTTTGGACGCGCCGTGACGGTCCTGACGAACAAGCACTCGGTGGCCACCCTGCAGCCGCTCGACCCGATGGTCGCCGGCTCGCGGCGCACCCTGTCCGAGGTGGTGGGGGCGTACGTCGCGCTGACCAAGCCGCGGATCATCGAGCTGCTGCTCATCACCACGCTGCCGGCGATGTTCCTCGCCGCCGACGGGTTCCCCCCGCTGTGGACGGCGCTCGCGACGATGGTGTTCGGCACCCTGTCGGCCGGCAGCGCCAACGTGCTCAACTGCTACATCGACCGCGACATCGACGCGCGCATGCGCCGCACTCGGCGCAGGCCGCTCGCCCGGCACCAGGTGTCGCCGCGCGCCGCCCTGATCTTCGGCGTCGCGCTCGGCGTGATCTCCACCGTCGGCCTCGGCCTGACGGTGAACTGGCTCGCGGCCGGGCTGTCGCTGCTCGCGATCCTCTACTACGTCTTCATCTACTCGCTCCTGCTCAAGCGGCGCACCGCGCAGAACGTCGTGTGGGGCGGCGTCGCCGGCTGCTTGCCCACGATGATCGGCTGGGCCGGCATCACCGGGCGCGTCGACTGGGCCCCGCTCGTGCTGTTCGGCGTCGTCTTCTTCTGGACGCCGCCGCACACCTGGACGCTCGCGATGCGGTACCGCGAGGACTACGCCGCGGCCGACGTGCCGATGCTGCCGGTGGTGGCGAGCGAGCGCCGGGTGGCGATCGAGAGCGTGCTGTACACCTGGGCCACCGTGCTGTGCTCGCTGCTGCTGTGGCCGCTCGCGAACACCACGCCGTTCTACGTGGTCGCGGCCGTGGTCCTCGGCGCCGGGTTCCTGTGGGAGGCGCACCGCCTGCTCGCCCGCGTCAACGCCGGGCTCACCGGCGTGGCGCTGCGGCCCATGCGGTTCTTCCACCTGTCGAACGCCTACCTGGCGCTGCTCTTCCTCGCGGTCGCCGTCGACTCTTTGCTCTAAGACCCGCTACGGGGTGCTCCGAAGGGCGGTGACCGGTCTGCCGGTCGCCGCGTGAGGTGCCCGGCGTGCGTGCCCGTCCACGCGCGCCGGGCACCTCGCATTCCGGGCACTTCGTGCATTGCGTGGCGTTCCGCGCCGCCGGTGCGCCCGGCCGGCCCGCCGCCCCCGCACCCGCCCCGGCCGGTCGCGGGCGGTGCCGGGCGAAGGTCCCCGGGCTCCCGCCTCTCCGTGCCGCTCGTCACGGCGTGGCCCCGCCGCCCGCGCCGCGGCGGGTCGCGCCTCCCCCGCGTCCTCCTCCGGCCCGGGCGCCGTGCAGCTCGCGATTCTCCAAACTTCCGAAAATTCGGAATACCGGGTAAGCTCGGGCGCATGAACGCCATCGTCACCGCCCTGCTCACCGCGGCCCTCATCGCCCCCACCGGCGCCGCGTCCGCCACCACCGACGAGTTCAAGGACGCCGAGGCGGTCCTCGCCTACCTCAAGGCCCACCCGCGCGACGTCGCCCTCGTCACCGAGGGCATCCGCCACAACGCCGACCGTCCCGCCCCGGTCGCCTCCGCCATCAAGATCATTCACCTCGCCGCGTACGCCGACGCGGTGCGCGCCGGGAAGGTGAGCCCGCGCGAGCGGGTGCCGGTGAGCCGGTGGAACGCCTACCACCTGCCCGGCACCGACGGCGGCGCCCACGAGGCGGCGCTGAAGCGGCTCAAGCCCGGCGCGACCGTCACGCTCGACCAGCTTGTCTCCGCGATGATCGAGGAGAGCGACAACGCCGCCGCCGACCTGCTGCGCGACCGGCTGGGCCCCGCCGCGCTCCGCCGGATCGCCCGGACCCCGGTGAGCACGATCAACGGCGAGATGCTCCGCGCCTTCGCCGGGTGCCGCGGCTCCGCCGACGCCTGCCTGCGGCGCCACGTCGCGGGCGAGCGCATGACCCCGGTGCTGCCGTCGTTCGAGCGGCAGGCCGCCTGGGCGGATACCGTGACCCGGGTACGGCCCGCCGTACTGCGGGACGTGCTCGCCCGGCTCGCCAAGGACCCGGTCGCGCGCAAGCACCTGGAGTGGCCGATGCGCCAGCCCGGCGCCGACCCGAAGAGGATCGTCATCGGCACCAAGGGCGGGCTGCTGCCCGGGGTGGTGAGCGAGGCCATGTACACCGTCCTGCCGGGGCAGCGGGCGCGGCACACCGTGCTCGCCCTGCGCCGGATGCCGGAGGGTGCCTGGTTCTCCGCGGTGCAGAGCTATGCTCATCAGCAGTTCATCCTGAAGGTGGCGACCGACCCCGCGTTCCGGGCACGGGTGCGCGCCGCCCTCAGCTAGACCGCGGAATGGGGCAGCACTGGCCAGCGTCGAGGATCGGCTGAAGGATCTCGAGGAACGGGTCGCCGCTCTCGAGGCGCGGCTCGCCGCCGTGGCGTCCGGCGAGGCCGGGGCGCCGGGCGCGGAGGAGGCGGACGCGGAGGACTCCGGGGTGCTCCACTACGGCGGCCACGCCCGCCTCGGGGGCTACCAGTGGTCCTGGGAGATCCGCCGCCCGCCCGCCTGGCTGCTGCAGCGGCCGGCCGGGCCGATCGCCGCGGTGCTCGCCGCCGCCGGGCACCCGGCCCGGTTCGAGATCCTCCAGCTCCTCGCCGCCGGCCCGATGCCGATCGCCGAGCTGCAGTCCCGGCTCGCCCTCACCTCGCCCGGCCAGCTCTACCACCATCTGAAGACCCTCGCCGCCGCCGGGCTCGTGGAGCAGCCGGAACGCGGCGTCTACCGCGTCCCCCCGCACGCGATCTTCCCGGTGCTCGCCCTCGCCGCCGCCGCGGTCGACGTGGCCGAACGCGGCGGCACAGCGTCCTGAGCACAGCGTCCTGACACGGCGGCTTGAACACAGCGTCCTGAACCCGGGCCCCGGGCCGCCGGCCGGATACGTCCGGCATGCACGGCACGATCGGGACAAAGCCCTGTGCGGCGGGCCTGTGATCGTTAAGATCTCGGCCGAGGAGACCGTGGGTGAGCCGCGTGCGAGAGGCGGTGGCGATGGCAGATCAGGACAGCCCGCTGCGCTGGTCGGACCGGCCGGGGCTCGACCCCGACCTGCTGGCCAGGATCGACACCTCGGTACCGCACCCCGCGCGGGTGTACGACTACTGGCTCGGCGGCAAGGACAACTTCGAGGCCGACCGCAAGGTCGCGGAGGCGGCCATGGCCGCCACGCCCGGCGTGGTCGAGGGGGCGCGGGAGAACCGCCGGTTCCTCGGGCGCGCGGTCCGGTACATCGCCGAGCAGGGAATCGACCAGTTCCTCGACCTCGGCACCGGCATCCCCACCGCGGGCAACACCCACGAGGTGGCGCAGGCCGTGAACCCGGCCGCGCGGGTGGTGTACGTCGACAACGACCCGATCGTGATGGTGCACGCGCGGGCGTTGCTGCGCGGCACGCCCCAGGGGAGGACCGCCTACATCGAGGCCGACCTGCGGGACCCGGACAGCATCCTGGGCCACCCCGAGACCCGGGAGGTCCTCGACTTCTCCCGGCCGATCGGGATCATCATCGTCGGCACGCTCATGCACATCCGGGACGAGGACGACCCGTGGGGCGCGGTCCGGCGGTACACCGACGCGGTCTGCCCGGGCTCCTACCTGGCGATCACCCACCTCACCGCCGACTTCGAGCCGGAGAAGATGTCCGCGCTGGCGAACAGCTACAACACCGGGCCGCTGCGCGTCACCCTGCGCACCCGGGAGCAGGTGGAGCGGTTCTTCGACGGGTTCGAGCTCGTCGAGCCCGGGCTCGTGCGCACCTTCGAGTGGCGCCCGGACCGCCCCATCCCCGAGGGCACGGTCGCCGGCTCCTACGGCGCGGTCGGCCGCAAGCTGTGAGCACGCCGCGGTGACCCATCGCGGGCGGCGCGGCGAACCGGGCCGTGTCGCCGGACGCCTTGGGGGAACAACCAGGCCATCCCGCGGTCGGAGCCGCGGAGGATCTTCAGGCGCCCTGGAGGTGGTGGTGAAAAGGTGCGAGGCCTGCCCTGAGGTCGGACATGTCATGCCTGGTCGGTTACGCTCGCGGGCATGAGGAGCCGTGATCCGGGAGCGGAGCTTAAGGGACGCCCGTCCCTGAAGCTGATCTTCGGGCTGGTCGTGACGGGGGCGTGTGCGCTCGCGGCACTCTCGTTCGACCTGCTCGACGGCGACCCGGTCCACTCGCTCATCGCGCTCGTGTTCGCCCTCGCGCCCGTGCCGCTGCTGCTCGCCGGGGTGCTCGCGCTCGACCGCATGGAGCCCGAGCCGGGCAGCAACCTGGTCTTCGCGTTCGTGTGGGGCGCGGGGGTGGCGGTGCTCGTCTCCGGCGTGCTCAACCGGCTCAACCTCGTCTACCTCACCCGGCACCTGGAGGACGCGCAGGCGGCGTACGACTTCGTCGCCACCTTCGGTGCGCCGCCCGTGGAGGAGACGCTCAAGGGCCTGGTGCTGCTCGGCCTGCTGCGGTTCCGCCGCCACGAGCTCGACGGCCCCACCGACGGCATCATCTACGCCAGCATGGTGGGCCTCGGCTTCGGCATGACCGAGAACGTCAGCTACTACCTCGCCGCCCTGGCGAGCGAACACTCCGTGCAGATGTTCGCGGTCACCGTGGTGCTGCGCGGGGTGCTCACGCCGTTCGCCCACCCGCTGTTCACCTCGATGATCGGCATCGCGGTCGCCTACGCGGCGCAGCGCCCGCGCGGCCAGGGCTGGGCGGTGATCGCCGCCGGCTGGGTCGGCGCGATGCTGCTGCACGGGCTGTGGAACGGCTTCGCCTCCTACCAGGGCTTCACCGGCATCGTGGTGGCGTACCTGATCCTCATGGCCCTGCTCTTCACCGAGCTGTACATCCTGGTGCGGGACCGCAGGCGCATCGTCGGCCTCATCCAGCGTTACCTGCCGCAGTACGCCTCGACCGGCCTCGTCGACGCCGTCGACATCCACATGCTCTCCTCGCTGCAGGGCCGCCGGCAGGCCCGGCAGTGGGCGAAGGCGCACGGCAGGCGGCAGGGACTCGCCGCGATGCGCGACTACCAGCTCGCCGCCACCGAGCTCGGCCTGCTGCACGAACGCGCCCGGCGCGGGCTCATCGACAAGGCGACCTTCGACCGGCAGCGGGACGCGCTCCTCGCCTACATGGGCCAGAGCCGGTCCCGGTTCCCGGTCGAGGTCCGGCGCCCCCCGGGGCAGGGCGGCGGGCCGGTGCCGCCCGGCTACGCCCCGGGCGGTCCGCCGGTCGGCCCGTACCCGCACCCGCCCGGGCCGCCGGGCCACCCGCCGCCTCCGGCTCCTCCGCCACCTCCGCCGCCCCAGGGGCCTCCGCAGGGCGGGCCGGGACCGTGGCCCGGCCCGTACGGTCCGGTGCGCTGAGCGCCGGGGCGAAGGCGGCCTACCGCACCAGCTCGGACACCCGCACCGTCGCGGCGTGGAGCAGCGACTCCAGCGGGCCCCGGCGGAAGAACCGCTTCCAGGCCGCCGCGAACGCGGTGGCGGCCACCGCGAACACCGCGAGCACGGCGGTCGGCGACCCGAGGTACACCTCCACCTCCACGTACCGGATGAGCAGGATGTGGACGACGTACACGGTGAGCGACATCGTGCCGACCGCGAGCAGCGGCGTGGCCGGGCCGCGCAGCCGGGGGCGCTTCTCCAGCAGGGCGATCGCGGCGACGAGCACGAGGATCGCCACCCCGATGTTCCCGGTGATCTCGAACGTGGAGTCGCTGTGCGGCGCGGCGGTGAGCAGCCGCTGCAGCGCCGTGCCCTGGTAGCGCACGTCGTAGTGGACGCCCGCGGCCTGGGCCGCGGCCGCGGCGGCGGACATCGTGGCCCGGACGTCGGTGAACACCGTGCAGGCGAGCCAGGAGCCGCCGTAGCCGACCGCGGTGAGCGCGAGGCCGGCCCGGACCAGGCGGCGCCGGACCGCCTCGGCGGCGAGGTCGAGCCGGCCGAGCGTCATGCCGGCGAACACGTACGCCATCCAGGTCACCGCCGGGAATCCGCCGGCGAACGCCAGCTCGATCAGCCCGTGCCTGCTCACCTGGTTGAGCGGATCGTAGGCGGCGACCGCGTCGAGCCACTCGGGCGGCACCACCCGCGGCGCCATGGAGAGCACCGGGCCGGCGAGCGCGGTCAGCGCGGCGAGCCCGGCCAGCGCCGGGGTGGCGAGGCCGAGCGCGGGCAGCGCCAGCAGGAAGAACAGCCCGTAGTAGGGGATGATCACCCAGATCGTGGAGCCGATCGCGGTGAGCGCGGTGCCGAGCACGAGCAGCAGGACGGCACGGGTGGCGATCCGCGCCCGCAGCAGCCGACCGGCGGTGTCCCGCTCGATCGGCGCGCGTCCGCACATCAGCGCCAGCGACACGCCCGCCAGCAGCGCGAACAGGGACGCCGAGCGGCCCTGCGCGAGCTCGAGCAGCAGCGCGGGCAGGCCGTCGACGGACTCCGGGGACGGCCCGACGTGCACCGCGAACATGCCGTAGACGGCGAGCGCGCGCGCCAGGTCCACGCCGAGCATGCGGCCGGCGCCCGCGGGGCGGCCGGTCTCGGGCCCGGGCGCGGTGCCGGCGGACCCGGCCGGCCGTACCGGCGCGCTGTCCTGGGTCGTGTGCTCCATGGGGTCGGCGGGAGCCGTGTGACTCATGGGGGTGATATGCGGCAGCGTCCCGCCAACGTACACGTGACGTCACATAAAAAGTGCTCCGTGTAATGCCCGCCGAGAGGGAAGCGACCGGGCATGCGTGACACCGGGGTCCGGATCGGGCGAGAGGGCCGGGGAGCCGCCGGTACGGCGGGCCGGGGCGGCGCCCGCCGTCCGCGGGACCCGCCCGCACGGCACGGCCCGCCGAGGGCGGGTCGCCGGAGGGATGCGCGTGCGGGCGGTCGCCCGGGGTGGGACACAGGGGTGAGGCGCACGGGAGCGCGGGCGGCGAAGCGGCGGCCGTGCGCCGGAGGAGGATGGGGTGGGAACGCGAGGCGGAGGAGGAGGAGGGACCGCCTCGCGTCCCCGGGAACAGGAGAACAGGGAGTGTTGCCTTAGGAGGAGGGATGAGTTGCCGTGTGAACGGAGCGGTTGCCTCACCTCCCGGGGTCGGCGGGGGAGCCGGACACGCTCCCGACGACGAGGGGAATGTACAACGGGGCGACCGCCCGTCCCAGGGCTCGGTGCCGAGGGGTCCGGCGGGCGCAGGTGAATCACCAGGCCACGGGCGCGGGATGTGAGGCGCCGGGCGTTACCCGGCGTGAAATTTTCGATCTGCGGCCGCGACGCGGCGTGTCCGGCGGCCGGGCCGGCCGTCCCCGGCCGGCCCCGGGGAGCGTCCCGGGCGCCGGACCGGCCGGGACGGCGCGCATGACGGCGCCATTGACGGCGCGATGGACGGCCCGAGGGACGGCGCCGACGACGCGGTAACGCGGCCGCCGACGGCCTCGGCGGGGTTCCGGCCGGTTGCGCGGTGTTCCGGATGCTGGGCTCAGCTGGACACGGCGCTCAGATGGGCGCGGCGCGCAGCCGTTCCGCGTTCGGCACGGTGCCGAGCGAGTCCCGGTCGCGCATCACGAACACCACCCGCAGCGTGGCGATCCAGGTGAGGGCGGCGCCGAACACGTGCAGCCCGACGAGCACCGCGGGCACGGCGAGCCAGTACTGGACGGCGCCGATGACCGCCTGGGCGAGCTCGATGCCGAGCAGCGTGAGCAGGGCACGCCGTACCACCGCGGGGGCGCCGGTGAGGTGGGCCGCGAACAGCAGCGCGAAGGTCAGCCCCAGCACCACCCACACCGCGTCGGCGTGCAGCCGGGTCACCGTCTCGATGTCGAACTGGAACCGGGTGGCGAGCTTGTCGCCGGAGTGCGGCCCGGTGCCGGTGACCACGACGCCGAGCACGACCAGCACGAACACCGCGGCCAGGAGCACGAAGCCCAGCGTGCGGATGTGCCGGTGGACGAGGAGGTGCACCGGCGCGTCGCCCTCGCCGGAGCGCGCGTACAGGGCGTACGAGGCGGCGATCATGCCGATGGAGAGCAGGAAGTGCACGCCCACGGTGACCGGGTGGAGCACCGCGAGCACGACGACGCCGCCCCACACCGCCTGGGCGATCACGCCGAGCGGCTGGAGGGCGGCGATCCTGACCAGCGAGTCGCGCCGCGGCCGGAGCCGCAGCGCCGCGACGAAGCAGGCCACCGCCACGGCGAGCACGAGGAACGTGATCAGCCGGTTGCCGAACTCGATCGCCATGTTGAGCGGCGCGTGTTCGTCGTGCGGGGCCGGCACGAAGCTGTCGGGCGTGCACTTCGGCCACGTCGGGCAGCCGAGGCCGGAGCCGGTGAGCCGGACCGCCGCCCCCGTGACGGTGATCAGCGTGTTGACGACGATCGCGGCGAACGCCCAGCGGTGCATGTCGGCGGGGGTGGGTGACCAGACCGACCGGCGCAGGCGGGCCACGATGTTCGACGATTGATCATGGGTGCGGGACACGACACTCATGCTAGGCGGGGGTACGACCGGTCCCGGCACCGGCCGGGCCGACCGGTACCGGACGGCGGCGGAGGGACGGCGGAGGGACGGCGTCACCCCTCGGCGGCGGTGCGGGTGGAGCCGAGCGAGGCGGCCACCACGCACCCGATCGCCGCCCATTCCCGCAGGTCGAGCACCTCGCCGAGGACGACGAGGCCGACGAGCGCCGCCGCGGCGGGCTCCAGGCTCATCAGGATGCCGAACACCCGCTTCGGCATGCGGCGCAGCGCCTCCAGCTCGATCGAGTACGGGATCACCGAGGACAGCAGCCCCACGCCGAGGCCGAGCAGCAGGATCTCGGGGGAGAGCAGGGCCGTGCCGCCGGAGACCACCCCGACCGGGGCGGACAGCACGAGCGCGACGAGCATCGCCAGGCCGAGCCCGGTCTGGCCGGGGATGCGCCGCCCGACCGCCGCGCCGAGCAGGATGTACCCGGCCCAGAACAGCCCGGCGAGCGCGGCGAAGCCGACCCCGGCCCAGGTGATCCGCCCCCCGCCACCGGGGGCGAGCAGCACCACGCCCACGCCCGCGAGCAGCACCCACAGCAGGTCGAGCCGCCGCCGCGACGTCGCCACCGCCACGCCGAGCGGCCCGATGAACTCGATCGCCACCGCGATCCCGATCGGCATGCGGGCGAGCGCCTCGTAGAACGACATGTTCATCAGGCCGAGCGACGCCCCGAACGCGATCCCCACCGCGAGATCGGTACGGCTCAGCCCGCGCAGCCGGGGCCGGACCATGAGGCAGACCACGATCGCCGCGGTCGCGATGCGCAGGAACACCACCGCGCTCGGCGGCAGCACCGCGAACAGGTGCTTGGCCAGCCCTCCGCCGAGCTGCACCGACAGCACCGACAGCAGCACGAGGCCCGGTGGCGGGATCGCGTCCGCCGCGAGGCGGAGCACCGCGCCCGGCCGGAACCGCCGGGCGCGCAGCGGCTCACCCGCCCACGCCCGCTGCGCCGTCATCCGCACCCCCTGTCCGGCGACTGCCGCCCAGGCAAGGGTAGCGGCACCCGGATGGCGGGGTTATGGCCGGGTTGTGCCCGGTCACTCCCAGCGGAAGGTGAGCGCGGCGAGCGCGAGCCCCGCCACCGCCCAGCCGCACAGGATGAGGAGCTCCTGGTAGGGGAAGGGGGACCCGCCGGTGAGCAGGACGCGCAGGCCGTCGGCGAGCGCGGTGATCGGCAGCAGCTCGACCACGCCCTGCATCGCGGCGGGGAACAGGTCGACGGGGAACACCACGCCGCCCAGGCCGAGCAGGACGAGGTAGACGAGGTTGGCCGCGGCGAGCGTGGCCTCCGCGCGCAGCGTCCCGGCCATGAGCAGCCCGAGGCCGCTGAACGCGGCGGTGCCGACGACGACGAACAGCACGGGGCCCACCGGCCCGTGGGAGAGCTCCGGCCGCCAGCCCAGGCCGAGCGCGACCGCGACGATCAGCACCACCTGCACGATCTCCACGCCGGCGATCGCGAGCGTCTTGCCGAGCATCAGCCCGGTCCGGGACAGCGGGGTCGCGCCGAGCCGCTTGAGCACGCCGTACCGGCGCTCGAAGCCGGTGGCGATCGCCTGGCCGGTGAACGCGGTGGACATGATCGCCAGCGCGAGCACCCCGGGCGTCACGTACGCGATCCGGTCCCCGGGCACCTCCAGCAGCGGGGCGAGGGAGAACCCGACGAGCACGAGGACCGGGATGATCATCGTGAGCAGCAGCTGCTCGCCGTTGCGGAGCATGCCGCGCATCTCCGCGCCCGCCTGGGCGAGGACCATGCGCGGCAGCGGCGCGGCCCCGGGCGCGGGGGTGAGGTCGAGCGTGGTCATGGTGCCTCCCAGGTCTCGGCGTCGCGGGTCACCGCAGCTCGCGGCCGGTGAGCTCGAGGAAGACGTCCTCGAGGGTGCGGCGCTCGATGCTGAGGGCCTCGGCGGTCACACCCTCGGCGGCGCACCACGCCGTGACCGTGGCGAGCAGCTCGGGGCCGACCTCGCCCTCGATGATGTAGTGGCCGGCCGGGGACTCCTTGGCCGCGCTGCCGGCGGGCAGCGCCTTGAGCAGCTCGTCGAGGTTGAGGCCGGGGCGGGCGCGGAAGCGCAGCTGCCGCTCGGCGCCGGTGAGCTCGGCGGGCGTGCCCTCGGCGACCACCCGGCCGCGGTCGATGATCACGACGTGGTCGGCGAGCTTCTCGGCCTCGTCCATGAAGTGCGTGGTGAGCACGACCGACACCCCCGCCGCGCGCAGCTCGCCGATCAGGTCCCAGCAGGACCGGCGGGCCTGCGGGTCCATGCCCGCGGTCGGCTCGTCGAGGAACACCAGCTCGGGACGGCCGATCAGGGCGGCGGCGAGGGAGAGCCGCTGCTGCTGCCCGCCGGAGAGCCTGCGGTACGGCGTGCGGGCCTGGTCGGCGAGCCCGAGCCGGTCGAGCAGCGCGTCCGGGTCGAGCGGATGGGCGTGGAAGCGGGCGACCAGCCGCAGCCACTCGCCGCAGCGCATCGCGGGCGGCACGCCCCCGGACTGCGGCATGATCCCGACGCGGGCGCGCAGCTCCCGCCGCGACGGGGGCAGGCCGAGCACCCGGACCGTGCCGCCGTCCGCCCGCCGGAACCCTTCGCAGATCTCGATCGTGGTGGTCTTGCCCGCGCCGTTGGGGCCGAGGATCGCGGTGACCGCGCCGGACTCCGCGGTGAGGCTCAGACCGTCCACCGCGGTCAGGCGGCCGTACCGCTTCACCAGGTCGACGACCTCGACGGCAGGGGAGCTCATGCCACGAGTCTAGGGACTCCCGGGCGGGCTCACCGCCGCGCCCCGCGCCCCGTGCGGCGCTGGATCAGCCGGTGATGGCCGCGATCAGCTCCGCCGCCCGGGGGCGGTTGCGGGGATCCTTGTCGAGGCAGGCGGCGATCGGCCCCACCAGCGGCTCCGGCAGGCCGGACAGGTCCGGCCGGTCGGAGAGGATCCGGTGGAGCACCTGGTAGGTGTTCGACCCGGCGAACGGCGCCCGCCCGGTGCCGCCGAAGATCATCGTCGACGCCCAGCTGAACATGTCGGACGCGGGCGTGATCCGCCCGCCGTTGATCTGCTCCGGGGACATGTACAGCGGGGTGCCCTTGATCGCCGTCGACGTGCTCGTCTGCTCGAGCGCCTTCGCCACGCCGAAGTCGATCACCCGCGGCCCGTCCGGGGCGAGCAGCACGTTCGCGGGTTTGAAGTCGCGGTGCACGATCCCCGCCTTGTGGATCGCGGCGAGCGCGCCCGAGGTGGCGATGGCGAGCCGGATCAGGCTGTCGCCATCGAGCGGCCCGGACCGCTGCACCTTGCGCTGCAGCGACGGGCCGTCGACGTACTCGCTCACGATGTACGCGACGCCGTCGTGCACGCCCGCGTCGAGCATCCGGGCGGTGGAGAAGGACGGCACGCGCCGGGCCGCGGTCAGCTCGCGGACGAAGCCCTCCCGCTCGGCCTCGTTGATCCGGTAGTGCAGCAGCTTCACCGCCACCAGCGAGCCGTCCGGGTGCCGGGCGAGGAAGACCGCGACCTGCCCGCCCTCGCCGAGCTTGTCGAGCAGCAGGTACGGGCCGAACCACCGGCCCTCCTCCGGCTTGCCGCCGTCCGCGGCGGCCGGGGCGGGCTGCGGCCTGGTGGCGATCCTCGTGGTCTCGTCGGACGCGCCCTGCCCGGCCGCGGCCGCCGGCGCGTGCGTGTAGGGGCGGGTCGGGGACGGCCCCTCGGGGGCGGGCGCCCGCTCGGGCTCGGGGATCGTCTCCGGCACCGTGGCGCCCTGCTCGGGGATCGTCTCCGGCACCGTGGCGCCCTGCTCGCGGATCGGCTCCGTCGCCGTGCCGTCCTCGGGCGGCTTCGCGGAGGCCTGCGGGGACGGCGCGGCGGAGGCGGCGGGCTCCGGGCGGGCCTGCCGGGTCCGCCGTTTCCCGGACGCCGGGCGATCCTGCTGCGCCTGCCGCTTGGCGGGCTTCGGCCGGGTCTGCTGCGCGGCGCGTTTCCCGGACGCGGGGCGGGTCTGCTGCGGCTGCCGCTTGGCGGGCTTCGGCCGGGACTGCTGCGGCTGCCGTTTCGCGGCCGCCGGCTCGGTCCGCTGCGCCTTTTTCGCGGGGGCCGGATCGCTCCGCGACGCCGGCTCGGAAGTGAGCCCGGTGGTGAGCGAGGAGGAGAGGAGCGGGCGCGGGGACGGCGCGAAGACCTGCTTCCGGATGAGGAAGGCGTGCGCCGTGACGGCGAAGACGAGGGTCGTCTGCAGCATCGACCCCAGCATCAGCGCGACGTCGGGCACGTCGAAGAGCGTGAGGACGAACGGGGTGGTGAATCCGACGGTGTACCCGATCGTGGCGAGGGTCACGCCGAGGGTGCGCAGCCGGATCGCGGCGAAGATCATCACCGGCACGGCGAGCGCCCCGCAGGTGATCAGCGGGGCCAGCGCCCACACGAGACTCAGCGCCTGGCGTACTCCGGAAAGGCTCCCCCGCGGGTCGAAAGGGGGGTATGGCGCGGGGCCGTACGGATACGACACAGCGTGATCATACGAATCCGGCGGCCCTGGCGAGCCCCGACTTGACGGTCACGACTTTGCGGCGGGTTTCCGCTTTTTCGCGCGGCGCGGTGACGGACGCGATGCGCGGATCCCCGCGCGGCGGAATGACGGCCCGGCGCCCGGTGTTGCTCCGATACGGCCGGCCGCGGCCGATGGCGCGGCGGCGTCGCGACGGCGGGTGACCTGTTGGTTAGGTAAGCCTTCCCTGCGTGACGGAGGTCATCGTCACGATGTCGCGACAGGGTTTGTGCTGCGGGAAGGAATTACGCCACACTGATGTTGTGAAAAACATGGCGGGGATGAAGCGGGGCAGGCAGGAGGCCGCGGCGCGGTCGTCCCGCGTGTCCGGCGGCGTTCCCGCCGGCGTGCTGTCGGGTGTGGGCGAGCGTGGCACGCGGGCGCGCGTCGCCCGGCTCATCCTCGAACACGGACCGATCACCGCCGCCGCGCTCGGCGGGCGGCTCGGCCTCACCCCGGCGGCGGTGCGGCGGCACATCGACGCGCTGCTCGCCGAGGGGCTGATCGAGCCGCGTGACGTCCGGCCGATCGGCCGGCGCGGGCGCGGGCGTCCGGCGAAGACGTTCGTGATCACGGACACGGGCCGCCGCGCCTTCGAGCACGCCTACGACGACCTGGCCGGGAGCGCGCTCCGCTTCATCGCCGAGCGGGTCGGCGAGGAGGCGGTGGCCGAGTTCGCCAGGACCCAGGTGGCCGGGCTCGTCGAGCGGCTCGCCCCGACGATGCGCCAGGTGCCGCTCGAGCAGCGGGTGCGGGTGCTCGCCCAGGCCCTGTCCGCGGACGGCTACGCCGCCTCCGCGAGCCAGGCCAAGTCCGGCGGCGAGCAGCTCTGCCAGCACCACTGCCCGGTGGCGCACGTCGCGGCCGAGTTCCCGCAGCTGTGCGAGGCCGAGACCGAGGCGTTCGCCCAGCTGCTCGGCACGCCGGTGCAGCGGCTCGCCACGATCGCGCACGGCGACGGGGTGTGCACCACCCACGTCAGCCCGCACGCGCTCGCCGTACGGCGCAAACACGCGCCGCCCGGGAAGGCGCCGGACGACGACGCCTGAGCCGGCGACCCGCAGCGACAACTCCAACGACGACCCGCACGCCGTGGGGCAGGCACTCCGGTGGACGCGTCATCCGCCGCGGCGGTACCCACTCACCCACGGCTCGGACAAAACACCAAATAGCGGACATAACAACAACGCGACCGTAACCGTACGCACACGGAGACGAGCAAGGAGACCGGAGGGTGACTGTCACCGACCGCCCGGAGCTGGCAGGCCTCGGGAATTACAAGTTCGGCTGGGCCGACCCCGACGCCGCCGGAGCCGCGGCGCGCCGCGGCCTGTCCGAGGAGGTCGTCCGCAACATCTCCGCGCTCAAGAACGAGCCGGAGTGGATGCTCGACCTGCGGCTGAAGGGCCTGCGCCTGTTCCAGAAGAAGCCCATGCCGACCTGGGGCGCCGACCTCTCCGGCATCGACTTCGACCAGATCAAGTACTACGTCCGTCCGACCGAGAAGCAGGCGACCTCCTGGGACGAGCTGCCTCCGGACATCAAGCGGACCTACGACAAGCTCGGCATCCCCGAGGCGGAGAAGAAGCGGCTGATCGCCGGTGTCGCCGCCCAGTACGAGTCCGAGGTCGTCTACCACAAGATCCGCGAGGACCTCGAGGAGAAGGGCGTCATCTTCCTCGACACCGACACCGGCCTCAAGGAGCACCCGGAGATCTTCAAGGAGTACTTCGGGTCGGTGGTCCCGCCCGGTGACAACAAGTTCGCCGCGCTCAACACCGCGGTGTGGTCCGGCGGCTCGTTCATCTACGTCCCGCCGGGCGTGCACGTGGAGATCCCGCTCCAGGCCTACTTCCGGATCAACACCGAGAACATGGGCCAGTTCGAGCGGACCCTGATCATCGTCGACGAGGGCGCCTACGTCCACTACGTCGAGGGCTGCACCGCGCCGATCTACCGGTCGGACTCGCTGCACAGCGCGGTCGTCGAGATCATCGTCAAGAAGAACGCCCGGTGCCGGTATACGACCATCCAGAACTGGTCGAACAACGTCTACAACCTCGTCACCAAGCGCGCCGTCGCCTACGAGGGCGCGACCATGGAGTGGGTCGACGGCAACATCGGCTCCAAGGTGACGATGAAGTACCCGGCCGTCTACCTCATGGGCGAGCACGCCAAGGGCGAGACCCTGTCGGTCGCGTTCGCCGGTGAGGGCCAGCACCAGGACGCCGGGGCGAAGATGGTCCACCTGGCGCCGCGGACCTCCTCGACGATCGTGTCGAAGTCGGTGGCGCGCGGCGGCGGCCGCACCTCCTACCGCGGCCTGGTGCAGATCGAGGAGGGCGCCGCCGGCTCGTCCTCGTCGGTGAAGTGCGACGCGCTGCTCGTCGACACGATCAGCCGCTCCGACACCTACCCGTACGTCGACGTCCGCGAGGACGACGTCGCGATGGGCCACGAGGCGACGGTCTCCAAGGTGTCCGAGGACCAGCTGTTCTACCTGATGAGCCGCGGCCTGTCCGAGGACGAGGCGATGGCGATGATCGTCCGCGGTTTCGTCGAGCCGATCGCCCGCGAGCTGCCCATGGAGTACGCGCTCGAGCTCAACCGGCTGATCGAGCTGCAGATGGAAGGAGCGGTGGGCTGACCATGGGCCTGGAGACCGTCAAGCCGCTGTCGACCCGCCGCGACGCCCTGGCCGTGGATCCGGCGACGCTGAGCGCGGGCGACCTCGACCGGCACTTCCCGGTCCCGACCGGCCGCGAGGAGGACTGGCGGTTCACCCCGCTGTCCCGGCTCAAGGGGCTGCACAACGGCACGGCCGAGCCCTCCGGCTCGGTCGCGGTCGAGGTGGACGCCCCCGACCAGGTCATGGTCGACTCGGCGGGCCGGGAGGACCCGCGCGTCGGCCGGGCGTTCCAGCCCGGCGACCGGGTCGCCGCCCAGGCGTACGTCTCGTTCGAGAAGGCCGTGATCATCACGGTGCCGGCGAACGAGACCCTGTCCCGGCCGATCACGGTCCGGGTCCGCGGCGAGGGCGGGGGCGCCGCCTACGGCCACCTCGTCGTGAACGTGGGCGAGCTCGCCGAGGCGACCGTCGTCCTCGAGCACACCGGCAGCGCCGTCTACGCCGACAACGTCGAGTTCGTGGTCGGCGACGGCGCCACGCTCCGGGTGGTGAGCCTGCAGGCGTGGGAGGACGACGCGGTGCACGTCTCCCACCACCACACCCGGCTCGGCCGCGACTCGGTGTTCCGCTCGTTCGTGGCGAGCCTCGGCGGTGACCTGGTACGGCTGTCGCCGTCGATCGCCTACACCGCCCCGGGCGCCGACGCCGAGCTCAACGGCCTGTACTTCGCCGACGCCGGCCAGCACCTGGAGCACCGCATCCTGGTCGACCACACGGTGCCGAACTGCCGCAGCAACGTGCTCTACAAGGGCGCGCTGCAGGGCGAGGGCGCGCACACGGTGTGGATCGGCGACGTGATCATCCGCGCCGAGGCGACCGGGACCGACACCTACGAGTACAACCGCAACCTCGTGCTCACCGACGGCGCCCGCGCCGACTCGGTGCCGAACCTGGAGATCCTCACCGGCGAGGTCGTCGGCGCCGGGCACGCCTCGGCCTCCGGCCGCCTCGAGGACGAGCACCTGTTCTACCTGATGTCCCGCGGCGTGCCGTACGAGGAGGCCCGCCGGCTGGTGATCATGGGCTTCTTCGGCGAGCTGATCGAGCGCATCTCGGTGCCCGAGGTGCGCGAGCGGGTGCTCGCCGCGGTGGAGGCGGAGCTGGAGAAGTGACGTACGTCAAGGTCTGTTCCCTGGAGGACATCCCCGACGGGGGCGTTCTCGGGGTCGAGGTCGGCGACACTCCGGTCGCGCTGGTGCGGCACGGCCGGGAGGTGAACGCGCTGCACGACGTGTGCTCGCACGCCGAGGTGCGGCTCAGCGAGGGCGACGTCTACGACGGCACCCTCGAGTGCTGGCTGCACGGCTCGTGCTTCGACATCCGCACCGGCAAGCCCACCGGCCCGCCGGCCACCCGGCCGGTCCCGGTGTACCGAGTGAAGATCGACGGCGATGACGTACTCGTCTCGCTCGACATTGATGGAGATTCCTAAGTGTCCGTTCTGGAGATTCGAGACCTGCGAGTCGCCGTTGACGACAAGCAGATCCTCAACGGCGTTGACCTGACCGTCCGGGCGGGGGAGACGCACGCCATCATGGGCCCGAACGGCTCGGGCAAGTCGACGCTCGCCTACGCCATCGCCGGCCATCCGAAGTACACCGTCACCGGCGGCGAGGTGCTGCTCGACGGTGAGAACGTGCTGGAGATGAGCGTCGACGAGCGGGCCCGCGCCGGCCTGTTCCTGGCGATGCAGTACCCGGTCGAGGTGCCCGGCGTCAGCGTGTCGAACTTCCTGCGCTCCGCGGTGACCGCGGTGCGCGGCGAGGCGCCGAAGCTGCGCGAGTTCTCCCAGGAGCTGCGCGCCGGCATGGACGCGCTCGCCATCGACCCGTCGTTCGCCCAGCGCAACCTCAACGAGGGCTTCTCCGGCGGGGAGAAGAAGCGCCACGAGATCCTGCAGCTCGAGCTGCTCAAGCCGAAGATCGCGATCCTCGACGAGACCGACTCCGGCCTCGACGTGGACGCGCTGCGCGTGGTCTCCGAGGGCATCAACCGGTTCCGCGGCCGCGAGGGCACCGGCGTGCTGCTCATCACCCACTACACGCGGATCCTGCGGTACGTGAAGCCCGACTACGTGCACGTGTTCGCCGGCGGGCGGGTCGTCGAGGAGGGCGGCCCCGAGCTGGCCGAGCGCCTCGAGGCCGAGGGCTACGAGCGCTACGTCCAGGCCGCGAAGGCGTCGGCGTGACCTGTGGGCCCGGCACGACGGCGCGACGGAGATGACGAGGCGGCGATGAGTACGACCTTCGACGTGGAGAGGATCCGCAAGGACTTCCCCATCCTCTCGCGTGAGCTGCCCGGCGGACGGCCGCTGATCTACCTGGACTCGGGCAACTCCTCACAGAAGCCCACCCAGGTGATCGAGGCGATGCGCGAGCACATGGCGGCCCACTACGGCAACGTGGGCCGCGCCCTCCACGTGCTCGGCAGCGAGTCCACCGAGGCGTACGAGGGCGCCCGCGACAAGGTGGCCGCGTTCATCGGCGCGCCGAGCCGCGACGAGATCGTGTTCACCAAGAACGCCTCCGAGGCGCTCAACCTCGTCGCGTACTCCTTCGGCAACCCGATTTGCACCGACGAGCGGTTCGCGATGGGGCCCGGTGACGAGATCGTCATCACCGAGATGGAGCACCACAGCAACATCGTGCCGTGGCAGCTCCTCGCCCAGCGCACCGGCGCCACGCTGCGCTGGTTCCCGGTGACCGACGACGGCCGGCTCGACCTGTCCGGCCTCGACGAGCTCGTCACCGAGCGCACCAAGATCGTGTCGATGGTGCACCAGTCGAACGTGCTCGGCACGGTCAACCCGGTCGCCCCGGTGCTCGCCCGGGCCCGCGAGGTCGGCGCGCTGGTGATGCTCGACGCCTCCCAGTCGGTGCCGCACCGGAAGGTCGACGTGGCCGCGCTCGGCGTCGACTTCGTCGCGTTCACCGGCCACAAGATGGTCGGCCCGTCCGGCATCGGCGTGCTGTGGGGACGGCGGGAGCTGCTGGAGGCGATGCCGCCGTTCCTCGGCGGCGGCGAGATGATCGAGGCGGTCTGGATGGACCGCTCGACCTACGCGCCGGTGCCGCACAAGTTCGAGGCCGGCACCCCGCCGATCGTCGAGGCGGTCGGCCTCGGCGCCGCCGTCGACTACCTCACCGCCGTCGGCATGGACGCGATCCACGAGCACGAGAAGGAGCTCACCGCCTACGCGCTCGGCGCGCTGAAGGAGATCGACGGGCTGCGCCTCATCGGTCCGTCCGACCTGGCTGACCGGGGCGGTACCATCTCCTTCACGCTGCCGGACATCCACCCGCACGACGTGGGGCAGATCCTCGACGACGTGTTCGGCATCGCGGTGCGGGTCGGGCACCACTGCGCGCGGCCGCTGCACCTGCGCTTCGGAATACCCGCCACCACGCGGGTGTCGTTGTACCTGTACAACACCACGGCCGAGATCGACGCCCTGGTCCGCGGCCTTCACCACGTCAAGAAAGTCTTCGGATAGATGATCGCCGAGTCGCTCTACCAGGAGCTGATCCTGGAGCACTACAAGCACCCGCAGGGCAGAGGCCTGCGCGAGCCGTACGACGCCGAAGTCCACCACGTGAACCCGACCTGTGGTGACGAGATCACCATGCGGGTGAAGCTGAAGGACGGCGCGGACGGCGGCCGGCACGTGGCGGACGTCTCCTACGAGGGGCAGGGCTGTTCGATCAGCCAGGCCGCGGCCTCGGTGCTGTACGAGCTCACCGTCGGCTCGCGGGTGGAGGACACGCTGCAGGTCGTGGACGAGTTCACCCGGCTCATGCACGGCCGGGGACAGGTGGAGCCGGACGAGGCCGTGCTCGGGGACGCGGTCGCCTTCGCCGGGGTCGCCAAGTACCCGGCGCGGGTCAAGTGCGCCCTGCTCGCCTGGATGGCCTACAAGGACGCGGTGGTGAGAAGCTCGTGAGCAAGCCAGTGGAAACCCCGGTCGGCGGCAACGCCGCGCAGGACGGCTCCGGCGACGGCGGCGGCGTGACCGTCGAGCAGGTGCGGGAGGCGCTCAAGGACGTCGTCGACCCGGAGCTCGGCATCAACGTGGTCGACCTCGGCCTGGTGTACGGCATCAACCTCGACCCGGCCGAGCAGGAGGGCGCGAAGCCCGTGGCGACCATCGACATGACGCTCACCAGCGCCGCCTGCCCGCTCACCGACGTGATCGAGGACCAGGCCGCCTCCGCGCTCGCGGACCTCGTCTCCGACGTGCGGATCAACTGGGTGTGGCTGCCCCCGTGGGGCCCCGACAAGATCACGGACGAGGGGCGCGAGCAGCTCCGCATGCTCGGGTTCAACGTCTGACCCAGGCCTTTTCCGGACCTTTCGCGGCCCCGGCGCCGGCCCATCGGCGCCGGGGCCGTCGTCGTTTCCGCGCCGGGCACACCCGGCCGGAGGCGAAAACAGGGGCGGCCGCGGCCCGCGGGTGTAAGGAATATCAGCTGAAATTTTCAATCGGGGCCTCCGCGCGGCCGCCCGGCCCCGCCGGCCGCCGGGCGGCCAGGACGGCGAAACGCGCCGCTCGCGGGCGTGCACCGCGCGTCGGCATGGTCACGTAATTTACCTCGGCATAACGTTTTGGCTCCTGCCGTCTTCGGAGCCTACGCCCAGTCTTGACACTGCCGACACGTCAATTTAACGTCGCGGTACCTTATCCGGTTCAGTTCGATGGCCGTCCAAGCAGACGGGCGGCCGCTACCGTACGGCGCCTGCTGCCGTGGAAGAGCACGGTTCCAGGGGCCGCGACGCCTGCACGGCGCGGAGGGCCTGGAGCTGAACCGGTTAAGTACGGCAGGCAAATCACGCAACGTTTTCGTTGACAAGGAGGTTGGCAGGAGGGCTCCGGGCCGGAGCCGCGCCGAAATCGGGGGAACGGGGCCGCGGCCGCGCGGGGCGGCGCCGCCGCGACCCGCAAACGCCACCAGTGATCCTCCGTCACGGAGGAAGGAGACCATGATGCGACGCCATCGGTGGAAGGTTCTCGCAGTTTCCCTCGCCGCCTGCCTGGCCGCCGCGGCGTGCAGCGGAGGGTCGCAGACGCCATCGGCGCCGACCGGCTCCGCGCCCGCCTCCCAGCCCGCGGCCGGTGGCGGCGGCGCGAGCGGCGCCTTGCCGCGCCACGAGACGCTGTACACGAGCGGCACCCAGTGGGGTCCCCCGTCGAACTGGAACCCGATCCGCGAGTGGGACTTCGCCACCGGCACCAAGGGGCTGGTCTACGAGACGCTCTTCCTCTACGACCCGAACGCCGACCAGCTGGTGCCGTGGCTCGCCGAGAGCGGCACCTGGGTCGAGGACAAGGTCTACGAGCTGAAGCTGCGCCAGGGCGTCACCTGGGCCGACGGCAAGCCGTTCACCGCCGACGACGTGGTGTTCACGTTCGAGCTCGGCAAGATGGACACGGTGCCGTACTCGAACCTGTGGAACTTCCTGGACAAGGCCGAGGCGGTCGACCAGCACACGGTCCGCTTCACCTTCAAGGAGGCCAACTACCAGCAGTGGTCGATCCACCTCTACAGCCGGGCGATCGTCCCCAAGCACATCTGGGAGGGCCGCTCCGAGGAAGAGGTGATCGAGGGCACCAACGAGAACCCGATCGGCACCGGCCCGTACCAGTACCACAGCCACGACCAGGACCGCATGGTCTGGGTGAAGCGTGACGGCTGGTGGGCCACGCAGCAGCTCGGCAAGGACGTCAAGCCCAAGTACATCGTCGACATCGTCAACTCCAGCAACGAGGTCGCGATGGGCCTGCTGCTGCAGGGCCAGCTCGACCTGAGCAACAACTTCCTGCCCGGCATCGCCAACCTGGTGCAGAACAAGAACTTCGGGATCACCACCTTCTACCCCGAGCCGCCGTACATGCTGTCGGCGAACACCGCGTGGCTGGTGCTCAACACCACCCGCAAGCCGATGGACGACCCGGCGTTCCGCAAGGCGGTGGCGCACTCGATCGACGTGAAGAAGATCGTCGAGGGCGTCTACGGCAACCTGGTGCGGCCCGCGAACCCGACCGGCCTGCTCCCGCAGTGGGAGAAGTACATCGACCAGGACGTGGTCAACCGGTACGGCTTCTCCTACGACCCGGACAAGGCGAAGAAGCTGCTCGCGGACGCCGGCTACCGGGACCGGGACGGCGACGGGTTCGTCGAGCGGCCGGACGGCGGCAAGATCGACCTGAAGATCATCGTCCCGGCCGGGTGGACCGACTGGATGGAGGCGATCCGGGTGATCTCCGAGGGCGCCAAGGCGGTCGGCATCAACCTCAACCCCGAGTTCCCGGACTTCAACGCGCTCGTCGACGCCCGCGCGGCCGGCAAGTTCGACATGCTCATCAACAACGAGCGGCAGCTGGCCAGCACGCCGTGGCACTACTACGACTACATGTACCAGCTCCCCATCCGTAAGCAGCAGAACACGGTGAACTTCGGCCGGTACGAGGACAAGGAGGCCTGGGAGCTGGTCCGGGAGCTGGACAACAAGAAGACCGACGACCTGGAGGGGATGAAGCAGGTGATCTCCCGGCTCCAGGAGCGGCATCTGCGCGACCTGCCGATCATCCCGCTCTGGTACAACGGCCTGTGGTCCCAGGTGACCAGCGGCACCTGGAAGAACTGGCCGTCGTCGGCCCCGAACGCGCCCAAGCACGCCCCCACGATGTGGCGTAACTGGCACGAGCTCGGCGCCATCCTCATGCTCACCGAGCTGCAGCCTGCGGGCCGGTGACCCCCACGCCCCTCCGGCCTGATCCGGCCTCCCCGCCGCGCGGCACGGCGGGGAGGCCCCCGTCCACCGTCCCGCACAGCCGTCGGGGAGGAACGAGTTGCGGCGCTACCTGCTGAGAAAGCTGCTCGTCTACGGGCTGACCTTCTTCGTCGCCGTCACGGTGAACTGGATGATCCCCCGGTTCATGCCGGGCGACCCGGTGTCGAGCATGATCGCCCGGGCGAGCGTGGCCCAGCCGGAGGCCGTGGAGGCGATGCGGGCGCACTACAACAGCCTGTTCGGCTTCGACCGGCCGGTCTTCGAACAGTACGTCAACTTCTGGATCGCGCTGCTCCGCGGCGACCTCGGGATCAGCATCTGGCTCTTCCCGACGCCGGTGTGGGACGTGATCGTCCGGGCCGTGCCGTACACGATCGCGCTGCTGCTCCCGGCGATCCTGCTCAGCTGGATCGCGGGCAACTGGTTCGGCGCGTTCGCCGCCCGGCGCCGGTGGCTCGACAACACCATGCTGCCGGTCGGCTACATCCTCACCGCCACCCCCTACATGTGGCTGGCGATCCTCATGGCCTGGGGGCTCGGGGTGGTCGCCGGGATCTTCCCGGTGGCCGGCGGCTACAGCTTCGAGCTGCAGCCCAGCTGGTCGTGGGAGTTCATCGGCGACCTGGCGCTGCACTGGTTCCTGCCGTTCGCCTCGCTGTTCATCGTGGCGTTCGGCGGCTGGGCGATCGGCATGCGCAACATGATCATCTACGAGCTGGAGGCGGACTATGCCAACTACCTGGCCGCGCTCGGCGCGCCGACCCGGCTGATCCGCCGCTACGCGTTCCGCAACGCCATGCTGCCGCAGATCACCGGGCTCGCGCTGCAGCTCGGCACGCTGGTGGCGGGCGCGCTCGTCACCGAGGTCGTCTTCTCCTATCCGGGGCTGGGCCACCTCATCCTCAAGGCGATCCAGAACCAGGACTTCTTCCTGCTCCAGGGCACGTTCCTGTTCATCGTCATCGGCGTGCTGATCGCCAACTTCCTCATCGACATCGTCTACACCGTGGTGGACCCGCGGACCCGGATGGGACTGGGAGGTGCGGCATGACGACCCCGGACACCGAGCCGTCCGGAGCGGCCGGTACGGCGGCCGCCCCCGGCGCGGTGGCGCCGGCCCCGGCCGCCGCGGCGGTGCCCCGCGGCGCGCTCGCCGAGACCCTCTACTTCGCGGTGCGCAACGGCAAGCTGCTGGGCGGGCTCGCGGTGTTCACGCTGCTGCTCGTGGCCGCCCTGGCCGGCCCGCTGCTGCTGTCCGGCGACCCCAACGCCTACGTCGGGCTCGCCGCCCAGGCGCCCTCGGCCGAGCACTGGTTCGGCACCACGCACTTCGGCCAGGACGTGTTCGCCCAGTTCGTGCACGGCCTACGGTCGACCTTCTACGTCGGCGCGGTCGGCGGCGGCATCGCCGCGGTGATCGGCATGGTGGTCGGGTTCACCGCGGGCTACCGGGGCGGGCTCGTCGACGAGATCCTCAACGCGCTCACCAACGTGGTGCTCGTGCTGCCGGCGCTCGCCGTACTGCTGGTGATCAACGCCTACCTCGGGGTGCGCAGCCTCACGGTGCAGGCGCTGTTCATCGGGCTCACCTCCTGGCCGTGGGCGGCGCGGGCGATCCGCGCGCAGACGCTCTCGCTGCGCGCCCGCGACTTCACCGACCTCGCCCGGCTCAGCGGCGTGAGCACCTGGAAGATCATCGTGCGGGAGATCGCCCCGAACATGAGCTCCTACCTGTTCATGACGTTCATCCTGCTGTTCGGCGGGGCGATCCTCATCGGCGCGTCGCTCGACTTCATCGGCCTCGGCCCCACCCAGGGGATCTCGCTCGGCCTCATGCTCAACAACGCCGCCCAGTGGAACGCGCTCCACCTGGGCATGTGGTGGTGGTTCGTGCCGCCCGGCGCCGGCATCACCGCCATCGTCGGCTCGCTGTACGTGATGAACGTGGGCCTCGACGAGGTGTTCAACCCCAAGCTGCGGGAGACCTGATGACGCTCCGCGTGACCGATCTGAAGGTGTACTACAAGACCCTGCGGGGCGAGGTGAAGGCCCTCGACGGCGTCACCTTCGAGCTCGGCGACGCCGAGATCCTCGGGCTGGCGGGGGAGTCCGGCTGCGGCAAGTCCACCCTCGGCAAGGCGCTCATCCGGATGGACGGGCGCATGCGGCTGCGCGGCGGCGGCGTGGAGCTCGACGGCGAGCGGCTGCCGATCGACGACGACGCCGCGATGAACCGCTACCGGTACCACCGGATCTCGCTCATCCCGCAGTATTCGATGAGCGCGCTCAACCCCACCCGCCGCATCGGCCGCATGATCCGCGAGCTGGTGGAGTCCCGCGGCGTGCGGTACGCGGACGTGGAGGAGGAGCTGCTGCGGCGGCTCAAGCTCGTCGGGCTCGACCCCGACGTGCTGAGCCGGTACCCGATCGAGCTGTCCGGCGGCATGAAGCAGCGCACGGTGATGGTGATCTCCACGCTGCTCAACCCGTCGCTGCTCATCGCCGACGAGGTCACCTCGGCGCTGGACGTGTCCACCCAGAAGGCGGTGGCGAAGGCGCTCGCCGGGTTCCGGGACCGCGGCTTCGTCAAGAGCATGATCTTCGTCACCCACGACATCTCGCTCACGTACCAGATCGCCGACACGATCATGGTCATGTACGCGGGCAAGCTCGTGGAGAAGGCGAGCGCCTCGGCGATCGTGAGCAAGCCGCGCCACCCGTACACCCAGGCGCTGATCAACTCGCTGCCCGAGGTCGGGGTGCGGTACACCGACCGGCGGCTGTCCGGCATCCCCGGCGCCCCGCCGTCGCTGCTCAAGCCGCCCGCCGGCTGCCGCTTCCGGGACCGCTGCCCGAAGGCGTTCGCCCGGTGCGCCGCCGAGGAGCCGCCGGTCACCGAGGTCGCGTCCGGCCACTTCGTGGCCTGCTGGAAGGGGTGAGGGATGCTCCGGCTGGAGAACGTCACCAAGCGGTACGGCGTCGGCGCGTTCGGCGGCAGGACGTTCACCGCGGTGCGCGACGTCAGCTTCGAGGTGGCGCCCGGCGAGGTGGTCTCCCTCATCGGGGAGAGCGGCAGCGGCAAGAGCACGATCGGCAAGATGATCCTCCGGCTCACCCCGATCAGCGAGGGGAGGATCACGCTCGACGGCGCCGACATCCGCGGCTTCGCCCGGGGGCGGCGCAAGGAGTACTACCGCCGGGTGCAGGGCGTGTTCCAGGACCCGTTCAGCTGCTACAACCCGATCTTCAAGGCCGACCGGGTGCTCTGGATGATCAAGGAGGAGTACTTCCCGCGCGTGCCGCGCGCCGAGTGGGACGAGCGGGTGGAGTCCGCGCTGCGCGCGGTGCGGCTCGACCCGGGCGCCGTGCTCGGCCGCTACCCGCACCAGCTCAGCGGCGGCCAGCTGCAGCGGCTGCTGGTGGCGCGGGCGCTGCTGCTCGACATCCGGTACCTCGTCGCCGACGAGATCACCAGCATGCTCGACGCGTCCACCCGGATCGACGTGCTCAACCTGCTCGCCGACCTCAAGACGCGCGGCCTGGGCGTGCTGTTCATCACCCACGACCTGGCGCTCGGCAACTACATCGCGGCGAAGACCGTGGTGCTGCGGCGCGGCGAGGTGGTCGAGATGGGGGACACCGAGAAGGTGTTCGCCGACCCGCGCCACCCGTACGCGCGGCACCTGCTCGCCTCGGTGCCGCAGCTGCACGCCCGCTGGGACGGCGAGCAGGAGGAGCGGTACGGCGGCTGCCCGGTGCACGAGGACGCCGCGGCCCCGGAGGCGGACGGGCGGGCCGGGCCGGGGCGGCTGGTGGAGGTGGAGCCCGGCCACCTCGTGGCGTGCACCGGGCCCGAGGGCGGCTGCCGCGTCGCGCTCGCGCGGGGCGGACCGGCGGCCGCCGCGGCCGGCGGGAGGTGATCCCCCTCCCCGGGGGGAGAGCGGCCCCGGCCCCCGGGCGGACGCGGCGGAGATCCGCCCCGCCGGCCGGGCGTTAAGCTGGCCGGTGCACGTTCGCGCAGGCCGCGAGGGCCGACACACGGTGAGGCTTGGATGAGGCGTCCCACGATCGGTGACATCGCCCGCCGGGCGGGGGTGTCGAAGGGCGCGGTCTCCTACGCGCTCAACGGACGCCCCGGCGTCTCGGAGGAGACCCGCCGCCGCATCCTGCGGATCGCGGCCGAGATCGGCTGGCAGCCGAGCAGCGCGGCGCGGGCGCTGTCGGACGGCCGCGCCGACGTGCTCGGCCTCGTCGTCGACCGCCCGGCCCGCACCCTCGGCCTGGAGCCGTTCTTCATGCAGCTCATCTCCGGCATCGAGGGTGTGCTGGCGGCCCGGTCGGTGGGGTTGCTGCTGCACATGACCGAGGACCAGCGGACCGAGATCGACATCTACCGCCGCTGGTGGGCGCAGCGCCGGGTGGACGGGGTGATCCTCGTCGACCTGCGGCTGGAGGATCCGCGGGTGGAGGCGCTGGAGGAGCTGCGCATGCCCGCGGTGGTGATCGGCGGCCCGGAGGGCGCGGGGAGCCTGCCCGCGGTGTGGAGCGACGAGGCCGAGGCGATCCACTCGGTGGTGCGGTACCTCGCCGCGCTCGGGCACCGCTCGATCGGCCGGGTGGCCGGGCCGGCCACGCTGCGGCACACCGACGTGCGCACCCGGGCGATGGAGAAGATCGGGGCCGGGCTGGGCGTCGAGACGGTGACGATCAACACCGACTACAGCGGCGAGGAGGGTGCGAACGCCACCCGGTCGCTGCTGTCCCGCTGCTCCCGGCGGCCCACGGCGATCATCTACGACAACGACGTGATGGCGGTCGCCGGGCTGGCGGTCGCCCAGGAGATGGGCATCCCGGTGCCGGACGGCCTGTCGATCGTCGCCTGGGACGACTCGCCGCTGTGCCGCCTGGTCCGCCCGAGCCTGTCGGCGGTGAGCCGGGACATCGCCGCGTACGGCGCGCACGCCGCCGAGTGCCTGCTCGACGTCGTCGCCGGGCGGCGCACCACCGGGCTGCAGGCCGCCACCCCGGTGCTGGTGCCGCGGGGCAGCACCGCGCCGCCCTCGTCCTAAACGCGCTTTCGAGGCGTTTCCCGCCGTGGTCGCCGTCGGTTGCTTAACCGGTTCAGAAAACGCCCTCGACAAACGGCTGAAAAGGCATTGAAACTTTATCGGTTAAGTGCTCTCATGGATCGCGTGTCCCCGAAGAACGGGCCCGGTTCGGGGGGGCGGACCGACGACGCATCCGGCGGCTCGCGGAGGGCCGCGGCGGGCGGCCGTGCCCGGCGTCCCCGCCCGTCCGCAGCGTCCGATTCGCAGCGTCCGATTCGCAGGGTCCGATTCGCAGCGTCCCATCCGCAGGGTCCGATCAACGGTGCCCCCGACAAATGGAGAGCCGATGCGCCATCAGCGCCTGCCCCGCAGCTGGACCCTTCGCCCGCTCACCGAGGCCCCGGTCGACGGCCCCGTCCCGGCGACCGTGCCCGGCTGCGTACACACCGACCTGCTCGCCGCCGGCCTCATCCCCGACCCCTACCGCGACGACAACGAGACGCGGCTCGGCTGGATCGGGCGCACCGACTGGGCCTACGAGACCGTCTTCGGCTGGGAGGACGCGGGGGAGCGGCGGGTCGACCTCGTCTGCGAGGGCCTCGACACGATCGCCGACATCGAGCTGAACGGCGTGCCGGTCGGCTCGGCGCGCAACATGCACCGCCGCTACCGGTTCGACCTCGCCGGGGCGCTGCGGCCCGGGGAGAACCGCATCACCGTGCACTTCTCCGCCCCGTACGGCTACGCCGAGCACTGGCGCGCCGAGCTGGGCGACCGCCCCGCCGCCTACGCCGAGCCGTACCCGTTCATCCGCAAGATGGCGTGCAACTTCGGCTGGGACTGGGGGCCGACCCTGGTGACGAGCGGGATCTGGCGCCCGATCGGCCTTGAGGCCTGGTCGGTCGCCCGGCTCGCCCGGGTGCGCCCGTTCGCGGATGCCGCCGGGAACCTCCGGGTGCACGTCGACGTGGAGCGGGAGCCGGGCCGGGACGGGCCGCTGGAGGTGACCGCCGCGGTGGCCGGGGCCGCCGCGGCCGCGACGCTCGCCCCCGGCGAGAGCGCGGCCGTGGTCGAGCTGCGCGTGCCCGGGGCCCGCCCGTGGTGGCCCCGCGGGCACGGCGAGCAGCCGCTGTACGAGCTCACCGTGGCCCTGCGCGACCCCGCCGCGGCCGGCCCGGACCTCGACGCCTGGCGGGGCCGGATCGGCTTCCGCGACGTGCGCCTCGACACCGGGGACGGGGCGTTCACCCTCGTCGTCAACGACCGCCCGATCTTCGCCCGGGGCGTCAACTGGATCCCCGACGACTGCTTCCCGCACCGGGTGGACCGCGCCCGGTACGCCGAGCGGCTCGGCCAGGCCGCCGGCGCCGGGGCGAACCTCGTGCGGGTGTGGGGCGGCGGCGTCTACGAGAGCGGCGACTTCTACGACGTGTGCGACGAGCTCGGCCTGCTCGTCTGGCAGGACTTCGCGTTCGCCTGCGCCGCCTACCCCGAGGAGGGGCCGTTCACCGCCGAGGTCGAGGCCGAGGCCCGCGACAACGTCGCCCGCCTGGTGCGCCACCCGAGCCTGGCGCTGTGGTGCGGCAACAACGAGAACCTCGAGGGGTACCGCGACTGGGGCTGGCGGGAGCGCCTGCAGGGCCGCAGCTGGGGCGCCGGGTTCTACCACGACCTGCTGCCCAAGGTGGTCGCCGAGGTCGACCCGAGCCGGCCGTACTGGCCCGGCACGCCGTACTCGGGCGACCCCGGCCTGCCGCCGAACGACCCGGAGCGCGGCACCGTCCACATCTGGGACGTGTGGAACCGCCGCGAGTACGGCCACTACCGCTCCTACCGGCCCCGGTTCGTCGCCGAGTTCGGCTTCCAGGCGCCGCCCGCCTACGCCACGCTGCGCCGGGCGCTCTCCGACGACCCGCTCACCCCCACCTCGCCCGGCATGCGCCACCACCAGAAGGCGATCGACGGCAACGCCAAGCTCGCCGCCGGGCTGCGGCCGTACCTGGCGGTGCCGGAGGACTTCGACGACTGGCACTACCTGTGCCAGGTGAACCAGGCGCGCGCGATACGGCTCGGCGTGGAGCACTTCCGCGCCGAGTGGCCGCGCTGCGCCGGCGCGATCGTCTGGCAGCTCAACGACTGCTGGCCGGTCACCTCCTGGTCGCTGGTCGACGGGGACGGCCGGCGCAAGCCGGTCTGGTACGCGCTGCGCCGGGCGTTCGACCCGCGGCTGCTCACCGTCCGGCCGCGCGACGCGGGCCTCGCGCTCGTCGCGGTGAACGACACCGGCGAGCCGTGGCGCGTCTCGGCGCGGGCGGCGCGGTGCGGCTTCGGCGGGACGGTGCTCGCCGAGCACGGGCTGGAGCTGGAGGTGCCGCCGCGCGGGATCGCCGAGGCGGCGCTGCCCGCCGCGGTCGCCGATCCGGGCGGGAACGCGCGCCGCGAGCTGCTCGCGGTGACCGCGGGCGACCGCCGCTGCCTGTGGTTCTTCGCCCCCGACAGGGAGCTCGAGCTGCCCGCCCCCGGCTTCGCGGCCGTCGCCGAGCCGGCGGCGGACGGCGCCACGGTCACCGTCACCGCCCGCACCCTCCTGGTGGACCTCGCCCTGTTCCCCGACCGGCTCGACCCGGCCGCCGAGGTCGACGAGCAGCTCGTCACCCTGCTGCCCGGCGAGAGCACCACCTTCCGGGTGCGCTCGGCCGCGCCGCTCGACCCCGCGGCCCTCGTGACGCGCCCGGTGCTGCGCTGCGTCAACGACGTGCTCGCCGCCGGCGGCGCGCCGCCGCGGTAGCGCGCGGCGGGCGGACGGGCGGCCCGGGCCCGCGGCCGCGCCCGGCCCGGTCGTGGTGGTGGTGCCGGAGCCGGGCGCATGCGGGGCCCGTCCCTCGCGATGACCGCGGCGCCGCCCGCCGGTGGCGACCGGCGGGCGCGACACACCGCGCCGGGGACGGGCCCGCGGCATCCTCGCGGGCCCGGGCGCACTATCCTGGTGGGGCACACCTGCCGAGCCGAGAGAGACGATGAAGACCTTCGAGGAGCTGTTCGCCGAGCTGTCGGAGAAGGCGCGTACCCGCCCCGAGGGGTCGGGCACCGTGGCCCTGCTGGACGCCGGCGTCCATGCCATCGGCAAGAAGGTCGTCGAGGAGGCCGCCGAGGCCTGGATGGCGGCCGAGCACGAGTCGGCCGACCGCGCCGCCGAGGAGATCTCGCAGCTCCTCTACCACGCGCAGGTGCTGATGCTGGCGCGCGGCATCGGTCTCGACGAGGTCTACAAGCATCTCTAGGCCGGGCGTGAGCCGGGACCCGCCCGGCGCCTCGTCCGGCCTGCCGACGCCGTCCGACCTCGTCCGTAAGCCGTAGGAGACCTGCCGTTCATGCTGCGTATCGCCGTTCCGAACAAGGGCGCCCTCACCGAGGGCGCGCAGACGATCCTCGCCGAAGCCGGGTACCGCCGCCGCAAGGACAGCAAGGAGCTCGTGGTCGTCGACCCGGAGAACTCCTGCGAGCTGTTCTTCCTGCGCCCGCGCGACATCGCCGTGTACGTCGGGGAGGGCACGCTCGACGCGGGCATCACCGGCCGGGACATGCTCTACGACTCCGGCGCGCCCGCCGAGGAGGTGATCCCGCTCGGCTTCGGCCGCTCCACGTTCCGCTTCGCCGCGCCCCCCGGCACGTTCACGAGCGTGCACGACCTGCAGGGGCAGCGGATCGCCACCTCGTACGCCGGGCTGCTCGGCAAGTACCTCGCCGACAAGGGCGTGGACGCCCGGGTGATCAAGCTGGACGGCGCGGTGGAGACGGCGATCCGGCTCGGCGTGGCGGACGCGGTCGCCGACGTGGTGGAGACCGGCGCGACGCTGCGCAACGTGGGCCTGGAGGTGTTCGGCGAGCCGATCGCCGAGTCCGAGGCGGTGCTGATCAAGCGGGCCGGGGCACCCGAGGACAACGGCTTCCGCCAGCTCATCCGCCGCCTGCAGGGCGTGATCGTGGCCCGCGACTACGTGATGATCGACTACGACATCCGGGTGGAGCGCATCGACGAGGCGATCGCGATCACGCCCGGCATGGAGGGGCCGACGGTCTCGCCGCTGCACCGCGAGGGGTGGGTCGCGGTCCGCGCCATGATCCCGCGCAAGGGCCACCAGCAGGTCATGGACGAGCTGTGGGAGATCGGCGCGCGGGCGATCCTCATCACCGACATCTACGCCTGCCGGCTCTGACCGCGGGCGCCGCCCCGTGGTTCCCCTCCCGCGGGCGGAACGGAATCTACTTTGTAAAGGGCGGGGCCGGGCGCGCCCCGGTCCCGGCGTCGGCGACGTACCGGATCAGGTCGCTGACGTGCACCACGCCCATGCACCGGCCCAGCTCGTCGACGACCACCAGGTCGTCGTAGACGCGGCCGTCGTCCCGCCCGGCCACGTGCATCGCGGTGAGCACCGGCGTGGTCCGGGGCACGATCCGGGGCGGGTCGGCGAGCCGTATCGCGGGCTTCTTGGCGTACAGGGCGTGGCCGAACCGGGTGGCGATGGTGAGCAGGAAGCGGCCGCGGTTCACGGTCGCGCGGGGCCGCTGGTACTCGTCGACGAGCACCACCCCGGTGATCGACGGCTCGGTGCCGAGGGCGTCGACCACCTCCTCGGCGGTCACCTCCTCGGGGAGGGTCACCGCGGGCACGAGGAACTCCTGCACCCGCGGCCCGAGATCGGCGGCGGGCGGCTCCTCGGGCAGCGGCAGCGGCACGCGCGGCCTGCCGTGCGTGGGACGCCAGCCGGGCGGGGCGAGCAGCGGCCCCTGGACGAGCCGTACCCCCCACCTGCGCAGCGCGGCGAACTGCGCCTCCTCGCGCACGGCGGGCGCGACGAGGTGGGCGCCGACGCCGCGCGCGGTGGCGCCCAGCGCCTCCACCAGGCCGCTGCGCCGGTGGTCGTGCGGGATGCGGTCGATCAGGTCGGGGGAGAGCACGAGCACGTACGGCGCGGCGTCGGCGATCAGGTCGAGCGGCACGCCCGCGGTGCCGAAGTCGCCGAACGCGATCAGGTAGCCGATCGCGCGCAGCCCGTCGACTCCGGTGAGCACCGCGCGCCGGTCGGTCGCGTCGAAACCGCCGCGGATCACGAGCGTGACCTCACCGGGCCGCCGCCCGGTGACCCGCAGCGCCTCGTGCAGCGGCGCGAGCGTGGCCGGGCCGCCGATGACGGCCGCGACCGGGAGCGAGATCAGCAGCGGGAGCGGGGCCTCGGCGCGGGTCGCGCCGTGCACCGCGTCGATGGTGGCGCTGAGGCCGATGACGGTGACGTCGCCGGCGTCGGCCTCGACGGCGAGCACGCCGCCGGTGTCGAGGTCGACCACGGGCCGGAAGGTGACCGGGCGGCGCGGGGAGGAGGGGGCGCGCGGGCGGCGTAACGGCGGCGGGGCGAACTCCCCGGTGCCGGAGGCCGGGTGCGCGGCGCCGGGGGACGCGGCCTGCCAGGCGGGGAGCGGGCGCGGCGTGGCCGGGCCGGGCACCGGCGGCCGCGGGGGCGCGCCGGGCCCCGCGGGTGCCGGAGGCGCGGCGGAGGACGGCGGAGGCGGAGCAGGCGTGGCCGGAGGTGTGGCCGCCGCGCCGGGCGCCGGTGGGGCGCCCGCGGCCGGGGGCGCCGCGGGCGGTGCGGCGAGCGGGGGAACGGGCGCCTGCGGGCGTGCGGGCGCTGCGGGTCTCGCTGGCTCGGAAGCGGCGGAGGAGGACATCGGGCCTGAACACGTGGTCGATGGGGAGTGCGGGCAAGGTGCCGGCACGCCCCCGATTGTGCCGATCGATGAACCGGACGCTGGAGGGCCCGAATGAAGAATTCACGGACCGTTCAGCGGCGCGCATGCCGCCGTTTCCGCCGCAGCGCCCGAGCGTGGGCCGCGCGGACGGCCGCCGTACCGCCGTGACCTGCGGCGAGGCGCCGCCCGGCGGGGCGGGGCCGTCCGGACGGTGCATCGGCCGTTCACGAAGGCATGGGGGAGCGGCGCGCCGCCCCGGCGGTGCGGCTAGCGTGATGGTCATGACCGTGCGTCCGGCGGCCGGGGGAGGCCGATGGGTGGAGGTGGCCCCGGCCCGGCTGCGCCGCTGGCTGGACGGCTTCGCGCGGCGGCACGGGGCGTTCGCGGCCGCGGCCGTCGGCGGGGACGCGGTCGAGATCGTCCGCCTCACCGCGGCGGACGGCGCCGTCGCCGAGTGCCACGTCCCCTTCCCGCCCCTCGAGCCGGAGCGGGACGCGGACGCGCCCGGGCGGGCGGAGGCCGGGCCGGAGGACGCGGCCCCTGGCGGCCGGGGCGCACGCCCCGCGGCGTCCGTGCCCGGCGCGGCCGTGTCCCTCACGTACCCGGCCGCCGGCGCCGGGGTGCCGGAGCTCGTCGAGCGGCTGATCGCGCACGCCAACCGGCCCCGCCGGGTGGGCGTGCTCCTGGTACGGCTCGGCGGCCACGCCGCGGGCGTGTTCGACGGCGACCGGCTCGTCGCGTCGAAGGTCGGCGCCCGGCACGTGCAGGGCCGGAGCGCGGCCGGCGGCTGGTCCCAGCAGCGGTTCGCCCGGCGCCGGGAGAAGCAGGCGAGCGAGGCGCTGCGGGCCGCGGCCGACGTGGCCGCCCGGGTGCTCGTCCCGCGCCTGCCGGACCTGCACGCCGTCGTGCTCGGCGGCGACCGCCGGGCGGTCGACGCGCTGCGCGCCGACCCGCGGCTCGCGGGCGTGTTCGCGCTCGCCGCCCCGCCGTTCCTCGCCGTCCCCGATCCGAGGCTCGCCGTGCTCGAGTCCACCCCCGCGCTGTTCCGGGCGGTGCGCATCCGGGTGCTGGACCCGGACCGGCCCGGCCCGCGCTGACGGGCGGGTTCGCCGTGGCAGGGTGAAGCAGATCACCGGAATATCCTTAAAACCTGTCTGGACAGTAGGGAAACTAGGAATTAGGGTCGAGGCATGAGCCGCCTCCCGCTCGCGGCCTGTCGCCCCGCGCCCGCCGCGCAGGCCCCAGGCCGCCGCTGACCTGCCGCTCCCGGTGCCGCGCACCGGGCCCGTCACCGTCGCGCGGGCGCACAGGGTGGTGCGCCGCGTCCCCGTTCCCCGTCCCCGGACACCGTCCGTGCGGCCCGTCCGCGCCCGCCCGCGGCGCGGGCCGGCCCGCCGTCCGTCTCCAAGGAGCCGTTCCGCATGTCCTCACCCGCCGTCACCTCCGGCGTGCCCGCGGACCTCATCCGCGGGGCGCCGCCGACGTCCCCGGCCCGGCTGCTGGCGGCCGCGGCCGCCAGCGGCCGCCGCTTCGCCGGCCTCGCCGTACTGCTCGTCGCCTGGCAGGTCTGCGCCGCGCAGGGCATGCTCGGCGCGGCCACCCCGCCGCCGAGCCAGGTGCTCGCCACCGGGGTGGAGCTGATCCGCTCCGGGGAGCTCCCGGTGCACCTGCTCGCCTCGCTGGAGCGGGTGGCGAAGGGGCTGGCGCTCGGGCTGTCCGCCGGGCTCGTGCTCGGCCTCGCCGCCGGGCTGTTCCGGCTCGCCGAGGACGTGATCGACGCGCCGCTGCAGGCGCTGCGCATGCTGCCGCACCTCGCGCTCGTCCCGGTGTTCATCATCTGGTTCGGCATCGGCGAGACCGCCAAGGTCGCGCTCATCACGATCGGGCCGATCTTCCCGCTCTACATCAACGTGTTCCACGGCATCCGCGGCGTGGACGAGCGGCTGGTGGAGGCGGCCCGCACCTGCGGGGTGACCGGGCCGGCGCTGGTCCGCAAGGTGATCCTGCCCGGCGCGCTGCCGCAGATCCTCGTCGGCCTGCGCCAGTCCCTCGGCATCGGCTGGCTGAGCCTCGTGGTCGCCGAGATGACCGCCACCACCTCCGGGATCGGGTTCCTCGTCACCGACGCCAAGGAGTTCCTCCGCACCGACGTGGTGTTCGTCGTGCTCGTCGTGTACGCCCTGCTCGGGCTCGCAACCGACCTGCTGGTCCGGGCGATCGAGCGCAAGGCGCTCGCCTGGCGACGGGGGCTGGTGGCCCGATGACCGGCACCACCGTGATCGGGCCGGCCCCGGCCCGGCCGCAGGCGCGGGGCGTGCGGGTGCGCGGCCTGCGCCGCGCGTTCGGCGACCGGGAGGTGCTGCGCGGCGTCGACCTCGACCTCGCGCCCGGCGAATTCGTGGCGCTGCTCGGCGCGAGCGGATCCGGCAAGAGCACGCTGCTGCGCGCGGTCGCCGGGCTCGACACCGAGGCCACCGGCGAGCTCGACGTGCCCGAACGGCGGGCCGTGGTCTTCCAGGAGCACCGGCTGCTGCCGTGGACCCGGGTGTGGCGGAACGTCACGCTCGGCCTGTCCGGCCGCGGCCGCGACCTGCGGGCCCGCGCGCTGCAGGCCCTGGCGGAGGTCGGGCTCGCCGCCCGCGCCGACGCCTGGCCGAGCACGCTGTCCGGCGGCGAGTCCCAGCGGGTCGCGCTCGCCCGGGCCCTCGTCCGCACCCCCGAGCTGCTCCTCCTCGACGAGCCGTTCGGCGCGCTCGACGCGCTCACCCGGCTCAAGGCGCAGGGCCTCGTCGCCCGGCTGTGGCGGCGGCACCGGCCCGCCGTACTGCTCGTCACCCACGACGTGGAGGAGGCGCTGCTGCTCGCCGACCGGGCCCTGGTGCTCGCCGGCGGGCGCATCGCCGAGGAGTTCGCCGTCGACATCCCCCGGCCCCGGCCGGTCGACCATCCCCGCTTCACCGCGCTGCGCCGCAGGCTGCTCGCCGCCCTCGGCGTCGGCGCCGACCTCGGCGACGGCGATCCCCGGGACGGCACCGCCGCGGGCCGTACCGCCCCGGAGCACACCGACGACACACGCGACGACCCACAGGACGACGCCGCACGGCAGGAGACACGATGAGCGAACCCCTGGAACTGTTCACCGACGTCCTCGTCCTCGGCGGCGGCCCCGCCGCGACCTGGGCCGCGCTGAAGGCCGCCCAGGCGGGGGCGGACGTCGTCCTCGCCGACAAGGGCTACTGCGGCACCAGCGGCGCCGCCGCCTCCGCCGGCACCGGCATCTGGTACGTCGAGCCCGACCCCGAAGCCCGGGAGAAGGCGATGGCCTCCCGCGAGGCGCTCGGCGGCTACCTCGCCGACCGGCGCTGGATGGTCCGGGTGCTCGACCAGACCTACGAGGGGGTCAACGAGCTCGCCACCGCCGGGCGGTACCCGTTCCCGGTGGTGGACGGCCGCCCGCTGCGCCGCGGCGTGCAGGGCCCCGAGTACATGCGCCGGATGCGCATCCTGGTCCGCCGGGCCGGGGTGCGCATCCTCGACCACAGCCCGGCCACCGAGCTGCTGACGGCCGCGGACGGCTCGGTCGCGGGCGCGGCCGGGCACCGGCTGCAGACCGACGAGCCGTACCGGGTGCGCGCCGCCGCGGTGGTGCTCGCCACCGGCGGGTGCGCGTTCCTGTCCGGCACGCTCGGCTGCCACGTCAACACCGGCGACGGCCACCTGATGGCGGCCGAGCTCGGCGCCGAGCTGTCCGGCATGGAGTTCTCCAACGCCTACGCGATCGCCCCCGAGTTCACCACGCTCACCAAGACCGCCTACTACTCGTTCGCCACCTTCTACCGCGAGGACGGCTCGGTGCTCGAGGGCGCGGGCAGCCGGCGCGGCCGCTCGGTGATCGCCCGCGCGCTGCTGCGCGAGAAGGTGTACTGCGTGCTCGACCGGGCCGACGCCGAGACCCGGGCGAGGATGCGGCGCGGCCAGCCGAACTTCTTCCTCACCTTCGACCGGCTCGGCATCGACCCGTTCACCCAGCGGTTCCCGATCACGCTGCTGCTCGAGGGCACGGTGCGCGGCACCGGCGGCATCCGGGTGGTCTCCGAGGACTGCGCCACCTCGGTCCCCGGCCTGTACGTCGCGGGCGACGCGGCCACCCGCGAGCTGATCTGCGGCGGGTTCACCGGCGGCGGCAGCCACAACGCCGCCTGGGCGATCGCCTCCGGCACCTGGGCCGGGCAGGGCGCGGCCCGGTACGCCGCCGCGCTCGGCCGCGGCGCCAACCGGCGGCCCGCGACCGGCGCGGGCGGGGCGGGGCTGCGGCCCACCGGCACCCCCGGGACCGTGGCCCACCGCGACGTGGTCGCCGCGGTGCAGGCCGAGGTGCTCCCGTACGACAAGAACTACCTGCGGCACGGCGACCGGCTCGCCCCCGCGCTGGCGGCGCTGCACGGCGTGTGGCGCGAGGTGCGCGCCGGCCTGCACGGCACGGGCGCCGAGGCGGTGCGCACCCGGCAGGCCGCGGCGATGACCGCGCACGCCCGGTGGATGTACACCGCGGCGCTGACCCGCACCGAGTCCCGCGGCATGCACAAGCGCGAGGACTACCCGGACCAGGACCCGGCCTGGCGGCACCGGCTGCTCGTCGGCGGGCTCGACGAGATCTGGACCCGGCCGGACGAGGTCGCCCCGGTCGGTCCGGAGGAGTTCGCCGCGCTCGGCTCGCCCGGCCTGGCCGGCGCCTCCGGCGCGTACCTGCGGGCGGCGTCATGATCGAGATCGTCTCCCGGGAGCGGTGCATCGCCTGCGACCGCTGCGTCGAGGTCTGCCCGCGCAACGTGTTCGACCGCGGCGCGGACGGCGTGCCGGTGATCGCCCGCCAGGACGACTGCCAGACCTGCTTCATGTGCGAGGCGTACTGCCCGGCCGACGCGCTGTTCGTCGCGCCGCTCGCCTTCCCGGCCCGGCCGGGCTCCCCGCTGCGCGACGAGGCCCGCCTCGCCGCCGCCGGGCTGCTCGGCGGCTACCGCCGCGAGATCGGCTGGGGGCGGGGCCGTACCCCGGGCGCCAAATTCGCGGTCGGGCCCGAGCTTCCGGCCACCCCGCCGCCGATCGTCACCACGGTCACCGAACGGACCGAGATCGGCGAGGGAATCGGAGACACGATCAGCGACGAGGTGACGAGATGAGGCTTCGCCGATCCGCCGCCGCGGCCGCGGCGGCGATCGCCGCCCTGCTGGTCGCGCTCGCCGGGTGCGGCACGGACCGGCGGGCCGCCGCCGGCGGGGCGGAGGAGGGGTTCACGCTGCGGATCGGGGTGATCGGCAGCGGGAACCGGCTCACCGGACCGGTCGGGTACCTGCACGACAAGAACGCGCTGGTGCCGCTGCTCGCCGAGGCCGGGGTGACGGACATCACGGTGCACAGCTTCCCCAACGGCCCCGACCTCAACCAGGCGCTCGTCGCCGGCGAGCTCGACCTTGCCACGTACGGCGACACGCCCGCGCTCGTCGCCCGCGGCGCGGGGCAGCCCACCCGGCTGATCGCCCAGGCCCAGGTCGGCATGGACGCGGGGATCGTGGCTAAGAAGCAGGGCGGCCCGCGCTCGCTGCAGGAGCTCGCCGGGCGCCGGATCGCCACGCAGACCGGCTCGTACATGCACCGCTACCTGCTCGGCGCGCTCACCGACGCGAAGGTGACGCCGAAGGAGATCGTGCACATCTACAGCTCCGACGTGGAGGCGGCGCTGGAGCGCGGCGACGTGGACGCGGCCGCGGTCCCGGCGGCGAACGTCGAGGCGCTGCGCGCCAAGGGCTACCCGGTGATCGACACGCTGGCGAAGGACCACCCCGCCTACCGGGGCACCTCGGCCACCGTGGTCACCGAGGCGTTCCTCGGCGAGCGCCCCGGCTTCGTCACGGTCTGGCAGGCGGCCCAGGCCGAGGCCACCAGGCGGGCGAAGGCGAACTGGGACGACTACCTGGCGTTCGCGGTCGAGGTCGGCGGCTTCGCGCCGGAGATCGTGCGGAAGACCACGCTCGCCGAGCAGCTGCCGGACTCGCCGTTCACCGAGGAGGGCCTGACCCTGCTCGAGGGCACCAAGCGGTTCCTGGTGGAGCAGGGCTTCGTGCGGCGGGACTTCGCCATCGACGACTGGATCGCCCCCGGGGCCCGCGGCTGACCGGCGGGCGATCCACCGGACCCCGCGGGGCGCGCCCCCGCGGGGTCCGCGCGTTCCCGCGCGCCACCTGTCCGGACGTGGCCGGGGCGGACGCAGCCCGCTCGCGGTGCGTCCCGGGCCGTACACTGATCGGTATGCGCACTCCCGACTGATACCGGCGTCCCCTCGTCCCCTGTCGTCCTCCCTGCCGTTTCCCCTCGCCCTCGGGAGTGTCCACCGTCATGATCATCGCCTCCGACATCGAACTGCGCGCGGGCGCGCGCCTGCTCATCGAACGCGCCTCGTTCCGGGTGAACCCCGGCGACCGGATCGGCCTGGTGGGCCGCAACGGCGCGGGCAAGACCACGCTGTGCAAGGTGCTGGCGGGCGAGGCCCTGCCCGCGGCCGGGCGGGTCACCGTGAGCGGCACCGTCGGCTACCTCCCCCAGGACCCGCGCACCGGCGACCTCGACCAGCTCGCCCGCGACCGCATCCTGTCCGCCCGCGGCCTGGACGAGGTGCTGCGCGAGATGCGCGAGGCCGAGCAGGCCATGGCGACGGGGGACGCCCGCACCCGGGAACGCGCGGTGCGCGCGTACGGCCGGCTCGAGGACCGGCTGCACGTGCTCGGCGGGTACGCCGCCGAGGCGGAGGCCGCGTCGATCGCCGCCAGCCTGGGGCTGCCCGACCGGGTGCTCTCCCAGCCGCTGCGCACCCTGTCCGGCGGGCAGCGCCGCCGCGTGGAGCTCGCCCGGATCCTGTTCAGCGGGGCCGACACGCTGCTCCTCGACGAGCCGACAAATCACCTCGATGCAGACTCGATCGGGTGGCTTCGTGATTTTTTGCGCTCTCATCAGGGCGGATTGGTGATCATCAGCCACGACGTCGGCCTGCTTGAAGCGACGGTCAACCGGGTGCTCCACCTCGACGCGAACCGCCAGACGATCGACGTCTACAACATGGGCTGGACGGCCTACCTCGCCCAGCGGGAGGCCGACGAGCGGCGGCGCAGGCGGGAGCGGGCCAACGCCGAGCGGCAGGCCTCGGCGCTGCTCGCCCAGGCGGACCGCATGCGGGCCAAGGCGACCAAGGCGAAGGCCGCGCAGGACATGGAGCGGCGGGCGCGGCGGCTGCTCGCCGGGGTCGGCGAGGAGGCCCGGGCCGACAAGGTGGCGCGGCTGCGCTTCCCCTCGCCCGCGCCGTGCGGGCGCACCCCGCTGCTCGCCACCGGGCTGTCGAAGTCGTACGGCTCGCTGGAGGTGTTCACCGGCGTCGATCTGGCCGTCGACCGGGGCAGCCGGGTGGTGGTGCTCGGGCTCAACGGGGCCGGCAAGACCACGCTGCTGCGGCTGCTCGCCGGCCTGGAGAAGCCCGACGCGGGCGAGGTCGTGCACGGCCACGGCCTCAAGCTCGGGTACTACGCCCAGGAGCACGAGACGCTCGACCCGGACCGCAGCGTGCTCGACAACATGCGCGCGGCCGCGCCCGACGTCGCCGACGTCGAGCTGCGCCGCGTGCTCGGATCCTTCCTGTTCAGCGGCGACGACGTGGACAAGCCCGCGGGCGTGCTGTCCGGCGGCGAGAAGACCAGGCTCGCGCTGGCGACGCTGGTGCTGTCGAGCGCGAACGTGCTGCTGCTCGACGAGCCGACCAACAACCTCGACCCGGTCAGCCGGGATCAGGTACTTTCTGCACTTAAGTCCTATTCTGGGGCAATCGTACTAGTTACGCACGATGAGGGGGCAGTTGCCGCACTACAGCCGGATAGAGTGATCCTGCTGCCGGACGGAGTTGAGGACGCGTGGAGCGACGAGTTTGCCGATCTTGTGGCACTTGCCTGATCTCATTTTTATCGGGTACGGATCTTTTCCCGTCGAGTGGGTAGCCGATCCGGCAGAAATGACTGATCATGGGCGTGAGTAACGCTGCGGAAGTCTGGCACTACAGGAGGTACTCGTGGCCGAGACCCTGAAGAAAGGCACCCGGGTGACCGGTGCCGACCGTGAAAAGCTGGCCGCCGACCTGAAGAAGCGCTACGCCGCGGGCGAGTCGATCCGCGCGCTGGCAGCGTCCACCGGGCGGTCGTACGGGTTCATCCACCGCATCCTCAGCGAGTCGGGTGTGACGCTGCGCGGGCGCGGCGGGGCCACCCGGGGCAAGTCGAAGCAGCGCTGACGCCGCGAGGCGCGACCGCACCTGCCTCTCCGTCCCGTCCCCATCGTCCCGGCCGGGCCACTAGAACCTGATTCTGTCGAGTCGGTAGGCTCGGGCGCGACGAGGGTCCGATCGGGGGAACGCGGGACCCGGGAGACGGATGGAGCGGGCGATGACGGAAGCGGAACTTGGGGGGAGCGCGGCGGTCTCCGCGGCGTGGCTCGCGGAGATCGGACTGCGATACGAGATGGACGGCGAGATCGCGACGATCACGCTGAACCGCCCCGAGAAGCGCAACGCGCAGACGTTCGCGACATGGGCGGGACTGGCCGCGATCGGAGAGAACCTGCCGGAGGGGATACGGGTCGTCGTGATCCGAGGTGAGGGGCCGTCCTTCTCAGCAGGCCTCGACCTGGCCATGTTGGGGGCACCGGGGGGTGATGACGGGGCGCGCAAGGACGAAGTGACGCTCGCCTCGGCCGCCACCCTCGACGACGCGACGCTGGAACGGCGCATCGCCGAGGCTCAACGCGGGTTCCTGTGGCTGCGGCGGCCCGAGATCGTCTCGATCGCCGCGGTGCAGGGGCATGCGATCGGCGCGGGCTTCCAGCTCGCCCTCGCGTGCGACCTGCGGGTGCTCGCCGACGACGCCAAGCTGTGCATGAAGGAGCCCGCCCTGGGCCTCGTCCCCGACCTGACCGGCACCAAGCCGCTCGTGGACATCGTCGGGGTACCGAGGGCGATCGAGATGTGTCTCACCGCGCGCACCGTTGACGCGGCCGAGGCGGCCCGGCTCGGACTCGCCGAGCTCGTCGTGCCGCGCGCCGAGCTCGACCGGGCGGTCGCCGACCTCGCCGCGGCCGTGCTCGCCACCGACCGCGGCGCGGCGACCGCGACGAAACGGCTGCTCCAGGGGGCGCCCGCGAGGACCCTCGAGGAGCAGGCCGCGGCCGAACGCCGCGAGCAGGCCGCGCGGCTGCGGGAACTGTTCGCGGCCATGGGCACCGGCTGAGCGGGCCGTACCGATCGCGCCCGGCGCGCCGCAGGCCGCCGGGCGGGGCCCGCGCGTGCCCGGCGACCCCGTTGCGGCCGTCCGCGAGCCGGCGTGCGCGCCCGGACGATCACCCAGGGGCGATCCGCGGACGACGCGTGCCCGTCGACCGGGCCTCGACCGCCGCTCGACGGGCACTCGGCCATCGCTCCAGCGCCGCTCGAGGCGGGCGAGGCGCAGGCCCGGCCTCCCCGCACCGGTCCGGCGCGGTGCCCCTGGGCCGGGCCCGGCCCGGCGTGCGCCGGCGCCGCCCGAGGCGCCTCCCGTGACCTGGTCGTCGCCCCGTCCGGATACCGTGGGCAGCGTGGCGATTCCGCCGTCCCCGTCCCGCCGCGCGGGCGGGCGGACGGCCCGTCGTCCGGGACCCGCGATCCGGTAGGGGAGGAACGACCGCGAATGGCGATGCTGGGCGGAGGGTTCGGCCCTCAGGTGATGCGCTCGCTCCGGCGCGACAGCTCGGTCACCAAGGAGCGGCTGTCACCCGGCATCGTCCGGCGCATCGCGCGCTACGCCCGGCCGTACCGCTGGCAGATCGCGGCCTTCCTCGCGGTCGTCGTGCTCGACGCGATCGTGGTGATCGCCAACCCGCTGCTGCTGAAGGCGATCATCGACCAGGGCATCATCGCGGGCCGGGCCGGCGTGGTGATCGGGCTGTCGGCCGCCGTGGCGGGCCTCGCCGTGGTCGACGCCGCGCTGGGCATCGCCGACCGGTGGTTCTCCGCGCGGATCGGCGAGGGGCTCATCTACGACCTGCGCACCGAGGTCTTCGACCACGTGCAGCGCATGCCGGTGGCGTTCTTCATGCGCACCCAGACCGGGGCGCTCGTCTCCCGGCTCAACACCGACGTGATCGGCGCCCAGCGCGCGCTCACCACCACGCTGTCCTCGGTGGTCTCCAACGTGATCACCCTGGCGCTCGTGCTCGGCACGATGCTCGTGCTGTCCTGGCAGGTCACGCTGGTGGCGCTGGTGCTGCTGCCGATCTTCGTGCTGCCCGCCAAGTGGGTCGGGCGGCGCATGTCGCGGCTGAGCCGCGAGCAGATGGAGCTCGACGCCGAGATGAGCTCGGTGATGACCGAGCGGTTCAACGTCTCCGGCGCGATGCTCGCCAAGCTGTACGGCCGGCCGGAGGACGAGGCCGCGCACTTCGCCGAGCGGGCCGCCCGGGTCCGCGACGTCGGCGTCGTCTACGGCATGTACGGCGCGTTCTTCCGCATCGCGCTCGGCCTGCTCGCCGCGCTCGCCACCGCCCTCGTCTACGGCGTGGGCGGGGTGCTCGTGGTGGGCGGCGCGTTCCAGCTCGGCACCCTGGTCGCGCTCGCCGCGATGCTCATGCGGCTGTACGGCCCGCTCACCAGCCTGTCGAACGTGCACGTCGACGTGATGACCGCGCTGGTCAGCTTCGACCGGGTGTTCGAGGTGCTCGATTTGAAGCCGATGGTCGCCGAGCGGCCCGGGGCCCGGCCGGTGCCGGACGGCCCGGTGACGATCGAGTTCGACCGGGTCGGCTTCCGCTACCCGTCGGCCGAGGAGGTGTCGCTCGCCTCGCTCGAGGCGGTCGCCCGCCCCGACACCACGCCGAACCGCCAGGTGCTGCACGAGGTGTCGTTCACCGCCCGCCCCGGACAGCTGGTCGCGCTCGTCGGGCACTCGGGCGCGGGCAAGACCACGATCACCGCGCTGGTGTCGCGGCTGTACGACGTCACCTCGGGCGCGGTGCGGCTCAACGGCCTCGACGTGCGGGACGCCACCCTCGACTCGCTGCGCGAGACGATCGGCGTGGTTACCCAGGACGCCCACCTGTTCCACGACACGATCCGGGCGAACCTCCGCTACGCCCGTCCCTCGGCCACTGAGGAGGAGATGTGGGAGGCGCTGCGCGCCGCGCAGATCGCCGACCTCGTCGCCGCGCTGCCGGACGGGCTCGACACCGTGGTCGGCGACCGCGGCCACCGGCTGTCCGGCGGCGAGAAGCAGCGCATCGCGCTCGCCCGGCTGCTGCTCAAGGCCCCGCGGGTGGTGGTGCTCGACGAGGCCACCGCGCACCTGGACTCCGAGTCCGAGGCCGCGGTGCAGAAGGCGCTCAAGACCGCCCTCGCCGGCCGTACCTCGCTGGTGATCGCCCACCGGCTCTCCACGATCCGCGAGGCCGACCTCATCCTCGTGGTCGAGGAGGGCCGCATCGTCGAGCGCGGCACGCACGAGGAGCTGCTCGCCAGGGGCGGCGCCTACGCCGAGCTGTACCGCACCCAGTTCGAGCAGCAGGGCCGATCCGGCGGTCAGCCGGGCAGGTAGCCGAGCCGGGTGAGCTCCTCGCGGGCCACCTTCTCCACGAGCCTGCGGTCGTCGGGCCGCAGCCGCCTGCGCCACGCCCCGACGCGCGAGTACCCGCCGCCGAGCAGCGAGACCGCCGAGACCCGGGTCTCCAGGAACGCCGAGAGCCGCTCGGCCGCCGTGTACGGCGAGGCCACCATCTCCTCGTAGCGGAGCGTGAGCAGCTGGTCCCGGGGCAGCTCGCGGCGCAGGTGCGCGCTGAGCCGCACCGCGCTGCGCCAGCGCAGCGCGCACTTGCCGGCCGCGGGCATCGCCGCCCAGCGGTCGCGGTTCTTGACCGAGTTGACGCCGAAGAACGGGTTGGGGAACTCGGCCTCCTCGCCGAGCATCCCGGGCTTGCACCAGGCCATGCACGCGGGGTCGGCGAGCATGTCGGCGACGACGTCCCGGCCGTCCCGGATCACCTGGACGAACCGGGCGTCCGGGAACGCCTGCAGCAGCACCGGGGCGCTGTAGATCAGGTCGGGGTTGGCGTCGCCGAACCGGGTGACCTCCTCCGGGGTGGCGCACAGCGTGGCCCCGACGATCCCGGCCGCCTCCCGGCAGGCGGGGGAGCAGTCGGCGCACGCGCCCGGGACCATGCGCCAGGCCTCGGCGAACACGTCGCGCAGCACCCGGGCCGGCCCGCCCGCCTGGCCGCGCATGATCGACGGCCGCCGCGCGAACGCGTACACCACCCGCGCCACGTCGGGCCGCCCCATGGTGAGGTGCATCCCCGGGGACCGCTTGAGGGCGCGCCCGATCAGGTCCGCGCCGGAGTGCGGGGCGCCGAGCACGAACACCGGGCGCTGGACCTTGATGCCGTTGACCACGAGGATGACGTGGGTCGGAGGTCGCATAAGTGAGGCCAAGTCTGACACCCTTTGCGACGTGAGCACACCGTCCACGCCACTCCCCTCGTGGGTATCAAGCATCACATCGGTTACGGTACTGACTGGGGCTGGCATTTCCACAGATTCGGGTATCCCGGACTTCAGGGGGCCACAGGGACTCTGGACGAAGGACCCGAGCGCCCAGGCGCTGTTCACGCTCGACACCTACCTCGCCGACCCCGAGGTACGGCGCCGCGCCTGGCTCGCCCGCCGCGACCACCCCGCCTGGCACGCCGAGCCGAACGCCGCCCACCGCGCGCTGGTGGACCTGGAGCGCGCCGGCCGGTTGCGGGCGATCATCACCCAGAACGTGGACGGGCTGCACCAGCGCGCCGGATCGTCGCCGGACAAGGTGATCGAGCTGCACGGCACCATGTTCACGGTCGAGTGCCTGTCCTGCCAGGCGCACACGCCGATGCGCGAGGTGCTCGACCGGGTCGACGCGGGGGACCCGGACCCGCGGTGCACCCGCTGCGGCGGCATCCAGAAGGCCGCCACGATCGCGTTCGGCCAGGCGCTCAAGCCGGAGGTGCTGCGCGCCGCGGTGGACGCCGCCCGGGACTGCGAGCTGTTCGTCGCCGTCGGCACCTCGCTCAGCGTGCAGCCCGCCGCGGCCCTGTGCCTGGAGGCGGTGGAGGCGGGCGCCCGCCTGGTGATCCTCAACGCCGAGCCCACCCCCTACGACCGCTTCGCCGACCTCGTGCTCAACGAGCCGGTCGGCGTCTCCCTGCCCCGCCTCGTCGCGGAGCTGTGCCGGTGACGCCCCCGGCCGCCCGGCCCGCGCCCCTCCGGGTCCCGCGCCGGCTGCGCCCCGGGGACGCCGTCGCCGTGATCGCGCCGTGCGGCCCGGTCGACCCCGACCGGCTCGCCCGCGGGATCCGCGTGCTCGAGGGCCTCGGCCTGAAGGTGGTGACCGGGCGCGGGGTGCTGCGCCGCCGCGGCTACCTCGCCGGCACCGACGACGAGCGCGCCGCCGACCTCACCTGGGCGTGGTGCGACCCGGACGTGCGGGCGGTGCTGTGCGCCCGCGGCGGGTACGGCGCGACCCGGCTGCTCGACCGGCTCGACTGGGCCGCGCTGGCGGCCGCCGAGCCGAAGATCCTGCTCGGCTCGAGCGACGTCACCGCGCTGCACCGGGCGTTCGCCGAGCGGCTCGGCGTGGCCACCTGCTTCGGCCCGATGCCCGCCTGCGCCACGCTCTCCGACCCGGAGGGGCCCGAGCCGCGCTCGCTCGCCGCCCTGCGCGCGGCCCTGTTCGAGGGCGCCGCCCCCGCCCCGGTCACCGGCACCGGGGCGCTCGCGCCCGGCCGGGCGCGCGGGCCGCTCACCGGCGGCAACCTCGCCCTGCTCGCCGCGCTGTGCGGCACGCCGTACGCGATGCGGGCGGAGGGGCGGATCGTGCTGCTCGAGGACGTCCGCGAGCAGCCGTACCGGATCGACCGCATGCTCACCCAGCTGCTCCAGGCGGGCTGCCTCGACGGCGCGGCGGGCGTCGCGCTCGGCTCGTGGGTGGAGTGCGGGGACGCGCTGCCGGTGCTCGCCGAGCGGCTCGCCCCGCTCGGCGTGCCGGTGATCGCCGGGCTGCCGATCGGCCACGGCACGCCCCAGCTCACTGTGTGGTTTGGGGCTGAAGCGACGATTGATGCTGAATCGTGTTCCCTGATTCCCCTGTTCCGCGACCCGGTCGCGGCACCCTAGGCACGTGACCGGTCGCGGGCCCGCCGGGGCCCGGCACGACGAACGGGGGGAGAGCACGGTGCGGTTGTTCCGGCGGCTCGACGAACGACGCCGCGCGCGGCGGCGCGCGGACGACGCCGACCTCGACGCGCTGCTCGCGCTCGTCGCCGAGACGCTCGGCTTCACCCATGCCTTCTCCCGGGACGGCTCGGCGATGCTGCTCACCGGGCCGCGCACGGTCACGGTACGGCTCGCCGGGCTGCGCCGCGAGGCCGCGCGGCGGCCGCGCGAGGACTGGCCGGCGCTCGCCTCCGAGCACCTGGTCCGCACCCTCGCCCAGGCCGCCGAGGCCCTCGACGTGTGCGACTTCGCCCAGGCCCGCCCGCTGCTGCGGCCCCGTGTGCTGCTCGCCGCCGACCTCGCCGCGGCCGGGATCCCCGACCCGAGCCGGATGATCGGGCGGCGCCTCGACGACGAGCTCGTCGAGGTGCTCACCGTCGGCTACGGCACCCGGGTCCGCCCGGTGCGGCCGGAGGAGGCCTACTGCTGGCCGGTCACGCCCGGCGAGGCGCTCGACATCGCGGCCGGCAACGCGCTCGCCGACGAGCGGCTGACGCCCGCGCCGCTCGACCTCGGCGGGATCACGGTCACCAAGCTCTCCGGGTACACCGCGAGCGCCGCCGCCCACCTGCGCGCCCTCTCCTCCTACCTGGCGGTGCCGCGCGACGGCGCGCTCGTCGCCCTGCCGCACCCGGGCCAGATCGTCGTCCACCCGGTCGCGGGGCTCAACGTGGTGCGCGCCATCGAGCGCATGCGGCTGTACGCCCACCGCGTCTACACCGACCACCCCGAGGGGCTCAGCCCGCAGGTGTACTGGTGGCGGTCCGGCCGGCTGGTCCGCATCCCGGCCGAGTTCGCGCGCAGCGGCGAGCGGCGGGTGAAGCTCGTGGTCTCCCCGCCGCCGGAGTTCGCCCGGGTGCTCACCGCCATGGCGCAGCGCCGGTCCGGCTGAGCGGGGCCGCGTCCCGGGCCGGGCATGCGAGACGCCCGGCCGTACCCTGGCCGGGCGTCCACGATGTCGCGTGGCGGAATGGCGTGGCGTCAGGACCGCGCCCGGGAGCGGTGCTTGCGCGCCTGTGCCTTCGCCCGCGCGTTCTTCTTCACGTCCTTCGTCACGTCCGTGCGGAGCTTGGCGGGCTCGGCCTCCGGGCAGCGCACCCGCGGGTTCCACGGCTCGAACAGGCCCTTGGGGTTGTGCTCGAACAGCCACACGTGCAGCGAGTAGTGCACCGGCTGGCCGTCGGTGGTCGGCGCGAACGGGCCGTCGAAGTCCTTGCCGAACAGCCGGGGCCGGTCGTCGGCGGTGGACAGCAGGCCGTCGGAGTCGTACCGCAGGTACTCGACCCCGCCGAGCACGCGCTTGCCGTTCTTGCCCGGCACGTAGATGAGGATCTCCGGCCGGAGCGGGTCGATCGTCGGGTCGGCGGCGAGGCTCTTGTTGACGTAGTGGTAGCCCATCGCGCCGAGGTACTCACCGCCCGGCCCGGTGTGCGCGGCCTGCGTGCAGACGTCGGTGCGCTCGTAGCCGTGCCGCTCGGCGACCTTCGGGTCGCGGAACCGCTCCAGCGTGGCGCGGAGCTCGTCGAGGTCGCCGTCGTGCAGCGCGGCGGACGCGGGCGGGTGCGCGTGCGCGGAGGCGGTCGGAATCGATCCGGTTAACGCGAATCCGCAGGCCGCGGCGAGAAGTCCGGCAGTGATAACTCTCATGGCCGTAGATTTTTCGAGGGGCATCCCGGCCCAGCGTCGGCGCACGGCCGCGGCTGACGATGTCGTATGCGGAAAATGACCGTTCGTTTAGTGGGTGCGCACTTCGGGGCGGCGCGGGAAAAGGGCCCCGGACGTGCCGGGGCCCGTGTTCCGCGGCCGCGCTCAGCGGCGGATGCGCACCTCCGGGATCTCCGGGACCGACGGCTTCGCGGACCGGGCGGCCACCTCGTTGGCCGGCAGCGGCTCGGGGTCGGGCAGCGGGGCGCACAGCGCGTCCGGGCCGGGCCGGTTCGGCGGCACGGTGCCGTCCCTCAGGTAGGCCGCCAGGTACCCGTCGGCGCACTCGTTGCCCGCCAGCGTGATGCCGTGGTTGCCGCCGCCGTCCTCGACCACGAGGCGGGACGAGGGCAGCAGCCGGTGCACCTCGAGCGCGCCCTGGTACGGTGTGGCCGCGTCCTTGGTGGACTGGAACAGCAGCACCGGGGGCAGGCCGTGCCCGGTGATCCGCGGCGGGTGGTGGGCCTTGACCGGCCAGAACAGGCACGGCGCGTTGAACCAGGTGTTCGACCAGGTCATGAACGGCGCGGTGCGGTGCAGGGCGGCCGCGTCACGGCGCCAGATCACCCACTGGGGCGGCCACCGGTTGTCGGTGCACTCGGTGGCGAGGTAGAGCGCGTGGTCGCTGTCCCCCTCGGGCTGGGCGAGCACCTGGTACAGGGTGACGAGGAAGGAGTCGTCGCCGTTCGCGGCGAGGGAGAGGCCGAGGGCGAGGTACGGCCACAGCGAGTTCGTGTACCCGGCGACGAGGAAGGTGTCGTCGTACTCGCTCGGCCCCACGAGCCCGCCCGCGGGGCTGGTCTTCATCGCGGCGCGCAGCTCGTAGTAGCGGCGCTCCACGTCGGCCGCGGTGGCGCCGAGGCCGTAGGCCGCGTCGTGCCGGGCGATCCAGGCGAAGAAGTCCTTGGCCCGGACCTCGAAGGCGCGGTTCTGGTCGAGGTTGTTCGCGTACCAGACCCCGCTCGGCCGCACCACGCTGTCGAGCACGAGGCGGCGCACCCGGTGCGGGTAGAGCGTGGCGTAGGTGGCGCCGAGGTAGGTGCCCCACGAGTAGCCGAGGAAGTTGATCTTTTCGACGCCCAGCGCCTTGCGGATGGCCTCCAGGTCGTGGGCGTGGTCCACGGTGGTCATGTGCGGCAGCAGGCGGGGCAGGGCCTGGGCGCACTTGCGGGCGAAGTCCTTGGCCCGGTTCAGCCAGGCCTGCTCCTCGGCGGGGTTCGCCGGCACGTAGTCCGGCCGGGTGGGGTCGTTGTAGCCGGAGCCGCACTCCAGGCGGGGTTCGCTCGCCCCGACGCCCCGCGGGTCGAAGCCGATCAGGTCGTAGGCGGAGGCCGCCTCCTCGACGGGCGTGCCCTCGAACCACTGCGGCATGGTGCGGCCGCTGCCGCCGGGGCCGCCCGGGTTGAGCAGCAGCACGCCCTGGTACCGGTGGTCGGGCACGGTGTGCCGCTTACGGGTCAGCGCGATCTTGATCTTCTCGCCCGTGGGCCGCCGATGGTCGAGCGGTACGGAGACCGTGGCGCAGTCAAGCCCTTCCAGATCGGTGCACGGCTCCCACCGCACCGTGCCGGTGGTGGGGCCGGTGGCGGGAGGGCCGCCGGGCTTCCGGTCGGCTGCCGCGCTCGCCGGCAGGCCCGGCAGCAGCAGGCAGAGACCGGCACCGGCGGCGACCAGTGCGGCGACGGTCTTCCTCATGTGCGTCCCTTCGATGCTGGGGGATGAGCGGGGGCATGGCTCCCGAGGGCGATCATCAAATGAATCGGGGGATAAATCCTGCGACACCCGACGACGTTGTTAATACGTTGTCAAATCGCAATTCAGCGCGTCTCGTCGGCGGGATAAGCCGCCCGAAAACGCATTAAGCGGGCGACCGTTAATGAATCAGGCATGCGGTGAAAGAAAGGGCCGGGCGCGCCCGCCGCCGGTATGGCGGAGCGACGGCGGAAGGTACGGCGCGGCGCCGGGGACGCGGGCCGCCCGGCGGGCGCCACGGCCTGCGGGGCGCGGGCGGTACCACCGGCGCGGGCGCGGAATGATAGATGTCCTTGGCGGCGGCCGGGCGCCTGTGCCCGCCGCCGGTACGACGAGTCCGGAGTGAGGAAACCGAGCATGATCCCCAACGCGGCCGACGACGCCCGCGGCTTCGCCGACCTGGGACTGCGGCCCGAGCTGCTGCGCGCCCTCGCGGGCCTCGGCTACGAGGAGCCCACCCCGATCCAGCGCGAGGCGATCCCGCCGCTGCTCGCCGGCCGCGACCTGCTCGGCCAGGCGGCGACCGGCACCGGCAAGACGGCCGCGTTCGCGCTCCCGCTGCTGGAGCGGCTCGCGGCGGCCGGCGCGGTCGGGGCCGGTGCGATCGAGGCCGGCGCCGCCCCGCGCGCGCTCGTGCTGGTGCCGACCCGCGAGCTCGCCATCCAGGTCTCCGAGGCCGTGCACCGGTACGGCCGCGACCTGGGGGCCCGGGTCCTCCCCATCTACGGCGGGCAGCCGATCGGGCGGCAGCTGCGCGCCCTGGAGCGCGGCGTGGACGTGGTGGTCGCCACCCCGGGCCGGGCCCTCGACCATCTCGGCCGCGGCACCCTCGACCTGTCCCGGCTCGCCGCGGTGGTGCTCGACGAGGCCGACGAGATGCTCGACATGGGCTTCGCCGAGGACATCGAGGCGATCCTCGGCGAGACCCCGGCGGACCGGCAGACCGTGCTGTTCTCCGCCACGATGCCGCCCCGCATCGAGGGGATCGCCCGCCGCCACCTGCGCGACCCGGTCCGCATCCGCATCGGCGGGCGGGAGGCCGCGCCCGGCGTGGCCCCGCGCATCCGGGAGAGCGCCTACCTGGTCGCCCGGCCGTACAAGCCGGCCGCGCTCGGCCGCATCCTCGACGTGGAGGCGCCCGCCGCCGCCCTGGTGTTCTGCCGCACCCGCGAGGAGGTCGACGCGCTCACCGAGAGCCTCAACGGCCGCGGCTACCGCGCCGAGGCGCTGCACGGCGGCATGAGCCAGGAGCAGCGCGACCGGGTGATGGGGCGGCTGCGCTCCGGGGTGGCCGACCTGCTCGTCGCCACCGACGTGGCCGCGCGCGGCCTCGACGTCGAGCACCTCAGCCACGTGGTCAACTACAACGTGCCGTCCGCGCCCGAGGCGTACGTGCACCGGATCGGCCGGGTGGGCCGGGCCGGCCGCGAGGGCGTGGCGATCACCCTCGCCGAGCCGCGTGAGCACCGCATGCTCAAGACGATCGAGCGGGCGACCGGCCGCCGCATCCCGGTGGAGAAGGTGCCGACCGTCGCCGACCTGCGCGCCCGGCGGCTGGAGCTCACCCGCGCCGCGCTCGAGGAGATCCTGCTCGAGGGCGACCTGGAGGGCTACCGGGTGGTGGTGGAGACCCTCGCCGACGAGTTCGACGTGATGGAGGTGGCGCTCGCCGCGGTGAAGCTCGCCCACGAGGCCGCCGGCGGCGTCGCGGACGAGGAGGAGATCCCGCAGGTCGAGCTGCGCCCCGAGCGGGACGGCCGGGAGCGGCGGGGCCCGCGCGCCCGGCGCGCGGAACGGCCGGGGGACCGCCGCCGGCCCCGCTCCCGTGGCGAGGGCATGACCCGGCTGTTCGTCGGGGCGGGCCGCAGCGCCCACATCCGGCCGCAGGACCTGGTCGGGGCGATCGCCGGGGAGACCGGGCTGAGCGGCCGCGACATCGGCGCGATCGAGATCGCCGACCGGTTCTCCCTCGTCGAGGTGCCGGAGGACGCCGCGAACGAGGTGATCACCGCGCTGCGCAACACCACGATCAAGGGCCGCCGGGTGAACGTGCGGCGGGAACGGTTCTGAGCCCGCCCGGGCGACGGCGCCCGTGAAGATCATCCGCGAAGCTCAATCGCCCCCGAAGATCAAACGTCCTTTCTCCAAAGATCCACATCACTGCCCGAAAAGCGAGGAGTGAAACGTTTGCGGCGGGGCAGTGATCCTCCGCCGAGCGGATGGGCGGCCGCCGCCGCGGAGGGGACGCCGGGGCGCCCGTCGGCGGCGGCGTCCCCGCCGCCCGCGGCGGAACCGCCGAGCCGACAGCGCGCGGTGAGGAGGAGACGTGGGCGCAGACCGACACGGACATCGCGACGGGCGCGGCAAGGGCGGCGACGGCAGCGGCGGACCGGCACCGGGGGGTGTGCGCGGCCTGCTGGGGCGGCTGGGGCGCTCGCCCCGCACCGGTGAGCGATCGCTGCTCGCCGAGCTCGCCGCCGAGTTCGCCGGCACGATGATCCTGATCCTCTTCGGCGTCGGCGTGGTCGCCCAGGTGGTCGCCGCCGAGATCGGCGACCACGACAGCATCGCCTGGGCCTGGGGAATCGGCGTCACCCTCGGCGTGTACGCCTCGGCCCGGATCAGCGGCGGCCACATCAACCCGGCGGTCACCATCGCGCTCGCGGCGTTCAAGGGCTTCCCGTGGCGCAAGGTGCTGCCGTACTCGCTCGCCCAGACCGCGGGCGCGTTCGTCGCCGCCCTGCTGGTGCGGTGGAACTACACCGAGGTGCTCGCCGCGGCGGACCCCGGGCACACGATCCGGACCCAGGTGGTGTTCTCCACCCTGCCCGGCAACGGCGAGCTGCCCGTCGGCACCTGGGGCGCGTTCCGCGACCAGATCATCGGCACGGCGATCCTGATGTTCCTCGTGCTCGCCCTGACCGACCTGAACAACTCGCCGCCGGCCGCGAACCTCGCCCCGTTCATCATCGGGCTGGTCGTGGTGGCGATCGGCATGGCGTGGGGCACGAACGCCGGGTACGCGATCAACCCCGCCCGCGACTTCGGGCCGCGGCTGGCGTCGTTCCTCACCGGCTACTCCACGGCCTGGCGAGATCAGTACGGCCAGCTCTACTTCTGGGTGCCGATCATCGCGCCGATCCTCGGCGCGCTCATCGGGGCCTGGCTGTACAAAGTGCTGGTCGGCCGGTTCCTGCCGGTCCAGGGGGAACCCGAACCCGGGCGGATACCCTCCCCCGAAGGCGATCACGTTCGCAGCCGCTGAGCCAACCAAGGGAGGCGACCGAGCATGGCCGACTTCGTCGGAGCAGTCGACCAGGGCACCACCAGCACCCGCTTCATGGTCTTCGATCACGGGGGCAACGAGGTCGCCCGGTACCAGCTCGAGCACGAGCAGATCCTGCCGCGGGCCGGCTGGGTCGAGCACAACCCGGTGGAGATCTGGGAGCGCACCCGGGCGGTGATCGAGACCACGCTCAACAACGCCGGCCTCAGCCACGCCGACCTCGCGGCGCTCGGCATCACCAACCAGCGGGAGACCACCGTGGTGTGGGACCGGGTCACCGGCCGGCCGTACTACAACGCGATCGTCTGGCAGGACACCCGCACCGACCGCATCGCGGCCGCGCTCGAGCAGGACGGCCGCGGCGACGTGATCCGCCGCAAGGCCGGGCTGCCCCCGGCGACGTACTTCTCCGGCGGCAAGATCCAGTGGATCCTGGAGAACGTCGACGGGGTGCGCCGGGCCGCCGAGGAGGGCCGGGCCGTGTTCGGCACCATCGACACCTGGCTGCTGTGGAACCTCACCGGCGGGGTGGACGGCGGCGTGCACGTCACCGACCCGACGAACGCCAGCCGCACCATGCTCATGGACCTGGAGACCCTCGACTGGGACGACGAGCTGCTGTCGTTCTTCGGCATCCCCCGCCAGATGCTCCCGCAGATCCAGCCGTCGGCGAACCCGGCGCTGTACGGCGTGACCCGGCCCACCGGGCCGCTCGGCGGCGAGGTGCCGCTCGCCGGGGTGCTCGGCGACCAGCAGGCGGCGACCGTGGGCCAGGTGTGCTTCGCGCCCGGCGAGGCGAAGAACACCTACGGCACCGGCAACTTCCTGCTGCTCAACACCGGCCACGAGGCGGTCCGGTCGAGCAGCGGGCTGCTCACCACGGTGTGCTACCGGTTCGGCGACGACAAGCCGGTGTACGCCCTGGAGGGGTCGATCGCGGTGACCGGCTCGGCCGTGCAGTGGCTGCGCGACCAGCTCGGCATCATCTCCAGCGCCCCGCAGGTGGAGATCCTCGCCCGCCAGGTCGAGGACAACGGCGGCGTCTACTTCGTGCCCGCGTTCTCCGGCCTGTTCGCCCCGTACTGGCGCAGCGACGCCCGCGGCGTGATCGTCGGCCTGTCCCGGTACAACACCGCGGCGCACATCGCCCGGGCCACCCTCGAGTCGATCTGCTACCAGACCCGGGACGTGGTGGAGGCGATGCGGCAGGACTCCGGCGTCGACATCGACGTGCTGCGGGTGGACGGCGGGGTGACCGCGAACGAGCTGTGCATGCAGCTCCAGTCGGACATCCTCGGCGTGCCGGTGTCCCGGCCGGTGGTCGCCGAGACCACCGCGCTCGGCGCCGCCTACGCCGCCGGCCTCGCCGTCGGGTTCTGGCGGTCCACCGACGAGCTGCGGCAGAACTGGAACGAGGACCGCCGGTGGACCCCGGCCTGGTCGGCCGAGCGGCGCGAGCAGGAGTACGCCCGCTGGAAGAAGGCGGTCACCCGCACCTTCGACTGGGTCGAGATCGGCTGACCGGCCGCGCCGGGCGTCGCCGGGGCCGGCCGCGGGCCGTTGCGGACACCCGCGCCACCGTGCGTCCATCCCGCCTCGCCACGGTCCCGCCGCCGGCGAGCGGGCTCTCCGGCGGGCGAAGCGGGTCGCCGCGCGGCCGCACCGGCCCCGCCGTACCCGGCGGCCGGGCCGGGGCCCCGATCGCCCGCGGCCGGGGGCGCCCGGGGCCTCCCCGAGCGCACCGGACCCGTCACGACCGGCCGGCTCCGCGCGCCAGCGCGAGCAGCAGGTACGGCACGGCCGCCGCGGCGAACAGCGGCCCGGGGCCGGCCCACGCCGAGCCCAGCGCGTAGCAGCCGAACACGCCCAGCGCGGCCACCTCGGCGGCGAAGCCCGTGGCCGACGATACGGTCGCCCGCGCCGCGTCGCTCACCCGCTCCTGCAGCCGGGCCTCGGCCGCCACGATCGCCCACCGGAACACCCCGAACGCCCCGGCCACGAGCACCATCGCCGTCGGGGTCCCGGCGAGCGACCCCGCCGCCAGGCACGCCGCGCCGACGGCGAGCGCGACCGCCTCCCACCGCTCGCCGCGCCCGGCGAGCCAGCCGCCGGCCGCGTCGCCCGCGGTGAACAGCAGCATCACCAGCGGCACCGCGGGCTCGGCCACCCCGGTGGCGAGCGCGAGCAGGGGCAGGTACTCGTCGAGCGAGCTGAGGCCGGTCAGCGCGGCCGCATAGGCGAGGGCCCGCCGTACCGGCGCGGTGGTGCGCACCTCGGCCAGGCCGGTGCGCAGCACCCGCAGGTACGCCGCGACCGCGGTCTCGCCGTCCGCGCCGGGCGCCGCGGCGGCCCGGCGGCCCCGGGCGCCGGGCTCGGGGAACGACCGGCCGATCGCGGCCGCGACGAGCAGTGTGGCGACGCTCGCCACGGCGAGCGCCGGGTAGCCGCCCGCGGTCAGGACCGGGCCCGCCAGCGCGCTCGCCACCATGACGGCGGTGGTGCGCACGGCGGCGGCGCGACCCAGCACCCGCGCGTACGACCCGGCCGCGCCGGCGCGGTCCAGCCCCTCGTAGACGAGCGCCTCCAGCGCGCCGGAGATCAGCGCCTGGCCCAGCCCCCACAGCATGAAGCCCGCGGCGAACGCCGGGTACGAGGGGGCCACCACCCACAGAGCGAACCCCGCGGCGGTTACCAGCGGCCCGGCGACGATCAGCCGCCGCCGGGAGAACGTGTCCGCGAGCACCCCGCTCGGCAGCTCGGCGGCGAACGCGGTGAACGACCACACCGCGAACAGCGAGGAGATCTCGGCCGGTGACAGCCCGGTGCGGGTGAACAGCACCGTGTACACCGGGTAGAGGAGCACGAACTCCTCGAAGAACACGTAGGCGTAGAGCCTGCGCGTTATCCGGGAATCAGGGGCGGGTCAATGTCGCCATGTCATCGGATACCTCCCAAGCCCCCGCCTGGCGCGGGGGTGTTCGTTCCGCCCATGCTAGCCCGGCGGCGCCGCCCGCGTCAGCACCTGATGTGATCGATGTGGCGCGGAACGTGATGGCGGCAGGGGCCGCGCCGCCGGCGCCGCGGGCCGCGGCCGGGGCCCGGCGGGGCCTGCCGTCCGGCGGAATCGGGGTGGTCCGCGCCTCGTTAGGCTTGTTAAGCCCTTCGATGGGGACCTTGGCGGGGATGTGGTGGGATTGCTCCGACGGGTCCGGTGAATTCCGGCCTGTTGGCCGCGGCACGAGGCCGGTCTACGCTGGCTTCGAGAATTGAACTCAGGAGGGTGCGCCGGTGCTCAAGGACTCGTTCGGCCGGGTGGCGACTGATCTGCGCGTCTCTCTCACCGACCGGTGCAACCTGCGCTGCACGTACTGCATGCCGCCGGAGGGCCTGGAGTGGCTGCCCAAGCCCGAGCTGCTCACCGCCGACGAGATCGTGCGGCTGGTGCGGATCGGGGTGGAGCGGCTCGGCATCACCGAGGTGCGCTACACCGGCGGCGAGCCGCTGCTGCGCCGCGAGCTCGTGGAGATCGTGGCGCGCACCGCCGAGCTCCGCCCGCGGCCGCAGATCTCGCTCACCACCAACGGCATCGGCCTCGACCGGCTCGCCGCCCCGCTCGCCGCCGCCGGCCTCGACCGGGTCAACGTCTCGCTCGACACCCTCGACCGCGACGTGTTCCTCCGCCTCGCCCACCGCGACCGGCTCGACGACGTGCTCGCCGGGCTGAAGGCCGCCCGCGACGCCGGGCTCACCCCGGTGAAGGTGAACGCGGTGCTCATGCGCGGCGTCAACGACCACGAGGCCGCCGACCTGCTCGAGTACTGCATGGCCAACGGCTACCAGGCGCGGTTCATCGAGCAGATGCCGCTCGACGCCCAGCACGGCTGGCGGCGCGAGAACATGGTCACCGCCGACGAGATCCTCCGCCGCCTCGGCGAGCGCTTCCAGCTCACCCCCGCCGACCCCCGGGAGCGGGGCAGCGCCCCGGCCGAGCTCTTCCTCGTCGACGGCGGCCCGCACACCGTCGGCGTGATCGGCTCGGTGACCCGGCCGTTCTGCGGCGCCTGCGACCGGGTACGGCTCACCGCCGACGGCCAGGTCCGCAACTGCCTGTTCGCCCGCGAGGAGACCGACCTGCGCACGCCGCTGCGCTCCGGCGCCTCCGACGACGAGATCGTCGAGCTGTGGCGGGCGGCGGTGTGGCGCAAGCGCGCCGGCCACGGCATCGACGACCCGTCGTTCCTGCAGCCCGCCCGCCCCATGTCGGCGATCGGCGGCTGACCGCGCCCGGCGGGCCGGGGCCGCGGGCGTGGCCGGGCGGCCCGCCGCGGACCGGGCCCCTATGATCGCTTCGAGACCGCGACGAGCATAGGAGCCGCAGGTGAACGTGCTGGAGGAGTGGACCGCGCTGGTCTGCAAGGAGCTGGGCATCGACCCGGCGCGGGTGGATCGCAACCTGATCCTCGACCTCACCAAGGACGTCGCCCACGGCGTCGCCCGTCCGGCCGCGCCCCTCACCGCCTACCTGCTCGGCCTCGCCCAGGGCGCCGGCACCGCGCCACCGGACGCGGTCGACCGGCTGCGCACGATGGCCGGCAACTGGGGCACGGCTACCAAGGAGACGATGGACGACCGCTGACCGGCGACCGCTGGCGAGGCGACCGGGTTACCGGACGGCCGCCCCTTCCCGGCGCCCGGGGTGGGGCGGCCGCGGCGTGCCCGGGCACGCCGGGCACGGTCACCCGGCCGGTGACCGGGCGGCCCGGCGGGCCCGATGCAGATCCAGGCGACGTTGGGCATCGCCGAGGGCCAGGCGTGGTGGCAGGCGGTGTTCCCGGTGCGGAAGCGGCGCCGAGCAGGTCGAGCACCTGGAGGACGACGCCCTCGCCGGGGATCCGCCCGGTCGCGGTGAGCCCGCATACGAGCGGCAGCCGAGCGGCAGCAGGGCCGCGCCCGCCCGGCCGACCACGTCGGCGAGCAGCCCGATCACGGCCCCGGCACGATCGCGTACGCGCGGACCGGGAAGGTGCCCATGCCGCACACCGCGGGCGGGACGGCGTGGAACCGGAAGCCCTCGTCCGGCAGCGCGTCGAGCCCGCGCAGGTGCTCGACGATCGGGATGCCCGCGGCGAGCAGCGTGCTGTGCGCGGGGCGGGACCCGTCGGCGGTGTCGTCGACGTTGAGCGAGTCGATGCCGACGAGGGCCGCGCCCTGCTCGGCGAGCCAGGCGGCGGCGTCCGCGGTGAGGTAGGGGTGGCCGGTGCCGTACGCGGGGGTGCCGAAGTGCCGGTCCCAGCCGGTGTGCAGCAGCACCGCCCGCCCGGTGACCCGGTGGGGGAGGAAGACCGCCCGGTCGATCGCCCGCGACGCCGCGCCGGTCACCCGGACCACGATCCCGTCGAGGTCGGCCGTCCGGTCCAGCGGGAGGGCGGCGAGGTCGGCGCCGTCGCCGTACCGGTGGAACGGGCTGTCGAGGTAGGTGCTCGTGTTCCCCACCATCGTGATCCGGTCGATGGCGAACTCGGTGCCCGGCGCGTAGTGGGCGCGCGACTCCTCCCGGGACAGGTGCACGCCGATCTCGGGGCCCGGCAGCCCCGGGTAGGTGATCATGCCGTGCCGGATGGGATGGCTCAGGTCGACCACCCGCCGTACGGGCCGGTGGCGCCGCTCGTCGCTGTCACGCATACGGCAATGATCGGGACGCCGCCGCCCGGACACAATCGGCCGGTTACGGGCGCATACGGCGGGGCGGCGCGGCCGTCCGGAAAACGAAGGCGGCGCCGGGTGGTTACGGGGGCAAACCACCCGGCGCCGCATCATCGGTGTTCCGACGGGGGCCCGGAACACCGGCACCAGCGCTCCGACGGGGGACCAGAGCGCTTGGCTAAACTGTACACCTCTTACCCAGGGGTTGCGTCAAGAGTTCGTCACGACCCGATCTCGCGTCGGTGGCGTGGTATCTCTTTTTGGTCAGCTTCCGTCTCGTCCAAAGGGGTGAACCGGGCCGTTCTGCCTTCCTCATGTCCAGCGTTCGCCCCGACAACGGCAAAGTACGGCAAAAAAACCGCACCGGCGACGAGGAGCGCCCTGATGGGCCAGGGGGCGTCGACGAGGACGGCGAGGATGAGGCAGACGGTGCGGATGCCCATCTGGATGAGATAACGCTTCTCTCTCCGCCCGATGTCCTCCGACAGGGAGGGCTTGGCGTCCGTGATCTCGTGGACGACCCGGCGGCCACGCCATGTCTTCACCCCTCCACCGTAAACCTCTGGCGCGGTGCTCGTGCCGCGTCCCTCCCCGGGCGGGGGCCCTGCCATACGATCCCCGGCGAGGGAGCAAGGGAGGCCCGATGACAGACCGCACCTACCGTGTCACCGAGATCGTCGGCACCTCGCCGGAGAGCGTGGACCAGGCCATCCGCAACGGCATCCGCCGAGCCGCGCAGACCCTGCGCCACCTCGACTGGTTCGAGGTCACCGAGATCCGCGGCCAGCTCGCCGAGGGCCGGGTCGCGCACATCCAGGTCGGTCTGAAGGTCGGTTTCCGGCTCGAGGACGCCTGAGCATCCGGCCCGGCCGCGCGCGGACGCCGCGGGCCGGGCCGTCGCGTGATGAGAGGGGAGCGGGCGGCCGGCGCCGGGACGCGGGCCGCCGGGAACGGGCGGGAGATGAGCGAGCGAACCGACGGCGCCGCCGGGATCGGCGCGGGCCCCGGGCCGGAGCCGGGGCGCGTCGCGGAGGCGCTGCGGGAGCTCGTGGCCCAGGCGGACGTGCACGGCGAGCTGCTGCCCGCACCGCTGCGCGAGGAGGTGGAGGCGGTGCTCGAGGAGGTCGAGGCAGGCCGGGGCCGCGGCCCGGAGACGGCCCGCCGCCTCGCCGTGGTCCGCGCCGTCGCCGTGCCCGGCACCCCCTTCGGCCCGCTCGGCCGGGCCGCCGAGGCGCTCGCCGCGGCGCTCGGGATCACCCTCCCCTGACACCGGCCCCCACGGCGCGCCGCCGTACCGGGCAGGGCGCGCCTCGCCGCCGCCCGGCCCCGGGCGGGCGGCCGACGCCGGACACGACGGCGCCCGTCCACCGGCGGGCCGCCGATGGACGGGCGCGCGTGCGTCCGCGGGTCAGCTCGCCTGGCTGACCGTCGACATGTTGAAGTCCGGCACCCGGATCGGCGGCATGACCGTGCGGGTGAACCAGTCGTTCCACTCCCGCGGCAGGGTGGGCTCGCTGCCGCCGACCTCGGTGAGGCGGGCGAGCAGGTCGACCGGGCTCTCGTTGAACCGGAAGTTGTTCACCTCGCCGACCACCTCGCCGTTCTCCACCAGGTAGACCCCGTCCCGGGTGAGCCCGGTGAGCAGCAGCGTCTGCGGGTCCACCTCGCGGATGTACCACAGGCAGGTGACGAGCAGGCCGCGCCGGGTCGAGGCGATCATCTCGTCCAGGGACGGGCCGCCGTCCGGCCCCTCCATGAGCAGGTTGTCGATCGCCGGGGTGACCGGCAGTCCGGACAGCTCGGCCGAGTGGCGGGTCTGCCGCAGCGCGGCGAGCCGGCCCTCGTCGACCCACGCGGTACGGCCCAGCGGCAGCCCGTTGTCGAACACCGAGTCCTCCCGGCTGGAGGCGTGCGCCACCACGAACGGGGCGCACTCCACACCGGGGGCGTTCGGGTCGCTGTAGATCCGCACCGGGGTGCGGGACAGCGTCTCCCCGACCCGGGTGCCGCCGCCGGGCTTGGCGAACACCGAGCGGCCGTCGAGCGCGTCCCGGGCCCCGGCCGACCAGTACATGTAGATCATCAGGTCGGCGACGGCGGTCGGCGGCAGCAGCGTCTCGTAGCGGCCCGGGGGCAGTTCGATCCGCTTGCCCGCCCAGGCGAGCCGCTTGGCGAGGTCCGCGTCGAGCGCGGCGAGGTCCACGTCGGTGAAGTCCCGCGTCGCCACCCCGGCCCACGCCGAGCGGGTCATGTCCGCCGACTTGGCGTTGAGCTCCAGGCGGCCGGTGGGCTGGTCGTGCCGCAGCCGCAGGCCGCGCGTGGAGCCGAGGAACGTGCTGGTGAGGATGTGCTCGGCGAAGCCGTACAGCCGCCGCCCGGCCGCCTCGGCCGCGGCGAACGTCTCGCCGAGCGCCGGGGCGAAGTCGCGGAACACGTCGATCGTGGTCGGCTCCACCGGGTCGTCCCAGCCGGGGCCGGGCTCGGTGCCCTCCACCAGCGGCCGGGCGTCCTCGGCGGGCGCCGCGTCGCGGGCCGCGGCGTCCGCGGCGGCGACCACGTCGGCGAGCTGCTCGTCGCGGACCGCGCTCCGGGAGACCACCCCGACCCCCGGCCCGGCGATCGAGATCACCGTGAGCCGGGCGGAGCGGGCCACGCCGTTCGTGGTGAGGGTGTTCCCGGCGAAGCGCAGGTTCGCCGTGGAGGTCTCCTCCGCGATCACGATGCAGTCGTCGGCGCGGGACAGCTCCAGCGCCCGCTCGACCATCTCCTGGGGCCTCACCTGCCACCCTCCTGAACGGTGTTGAGAACGCGGACGCCGCGGAACAGCGCGGCCGGGCAGCCGTGGCTCACCGGGGCCACCTGCCCGGGCTGGCCCTTGCCGCAGTTGAACGCGCCGCCGAGCACGTAGGTCTGGGGGCCGCCGACCGCCTCCATCGAGCGCCAGAAGTCGGTCGTGGTGGCCTGGTAGGCGACGTCGCGGACCTGCCCGGCGAGCCGGCCGTTCTTGATGAGATAGAAGCGCTGGCCGGTGAACTGGAAGTTGTACCGCTGCATGTCGATCGACCAGCTCTTGTCGCCGACGATGTAGATGCCGCGCTCCACCCCGGCGATCAGCTCGTCGACCGACGGGCCGTCCGGCGCGGGCTGCAGCGACACGTTCGCCATGCGCTGCATCGGCACGTGCGCGGGCGAGTCGGCGAACGCGCAGCCGTTGGAGCGGCCCAGGCCCTTCAGCCGCGCCATGCGCCGGTCGAGCTGGTAGCCGACGAGCACCCCGTCGCGCACGATGTCGAACGACTGGGCCTGCACGCCCTCGTCGTCCCAGCCGATCGTGGCCAGGCCGTGCTCGGCGGTGCGGTCCCCGGTCACGTTCATGATCGGCGAGCCGTACTGCAGCTCGCCGAGCTTGTCGAAGGTGGCGAACGAGGTGCCCGCGTACGCCGCCTCGTAGCCGAGCGCGCGGTCCAGCTCGGTGGCGTGCCCGATCGACTCGTGGATGGTGAGCCACAGGTTCGACGGGTCGATCACCAGGTCGTACGTGCCCGCCTCCACCGACGGCGCGGCGAGCTTCTCGGCGAGGTACTCGGGGATGCGCTCCAGCTCGGCGGGGAAGTCCCAGCCGGTGCCGGTGAGGTACTCGAACCCGCGCCCGGTCGGCGGGGCGAGCGTGCGCATGTCGTCGAACCGGCCGTCCGGCAGCGCCTTCATCGCGGTGAGCGACGGGTGCAGCCGCACCCGCTGCTGGGTGGTGACGGTGCCCGCGGTGTCGGCGTAGAACTTCTGCTCCTTGACCTGCTGGAGCGAGGCCTGGACGTGGTCGACCCGGTCGTCGGCGAGCAGCCGGTTCGACCACTCGGCGAGCAGCTCGGTCTTCTCCTTCAGCGGCACGTCGAACGGGTCGACCTCGTACGGCGAGACCCAGGTGACGTCGGAGTAGACCGGCTCGGGGGCCAGCTCGACCGGCTCCCGGTTCACCGCCGCGCTCACCTTGGCCACCCGCACCGCCTGCTCGGCGGTCGCCGCGGCCGCCTCCGGGGTCAGCTCGATGCCCGCCGCGAACCCCCAGGTGCCGTCGACGATCACCCGTACGGCGTAGCCGAGGTCGTCGGCGTCGATCGCGCCCTCCAGCCGCGCGTCGAACAGGCGCAGCGTCTCGGCGCGGATGCGCTCCATGCGGAAGTCGGCGTGTCGCGCGCCGAGGTCGCGGGCGCGCTGGAGCGCGGCGTCCGCGAGCCGCCGCAGCGGCAGCGCGAGGAAGTCGGAGTCGATCTGGCGCATGTCCACGATCCTAGCCCTGTGATCTTGTCCGGCCCGGACAAGTCGGCTACCCGCTGGTAGACGATACGGTCGGTACCATGGCTCGCTCAGTTCTCATCACCGGCGGCAACCGCGGGATCGGCCTCGCCATCGCCCGGGAGTTGTCGGCGGCCGGTGACGCCGTCGCCGTGACCTACCGATCGGGGGAGCCCCCGGAGGGGCTGTTCGGCGTCCGCTGCGACGTGACCAGCGCGGAGGAGGTGGACGCCGCCTTCGAGAAGGTCGAGGCCGAGCAGGGCCCGGTGGAGGTCCTCGTCGCCAACGCCGGCATCACCCGGGACACGTTGTTGCCGATGATGAAAGAGGAGACCTTCACCGAGGTCATCGACACCAACCTCACCGGGGCCTACCGCGTGGCCAAGCGCGCGGTCAAGGGCATGCTGCGCATGCGGCGCGGCCGGATCGTGCTGATCTCCTCGGTGGTGGCGCTCTCCGGGTCGGCGGGCCAGACCAACTACGCGGCCGCGAAGGCCGGGATGATCGGCTTCGCCCGTTCGCTCGCCCGCGAGCTCGGCTCGCGCGGCATCACGGTCAACGTCGTGGCCCCCGGGTTCGTGGAGACCGACATGACCGCCTCGCTCGGCGCGGAGCACGTCGAGCGCATCCGCTCGAACATCCCGCTGGGCCGCATGGCGACCCCGGGCGAGATCGCGCGGGTGGTCAAGTTCCTGGTAAGCGACGACGCCGCCTACATCACCGGAGCGGTCATCCCCGTGGACGGCGGCCTGGGAATGGGGCACTGAGATGGGACTTCTCGACGGCAAGCGGCTTCTGGTCACCGGCGTGCTCACCGAGTCGTCCTTCGCGTTCTCGGTGGCCCGGCTCGCCCAGGAGGAGGGCGCGCGCATCGTGCTCACCGGGTACGGCCGGCTCAGCCTCGTGGAGCGCATCGCCAAGCGGCTGCCCGAGCCGCCCCCGGTGATCGAGCTCGACGTGACCAACCAGGACCACCTCGACACCCTCGCCGACCGCGTCGGCGAGCACCTCGACGGGCTCGACGGGGTGGTGCACTCGATCGCGTTCGCCCCGCAGTCCGCGCTCGGCGGCAACTTCCTCAACACGCCGTGGGAGGACGTGGCGACCGCGGTGCACGTGTCCACCTTCTCCTACAAGGCGCTCGCGGTCGCCTGCCTGCCGCTGATGAAGGAGGGCGGCGGCTCGATCGTCGGCCTCGACTTCGACGCGAGCAAGGCCTGGCCGGTCTACGACTGGATGGGCGTGGCGAAGGCCGGGCTGGAGTCCACCAACCGGTACCTCGCCCGGCACCTCGGCCCGCACGGCATCCGGGTCAACCTCGTCGCCGCCGGCCCGGTGCGCACCATGGCCGCGCGCAGCATCCCGGGCTTCGAGGAGTTCGAGGAGATGTGGACCACCCGGGCGCCGCTCGGCTGGGACCTGTCCGACCCGGTGCCCGCGGCGAAGGCGTGCGTGGCCCTGCTGTCGGACTGGTTCCCCGCCACCACGGGCGAGATCATCCACGTCGACGGCGGCGTGCACGCCATGGGCGCCTGACGCGCCCCACGGCTTCGTCTCACGGCTTCGCCATACGTCGCGACGCCCGGCCCCGCGCCGCGGGGCCGGGCGTCGGCGCGTCCACGGGCGCGGTCAGGCGAGCCGGTGGCGGCTGCCGCGGGCCGCGGCGGGCTCCAGCGGGATCGTGCCGGGACGCTCCCGCCGGGAGTTGCGGATCGACACCACGCGCGCGGCGACCACGGCCGACAGCAGCAGCGCCGCGGTGAGCGCCGTGCCCACGACGTCGTCCTCGGGCCTGCGCGGCGTCACCACCCGGCCGTCGCTCTTCGGCGCGATCGGCGGCAGCGTCGGCACCGGCAGCAGCAGCGACAGCTCGGCCTCGTCCACGGCGGCGCGGCGCGGCCGCTCGGGCGGCTTCGGCCTGGGGCGCGGCCGCCGCTCGCGGGCGGCGTCCTCGCCGCCGGGCCGCACCGGGTGGGTGACGCCGACCGGGGTGCGGTGCCGTACCGTCCCGTCGCCGCCGCCCGTGCCGCGGCGGGTTTCGGCGCGCCGCCGGTCCCGCTCGCCGGTCCCGCGGTCCCGCGCCTCGCCGGTGCCGGTGCGGCCGTCGCGGCCGCGGGCGCACCCCGCGGCGGCGCAGGCGTCGTCCGTGCGGTCCTCCGCGCGGCCCTCCGCCGCGCGGTCCTCGGCCGAGTCGGCGGCGATCTCCTCGCCGGTCCCGGTGCGGCGGTCCGGGCGGCCCCTGGGCGTGGCCTCGGGGGAGGGGACCGCGCCGGTGTCCCGCGGGTCTCGCGCCTCGCGGCCGGTCGCCTCCTCGCCGGCCTCGCCGTCACCGGTGCCGGAGAAATCCTGGTACGTCGTCTTCTCCTCGACGTCCGGGAGCTCGCGTCCGGTGAGCGCCGCGCCCACGTTGCCGACCGTGTCGAGCAGGCCGCCCACGACCCGGCACAGTCCCTGGGTCACCACGGCCAGCGGGCCGTTGCCGCCGCAGTCCTGGGCGGGCGCCGCGACGCTCGCGGTGGTCGGCGGCATCAGCCACATCCCCCCGCCCATCGCCAGCGTCACCGCGCCGGCGTAGAACGCGGACGTGCCACGCCGGATGCCACGTCCGAATCGCATGAATCCTCCACGCCTCGACTCCCCCCACAATTCCGGCCCACCCCATCAACCCGGCCTTGAGGTCAGTTTTTCGCCGCAGGAACCGCGGACCTTTCGGTAAGGGACGATCGGTATGGAGGTGTAATACGCGAATAGCGCTCTCATTCTCCAGCGGAGACGTCGTCGAGCGCCTGCCGGATCTCCGGCGGCAGGGTGAGCGCGTCGGCCCGCAGCACCCCGGTGAGCTGGGCGTGGGTGCGCGCCCCGGCGATCACGGCGGAGACGCCCGGCTGGTCGCGCACCCAGGAGAGCGCGACCGCGAGCGGGGAGACCCCGAGCCCTTCGGCCGCGGTGGTGACCGACTCCACGATGCGGCGGCTGCGGTCGTTGAGGTAGGGGCGGACGAACTCGGCGAAGTGCGGGGTCGCGGCCCGCGAGTCGGCGGGGATGCCGGTGCGGTACTTGCCGGTGAGCACGCCGCGGCCGAGCGGGGACCCGGCGAGCACGCCGACCCCCACGTGCTCGGCGGCGGGCAGCAGCTCGCGTTCCGCGTCCCGGGCGAGCAGCGAGTACTCCACCTGGGCCGAGACGATCGGCGCCCGGCCCGGCACCGCCTGCTGCCACACCGCCGCGGCGGCGAGCTGCCAGCCGGTGTAGTTGCACACCCCGGCGTACGCGGCGCGGCCGGAGGAGACCGCGGTGTCCACCGCGGCGAGGGTCTCGTCGAGCGGCACCTCGGGGTCGAAGGCGTGCAGCTGCCACAGGTCGACCTCGTCGAGCCCGAGCCGGGCGAGCGAGGCGTCGAGCGCGGCGATGAGGTGCTTCCGCGAGGCGTTGCGGGACCGCGGCCCGCGCGGGGTGAGCCCGGACTTGGTCGCGATGACGAGGTCCGACCGCGGCACCACGTCCCGCACCAGGCGGCCGAGCAGCACCTCCGCGTCGCCGCCGCCGTAGACGTCCGCGGTGTCGATCAGCGTGCCGCCGGCGTCGACGAACGCCTTGAGCTGCGCCGCGGCCTCCTCGGCGTCGGTGTCCCGCCCCCAGGTCATCGTGCCGAGCCCGATGCGGGAGACGGCCAGACCGCTCCGCCCGACGAAACGCTGGTCCATGGTCGGCTCAGAGTACTAAACGTCCCATGATCGGTTCCCGGTCCCTTCCGGAACGCGGGACGCGGAATGTTCGCCCACAGCGGGAGCGCGGGGGATGATCGAGACGCGGCGGGGCCCTAAGCTGAGGGCGTGACGACGCTCCTGCTGGTCCGCCACGGCCTCACCGATCTGACCGGCCCGGTGCTCGCCGGGTGGACGCCCGGCGTCTCGCTCAGCGAACGCGGCCGCGCCCAGGTCGAGGAGCTGGCCGGGCGGCTGCGCGACCTCGCGCTCGACGCGATCGTGACGAGCCCGCTCGAGCGGTGCCGGGAGACCGCCGAGGCGGTGGCGCGCGGGCGGGACCTGCAGGTGCAGGTGGACGAGCGCTTCGGCGAGGTCGGGTACGGCGAGTGGACCGGCCGCAGGCTGGAGGACCTCGCCAAGGAGCCGCTGTGGCGGGTGGTGCAGGCCCACCCCAGCGCGGCGGTGTTCCCCGGCGGGGAGTCGCTCGCCGCGATGCAGCACCGCGCGGTCGCGGCGGTGCGGGACTGGAACGCCCGCCTTGGGGAGAAGGCGGTGTACCTGGTCTGCAGTCACGGCGACGTGATCAAGGCCATCGTCGCGGACGCCCTCGGGCTGCACCTCGACCAGTTCCAGCGCATCACCGCCGATCCCGCCTCGCTCACGGTAATCCGATATACCCCCTTGCGTCCCTTTGTTATCAGGATGAACGACGTGGGCGGAGATATGCGAAATATCCTCCCAGCGGAGTCCACAAACGGCGGTGCCGTGGACCAAGATGGGGGTGGAGACATCACCGAGAGCGATGCCGCGGTCGGCGGCGGAGCCGGGACCACGTAAGGTCTGGGTTATGCCGGTCTTCGACTACGATCCGCCAGAGAGGTTCGTGGCCGGTGCCGTCGGGCAGCCGGGGTCACGCACCTTCTATCTGCAGGCCCGCGGCGCGGGCCGGATCACCACCGTCGGCCTGGAGAAGTTCCAGGTGGCCGTGCTCGCCGACCGGCTCGAGGAGCTGCTCGACGAGGTGCTGCGCAAGAGCGGCGGGCGCGCCCCGATCCCGGCGATCGCCCCGGCCGACCTGACCGACACCGACCCGCTCGACACGCCCATCGACGAGGAGTTCCGGGTGGGGACCCTCGCCCTCGCCTGGGACCCGGAGGCCGCCAAGGTGGTCATCGAGGCCCAGGAGCTGACCGGCGACGACGACGAGGAGTCCCCCGGGCGCGAGCCCGCCGTGCTCCGGGTGCGGATCAGCCCCGGCATGGCCCGCGCCTTCACCAAGCGGGCCATGGAGGTCGTGGCCGCGGGACGCCCGCCGTGCCCGCTGTGCGGCCAGCCCATCGACCCCGACGGTCACATCTGCGTACGGCTCAACGGTCACCGTCCGCTGCAGATCCGGTGAGGGCCAGGTGAGCGCCGAAAGCGACCCCATGCCGACCCACCCCAGGAGCACCCCGCCCCGGGAGCTCGACGACGAGACCGCGATGCGCCTGCTGCGCGAGGGCAGGCTGGAGGTGGCGGGCCGTCTCGTCGAGGCGACCAACCTGACCCTCTACTGCACCGTGCAGCTCGGCGACCTCGTCGCCGCCTGCGTGTACAAGCCGGTCCGCGGCGAGCGCCCGCTGTGGGACTTCCCCGACGGCACGCTCGCCGCCCGGGAGGTCGCCGCGTACGAGGTGTCGGCCGCCACCGGCTGGCGCATCGTGCCGCCGACCGTCTACCGCGACGGCCCGTTCGGCGACGGCATGGTGCAGCTGTGGATCGACGGCGAGGCCGAGATCGACCTCATGACCCTGATGCGCAGCCGCAACCCGGCGCTGCGCCGCCTCGCCGTGTTCGACGCGATCGTCAACAACGCCGACCGCAAGGGCGGCCACCTCATCCCGCTCGCCGACGGGCACTTCTACGGCGTCGACCACGGGGTGTGCTTCTCCACCGAGGACAAGCTGCGCACCGTGCTGTGGCAGTGGCAGGGCAAGCCGCTGACCCGGGAGGCGGTGCAGGTGCTCGCCCGGATCGAGCGCGAGATGGAGCACGGCCGGCTCGGGCAGCGGCTGCGCGAGCTGCTGTCCCGCGAGGAGGTGGAGGCGACCTGGGAGCGGGTGCGCCGGCTGCTCGACACCGGCATCCACCCCTACCCCTCGCGGAACTGGCCGGCGATCCCCTGGCCGCCGGTCTGACCCCGGCCGCCGGTCCGCCGCGGTGGAAACAGACGTAGGCTTACCAAACGGCCCGTCTCTACCGAAAACGGAGGGAACCGGCGTGTGCACGGTGATCGTCGGCTTCGCGCCGGACGCGGACGTCCCGGTGATGCTCGCGGGCGTCCGCGACGAGTTCCTCGCGCGGCCCTGGCTGCCGCCCGGCCGCCACTGGCCCGACCGGCCCGGCCTGATCGGCGGCCTCGACCGCCAGGCGGGCGGCACCTGGCTCGCCGTCGACCCGGCCGCGCCGCGGGCGGCGGCGCTGCTCAACGGCCGCGGCGTGCTCGCCCGCGACGAGGCGCGCCGGTCCCGCGGCGAGCTGCCGCTGTACGCCGTGACCGCGGGGGAGCCGCCGGCCGAGCCGGACCTGGCCCGCTACGACCCCTTCCACCTCGTGCTCGCCGAGCCCGGCGGCGTCCGGCTGTGGAGCTGGGACGGGCGGGCGCTCACCGAGGAGAAGCCACCCGAGGGCGTGCACGTGATCGTGAACGCCGGCTGGGCGCGCGGCGACGACAACCCGCGCGTCGCCCACTTCCGCCCGCTGTTCGCCGCGGCCGACGCCGCCCTGGGCGCCGGCGGCGCGGACGCCGCGTCCCGCGCCGCGGCGCAGGAGCGGCGCTGGCGGGCCTGGCGGGAGCTCGCCTCGGGCGCCGGGCTCGCCGCCGACGACCCCCGGGCGCTGATCGTCCGCCGTGACCTCGGCCCGCGGGGCGTGTGGGGCAGCTCCTCGGTCACCCTGCTCGGCCTGTCGCCCGGCGGCGTGCGCTACGACTTCTGCCCCCACCCCGGCGACTCGGCGAGCTGGTACCGCGTGCTCGGCTGACCGCCGCCCGCGCGGGTGGGGGAAAGCGGGGGGTGAAAACGGACACCCCGGTGTGATCGGGACCGAGCCGGACGCATATAGGCTCTGGCGTATGCGTTCGTGGTCCGCTCCAGAGCTTCCCCGCCTGCCCGGGTCCGGGCACCGTCTGCGCCTGTACGACACCGCCGCCCGCCAGGTCCGGGAGGTCGGCCCGGCCGGCCCGGGCGAGGCGCGCATGTACGTCTGCGGCGTCACCCCCTACGACGCCACCCACCTCGGCCACGCCAACACCTATGTGGCCTTCGACATGGTGAACCGCGTGTGGCGGGACGCCGGGCACCGCGTGCACTACGTGCAGAACGCCACCGACGTGGACGATCCGCTGCTGGAGCGGGCCGAGGCGATCGGGGCGGACTGGCGGGAGCTGGCCGCCTCGGAGATCGACAAGTACCGGGGGGACATGGCCGCGCTGCGGGTGCTGCCGCCGCGCGAGTACGTCGCGGTCACCGAGGTGATCGACGAGATCGCCGAGACCGTGGTGCGGCTCCGCGAGAAGGGCGTCGCCTACGAGCTCGACGGCGACGTGTACTTCTCGGCCGCCGCCGCGCCCAAGTTCGGCGCGGTGTCCGGCTACGGCGAGGAGGAGATGCTCGCGCTGTTCGCCGAGCGGGGCGGCGACCCGGACCGGCCCGGCAAGCGGCACCGCCTCGACTGGCTGCTGTGGCGCGCCGAGCGCCCCGGCGAGCCGTCCTGGCCCTCCCCGCTCGGCCGCGGCCGCCCCGGCTGGCACATCGAGTGCACCACGATCGCGCTCGCCAACCTCGGCCTCGGCTTCGACCTCATGGGCGGCGGCAGCGACCTGGTCTTCCCGCACCACGAGATGGGCGCGAGCGAGGGCCACGTGGTGACCGGGGAGTGGCCGTTCGCCCGGAGCGTGGTGCACAGCGGCATGGTCGCCCTCGACGGCGAGAAGATGTCGAAGTCGCGCGGCAACCTCGTGTTCGTCTCCGAGCTGCGGCGCGAGCTCGACCCCATGGCGATCCGGCTCGCGCTGCTCGCCCACCACTACCGCGCCGACTGGGAGTGGACGCCCGCGCTCGGCCGGGCCGCCGCCGAGCGGCTCGCCCGGTGGCGGGCCGCCGTCGCCCGGGACCGCGGCCCCGACGCCCGGCCGCTGCTCGCCACGGTGCGCGAGCGGCTCGCCGACGACCTCGACACCCCCGGCGCGCTCGCGGCCGTGGACGCCTGGGCCGCCGCCGACGGCGACGACCCGCAGGCCCCGGCCCTCGTCCGGGACCTCGCCGACGCCCTGCTCGGCGTCGCGCTGTGACGGCCCGGCCGTGACCCGGCCGGGCCGCGGCTAGCGCTCGGGCACGGCCCGCCCGCGCCCGGCCGCCCCGGATTCGGTCAGCTCGGCGAACGCGGCGAAGAAGCGCTCCCGGTCCTGCGGCGCGAGGTGGTCGGTGAACAGCACGCCGTCGAGGTGGTCGACCTCGTGCTGCAGGACCCGCGCGAGCATGCCGATGGCGCGGATCACCTGCGGCCGGCCGTACATGTCCCGGCCGCGGGCGACCACCGAGAAGGACCGTTCCACCGGGAACCACAGCCCGGGCGCGGACAGGCACGCCTCGTCCGCGACCACGCGCCGCCCGGACGCCTCCAGCCGCGGGTTCACCAGATGCCCGCTCCGCCCGTCCACGTCGAACGCGATCACGCGCAGCGGCACGCCGAGCTGCGGCGCGGCGAGACCGGCGCGGCCCGGCCCCGCGCGCATCACCTGATGCAGGGACTTGACGAGATCGCGTACCGAACGGTCGAATGTGACGACCGGCTCGCACGGAACCCGCAACGCCGGATCGTCGAAGAGCCGGATCCGATGCCTGCCGGCACCTCCGGCCTGCCCTCGCCTGGTCACGTGCACTCCCCGGGGTGACGACACCGGAGGGAAGGGTTCCCCCTTCCGCCGCGGCCCAACCGTAGCGCGCGGCGCCCACGGCTCCGCCGCCGGCCCCGCGGGAGGCCGTGTTTCCGCGATGTTGCCCGCGTGAAACGTGTGGATTGCACGTTACGCCGGTGCGTCACATGTAACCGGTGCACGGTCACCGAACGTCGTCGTGCGTAATCCGGCCCACCTAGCTTCGGTGCCCGAAATCCCCCATCCCTGGCCGAAGCGGAACGCACGCGGGAGGAACGATGACGGTGGCCGGCACGGCCCGCACCGGGCAGGCGGCAGGGCGGCCCAAGGGGCGCTGGATCAGCGACTGGCGCCCCGACGACCCGGCGTTCTGGGAGACCACCGGGAAGAAGGTCGCCCGCCGCAACCTGATCTGGTCCATCCTCGCCGAGCACCTCGGCTTTTCGCTGTGGACGATCTGGAGCATCGTCACGGTACGGCTCGGCGCCTACGAGTTCACCACCGACCAGCTGTTCTGGCTCGTGGCGCTGCCCAACCTGATCGGCTCCACGCTGCGCCTGCCGTACACCTTCGCCCCCGCGAGGTTCGGCGGCCGCAACTGGACCATGGTGAGCGCGGCGCTGCTGCTCATCCCCGCGGTGCTGCTCGCGGTGGCGGTGAGCGACCCGGCCACGCCGTACTGGGTGTTCCTGGTGATCGCCGCGACGGCCGGGTTCGGCGGCGGCAACTTCGCCTCGAGCATGGCGAACATCACCTACTTCTACCCGGAGAACCGGCAGGGCTGGGCGCTCGGCCTCAACGCCGCCGGCGGCAACATCGGCGTCAGCTCGGTGCAGCTGCTCATGCCGCCGGTGATCACCGCGTTCGGCCTCGCCGCGGCCGGGCTGGTGTGGGTGCCGCTGATCGTCATCGCCGCGGCCGGCGCGTGGCTGTTCATGGACAACCTCACCACCGCCAAGGCCGACCCGCGTGAGCAGCTCCGGGTCGCCGGCCGGGCCCAGACGTGGATCATGTCCTTCCTCTACATCGGCACGTTCGGCTCGTTCATCGGCTACACCACGGCGTTCCCGCTGCTCATCACCAGCCAGTTCCCCGAGCACGGCGGGCTGGTCGGCCTCGCCTTCCTCGGCGCGCTGATCGGCTCGCTGGTCCGGCCCGCCGGCGGCTGGCTCGCCGACCGGCTCGGCGGGGCCCGGGTGACGCTGTGGAACTTCGCCGCCATGATCGGCTCGGTCGGCCTGGTCGGCCTCGGCCTGTCCACCCGCAACGTCTGGCTGTTCTTCGGCGCCTACATGCTGCTCGTCGCCACCACCGGCATCGGCAACGGCTCGACGTACCGCATGATCCCCGCGATCTTCCGGGCGAAGGCCGTCGAGGGCGTCGATCCCGCCGACGAGAAGGCGTACGCCGCGGCGCTGCTCGCCGGCAAGCGCAACAGCTCGGCCGCGATCGGCCTGATCTCCGCGATCGGCGCCTACGGCGGGTTCTTCATCAACCGCGGCTTCGGCACCTCGATCGCCGCCACCGGCGGCGCCACCTCGGCCCTGGTCGCCTTCGCCGCCTTCTACGCGGTGTGCTTCGCCGTCACCTGGTGGTGCTACCTGCGGACCGTCGGCGTGCGGTTCGTGCCCAGCCTCGCCTCGGCGCGCGTCTGACCCCGCCCACCGGCGCGACCGGCACGCCGACCCCCGACCTCCGACTCTCGCGGGCGCGGCCCCGGACCGGCGGCGCCCGCGTCCCCATGCGGGCGGCCTCACCGCCGCGGATTCGCACCGTGGGAGCCGCTCACCGCGAGGAAACGGCGGCGTGAAGGCGGTTGGCGCCTTGTAGCACAGCGGTAACAGGAGGGACCCAACGGTGAAACCCCCGATCAGCACCATCGGACCCATGCCGATGGCCTCACCGACCCCGACGGGGCCTGTGATGACGCAGACCTCCCCTGGAACGCCCACCCACTGCCCGTACTGCGCGCTGCAGTGCGGCATGCGGCTCACCGCCGCGGGCACCGGGGCCGGCGGCCGGCCCGTGCTCACCGTCACGCCCCGCACGGACGTGCCGGCGAACGGCGGCGGCCTGTGCCAGAAGGGCTGGACGGCCGCCGAGCTGCTCACCGCGCCCGACCGGCTCACCACCCCGCTGCTGCGCGAGCGCCGCGACGCGCCGCTCCGCCCGGCGGAGTGGGACGAGGCGCTCGACTTCGCCGCCGCCCGGATCCGCCGGATCCAGGCCGAGCACGGCGCCGACGCCGTGGCGGTGTTCGGCGGCGGCGGCCTCACCAACGAGAAGGCCTACCTGCTCGGCAAGTTCGCGCGGGTGGCGCTGCGCACCGGCCAGATCGACTACAACGGCCGGTTCTGCATGTCCTCGGCCGCCGCCGCGGCCAACCGGGCCTTCGGCCTCGACCGGGGGCTGCCCTTTCCGGTCACCGACGTGGCGCGCGCCGACGCGATCCTGCTCGTCGGCGGCAACCTCGCCGAGACCATGCCGCCGTTCGTCCGCCACCTCGCCGCGATGCGGCGGGCCGGCGGGCGGCTGATCGTCGTCGACCCGCGGCGCACCCCCACCGCCGCGCAGGCCGACCTCCACCTGCAGATCACCCCCGGCACCGACCTCGCCCTCGCGCTCGGGCTGCTGCACATCGCCATCGCCGAGGACCTGATCGACACCGAGTACATCGAGCGCCGCACCACCGGCTTCGCGGCGGTGCGCGCCTCGGTGTCGGCCTGGTGGCCGGAGCGCGCCGAGCGCGTCACCGGCATCCCCGTGGCGCGGATGCGCGAGACGGTGCGCACGCTCGCCGCCGCCCGCAACGCGATGATCCTCACCGCCCGCGGGGCCGAGCAGCACGCCAAGGGCACCGACACCGCCACCGCGTTCATCAACCTCGCCCTCGCCCTCGGCCTGCCGGGCCGCCCCGGCTCCGGGTACGGCTGCGTCACCGGCCAGGGCAACGGCCAGGGCGGGCGCGAGCACGGGCAGAAGGCCGACCAGCTGCCCGGCTACCGGCGGCTCGGCGACCCGGCGGCGCGCGCCCACGTCGCCCGCGTGTGGGGGATCGACCCGGACGACCTGCCCGGGCCCGGGCGCTCGGCGTACGAGCTGCTCGAGGCGCTCGGCACCCCGCAGGGCCCCAGGGCGATGCTGCTGTTCGGCTCCAACCCGGTGGTCTCCGCGCCCCGCGCGGGCCTGGTCGCCGACCGGATCGCCGCGCTCGACCTGCTCGTCGTCACCGACCTGGTGCCGTCGGAGACGGCCGCGCTCGCCGACGTGGTGTTCCCCGCCACCCAGTGGGCCGAGGAGACCGGCACGCTCACCAACCTCGAGGGCCGGGTGCTGCTGCGCCGCCGGGCCGTGCCCCCGCCCCTGGGCGTGCGCGGCGACCTCGCGGTCATCTCCGGCCTCGCCCGCCGCCTCGGCCAGGACCCGGCCGCCTTCCCCGAGGACCCGCGCGCCGTCTTCGACGAGCTGCGCCGCGCCTCGGCCGGCGGCCCCGCCGATTACTCCGGCATCACCTACGAGCGCATCGAGGCCGAGGGCGGGGTGTTCTGGCCGTGCCCGTCCGAGGACCACCCCGGCACCCCGCGGCCGTTCCTCGACCGGTTCGCCACCCCGGACGGCCGGGCCCGGTTCGTCCCCGTCGACCATCGCGCCCCGGCCGAGGACATCGACGAGCGCTACCCGGTCTACCTCACCACCGGCCGGGTGCTCGCCCAGTACCAGAGCGGCGCCCAGACCCGCCGGATCGCCGCGCTCAACGAGGCCGCCCCGGAGGCGTACGTGGAGATCCACCCCGACCTGGCCGAACGGCTCGGCATCGCGCCCGGCGAGCGGGTGCGGGTGACCAGCCGGCGCGGCACCGCCGAGGGCGTGGCGCGGATCAGCACCGCGATCCGCTCCGACACCGTGTTCATGCCGTTCCACTGGACCGGGGACGCCCGGGCCAACCTGCTCACCAACCCGGCGCTCGACCCCACCTCGCGGATGCCGGAGTTCAAGGTGTGCGCGGTCCGCGTCGAGCGGGTCCCGGGAGCCGCCGCATGAGCGTGCTGCCGCTGAACGGCCACCGCCGCCGGGGCCGCGTGCGCGCCCCGCGGCTCGTCGTCGTGGGCAACGGCATGTCCGGCTCCCGCCTCGTCACCGAGGTGCGCGCCCGCGACCCCGAGATCCGCATCACCGTGTTCGGCGCCGAGCCCCGCCCGCCGTACAACCGGGTGCTGCTGTCGAACGTCGTCGCCGGCACCTCCCGCCCCGAGCAGGTGTGGCTGCTCGGCCCCGCCTGGTACGAGCGGCACGACGTCACCGCCCGGCTCGGCGTCGCGGTCACCGCGATCGACCGGGAGACCAGGACCGTGATCGCGGCCGACGGCACCCGCGAGCCGTACGACGTGCTCGTGCTCGCCCTCGGGTCCGAGCCGGTGGTGCCCCCGATCGAGGGCGCCGGCCGGGCCGTCGCCTTCCGCACCCTCGACGACTGCGAGCGCATCCTCGCCCAGGCCCGCACCGCCCGGCACGCGGTGGTGATCGGCGGCGGGCTGCTCGGCGTCGAGGCCGCCCGCGGGCTCGCCGGCCGCGGCCTGCCGGTCACCCTGGTGCACCTCGCCGAGCACCTGATGGAGCGGCAGCTCGACGCCGAGGCCGGGCTCGTGCTGGGCCGCACCCTCGGCCGGCTCGGCGTGGCGGTCCGCACCGGCGCCACGGTCACCGCGATCCGCGCCGACGGTCCCGGCCACCGGGTGGAGCTCGCCGGCGGGGAGAGCATCCCGGCCGACCTGGTGGTGCTCGCCTGCGGGGTGCGCCCGGTCACCGGGCTCGCCCGCGCCGCCGGCCTCGAGGTCGACCGGGGCATCGTCGTCGACGACGAGCTGCGCACCGACGACCCGGCGATCCACGCGATCGGCGAGTGCTGCCAGCACGCCGGGACCGTGTACGGCCTGGTCGCCCCCGCCTGGGAGCAGGCCGCCGTGGTCGCCGGCCTGATCACCGGGACCGACCCCACCGCCCGGTACACCGGCTCCCGCACCGTCACCCGGCTCAAGGCCGCCGGGGTCGAGCTCGCCGCGATGGGGGAGACCCGGCTCACCGAGGACGACGCCGAGGTGGTCCGGTTCAGCCACCACCGCGACGGGACCTACCGCAAGCTCGTCATCCGCGACGACCGCCTCGTCGGGGCGATCCTGCTCGGCGACAGCCCGGCGATCGGCACCCTCACCCAGCTCTACGACCGGGGCGCGCCGCTGCCCCGCGACCGGGCCGGGCTGCTGTTCCCCGGCCTCGCCGGGGCGGACGCGGCCGGCCCGGACCGCATCCCCGACTCGGCGACCGTGTGCCGCTGCAACAACGTCACCGCGGGCCGCATCCGGGCCTGCTGGGCCGCCGGGGCCCGCGACGTCGCCGCCGTCGTCGCCGCCACCCGGGCCGGCACCGGGTGCGGGAGCTGCCGCGCGGACGTCGAGGGCATCGTCAACGGGCTGCGCGCCCGGGACGCGCATCAGCGAGACCAGGAACGAGAGGAGGTGCCGGCGTGAGCACCACGACCGCCGGCCGGGGGAGCGGCGCGGCGACGCGGGTCGTCGTCGCCGGGTACGGCCCGGCCGCCCACCGGTTCGTCGAGAGGCTGGGGGAGCTCGGCTTCGACGGCGCGATCACCGTGCTCGGCGAGGAGCCGCGGCCCGCCTACGACCGGGTCGCCCTCACCTCCTACCTCGGCGGCAAGACCGCCGAGGACCTCACCTACCCTATGCCCGAGGGCGTGACCGCCCGCCTCGGCGACCCGGTGGTCGCCGTCGACCGAGCGGCCCGCACGGTGCGCACCGCCTCCGGGCACGCCGAGCCGTACGACGTGCTCGTGCTCGCCACCGGCTCCCGGCCGTTCGTGCCGCCGGTGCCCGGGCGCGACCTGCCCGGCTGCCACGTCTACCGCACCATCGAGGACCTGGACGCGATCCGCGAGCGCGCCGGGCACGTCACGAGCGGGGTGGTGGTCGGCGGCGGCCTGCTCGGCCTCGAGGCCGCCGACGCGCTGCGCGGCCTCGGCCTCGCCACCCATGTGGTCGAGGTGGCCGACCGGCTCATGCCCCGCCAGGTCGACGAGGGCGGCGGCGCGGTGCTGCGCCGCCACGTCGAGGCGCTCGGCCTGTCGGTGCACACCGGCGCCGGCGTGGAGCGCATCGAGGCCGGGCCCGACGGCGCCGTCGCCCGGGTGGTGCTCTCCGGCGGCGAGGTGATCGAGGCCGGGCTGGTGGTGTTCTCCGCCGGGGTACGGCCCCGCGACGAGCTGGCCCGCGCGGCGGGCCTGCCGGTCGGCGAGCGCGGCGGGATCGTCGTCGACGAGGGCATGCGCACCGCCGACCCGGCGATCTACGCGATCGGCGAGTGCGCGCTCGCCGGCGGCACGGTGCACGGCCTGGTCGGCCCGTGCCGCACCATGGCCGAGGTGGCCGCCGACCGCGTCTGCGGCGGCACCGCCGGGTTCACCGGCGCCGACACCTCGACCAAGCTCAAGCTGCTCGGCGTCGACGTGGCGAGCTTCGGCGACATCGCCCCCGAGGGCGCGCTCGACGTCACCTACCTCGACCCGGTGGAGGGCGTCTACCACAGGCTGTTCGTCAGCGACGACGCCCGCACCCTGCTCGGCGGCATCTGCGTCGGCGACGCCCGCGCCTACCAGACGCTGCGCCCGCTCGTCGGCCGCGAGCTGCCCGGCAGCCCCACCGAGCTGCTGTTCGGCGGCACCGGCGCGGTCGCCGTCGACCTGCCCGACGACGCGCAGGTCTGCTCGTGCAACAACGTCAGCGCCGGCCGCATCCGCGCCGCGATCGCCGACGAGGGCTGCACCGACATCGCCGCGATCAAGGGCTGCACCCGGGCCGGCACCAGCTGCGGCAGCTGCGTGCCGATGCTCAAGCGGCTGCTCGAGCGGTCCGGGGTGCAGCAGGGCAAGGCGATGTGCGAGCACTTCACCTACAGCCGGGCCGAGCTGTTCGACATCGTCCGGGTGCGCCGCATCACCTCGTTCTCCCGGCTCATCGCCGAGTACGGCACCGGCCGCGGCTGCGACATCTGCAAGCCCGCCGTGGCCTCCATCCTCGCCTCGCTCGGCAACGGCCACATCCTCGACGGCGAGCAGGCCGCGCTCCAGGACACCAACGACCACTTCCTCGCCAACATCCAAAAGAACGGCACCTACTCGGTGGTGCCGCGCATCCCCGGCGGCGAGATCACCCCGGAGAAGCTCATCGTCCTCGGCGAGGTCGCCCGCGACTTCGGCCTCTACACCAAGATCACCGGGGCGCAGCGGATCGACCTGCTCGGCGCCCGCGTCGAGCAGCTCCCCGCGATCTGGAAGCGGCTCGTCGACGCCGGCTTCGAGTCCGGCCACGCGTACGGCAAGGCCGTGCGCACGGTCAAGTCCTGCGTCGGCTCCACCTGGTGCCGGTACGGCGTGCAGGACTCGGTCGGCATGGCGATCGCGCTCGAGCTGCGCTACCGGGGCCTGCGCGCGCCCCACAAGATCAAGGCGGCGGTGTCCGGCTGCGCCCGCGAGTGCGCCGAGGCGCGCGGCAAGGACTTCGGCGTGATCGCCACCGAGCGCGGCTGGAACCTCTACGTCGGCGGCAACGGCGGGTTCCGGCCGCGGCACGCCGACCTGCTCGCCTCCGACCTGTCCGACGAGGAGCTGGTGCGCACCATCGACCGGTTCCTCATGTACTACATCCGCACCGCCGACCGGCTGCAGCGCACCTCCGACTGGCTGGAGAACCTCGAGGGCGGCCTCGACCGCCTCCGCGAGGTGATCATCGAGGACTCCCTCGGCATCTGCGCGGAGCTCGACGCGCAGATGGAGCGGCACGTGACCGGCTACGTCGACGAGTGGCGCGCCACGTTGGAGGACCCGGAGAAGCTGCGCCGGTTCGTCAGCTTCATCAACGCGCCCGACACGCCCGACCCCTCGATCACCTTCGAGATCGAGCGCGACCAGATCAAGCCCGTGATGATCCCGCTGGAGACGGTCCGATGACAGTGTCCCATCTCGAGGCGTCCCACCTCGAAGCGTCCCGTTTCGAGGCGCCCGAACTCGCCACCCCGCCCACGGCCACGGCGACCGGCACCGCCGTCCGCGGCCGGGTGCGGACCTGGACCCCGGTCTGCGCGTACACCGACCTGCTGCCCGAGCGCGGCGCCTGCGCGCTCGTCGACGGCCACCAGATCGCGATCTTCCGCACCTTCGACGGCGCGCTGTACGCGATCGGCAACCGCGACCCGTTCAGCGGGGCCTACGTGCTCTCCCGCGGCATCGTCGGCACCCGGCGCGGCGAGCCCACCGTCGCCTCGCCCATGTACAAGCAGGTGTTCTCGCTGGTCAGTGGGGTGTGCCTGGACGACCCGGAGGTCTCGGTGCCGGTCTACGCGATCCGCCTGAACGACGGCGTGGTGGAGGTCGGCCGGTGAGGCCCGCGGCCGGGCGCCCGGCGCTCCCGCCGCGCCCGGCACGCCCACGACGACATCGACGGGACAGGTGAAGGCCGACCCCGGGCCGGGCGCCCGGGGTCCCACCCGGAGGGAGTTGCCATGACGCACTGCAGGCACGGGCTCGTGCGGCCCGCACCCGGGCTGCCCGCCCTGCCCCGGCCGGCCCCGGCCGGCGGCCCGCGCGCCGCACGGACCCGCGAGCGGGGGAGGGAGGCCCGATGACCGCGCTGCTGGAGGGGCCGCCGCCGGGAGCCGCGGCGCCGTCCCTCACCGTGTCGGAGGCCGCGCCGGAAACCGCGCCCGACGCGCTCGCCGGGTTCACCATCGGGGTGACCGCGACCCGGCGGCGGGAGGAGTTCGCCGCCCTGCTGGAACGGCGCGGCGCCCGCGTGGTCCGCGCCCCCGCCATCCGGCTGGTGCCGCTGTCGGAGGACGCCGACCTGCTCGCCGCCACCCGGGCGTGCCTCGCCGCGCCCGTCGACGACGTGGTGGTCACCACCGGGGTGGGCTTCCGCGGCTGGATGGCCGCGGCCGAGGGCTGGGGCCTCGGCGCCGAGCTCGCCGAGCACCTCGGCAAGGCCCGGGTGCTCACCCGCGGCCCCAAGGCGCGCGGCGCGGTCCGGGCGGCCGGGCTCAACGACCACTGGACCCCCGAGTCGGAGTCCTGCGAGGAGATGAAGGACTACCTCCTCGCCCAGGACATCGCCGGGCGGCGCATCGCGGTGCAGCTGCACGGCGAGCCGCTCACCGAGTTCATCGCCGCGCTGCGCGACGCGGGCGCCGAGGTGATCGAGGTGCCGGTGTACCGCTGGCTGCCCTACCGCGACCCCTCGCCGCTGCGCCGCCTGATCAGCCAGACGATCTCCGGCGCGGTCGACGCGGTCGCCTTCACCAGCGCCCCGGCCGTGCTCGCGATGCTCAACGCGGCCCGCGCCGAGGGCCTGGAGGAGGCGCTGGTGGAGGCGTTCTCCACCCGGGTGGTGTGCGCCTGCGTGGGCCCGATCACCGCGGGGCCGCTGGTCGCCCGCGGCGTCCCGGTGATCCAGCCCGACCGCTCCCGGCTCGGCGCGCTCGCCCGCCTGCTCGCCCGGCACCTGCCCGAGCACGGCGTCACCCGGCTGGTGGCCGGCGGGCACCGGCTGGAGATCCGCGGCCACGCCGTCGTCGTCGACGGCGAGCTCAAGCCGCTGCCCCCCGCCCCGATGGCGGTGCTCAAGCGCCTCGCCGAGAAGCCCGGCCACGTGATCTCCCGGGCCGACCTGCGGCTGGTGCTGCCCGGCGGCCCCACCCGGGACTCGGCCGAGCACGCCGTGGAGATGGCGATCACGCGGCTGCGCCGGGCCCTCGGCCCGTCCGGCATCGTGGAGACCGTGGTCAAGCGCGGCTACCGGCTCGCCTGCGACCGGGACGGGCTGCGGTGACCGGTCCGCGGACCGCGCCGCCGTACCCGCGCCTCGCCCTCGCCGGCGCCCCGGCCGCGGCGGCCCGGTACGGCACCGGCCGGGCGTCCGGGACCCTCGTGCTCGTGGCGCACGGCACCCGCGACCCGGCGGGCGAGGCGGTGCTCGCCGCGCTCGCCGCCCGGGTCCGCGCCGAGCGCCCCGGGCACCGGGTGGAGCTCGCGTTCCTGGAGATCAGCTCACCGCTCCTCGCCGACCTGCCCGCCCGCCTCCCCGAGCCGGTGGTCGTGGTGCCGCTGCTGCTCGCCGCCGGGTACCACGTGCGCGTCGACCTGCCGGGCGTGCTCGCCCGCACCCGCCCCGACGCCGTGGTCGCCCGGCCGCTCGGCCCGCACCCGCTGCTCGCCTCGGCGCTCGCCCGGCGGCTCGCCGCCGCGGGGCTGCGCACCGCCGATGCGGTGGTGCTCGGCGCGGCCGGCTCCTCCGACCCGCGGGCCCGCGAGGACGTGCGGGCCGCCGCCCGGCTGCTGTCGGTACGGCTCGCGCGCCCGGTCACGGCCGCGTTCCTGTCGGCGGGCGAGCCCACCGTGGCCGACGCGATCGCGACGCTGCGCCGCGGCCCGGCGCCCCGCGTGGCGGTCGCCTCCTACCTGCTCGCGCCCGGGTTCTTCCAGCGGCGGCTGGAGTCCTGCGACGCCGATCTGGTGAGCGGGCCGCTCGGCGCGGACCGCGACGTCGCCGCGCTCGTCTGGGCGCGCCACGACGAGGCGCTCGCCCGGCTCGGCCCGCGCGCCGGCGGGCTGCCGCCCGCGGCCGCCGTGCGGCGCCCGGCCTGAGGACGTCCGCCGGAGGGGGACGTCCGGCCCGGCGCGCCGCGCGGCGCTCCCGGGCGGTTCCGTGTCCCCGGGGCCCTCCGGCCGGCTCGCCGTACCGATCGGCCGGTGCGCGCCCGCGGTCGCGCGGCCGCCCGGGCTAGTGCTCGGCGCCGCCCTCGCGGCGGCGCAGGTACCGCTCGAACTCGGCGGCGATCGCCTCGCCGGTCGCCTCGGGCAGCTCGGTGGCGTCCTTGCGCTGCTCCAGCTCCCGCACGTACTCGGCGACCTCGGCGTCCTGGGCGGCGAGCTCGTCCACCCCGCGCTCCCAGGCCCGCGCCTCCTCGGGCAGGTCGCCCAGCGGCACCGGGAACTCCAGCAGGTCCTCCACCCGGCGGAGCAGGGCGAGCGTCGCCTTCGGGTTCGGCGGCTGGGCCACATAGTGCGGCACCGCCGCCCACAGCGACACCGTCTCCAGCCCGGCCGCGGTGAGGGCCTGCTGCAGCACGCCCACGATCCCGGTCGGGCCCTCGTACCGGCTCAGCTCGATGTTGATCTGCCGCGCCAGGCCGGGGTCGCTCACCGTGCCGACCACGGGCACCGGCCGGGTGTGCGGCGAGTCGTTGAGCAGCGCGCCGAGCAGGATCGCCCGCTCCACGCCGAGCTCCTGGCAGACCGCGATGATCTCGCGGCAGAAGGTGCGCCACCGGAAGTTCGGCTCGATCCCGCGCAGCAGCACGATGTCGCGCTCGCCGCCGGGCGGACGGGCGTGCAACAGTCGCGTCGTCGGCCAGATGATCGATCGTGTCATGCCCTCGCCGAGCTCCACGATCGGGCGGGTGACCTGGAAGTCGTAGTAGTCCTCGGGGTCCAGCTCCAGCAACGGGGCGGCCTTCCACTGCGTCTCCAGGTGCGCCAGCGCGCCACTGGCCGCCTCACCCGCGTCGTTCCAGCCTTCGAACGCGGCGATGAGCACCGGATCGACGAGCTCGGGGAGCCCTTCGAACTCGATCACTTGCGCCGCCTCCTCCTTCGCCCGGCCGCCGGGACGCGGCCTTCCGGCTAAGACTATTCGCTGGGCACGGGGAAAGGCGACGGCCACCCCCTCCCGTATCGGTCGAAACCATCTCTTCGTGGTGAATCTTGCCTCGAACAACTCGTAAAGCGGCACTTCGGGAGGCATCCCCACCGCCCGGAACCGGCTCGGCGGCCGCCGTTAGACTTGCCGCATGAGCAGATCGACCTTCCGTGACGCCCTGGCCCGGCGAATCCTCATCGCGGACGGGGCGATGGGGACGATGCTGCAGCGCCACCACATCACGCTCGACGACTTCGAGGGGCACGAGGGCTGCAACGAGGTGCTCAACGTCACCCGGCCCGACGTGGTGCGCGCGGTGCACGACGCCTACCTGGCGGCGGGGGTCGACTGCATCGAGACCAACACCTTCGGGGCGAACCTCGGCAACCTCGGCGAGTACGGCATCGCCCATCGGATCCACGAGCTGTCCGAGGCCGGGGCGCGGCTCGCCCGGGAGCGGGCCGACCACTGGTCCACCCCGGACCACCCGCGGTTCGTGCTCGGCTCGATCGGCCCCGGCACCAAGCTGCCCACCCTCGGCCACGTCACGTTCGCCGAGCTGCGCGACGCCTACCAGAGCAACGCGGCCGGCCTGATCGCCGGCGGGGTCGACGCGCTCATCATCGAGACCTGCCAGGACCTGCTCCAGCTCAAGGCCGCGGTTATCGGGGCGAAGCGGGCGATCGCCGAGGCCGGGCGGGACGTGCCGATCATCGCCCAGGTGACCGTCGAGACCAACGGCGCGATGCTGCTCGGCACCGAGATCGGCGCCGCGCTCACCGCGGTCGAGCCGCTCGGCGTGGACGTGATCGGCCTCAACTGCGCCACCGGCCCCGCCGAGATGAGCGAGCACCTGCGCTACCTCGCCAAGCACTGCCGGCTGCCGCTGTCCTGCATGCCCAACGCCGGCCTGCCCGAGCTCACCGCCGAGGGCGCCCACTACCCGCTCACCCCGGCCGAGCTCGCCGACGCCCACGACGTGTTCACCCGCGAGTACGGCCTCGCGCTCGTCGGCGGCTGCTGCGGCACCACGCCCGAGCACATGCGCCTGGTGGTCGAGCGGCTGCGCGGCCGCGAGCGCGCCCCGCGCCGCCCGCGCCCCGAGCCCGGCGCGTCCTCGCTCTACCAGCACGTGCCGTTCCGGCAGGACACCTCGTTCCTCGCCATCGGCGAGCGCACCAACGCCAACGGCTCCAAGGCGTTCCGCGAGGCGATGCTCGCCGGAAAGTGGGACGAGTGCGTGGAGATCGCCCGCGCTCAGGCCCGCGACGGCGCGCACATGCTCGACCTGTGCGTCGACTACGTCGGCCGGGACGGCGTGGCCGACATGAAGGAGCTGGCGTTCCGGTTCGCCACCGCGTCCACGCTCCCGATCATGATCGACTCTACCGAGCCCGCGGTGATCCAGGCCGCGCTGGAGATGCTCGGCGGCCGCTCGGTGATCAACTCGGTGAACTACGAGGACGGCGACGGCCCCGGCTCCCGGTTCGCCCGGATCATGCCGCTGGTGAAGGAGCACGGCGCGGCCGTGGTCGGGCTCACCATCGACGAGGAGGGCCAGGCCCGCACCGCCGAGCACAAGCTGCGCGTCGCCACCCGGCTGATCGAGGACCTCACCGGCAAGTGGGGCATGCGGCTCGAGGACGTCATCATCGACTGCCTCACCTTCCCGATCGCCACCGGGCAGGAGGAGACCCGCCGCGACGCGCTGGAGACGATCGAGGCGATCCGCGAGCTCAAGCGCCGCTACCCGAACGTGCAGACCACGCTCGGCGTGTCGAACGTCTCCTTCGGCCTCAGCCCGGCCGCGCGCATCGTGCTCAACTCGGTCTTCCTCAACGAGTGCGTCAACGCCGGGCTCGACTCGGCGATCGTGCACGCCTCCAAGATCCTGCCGATGGCGCGCATCCCGGCCGAGCAGCGCGAGGTCGCCCTCGACCTCGTCTACGACCGGCGGCGCGAGGGCTACGACCCGCTGCAGCGGTTCATGGAGCTGTTCGAGGGCGTGGACGCCGCCTCGATGCGCCAGGACCGCGCCGCCGAGCTCGCCGCGCTGCCGCTGTGGGAGCGGCTCAAGCGGCGCATCATCGACGGCGAGCGCAAGGGCCTGGAGGACGACCTCGACCAGGCGCTGCGGACCCGCCCCGCCCTGGAGATCATCAACGACGTGCTGCTCGACGGCATGAAGGTCGTCGGCGACCTGTTCGGCAAGGGCGAGATGCAGCTGCCGTTCGTGCTGCAGTCCGCCGAGGTGATGAAGGCCGCGGTCGCCTACCTCGAGCCGCACATGGAGAAGGTGGAAACCGGCGGCAAGGGCCGGATCGTGCTCGCCACGGTCAAGGGCGACGTGCACGACATCGGCAAGAACCTCGTCGACATCATCCTGTCGAACAACGGCTACGAGGTGATCAACCTCGGCATCAAGCAGCCGGTGTCCGCGATCCTCGAGGCCGCCGAGCGCCACCAGGCCGACGTGATCGGCATGTCCGGCCTGCTGGTGAAGTCCACGGTGGTGATGAAGGAGAACCTCGAGGAGATCAACGCCCGGGGCCTCGCCAAGCGCTACCCGGTGCTGCTCGGCGGCGCCGCGCTCACCCGCGCCTACGTCGAGCAGGACCTCGCCGACATCTACGAGGGCGAGGTGCGGTACGCCCGGGACGCCTTCGAGGGCCTGCGCCTGATGGACGCGTTCATGGCGGTCAAGCGCGGCGAGGAGGGCGCCGAGCTGCCCCCGCTGCGCACCCGCAAGGTGAAGGCGGGCGCCCGGCTGATCCGCACCCCCGAGGAGGAGATGCCGAAGCGCTCCGACGTCGCCGTGGACAACCCGGTGCCGGCCCCGCCGTTCTACGGCGCCCGCGTGGTCAAGGGCGTGCCGCTCGCCGACTACGCCGCCTACCTCGACGAGCGGGCCACGTTCATGGGCCAGTGGGGCCTCAAGCCGGCCCGCGGCTCCCGCTCCGGCCCGTCGTACGAGGAGCTCGTGGAGACCGAGGGGCGGCCGCGGCTGCGCATGTGGCTGGAGCGGCTGCAGACCGAGAACCTGCTGCAGGCCGCGGTGGTCTACGGCTACTTCCCGTGCGTCAGCGAGGGCGACGACCTGGTCATCCTCGACGAGGCCGGCAACGAGCGCACCCGGTTCACCTTCCCGCGGCAGCGCCGCGACCGGCACCTGTGCCTGTCCGACTTCTTCCGCCCGCGCGAGTCCGGCGAGGTCGACGTCGTCGCCTTCCAGGTGGTGACGATGGGCTCCCGCATCGGCCAGGCCGCGCAGGAGCTGTTCGCCAAGGACGCCTACCGCGAGTACCTCGAGCTGCACGGCCTGTCGGTGCAGCTCACCGAGGCGCTGGCGGAGTTCTGGCACGCCCGGGTCCGCGAGGAGCTCGGCCTCGCCGGCGAGGACCCCGACGACATCCAGGGCATCCTCGACGTGAAGTACCGCGGCTGCCGCTACTCGTTCGGCTACCCGGCCTGCCCGAACCTGGAGGACCAGCGGCAGCTGTTCGAGCTGCTCGACCCGTCACGGATCGGGGTGACCCTGTCGGAGGAGTACCAGCTCCACCCGGAGCAGTCCACCTCGGCGCTGATCGCCCACCACCCGGAGGCGAAGTACTTCAAGGTCTGACGTACCTCAAGGGCTGACCGGCCCGGCCCGGCCGCCGCGGGCCGCCCTGCGGACAGGGCGGTCGAATCCGGGCAGATGCCGCATGGCAGAATCACGGGCGGGTGTCGCCGCGTGCGCGCCCGCGCCGTCCGGAGATGATCGCGAACCTATACGGGGGTGGTGGGGTGGAGGCGGTCCTGTTCGACATGGACGGCCTGCTGGTCGACACCGAGCCGCTGTGGTACGAGGTGGAGACCGAGGTCGTGGAGCGGCTCGGCGGCACCTGGGGCAGGGCGCACCAGGAGCGGCTCGTGGGCGGCTCGATGCGCTCCACCGTCGCCTACATCCTCGAGGTGACCGGCGCGGACGTGCCTCCGGAGACGGTCGCGGGCTGGATGCTCGAGGGCATGCGGTCCCGGCTCGCCCGCGGGGTCGAGCTCATGCCCGGCGCCGACGAGCTGCTCACCGAGGTGCGCGACGCCGGCCTGCGCACCGGCCTGGTCACCTCCTCCGGCCGCGTGCTCGCCGACGCGGTGCTCGGCACGATCGGCGCCGGCCGGTTCGACGTGGTCGTCACCGGCGACGACGTGGCCCGGCACAAGCCCGACCCCGAGCCGTACCTGCGGGCGGCGCGGCTGCTCGGCCTGCCGCCCGGCCGCTGCGTGGCCCTGGAGGACTCGCCGAACGGCGTGGCCGCGGCCACCGCCGCCGGCTGCGCGGTGGTGGCGGTGCCGAGCGTGCTGCCGGTCGAGGAGGCGCCGGGCCGCCTCGTCGTCGGCTCGCTCAAGGAGCTCAGCGTGGAGCGGCTGCGCGCCCTGTTCCCCGACCCCGAGCCCCCGTCCCGCATCCCCTAGGGGACCGGCCCTCCTCGCGGACGAGCCCGCCTCCGCACATCGCGTGTCAGGATGGAGGGGCAGGCGATGTCGACGGGGTGAGGCGCAATGACCTTCGAACAGATCGCGTGGTTTCCGCTGTGCGCGGGGCTCACCGCGGCCGGACTGGTGCTCGCCTTCCTGGCGTTCCGGCGGCGCGGCGCGGCCTCGGGGCTGCGGGTGACGGCCTGGGCGCTGCTGCCCATGGCCGCCTACCTGACCGGTGCGCTGCAGACGCTGTGGCAGATCGGCACCGCGGCGGTGCGGTTCGTCACCGGGCTGGTGCTCTCGCCGCAGGTGTGGGCCGGGGTGATCCTCGCCGGCCTGTCGGTGCTGCTGTTCCTCGTCTCCGGCGTGCTGCGCCGGCGCGGCGCCGGAACCCGGCGCACCGCCGCGCGGGCCTCCGGCGAGGCGGCGGCGGGCGGGGCCGCCGCGGGCGGGGCGCAGCGGCGGGCCGCGTCGCCTTCGGAGCCCACCCGGCCGCTGCCGCGGCCGGACCGGAAGCCGCCCGCGGACGACGATTTCGCCGAGATCGAGGAGATTCTCAAACGGCGAGGGATCAGTTAAGAATCGCCAGGCTGCGGTTTTTCAAGTTGTTTGCGGGTAAAAAAATGTCCTTGTTTTATCTTGGTATGTCACGGTTTTGAGACATAACCATGACACGACCGGGACATACCCGCGAAGATCAACACAGATGAGTTTCGCCTGAATCACAGTTGAGCCACATCGTTCGTTCACGTACTGGTCAGTGCAGCTCAGGGCATAGATTCTGCCTCCTGGGACGACGGTTAGGGTGGTCGTCCTAGCCGCGCTGTCGACCGACAGTCGGCGCGTTGGTTTTGTCGTCTGTGATCCAGGGGGCCGACAGTATGAGCGCGCCGCTCGACGTGCCGGGCAGTACCGCCGAGGCGCCGCCCGAGGCCGTACTCGAGGGTGCGAGCGGAAAGGCGATCCAGGGCCGGTCGCTCGGCCAGATCGCCTGGAATCGCCTCAAGCGCGACAAGGTCGCGATGTCCGGTGCGTTCGTCGTGATCTTCCTGATCCTGGTCGCGATCTTCGCTCCGGTCGTGGTGCGGCTGTTCGGGCATCCGCCGCTCGAGTACCACCAGGAGATGATCGACCCGGTCACCCAGATCCCCAAGGGTGGCTCGGGCATCAGCACCGAGTTCCTGTTCGGGGTCGAGCCGCAGACCGGCCGCGACCTGTTCAGCCGCGTGGTGTACGGCTCGCGCATCTCGCTGCTGATCGCGTTCTGCGCCACGCTGCTGTCGGTGCTGATCGGCACGATCATGGGCATCGTGGCCGGCTACTTCGGCGGCTGGGTGGACTACATCATCAGCCGCCTGATGGACGTCTTCCTCGCCTTCCCGCTGCTCGTCTTCGCGCTCGCCCTCGTCGGCGTGCTGGCGCAGTTCGAGCAGCAGCTCGGCGTCAAGGGTGACTCGCTGCGCATCGCGCTGCTGATCTTCGTGATCGGGTTCTTCAACTGGCCGTACATCGGGCGCATCATCCGCGGCCAGACCCTCTCGCTGCGCGAGCGCGAGTTCGTCGACGCCGCCCGGAGCCTGGGGGCGCGCGGGCCGTACATCCTGTTCCGCGAGATCCTGCCCAACCTGATCGCCCCGATCCTGGTCTACGCGACGCTGCTGATCCCGCAGAACGTGCTGTTCGAGGCGGCGCTGTCGTTCCTCGGCGTCGGGGTGCAGGCGCCGACGCCGACCTGGGGCGGACTGCTGTCGGAGGCGGTCAAGTACTACACCGTGCCGCACTTCATGTTCTTCCCGGGCATGGCGATCTTCATCACGGTCCTCGCCTTCAACCTGTTCGGCGACGGCCTGCGCGACGCGCTCGACCCCAAGTCATCCCGCTGACCAGCTTTCCTCCCCGTTTCCGATCACCAAGGGGTGCACGCATGAAGAAGAAGTCCGCACTGGCGGTCACCGCCGTGGGCGCGGCCCTCGCGCTGGGCCTGTCCGCCTGCGGCGGGGGCGGTGCCTCCCAGTCCCAGGGGGGTGGCGAGTCCGCCGCCGCCAAGCACACCATGAACGCCGCTCTTGAGAACGTGTTCAACCCTTCGGACAAGAAGGGCGGCACGCTCAAGATGGCGATCTCCGAGGACTGGGACTCGATCGACCCCGGCGACACCTACTACGCCCTGTCCTGGAACCTCATCCGGATCTACGGCCGGCCGCTCGTCACCTACAACCCGGCGCCGGGCGCCAAGGGCCGTGAGCTCGTGCCGGACCTGGCCGAGAGCCTCGGCACCCCGAGCGACGACGGCAAGACCTGGACCTACAAGCTCCGCGAGGGCGTGAAGTTCGAGGACGGCACGCCGATCACGTCCAAGGACGTGAAGTACGCGGTGCTGCGGTCGCTCGACAAGAAGACCTTCCCGAACGGCCCGACGTACTTCAACGACTGGCTCGACCTGCCGAAGGACTTCAAGAGCGTCTACGAGACGCCGGACGTCAACACCGACCAGGCGATCGAGACCCCGGACGACCGGACGATCGTCTTCCACCTGAAGAAGCCCTTCGGCGGCTTCGACAACTTCGCGGCGCTGCCCTCGACGATCCCGGTGCCGAAGGACAAGGACACCGGGACCAAGTACCGCGAGCACCCGATCGCGTCCGGTCCGTACATGTTCGAGACCGTGCAGACGGGCAAGCAGTACACGCTGGTGCGCAACCCGCACTGGGACCCGGCGACCGACCCGATCCGCAAGGCGCTGCCGGACCGGTACGAGATCTACCTCGGCGTGAACGCCGACGACCTGGACAACCGGGTCATCTCCGGTGACCTCCACGTCGACCTCGCCGGCACCGGTGTGCAGCCGGCCGCGCTCGGCCGCGTGCTGAGCGACCCGCAGCTCAAGGAGCGGGTGGACAACCCGACCGGCGCCCGCACTTGGTACATCCCGATCGTCCCGGACGTCAAGCCGCTCGACAACGTCGAGTGCCGCAAGGCGATCATCTACGCGGCCGACCGGGTGAGCCTCCAGCAGGCCTACGGCGGCGAGTTCGCCGGCGGCGAGATCGCGACCGGCCTCATGCCGCCGTCGATCGACGGCTGGAAGCGGATCGACCTGTACCCGACCGGCACCGGCGACCTGGAGAAGGCCAAGGAGGCCCTCGCCAAGTGCGGCCAGCCGAACGGCTTCGAGACCACCATGGCCTACCGGTCCGACCGGCCGAAGGAGAAGGCGACCGCCGAGTCGCTGCAGCAGTCGCTGGCCCGGGTCGGCATCAAGCTCAACCTCAAGGGCTACCCGACCAGTGACTACTTCACCCTCTACTTCGGCAAGCCGTCCTTCGTGAAGGAGAACGGCATCGGCCTGGGCACCCACGGCTGGGCCGCCGACTGGAACGACGGCTTCGGCTTCATGTCCCAGATCACCGACAGCCGGACGATCCGCGAGTCGGGTAACTACAACATCAGCATCAAGAGCCCGGAGATCGACAAGCTCATCGACCAGGCCAACGAGGAGACCGACAAGGCCAAGCGCGACGAGCTGTGGGCCCAGGTGGACTACAAGGTCATGGAGGAGGCGTTCGTCCTCCCGATCGTGTGGTCCAAGAGCGTGCTGGTGCGCCCGACGGGTGCGACGAACGTGTTCGTCACCGGCGCGTTCGACATGTACGACTACCTGAACATGGGCGTCGCCTGACGGACGCCCGGTCGGTTCGGTAACCGAGGCGCGTGGGGGCCGGTCCGCGGGCCGGCCCCCCGGAGCCGGGGGAAGGTGTGGGCACTTACATCATTCGGCGCCTGATCGGCGCGGTGTTCATGCTCATCGTCGTGAGCATGGTCACGTTCTCGATCTTCTTCGTGGTGCCGCGGCTCGCCGGTGCGACGCCGATGGACATGGCCAACCGCTACGTGGGCCGGGCGGCGACCGCGGAGATCGTCGCGGACCAGGCGGAGCGGCTCGGGTTCAACGACCCGCTGGTCGTGCAGTACGGGCGGTGGATCGCCGGGGTGTTCTTCGGCGCCGAGTACGACACCGGCGCGGGCGTGGAGCAGTGCCCCGCCCCCTGCTTCGGCTACTCGTTCATCACCCGGCAGCCGGTCTGGCCGGACCTGATGGACCGGCTCCCGGTCACGGTCTCGCTGGCGGTCGGCGCCGCTGTGCTGTGGCTGATCGGCGGGATCGCCACCGGCGTGGTGTCGGCGCTGAAGCGGGGGAGCCTGTTCGACCGCGCCGCGATGGGCGTGGCGCTCGCCGGCGTCTCCCTGCCGATCTTCTTCACCGGTATCGCCTCGCTCGTGGTCTTCAGCTACGGCCTGGGCATCACCGCGCCCGGCGGTAGCTACACGCCGTTCACCGAGAACCCGGTCGAGTGGGCCTACAACATGATCCTCCCGTGGACGACGCTCGCGTTCCTCTACGCGGCGTCGTACGCGCGGCTCACCCGGGCGGGCATGCTGGAGACGATGAGCGAGGACTACATCCGCACCGCGCGGGCGAAGGGCCTGCCCGAGTCGAAGGTGATCGTCAAGCACGGGCTGCGGGGCGCGCTCACCCCGATCGTCACGATCTTCGGCCTCGACTTCGGCCTGCTGCTCGGCGGCGCCGTGCTCACCGAGAGCACGTTCTCGCTCAACGGCGTGGGCAAGTACGCGGTGAACGCCATCATGAAGAACGACCTGCCGCAGATCATGGGCGTCACCATGCTCACGGCGTTCTTCGTGGTGATCGCCAACCTGATCGTGGACCTGTTGTACGCGGTGGTCGACCCGAGGGTGAGGCTCTCGTGACCGAGAAGACCAGTGAGCAGGCCGCCCCCACCGGCGGCGGGCAGGGCGGGCCGCCCACCTCGTTCCTCGAGGTGCGGGACCTGCGCATCCACTTCCCGACCGACGACGGCCTGGTGAAGTCGGTCGACGGGCTGTCGTTCAAGCTGGAGCGGGGCAAGACCCTCGGCATCGTCGGCGAGTCCGGCTCCGGCAAGAGCGTCACCAGCCTCGGCATCCTCGGCCTGCACAAGGGCGGCCGCGCGCGGATCTCCGGCGAGATCTGGCTCGACGGCGAGGAGCTGGTGTCCGCGAGCATCGAGCAGGTGCGCCGGCTGCGCGGCAAGAAGATGGCGATGATCTTCCAGGACCCGCTGTCGGCGATGCACCCGTACTACACGGTGGGCGATCAGATCATCGAGGCCTACCGGGTGCACCACGACGTCAGCAAGCAGGTCGCGCGCAAGCACGCGATCGAGATGCTGGCCCGGGTCGGCATCCCGCAGCCGGACCGCCGGGTGGACAGCTACCCGCACGAGTTCTCCGGCGGCATGCGCCAGCGCGCGATGATCGCCATGGCGCTGTGCTGCGACCCCGAGCTGCTCATCGCGGACGAGCCCACCACGGCGCTCGACGTGACCGTGCAGGCCCAGATCCTCGACCTCATGCGGGACCTGCAGCGCGACTTCAACGCCGCGCTGATCATCATCACCCACGACCTCGGCGTGGTCGCCGAGCTCGCCGACGACATCCTCGTGATGTACGCCGGCAAGGCGGTCGAGTACGGCCCGGCCGAGGACATCTTCGAGCGCCCGGAGCACCCCTACACCTGGGGCCTGCTCGGGTCGATGCCGCGCCTGGACCGGGAGCCGACCGAGCGGCTCATGCCGATCAAGGGCACCCCGCCCTCGCTGATCAACGTGCCGCCGGGCTGCGCGTTCCACCCGCGGTGCGGGTACACCGACCGCACCGGGGGCAGGTGCAACACCGAGTTGCCCGAGCTCGTCCCGACCGCGCCCGGCCACCTGGTGCGGTGCCACCTGGGCGTGCCGGAGCGGCGCGCCATCTGGGAGAACGAGATCCGCCGGAACCTGGAGTCGACGTGAGCGGCGAGGCGAGACGAGCGCCACGGGGGCGCGATCGGCAGGACGCCCCGTACGGCGGCGCGGGTGCGCGGCGGGTGGAGGAGACCTCATGACCGAAGAACGGCCACTGCTGTCCGTCCAGGGGCTGCGCAAGCACTTCCCCATCACCAAGGGCCTGCTCAAGCGGCAGGTCGGGGCCGTGAAGGCGGTCGACGGCGTCACCTTCGAGGTGCGCAAGGGCGAGACCCTCGGCCTGGTGGGGGAGTCGGGCTGCGGGAAGACCACCACGGGCCGGCTCATCACCCGCCTGCTCGAACCCACCGACGGGAAGATCATCTTCGACGGCGTGGACATCACCCACATGTCGCAGGGCAAGCTGCGCCCGCTGCGCCGCGACATCCAGATGATCTTCCAGGACCCCTACTCGTCGCTCAACCCGCGGCACACCGTCGGCACGATCGTCGGCGCGCCGTTCCGCATCCAGGGCGTCAAGACCGAGCAGGGCGTCAAGAAGGCGGTCCAGGAGCTGCTCGAGCTGGTCGGGCTCAACCCCGAGCACTACAACCGGTACCCGCACGAGTTCTCCGGCGGCCAGCGCCAGCGCATCGGCATCGCGCGCACGCTCGCCCTCCGGCCCAAGCTGATCATCGCCGACGAGCCGGTCTCCGCGCTCGACGTGTCGATCCAGGCCCAGGTGATCAACCTGCTGGAGGACCTGCAGGAGGAGTTCGGCCTCACCTACGTGGTGATCGCCCACGACCTGTCGGTGGTGCGGCACATCAGCGACCGGGTCGCGGTCATGTACCTCGGCAAGATCGTCGAGCTCGCCGACCGCAAGTCGTTGTACGACACGCCGATGCACCCCTACACGAACGCGTTGCTGTCGGCGGTGCCGATCCCCGACCCCAAGCGCCGCATGCACCGCGAGCGCATCCGCCTGCAGGGCGACGTGCCGAGCCCGATCAACCCGCCGCCGGCCTGCCGCTTCCACACCCGCTGCTGGAAGGCCCAGGAGATCTGCCGGACGGTCGAGCCGCCGCTGGAGACGCTCGCCCCCGGCCACCAGGTCGCCTGCCACTTCCCGGAGAACGCCCCCAAGGCGAAGGAGGAGCGGCCGGAGGCGAAGTCCGCCGATCCGCAGGAGAGCGAGACGGCCGTCGGCGCCGGCTGACCGCCGCGGTGCGGACGGCCCGCGGAAGGACGCGGGGGCCGTGCGTCCCGGCAGGCGATCGCCTCCGCGCGCCGGGACGCACGCGGATCACGACAACGCGCCCGGGGTGACCAGCCCCGTCTCGTAGGCGAGCACCACGGCCTGGACGCGGTCGCGCAGGCCGAGCTTGGTGAGCACGTTGCCGACGTGCGTCTTGACCGTGGTCTCGCTCACCACGAGCTCGGCGGCGATCTCCGCGTTCGACATGCCCCGGGCGATCAGCCGCAGCACCTCCCGCTCCCGCTCGGTGAGCCGCTCCAGCGGCGGCGGGGTGGGCCGCGGCCCGGCCGCGGGCAGCCGGTGGGCGAACCTGTCGAGCAGCCGCCGGGTCACGCTCGGCGCCACGATGGCGTCCCCGGCGGCGACCACCCGGATCGCCTGCACCAGGTCGTCGGGCGGCACGTCCTTGAGCAGGAACCCGCTCGCCCCGGCGCGCAGCGCCTCGATGATGTACTCGTCGAGGTCGAACGTGGTGAGCACGAGCACCCGCGGGGTGTGCGCGGCCGAGGCCGCGTCGCGGAGGATGCGCCGGGTCGCCTCGATGCCGTCCACCCCCGGCATGCGGATGTCCATGAGCACCACGTCGGGCAGGAGCGCCCGCGCCTGCTCGGCGGCCGCGGCGCCGTCCCCGGCCTCGCCCACCACGGTCACGTCGGGCTCGGCCTCGAGGATGAGCCGGAACCCGGTGCGCAGCAGCGGCTGGTCGTCGACGAGCAACACCCTGATCGTCATCTCTCTCCCCGCGAGGCCGTGGTGAGGGGGAAGCGGGCACACACCTCGAATCCGCCGCCCTGGCGCGGACCGATCCGCAGTTCCCCACCATAGAGGGACACCCGCTCGCGGATGCCCACCAGGCCGTGGCCGGTGCGCTCGCCGTCCCCGTCCGCGGGCCGGTCGCCGGGCCGGGGCGGCCGCCCGTTCGCCTCCGGCGCCCCCTGCGGGCCGCGGCCGTCGTCCTCGACCCGCACCAAGACCGCGCCCGGCTCGTACCGCAGCGTCACCCACGCCCGCGCCGACGGCCCGGCGTGCCGCAGCGTGTTGGTGAGCGCCTCCTGCACCAGCCGGTAGACCGCCAGGTCCACGCCGGGCGGCAGCCGCGGGCCCTCGCCCTCGACCCACAGCTGGGTGCGCAGCCCCGCCTCCCGCATCTGCTCCACCAGGGCGGGCAGGTCGGCCACGCCCGGCTGCGGGGCCAGCTCGCCGTCCTCGCCCTCGGTGCGCAGCACGCCGACGATCTTGCGCATCTCCGCCATCGCGGTCCGCCCCATCTCCTCGATCGCGGACAGCGCGTCGGCGGCGAGCCCCGGGTCGGTCGCGAGCACCTTGCGCGCCGCGGCGGCCTGCACCGTCATCACGCTGACGTGGTGGGCGACCACGTCGTGCAGCTCCCGGGCGATGCGCTGGCGCTCCTCGGCGCGCACCGCCCGCCGGTCCGCCTCCCGCGCCCGCTCCAGCCGCTCGGCCCGGTCCTCGAGCTCGGCGAGGTAGGCGCGGCGCAGCCTGCTGGACCGGCCCGCCAGCCACGCGGCGAACAGCAGCGCGCCGGCGAGCAGGTGGATCGTCCACGGCGCCCGGCTGAAGGCGGCGCAGGCCGCGTAGCCGAGCCCGGCCGTGGCGAGCGCGATCAGGCTCACCGCGAGCCCGCGGTGGGCGGCCACGGCGTGCAGCAGGATGAGCGTGGCGAGACCGGTCGCGCCCGGGTCGGCGCCGATCGCGGCGAGCGCGACGATCGGCACCTGGGAGAGCAGGAGCATCCGGTACGGCAGGCGCCGCCGCAGCGCGATCGGCGCGCAGGCGAGCGCGATCAGGGTCAGGCCGAGCGGGCCGTCCCCGGCCCCGGCACGGCCCCCGCCGCCGTCCTCGAGCGAGGCGGCCGGGTCGAAGGCCACCACGAGCCCGATCGACAGCGCCGCCACCGCCGCCGCGAGCGCGGCGTCCCACAGCGCGGGGGTGTCCCACAGCCGGCCGGGCCGGCCGTCCGACATCGCACGCACCATCTCAATCTAGGTCGCCCGGCGCCGCACGCGCCCCCCTGCCAGGGGCGGATTCCCGCCTCCTCCTTCAGGAGGAGCGCCGGGCCGTACCGGCCGCCCGGGGGACCGCGGGCCCCGCACGCTCAGATCTCGTCGGTGGCGGCGCGGCGGCTGCGCAGCATGTCGGCCGGCGCGCGGTCGGGCACCGGGGGCGGGGTGCCGCCGAACATCGGGCACAGCGCCTGGTGGTCGCACCAGTCGCACAGCCGGCTGCGCCGCGCGTGCCACTGCTTGGTGCGCACCGCCCGCTCGATCGCCTGCCACAGCGCGTGGATCTTGCGCTCGGTGGCGCGCAGGTCGTCCTCGTCCGGCGAGTAGCGCAGCACCTCGCCGTTGCCCAGGTACATCAGCTGCAGCATGCGGGGCACCACCCCGCGCAGCCGCCACAGCACCAGGGCGTAGAACTTCATCTGGAACAGCGCCTTCGCTTCGAACTCCGGGCCGGGGGCGCTGCCGGTCTTGTAGTCGACGACGCGAATGTCGCCGTTCGGCGCCACGTCGAGCCGGTCGATGTAGCCGCGCAGCAGCAGGCCGCTGTCGAGCACCGCCTCCACGTACAGCTCCCGCTGGGCCGGCTCGAGCCGCCGCGGGTCCTCCATGCGGAAGTACCGGTCGAGCATCGCCGCGGCCTGCTCCAGCCAGGCCTCGCGCTCGGCGTCGTGGGCGAACAGCCCGGCGTACGCGGGCTCCTCCTCCAGCAGCCGCCGCCACTCCGGCAGCAGCAGCTCGCGGGCCGCGGCGGGGGTGCGGCCCGCGGCGGGCAGGTCGTACAGCCGTTCGAGCACCGCGTGCACCAGGGTGCCGCGCACCGCGGCCGGCGCGGGCCGCTCGGGGAGCTGGTCGATCACCCGGAACCGGTAGAGCAGCGGGCAGGTCATGAAGTCGCCCGCCCGGGAGGGGGAGAGCGCGCCGATGATCGGCCGGGTCGTGCCGTCGGCGGTGACCACCGCCGGCGCGCCCGCGCCGTCGCCGGTGGCCCCCGCCGCACCCGTGCCCGCGGCGCTGTCGATGTTCGTCGCCTCAGCCGCCATGGGGGCACTCTAGGCCACGAGGCCGACGGTCCGGGGCCGGACATGCCCCGCATCGGGGTGAGCACCCGCCCGCCGCGCCGCGTAGCATCGAGGCACGATGACCACGCCAGCACCAGCCGCCGCGGGGGACCGCCGATGAGCAACGAATCCCGCCGGGAGCGCTCGCCCGGGCTGCGCATCGGGCGTCCCTTCGGCATCCCGGTGTACGTCTCGCCGACCTGGCTCATCGTCGCCGCGTTCATCACCTACACGTTCCAGCCGGTCGTGCGCGCCTACCTGCCCTGGCTGACCCCGGCCGCCGGGTACGCCGTGGCGTTCGCGTTCGCCGTGTTCCTCTACGTATCGGTGTTCCTGCACGAGCTGGCGCACTGCGTGGTGGCGCTGCGGTACGGCCTGCCGGTGCGGCGGATCACGCTCTACCTGCTCGGCGGCGTGTCGGAGATCGAGCGTGAGCCGGACAGCCCGGGCAAGGAGTTCCTCGTCGCGTTCGCGGGCCCGCTGCTGTCGCTCGGCCTCGCCCTCGGCGGCTTCATGGTCTACCGGTTCGTGTCGCCGTTCACGGTCGTCGGCGTGCTCGTGCAGCAGCTGTGGCTGTCCAACCTGATCGTCGGCATCTTCAACCTGCTGCCGGGCCTGCCGCTGGACGGCGGGCGCATGCTGCGCGCCGGGGTGTGGCGGCTCACCGGCAGGCCCGTCTCGGGCACGGTGGCCGCGGCCTGGGTGGGGCGCGGCCTCGCGGTCGTGCTCGTCGGCGTGCCGCTGGGGCTCACCCTGCTCACCGGCGAGGGCCAGGAGATCACCTTCCTGCTGTGGTCGGTGCTGCTCGCCTCGTTCATCTGGATGGGCGCCTCCCAGGCGCTGCGGGTCGCCCGGGTGCGGGCGCGCATCCCGCTGGTGCGGGCCCGCGAGCTCGCCCGCCCGGCGATCTCGGTCCCGGCCGAGACGCCGCTCGCGGAGGCGCTGCGCCGCGCCGAGGAGGCCGGGGCGCGGGCGATCGTGGTCGCCGACCACGAGGGCCGGCCGGTCGCGATCGTGAACGAGGCCTCGGTCGCCGCCACCCCGGAGCGCCGCCGCCCGTGGATCAGCACCGGCGCGGTGGCGCGCACCCTCGAGCCCGAGCTCGTGCTCGCCGCCGACCTCGAGGGCGAGCCGCTCATCGACGCGATGCGCCGTACCCCGGCCGCCGAGTACCTGCTCGTGGAGCGCGGCGGTGAGGTGTACGGCGTGCTCGCCACGGCCGACGTGAACCGGATGTTCATCGGGGTCTGACCCGGTCCGCGGCGCGCCCGCGCGCAAGGGCGCCCGCCGTGCCCGGGGCGCTCCGGCCCTGCCGGGACCGGGCGCGTCCGGCGCGGCTGGGCCGGGGGACGCGGCGCCGCCGGGGCCGGTCGGCGGGCCGCGGCGGCCGGGCCGTACGGGGGATCCGGCGGCCCGTCCCACCCGGTGTGCGACCGGGACTTGGCCAACCCCGTTCGGCCTGATCACACTTGTGCCGGAAGGTCTACTACTGTTTGTCTTGCTGCGGACCATTGCGTTGGAGTTCGTCATCGACCCGGCGTTCCGGCCGCGGTCTTCCGGACGCCGTCGCTCTCATCCGGAGCGCCCGTCCGGGGCGCCGCCCGGCCGGTGGCGGACAGACCGATGCGAGTGCCGTTCATCCGGTGGCGCTTCCGGGGAGGGGAGAGTTCTTTGACGAGCCAGGGATACGGGGTGGTACGTCCCCTGCCGGGCGACGGCGTGGTCGCCCACGTGGGCGGCCTGATGCTCGTCTGCCAGGCCGGGGATGCCGTCGAGAGCCTGCTCGCGGCCTTGCACGAGACCGCCTCTTCCGGCGGTGACGGACTCGCCCTCGCGCGGCGCGTCGCCCAGGCGCTCGCCGGCACGATGACGGGCGGGGTGCCCGCGTGCGCGGTCGCCGGACCGTGCTCGGGCGGGGTGGCCGTGCTGGTGAGCGGCAGCGCCGAGGCGGGCGTCGACGGCGGCCCCGAGGGCGCGGTGCGGCTGTCCGGCCGCGACGCGCTAACCTGGACCGACCGTCTCGTCCGGGGCCCGGCCACGCGGATCGAGCTGCGCCTGCCCGGGGCCGGCGAGCCGATGCCGCACGCCCGCCTCGACGGCGGAGTGATCGGCGGTGCGGGCCTGATCTGCGACCTCACCGCCACCGCACCGGTGCCGCCGCCGCAGCACGCGCCGGCCGCGGCCCCGGCCGCCCTGCCCGCGGCGTCGCCCGAGCCGTTGCCCGCGGCCCCGGCGCAGCCCTCCGCGCCGCACGACAGCGCTCCGCAGCCCGCCGCCCCGGCGCCCGCGCAGGCGCCCGCCCCGGCACCGGCCTCCGCGCCGGCGCCGGCCTCCGGCCCGGCCGGCCTGCTGTCCGGGCCGATGCCGCAGACCGGGGAGCGGCTCGGCGTCACCCCGGGCGAGGACAAGCCGGTCGGCGGCGGGGACGCCGCGCCCGCGGCCCAGCCGTCCGGCGACGGCGGCTCCGGCGCGCAGTTCGAGCCGGCGCCCGCCGCGGGGTCCGGCCAGGACGCGGAGCGCGAGAAGACCGAGTACATGCCGGAGCCCGAGCCGACGCCGATGGTCTACGGCGTCGACTGCAAGAACGACCACTTCAACGATCCGCGCGTGCCGTACTGCGCGGTGTGCGGCGCCGCCCTCGACCAGCGCCAGCTCGTGCCGTACAAGGGGCCGCGGCCGCCGCTCGGCGTGCTCGTGCTCGACGACGGCACCACGCTCCGCCTCGACGGCGACTACCTGCTCGGCCGCGACCCGGAGCGGGCGGCCGAGGTGCTCAACGGCGAGGCGCGGCCCGCGAAGATCACCAGCCCGGACGGGTCGGTCTCCCGGCGGCACCTGCGGGTGAAGCTCGACGGCTGGGACGTGAACCTCATCGACCTCGGCTCGGTGAACGGCACCCAGGTGCAGCCGCCCGGCGACCCCAACTTCTACGACATCCCGCCGAACGAGCCGGTGGCGATCCTGCCCGGCACCACCGTGCGCATCGGCGTCTCCCGCACGATGCGCTACGAGTCGCACCGCACCGCCTGAACCACCGGCCCCGCGGGCGGCCGGCACGGCGCTGTGCCGGGCCCGGCGGGACCGCTACGGCTGGCCGGTCACTCGATGCCGGCCGGCGGGCGCACGCCGACCTGGATGAGCTCGGTCCGGCCGGCGATGCCGAGCTTGAGGTAGACGGCGCGCAGGTGGTTGTCGACCGTCCGCACCGACATGGCGAGCCGGGCGGCGATCTGCTTGCTCGACAGCCCGCCCGCGGCGAGCGCGGCCACCTCCCCCTCCCGGGCGGTGAGCCGGGGCTCGCGGACCCGGGCGAGCGCGGGGGTGCGGGCGCCCTCACAGCGCGCGCCCAGGTACCAGGCCCGGGCGTGGGCGGCCCGCGCCGGGATCTCCCGGCCCGCGGCGCCGAGCAGGTCGGCGGCCTGCGCCGCGGCCTCTGCCGCGGGCAGCGGCAGGCCGATGCGCTCCAGCTCGTGCGAGGCCGCGGTGAGCGCGGCCGGGTCGCCCGCGGCGGCGGCGCGGGCGTGCGCGGCCGCGGCCTTCGCCAGGGCGCCCTCGAAGGCGACGGCGAGGTCGGCGAGGCGGGTGGCGGCGCGGCGGCAGGCCACCGAGCGCGGCGGCGCGAGCCGTACCACGTCGTGCAGCGCGAGCAGCTCGAAGCCGTGCGCGCCGGCGGCGCGGGCCCGCCCGGCCGCGGCGAGCGCGGCCGCGGCGCCCGCCGCCTGGCCGTCCCGCAGCGCGACCACCCACGGCTCGGCGAGCTCGGCCCAGAACCCGTCGAGGCGGGCCGCGGGGGACGCGGCCCGGCGCGCCGCGGCGAGCGCCTCCTCGGCCTCGGCGAGGTCGCCGCGGAGCGCGGCGAGGTGGGCGAGCTCACCGGTGGCGGCGGCGTGCAGCCAGGTGCCCGCGAGCGCGGACTCGGCCGACCGGGCGAGCCGGGTCGCCGCCCCGATCGCGCCCAGGGTGCGCTCCGCCTGGGCGAGGCAGAGCTCGAGTGGCGCCCGCTCGGCCGCGGGCGGCGGCGGCTCGCCGTGCACGGCCTCGGCGAGGCCGGCCCGGGCCGCGGCGGCGTCCCCGGCGAGCAGCAGCGCGGCCTGCCGGGCGGCGCGCAGCGCCGGCAGCGGCTCGGGGATCACCGGCGGCATCCCGGGCGGCACGCCCGCCTCCAGGGCCGCGTCGCACAGGGCGGCGGCCTGCCGGCAGCGGCCGAGCTGGGTGAGCGCGGTCGCCCTCGCCGCGACCGCGATCGGATGCGCGGGCGCCGCCGGCCTCGCCGGGGGCGCGGCGTCGAGCACGGCGAGGGCCTTGCGGCACTCGCCGCGCGCGGCGAGGTGGTAGCCCTGCTGGGCGATGAGCGCGGCGAGCAGACCCGGGTCGCGCACCCGGCGCCGGGCGGCGGCCAGCTCCCCGTCGGCCTCGTCGACGCGGCCGAGGCCGAAGTTGAGCGTCGCGATCCGGGTGAGGAGCGCCGGCCCGATCGCGGGCTCGTCCGGCGGCGTGCCGTCCGCGCCGCCGTCGTCGTCGTGGCCGTCCGGACGGCGGGACGCCCCGTCCGGCGCCCGTGCGGACGCCCGGGCCCGGTCCGGGGACCGGTCCAAGGCCTGGCCCGAGGACCGATCCGGCGCTTGACCCGGCGCCTGATGCAGCGCCTGATCCAACGCCTGATTCAACGCCTGATCCAACGCCTGATCCAACACTGCGAGGGCCTCCTCCGGACGGCCGGCCCGCACCAGGTCGCGGGCGAGCGAGGCGGCGGCCCGTGCGCCGAGAGCGGAGGGTGATTGCAGCCGCGATGTCATCACAGGGTGATGATAAGAACGCGGAGAGCTACTGTGAATGCCTTGACGTGACCGTTCTTTGACGCCATATATCGGTCAAGTCTCTCTTGATCCGTCACCCCGCGTCGCGGCGCGTGCGCACCCACTGGACGTCGTCGTGCCGGGCGCCGTCCACCCCGGGCAGCCGGCCGCGCAGCACCGCCTCCCGGGTGAACCCGGCCTTCTCCAGCACCCGGTGGGAGGCGGCGTTGTCCGCCGCGGTGCCCGCGACGATCCGGACGAGCGGCGTCGCCGCGAAGGCCCAGCCGACGAGCAGCTCCACCGCGCGGGGCGCGAACCCGCGGCCCCGGTAGGCGGGGGAGACGCTGTAGCCGATCGTCGCCTCGCCGAGCGGCGGCACCACGTTGGCGAGCTGGACGTGCCCGGCGAAGGCGCCGGTCGCCGCGTCCCGGATGGCGAGGTCGGCGCGCTCCCCGGCGAGCCAGCGGGCGCCGGCGTGCCGGCAGCGGTAGAGGCTGTCCTCGTACGGCGGCGGCAGCGGCGGGACCGCATACCGCACCACCTCGGGCAGGCAGGCGAGCGCGTGGTAGTCGCGGGCGTCGGCCGCGGTGAGCGGCGTGAGCCGTACCACGCCGTCGGTGAGCGCGTCCGGCGGCGGCGGGAGGTACGGCCGGACGGGGTCGCCGGGATCCCGCGGGAGGCGGGCGAAGAGCACCGCGTCGGCCCGGTCGCCCCCGGGCCGGGGCAGCGCCGCCCGCAGCGTTCCCTCGCGGGCGAACCCGGCGGCGAGCGCCACCCGCTGGGCGGCCAGGTTCTCCACGTCGCAGCGGATCTCGGCCCGCGCCAGGCCGTGCCGGAACGCCCAGGCGGTGAGCGCGCGGACCGCGGCCACGGCGAGGCCGCGCCGCCGCTCCCGGGGCGCGATCAGGTAGCCGAGCCCGGCGGTGCCGCGGGCGTCGGGCGGCGTGAGCGCGACCGCGCCGAGCGGCCGACCCGTTCCGGCCTCGGCGACGGTGAACGCGGCCCCGCCGCGCTCCCAGGCCGCCGCCGCGCGGTGGCGCACGCCGCCGGGCGGGCACGGCGCGGGCCGGTAGGACCCTGGGACGGGCGCGCCGACGGCCTCCGCGCCGCACTCGGCGAGGGCCACGGCGCGGTCGGCTGCGGGGGCGGCGGCGGGGTCGTCCCCGGCGGCCGGGCGGAGCACGAGGGCGCCTGCGGCGATCGATTCGCGGGGAAACACCCCTCACACCTACCAGGTGCCCCGCCTTCGGCGCGAACCGGCCGCGGCGGGCCGTACCGGCGGAACCCGGGCGGCCGCGGGGGCGACGGCCCGGCCGGGCGGGCGGGCCGGGCCGCGTGGGGGACCGGTCCGCGCGCTCCGTGGCGGCAATAAGCTACCCGCATGGGTTTTCGCAGGCACGGGCCGTTCCGGCCGGGGGATCAGGTCCAGCTCACCGACCCCAAGGACAAGCGGCACACGGTGACGCTGCGCGAGGGCGGCGTCTTCCACACGCACAAGGGCTCGATCTCGCATGACGAGCTGATCGGCCGCCCGGAGGGATCGGTGGTGCACTCCTCCAACGGCACCCCCTACATCGCGTTCCGGCCGCTGCTGCCCGACTACACGCTGTCCATGCCGCGCGGCGCGGCGGTGATCTACCCCAAGGACGCGGCCCAGATCATCGCCATGGCCGACATCTTCCCGGGGGCGCGGGTGGTCGAGGCGGGGGTGGGCTCCGGCGCGCTGACGTGCTTCCTGCTGCGGGCGATCGGGGAGAACGGGCGGCTCACCTCCTACGAGCGGCGGCCCGATTTCGCGGAGGTGGCGCGGCGGAACGTGGAGCGGTTCCACGGCTCCGATCCGGACGGGCCGGTCGGCCGCTGGCGGCTGGTCGTGGGCGAGTTCACCGAGAGCCTCGACGAGACCGAGGTGGACCGGGTCATCCTCGACATGCTCGCCCCGTGGGAGTGCGTTGACGCCGCGGCGAAAGCGCTCGTGCCTGGCGGCGTTATCTGCTGTTATGTGGCGACCACTACGCAACTGTCCAGAACCGTGGAGACGTTGCGGGAACACGGGAGTTTTACCGAGCCGCACGCGTGGGAGACCTTGGTGCGCGACTGGCATGTCGAAGGGCTCGCCGTACGGCCGGACCACCGTATGGTCGGCCACACCGGGTTTCTCGTCACCGCTCGTCGCATGGCGGACGGCGTGGTGCCGCCGCCGAGACGCCGACGCCCTGCCAAGGGCGCTTACGGAGAGGACTACTCCAACGACTCCTAGAACCGGCTGTTATGACGATTCGGCCACAAACAAGCCTCGATACGTAAACATGGGAACAGACTGCCGCGTTCCCCTGCTGGCCGCGTTAAGCGGACTGTCGAGGATGAAATGCCGGAAACGGGATGTGACAGCACGAACACTGCATGGCCAGGTTACGGATAGCCCTGAGATAGGTAGGGTCTTGAGTAGTCGCCCTCGACTGGGAAGGAGGTGACGGGGCGTGGCAGCTCGCGACGACGCCGAGGCTCGGGCCGCGCAGCGCGAACGGGAGATCGCGGATCTCACAACGCAGGTCTCCTTCCTGCAGGAGGAGGTCGCCGCGCTGCGTCGCAAGCTCGCGGAAACCCCCCGTCAGACCAGGGTATTGGAGGAGCGTCTCCACGAGGCGCAGGCGAACCTGGCCGCGGTCACGGCCCAGAACGAACGGCTTGTGGCAACCCTCAAGGAGGCCAGGGAGCAGATCGTCGCCCTCAAGGAGGAGGTCGACCGGCTCGCCCAGCCCCCGTCCGGCTTCGGGGTCTTCCTGGAGGCGCGCGACGACGGCACCGTGGAGGTGATCACCGGCGGCCGCAAGCTGCGGGTGAACGTCAGCCCCTCGGTCGACGTCAAGTCGCTCAAGCGCGGCCAGGAGGTCATGCTCAACGAGGCCATGAACGTGGTCGAGGCGCGTGGCTTCGAGCGCGTGGGCGAGATCGTGATGCTCAAGGAGCTGCTGGAGGACGGCGAGCGGGCGCTGGTGATCTCGCACGCCGACGAGGAGCGCGTGGTGCGCCTCGCCGACTCGCTGATCGGCCAGCCGCTCCGGGCCGGCGACTCGCTGCTGCTGGAGCCGCGCTCGGGCTACGTGTACGAGCGGATCCCCAAGGCCGAGGTCGAGGAGCTCGTGCTGGAGGAGGTCCCCGACATCACCTACGACGAGATCGGCGGCCTCTCCCGGCAGATCGAGCAGATCAGGGACGCGATCGAGCTTCCCTACCTGCACGCCGACCTGTTCAAGGAGCACAAGCTCCGGCCGCCCAAGGGCGTGCTGCTGTACGGCCCGCCCGGTTGCGGTAAGACGCTCATCGCCAAGGCCGTGGCGAACTCGCTCGCCAAGCAGGTGGCGGCGAAGACCGGCCAGTCCGGCAAGAGCTTCTTCCTCAACATCAAGGGCCCGGAGCTGCTCAACAAGTACGTCGGTGAGACCGAGCGGCACATCCGCCTGGTCTTCCAGCGGGCGCGGGAGAAGGCCTCCGAGGGCACCCCGGTGATCGTGTTCTTCGACGAGATGGACTCGATCTTCCGGACCCGGGGCTCCGGCGTCTCCTCGGACGTGGAGAACACCATCGTCCCGCAGCTGCTGTCGGAGATCGACGGCGTCGAGGGCCTGGAGAACGTGATCGTCATCGGCGCCTCCAACCGGGAGGACATGATCGACCCGGCGATCCTGCGGCCGGGCCGGCTCGACGTCAAGATCAAGATCGAGCGGCCGGACGCCGAGGCGGCGAAGGACATCTTCTCCAAGTACATCACCCCGGACCTGCCGCTCCACCCGGACGACCTCGCCGAGCACGGCGGGTCGCGGGAGGCGACGGTCCAGGCGATGATCCAGGCGGTCGTCGAGCGGATGTACGCGGAGACCGAGGAGAACCGCTTCCTCGAGGTGACCTACGCCAACGGCGACAAGGAGGTCCTCTACTTCAAGGACTTCAACTCCGGCGCGATGATCCAGAACATCGTCGACCGGGGCAAGAAGATGGCGATCAAGGAGTACCTGGAGACCGGCCAGAAGGGCCTCCGGGTGTCGCACCTGCTCGCCGCCTGCGTCGACGAGTTCAGCGAGAACGAGGACCTGCCGAACACCACCAACCCCGACGACTGGGCCCGCATCTCCGGCAAGAAGGGCGAGCGGATCGTCTACATCCGCACCCTCGTGTCGGGCAAGCAGGGCTCCGAGGCCGGCCGCTCCATCGACACGGTGGCGAACACCGGCCAGTACCTGTAACCGTCAACCGCAGACCTTCCCACACACGGGCGACCGCACGGGCGGGCGCAGCCTCACACGGGCCGCGCCCGCCCTGCGCGTTGCGGGGCCGGTGCGCGCCCCCCGGGGTCCTGCGCCCCGGGAGAACCCGGGAGGTCCAGCCGGGATGACGGCCCGGGATCACGCCGCCACGGCGGGCGTGCAACGTTCCTGCAACCTGAGTGACTCCTGGGAACCGTGGTGCGATGCGCGGGCGTCCAATCGCCGTGTCGCGGATTGATCGTCTTTTCGCCGGCCGGGCGGAGCCCTCGGCCGCGGGCGCATCCGGGGCGGCCGGGCCCGCGGCGCGCGGAAGCGGGCGCGCCCGCCTGGAGGAACTCGACCTGCTGAGGTTCCTCGCCGCCCTCGCGGTCGTCGTCTTCCACTACATGGCCGCGAGCAAGTCCCTGTGGGGGGTGCAGCCGACCCGCATCTTCCCCAGCGTGGCCCCGCTCAGCGTGCTCGGCATCCTCGGGGTCGAGCTGTTCTTCGTGATCAGCGGCTTCGTGATCCTGATGAGCGTGATGGGGCGCACCGCCGGGGAGTTCGCGATCTCCCGGTTCACCCGGCTGTTCCCCGCCTACTGGTTCAGCGTTCTGGCGATCTTCCTGCTCTACACCCTCACCGACGTGCAGGGGTTCCGCCCGAACCTGTCGCCGACCGACTACGTGGTGAACCTCACCATGCTCCAGCAGGGCCTCGGCGTGGGCCACGCGAGCGGCGTCTACTGGTCGCTCTGGGTGGAGCTGCGGTTCTACGTGATCATGGCGGTGTTCGCCCTCATCGGCATCACCGTGCGGCGCGTGCTGATCTTCATGGCGTTCTGGCTCGTGGCCGCGGCGTACGTCGGCAACCACGACGCCCCCGTGCTGGAGACCCTGCTCATCCCGCACCACGCGCCCTACTTCGTCGCCGGCATGGGGTTCTACCTCATCCACCGGTTCGGCTCGTCGTTCATCACCTGGGCGCTGGTGGCCGGCGCCTACGCGTTCGCGCTGCGCGAGGCGACCGAGCGGGTCGCCGGGCGGGTGAAGATGGTCGGCGCCAAGGACTTCCCGGCCCCCGAGTGGGCGGTGATGATCGCGATCACGCTGATCTTCGCCGCGGTGGCGCTCGTCGCCCTCGGCGGCCTGCGGTGGCTGCGCTGGCGCGGCCTGGTGACCCTCGGCGCCCTGACGTACCCGCTCTACCTGCTCCACCAGACCGTCTCGGCGGTGCTCATCCCGGCGCTCGAGGAGCGGATGAACGCCTGGCTGGTGGTCGGGATCACCGTGGGCGTCTCGCTCGTCCTGTCGTACGGTGTCTGGCGTTTCATTGAAAAACCGGCGCAACGTCTTCTTAAACCGCGGTTGACCGCGTCACTGCAAGGACTGCGTGAGCTCTCCGCAAAGGTTTCCGAATCACCACTTAAGAAGGATCAGACGCCGCAAAAGGGGTACATACACACAGTTTCCGTCCCAGAACTGGTAGGCCGAGAAGGCCGCGGGACGGTCTAGGCTCGAGGGAGAGGGCGAGGAGGTGACCGGTGCGGCGAGAGGCGGTGACGGTTCCCGGGCGGTTCACCGGAGCGGCGGCCGTCCGCGGGACGCTCCGGCCGTCGGTCGCGCCGGTTACCATCGGCCGAAACCGCGAATCGGGCCCGAGGCCGTCACCCGGCGGTTGCGGGCTCGAGAACCGGGGCGGTACGTGCACGGCGCGACGGGGCGCAAAGGGATAGAGGACTGAGGACGCGCATGACCGTAAGGCGAGTGATGGGCATCGAGACCGAGTACGGGATTTCCGTGCCCGGTCAGCCTGGCGCGAACGCGATGGTGACTTCGTCCCAGGTCGTCAACGCCTACCTGGCGGCCTCGGCCGCGCGGGCCCGCCGGGCCCGGTGGGACTTCGAGGAGGAGAACCCGTTGCGGGACGCCCGGGGCTTCGACCTCGCCCGTGAGGTGGCCGATCCCAGCCAGCTCACCGACGAGGACCTGGGCCTGGCGAACGTCATCCTCACCAACGGGGCGAGGCTGTACGTCGACCACGCGCACCCGGAGTACTCCACCCCCGAGTGCACCAACCCACGGGCGGCGGTGATCTGGGACAAGGCGGGCGAGCGCGTCATGTACGACGCCGCGATGCGGGCCTCGGCCCTGCCGGGCAACGCGCCGATCCAGCTCTACAAGAACAACACCGACAACAAGGGCGCCTCGTACGGCTGCCACGAGAACTACCTGATGCGGCGCGCCACCCCGTTCGCCGACATCGTCCGGCACCTGACCCCGTTCTTCGTCTCCCGCCAGGTGGTGTGCGGGGCCGGCCGGGTCGGGATCGGCCAGGACTCCCGCGGCGAGGGCTTCCAGATCAGCCAGCGCGCCGACTTCTTCGAGGTCGAGGTCGGCCTGGAGACCACGCTCAAACGGCCGATCATCAACACCCGGGACGAGCCCCACGCCGACCCGGAGAAGTACCGCCGGCTGCACGTGATCATCGGCGACGCCAACATGTCGGAGATCTCCACCTACCTGAAGCTGGGCTCGACCGCCCTCGTGCTGGCGATGATCGAGGACGGCTTCCTCACCACCGACCTGTCGGTGGAGTCCCCGGTGGCGGCGCTGCGCGCGGTCTCGCACGACCCCACCTGCAAGTACCTGATCCCGCTGCGCGACGGCCGCAAGATGACCGCCGTGCAGCTCCAGATGGAGTACCTCGAGCAGGCCCGCAAGTACGTCGAGGATCGGTACGGCGCGAACGCCGACGAGATGACCAAGGACGTGCTCGCGCGCTGGGAGTCCGTGCTCACCCGCCTCGCCGAGGACCCGATGCAGCTGTCCGGGGAGCTCGACTGGGTGGCGAAGCTGGAGCTGCTCGAGGGCTACCGCTCCCGGGACAACCTGCCCTGGTCCCACCCCCGGCTGCAGCTGGTGGACCTGCAGTACTCCGACATCCGCCCCGACCGCGGCCTGTACAACCGGCTCGTGGCGCGCGGGCGCATGCAGCGGCTGGTGAGCGAGGAGGAGGTGCAGCGGGCGATCGAGCACCCGCCCACCGACACCCGCGCCTACTTCCGCGGGCGCTGCCTCGCCAAGTACAGCGACTCGGTCGCCGCGGCCTCCTGGGACTCGGTGATCTTCGACATCCCGGGCCGCGAGTCGCTGCAGCGGGTGCCCACCCTCGAGCCGCTGCGGGGCACCAAGGCGCACGTCGGCGAGCTGCTCGACCGCTGCGACACGGCCGCCGAGCTCGTCGCCGCCCTGACCGGCGAGGACTGATCGGCACCGGACCGGCGGGAGCGGCCCCGACCGGCCCTCCGGCCGCCCCTGGGCCGGCGCCGCGCCGGCCGAAGGGCGGCCCGCGGGCCGGGCCACCGGGACGCGCTCCGTCGCCGGTACCCGGAGGACGAGGAGTCACGTCGGTGCGGATCCGGGCGCGGCGCGGCGACCGGCGCCGGGACGGCGGCCGCCGGGCGCGCGCGACCGTGCCCGCGGGAGGGACCCAGACATGATCACGGTTGTCGGGCTCGATGGGTCGGAGCTGCCCCAGCAGGCCCGTGACCGCTTGGCCGGGGCCGACCTGGTCGTCGGATCCGAACGCCACCTCGCCGCCGTTCCGGTGCCCCGGCAGGCCCGGCGGGTGGCGGTGGCGGACGTCGCGGAGGCCGTCAAGGCGGTGGAGGCCGCTCTGGCGGCCGCTCGTGTGCCCGCCCAGGCGCGCGCCGTCGATGCCGGGCCGGGACTCGCCGCGGCCGAGCAGGCGATGTGGAGCGCGCCCGGGAGCGTCCGGGTGGCCCTCGGCCGCACGCAGCGGGTGCGGCGCCCGGCGGCGCCGGGGGCGGCCCACCCCGGGCAGGCGGGCCCGGGGGCGCCGCCGCGGCGGGCGGACGGGACCGAGCCCGCCGTCGTGGTGCTCGCCGCCGGCGACCCCGGCTTCCTCGGCGTGGTGCGCGCGCTGCGCGACCGCGGCCACACCCCCGAGGTGCTGCCCGCGGTGTCGGTGGTCGCCCGCGCCTTCGCGCGGGTGGGCATCGGCTGGGACGACGCGATCGTGGTGTCGGCGCACGGCGAGGGCTTCCGGCGGGCGGTGAACGTCTGCCGCGCCCACCGGAAGGTCGCGGTGCTCACCGCGCCCGGGGCGGGGCCGGCCGAGCTCGCCCGGGCGCTCGCCCCGTCGACGCCCCGGACCCTGGTGGTGTGCGAGAACCTCGGCGGCCCGGACGAGCGGGTGTCCTGGCCGGGGATGGGGGAGGCGACCACGCGCACCTGGGACGGCGCGGACGTGGTGCTCGTGCTCGACCACGGCTGGCGCAAGGAGATCACCGGACCCCGCTGGCTCGCGGGCGCTGGGCCGGGCCCGCGGCAGTGGGCGCTGCCCGCGGACGCGTTCGAGACCGGCGGCGGGGTACGGCTCGGCGCGGAGGCGCGCGCGCTCGTGCTCGCCCGGCTCGGGCCGCGCCTGGGCGACCTGGTGTGGGACGTCGGCGCGGGCGACGGCGAGATCGCGGTGGAGTGCGCGCGGCTCGGCGCCGCCGTGGTGGCGATCGAGAAGGACCCCCGGGCCTGCGAGCGCATCCGGCGCAACGTGGTGGCGCACCGGGTGAAGGTGATGCTCTCGTGCGGGCACGCCCCGGCGGCGCTGGAGCCGCTGCCCGACCCGGACGCGGTCGTGGTCGGCGGCGGCGGGACCGAGGTCGTGGCGGCCTGCGCGGCGCGGCGGCCGCGCGTGGTGGTCGCCGTGCTCTCCGCGCCCGACCGGGTGCCGCCGGTGGCGAAGGTGCTGCACGAGCACGGCTACGTGGCCGAGGGGGTCGCCCTGGGCGCCCGCCCGCTCGCCCTCACCGGGGACGCGGCCGGCGACGGGACGGCGGCCGTGGGGGAGCCGGCCGCGGAGACCTATCTCGTCTGGGGACGGCTGCCGGACCGGGCCGGGTGAGCCCGCCCGCGGCGGGTGGCCGCCGCCCGCGGGCCGTGCCCGGCCGTCCGGGGCGGCGGCCGGCCCATACCTGATCTACGTTGTAAAGGCGCTCGCGCGGCACGGCGCGCCCGCTGGCGGATCCCCGGCCACTTGCGTTCCGCCCGGCCGTCGGGTTGGCTGGCGGGACGCGGCAGGCCCGTGCGACCGGAGGGAAGATCACAGAGCCGAGCCGCGGGAATATCGTCCGGTTCGGGGAAGATATACGGGACAGGGTCCCCCAAGCTGGAGGTGTCGGAGATGGCAACCAGGGATACCGGCGGTCAGAAGCAGGCCAGCCGGCGGGAACGGGAAGTCGAGGAGACCCAGACGCAGGAGGCGTCGGACGTCAAGGAGCGCCACGAGAAGCTCAGCGAGGACGTCGACGCGATCCTGGACGAGATCGACGAGGTGCTGGAGGAGAACGCCGAGGAGTTCGTCCGTTCCTACGTGCAGAAGGGCGGACAGTAGGGCGAGGGACGCACGGCCGCGACGCCCGCGGAACCGGGGATGCGCGGGTGTGCGGGCCGCGCGGTGACCGGCCGGTACGGCCGGCCGTCCGCCGGTCCGATCGCTCGCATCGCCCCGGACGGCGCCCGCCACGGCGCCGTACCGCCGCGCGGCCGACCGGCACGCCAACGGCGGCCCGAGTTCGCCGGCCACCGATCGGAACGGAGCACGCCTCGCGACGGCCACGGCGGGGCATCCGGCGCCCGTTGCGACGTCGCGACCGAGACCGGCCGCGGCGGTAGCCGTACCGCCGTCGACGACGACGTCAGCGGGGCGGGGCTTCGCCGAGCGCGTTCGCCAGGCGCGTGGCGGCGGACCCGCCCCGGAGGACGGCTTCCGGGCCGACCCGCCGCCGAGCCCGGGAACCGTCCCCGTCCGCCGCGTCCCGACGACGCGGCCGCGCACGTCCGCGTGCGCACCCGTGCGCCGCTCGGCGCACCCACCGCGAGCCCCGCCGCGCGGCGCCGCCGGGGTCCCGCACCGCCGGCCCGCCTCGTGCGCCCGGGCCGCGCCTGACGCGTCGCCGCCGCGCCGCCCGCCACGGGCCGGGTCGCACGCGCGACGCCGATCCGGTGCCGCCACCACCGCCGAATTCCCGGCGACGGTCACGGCGGCCACATAAACGCGACATTTCACCACGCAATCCCTCTTGACTCGCCCGGCGGAATGCCCGTCCGGCGACCCGGAAAAGCCACGCGAGTTGCCCATGGGGCCAAACTTCGCCCTGAGCTGATCGGGGCGAGTGCGAGCCGCGCCGGAACATGAGTAGGGTCGGGCGTAGCACTTGGATCGTTTGGAGGGAGTCGCGTGGCACCACAACAGGGCTGGATGAGTCCGATGATGCTCGACACGGGCAGCCCGTCGTTCACGGAGTTCCTCAGCTCCTACGCCCCCCACCTCCTGCCCTGGCGCCGTGGGCTGCCGGCCGAACCGGTCGGGGAGCAGATCCCGCACGCGACGACGATCGTCGCCGCGACCTTCGCCGGCGGTGTGGTGATGGCCGGCGACCGGCGGGCGACCTCCGGCAACATGATCTCCCAGCGGGACATCGAGAAGGTGTTCCGCACCGACGAATATTCCTGTGTGGGCATCGCGGGCACCGCGAGCATCGGGATCGAGCTGGCCCGGTTGTACTGCGTTGAGCTGGAGCACTACGAGAAGCGCGAAGGCCGCGTGCTCTCCGCCGAGGGCAAGGCGAACCGGCTCGCCACGATGATCCGCGGCAACCTTCCCATGGCGATGCAGGGCCTGGTGGTCGTGCCGATGTTCGTCGCCTACGACCCGGACCGCGGTGAGGGCCGCATCTTCACCTACGACGTCGGCGGCGGGCCGTACGAGCAGAAGAACTACGCGGCGATCGGCTCCGGCTCGATCTTCGCCCGGGGCGCGCTGAAGAAGCTCTACCGGGAGAACGCCTCGGCCGATGACACCGTGCTCGTCTGCCTCCAGGCGCTCTACGACGCGGCCGACGACGACGCGGCCACCGGCGGGCCGGACGTGAACCGGCAGATCTACCCGGTCGTCGCCGTGATCGACGAGGAGGGCTTCCGGCGGCTGTCCGACGAGGAGGTCGAGGCGCACGTGCGGACGCTGCTGGAAGGCCGCAGCCAGTCCCCCGACGGACCCCACGCCCCGCTGCGATAGGACCCCACCCACGAGGTCGGCCACAACATGTCGAGAGGAACACCGGTGTCCATCCCGTTTGGATATGTTCCCGCCGAGCAGCAGATGCGGGACAAGGCGGACTACGCGCGCAAGGGCATCGCGCGGGGCCGCAGCTCTGTCGTGCTCCAGTACGACAACGGGATCCTGCTCGTCGCGCACAACGCGTCGCGGGCGCTGCACAAGATCAGCGAAATCTACGACCGCATCGGGTTCGCGGCCGTCGGCCGGTACAACGAGTTCGAGGCGCTGCGGCTCGCCGGCATCCGCTACGCCGACATCAACGGCTACAGCTACGACCGGGCCGACGTGACCGGCCGCGGGCTGGCGAACTTCTACGCCCAGCAGCTCGGCATGATCTTCACCGACTCGATCAAGCCGTTCGAGGTGGAGATCGTGGTCGCCGAGGTGGGGGACACCCCCGAGGAGGACCAGATCTACCGGCTCACCTTCGACGGGTCGGTCCAGGACGAGCACGGCGCGATCGCGATGGGCGGCCAGGCCGACGCGGTCGCCGCGCGGCTGAAGGACCACTACCGCGAGGGCATGACGCTGGAGGAGGCGCTGCAGGCCGCGCTCGCCGCGCTCACCGAGCCGGGCAACGAGCCGCCGCCGACCGACCAGCTCGAGGTGGCGATCCTCGACCGCACCCGCCCGCTGCAGCGCAAGTTCCTGCGGCTCACCGGCCGCCGGCTGGAGCGGTTGATCGAGGCGGGCCGGCAGCGCGCCGCCGAGTCCTCCGGGGCGGCCGGCGGCGAGGCGCCCAAGGGCGGCCCGGAGGCCCAGGCCACGCCGCCCGCGCAGCCGCAGACGCCACCCGCCACGCCCCCCGAGGCGCCCCCCACCGCACCCGAGGGTGAGATCGATACCGGTTCGGGGGAGTAGACCCCTCACTTCGCGGGCACGCCGTACCCAGGTTCCGAACTACCGGATCTTCCGCGCCTTGGGCGTGGGGAGAATAGTGTGAGGTAATGGATCGTCGCATCTTCGGCCTGGAGAACGAGTACGGCGTCACGTGCGTGTTCCGGGGGCAGCGCCGGCTGTCCCCGGACGAGGTGGCCCGCTACCTGTTCCGCAGGGTCGTGTCCTGGGGCCGGTCGAGCAACGTTTTCCTGCGCAACGGCGCCCGTCTCTACCTCGACGTGGGCAGCCACCCCGAGTACGCCACACCCGAGTGTGACAACGTCGTGGAGCTGGTCACGCACGACAAGGCGGGCGAACGCATCCTGGAGGGCCTGCTCGTCGACGCCGAGAAGCGGCTGCGCGAGGAGGGCATCGCCGGGGACATCTACCTGTTCAAGAACAACACCGACTCGGCCGGGAACTCGTACGGCTGCCACGAGAACTACCTCGTCGGGCGGCACGGCGAGTTCGGCCGGCTCGCCGACGTGCTCATCCCGTTCCTGGTCACCCGGCAGATCATCTGCGGGGCCGGAAAGGTGCTGCAGACGCCGCGCGGCGCGGTCTACTGCGTCTCGCAGCGGGCCGAGCACATCTGGGAGGGCGTCTCGTCGGCGACCACCCGGTCCCGGCCGATCATCAACACGCGGGACGAGCCGCACGCCGACGCCGAGCGGTTCCGGCGGCTCCACGTGATCGTCGGCGACTCGAACATGAGCGAGACCACCACGCTGCTCAAGGTCGGATCCACCGACCTGGTGCTGCGCATGGTGGAGGCCGGCGTGGTGATGCGCGATCTCAGCCTGGAGAACCCGATCCGGGCGATCCGCGAGGTCTCCCACGACATGACCGGCCGGCGCCGGGTCCGGCTCGCCAACGGGCGCGAGGCGTCCTCGCTCGAGATCCAGCAGGAGTACCTGGGCAAGGCGAAGGACTTCGTGGACCGGCGCGGCGCGGACCCGATCACCCAGCGCGTGCTCGACCTGTGGGAGCGCACGCTGCGCGCGGTGGAGACCGGGGACCTCGACCTCGTCGCCCGCGAGATCGACTGGGTCACCAAGTACCAGATGATCGAGCGGTACCGGCGCAAGTACGACCTGCCGCTCTCCTCGCCGCGGGTGGCCCAGCTCGACCTCGCCTACCACGACGTGCACCGCAAGCGCGGGCTGTTCTACCTGCTGCAGAAGCGCGGCGCGGTGGAGCGCGTGTGCTCCGACATCAAGATCTTCGAGGCGAAGTCGGTGCCCCCGCAGACCACCCGGGCGCGGCTGCGCGGCGAGTTCATCCGCCGGGCCCAGGAGAAGCGGCGCGACTTCACCGTCGACTGGGTCCACCTGAAGCTGAACGACCAGGCGCAGCGCACCGTGCTGTGCAAGGACCCGTTCCGCAGCGTGGACGAGCGGGTGGAGAAGCTCATCGCCGGGATGTGACGGCATCCCGGCGGCGCGCTCCGGGCGGCCCCGCCGCCGGGCGGCGGTGACCACGCGGTCGCCGCACGGCCCGGCGGGCCGGGGCCGCCGCGGCGTTTCGCCCCGGGATGTCCCGCTCGGCCGTGACCCGCGGGCGTCGTACGGCCACCGCGCGCGGCCACGTCGGGTAGGGTGGCGGCCGGACCGCAACCGACAACGACGTTCTTCCGAGGAAAGCATCGATGCGCCGACTGGCCGTTCTCGCCGCCGCCGTTCCGCTGTTGTTCGCCGCCGCCTGCGGTGGCGGTCAGGGAGGCGGTGACGCGTCCACGCCCGCGGGCACGGCGTCGGCCTCCTCCGCCGCCTCCGGCCCGCCGGCCTCCGTCGACGACCTGAAGGTCAGCGGCAAGACCGGCGAGAAGCCGAAGGTGACCTTCCCGACGGGAATGATGCCGCCGACGACGTCCGCGGCGAAGACGGTGACCAAGGGCGACGGCGAGGCCGTGCGGGCCGGGGACAACGTCATCGTCAACCTCACCGCCTACGCCTGGGACGGGCAGTCGAACGCGATGGTCGGCTCGACCTACGACGAGGGCTCGCCCCAGGTGCTCAAGGTGGGCGACGGCCTGCCCAAAGTGATCGACACCGCGTTCCAGCAGGCGAAGGTCGGCGACCGGTTCTTCGCGGTGGTGGCCGTCGACAGCCTCAGCAAGGAGCAGCTCGAGCAGGCCAAGGCCCAGGGCACCGACAAGATGGCGAGCCTGTACGTCATCGACGTGGTGGCCCGCGCCACGAAGAAGGCGGCCTCCGGCAAGGAGGTCAAGGCCGGGGTGAAGGGCATCACCCTGGAGAATCCCGGCGGCGACGCCGCGCCGAAGCTGTCCACCAAGACCGGCGAGAAGGCCCCGACCGAGCTCGTCGCCAAGACCGTGATCGAGGGCACCGGCCCGAAGGTGAAGTCCGGCCAGGGCGTGCTCGTGCACTACGTCGGCAAGATCTGGGGCACCGACAAGGAGTTCGACAGCAGCTGGAACCGGGGCGCCCCGGTGATGTTCCAGATCGGCACCGGCAAGGTCATCAAGGGCTGGGACCAGGGCCTGGTCGGCGTCCCGGTCGGCAGCCGCGTACTGCTGGTGATCCCGCCCAAGCTCGGCTACGGCGAGCAGGGCCAGGGCGACGTGATCAAGGGCACCGACACCCTCGTGTTCGTCGTGGACGTGCTGGGAGCCTACTGATCGACGGGCCATCACCGCGGACGATCTGGGCGTCCACGGCGTACTGCGGGACCCGGTGCGCCGGATGCTCTACGAGTACGTGGTCGCGCAGGGGCGCGAGGTGAGCCGGGGCGAGGCCGCCGAGGCGGTCGGCGTCCAGCGCACCCTCGCCGCGTTCCACCTCGACCGGCTCGTGGAGGCGGGCCTGCTCGAGGTGGGTCGCGCGGGCTCACCGGCCGCACCGGGCCGGGCAGCGGCCGCCCGGCGAAGGTCTACCGCCGGGCCGCCGCCGAGCACCAGGTGCGCGTGCCGCCCCGGGACCACCGGACGCCGGCGCTGCTGCTCGCCGACGTGGTCGCGGCGCTGGAGACGGACCGGCGGGCCGAGGACGCGGCCCGCCGGGCGGTCGGGACGATCGGCGAGGCGGAGCCGCGGGACGCCGACCTGGCCGCGGTGCTCGCCGCCCGCGGCTACCAGCCGTACACCGACGAGCGGGGCGCGCTGCGGCTGCGCAACCGCCCCTTCCACCTCCCCGCCGAGCGGCAGCCGACCCTGGTGTGTGCTCGATGAACCTCGCGCTGTGCGAGGGCCTGCTCAAGGGCCTCGGCCGGGACGGCACGGTGGCGGCCGTGCTCGACCCCCGGCCGGGGGAGTGCTGCGTGGCGTTCCGGTCCCCGCCGGAGCAGGGGCCCGTTTCTAAGAACAAAACTCAATGACATAGAGCCGGGTCGTGGTCGGCTGGGACCATGCACCTGGCACAGCTCAACGTGGCACGGATGGTCGCGCCCCTCGACTTCCCGGTGCCGGCCGACTTCGTCGCCGCTCTCGAGCGCGTCAACCGGCTCGCCGAGTCCTGGCCGGGCTTCGTGTGGCGGCTCAAGGGCAGCGGGCCGACCGGCACCACGCCAGGACGCCGAGGATGAGCGGGTGCTCATCGATTTGTCGGTGTGGGAGTGGCGCGAGGCGCTGTGGAGCTACACCTACCGCAGCGAGCACCTGAGGTTCATGCAGCGGCGGCGCGAGTGGTTCGAGCCGCTGCGGCACCCGCACCTGGTGATGTGGTGGATCCCGGAGGGGACGATCCCCACGGTGCCGGAGGCGATGGACCGGCTGCGCAGGCTCCGCGAGGAGGGGCCGGGCCCCGAGGCGTTCACCTTCCGGCGAGCCGACGGGGGAGCGGCGCCTGGCACGCATCTGACCCGGCCGCGGCGCCGTCCCGGTACGGTGGCCGGGACGGACCGACCCGGCGGCCGCGGCGCGGGGTCGCCGGAGGGAATCCCGGGCGGCCGCCGCGCGACCCGGCGGGCGCGCGAGCGAGGATGCCGCATGCGGGGCGCGACGCCCGGAGCCGGCGCGGGCGCCCGGTGGCCCGCCGCCGTTCCGGTACGGGGGGCCGGGGCGGCGCAGGGCCCGCCACCCCATCCGCACACGGGATCCGGGCGGCCCCGGCGCGGGCCGTGCCGAGAGCCGCGGGGCCGGGCCGTTCGCCCAGGAGCGCGCAGGCCCCGCCGGGTCAGCCCGTCGAAGCCGGCCGCTCCGGCAGCAGCGTGGCCACGTGGCGGCCCGCCGCGGCCGAGGCGAGGAAGCACGCCTCGTCCTGGTCGAGCCCGCGGCCCATCGACGACAGCCGCACCGGGCAGCGTTCCAGCAGCTCGCGCAGGCCGTCCACGGGAACCTCGACGAGCTCGTGCCGCTCGCCGAGCGGCTCGGCCTGCTTCGCCACCCGCTCGCCGAACTCGCCCGGCAGCCGCGGCACCACCACCTGGGCCCGGGCGAGCGCCACCCGGCCGTAGGCGGTGAGCGAGTGGTGCGACACGCCCAGGTGCCGCTCCCGCGCGTCGCCCTCGCTCACCCGCAGCGCGGCCACCGGCCGTCCGCCGAGCACCGCGGCCGCGTTGATCGCCTCCCCGGCGGCCACCCCGGAGAACCCCCACCTGGTGCCGGTGCCGAGGTTGCCCGGCCCCTGCGCCACGATCGCCACCTCGGCGCCGAGCACGTGCCGGGCGGCGAGCAGCCCGGTGTGCACGGTCACCGTCTCCACGTCGCCGCCGAACGCCTGCCCGGTCGTGACCACCCCGCACAGCCAGCCCGCCTCGCGCAGCCGGGCGCACGACATCGAGAACCAGGCCGGCAGCGCCCCGCCGTCGAGCATCACGTAGGCCACCCTGGTGCCGGGGCGCGAGCCGTACAGGCCGGCGAGGATCGCCGGGACCGCCGAGTGCAGGTCGGCCACGACCACCGGCATGCCGCCCAGGTCGTCGGCCTCGCGGAGCGCCTCGTGGTACGGCGAGCCCTGCTCGTCCGCGCCGAGCACGGTGGCCTGCAGCGGCGTGTAGCGGGCCTTGACCAGATGGCCAGGTCCGGAGGGATCTTGCGGCAAACGGTCCGGAACGGCCACCACCATGGCGTACCCTCCCGTACCGAGCCCCAAGGCGAGCGCGGTGGTGTTGAGCAACACCGTGTCGCCCGGCTCGGGGCGTCCCACCAGCGCCGGGTAGGCGAGCGCGCGGCAGTGCTCGCGGTCCTCCCCGTCGCCGATGGCGACGTCCAGCTCCACCGCCCCCGTCCATTCACGCCGGACCGCCGTCACCACGCCCTTGCGCCATCTGATCATGCGGACAAGGGTAGCGGCGGCGCGCGCTCCCGGCAGGCGCGTTAGCGTCGCATGCGACCCGCACAGCCACGAAGGGAGGGCCCGAGTGTCGCGGCGGAAGACCGAGCGGCTGCTCAATCTCGTGATCTGCCTGCTCGCCACCAGGCGTCCGCTCACCGCCGAGCAGATCCGGCAGGCCGTGCCCGGGTACGACCGGGACAGCGACGAGGCCTTCCAGCGCATGTTCGAGCGGGACAAGAACGAGCTGCGCGAGCTCGGCATCCCGATCCGGGTGGAGCGCGACTGGGAGGGCGAGCTCGGCTACCGGATCGAGCGGCAGGCCTACGAGCTGCCCGAGATCAAGCTCGAGCCCGACGAGGCCGCGGTGCTCGGCCTCGCCGCCCAGGTGTGGCAGCGGGCCGCGCTCGCCGGCGCGGCGAGCGGGGCGCTGCTGAAGCTGCGGGCCGCCGGGGTGGAGACCGACGAGGCCTCGGCCCGGCCGTTCGAGCTGCGGGTGGACACCCCCGACCCGGCCTTCCCGGCGCTGTGGGAGGCGGTGCGGGACCGGCGCGTGGTGCGGTTCGACTACCGGGCCGCGGGCCGCGGGGAGGTGCTCACCCGGACCGTGGAGCCGTGGGGCGTGGTGAGCCGCCGCGGCCGCTGGTACCTGGTGGGCCACGACCGCGACCGCGGCGCGCCGCGGGTGTTCCGGCTCAGCCGCATCGCCGGCGAGGTGCGCCCGGTCGGCAGGCCCGGCCAGGTGACCGTGCCCGAGGACGTCGACATCCGGGCCATGGTCGACTACCAGGACAAGCGGCTCGCCACCCCGCGCACCGCCACCGTGCGGGTGCGCCAGGGCACCTGCCAGGGCCTGCGGCACCGCGCCACCGCGACCCGGCCCGGCGCGGACGGCTGGGACGAGCTCGAGGTCACCTTCCACGACCCCGACCGGCTCGGCGCGTGGATCGCGAGCCTCGGCGCGGACGTGCGCGTGCTCGACCCGCCCGACCTGCGGGACGCGGTGATCCGCCGACTGAAGGGAGCGTTGGCATGAGTTCCGCCGACCGGCTGCCGCGGCTGCTGGCGCTGGTGCCGTACCTGATGTCCCACCAGGGGGCCGAGGTGGGCGAGGTGGCGAAGCTGTTCGGCGTCACCGAGAAGCAGCTCATCGACGACCTGCAGCTGGTGTGGATGTGCGGGCTGCCCGGCCACACCCCCGGCGACCTCATCGACGTCTCCTGGGACGGCGGCGAGATCCTCATCGACAACGCCGACACCATCGCCCGGCCGCTGCGCCTGGCGGTGGACGAGGCGAGCGCGCTCATCGTCGCGCTGCGCATGCTCGCCGACCTGCCCGGGTTCGACAACCGGGACGCGCTCGCCCGGGTGATCGCCAAGCTGGAGCAGGCCGCCGCCGAGGGCGCCGGGGCGGTGAGCAACCAGGTCGCGGTCGAGGTCGACGCGGTCCCCGACGCGCTCGCCACCGTGCAGGACGCGCTGCGCCGCGGCAGGCGGCTGTCGCTGCGCTACTACGTGCCGGGCCGCGACGAGATCACCCCGCGCGAGGTGGACCCGATACGGGTGGTGATGGCCGACGGCCGCGCCTACCTGGAGGGCTGGTGCTACCGGGCCGAGGGCATGCGGCTGTTCCGGCTCGACCGCATCCTCGGCGTCGAGGTGCTGGAGGTGCCGGCGAACCCGCCGGAGGAGGCCGAGCCGATGGACCTGGCCGAGGGGGTGTTCCGGCCCTCGCCCACCGACGAGCTGGTCGAGCTGGAGGTGACCGCCGCGGGCCGGTGGGTGGCCGAGTACTACCCGTGCGAGCAGGTCACCGAGCTGGGCGAGGGCCGGCTGCGGGTCGCGCTGCGCGCCCGCGACCAGGACTGGGTGGTACGGCTCGCGCTGCGGCTCGGCGACACCGGCAAGGTGGTCGCCCCGGCCGCGCTCGCCCGGCGTGTCGCCGAGGAGGCGCGTGCCGCGCTCGCCCTCTACAGTGACGGGTCATGACAGTGGTTTTCGCTGCGGTCGGGCTGGTCGCCGCCGGGCTCGCGGTCCTCGCCGTGCTGTCGGTGCGGGTGTGGGCGGCCGCCCGCGAGCTGGGGCGCGAGGTGGAGCGCACGCGGCGGCTGCTCGCCGAACGGCGGGCGCGGGCCGCGGCGTCCGGCGCGGGCGGGAACGGCGTGCCGCCCGGCCGCGCCGCCGGTAACGGCGCGGATGAACGGCGCGGGAACTGAAGGGAGCGGAATGGACGGGAGGGGTGAGACCAGGCACCCCCAGCGCGTACGATCGATGTGGACACTGCACGTCGCTCGGCCGTAAGGATGTCGCCATGCCCAACCTGGGAGTCATGGAATGGATCCTCATCCTCCTGGTTTTGATCCTGCTGTTCGGATCCAAGAAGCTTCCGGACACCGCGCGGGCGCTCGGCCAGTCGCTGCGCCTGTTCAAGAAGGAGACCTCGAAGCTGAACGACGAGGACGACACCTCGTCGCGCCCTGAGCCCGCCAAGGCCGTCCAGACGCCGCCGCTGCCGCCCGCCCAGCCGATGAGCGACGAGGAGCGGGCCCGCGCGCTGGAGGAGGAGGCCGCCCGGCTGCGCGCCCGGGCCGCGGCGCAGAAGACCAAGGAGGAGTGAGCCCTCGGCTCGCCCGCCGCCCGACCGATCACTCGCCGCCGCACCCCGGGGAACTCGGATGACGCTGCTCAAACGCTCGTCCGCGTCGAAACGGCGCGATGACGAGGGGCGCATGCCGCTCATGGATCATCTCCGCGAGCTGCGCAACCGCCTGATCAAGGCGATCCTCAGCATCGTCGCGGGGACCGTGCTCGGCTTCGTGTTCTTCGAGCCGATCTGGAACTTCCTCAAGGCGCCCTACTGCCGGCTGCCGCAGTCGCAGCAGCTCAACCGGGAGTCGTGCACGCTCGTGGTGAACGGCGTGTTCGACGCGTTCCTCGTCAACCTCAAGGTCGCGCTGATCTTCGGGATCATCGTGTCCGCCCCGCTGTGGCTGTACCAGATCTGGGCGTTCGTCACGCCGGGGCTGTACCAGCACGAGCGGCGCTACACCCTGTCCTTCCTCGGCCTCGCCGTGCCGCTGTTCCTCGGCGGCGCGGTGCTCGCCTACTTCGTGATGGACAAGGGCCTGTCGCTGCTGCTCGGGTTCGCGCCGACGGGCGTCATCCCGCTGCTCAGCATGAGCGAGTACCTCAACTTCGCGCTCGCCATGCTGATCATCTTCGGGGTCTCGTTCGAGCTGCCGTTGCTGCTGGTGTTCCTCAACCTCATCGGGGTGCTGCGGTTCCGCACCGTGGCGAAGCACCAGCGCATGGTGATCTTCCTGATGTTCGTGTTCTCGGCGGTGGCGACGCCGAGCCAGGACCCGATCAGCATGCTCTCGCTCGCCCTGCCGATGGTCGGGCTGTTCCTGCTCGCCGAGGTGTTCATGTACTTCCACGACCGCAAGCGCGACGCGGAGGAGGCCGAGCGGCAGCGGGCGCTGGAGGAGGAGCTCGACGGGCCCGCGGCGAGCCGGGTGGACGACCTGGAGGGCAGCGCCCGGGAGTGACGCGCCCGCACCCGCCGCGGGCGCCGCGCCGCGGCCGGGTGACGGCGTGATCGCGTTCCGTCCGCCGGGACGGAGCGGAAGTGCCGGGTCGGTAGGCTTGGGCCCATGACCACGCCTGCCGAACGTTATGCCGCCTTCCGGAGGCAGCAGGCCGAGAACGGACCCGCGCTCACCGCGTTCCGCGCCCTGTACGACTTCGAGTTCGACGAGTTCCAGATCGACGCGTGCCGGGCGCTGGAGGCCGGGGACGGCGTTCTCGTCGCCGCGCCCACCGGATCGGGCAAGACGGTGGTGGGGGAGTTCGCCGTGCACCTCGCCCTGGAGCGGGGGCAGAAGTGCTTCTACACCACCCCGATCAAGGCGTTGTCCAACCAGAAGTACAACGACCTGCTCCGGCGGTACGGCACGGCGAAGGTCGGGCTGCTCACCGGCGACAACAGCGTGAACGGCGAGGCGCCGGTGGTGGTGATGACCACCGAGGTGCTGCGCAACATGCTGTACGCCGGGTCCCCCACGCTCAACGGCCTCGGCTACGTGGTGATGGACGAGGTCCACTACCTCGCCGACCGGTTCCGCGGCGCGGTGTGGGAGGAGGTCATCATCCACCTCCCCGAGTCGGTGCGGCTCGTCGCGCTGTCGGCGACGGTGAGCAACGCCGAGGAGTTCGGCGAGTGGCTGGGCGACGTGCGCGGCGACACCACGGTGATCGTGGACGAGCACCGGCCGGTGCCGCTGTGGCAGCACATGATGGTCGGCAACCGGCTGTACGACCTGTTCGTCGCCGAGGACACCGACCGCCCCCGGGTCAACCCCGAGCTCATCCGGTTCGCCCGCGAGGAGGTCCGGTACGGCCCGGGCCGGCGCGGCCGACGCGGCTACTCGCGCGGCGGCATGCGCGGCGGCCGCGGGTACACCCCGAGCCGCCCCGAGGTGATCCGGCGGCTCGACGCCGAGGGCCTGCTGCCCGCGATCACGTTCATCTTCTCCCGCAACGGCTGCGAGGATGCGGTGCGGCAGTGCGTGTTCGCCGGCATCCGGCTCACCGACGAGCGGGAGCGGGAGGAGATCCGCCGTATCGTCGACGAGCGCACCGCCCACCTGCCCGACGAGGACCTGTCCGTGCTCGGCTTCCTCGAATGGCGCGACAGCCTCGAGCGCGGGCTCGCCGCCCACCACGCCGGCATGCTCCCCACCTTCAAGGAGGTGGTGGAGGAGCTGTTCGCCAAGGGCCTGGTGAAGGCGGTGTTCGCCACCGAGACGCTCGCCCTCGGCATCAACATGCCGGCCCGCTCGGTGGTGATCGAGAAGCTCGACAAGTGGAACGGTGAGACCCACGTCGACCTCACCCCCGGCGAGTACACCCAGCTCACCGGCCGGGCCGGGCGGCGCGGCATCGACGTCGAGGGCCACGCGGTGGTGCTGTGGCAGCCGGGCATCGACCCGTTCGCGGTGGCCGGCCTGGCGAGCACGCGTACCTACCCGCTGCGGTCCAGCTTCCGCCCCTCGTACAACATGGCGGTGAACCTCGTCGGCCAGGTCGGCCGGGAGCGCGCCCGCAACCTGCTGGAGGCGTCGTTCGCCCAGTTCCAGGCCGACCGGGCGGTGGTCGGGCTCACCCGGCAGCTGCGCCGCTCGGAGGAGGCGCTCGCCGGGTACGCCGAGGCGATGACCTGCCATCTGGGCGACTTCGCCGAGTACGCGGCGCTGCGCCGCCGGCTGTCGGACCGGGAGGCCGAGCTCGCCCGGCAGCGCGGGGCGGCCCGCCGCGCCCAGGCGGTGCGGTCGCTGGAGGCGCTGCGGCCCGGCGACGTGATCCGGGTGCCGGGCGGGCGGCGCAGCGGGCTCGCGGTCGTGCTCGACCCGGGCCTCAGCAGCCGCGGGAACGGTCCCTCGCCGCTCGTGCTCACCGCGGGCAGGCAGGTGAAGCGGCTGTCCACGGCCGACTTCCCGGTCCCGGTGGAGCCGGTGGAGCACCTGCGCATCCCGCGGAACTTCAACTCCCGCAACCCCAAGGACCGGGCTGACCTGGTCGCCACCATGCACAACAAGCTCGGCGGCCGGGACCTCGGGCCGCCGCCCCGGGTGCGCGACCACGCCGTGGAGGACGAGGAGATCGCCCGGCTGCGGCGGGAGATCCGGCGGCACCCCTGCCACGGCTGCGACGAGCGGGAGGACCACGCCCGGTGGGCCGAGCGCTACCACCGCCTGCTGCGCGAGACCGAGGCGCTGCGGCGGCGGGTGGAGAGCCGGTCGCACGTGATCGCCCGCACCTTCGACCGGGTGTGCGCGGTGCTCACCGTGCTCGGCTACCTCGAGGGCGAGCCGAACGCGGAGCGCGTCACCGTGCACGGCCGCCGCCTCGCCAAGCTCTACACCGAACTCGACCTGCTCACCGCCGAGTGCCTGCGGCAGGGCCTGTGGGAGGACCTCGATTACGCGGAGCTCGCCGCCTGCGTCTCCTGCCTGGTGTACGAGTCCCGGCAGGACGACCCGGGCACCCCCAGGCTGCCGACCGGCGCGGCCACCCGCACCATGACCGAGATGGTGCGGCTGTGGGGCGAGCTGGAGGCGGTGGAGAAGGAGCACGGCCTGTCGTTCCTGCGCGAGCCCGACTTCGGGTTCGCCTGGGTGGCCTGGCGGTGGGCGAAGGGCCACAGCCTGGACGCCGTGCTGCTCGACGCGGACCTCGCCGCGGGCGACTTCGTCCGCCAGGTCAAGCAGCTCGTCGACCTGCTCGACCAGATCCGCGAGGCCGCGCCGCAGAACTCGAACGTGCGCGTCACCGCGAACCAGGCGATCGAGGCGATGCACCGCGGCGTGGTCGCCTACTCGTCGCTCGCCTGATGCCGGCCCGGCCCCGCGTCAGCGGGCGAGCGCGGCGAGCAGCCGGTTGAGCGGGCCGTCGAGGCCGTACCGGTCGGCGAGGGCGACGAGCCGCTCGGGGTCGCGCGGCTTGCGCGGCCGGGCCACGTCGACGTCCGGCAGCGGCACGTCGCGGGCGACGTTGACCACGGCCGGGGCGACGTCGAGGTAGTCGCGGGCGGCCGCGAGCCGGGCGCGGCTGCCCGCGGGGAAGCCCTCGCCGGCGCCCGCGTCCAGCGCCTCGAGCACGCCGCGGAGCGAGCCGAACCGGGTGATGAGCGCGGCCGCGGTCTTCTCGCCCACGCCGGGCACGCCGGGCAGGCCGTCGCTGGGGTCGCCGCGCAGCACCGCGAAGTCGGCGTAGCCGCGGCCGGGGATGCCGAACTTCGCGGTGATGTAGGCCTCGTCGACCACCTGGAGGTTACGGATCCCCCTTACTGTGTAAAGGACGCGGCATGGCCGCGCGTCGTCGACGAGCTGGAACAGGTCGCGGTCCCCGGTGACCACGTCGACGGGGCCGGTGGCCCGCGCCGCGTAGGTCCCGATCACGTCGTCGGCCTCGTAGCCGGGCACCCCGACCCGGGCGATGCCGACCGCGTCGAGGACCTCCTCGATCACCGGGAGCTGCGCCTCGAGCGCCTCGGGCACCTGCTCCCGGCCGCCGTCGCCGAGCCGGTGCGCCTTGTAGGAGGGGATCGCCGCCACCCGGAACGCGGGCCGCCAGTCGGCGTCCATGCACGCCACCAGCTCGTCCGGCGCGTGCGCCCGCACCAGGGTCGCGGTCATGTCGATGAGCCCGCGCACCGCGTTCACCGGTGTGCCGTCCGGCGCGGTGAGCGACTCGGGCACCCCGTAGAAGGCGCGGAAGTACAGCGACGGCGTGTCGAGAAGCATCAGCCCGGCCATGCCGCCCATCCTCGCATCCGCGCCGGCCGGTCGCACCCTGCGGCGGCTAGGCGAGGCTGAGCGGCAGCCGTACGGCGAGCAGGCAGGCGTCGTCGGCGGGGTTGGTGCCGCCGACCGCGTCGATCACCCGGTCGAGGCCGGCGGCGAGGTCGCCGCCGGTGAGCGCGGTGGCGGCGAGCCGGGTGCGCGTGAGGCCCTCGTCGATGTCGCGGCCGTGGCGCTCGACCAGGCCGTCGGTGTAGAGCAGCAGCGTGTCGCCGCGGCGCAGCCGTACCCGGGCGACCTCGTAGCCGGAGGCGGCGTCGGCGCCGAGCAGCACGCCCTCGGGCGCGTCGAGGAGCCGGGCCTCGCCGCCGCCGGCGAGGATCGGCGGCAGGTGCCCGGCCTGGGCCCAGGTGAACTCCTGGGCCACCGGGTCGAGGTACCCGGCGAGGGCGGTGGCGGTGGTGTCGTCGTGGGAGTGCCAGATCCGCTCGTTGAGCCAGGCGAGGATCTGGGCGGGGGAGGCGTCGGTGAAGGCGAACGCGTCGACGGCGTAGCGGATCCGCGCCATCGGGGCGATCACGTCGCGGCCGTGCCCGGAGACGTCCCCGATCGCGATCAGCACCCGGCCGCGGGAGGCGCGGCAGGCGAGGTACCAGTCGCCGCCGAGCCCGGTGGCGCGCTCGGCGGGCAGGTAGCGCACCGCGGCCCGCACGCCGGGCAGGTCGATCACCGGCCCCTGCCGGGGCAGGATCGCGTCGCTGAGGGCGTCGGCGAGCAGGCGCTCCTCGGCGCGGCGGGTGATGTCCTGGACCACCCCGTTGACGATCCGGGCGGTGCCGTCCGGGCCGGTCACCGGGTCGAGCACGGCGCGCAGCACGCGGAGCCCGCGGGCGGTGCGCACCCGGAACCGCGCCTGGGCGCGGGCCCCCGCCAGCACCTGGCGCAGCGCCCGGTCGAAGTCCGGGCGGTCGGCGGGCACGACGTGGCCGGCGAGCGCGTCGAGCCCGATCGGCCCCTCGCCCGGCGCCCGATCGAAGATCACGTACACGTGCTCGGACCACGCGGCGTCCCCGGTGCCGAGTTCCCAGGTGCACCAGCCCATCTCGCCGAGCCGCTGCACGTGGGCGAGCTGCGCCGCGTGCGGCGGCGGCGCCATCGGCAGCGGGGCGTGCGCGTACGGCCCGCCGAGGTGGGCGCGCGCCTCCCGGACCAGCGCGGTGGGCAGGGCGGGCCCGGCCCGGTGCGGGGAGTCGTCCGGCGGGGGGTGCGCGCCCTCGCCGCCGGGCGGGGCCTCGGGACGCCCGTCGCCGTCCGCGGCGAGGTCCGCGGGCAGGGCGTCGGTGAGATCCGCGAGGTCCGCGAGGCTGAGGGGGTCGAGGTCCGGCGGGGACGCCGGCGGCCGCCCCGGCGCCGGATCAGGCTCGCAGGGGGCGGTGGTGGTGGAGGGGTGAAGGCCCTCGGCGCCGACCATGGGGCTCGCTCTCAACGTACGGCCAAGAAGGCGATAAACGAACGTCAAGTGATCGGTTAACAGCGGAGTGTAGCCGGTCGCGGGTGGGTCGCGAGGCCGTTTCGGGATATCCGGGCGAGCGGCGGGCGGGTGTCGGTAACGGCCGCCGGGTGGTCTAGATTGGCCCTGTGACGACGGAGTCGATGGAGCTGTATCCCGTTGCCCGGCTGGCCGCCGTCGCCGAGGCCACCGCGCGCAACGGCCTGGACGCGCTGCTGCTCACCCCCGGGCCCGACCTGCGCTACGTGACCGGCTACGACGCCACCCAGCTGGAGCGCCTGACCTGCCTGGTGGTGCCCGCGGAGGGCGATCCGTTCCTCGTGGTGCCCCGGCTCGAGCTGCCCGCCGCCGAGCAGTCCCCGGCCTCCCGGCTCGGCATCGAGTTCGTGGCCTGGGACGAGACCGACGACCCCTACGCGCTCGTCGCCGCCCGGCTCGGCGACGTCGAGCGGGTCGGGCTCGCCGACCGGATGTGGGCGATGCAGGCGCTGCGGCTGCGCGACGCCATGCCGCGGGCCCGGCAGGAGCTCGCCGGGACGGTGCTGCGCGAGCTGCGCATGCGCAAGAGCCCGGCCGAGGTGGCGGCGCTGCGCGAGGCGGGCGCGGCGATCGACGCGGTGCACGCGCTCGTGCCGGACTTCCTCAAGCCGGGCCGTACCGAGCGGGAGGTGGCCCGGGACATCGCCGCGGCGATCGTCGAGGCCGGGCACGTCGCCGCCGAGTTCGTGATCGTCGGCTCCGGGCCGAACGGCGCAAGCCCGCACCACGAGGTGTCCGACCGGGTGATCCAGCCCGGGGAGCCGGTGGTGGTCGACATCGGCGGGCCGATGCCGAGCGGCTACTGCTCCGACTCCACCCGCACCTACGTGGTCGGCGACCCGCCGGAGGACTTCGTCGCCTACTACAAGGTGCTGCAGGCCGCGCAGGAGGCCGCGTGCGACGCGGTGCGGCCCGGGGTGCCGTGCGAGGAGATCGACGCGGTCGCCCGCCGGGTGATCGAGGAGGCCGGGTACGGCGAGTACTTCATCCACCGCACCGGCCACGGCATCGGCCTGGAGGTGCACGAGGAGCCGTACATCGTCGCGGGCAACACCGAGCCGCTCGCGCCGGGCATGGCGTTCTCCGTGGAGCCCGGCATCTACCTGCCCGGCCGGCACGGGGCCCGCATCGAGGACATCGTGGTCTGCACCGAGACCGGCGGCGAGCGGGTCAACAACCGGCCCCGCGACCTCATCGTGGTGTGACGATCGCGGCCTGACCGGACGGTGAACCGGCCGGGCGCGCCGTCCCGCATCCGGCCGGCCGGGTCAGGCCCAGCGCAGGCCCAGGCCCGGCCCCCGGTGGGCGCGCAGCTCGCCGCCGGCGATCTCCACCGGGTACGGCTCGGCGAGCAACCCGAGCGCGGCGAACGACGCGTCCTCCACCTCCTCGACCATGCAGGGGAGGGGGAGGGCGCAGGCGAGCTGGCCGGAGATCTCGGGCAGCAGGTGCGGGTGGACCGGGACGTCGTAGGCGCGGGCGAGCTCGGCGATGCGCAGGAACGGGGTGATGCCGCCGACCCGCACCACGTTCGGCTGCACCACGTCGCACGCGCCCGCGGCGAGCAGGTCGCGGAAGCCGTACCCGGTGTGGACGTTCTCGCCGACCGCGATCGGCACGTCCACGCTGCGGCGCAGCTCGACGTGGGCCGCGACGTCGTCGGCCGGGAGCGGCTCCTCCACCCAGTGCAGGCCGTACGGGGCGAGCGCCTCGATCGCGCGGCGGGCTCGCAGCAGGTCCCAGCGCTGGTTGGCGTCGACCATGAGGGCGACGTCCGGGCCGATCACCTCGCGGACCGCCGCCACCCGTTCGACGTCCTCACGCAGGTCGGGCAGGCCCACCTTGATCTTCACGGCGGGGTATCCGGCGGCCTTCCACCGCCGCGCCTGGGCGACGAGCTCCTCCAGGGTGTAGTGGCGGTTGACGCCGCTGCCGTACACCGGGACCGCGGCGCGGCGGCGGCCGAGCACGTCGGCGAGGCTGCGCTCGCCGCAGTGCAGGTCCCACAGCGCGAGGTCCACCCCGGCGAGCGCGATCGTGGTCACGCCGCCGGCGCCCGCCTCGCGCAGGTGCGCCCACAGCCGGTCCCACACCACCTGGGGGTGCGGCTCGGGCCGAGCAGCGCGTCGCGGACGTCGGTCTCCAGCAGGGCGCGCACCGCCGCGGCCCCGACCCGCGGGGTCCAGCAGAACCCGGTGCCGGTGCGGCCGTCGTCGAGCACCACCTCGACGACGAGCACGTGGTTCACCGGCACGTCCGGGCCCCAGGGGCGGGGCAGCGGGACGGTGCGCGGGGTGACCCGGAGCTCGGTGATCATGACTCAAGGAGGCCGCGGCCGTGCTCGATCAGCGCCTCCAGCTCGGCGACGTCCTCCGGGGAGGGGTCGGCGAGCGGGGGCCGGACCGGCCCGGCGTCGATCCCGGTGAGCCGGACCCCGGCCTTGACCAGGGAGACCGCGTGGCCGGGCACGCGGGCGCGCAGCCGTACCAGCGGCTCGTAGAAGCCGGTGAGCAGCCGCTCGCGCAGCTCGGGCGGACCGGAGTGGTAGGCGACGGCGATCTCCGGCACGAACGCGAACGCGGCCGACGAGTACAGCTCCACCCCGATGCCGCGGTAGGCGTCCATGGTGAGCTCGGCGGTGGGCAGGCCGTTGCAGAACGTGAAGTCGTCGCCGATCTCGCGGCGGACGGCGAGCACGGTGCGGCGGATGCGGTCGATGTCGCCGACGCCGTCCTTCAGCCCGATCACGCCCGGGACGCGGGCGAGCTCGACCACCTGCTCGGGGGTGAGCACGAGGCCGCCGCGCTGGTAGAGGATGACCGGCAGGCCCGCCGCGGCGATGCCGCGCACGTAGGCCACCAGGCCCTCGTGCGGTCCGGCGGCGAGGTAGGGCGGCATGAGCAGCAGGCCGTCGGCGCCGGCCTCGCGGGCGGCCCGGGCCTGGTTGAGCGCCGCGCCGTACGGCCCGCCCGCGCCGGCGAACACCGGCGCGCGCCCGGCCACGGCCCGCACCGCGGTCCGCACCACGGCCGCGTGCTCGGCCTCGGACAGGGCGGAGAACTCGCCGGTGCCGCAGGCGGCGAACACCCCGCCCGGCCGGTGTTCCATGCCGCGCGCCACGTGCTCGGTGAGCGCGTCCAGCGACGGCGCGCCGTCCGGGGCGAACGGCGTGACCGGGAAGAACAGGACTCCGGCGAGGGGCATCACATCTCCTCAGATCGCCAGTTCGGTGCGCCAGCTGCGCTTCGCGGTCCAGCCGAGCAGGCGCTCGGCCTTCGCCGACGAGAACGCCGGGCGGGTGCCGGTGAGCACGGCGGCGTGGCCCGCCGTGGCGGGGACGACGCGGGGGAGCAGGTCGGCGAGCGGCTCGCGGGCGAGCGCGTCGGCCGCGCCGGCGAAGAACACCTCGCCGCTCGGCAGCCCGGGCAGCCGGTCGAGCAGGGCGGCGATCATCTCCGCGCAGTCCCGGGCGTCGATGTAGTTGAACAGCGAGACGCCCGCGATCTCGGGCCGGTCGAGCCGCTCGGCGATGGTGTGGCCGGACTGGGTGGGGGCGCCGTGCCACTCCTCGGGGGCGACGACGAAGCAGGGCCGCACCGCGGCGAACCGGGTGCCCGGGTGGGCGCGGGCGAACGCGGCCATGGTCTGCTCGGCGACGAGCTTGGACAGGCCGTAGGCGTGCCACGGCTCGGCCGGGTGCTCCTCGTCGATGGGCAGCCGCCGGGGCGTCCAGCCGGTCGGCGCGCCGTACCCGATCACGGTCGGGCTGCTGGCGATCACCACGCGCGGCACCCCGAGGGCGGAGGCGGCCTGGCAGGCGTTGAACGCGAGCTGGGTGTTGGTGCGGAAGGTGACCGCGTCGGTGCGGGCGAAGGGGGCGGCGATCGCGGCGAGGTGGACGAGCGAGTCGGGGCGGTACCGGGCCACCGCCGCGTAGGCCTCGCCGAGGTCGGTGAGGTCGGCGGGGAGGACCTCGGCGGCCTGCTCCGGCGTGCCCGGCGCGGGGTCGACGCCGATCACCTCGTGACCGGCCCGCGCGAGCGTGGTGACGACGCTGCGGCCGAGCCGCCCGGCGCTTCCGGTCACCAGGACGCGTGCCATCCGGCCTCCCGTCCCCTTGCCTTGGACTGCAACCGGTTGCACAAAGTATCAATGGCACCGAGTGGTGCGTCAAGCAGCGGTACGGCGGGCCCCGCCCGGCGATCGGGGGCGTCGGGGACAGCCATGGAAAACCACGGAGAATGATCCGGCGGGGACCGGCGGAACGGCCGACCGGCCCGGCGGGTGACACGACGGTATGCAACCGCTTGCACAATATGCTCGGATCGGAGGAGAAGGGGAGGGCGGACGTGGCGGTGACGATTCGCGACGTGGCCCGGGCCTCGGGGGTGCACGTCTCCACGGTGTCGCGCGCCTTCTCCGCGCCGCACCTGGTCAACGCCGAGACCCGCACGCGCGTGCTCGCCGTCGCCGAGGGGCTCGGCTACCGGCCCAACCGCGCCGCGCGGGCGCTGACCACCGGGCGCACCCACAACATCGGCCTGATCGTGGCCGACATCGCCAACCCGTTCTTCCCCCCGCTGATCAAGGCGGCGCAGGCCCAGGCGCGGGTCCACGACTACCACGTGTACGTCGCCGACACCGACGAGGACCCGCGGACCGAGGAGGAGCTCATCCGGACCCTGCGCAGGCAGGTCGACGGGGTGCTGCTGTGCAGCCCCCGGCTGTCGAACCGGGCGATCGAGCGGCTGCGCGAGGACGTGCCGTTCGTCGTGGTCAACCGCCGCATCCGCGGCATGCCCGCGGTGCTGATGGACGTCGGCGCCGGCGCGCGCCGCGCGCTCGAGCACCTCGCCGGGCTCGGCCACCGCCGGATCGCGCTCGTGCTCGGCCCGCGCGGCTCGTGGACCGGGCGGCGGATGCGCGCCGCGGCCGCCGCCGCGCGCGAGGTCGAGGTGGTGGTGGTTGGCCCCAACGCCCCCAACGAGCAGGGCGGGCTCGCCGCCGCCGAGCGGGTGCTCGCCTCGGGCGCCACCGCCGTGCTCGCCTACAACGACCTGGTCGCGCTCGGGCTGATCGAGGGGCTGTACGAGCGCGGGGTGCGGGTGCCGGAGGACATCAGCGTGGTCGGCGTGGACGACATCGGCGCCGCCCGGCTCAACCGCCCCAAGCTCACCACGATCGCCATGCCGACGGCCGCGGCCGGGCGGATCGCGGTCGACCTGCTGGTGCAGTCGGCCGCCGAGCGCGCCGCCCCCACGGTCGCGAGCCTCGACACCGAGCTGGTGATCCGCGAGTCGACCGGGCCCGTCGCCGGGCGCCGGGCGGCCGGCGCGCCCTGACGGCCCGGCGCGGAGGGCGGCGGCGCGGTCACAGCGCGACCCGCATGTAGAGCGGGCGGTGGTCGGACAGCCGGTCCGCCTCGGGGAGGTGGCAGGCCCGGATGCGGCCGCGCGCCGCGAACAGGTAGTCGAGCTTGGCCCGGATCCCGTCGCCGTGGTAGGTCCACCGCCCGGTGCGGGCCGGGCCGGCCTGGTCGCACTCGGCGTAGTCGCGGTAGGCGGGGGCGACCGCGTCGCCGCCCGGCCGGTGCGGGGCCGCGTCGGGCGGCGCCACGTTGAGGTCGCCGCCGAACACCACGTGGTGACCGGGCTTGGCGGCGAGCGCGAGCAGCCGCGCGATCTGCCGGGTCCGGTACGGCGCGCCCGGCCCGCGGTCGTCGTAGCGGGTGCCCGCGGACAGGTGCGCCCCGCAGGCGTGCACCCGCCGGGCGCGGATGGTGACGCACTGGGCCGCCCGCCGCACGTACCACGGCGGCGCGGGGAGCGGGTGCACGGTGAAGTCGACCGCGTGCTCGGGTTCGGCGACCGCGACCGCGATGCTCTGCGCGCCGCGCGAGCGGCCGCGGCGGTCCGGGCGGCACGGGTACGGGGCGCCGTCGGCCGAGGTGAGCGCCCACCACCGCATGCTCCACGCCCGGCCGGTGGCCCGCTCCAGCCGCAGCTCGACGGCGCGCGCGGCGCCGGTGCAGAACTCCTGCAGGAAGATCACCTCGGGCCGGATCGGCCCGGAGACGGCGCGCTCGGCGATGCGCCGGGCGAGCTCGTGCTCGTCGGCGCGGTACAGCCCGCAGACCGGGTTGGTCGCGGTGCACACGTTCCACGTCATCACCGACAGCTCGGCCCGGGCCGGGGCGGGCGGGGCCCACACCGTGAGGGCCGCCAGCGCCGCGGCCGCGCCGAGCAGCGCGCCTGCCGTACGGAAGCGCCGGGCGGGATAGGTTTCCACCAAGAACGACGCTAACAGAGCCGGGTACGCCGGTGAAGATCGTGACAGGCGGCGCGCCCTGCCGGCGGTTCGCCGCACGGCCGGGCCGCCGCGGGAAAGGGGAGCGGCACGCGGTGTCCTTTCGCAGGGCGTTCCACTCGGTGTCCCGTTCGGGGTTGTCCCGTTGGGCGTTCCACCCGGCGCCCCGCGCCGGAGCCGGGGAGCCGTCGCGGCGGGGCGTGTTCCCGGCCGCGTTCGTCGGCACGTCGCTGGAGTGGTACGCCGACCACGTGTTCGCGGTGGCCACGGCGCTGGTGTTCGGCGAGCTGTTCTTCCCGCGCTTCGACGCGGTCGCCACCGCCCTGGCGACCTTCGCCACCTTCGCCGCCGGGTTCCTCGCCCGCCCGCTCGGCGCGGCGCTGGTCGGCCGGTTCGGCGACCGGGCCGGGCGCAAACCCATGATCATCCTCACCCTGATGCTCACCGGCGGCTCCACCTTCCTCATCGGCGTGCTGCCCACCTACGGTGCGATCGGGGTGGCCGCGCCGGTGCTGCTCGTGCTGCTGCGCGTGGTGCAGGGCCTCGGCGTCTCCGGCGAGTGGGGCGGCGCGGTGCTCATCGCCACCGAGCACGCCCCGCCCGGCCGGCGCGCGCTGTGGGGGTCGTTCGCCCAGTTCGGCTGGCCGATCGGCGTGCTCACCTCCAACCTGGCGTTCCTCGCCGCCGCCCTGCTCCCCGAGGACGACTTCCTCGCCTACGGCTGGCGCGTGCCGTTCCTGCTCAGCGCCGTGCTGATCGTGCTCGGCTTCCGCGCCCGGCTGCGCCTGCCGGAGTCCCCCGAGTTCACCCGGCTGCGCCGTACCGGCGGGATCAGCCCCGCGCCGCTGCGCGAGCTGCTGCGCGGCCACCGGCGCACCCTCGTGCTCGGCGCGATCGCCGCCACGGCCCCGCCCGCGTTCGGCCACCTGGTCACCGTCTACCTGCTCGGCCACGGCACCCGGCAGGCCGGGTTCGAGCGGGGCACGCTGCTCGCGCTCATCCTGCTGTCCACACCGCTGTGGGCCGCGGCGATCCTCGGCGCCGCGCGCCTCGCCGACCGCATCGGGCCCCGTACCGTGTACCTGGCGGGCTCGGCGTGCGCGATGCTGTGGCCGGTCCCGATGGTCACGCTCATCGACACCGGCCGGCTCGGCCCGGCGATCGCCGCCTTCGGCGTGGCCGCGATCGTCCAGGGCGTGCCCGCGGGCGCGCTCGGCGCGCTGTTCGCCGGCATGTTCCCGGCCCGGGTGCGGTACGGCGGCATCTCGCTCGCCTACGCCGCCGGCGGCGTGATCGGCGGGGCGGTGACCCCGTTCGTCGGCTCGGCGCTCACCCTCGCCTCCGGCTCGGCCACCCCGGTCGCGGTGTACGTCGCCGGGCTCGCCGCCGCCTCGCTCGCGGCCGTGGTCGCCGTGCGCGCGGCGGCCGGCGAGGCGGGGCCCGGCCCGGGCGCGCCGCTGCCGGACGCGGGCGGGCCGCTGCGGGCGCTGCTCCGCCTCCGCGAACGCGGCCAAGCGTGACAAACCGGACGCTCTGCGCACTGTAGTACGCTGGCTGCAACCGGCCCGGCGGGCCGGCCGGGCCCTTTTGATCAGGCAAGAGGTGGCAGCGAGGTGGTTTCCTTCGTCGGCGCCGCCCCGCCGCCAGGCGCCTTGGACGAGGCCGCGGTCAAGGCGCTGCTGGACGTCTCCGGCGGGGGGCTGGCGGTGCTGGACGAGGCGGGCCGGTTCACCCTGCTCAACCCCGCGGCCGCGCGCATCCTGGACCGCCCGGCAGAGGAGCTGCTCGGGCGGAAGAGCCCCTTCGAGCTGTCCACGCCCCTCGACGGCGGCCACGTCTCCTGGCCCGCCCGCGACGGACGCACCCGTGAGCTCGAGTACCGCATCTCCCCGATCCCGGGCACCGGGTACGCGGTGTGGTTCAGCGACGTCACCGACGCGCTGGAGCAGCAGGAGCGGCTGACCGCGATCGTGCGGGCGGCCTCCAGCGTCGCCGACCTCTACTCGCTGCGGGCGACCCTCGACGCCGTCGCCCGCGAGGTGGTGATGACGCGGAACATCTCGGCCGTGCAGATCCTCGCCCTCGACGACCCCGAGGGCGAGCTGCGGGTGCTCGGCATGGCCGGGTTCGGCGACGCCCGGGACTTCACCGAGCGCCTCGCCGCCTGCCGGCGCCGGGGCGCCAAGGTGCGGTTCCTCGACGCCTACCGCACCCGCCGCCCGATCGTGGTGCCGCACCGCAAGCCGGCGATCATGGCCGACCCGCGCTGGGAGCCGCTGCACAAGATCATGGACTACCCGGACTGGGACTGCTTCGTGTCGATGCCGCTGCTGGTCCGGGGCCGCGCGGTCGGCGTGATGAACGCCTACTACCTGCCCGGCAAGGACCCCGGGCCCGGCTCGCTCGCCTTCCTGGAGGCGATGGCCGGGCACGCCGCCGTGGCGATCGACACCGCCGCGCTGCTGGCGGACATGCGCTCGCACGAGCGCCGCCGCCTCGCCCGGGACCTGCACGACTCGGTGGTGCAGCAGCTGTTCTCGATGCGGATGCAGGCCAAGGCGCTGCGCGCCCAGCTGGAGCGGCCCGACCCGGACCTGGCGAGCATCGGCCGCGGCGCCGAGGAGCTCGCCCGGCTCAGCCAGAGCGCGCTGGCGGACCTGCGCGGGCTCGTCTACGAGCTGCGCCCGCTCGACCTCGCCGAGCACGGCCTGATCGACGCGGTGCGGGCGCACGCCGAGAACCTGCGGGCGCGCACCGGCCTGGAGATCGACATCCAGGTGCCGGAGGGCCTGCGCATCGACGCCGGGATCGACGAGCAGGAGGACCTCTACCGCATCATCCAGGAGGCCTTGCACAACGTGGTGAAGCACGCCAACGCCACCGAGGTGGTGATCCGCTTCGACCCGCTGTCCGAGGTCGCCCCGGGCGGATGGGCCGCGGGGGGCGGACGCCGGGGTGGCCCGGGCGCGCGGAACAATGGTCTGGTGGTCGAGATCTCCGACAACGGCTGCGGCCGCGGCCGCCGCTCGGGCGGGGGCGACGCCGAGCCCGGCAGGCGCTCGCTCGGCCTGGTGTCGATGCGGGAGCGCGCGCAGCGCTGGGGCGGCCGCGTGGCGGCGGGGCCGCGTCCCACCGGCGGCTGGACGGTCGCCGTGACGCTCCCGCACCTGCGCACGTCGCTGCCGGGGCCGGAGGACGAGCTGGAGGCCGACCCCGCGGATCCGGCGGGGGAGGACGCGACGGTAAAGGAAGCGGAGAGCGCGCGTTGACCGGAAAAGACGGCCTGCCCGAGGTCATCCGGGTGATGATCGTCGACGATCACGCGATCGTGCGGCGCGGCCTGCAGGCGTACGTCGACACCGTGCCCACCCTCGAGGTGGTGGGCGAGGCGAGCGACGGCCAGCAGGCGCTCGCCCGGCTGCGGCAGTGGCAGACGATGGGCGAACCCCTGCCCGACGTGGTGCTGATGGACCTGCAGATGCCGCGCATGGGCGGGGTCGAGGCGACCGGCGCGATCGTCCAGTCCTACCCCGAGGTGAAGGTCGTGGTGCTCACCAGCTTCGGGGAGGCCGAGCGGGTGCACGCGGCCCTCGCGGCCGGGGCCGCCGGATACCTGCTCAAGGACGCCGACCCCGACGAGGTGGTCACCGCGATCCGGGCCGCCGCCGCGGGCGAGGTGCACCTGGACTCGGCGGTCGCCCGCCAGCTCACCCGGCGCATGGTCTCCCCGAACGTGGGCCTGTCCGCGCTCACCGCGCGGGAGCGGGAGATCCTCACCCTGGTCGCGCAGGGCTTCTCCAACCGGGAGATCGCCGCGCGCCTGGCGATCAGCGAGCGCACCGCGCGCACCCACGTGAGCAACGTGCTGAGCAAGCTCCAGCTGTCCTCCCGCACCCAGGCCGCCCTGCTCGCGATCAAGGAGGGCCTGATCCCGCCGCCGGGCTGATCGGGGGCGGCGGATCCGATCGGCTGCACCTGATCGGGTGCGACGGATGACGTAGCGGCGACCGGTACGGATGGTCGCCTCTTGGGTGACATCGGGACGATTCGGCCGGGCGGCCGGAGGCCTAGGGTGGTGCACCGGCGCGGCCATGGTCCTACGGCGTGGCCGCGCCTCCCGGGTCCCCCGGGTGTCTCGGGTGCCCGGGGGAGCCCCGGGACCACGGCCGCGGACCGCCGGCCCCGGGGCCGACGAGTTGCCGACGAGGAGCCGTCCTGGCGGAAGTGAGCGGATCGAGTTGAGTACGTTCGTCCTGGTGCACGGGGCCTGGCACGGCGGCTGGTGCTGGGATCGGGTCACCCCCCACCTGCGGGCCGCGGGCCACGAGGTGCACACGCCGACCCTGACCGGGCTGTCCGAGCGCGCCCACCTGCTGTCCCCGATGGTGGGGCTGGACACCCACATCGAGGACGTGGTGCGGGTGCTGGACACGCTCGGGCTGTCCGACGTGATCCTGGTCGGGCACAGCTACGCCGGCCAGGTGATCACCGGGGTCGCGGACCGCCGCCCCGACGCCGTCGCCAAGCGCGTCTACCTGGACGCCTTCGTCGGCGACGACGGCGACGCGGCGCGCGAGCTGCTGCCCGAGCAGGTGGCGCACCACTGGGCCGAGTCGGCCCGGGAGCGCGGCTTCGGCTGGCTGGTGCCGGTCCGCTCGCTGCAGGTGCTCGGCGTGACCGAGCAGGCCGACGTGGACTGGCTCGGCCCGCGGCTCACCCCCCACCCGTGGAAGACCTACACCGACCGGCTCCGCCTCACCGGCGCGGTCGACCGGGTGCCGGCCGCGTTCATCGAGTGCGTGAGCTGGATGCGGGTGTTCCAGCGGCACGCCGACCGGGCGCGCGAGCGCGGCTGGCCGGTGTACGAGCTGGAGACCGGGCACGAGGCGATGGTCACCGCCCCGGCCGAGCTCGCCCGGCTGCTGCTGAAGATCGCCGAGTCCTGACCGGCCGTACCGTCGACCGCCCTGCGATCACCGGGAGAGCACGTGGAGTTCCTCGTCCGGACCGTGAACAACCTTCCCCCCGACACGCCGCCCGAGCGCCGGGAGGAGCTGCGCCGCGCCGAGCGCGCCCGCGCCAAGGAGCTGCGCGAGGCGGGCATCCTCAAGCGGCTGTGGCGCGTGCCGGGCACGACCGGGACGGTGGGCCTGTACGAGGCGGCGGACGCGACCGAGCTGCACGAGGCGCTGGCGTCGCTGCCGATGTTCCCGTGGATGACGATCACGGTGGAGCCGCTGGCCACCCACCCGCAGGAGCGGGACGCCTAGCCGTACGGCCGGGCCGCCCCTCGCCCTAGGGCGCGATCGTGACCACGACCCGGGTGTCGCGATGGCCGCTTTCGTGGGGGCCCGCCATGGTGACCGCGTCACCGGCCCGGGTGCCCGCCGTCCGCCGGGGCGGTGCGGGTGCCCGCCGGGATCGGGCCCGCGCCGTGGTCGCCACGCTGTGCCGACGATGCCCGCCGGGCGGCGGCCGGCCGTTCTCGCCTCAGGTCGTGGTGGCAGGCACGGGCCGCCCGGTGGCGTGCGTGGCCGCGATCGGCCTGTTCGCGGCCGTTCGGGGCCCGCTCAGGCGAACGCCCCGCGCCGAGGCGCGCCCGACGGTCGTCGCGGTCACGGATGCCGGGCGTTCTCCGCGTGCCCGCGGCCGCGTTCGATCCGATCGGCCTCGCCGTCGCCGGCGTGGGCGCGCTCAGGGCGGGTTCGGCCGCTGGCCAGGCCTGCCGGACGGGGTTCGGGAAGCGGCGCCACCGGCTCACCTGCCGCGGATGGCAGATCCGGTGCCGCGGGGCGATGCCCGCGGTCCCGGCACGGCCGAGCGCACCGCCCGGTTCCACCAGGAGCGCGGCGGCCGTGCCGCCGATCGCGGCCCCGGGCCGCGTATGCCCGCCGTGGCCACCGGAACCCGCTCGCGCGCGGAACACCAGGCTCACCCGCCCGGCCCGCGCGTAACCGCCGGTCATGCCGGGCCGCGTCGGCCGGGTGTGCGCGACACCTGGCCGGAACGTGGAAGACGGCCGCGACCGGCCGGCACGAGGCGCCTCCACCCCGCACGGAAATCGGGCCGGCGAGGCGGCGAAACCGCACGCCCGGGTGCACGGAAGAGCCCGGATGCGCCCCGCTCGCGGGAAATGATGCGCATCCACGACGGTCTTCGTTATTGTTTTGTAATCATAGATTCGGGCGTGCCCGGTGCCGGGACCCGCCGATCGGCACGACCTTGGTCGGCGGGCGGCCCGGTGCCCGTCCGCGTGCCCGCCGCGCCCGGCGCGTGCGGCGGGGTGGCGCATCAACCGACCGGCGGAAGGTGGGTGAAAAAGCTCACTTTTGAGACGTTTGTCCGTTATTTCGGCCGGATTCTGGCAGGGTTGGACACCGTGTCGGAGTCCCCGCCGGGGCGTGCCGATGAGACCATTGGCGGGACGGTGTTCCCGGGACTCGGACCGGGAAATCCGGATGACGAGCGCTGGCCCGTTGCGAGAGACGGTGAGGCAGGATGAAGTGGGCAACCGATGCCTGCGCGCCGGTCGCCGCGCATCCGGCCCGGACGTCCGCGGCCACGCCGACCACCCTGCTGTCCCACTCGTTACGGAAAACAGGACGACGCCGATGAGTATTCAGTTGTGCGACCGTTGTGGCCGGGTTCCGGTGGTGCAGGAGCGCTCCGCCTACAGCGTCGAGCGCGCCAACCTGATCGTCCGCCACGGGTTCTGCACCTGCCCGCCGGTCGCGAAGGCCGAGCCCGAGCCCGCCGTGCGGAGCGGGAACGAGCCGGAGAACACCGGGCAGACCGCGCCTCAGCCCATCGTCACCGAGGCGCTGCAGAGCGTGGGGGCACAGCAGAGCGGCTGATACGCCACCGGCGCAACGATCTTCGCATGCCCGGCCTTCCTACGCAACCGTCAGTCAGAGGACGTGTTGAGCCGGCGGGGCCGGCACCCCGCAGGCCGGGCCGTACCCGCGGTGGTGCGCCCAGCGGCGCCCCGCCGGGATCGGTCATGCGCTCTGTCATGCCCGCCGCAGGCGTTTTCGCGGACGGCCGGATGACGGGGCGCGATCTGTGACGTGTATTTGTGACGTGTTCGTGATGAACGCGTCCTCCGGCGCACACAAAGCCGATCTGGACTGGGAGTCGGACAGGGCCGTCAACGACTCCGCCGGAGGCGCGCATGCCCGAGCCCGCGCTCGCCTGCCACGCCCTGCACTGCCGGGCGGGCGGCCGGGACCTGTTCACCGACCTCACGCTCCAGGTGCACGCCGGGGAACGGCTCGCCCTCATGGGGCCGTCCGGATCGGGCAAGACCACGCTGCTCACCACCCTCGCCGGGCTGCTGCCGCCCGCCGGCGGCCAGGTGCTGGTCGGCGGCGTCCCGCTCGCCGAGAACCCCGGGCTGCGCCGCGAGATCGCCCTCGTGCTGCAGGCGTACGGCCTGCTCACCCTGCTCACCGCCGCGGAGAACATCGAGGTGGTGCTGCGCGCCGCCGGGCGTGACCCCCGCCGGGCGATCGCCGAGGCGGCCGAGCCGCTGGCGCGGCTGGGCCTCGCCGGCTACGCCGACCACCTCGTCGAGGAGCTGTCCGGCGGCCAGCAGCAGCGGGTCGCGGTCGCCCGCGCCCTCGCCCTGCGCCCCCGCGTGCTGCTCGCCGACGAGCCCACCGCGGAACAGGACGCCGCGCACCGGGCGCTCGTGCTCGACGAGCTCATGGCCGCCGCCGACCGCGGCGCCGCGCTGATCATCGCCACCCACGACCCGGAGGTGGCCGGACGCTGCGACCGGGTGATCGAGCTGCGCGCCGCCGTGCCCCGAGCCCAGGGCTCCCCGGCCCGGTGAGCCGGACCGGCACGCCACGGAGGTGACGGCACGGTGACGGCGGCGGTGCGGTGCCAGGGGATCGTGCAGATCTACAAGACCCGCGATCTGGAAGTCGTCGCGCTGCGCGACGTCGACCTGGCGGTCGAGGAGGGCGAGACGGTCGCGCTGCTCGGCCCGTCCGGGGCGGGCAAGTCGACCCTGCTGTGCCTGATGGCCGGGCTGCTGCGGCCCAGCGCCGGGCGGCTGTGGCTGCACGGCACCGAGGTCTCCCGGCTGCCGCAGGCCGCGCTCGACCGGCTGCGGGCCGCCGAGATCGGCGTGGTGCTGCAGAACCCGGCCCGCAACCTCATCCCGTACGCCACCCCGGCACAGAACGTCGCGTTCGCCCAGCGGGGGCGGCGGGCCGACCGGCGCCGCATCGCCGAGCTGCTCGAGCGGGTCGGGCTCGCCGGGGTGCGCCGCCCCGCCGGTGGGCTGTCCGGCGGTGAGCAGCAGCGGCTCGCCGTCGCCGTGGCGCTCGCCAACCGGCCGCGGCTGCTGCTCGCCGACGAGCCCACCAGCCAGCTCGACGCCGCCTCCGGGCGCGCGGTCATCGACCTGCTCCGCGGCACCGCCGCGGAGCACGGCACCACGGTCGTCGCGGTCACCCACGACGAGGCGGTCAGCCGGGCGCTGGGCCGTACCGTCACGATCCGGGACGGGCGGGTCGGCGCGGAGGGCCGCCGCGGCGAGGAGCTCGTGGTCGTCGGCCGCGAGGGCGCGCTGCAGCTGCCGCCCGAGTACCACCACCTGCTGCCGCCCGGCAGCCGGGTGCGGGTGGAGCCGCTCGAGGACGGCGTGGCGCTGCGGAGGGCGGAGCCGTGACCGGCCGGATCGCCGCCGCGGCCGCCCGGATCGCCCTCGGCGGCGGGATGCTGCTGCGCGGGCTGTGGGAGCGGCGCTGGCCGTCGCTGCTCGTGCTCGTCGTGGCGATCGTGCCGGTGGCGAGCGCCGCCGCCGGGCCGATCGTCGCCGACGCCGCGTCGACCGCGCTCGCCCGCGCCGGGGTGCAGGAGGGCGCCGCGCCCGAGCGGCGCGGCTGGCGGCTCAGCTCCGAGGGCGGCCAGGTCGCCGGATCGGCCCGGGAGCTCGCCGCGAGCGCCCCGTTCCTGCTGCCGCCGATCGACGGCATGGAGCTGGTCACCCCGGAGATCCGCACCGGCCGCATGTACCCGCTGATCTGGCAGGACGGCCAGTGCGAGCACGTCGAGCCGGTGGCCGGGCGGTGCCCCGAGGCCGCCCGCGAGATCATGGTGAGCGAGGCGAGCGGCTTCCGCCTCGGCTCGGCCGTACGGCTCACCGCGGTGGCCGGCGCGGACGGCAGGCCCGCCCCGCTGCGGGTGGTCGGCGTCTACCGGCCCGGCCCGCCCGGCGACCCGTTCTGGTTCGGCCGCAACCTGTTCCCGCAGACCGCCGGGTTCGGGGACCGGGGGGACGCGCTGTTCACCGTCCCGGCGACCGCCCGCGAGACGCGCACCCCGGAGAACGTGCCGTGGACGTCCACCGCGATCGTCATGATCGACCCGGCCCGGTTCACCGCCGGGGGCGTCGCCGCCCTCGAGGCCGCCCACGCGCTCACCCAGCGTCTCGGCCCGGACAACCTCATCGTCGTCTCCCAGGTCCCGGCGCTCATCGCCGAGCTGCGCGCGCAGAGCGGCGGGGTGGGCGTGCCGAGCCTGGTGGTGATCGCGCAGCTCGTCGCGCTCGGCTGGCTGCTGCTCTTCCTCACCGTCCGCGACCTGGTGACCGCCCGCGGGCCGGAGATCGCGCTCGCCCGGCTGCGCGGCCACGGCAGGCTGCGGGTGTGGCGGTTCGCGCTCACCGAGCCGCTGCTGCTGCTCGCGGCCGCGTTCGCCGCCGGGCTCGCGGTCGCCGAGCGGGCCGCGCAGTTCGCCGCCGAGCGCATCCTGCCGGTGCCGCAGCCCGTGGCGCTGAACGGCACGGCCGTGCTCGCCGGGGCCGCGGTGCCGCTCGGCGGCCTCGTCGCCGCGGCGATCGCCGCCCGGAACATGGCGGTGCGGCCGATCACCGAGGAGTGGCGGCGCACCCCGCGCACCCGGGCCCGCGGCTGGGTGATCGACGCGATCGTGCTCGCCGTCACCGGGATCGGGCTGGTGGAGCTGCTCGGCGGCGGCGTCATCACCCAGACCTCCGGGCAGCGGGCGAGCTCGCTCGCCGTGCCCGGGCTGCTCGCGGTCGCCGCCGCGCTGCTCGCCTGCCGGGCCGTGCCGTTCCTCGCCCGGCGCCTGTTCGGCCTCACCCGCCGGGCCGGCGGGGTGGCCGCCTTCCTCGCGCTGCGGCAGATCGGGCGCGGGCCCGCCACCGCCGGGAGCGTGATCGTGCTCGCGGCCGCGTTCGGCATGGCCACGTTCTCGGCCGCGGCCGCCGCGGTGGTCGACGCCAACCACCGCCGCGTCGCCCGCGCGCACAACGGCGCCGACGCCGTGCTCACCGTCAACCCCGACAGCGTCGGCGGCGCCGCCGGGCTCGCCGCCGCGGTGGCCCGCGCCGACCCCTCGGGGCGCGGCGCCGCGCCCGTGCTCGCCGTACCCGGGCCGCCCAAGATGATCGCGACCGATCCGCGGCGGTTCGCCGCCGTCGCCAACTGGGACCCGGCCTGGGCCGACCGGCCGCTCGCCGAGCTCGCCGCGCGGCTGCGCGCCGACTCCGCGCCGCGGATCACCTTCACCGGGGACCGCATCCGGCTACGGATGCGGCCGGTGCGGGTGCCGCGCAACTGGCGGGCCCAGCTCTACCTCGACCTGAAGGTGCCCGGCGAGGCGAAGGGCGCCTCGCTGCCGCTCGGCTCCCCGGACCGGCCGGTGACCGAGTGGCCGCTGCCCCGGCGCTGCCGGGCCGAGCCGTGCGAGCTGCGGGCGATCCGCGGCGACGTGTCGATCGTCGCGCCCGGCGGCGGCACCAAGCGGGAGGTCGTGCTGCGCATCCTCGCCACCGGCCTCGAGGTGCGCGAGCGCGGCCGGTGGCGGGCGCTCGACGCCGGGCTCACCGACCCGGCGCGGTGGCGGGGCACCGCGGAGGCCGGGAAGCGCGGGCTGGTGCTCTCGCTCGCCGCGTACGGCGGGCTGCGGGCCGAGCCGGCCGGCTACCCCGACCCGGTGCCGGTGCTCGTCAACGGGCTGCTCACCCGCAACTACCTGCCCGGCCTCGACCAGGCGTACCTGGCCAGGGGCCACCCGGTCGCGCAGACCGCGGCGCTGCCCGGCCACGACGAGGTCGGCACCGTGGTGGACCTGACGGTCGCCGACGCGGTGGCGCTGTCGGTCGACCCGCGGGTCTCCTTCGAGGTGTGGGTGGCGCCCGGGCACCTGGCCGCCGTGCGGGCGGGCCTCGCCGCCCAGGGCATCGCGACCGGGGAGCCGCGCCGGGTCGCCGACCTGGTGACCTCCTACCGCACCCAGGCCCCGGGGCTGGCGCTCATGCTGCTGCCGCCCGCCACGTTCGCCGCGGCCGCGCTCGCGCTCGGCCGGGCCGTGCTCGCCCTGTACACCGCGGCCCGGCGGCGCCGCTACGAGCTGTCCGCGCTCGACGCCGCCGGGGTGCGCGCCCGCTCGCTGCGCGCGGCGCTGCTGCTGGAGCAGCTCATCACGCTCGTGGCGGGCACGGTCGCCGGGGTGCTCGCCGGCGCGGTCGCCGCCCGGGTGGCGCTGCCGTACATCCCCGAGTTCGCCCGGCCGCCGGTCACCCCGCCGCTGCTGTTCGACCCGCCCCCGGCGCCGGTCGCCGCGGTCGTCGGCGCCGCGCTGCTCGCGGCGCTGCTCGCCGCCACGGTCACCGCCGAGATCCTCATGCGCGGCATCCGCGTCGACCGGCTCCGCCAGGCGCCCGCCTGACCGGGCGGGGCCGCCCCGGCGGCGGATCAGCCCGGCCACAGCTCGTGGAACAGGGTGACCCAGCGGTCCGGGTGGACGAAGGCGACCACCGCGTCCCGCGGGATGCCCGCCCGGTCGAACGCGCGGCGCAGCCGGGCGCGGTCGTGCCGGGCGCGCAGCGACGCGAACAGGCTGCCCCCGCGGCCGGTGAAGCCCAGCTCCACCATGGCCCGGTACGCGCCGAGCGCGCGCCGCGGCACGAGCGGGACGGGGCGGCGCTCGATGCGCAGGATCGCCGAGCCGACCGACGGGGCGGGCCGGAACGCGGCCGGCGGGATGCGGCCGGCGGCGCGCCAGGCGAACAGCGGCCAGGTGCGCACGGTCACCAGGCTCCAGCGGCCGTAGCCGCCGGTGCGCTTGCGGGCGTACTCGGCCTGGGTGACCAAGGTGGCGGCGGTCATCGCGTCGGCGCGCAGGCACCAGCCCACGATCGCCGAGGTCAGGTGGTAGGGGATGTTCCCCACCACGGCGAACGGCTCGCGCGGCGCCCGGGCGCGCAGGAAGTCGCCGCGGATGACGCGGACCGCGCGGGCGCCGCGGGCGCGCGCGGCGAGCCGGGCCGCCGCCACCGGGTCGATCTCGTAGGCGAGCACGCGGCGGCAGGCCCGGGCGAGGGCGAGGGTGAGCGCGCCCTCCCCGGCCCCGGGCTCGACGACGAGGTCGGCGGGGCCCAGCCGGGCGGCGGCCACCACCCGCGCCACCGCGCGGGGATCGATCATGAAGTTCTGCGACAGCAGGCGCCGCCGCAGGCTCCCGGACGCGGCCGGCGCGGCCGGGTCCGGAACGGCAGGGAAACGACGATAGTCGGCGTCGGAACGCGCCACGAGGATGCCCTTTCGGCTCCGAGACGACGGACGGGATCTCGGAGGCCCCGGGCACCGTCAGGTACGCGTCATGACGGCGTCATGAGGCGAGTCCGCGCAGCCGGGATCGCGCGCAGGCCGTACGGGAGCCCGCGGCGGGGCTCCGGAAGGCCGCGCGGTGGCGTGCGGGACTCAGCGGGCGTCCCGCCGGGCCGGGGCCCGGCGGGCGCGAGGACGCATCGCCGTGCCCGGCCCGGATCCGGGCAGGCCGGCCATCGCGAAGACCATCACGCGGCCGACGCTACGGACCCGCGCTCCGGCGTGCAAACGGTTTTCGCGCGGGCGGCGGGTCACCGCCGGGCTCAGGCGGCGCCGGGGGAGCGGGCGGTGACCGTGGTGAGCCAGGAGCACCACGCGTCCAGGCCCTGGCCGGTCCTCGCGCTCACCTCGAGGGTGGCCGCCTTCGGGTTCACCGCGCGCAAATTGGCGTAGAAGGCGCCGAGGTCGAAATCGAGGTGGGGAAGCAGGTCGATCTTGTTGACCAGGACGAGGTCGGCGGTGCGGAACATCACCGGGTATTTGAGCGGCTTTTCCTCGCCCTCGGTGATGGAGAACACCATCGCGCGAGCGTGCTCGCCGACCACGAATTCGGCCGGGCAGACGAGGTTGCCGACGTTTTCGATGATGATCAGGTCGAGCTCGGAAAGCGGCAGCCGGGGGAGGGCCGAGCGCACCATCGGGGCGTCGAGGTGGCATTCGCCGCCGAACCCGTCATCGGTGTTGACCAGGGCGATCGCGGCGCCGAAGCCCTCCAGGCGATCGGCGTCGAGGCTGGTGGCGATGTCGCCCTCGATGATGCCGATGCGGTGCCGGTCGTGCAGCCGACGCAGCGTCTCCCGCAGCAGCGTGGTCTTTCCCGCGCCGGGCGAGGACATGAGGTTGACGACGGTCACCCCGGCGGCGTCGAAATCGGCGCGGTTGGCCTCGGCGGTGCGCTCGTTCTCGCCGAAAATGCGCTCCAGAACGGTGACCCGCTCGGTTCCGGTCTCGTATCCGGAATGGTCGCCGATCACGTCGCCGAACCGGCCGCCGGGCACCTCTCCGTGGTCGTGCCCGTGCCCGTGATCGTGCCCGTGGCCATGCCCGTGATCGTGCCCGTGGTCGTTGTCGTCGTGCCGGTGGAACCGTCCCATGTTCAAGCCTCCGCGAGCTCGAGCGAGGTGATCAGAAACTCCTCGCCCGCAAGGATCGACACCCGGGTCCCGTCGCAGCCGCCGCAGCGCAGCACCGGGGCCTCCAGCGTCTCGGTGCGGCCGCAGTCCTCGCACCGGATCCGCGCCGGGACGCTCTCCACCCGCAGCTCCGCGCCGGCGAGCGGGGTGTCCTCGACCACAAGCGACCAGCAGTAGGCGAGCGTGTCGGGGACGACCTGCCGCAGGTGGCCGATCCGGACGTGCACCACGCGCACCGGACGGCCTGCGGCGTGCCGGCTCACGATGCCCGCGATCGAGCGGCAGATCGACAGTTCGTGCACGGACGCCCCCTCGCCTTCCTCGGTGCGCTCCCGTGCGCGCCGACGTTACCCGGTCCACCCGCCGCTCTGCCACCCCGGTTCCGCCCGGCGGCGGTACGGCGGTGCCGTACCGGCCCGGCGATCAGGACGGGGAGCCCGAGCCGCGGCGCAGCGTGTCCGAGGGGGACTCGCCGTACCGCTTGCGGTACAGCGCGGCGAAGTGGCTCAGGTGGGAGAAGCCCCACTTCTCGGCGATCTGGGTGACGGTGACCCCGTCGGCGGGGATCGCGTCGGTGAGCTCCTCGCGCACCCGCTCCAGCCGCCGCTCCCGCAGGTAGTTCATCGGCGTGGTGCCGAGCTCGGCCTGGAAGCCCTGCTGGATCGCCCGCACGCTCATGTTCACGTGCCGGGCGATGTCGCTCATCGTGATCGGCTCGGCGAGGTTCGCCTCCATGAAGTCGAGGGCGCGCCGCACCGCCGGCCGCACCGGCCTGCCCTGCGGCCGCACCAGCTGCTCGTAGTAGTTGGACGGCTGCACGTACAGCAGGCTGCTCATGATCAGCTCCTCCAGCGGGCCGATGCCGAGCCCGCGCTGCACCAGCGAGCCGGAGTGGTAGATCTCGGTGTTGAGCAGCTGCAGCGCGCCGTTCCATCGCACCGCGGTGTCGGTGATCAGGTCCATCTGCGGCTCGAACACGATCGGCCGGGTGAGCGTGCGGCCGAGCAGCCGGGTGAGGTAGCCGTTGAGCGCCTCCGCCCCGATCTGGATGATCAGCTGGGGCGAGTCGTGGTCGAACCGCATCACCACGTGCTGCCCGGGGCAGGTGACGATCGCCCGGGTGGTGTTCGCCTCGATCGACCGGCCGTCGTCGTCGCACAGCGCCCGGCCGTTCATCGGCATGTGCACCGCCACGTACGGCCCGGCCGCGGGGAACTCCAGCGTGGCCGCGACGTGCAGGTCGAGGTAGAGCATGGACACGTCCCGCAGCCGCACCCCGTGCATCGTGGCGGCGAAGCCCTTGGCGCCGAACCCGGCCAGGGTGAGCCGGCACGGCGACAGCGCCTGGCCGATCAGCGTGGCCGCCTCGTCGACGTCCTCGGTGTAGAAGAGCTCGTGCCGCTCCAGGGCGCGGGGAATGCCCCGGGACCGGGCGCGCGGGCGCACCGGGTTGACGGTACGGCGGGCGTCGATGAACCCGAACTTGGCGAGCCGGGACACTCCCTCGGCCACCCCCTGACCATGTCACGTAAACGATCTTCGCCCTGATGGCGTCAGGTGTTCGCTTTCGTGATGATAGGTGCGTCCATTGGATAGCCAGTGCGCGTTACGTGTTTCTAACATTGGCGGCCAAAGAAAAATCCGCGGTTTTTCACCCGTTCGGCGACTCAATCGTCCGGAGGCGTCCATGACCCTGGACCCAACCCTCATCGCCCCTTCGCCCGGGGACGCCGTCGTTGCCAAGCTGGAGGATCCGCGGGTCGCGGCCGCGCTGTGCGACCTTCTCGAGCACGCGGACCTGCTGGCCGTGCTGGTCACCGGGCTGGACGCCATGATCCGTCGCGGCGACACGATCACCGGCGGCCTCGCCAAGGCCGTCGGCGACTGGCGCGAGGCGATGGCGGAGACCGCGGGGGACCGCGAGCCGGTCGACCTGGCCAAGCTCGCGTCCAGCCTGCGCACCCTGTCCGCCGCGGTGAGCGACGCCACGCCCGGGCTGGAGGCGCTGTTCCGCTCCGCCCTCACCGACCCGCGTGCGGTCGACGTCGCCTCCTCTGTGGCACGTTCCATCATCGCGGGCGCCGAGGCGGCCAGGCGGGAGCCGGCCAAGCCCATGGGCGCGTTCGCGCTGCTGCGCACGCTCAAGGACGAGGACGTCGCCCGCGGCCTGAACTTCCTCATCCACGTCGCCCGGGCGTTCGGCCGGGAGCTCAAGGAGTCCTGAGCGCGCCCGCCCGGACGCCGACCCACCACCTGTCACCCCACCCTCCCTCCAACCGTCCTTCGCCCACCCTTTTTCGGCTCGAAAGCCGCCCACGGCAGCGGGCGCGGCGATTCGCCGGCAAGGAGTACCCATGTCATCAGTGCTGTGGTTGCAAGGCGGGGCCTGCAGCGGCAACACCATGTCGTTCCTCAACGCCGAGGAACCCAACGTCGTCGACCTGATCACCGACTTCGGTCTCGATCTGCTGTGGCATCCCTCCCTCGGCATGGAGCTCGGTGAGCACGCCCAGAAGATCTTCCGGGACTGCGCCGAGGGCCGCCGCCCCCTCGACATCTTCGTGTTCGAGGGCACCGTCATCCAGGGCCCGGACGGCACCGGCCGCTACGACATGTTCGCCGAGCGGCCGATGAAGGACTGGGTCGCCGACCTCGCCAAGGCCGCCCAGATCGTCGTGGCGATCGGCGACTGCGCCTGCTGGGGCGGCATCCCCGCCACCGAGCCCAACCCGTCCGGCTCCACCGGCCTGCAGTTCCACAAGCGGGAGCGCGGCGGCTTCCTCGGCCCCGACTTCCGCTCCAAGATGGGCCTGCCCGTGATCAACATCCCGGGCTGCCCGGCGCACCCGGACTGGATCACCCAGGTGATCGTGGCCCTCGCCAGCGGCCGTGCCGGCGACATCGCCCTCGACGAGCTGCACCGGCCGCAGACGTTCTTCAAGACCTTCACCCAGACCGGCTGCACCCGGGTGCAGTTCTTCGAGTACAAGCAGGCCACCCCGTCGTTCGGCGACGGCACCCGCACCGGCTGCCTGTTCTACGAGTTCGGCTGCCGCGGCCCGATGACCCACTCGCCGTGCAACCGCATCCTGTGGAACCGGCAGTCGTCCAAGACCCGCGCGGGCATGCCGTGCATCGGCTGCACCGAGCCGGAGTTCCCGTTCTTCGACCTCGCCCCCGGCACGGTGTTCAAGACGCAGAAGGTCAGCGGCACCATCCCCAAGGAGATCCCCGAGGGCACCGACCACCTCACCTACATGGCCCACGCCGCCGCGGCGCAGATCGCCGCACCCCAGTGGTCCAAGGAGGACATGTTCGTCGTCTAGGCCGCGCCGGCCGCGGCCCCGCGCCGCGGCGCCACGCGACCGCGAGACGGTGTGCGGCGCGCCTGACGCGACGCGCCGGTTGAGAAAGGACTGATCGGCGATGACAGCGATCGACCTGTTCGTCAGCCCGCTGGGCCGGGTCGAGGGCGACCTCGACGTGCGGGTGACGATCGAAGACGGCGTGGTCACCTCGGCCTGGACGGAGGCCGCGATGTTCCGCGGCTTCGAGATCATCCTGCGCGGCAAGGACCCGCAGGCCGGGCTGATCGTCACCCCGCGCATCTGCGGCATCTGCGGCGGCAGCCACCTGTACAAGTCCGCCTACGCCCTGGACGTGGCGTGGCACACCCACCTGCCGCCGAATGCCACCCTCATCCGCAACATCTGCCAGGCCTGCGAGACCCTGCAGAGCATCCCCCGCTACTTCTACGCCCTGTTCGCGATCGATTTGACCAACAAGAACTACGCGAACTCCCCGCTGTACGAGGAGGCGGTACGCCGCTTCGCCCCGTACACCGGCGAAAGCTACGCCCGCGGGGTGACGCTGTCGAACAAGCCCGTCGAGGTGTACGCGATCTTCGGCGGGCAGTGGCCGCACTCCAGCTTCATGGTCCCCGGCGGCGTCATGTGCGCCCCGACCCTGTCGGACGTCACCCGGTCGATCGCGATCCTGGAGCACTGGAAGAACGAGTGGCTCGAAAAGCAGTGGCTCGGCTGCTCGATCGAACGCTGGCTGGAGAACCGCACCTGGGAGGACGTGCTCGCCTGGGTCGACGAGAACGAGTCCCAGCACAACAGCGACCTCGGCTTCTTCATCCGGTACGCGCTCGACATCGGCCTCGACAAGTACGGCGCCGGCGTGGGCAACTACATCGCCAGCGGCACCTACTTCGAGCCGTCCAAGTACGAGAACCCCACGATCGAGGGCCGCAACGCCGCCCTGATCGGCCGCTCCGGCGTCTACGCCGGCGGGCAGTGGTTCGAGTTCGACCAGTCCCGCATCCGCGAGGACGTCACCCACTCCTTCTACGAGGGCGACCGGCCGCTGCACCCGTTCGAGGGCGAGACCCGGCCGATCGACCCCGAGCGCGGCCGGGCCCAGGGCAAGTACAGCTGGGCGAAGGCGCCCCGCTACGACGTGCCCGGCATGGGCTACATCCCGCTGGAGACCGGCCCGCTCGCCCGCCGCATCGCCGCCGGGGCGCCGAACGCCGAGCCGCACCAGGACCAGGACCCGCTGTTCGTCGACATCCTCGACAAGATCGGCCCGTCGGTGCTGGTCCGCCAGCTCGCCCGGGTGCACGAGGCGCCCAAGTACTACCAGTGGGTGCGGAATTGGCTCGACCGGATCGACCTGCACGAGCCGTTCTACACCAAGCCGGTCGAGCACCCCTCCGGCAAGGGCTTCGGCTCCACCGAGGCGGCCCGCGGCGCGCTGTCCGACTGGATCGTCATCGAGGACGGCAAGATCGCCAACTACCAGGTGATCACGCCGACCGCGTGGAACATCGGCCCGCGCGACCGCGACGAGGTGCCCGGCCCGATCGAGAAGGCGATGGTCGGCACCCCGATCAAGGACCCGGAGGACCCGGTCGAGCTCGGCCACGTCGCCCGCAGCTTCGACTCCTGCCTGGTGTGCACCGTGCACGCCTACGACGGCAGGACCGGGCGCGAGCTGAGCAGCTTCGTCATCAACGGCATGGTCTGACGAGAGGAGACGGGGGCGAGGGCATGGCAGGCGACGGCGGAGAGACCGGCCCTCAGGTGCTCGTGATCGGGTGCGGCAACCTGCTCCGCGGCGACGACGGGGTGGGCCCGATCCTGGTGCGGCACCTGTGGGAGCGGGGCATCCCGCCCGGCGCGCAGATCGTCGACGGCGGCACCGCCGGCATGGACGTCGCCTTCCGCATGCGCGGCGCCCGCCGCGTGGTGCTCGTCGACGCCGCCCGCACCGGCGCCGAGCCCGGGACCGTCTACCGGGTCCCGGGCCCGGCCGTCGCCGAACTGCCGCCGCTCGCGGGGATGAACGCCCACAGCTTCCGCTGGGACCATGCCCTCGCCTTCGCCCACTGGCTGCTCAAGGACGACTACCCGGACGATGTGACGATCTTCCTGATCGAGGCCGCGTGCCTCGATCCGGGCGCCGAGCTGTCCGCCCCGGTACGGCGCGGCATGGAGCAGGTGATCGGCATCCTCGAGGCCGAGTTCCTCGCCCCGCTCGGCGGCCCCGAGCCGGACCGCCGGGTGGAGTTCACCGCCGACGGCCACCTGTGCCTCGCCCCCCGCCTGGCCGCCCGGCACTTCCCCTCGGGCGCCGCCGCCGCGATCCGCCGGGGCGGCGAGCTGTGGCTCGTCCCCCGCCCGGCGGGGCCCGCGCGGCCCGGCGAGCTGCCGCTGGAGGACTGCACGGACGGCGGCCGCCGCCTCGCCGTCCGCGACGCGCTCAACGGCCTCACCGTCGCCGGGGTGCGCACCGCGATCTGGGACGACGCCCACGGCGCCCTGCGCATCCCCCTCACCCCGGAGGGGCGGCCCGTATGACCGAGACCACCCAGGCGGACGCCGCGGATCACGTGAAAGGGCGTGGCATGGCCGAGCGAACCACCACCGGACCGGCCCCGGGCCGCACCGCGACCGGGGGCGGCACCGAGCCGCCCGCCCGGCCGCAGCCGATCGGGGCGTTCCCGCTCCCGGCCGGGTTCCTGCTCGTGCCCCCCGGGCCGGACACCGAGCCCGCCCGGCGCGACCTGGTCGCCGGACGACTGCCCCGCACCTGGCCGGCGGCGCTGCGCGCCCACGAGCTCGCCTTCGCCGGCGACACCGACGGCGCGCTCGCCCACCTCGCCGGCGACGACCCGGTCACCCGGTACAACCGCTTCGTCATCGACCCCGACGCCGACGACCCCGCCGCGCTGCGGCAGGCGCTCGGCGAGCCGTACGGGGTGCTCGCCGACGTGGTCGCCTTCACCGTCGGCCGCGCCCCCGAGCCGCCCGCGCCCGGCGGCGCCGACGGCGAGGTCGCCGCGCTCGTGCTCGCCGCCCAGGCGAGCCACGCCCTCGGCCGTGGCGAGCCGGCCCGCGCCGCCGGCCTGCTCGAGCAGGCCGCCGGGCACGTGCCTGAGGAGGCCGCCCCGCTCGCCGGGGTGCTGCTCGGCTCCGCCGCGACCATCCGCAAGGACACCGAGGGCGCCACACCCGAGGTGATCGCCGCGCTGGAACGCGCGCTGCGCCTGGTCGACGGCACCGACCTGCGGATCGGCCGGGCCGAGCTGCACCTGGCGCTCGGGCTCGCGCTGCACCACCGGGCCGCCGAGGACCCGGCCGCCACCGGCCGTGCCGTACCCCACTACCACGCCGCGCTGCAGCTCGTCACCTGCGCCGAGGCGCCGCAGGTGTGGGCCGCGGCGCACGCCAACCTCGGCGCCGCCTACCTCACCATGCCGATGCGGCAGGCCTCCGACCGGCTCCGGGTGGCGGTCGCGATGCGGTCGCTGCGCGCCGCGCTCACCGTCTACACCCGCGAGACCCACCCGGCCGAGTGGGCGAGCACCCAGCTCAACCTCGCCAACGCCCTCGTCTACGCCCCCTCGTCCCACCAGGCCGACAACCTCGTCGAGGCGGTCGAGCTGTACGAGGAGGTGCTCGCGGTGCGCGACCGCAGGGCCGACCCGGCCGGCCGGGCCCGGGTGCTGGCCAACCAGGGCAACGCCCTGGCCCACCTCGGCATGTTCGACCCGGCCGCCGAAAAGCTCGCCGAGGCCGAGGCGCTGTTCACCGAGTGCGGCGAGGCCGAGGCGGCACGCACCGTGCGCGAGCTGCTCGACGGCGTCACCCGGCAGGCCGCCGTCGCCAGGGCGGGCGGATAGCCGTGGACCTCTACCAGCGCCAGCAGTTCGACGTGCTGCTGCTCACCGCCGCCGACCGCCTCGCCGAACGCGCCGTGCAGCGGTGCGGCGGCCACGCCGAGGCGCTGCGGCGGCTGCGCGAGGACCCCGACGGCGAGGGCGTGTGGCTGGGCGAGTTCGTCGACGCGCTGTTCGCCGAGTTCTGCCTCGATGACGCCGACGGCGCCGCGTTCGTGCTGCGCGCCCTGCCCACCCGCACGATCGCCTTCTCCGGCGAGGGCACCGTGGCCGACGTGCTGGTACGGCTCGCCAAGGCGGCCTTCGCCGACCTGCTCGCCGCCAAGGTGATCGAGGCCCTCGACCGGGCCGAGCGCTACGGATGACCGGAGAGGACGACCCGATGACCACGACCCCGCAGGCCGGACCGGCCACCACACCCGGCCCCACCGGGCCGGACATCACCGAGCTCGCCGCGCGGGTCGACGAGGCCGCGCGCCGCGTCGCCGAACTCGACGAGCCCGCGCGCAGGGCGGCCGAGGAGCTGCGGCAGGCGGTCGAGGCGGTGCACCGCGCCGGGCTCGTCACCATCGTGCGCCGCATGCGCGCCGACGACCGCGCCCGCGAGCTGCTGTTCGCCCTCGTCGACGAGCCCGAGGTGCGCATGCTGCTCATGCTCCACGGGATCATCCGCCCCGACCCGGCCACCGAGACGGCCCGCGTCCTCGCCGGGCTGCGGCCCTGGCTGCGCGAGCAGGGCGCCGACGCCGAGCTGGTCGCGGTCGAGGACGGCGTCGCCCGCGTCCGCCTCGACGGCGGCGGCCCGGCCTGCTCGGGCGCCGCCGCGGTGCTGCGCGACACGGTGGAGCGGGCGATCGTCGACGCCGTGCCCGCCGTCCACCGGGTCGAGTACGCCCCGACCCGGCCCGCGGCCACGTTCATCCCGCTCACCGCGATCCGGGCCGGCCGCCCCGACGCCCCCTCCGCCGCCGAGGGGTGGGTGCGGACCATGCCCGTCGACCAGGTGCCGCAGGGCGAGGTCACCCCGATGCGGCTCACCGCCGGGGAGAAGGAGGTGGAGGTGATCGTGGTCCGCCTCGCCGACCGGATCACCGCCTACGTCAACGCCTGCGCCCACCAGGGCCTGCCGCTGGATGCCGCGCTCGTCGACGCCGAGGACGGCACCCTCACCTGCCCCTGGCACGGCCTGTGCTACGACGCCCGCAGCGGCGAGTGCCTCAGCCTCCCCGGCGCCGCGCTGCGCCCGCTGCCGGTGCGCGTCGCCGGCGGCGAGGTGTGGATCCGGGCGACGGCCGCGGAAGGGGAGGCCGGATGAGGACGGTACGCGTCTCGGTCTCCACCGCCGCCCGCCCCGGCCCCGGCGCGCGGGGCGGGGCCGACCCGTCGGGCGGGTGGCGGCCGCACGTGTGGATCGGCGCCCCCGCCCCCGGCGGGCTCGCCCTGCCCCCGGCCCACCCGACCATGGCCTGGCTGTACGCGCCGCGCGGCGTGTACCTCGACGACCGGTACCTGGTCGTCGCCGACTCCGGCAACCACCGGGTGCTCATCTGGCACGGCGTGCCCGAACGTGACGGCGCGCCCGCCGACGTGGTGCTCGGCCAGCCGGACGGCGAGAGCGAGGGCCCGGCCGCGGGCGGGCGCGGCCCCGAGCACGGCATGCACCTGCCCACCGGGGTGCTCGTGCACGACGGCCGGCTCGTGGTCGCCGACGCCTGGCACCACCGGGTGCTCGTCTGGGACCGGGTGCCGGAGGACTCGGGGCGGCCGCCCGACCTCGTGCTCGGCCAGCCGGATCCGTCCGCCGCCGAGCCGAACCGCGGCGGGGACTGCTCGGCCGTCACCATGTACTGGCCGTACGGCGTGGCCGTGGCGGGCGGCCGGTTCTACGTCGCCGACACCGGCAACCGGCGCGTGCTCGGCTGGTCGGGCGGCATCCCCGACTCGCCGGACCGGCCCGCCGACCTGGTGCTGGGCCAGCCCGGCCCGCAGGCCCGCGAGGAGAACCGCGGCGAGGGCGCCGGGCCGCGCAGCTTCCGCTGGCCCCACGACATCGCCGGGACCGGCGACCTGCTGCTCGTCGCCGACGCCGGGAACCACCGCGTGCTCGGCTGGCACCCCCACCCGGAGGCCGACCGGGACGCCGACCTGGTGCTCGGCCAGCCCGACTGCCACAGCACCGCCGAGTTCCCCTACGGCCCGCAGCGGCCCGACCGGCTGCGCTTCCCCTACGCCGTCTCCACCGGCCCCGACGGGGACCGGCCGCGGCTGGCGGTCGCCGACACCGCCAACAACCGCGTCCTGCTCTGGCACGACCTGCCGCGCGCGCCGGGTGACGGGCAGGCCGCGGGCCCGGCCGACGCGGTGCTCGGCCAGCCCACCTTCGCCGACGGCGGCGAAAACCGCTGGTCGGCGGTCGCCCCCGACACGCTCTGCTGGCCGTACGGCATCCGCCTGCACGGCGACCTGCTCGCCGTGGCCGACTCGGGCAACAACCGCGTCATGATCTGGAGGCGCGGATGAGCGCGACGAATCGCCGGATGTCCGGCGCGCGTCGATACGCCGGGACGGCGCGGATGCGGGTTAGGGTCGGTAGGACCCGCCCGGTTCCCATAACGCCGCAGGTCAGCTACTCTGCAGGGGCCTCCGGGCGGTCCGGATGCGGCACACATCGGCAGGCGCCCGGGAGGCGAGCATGAGCGGAACACGGACGCCTTCGGCGTTCGAGCGCCCGCCCGCCGCGCTCACCCGGCGGCGGATCACGGTCGAGGGCGTGGTGCAGGGGGTCGGGTTCCGGCCGTTCGTCTACCGCCTCGCCGCCGAGCTCGGCCTCGCCGGGTTCGTCGGCAACGACTCCCGCTCGGTGTTCATCGAGGCCCAGGGACCCGAGGCGGACGTCGAGACGCTGCTGTGGCGGCTGCGCGCCGAGGCGCCCCCGCTCGCCCGCATCACCGCGGTGCACGAGCGGGAGCTGCCCGTCGACCCGGCCGACCGCGCCTTCCGCATCGCCGAGAGCCGCGAGGCGGACGGGGCGCGCACCCTCGTCTCCCCGGACGTGGCGCCGTGCGACGACTGCGTGCGCGAGCTGTTCGACCCGGCCGACCGCCGCTACCGGCACCCGTTCATCACCTGCACCAACTGCGGCCCCCGCTTCTCCATCATCCGCGAGCTGCCCTACGACCGGGCCGCCACCACGATGGCCGCCTTCCCGATGTGCGCGGCGTGCGCCGCCGAGTACCACGACCCGCGCGACCGGCGGTTCCACGCCCAGCCGCTGTGCTGCCACGACTGCGGGCCGCGGCTGGCGTTCCACGGCACGCCGTACCGCGGGGAGCCGGTGACCGGCACCGACGCCGCGCTCGCCGCCGCGCAGCGGGCGCTCGCCGCCGGGCAGGTCGTGGCGGTGAAGGGCATCGGCGGCTACCACCTGGCCTGCCTGCCGCACAGCGACCGCGCGGTCGGGCTGCTGCGCGAGCGCAAGAACCGGTCCGGCAAGGCGTTCGCGGTCATGGCCCGCGACCTGGCGGCGGCCCGCCGCCTCGCCGAGATCGGCCCCGCCGAGGAGGCCGCGCTCACCGGCCCGGCCCGGCCGATCGTGCTGCTGCGCCGCCGCCCCGACGCCCCGGTCTCCCCGCTGGTGGCCCCGGGCAACCCGCTGATCGGCGTGATGCTGCCGAACTCGCCGCTGCACCACCTGCTGTTCGCCCCGGTGCCCGGCCACGACACCGCCGTGCCGGACGTGCTCGTGCTCACCAGCGCGAACGTCTCCGACGAGCCGATCTGCTTCGACGACGCCGACGCCCGCACCCGGCTGCCCCGCCTGGCGGACGCGGTGCTCACCCACGACCGGCCGATCCACGTGCCGTGCGACGACTCGGTGGTGCGCGTCGTCGACGACCACGAGCTGCCGATCCGCCGCTCCCGCGGCTACGCCCCGCTCCCGGTACGGCTCGGCCGCCCGGCTCCGCCGATCCTCGCCGTCGGCGGGGAGCTGAAGAACACCTTCTGCGTCACCTCCGGCGAGCACGCCTTCACCTCGGCGCACGTCGGCGACATGGGCAGCCTGGAGACGCTGCGCGCCTTCGAACGCGCCACCGGTCAGCTCACCGCCCTCTACGGGGCGGCCCCCGAGCACCTGGCCGCCGACACCCATCCCGGCTACCTCACCCGCGCCTGGGCCGAGCGCAACGCGGACGGCCGCCCGGTCCACCTCGTCCAGCACCACCACGCCCACGCCGTCTCCCTGCTGGCCGAGCACGGCAGGCTCGGCGAGCCGTGCGTCGCGGTCACCTTCGACGGCACCGGCCACGGCCTCGACGGCCAGGTGTGGGGCGGCGAGATCCTGCTGGTCGAGGCCGACGCCCACCGCTTCACCCGGGCCGCCCACCTGCGCGCCGTGCCGCTGCCGGGCGGCGACGCCGGGGTGCGCAACCCCTGCCGCATGGCGCTGTCCCACCTGGACGCGGCCGGCATCCCGTGGGAGGCGGACCTGCCGTGCGTGGCCGCCTGCACCGACGCCGAGCTGAAGGTGGTCCGCGCCCAGCTCGACCGCGGCATCGGCTGCGCCGGCTGCACGAGCATGGGGCGGCTGTTCGACGCGGTGTCCTCCCTGCTCGGGGTACGGCACCGCATCAGCTACGAGGGGCAGGCCGCGCTCGAGCTGGAGGCGCTCGCCGCCACCGCCGCCGACGCCGCCCCCGGCGACGGCACCGTGCCGCCGCTGCGCATCGCGGTCGGCGCCGACGGCGTGCTCGACCCGGCCCCGCTGCTGCACGGCCTGGTCGCCGGCCTGCGCGCCGGCGTGCCCGCGGCGGCGCTCGCGGCCGGCTTCCACCGCGCGGTCGCCGACGCGGTCACCGAGGCCGTGACCGCCATCGGCCGCGCCCACGGCGTCCGGCTCGCGGGGCTCACCGGCGGCGTGTTCCAGAACGTGCTGCTGCTGCGCGCCTGCCGCGACCGGCTGCGCGCGGCGGGCTTCGAGGTGCTCACCCACCGCGTCGTGCCCCCCAACGACGGCGGCCTCGCCCTGGGCCAGGCGGCCGTGGCGGCCCTGCGCGTGAACGCGAAGGAGGAATGACGATGTGTCTCGGCATCCCCGGAAGGATCGTCGAGGTGTGGGAGGAGAACGGCGCACGGATGGCCCGCGCCGACTTCGCCGGTGAGCTGCGCAAGGTGTGCCTCGCCTACCTCCCCGACCTGGCCGTCGGCGACCACATCCTCGCCCACGCCGGGTTCGCCCTCACCCGGCTCGACGAGCAGGAGGCCAAGGCCACCCTCGACCTGATGCGCGAGTTCGCGATCATCGACGCCCCGGCCGCCGAGCCCACCACCACGGGAGTGACCAAGTGACCGTGAACACCGCGGTACCCGAGCGGGACGAGGTCCTGCTCGACGAGACCGGCGCCAAGGACCTCGCCGCCGCCGCGCTCACCCTCGCCCGCCGCTTTGCCGCCGGGGCCACGCTGTGGTGCGTCGCCCCCGCCTGGGAGCCGCACGCCCACCACGTCGCGGTCGAGTTCGTCCACCCGGTCATCGTCGGCAAACGCGCGCTGCCCGCGGTCGCGCTCACCGGCCCCGACCCGGTCGGCCAGGCCCGCCTCGCGGTACGGCCCGGCGACGTGATCGTCGCCATCGCCGCCGCCGGCGACCCGCGGGTACGGTCGATCATGCGCCGCGCCCCCGCCTGGGGCGCCACCACGCTGTGGATCGGCCACGGCCCCCGGCCCCCGGCCGGCGCCGCCGACCACGTGCTGTGGGTCGACGAGGACGACCCGCTCACCCCCGCCACCGGCCGGTTCGTGCTCCGCTACCACCTGCTGTGGGAGCTCACCCACGTCTGCTTCGAGCACCCCGGCCTGCTCACCCCCGACGCCGGCGGCGACTGCGCCGGCGGGGTGTGCGTCACCTGCTCCGACGAGGGCCGCCTCGCCGAGGTGATCGGCCCGGCCGGCGACCTCGGCGGCACCCTGGTGCGCACCGCCACCGGCGAGGAGACCGTCGACACCACCCTCGTCGGCCCGGTCGCCCCCGGCGACCTGCTGCTCGTGCACGCCGGCGCGGCGATCACCCGCCTCGACGACGAGGAGGCCACCCGATGACGACGCCGCACCCCGCCCCGCGTCCCGGCACCGCGCGGCGGGACGTCCACCGTGTACGGCCGAGCGGGAAAGGACCACGATGAGCTCGGACACCGGATTCCTCTATCCCTTCCTCGAGGCCGAGGAGCGCGACGCCGACCGGCTCCTCGCCGACCTCGCCGAGTCGGCCCGGGCGAAGGCCGCCGAGAGCGCCGCGCTGCGGCGCCGCACCCTCGCCGAGTGCGCCGGCCTGATCGAGACCGCCGCTGCCGAGATGGCCCGCCGGTTCGCCGCGGGCGGCCGCATGTACGTGTTCGGCAACGGCGGCAGCGCCACCGACGCGGCCACCCTCGCCGCCCTGTTCGCCCGGCCGCCCGCCGCCGAGCCCGCCGCCGAGGGGGTGCGGCCGCTGCCCGCCTGGTCGCTCGCCGCCGACGAGGCCGTGGTCACCGCCCTCGGCAACGACGTCGGCTTCGACCTGATCTTCTCCCGGCAGCTGATCGCCCGGGCCCGGGACGGCGACATCGCCGTGGCGCTGTCCACCAGCGGCAACTCCGCCGACCTGACCACGGCGCTCGCCGAGGCGCGCCGCCGCGGCCTGTACACGATCGGGTTCGCCGGGTACGACGGCGGCGCCTTCGCCGCCGAGGGCACGGTCGACGCCTGCTTCGTGGTGCGCTCCCAGAGCGTGCACCGCATCCAGGAGTCCCAGGCCCTGCTCGGCCACCGGCTGTGGGCCGCGGTGCAGCGCCACCTCGCCGCCCGGCACAACGGGGGAGGGCCGCGATGACCAGCGAAGGCAACGGAACGACGGTGAGGCAGGACGTGGACGACAAGCACGCCACGAGCACGACGGGCGCCGCGGCCGGCGGCACGAACGGCACGGCCCCGGCCGCCGCGAACGGGCGGCGCGGGCCGAGGTTCACCGAGGACCAGGTGCTGGAGCGCATCGACGCCTTCCGGCGCCGCCGCCCCCGGCTGCACGAGGAGGTGGTCACCCTCGCCCACGGCGCGGGCGGCAAGGCCTCGGCCGCGCTCGTCGACGCGGTGTTCCTCGAGGCCTTCACGGACACCGAGCTCGACCGGCGCGGCGACGGCGCCGTGCTCGAGCTGCCCACCGGCGAACGCCTCGCGTTCAGCACCGACGCGTTCGTGGTGCACCCGCTGCGCTTCCCCGGCGGTTCCATCGGCCACCTGGCGGTGCACGGCACCGTCAACGACCTGACCATGATGGGCGCCCGCCCGCAGTGGATCTCCGCGGCGTTCGTCATCGAGGAGGGCCTGCCCGTCACCGACCTGCAGCAGATCGCCGCCGACATGGCCGAGGCGGCCCGCGCCGCCGGGGTGCGCATCGTCACCGGCGACACCAAGGTGGTCGCCTCCGGCGCCGCCGACGGCCTGTTCATCACCACCGCCGGGGTCGGCGTCATCCCGGCCGGCCGTACCCTCGCCGCCGACCGGGTACGGCCCGGCGATCGCGTGCTGCTGTCCGGCACCATGGGCGACCACGGCATGGCCGTGCTGCTCGCCCGCGGCGACCTAGGCATCGAGAGCGACATCGTCTCCGACACCGCGCCGGTCAACCACCTCGCCGAGGCCCTGCTCGAGGCCGCCCCGAACACCCGGTGGCTGCGCGACCCCACCCGCGGCGGCGTCGGCACCGTGTGCAACGAGCTCGCCCGCGACACCGGCCTGGGGGTGGTGCTCGAGGAGTCCCGGCTGCCCATCGCCCCCGGCGTGGCGGGCGCCTGCGAGATGCTCGGCATCGACCCGCTCTACGTCGCCTGCGAGGGCCGCTTCCTCGCCGTCGTGCCCGCGGACGAGGCCGACGCCGCGCTCGCCGCGCTGCGCGATCACCCGCTCGGCGCCGGGGCCGCGATCATCGGCGAGATCACCGAGCAGCCCGCCGCCACGGTGGCGCTGCGCACCGACTTCGGCGGCACCCGCATCGTGGACATGCTCGTCGGCGATCCGCTGCCGCGCATCTGCTAGCCGTACGCGAACACAAGGGGGCGTCACATGTGTCTGGGCATTCCCGGCAAGGTCGTCGAGATCGTCGACCCCGGGCAGCACCTGGCCAAGGTCGAGGTGAGCGGCGTGCGCCGCACGATCAGCGTGCGGCTCCTCGCCGACCAGCAGCTCGGCCCCGGCGACTGGGTGCTGGTGCACGTCGGCTTCGCCATGGCCAAGATCGACGAGGAGGAGGCCGCGCTCACCCTCGACGCCATGCGCAAACTCGGCCAGGCCTACCAGGACGAGCTGGAGGCGTTCGACTCCACGGCGATCGTCTAGCGGCGACCCGCGGCCCGCCGCCACCGCACCCCCCGACACCGACCACCGCCCGGAGCCGATCCGCGGCGAACCCACGCACCAAAGGAGATGCCGATGCGCTTCGTGGACGAGTTCCGCGACCCCGCCGCCGCGCGCGCCCTGGTGGCCGCCATCGCCGAGCTTGCGGGATCGGACCACTTCAAGTTCATGGAGGTGTGCGGCGGCCACACCCACACCATCTACCGCCACGGCATCGAGCACCTGCTGCCCGAGAACGTCGAGCTGGTGCACGGCCCCGGCTGCCCGGTCTGCGTCATCCCGATGGGCCGGGTCGACGACGCGCTGTGGCTCGCCGAACAGCCGGACGTCATCTTCACCACGTTCGGCGACATGATGCGGGTGCCCGGCAGCCGCGGCAGCCTGCTGGAGGCCAAGGCCCGGGGCGCCGACGTCCGGTTCGTCTACTCACCGCTCGACGCGCTGCGCATCGCCGTCGACAACCCGGAAAAGCAGGTGGTGTTCTTCGCCGTCGGGTTCGAGACCACCGCCCCGTCCACCGCCGTCACCCTGGTGCGCGCCCGCGACCTCGGGGTGAAGAACTTCTCCGTCTTCTGCAACCACGTCACGATCGTCCCGCCGATCAAGGCGATCCTCGAGTCGCCCGACCTGCGCCTGTCCGGGTTCCTCGGCCCCGGCCACGTCTCCACCGTCGTCGGCACCCGCCCCTACGAGTTCGTGCCGAAGGTGTACGGCAAGCCGCTCGTGGTCGCCGGGTTCGAGCCGCTCGACATCCTCGCCGCCGTCGCCATGCTGCTGCGGCAGATCCGCGAGGGCCGGTGCGAGGTGGAGAACCAGTACGCGCGGGTGGTGCGCGAGGAGGGCAACCCGCAGGCGCTGCGGCTGATGGCCGAGACCTTCGCGCTGCGGCCCCACTTCGAGTGGCGCGGCCTGGGGTTCATCTCGCAGAGCGCGCTCAGGCTCGCCCCCGCGTTCGCCGAGTTCGACGCCGAGCAGCGGTTCGACATGCCGGGCGTGCGGGTCGCCGACCCCAAGGCCTGCCAGTGCGGCGAGGTGCTCAAGGGCGTGATCAAGCCGTGGGAGTGCAAGGTGTTCGGCACCGCCTGTACCCCCGAGACCCCGATCGGCACCTGCATGGTCTCCCCGGAGGGCGCCTGCGCGGCCTACTACAACTACGGCCGCATGCACCGGGAGGCCGCCCAGCTCGTCGGCCGGGGCGGCGGGCGATGACCACCGCGACCGGCTTCGCCGGGGAGCGGCTGTTCGCCCGCTACGCCTACGCCCCCAACGACCTGGGCTACTGCGGGCCCGCGCAGTCGCGCATCCTGCTCGAGTGCGGCGCGGGCGGCGGCGACCCGGCCCGGGTGCGCGAGGTCGCCCGCGCCTTCACCGGCGCCTGGCCGTACCTGCGGATCCTCGCCCGGCTCACCGGGGCCGCCGACCCGCTCGATGAGCGCGTGGTGGACGCCTACTGGATCGGCGGCGGCCTCGGCGACGCCGTCGATGGGCGGGCCTTCGGCACGGAGCTGCTCGCCGAGATCGGCGCCCAGGCCGGGCACTACTGGCGGCACCTCACCCCCGAGCTGGTGGAGGAGGCCGCGCCCAACCACTGCTTCCACGTGTTCGGCGTCTACCCCTGGTCGCGGCTGCTCGGCGCGGGCGCCGGCGACCATCCGCTGCGGGTGCTCGACGGCTGCCGCATCAACTGGGGCACCGTGCTGGACCGGCCGGACGCCGGGCGGGTGCGGGTGCGCAGCCGCCGCCTGCTGTGGGACGGGGTGCGGCTGTCGCTGTCCGAGCCGCGCGAGGGCGAGGCGACGCTCGCCGTCGACGGGCACGCCTTCGTCCCCGACGTGCGGCCGGGGGACCGGGTCGCGCTGCACTGGGGCCTGGTCGCCGACCGGCTCACCGAGGAGCAGGCCGAGCGGCTGCGCCGTACCACGCTCGCCCAGCTCGAGGCCACCAACCGCCGCCTCGCCCGGGCCGCCGCCACCGCCTGAACCCGCCCGCTTCGGGTTTGATCCGCGCCCCCGGGAAAGAAGCGGGGAGCGGCCCGGAGGCGTCAGGGTTCCTGGTGGTCCCCTTGGTCTTCAAAACCAATGGGCGGCGCGCCGCGTCGCCGGCGGGTTCGATTCCCGTACGCCTCCGCCACCGCACCGCACGCGACCGGGCCGGGGGTGCAGGGATGCAGGTGATCGCCACCGCGGGGCACGTCGACCACGGCAAGTCCACGCTCGTGCGCGCCCTCACCGGCGTCGACCCGGACCGCTGGGCCGAGGAGCGGCGCCGGGGCATGACGATCGACCTCGGGTTCGCCTGGACCGACCTGCCGTCGGGGGAGCGGGTGGCGTTCGTCGACGTGCCGGGGCACGTCCGGTTCGTCGGCAACATGCTCGCCGGGGTCGGGCCGGTGCCCGCGGTGATGTTCGTGGTCGCCGCCGACCAGGGCTGGCAGGCCCAGTCCCAGGAGCACTGGGAGGCGATCGAGGCGTTCGGGGTACGGCACGGGCTGCTCGTGGTCACCCGCACCGACCTGATGGACCCCGGGCCCGCGCTCGCCGCGGCCCGCGAGCACACCGCCTGGCCCGCGGTCGCCGTGAGCGGCCGCACCGGCGCGGGCCTCGACCGGCTGCGGCACGCGCTCGACCGGCTCGTCGCCGGCCTGCCGCCGCCCGACGTGCACGCCCCGGTGCGGCTGTGGATCGACCGGGCGTTCACCGTCACCGGCGCGGGCACCGTCGTCACCGGCACCCTCGCCGCGGGCACCCTGCGCGTCGGCGACGTGCTCGACCTCGGCGGCGAGCCGGTGCGGGTCAAGGCGCTGCAGACCCTCGGCGAGCCGGCCGACCGGGTCGAGGCGACCGCGCGGGTCGCGGTGAACCTGCGCGGCGTCGACCGCGACCGGGCGGCCCGCGGCATGACCCTGCTCACCCCCGGCGCCTGGGTGGAGACCGACACCGTCGACGTACGGCACGGCGCGGGGGAGCGGCCGCCGCGCGAGGCGGTGCTGCACATCGGCTCGGCCGCGGTGCCGGTGCGGGTGCGGCCGTTCGGCCCGGGCACCGCACGGCTCACCCTCGGCAGGCCGCTGCCGCTGCGGATCGGCGACCGGGCCCTGCTGCGCTGCTCGGGCCGCCCCATCGCCGGGGTGGTCGTGCTCGACGTGCGCCCGCCCGAGCTGCGCCGCGGCGGGGCCGGGCGGCGCCGCGCCGCGCAGCTCGCCCGCTACGCGGGCGGGCCGCGGCTGCCGGACGCCGCCACGGTGCTCGCCTGGCGCGGGGTGGCGCGCCGCGCCGAGCTCGCCGCGAGCGGCTGCGATCTCGGCGGCCTGGCCGCGCCGGAGGCCGAGGGCTGGCTCGTCGACCCGGAGCTGTGGGCGCGCCTCGCCGAGCGGCTCGGCGCGCTCGCCGCCGCCGAGCCCGGGCTGCCGGTCGACGCGGCGCGCGCCGCCCTCGGCCTGCCGTGCCGCGGGCTGGTGGAGGCGCTGGTGCGGGAGCGGCCGCCGCTGCGGGTGGACGGCGGCCGCATCGTCGGCGCCGGCCTGCCCGCACCGGTCGCGGCCGCGGTCGACCGGCTGCGCCGCGAGCTCGCCGCCGCGCCGTACCGGGCGCCGGACGCGGAGCAGCTGGCGCGGCTCGGCCTGAACGCCCGGGCGATCGCGCTCGCCGCCCGGGCCGGGGTGCTGCTGCGCCTGCGCGACGGGGTGGTGCTGCCCGCGGGCGCCGACACCGCCGCCGCCCGGGTGCTCGCCCGGCTGCCGCAGCCGTTCACCGCCGCCGACGCCCGCACCGCGCTCGGCACCAGCCGCCGCGTGGTGATCCCGCTGCTGGAGCACCTCGACGCGCTCGGCCTCACCCGCCGCCTCGACGACCGCCACCGCGTCGTCACCGCCGAGGCCCCGGCCACGGACGCGGCGCCCGACCCCGCCACGCGGCACGGCGTCCCCACCGCCTCCGGCACCCCTGGAACCGGCCCCGGCCGGCGGTGACGCGGGCGATGGCGCGCTCGCCGTCAGACGCGGGTGACGAGGATGCCGTCGTCGTCGCTGAACAGTTCCGCGCCCGGGTGGAAGGTGACGCCGCCGAAGGTGACCGGGACGTCGCGCTCCCCGGCGCCGGTCTTGGCGCTCTTGCGCGGGTTGGAGCCGAGCGCCTTGATGCCGAGGTCGAGCCTGCGCAGTGCGGCCACGTCGCGCACGGCGCCGTTGATCACCACGCCGGACCAGCCGTTCTCCACCGCCATGGTGGCGATGACGTCGCCCATGAGCGCGGTGTGCAGGGAGCCGCCGCCGTCGACGACCAGCACCCGGCCCTCGCCCGGCTCCGCCAGCACCGACCGGACCAGGGCGTTGTCCTGGAAGCAGCGGACCGTGACGATCCGGCCGCTGAACGCCGAACGCCCGCCGTACTGGCGCAGCTGCAGGTCACAGGAGTCGAGCTCGTCGCCGCGCTCGTCGTACAGGTCCGCCGTGGAAACGGTCATCTCCGGCCTCCCGTCGGCCTCGTCCGCGTCCCCCGCATGACGTACCCCGCATGATAGGTTCCGCGATCATCGGCGCCGTGTCCGGGGCCGCAGGGGCGGCCCGGCGGCCTCGCGGCACCGCCGGGCCGGGATGCGCGGTCAGCGGTAGCCGGTGACGTCGGCGGGCTTGCCGGCCTGCTCCACCTCCACGATGTACCGCCAGGCGTCGGGGCGGCTGCCGTCGAGGTCGGTGAAGCCGTACACCTGGGCGAGGCCGCCGCTCGAGAGCGACCTGCCGTTCCACCGGTGCACGTCGGGGTCGGCGGCGAGCGCGGCCACCGCGCGGCCGACGAAGCGGGGCGTCTCGGAGATGGCGAAGTGCGGCTCGCGCTCGAGGGCGTCGCGCCAGTTGTCCTCGGTGACGCCGAAGTGCTCGAGCATGATCTCCGAGCGCAGCCAGCCCGGGGTGAGGCTCACCGCGGTCGCCCCGTGCTCGGCGATCTCCTTCGACAGGGCGAACGCGATCCGGTTCACCGACACCTTCGCCAGGTCGTAGAAGAAGGAGTTCCGGTAGTTCTCCCGGTTGAACTCGGCCGTGCCGTCGGTGACCTCGACCACCAGCCCGCCCGGCCGCCGCAGCAGCAGCGGCAGCGCGAAGTGGTTGGTGATGATGTGGGTGTCGACCGCCAGCCGCAGGATGCGCAGGCCGTTCTCCAGCGAGTGCTCCCACAGCTTCGAGTGCCACTCGAACAGCAGCTCGCCGCCCCAGATGTCGTTGACGAGCACGTCGAGCCGCCCCCGCTCGCGCTCGATGCGCTCGACCAGCGCCCGCACCTGGTCCGGCTCGAGGTGGTCGACCCGGACCGGGATCGCCTCGCCGCCGGCCGCGGCGACCAGCTCGGCGGTCTCCTCGATCGTCTCGGGCCGGTTCATCTCCAAGCGCCCGCCGCGCCAGGAGCGGCCGGTGACGTAGACGGTCGCCCCCGCCGCCCCCAGCTCGATCGCGATGCCCCGCCCCGCGCCCCGGGTCGCCCCCGCGACCAGCGCGACCTTGTCCTCCAGCGGCCTGCCTGACGTCGTCATAAGGGCGATCCTGGCAGACGGCACCGACAGTTTCGGCCCCCAGTTTCCGGCCCCCGGTTTCCGGCCCCCGGTTTCCGGCCCGCGGTTTCCGGCCCGCGCCGCCCGCGCCCCGCCGTACGGTCGCCGGCTGGGCATCCTCCGTTAAGTTCGACTAAAATGCGACGGCCGTCATCAAACCGCACAAAAAGGGGGTCGGGTGAGCGAGCGGGGCAGCGGCGCGCCGCCGCGGGACGCCACCGGCACCGCCGCGAACGCCGCCGCGCCGGCCGCGGCGCCCACGCCGCGCCCGCAGGCGCTCATGCTCACCTTCTGCGCCGTCTACATGCTCGACCGCCGCCACGCCGTCTACTCCGGCAGCCTCGTCGAGGTGCTCGGCCGGGTGGGGGTGGGCGAGCACGCGGCCCGATCGACCCTGTCCCGGATGACCGCCCGCGGGCTGCTCGAACGGCACCGGTCGGGCAGGCGGGTCTACTTCGCGATCACCGACCAGGCCGCCGCCGTGCTGCAGGAGGGCGGCCGCCGGCTCGGCCGGGCGGTGAACCGGGAGTGGGACGGCACCTGGACGCTGCTCGGCTTCTCCCTGCCCGAGTCCCGCCGCGCCGACCGGCACCTGCTGCGCAGCCGCCTCGCCTGGGCGGGGTTCGGCCCGCTGCAGAACGGGCTGTGGATCGCCCCGCACCCGGTGGACGTCGCCGAGCTGCTCGCCGGGCTCGACGTGGTCGAGCACGTCAAGGCGTTCCGCGCGCACACCCTGCCGCCCACCCTCATCGACGAGATGATCAACGACGCCTGGGACCTCGACCGGATCGCGGCGGGGTACCGGGCGTTCCTCGACCGCTGGGGGATTGCCGGCCCGGAGGCGGACGGCGGGGACCCGCTGTCCCACCTGCTGCTGATGTCCGCCGAGTGGCTGCTGCTCATCCGCCAGGACCCCCGGCTCCCGCTGCGGCACCTGCCGCCGGACTGGCCCGCCGTACCGGCCGAGCGGCTGTTCCTCGCCCGCCGCGCGACCCTGCTGGAGCGGGCCCGCCCCGTCGTCGACGCGCTGCTCGACCGCATCCCGCTCGGCCGCTGACCGCCCCGGCGGCGGTACGGCGGAGCGGGCGCGGACGTGAATGGGCCCCGGCCGCGACCATCCTCCGGGAGACGGTCGCGACCGGGGCCCGGCCCAGGCGAAACGGCTCGGCGTACCGAGCCCCCGGCGGGCGCCCCGCAAGGCCGGGACGTCCGCGGGCCGCCGCTCAGAGGTAGTGCCGGACGATGATCGTGGCCACGCACGCCGGCTTCTCGCTGCCCTGCACCTCGAAGGTGAGGGTCAGCTTCATCTGCACGCCGCCGGCGATCTCGGTGACCTCGTCGACCTGGGCGCCGCAGCGCAGCTTGCTGCCCACCGGCACGGGGGAGGGGAACCGCACCCGGTCGGTGCCGTAGTTGACCCCCATGGAGAAGCCCTCGATCTTGAGGATCTGGGGCAGGAAGTAGGGGGTCAGCGACAGGGTGAGGTACCCATGCGCGATCGGCCCGCCGAACGGGCTCTGCTTGGCCCGCTCGGGGTCGACGTGGATCCACTGGTGGTCGCCGGTGGCGTCGGCGAAGAGGTTCACCCGCTCCTGGGTGATCTCCAGCCACTCGCTGTAGCCGACGTGCTTGCCGGCGAGCTGCTTCACGCCCTCAACGCCGACCGCGGTGGTGGCTGCCATTGAACGTTCCTTCCTTTCCAGAGGATCACCTGGGCGGCCGGGCCGTCAGGAGTTCTTGGCGCGGTACTCCTCGACGGCCTTGCGGGCCCAGGTCAGATCGGACTTGCCGGAGGGGCTGCGCCGGATCTCCGGCACGAACACCACCTCGCGGGGCTTCTTGTAGTCGGCCAGGTTCGCGCCGACGTGCGCGCGGATGTCCTCGGCGGTGAGCGTCGCGCCGGGCTTGAGCGCGACCACGGCGACGATGCGCTGCCCGAACCGCTCGTCGGGCATGCCCACCACGTTGGCGTCCGCGACGTCCGGGTGGGTGACGATGACGTTCTCCACCTCCTCGGCGAAGACCTTCTCGCCACCGGTGTTGATCACCCGGCCCTCGCGGCCGAGCAGGGTGAGCGTGCCGTCGGCCTCGAGGATCGCCATGTCGCCCGGCACGCAGTACCGTTTGCCGTCGATGTACTTGTAGACCTCGGAGGTCTTGTCCGGGTCACCGAGGTAGCCGGCGTCCTCCTGGGCCGGCGCGGCGAGGTAGCCGATCTCGCCGGAGCCGGGCACCACGTCCTTGCCGTCCTTGGTGACCACCCGCGCGCCCGGGAACAGCACGAACTTGGAGCTCATGTCCTCCTGGCCACGCCGGGTGAACCCGACGGCGAACGGGCCGCCCTCGGAGGCCGCGATCGTGTCCTGCAGCACGATGTCCATGTGGTGCAGCAGGCGCCGCTTCACCTCGGGGGTCCAGGCCACGCCCACGCTGAAGATGCGCAGCAGCGAGCTCATGTCGGCCGGCTTGCCCGAGGCGGCCGCCTCGTCGAGCGCGTCGGCCAGGGGGCGGGCGAACGCGTCGCCGACCAGGCAGATGTCGGTCACCCGGTGCTTGGGGACGAGCTCGAGGATGTGCTTGGGGTCGTAGGACCGGCTCGGCAGGAACACCACCGTGCCGGAGGCGAGCATCGCGCCGAACGCGCTGTACAGGCCGGCGGCGTGCATGAGCGGGGGAGCCACCAGCATGATCGGCCGGCGCGGGTGCTCGAGGTTCTCCCGGGCGAGCTGGGGCATGTCCGCCCGGATGTCCTCGGGGACCTCGCGGTCGAGCAGCTTGAGGCCGTTGTTCTCCACGACCCCGATCAGCCACTGGTGGTTGTTCCGCACGCCCTTGGGGCGCCCGGTGGTGCCACCGGTGTACAGCAGCCACTCGTCCTGCCCGGAGCGCTCGATGCGCGGCATCGGCTCCGCCGAGGCCACCGCCTCGTCGTAGTCGCGGACGTCGAGGCCCTCCCAGCGGGACGGGTCGTCGTCGGTCACCCCGGACTGGTCGGTGACGAGGCGGAGCAGGCGGAGCCCGGGCAGCTCCTTGGCGACCGCGCTCATCCGGTCGTCGAGGGCGGCGTCGAAGATCACACCGTCGGCCTTCGCGTCGGTGAGGATCTCCAGCAGCTCACGCTCGCGGTAGCGGTAGTTGAGGTTCACGGGGACGGCCCGCAGCTTCATCAGCGCGTAGACCGCCTCCATGTACTCGAACCCGTTGTAGAGCGCGATGCAGACGCGCGAACCCTGGCCGATGCCGCGATCGGCGAGATGCTGGGCGAGCCGGGCGGAGCGCTCGTCGTACTCCTTCCAGGTGAGCGTCCGGTCGCGGTGCGCGATCGCGGGCTTGTCGGCCATCACGTCGGCCACGATCTCGAGGAGCGTGGCGAGGTTCTCGTTGGGGGACGCCATCTCAGCCCTCTCCTGTCAGGCCGAACAGCCGGGCGGCGTTCTCCTTCAGGATGAGCGGCCGTACGTCGGGCCGAATGTCGATCTTCTCGAAGTCCGCCAACCAGCGGTCCGGCGTGATCACGGGGTAGTCCGAACCGAACAGTACCTTGCGCTTGAGCAAGGTGTTGGCGTATTGGACAAGCAGTGGCGAGAAGTACTTCGGCGACCAACCGGACAGGTCGATGTAGACCTGCGGCTTGTGCAGCGCCACCGACAGCGCCTCCTCCTGCCAGGGGAAGGAGGGGTGCGCCATGATGATCGGCATGTCCGGGAAGTCGACCGCGACGTCGTCCAGGTACAGCGGGTTCGAGTACTTCAGGCGGATGCCGCCCCCACCCCGGGTGCCGGCGCCCACCCCGGTCTGGCCGGTGTGGAAGAGCGCGATGCACCCGTGCTCGGCGATCACCTCGTACAGCGGGTAGACCGCCCGGTCGTTGGGGTAGAACTCCTGCGCGTTCGGGTGGAACTTGAAGCCGCGCACCCCGTACTCGGTGATGAGCCGGCGGGCCCACTCCACGCCGGCCCGGCCGCGCGCGGGGTCGACGCTGGCGAACGGGATGAGCACGTCGGAGTGCTCGGCCGCGAGCTCGGCGATCTCCTCGTTGCTCGGCTGCCGGTCGTTGTTCGGGTCGCGGATGTTGTCGACCCCGAACACCACCGCGGCCATCTTCCGCTCGCGGTAGTACGCCGCCACCTCGTGGACCGTGGACGCGATGCTGTCCGTCTTGAAGTAGGCGGCCATGTCCTTGAGCCGCTCCTCGACCTCGCCCTTGTCGCGGCGGACCGAGGCGTGCACGTGGACGTGCACGTCGATCGCGGTGAGGCCGGCGGGGTCGATGCGGCCCGCGGGCTTCGCCTCGGCGCTCACTTGCCCGCCCCCGGCTTCTGCTGGCCCGGGATCTCCAGCGGCTCGGGGCGGTACTCCTGCAGCCGCGGCGCGAACACCGACGGGAAGATCTCGGCGATCGCCTCGGCGGTCCAGCCGCCCTCGCGGACGGCGCTGACCACCTCGGACGGGTGCGACCACAGCGCGATGCGGTCACCACCGATGCCGATCGCCTGGCCGGTGATGTGCGCGGCGGCGTCCGAGGCGAGGTACACGACGAGGCCGGCCGCGTCCTCCGGGGTGCCCAGGCCGCGGAGCCGGACGTCGCGCGGCACCGGGGCGCCCTTCTCGACCTCCTCCACCAGCTGGCCGAGGCCGGGGATGGTGGCGACCATCCGGGTCAGCGCGGTGGGGATGATCGCGTTGACCGTGACGTTGGCCTTGGCGCACTCGACCGCCCAGGTGCGCGCCATGCCGACGATCGCGGCCTTCGCCGCGGAGTACGCGGTCTGGCCGAAGCTGGCCCGCTGACCGGCCGGGGAGCCGACGAGGATGAGCCGGCCGCCCTCACCCTGCTCGCGGAAGCGCAGGAACGCCGCCCGGCCGCAGGTGAACGTGCCGCGCAGGTGGGTGCGCAGCACCAGGTCGAAGTCCTCGTCGGTGACGTTGCGCAGCGTGCGGTCGCGCAGCACGCCGGCGTTGGTGACCATCACGTCGAGGCGGCCGAACTCGTTCACCGCCCGGTCGACGAGGGCCTGCGCGGTCTCGGTCTCACCGACGGGGCCCACCTCGACGACGGCCTTGCCGCCGTTCTTGGTGATCTCGGAGACGGTCTCCTCGGCGACGTCCGCGTCGATGTCGTTCACCACCACGGCCGCGCCCGCGGCGGCGAGCGCCTTGGCGTACGCGCGCCCCAGGCCCCGTCCAGCCCCGGTGACGACCGCCACCTTGTTCTCGAGCATGCGTCCTACACCCTTCACTCTCTCGGCTGCCGGCAAAGTTAGCCACATTCATGACGGCCGTCAACATTTTGCTGCATTACTCGATTCGGGACGAGACCGGGTACGGCCGGCGCGTGACCGGCCGGAACGGCGCGTGGCGGAGGCGGATCGCGGGGAGCGGTACGGCTGGGCGGGGCCGATCCCGGGAAGGTGGCGGGGCCGGGGCGTGCGACGGCGGCGTGACGGTGGCGGGGCGGTGGCCGGGGGGTGAGGGGGCGGGGTGCGCACCGTGGCTGTCATCCCGGGCATGCCGTGCGGCGGAGCGCGGCGGGCGAGAGCAGGGGCAGGGGGAGCGGGCGGGGGTGAGTGCGGTACGCGGGCGGGCGGCGTCACACGGCCGCCGGCGGGCGTGACCGGCCGGGACGGGGGGAACGGTGGTCGGGGAGCGGCGGCAGGGACGGGGGAGGGCGGTGATGCGGCCCGGGGCAATGGGGCGTCCCGCTATGCGGCCGTCGCCGTTTGTTCACCAAACGGACACCTTCTCGCGCCCCGCGCCTCATCCGAACGGACAAACATGTACATAACACCCATTCGGTTCGTTTTGTGAGGTCCCCGTGCCAGCTTTCCTCGGATCCCTCCTCGCCAAGGCGGCCGTGATGCTGCTGGAAGCGCTCCTGGTGGAGCTCGTCAAGGCGATGCTGAGCGGCGTGTTCCGCAACGCCGGTGCGCGCCTGGTGACGGCCGCCGCCTGATCGCCCGTCCGGGCGTGCCATCGCCGTGGAGCCGGGGCCGCATGACCGCGGCGGGCGCCGCGCCGCCGGGCGGCGCGGCATGACGAAGGGCGGCGCGGGGCGCCGGCCCGGCCCGCCGTCGCCCCTCGGCCGCCCGTCAGCCCTGGCCCTCCTCGCCGGCGGCGCCGCCCTTGCCCGATCTGCGCCGCCGTGAGCTCTCCGCCGTCTCCTGCTTGGCGGTGGGATCCGGAGGCGGGGGCGCGGCGGGGCGGTCCGCGGTCGCCCGGGCGCGCTCGGTGCGCTCACCGCCGCGGCGCATGCGCTGCCCGATCGCGGTCCCCACGCCGATCGCGACCGCCACCGGCCACTCGATCGCGCCGAGCGCCGCCGCCGCACCGAGGCCGCCGTAGTAGGCGAGCCGGGCGGGCGGGGGCAGCGCGGCGCGGGCGGCCCGGGCGGCGCGCTCGGCCGGCTCGGTCGACAGCCGCGGCAGGCGCAGGTGCGGGCGATGGATGCGCAGGCTCATCACGGGAGTGTCGAGCGCGAACAGGTCGCGGTCGTGCGCGGTGCGCTCGGGCCGGTCCTCCCGGGTGGCCCGCACCTTCTCCTCGGCCGTCATCGTCGCGCCCTTGCCGGACGCCTGCTTGGTTCCGGCCACGGTCATGGATCGTCCTCCCCACGGCGAGATGGTCAATCCGAGACATTTGCCGGGGCCGGGCGTGTTATGCGCCTCTTTCCGCCTGCTACCCGATTGTTTGGTGCGGTTTGACCGGCCCTCCGGCCCCCGCGCCTCCGGGCGGTAGCTTTTGATCTACAAAGTAAAGGGCGCCGCATCCGTGCCGCCCCTGACGCCCGCACAGGACCTGGAATCAGGACCTGGAATACGGTCGCGTCCAGGCCGTAACCCGCAAGCGGCCGAAAACCGCCGCCGGCGGCGATACCGTGTGTCGGGTGGAGGAGATCGATCGCCGCATCATCACACTGCTGGCCAAGGACGGCCGCATGAGCTTCACCGACCTCGCCCGCGAGACCGGTTTGTCGGTGTCGGCGGTGCACCAGCGGGTGCGCCGGCTGGAGAAACGGGGCGTGATCCGCGGCTACGCCGCCCTGATCGACTACGACGCGATCGGCCTCCCGCTCACCGCGTTCATCTCGATCAAACCGATCGATCCGGCCGCGCCGGACGACGCGCCGCAGCGCCTGGAGCACCTCACCGAGGTGGAGGCCTGCCACAGCGTGGCGGGCGACGAGAGCTACATCCTCAAGGTCCGCGTCGCCTCGCCCCAGGCCCTGGAGGACCTGCTCCAGCGCATCCGCGCCGCCGCCAACGTCTCCACCCGCACCACCGTCGTGCTCAGCACGCCGTACGAGCACCGCCCGCCGGACCTGTCGGTCCTCGACACCCAGAACTGACCCGGCGGCCGGGCCGCGGCGGGCCGTGACCGGGGCGGACAGGCGGTAATCTCCGTGGTGACCGCCTGGGGCCGCGCCACGCGCCCCGACCACGTCCCGTCCCCGCGGCGGCCGCGGGGCACCACCACAGGCCCGGAGTACCCGATTTCCACAGACCCCGGCGACCGGCTCACCGCCCGGCGACGCGAGCTGGCCAGGGAACAGCGCTACGTGTCCGCCCTGTACGCCCGGCTCGACGAGCTGCGCGAGCGGACGCAGCGGCGCCTCGACGAGGTGCTGGCCCAGGGCGCCACCGGCACCCACCAGAACCGGTCCGAGCGCGACACGTTCGCCGCCATGTACGCCGGGCGGCTGGCGAGCCTGTGGGCGGTGGAGCACGGGCTGTGCTTCGGCCGCATCGACCTCGCCCCCGGGGAGGCGGGCGCGGACGGCGGCGGGGACCGCACCCTGTACATCGGCCGCATCGGCCTGTCCGACGACGACCAGCGGCGGCTGCTCGTCGACTGGCGGGCGCCCGCCGCCCAGCCGTTCTACCGCGCCACCCCGGCCGCCCCCATGGGCCTGCGGCGCCGCCGCCACCTGCGCACCAAGGGCCGCCGCGTGGTCGGCATCGACGACGACCTGCTCGACCCCGACACGCTCACCGAGGCCGACCACGCCACGCTGAGCGGCGAGGCCGCGCTGCTCGCCGCCCTCGCCGCCCGCCGTACCGGGCGGATGCGCGACATCGTCGCCACCATCCAGGCCGAGCAGGACCGCATCATCCGCGACGACCTCAGCGGGGTGCTCGTCGTCGAGGGCGGGCCCGGCACCGGCAAGACCGTGGTCGCCCTGCACCGCGCCGCCTACCTGCTCTACACCCACCGGGAGCGGCTGGAACGCCGCGGCGTGCTCGTCCTCGGCCCCAACCCCGCCTTCCTCCGCTACATCGAGCAGGTGCTGCCCTCGCTCGGGGAGACCGACGTGCTGCTCGCCACGATCGGCGAGCTGTACCCCGGGGTGCGCGCCGAGGCCGCCGAGGACCCCCGGGCGGCCGCGGTCAAGGGCGAGGCGCGCATGGCCGAGGTGATCGCCGCCGCCGTACGGGACTGGCAGCGCATGCCCGACGAACCGGTGGAGATCCGCCTCGACCGCTACACCCTGCGGCTCGACCGCCGCAGCCTCGAGGCGGCCCGGCAGCGCGCGCTCCGCTCCCGCCGCCCGCACAACCAGGCCCGCGCCGTGCTGGTACGGCACCTGCTCACCGTGCTGGCCCGGCAGGCCGCCCGCCGCCTCGGCAAGGGCCTGCTCGACGAGACCGAGCTGGAGGACCTGCGCGAGGAGCTGCGCACCGAGCCGGCGGTGCGGGCCGCCCTCAACCGCCTGTGGCCCTACCTCACCCCGCAGCGGCTGCTCATCTCCCTCTACACCAGCCCCGAGCGCATGGCCCGGGCCGGGCTCGGCCCCGCCGAACGCGAGCTGCTGCGCCGCGACCGGCCCCGCCCCGGCGAGCCGTACTGGACCGAGGCCGACGTGCCGCTCCTCGACGAGGCCGCCGAGCTGCTCGGCGAGATCGACGAGGGCGTGCTGCGCGCCACCGCCCTCGCCGAGGAGGAGGCCGCCGCGGCCCGCGCCGCACGTGAGGAGGACGAGCGGGCCCACCTCGCCTACGCCCAACAGGTGCTGGAGCTCACCGGCATGGCCGAGATGATCGACGCCGAGCGGTTCGCCGCCCGCCACCGGGACGACGAGCCGTACCTGACCACGGCCGAGCGGGCCGCCGCCGACCGCACCTGGGCGTTCGGGCACGTCATCGTCGACGAGGCGCAGGAGCTGTCGGCGATGGCCTGGCGCATGGTGATGCGGCGCTGCCCCAGCAGGTCGATGACGATCGTCGGGGACCTGGCGCAGACCGGCTCGGCCGCCGGCGCCCGCTCCTGGGCGGAGATGCTCGACCCCTACACCGCCGGGCGCCGCCGCGAGCGCAGGCTCACCGTCAACTACCGCACCCCGGCCGAGATCATGGCGGTCGCCGCGGACGTGCTCGCCCTCGTCGACCCCGGCCTGCGCGCCCCCGAGTCGGTGCGGGAGACCGGCGTGACGCCGTGGGCGGTCCGCGTCGACGACCTGTCCGCGCTGCCCGCGATCGTCGCCGCGGAGGTGGTCGAGGACGGGCGGCTCGGGGTGATCGTGCCCCGCGCGATCGCCGCCGAGGTCGGCGCGCTGCTCACCGCCGAGGTCGACGGCGCGGTCGCCGGGCCCGGCCCGGCCGCGCTCGACGCCCCCGTGGCCGTGCTCACCGTCACCGCGGCCAAGGGCCTGGAGTTCGACGTGGTGATCGTGGTCGAGCCCGGGCGGATCCTCGCCGAGTCCCCGCGCGGCGCCGGCGACCTGTACGTCGCGCTGACCCGCGCCACCGCCGGTCTCGGCGTGGTCCACACCGGCCCGCTGCCGGCGGCGCTGGCCCGGCTGCGGCCCCGCACGGCCGGCCCCGCCCGGCGGTGAGGACGTCCGCACGCGGAACCGGTAAAGGGCCCGGGCTACCCTTCGGACCGGACCCGTCCCGTCGGCGGCGAGCTCGGAATCCGTTGTCTACTGGGTATCCGGGCCCCTCCCGGGTCCAACCCCCCGATCCGGCTGGGGTGCCCCGACTCGACGGAACGCCAGCACTGCGCCTGGCTGTGCTGACGGAGTGTCCCTCCGTCATGGACGCAGAGTCCGACGATGTCAGAAGACGGCCAACCGGTCAGTCCCGTGCTGGACTGGCAGCAAACTACCGACCTCAGCTCAGATGTCAACCGCGTCCCGATCAGCGGTGATCCAAGTTTTCCCCGTTGGTACGCGATCCTTGTGCTACTCCTGACCTGCGCCGAACCGGCCCGGCTGCGGCTTGTGGCCGTACCGTGGCGGCCGCGCGGCGCGGACCATCGTTATCGGACCGCGAGACGGCGCCCCGGGATCCGGCGGTCCGGGCGGGGCCTCGCGCAGGGATCCGCACGGTCTGATCTTTACGGTTTCGCGACGCGGCGTGGGCGAGGATGGGAGGCCGGGGCGCGGCGGCCCGTCCCACGGGGTGATCTCCCCGCGCGGGGCGTCAACGGACGGCGGCGTGGGGGGATCAGGGCGGTCGCGGAACACGGTAGCGTGCAGAAAAGTCGGGACCCCGTCGGTGACCGCAAGGAGATCGGCCTCCCCGTGGCAGCCACGACCACCACCACGACCGGCGGGCGGGCGGATCGGCCCGCCCCCGCCGCCCCGTCGCGCCTGTGGCCCCGCATCGCGGCGGGCGTCGCGGGCGGCGCGGTGCTGTTCCTCGCCTTCCCGCCGCTCGGGCTGTGGTATCTCGCCCCCGCCGGCGTGGCGCTGATGACGCTGCAGGTGTACGGCGTGCGCGCCCGCCGGGCCGCCTGGCTGGCCTACCTGGCCGGGGCGGCGTTCCTGCTGCCCGCGCTCGCCTGGGTGCGCCCGATCGGGTACGACGCCTGGCTCGGCCTGGTGGCGGTGGAGTGCCTGTTCTGGGCGGCGATGGGGGCCGGGGTCGCCGTGGTGACCCGGGCGCGCGCCTGGCCGGTGTGGGTGGCCTGCATGTGGGTGGCCCAGGAGTGGCTGCGCGGCAACCTGCCGGTGCTCGGCTTCCCGTGGGCGCGGCTCGCCTTCAGCCAGGGGGAGTCCGCGTTCACCCCGTTCGCCGCGCTCGGCGGCGCCCCGCTGGTCACGTTCGGCGTGGCGCTGTGCGGCGGCCTGCTCGCGCTCGCCGCGCGCGCCGCCGCCCGCGCCTGGACGGAGCGGCGCGGCCGGGACGACGCCCCGAAGGGCGACGGCACGGGCCCGCGCGAGCGGGCCCGGGGGAGCGGCCCGGGCGGCGCCGCCCGCACCGCCGCGGCGGCGCTCGCGGGCGTGCTCGCCGTGCCGCTGGCCGCCTTCGCGGTGCCGCGCCCGGGCGACGAGGGGCGCACCGTGCGCGTCGGCATCGTGCAGGGCAACGTGCCCGGCCGCGGCATGTACTTCCTCGGCGACGAGCCCGCCGTGGTGCTGCGCAACCACGCGAACGTGACCCACGAGATGGCGCGCGCGGTGCGCGAGGGCAGGCTGCCCAAGCCCGACCTGGTGATCTGGCCGGAGAACTCCACCGACATCGACCCCTACCGCAGCGCCTTCGCCCGGGACACCATCCACGCCGCGGTGCGGGACATCGGGGTGCCGGTGCTGGTCGGCGCGGTCGTGTACACGCCCGACCGGCGCAACCGCTACACCCGCAGCCTGGTGTGGGACCCGGAGACCGGGGCAGGCGCCTACTACGACAAACAGAAGCTCGTGCTGTTCGGGGAGTACATCCCGTTCCGGGACGTGCTGACCAAATTCATCGGTAGGCTGCGTCTCTCCGGGGTGTCGGCGCTTCCCGGCGACCGGGACGGCGACCTGGTGATGGGCCCGGTCACCATCGGCGCGGTCAACTGCTATGAGGTCGCGTTCGACTCGGTGGTCCGCGGCACGGTCCGGGCGGGTGGCACGCCGCTGGCGGTGCAGACCAACAACGCCACCTACGCGCTGAGCAACCTGCCCGCCCAGCAGCTCGCCATGTCCCAGGTCCGGGCGGTCGAGCACAACCGCGCCGTGGTCACCGCGGCCACGACCGGGATCTCGGCCTTCGTCGGCCCCGACGGGCGGGTGCGGTGGCGCACCGACGAGCTCGTCCCCGACATGACCGTTGTGGAGGTGCCGGTGCGCACCGAGCCGACGATCGCCACGCGGCTTGGCGCGTGGCCGGAGTGGATATTGATAGTGGTGGGTATGGGCGTTTTGGGAGCCGTGGTGCTGCGGCAGCGGCGGACGAACCGGGCACGGAGGGAACAGACGATGACCGGCGGAACAGACGTGGCGCAGTCCGCCCTGGCCGGCACCGGGGACCGGTGATGGAGCCGTCACTGGGACGCGTCCTCGTCATCGTCCCCACCTACAACGAGCGCGAGAACCTTCCCATGATCACGGGAAGGCTGCGCGCCGCCGTACCGGACGCGCACATCCTCATCGCGGATGACGCCAGCCCGGACGGAACCGGCCAGGCCGCCGACGCGCTCGCCGCCGCGGACGACCACATCCACGTGCTGCACCGGCCCGGCAAGCAGGGGCTCGGCGCCGCCTACATCGCCGGCTTCCGCTGGGGCCTGTCCCAGGGCTTCGACGTGCTCGTGGAGATCGACGCCGACGGCTCGCACCAGCCCGAGGAGCTGCCGCGCCTGCTGGAGGTGCTCGCCGCGGGCGCCGACCTGGTGATCGGCTCGCGCTGGGTGCCCGGCGGCAAGGTGGTGAACTGGCCGTGGACCCGCGAGCTGCTGTCCCGCGGCGCCAACACCTACGCCCGCATCGCGCTGGGCATCCCGGTGCGGGACTCCACCGCGGGCTTCCGCGCCTACCGGGCCGCCACCCTGGAGAAGATCGGCCTCGACGACGTGCAGTCCCAGGGCTACTGCTTCCAGGTCGATCTCACGCTGCGTACGATCCGCAGCGGGCTGCGGGTGCGGGAGGTCCCCATCACGTTCGTCGAGCGCACGGCGGGCGCGAGCAAGATGAGCCGCACGATCGTCTTCGAGGCGCTGTGGCGCATCGCCGCCTGGGGCATCGCCGGGCTCCCCGACCGCCTGCGCCGCCGTCGCCACCGCCGCTGACCGCGCCGGGCTCCCGCCGTCCGGGCCGGGCCGCGCCGGCCCTCTCGGCGTCGTCACGTGCGGCGGGAACGCCCCTGGGCGGGGAACGGCGCGCCGATCCTTCGGCCGGACACACTGCGCGTGGCCCGGAAAGGACGGGCGCCCTCGGCCCGCGCCGTGCCGCCTCGCCGTCCGCTCTGGCGGTTGGACTCGCCGTCCCGGCGCGAACCGGCCGACACGACTGCGAGCGGTCGGTCATGAGGGTGGCCGGGCCGGGGGAGGAGGCTCCCGTGGTCCGGCATGGCGCGATGCGGGCCGGGGCCGACGCGGGGCCGTAGAGCCGCTTGACCGAACCGGGCCTGCTACGGCCGGGCCGGTGGGACGCGACCCGTCCGGTGAGTGAGTGATCTACAACGTAAAGGCCGCGGGTGTGGTGCCATCAACGGCGCACCGAACGACGCCGATAACCGAGACGCGGCTCGACGAGCACCACCAGACGGCGACCGAGTCCGGCAGCCCGCTACTCGGCCAGAGGGTGACCTACGACCCGCGGGGCACATGCCGGCACACCGGCGGCCCCGGCCGCGGTGGCCTCACCGTTCGATCGGGGGCGAGCACGGGCCAGAGGACAAGGTCGAGACGGCCAAGCGGAACTGCCGCCATCGGCCGACGACCTCGCCCGCACCCCGATCCCCGCCTGGCCGTACCCGGCCGGTAGGGTGCGAGCCGACCGCCAGCGGCCGCCTCGCCGGCGGCGTCCCCGCTGCGGCGGCGCTGTCCGGCGTGCCCGCCGGTGTGGGCGGCGCTTTGCGGAACTCCACGGGCCGCCCGGCCGTTGGCCGGATGACGTGGCCGCGCGGTCCGGACCTCGCGGGCACCGGGGAACAACGGGGTCGGATCCCCCGTTGCCTCCAGTACTGGTCGGGGACGGCCTGAATCGGGTGAAGTAGGAGTCATGCTGCGTCTGCTGTTGTTCACCGCCTTCCTGGTCGTGCCGATCGCCGAGATCTGGCTGCTGATCCAGGTGGGCCAGGTCATCGGCGGGTGGCAGACGGTCGGGCTGCTGATCCTCGCCGGCCTGCTCGGCACCTGGCTGGTACGCCGCGAGGGCCGGCGGACCTGGCGCGCCGTACAGGAGGCGCTCGCCGCGGGCCGCATCCCCGACCGGGAGCTTATCGACGGCGCCCTTGTGGTGGCGGGCGGCACCCTGCTAGTCACCCCCGGCTTCCTGTCCGACCTGCTGGGGGTGTTCTTCGTGCTCCCGGCCACGCGCCCGCTCGCCCGCCGCGCGATCTCCTGGTTCTTCGCCCGCCGCGTACGGCTGCTCGCCGCAGGCTCGCCGTACGACCCGCTGTTCGGCCCCGGCTTCGGCGCGGCCCGCACCGGGCCCGGCGGCGAAGCCGAGGACGCTTTCGGGCCGCGCCACCGGGTCGTGCCCGGCGAGGTGATCCGCGACGACACCGGCGACACCGGTACCCCGCCGCATCCGGCGACCCGCCGCTGAGACCGGCGGCCCCGGCGCGGCCGCAGCCCCGGAGGCTCGGGCACCACACATGAGAAGAACCCCCGGCCCGCGCGGGGCCGAGGGTTCTTGTCGTCGGTCGGCTATCGGGTTGCTACGGCCGTGCCGTGGTTGGTCACGCCCCCGGGAACGGAGGGGGCCGGTTCCGCCCGGTCACCGGCCCGGCACCGTCATGCGCTGCGGCGCCGCTGCGCCCTCAGGATCGCCAGGCGCTCGTTCAGCACTTCCTCAAGCTCCTTGATCGTACGGCGTTCCAGCAACATGTCCCAGTGCGTCCGCGGCGGCTTCGTCTTCTTCTGCTCGGGCTGCCGGGCGTTCACCTGCAGCGCCATGCTCCCGCAATTACGGCACTCCCAGGTCGCCGGGACCTCCGCCTCGGCGGCCAGGGGCACGACGAACTTGTGGCCCTTCGGGCAGTTGTAGGCAACTTCCTTGCGCGGTGCCAGGTCGGTGTTGCGGTCGTTCTCGTAGCTGGTCGCTCCGAGCCGGGTACCGCGAAGTGCACGCTCGCCCATGTTTCAATGCCTCCTGAGGGCCCCGATAACGAGGGGTCGGTCTCCACGCCTTACAACGCTTGGTACCGTGGATGGATTCCCGCGGAGGCGGTGATCCAATCGCGCTCTTTCCCGCCGGACCGGTGCGGCCTCAGATGTGCGCGGGCACCTCGTTACCGGCCTCCCGGATCGCCCGCGGCAGGTTCGCCACCGCCAGCAGCACGAACCCCAGCACGAAGAACACCACCAGCGACAGGATCGCGGTCCGGTAGCTGTCGGTGAGCTGCAACGCCAGGGTGAGCGTGAGCGAGCCGATGAACGCCGACCCCTTGTCGCTCACCTCGAACAGGCTGAAGTACTCGGCCTCCTTGCCCGGCGGGATCACCAGCGAGTACAGCGACCGGGACAGCGCCTGGGTGCCGCCCATCACGATCGCGATGGCGAACGCCAGCGCGTAGAACTGCAGCTCCGCGCCCCGCTCCAGGAAGTACGCCACGCCGAGCACGCCGGTCCAGATCACCAGCGCGCCGAGCACGGTGCGCTTGGTGCCGAACACGAGCGCGAGCCGGCCCAGCAGCAGCGCCCCGCCGAACGCCACGAACTGCACCATGAGGATCGCGCTGATCTGCACCTCGGTGCCGAGGCCGAGCGCCTGGTCGGCGTAGACCGCGGAGAACGAGATCACGGTCTGCACCCCGTCGTTGTAGACGAGGTAGGCGAGCAGCACCAGCAGGCTGCGCGGGTAGCGCCGCAGCTCCAGCGCGGTGTGCCACAGCTGGCGCAGGCTGCCCGCCATCGCGTGCACCGCGCTCGGCTCGCGCCGCTCGGGCAGCCGGTTGCGCAGCCGCAGCATCGGGATCACGGTGAACGCCCCCCACCACAGCCCGGCCGAGGCGAGGCAGATCCGCACCGCCAGGCCCTCGTCCAGGCCGAGCGGCTCCCGCCCCAGGTAGAGCACGAGGTTGATGGCGAGCAGCAGCCCGCCGCCCAGGTAGCCGAACGCCCAGCCGCGCGAGGAGACGGTGTCGCGGGTCTCGGCCGAGGAGATCTGCGGCAGGAACGAGTTGTAGACGACGGTAGCGGCGCCGAAGCACACGTTCGCGATCACGAACAGCACGCCGCCGAGCAGGTAGGCGTCGCCGGAGACGAAGTAGAACCCCAGCGTGGCGAGCGCCCCCACGTAGGCGAAGACGCCGAGCAGCTCCCGTTTGCGCCCGGTGTGGTCGGCGATCGCGCCGGTGAGCGGCATCACCACGATCTGCAGCAGCACCGAGATCGTCACGATGCCGCTGAAGTACGCCTTGGCCCGCAGATCGAGCCCGAAGAAGCCGACGAACCCGTCGGGCCCGGCCGCCGCCTCGGCCACGCTGGTCAGGTAGGGGCCGAGGAAGACGGTGATGACCGTGGTGTTGAACGCCGAGGTCGCCCAGTCGTACCAGTACCAGCCGCGCTGTTCGCGCCGCAGGTGCGGGTCGGCCGCCGCCGGTGCCGTGACCTTCACGCCGCGGCCGCCTGCCGGACCGGGTGCCACTGGCCGCGCTCCTCGAGCACGTCGCGCAGGCCGCCGATGTTGTCGGTCATGATGCCGTCCACCCCCAGGTCGAGCAGCTCGTGCATGCGTTCGGGGTCGTCGATCGTCCACACGTGCACCTGGAGCCCGATCGCGTGCGCGGTGCGCACGAAGGCCCGGGTGAGCAGCCGCAGCCACGGGATGCCGAGCGGCACCTGGGCGCAGGCCGCGCCGGACCGGGCCAGGCCGCTGAGCAGCCGACCGTACCCGGCGCTGGCGGAGGCGGTGCGCAGCGCGGCCACCCCGCGCGGGCCGAGCGAGTGGCACACCGGCCGGCCGATCGCGCGCAGCGTCGCCTCCAGCCGGGCGTCGGAGAACGAGGTGAGGCACACCCGGTCGTAGGCGTTGGTGCGCTGGATCGCCTCGGCGAGCGGCCAGATCGCCGGGGCCTCCTTGACGTCGATGTTGAACCGCACGTCGGGCCAGGCGGCCAGGAGGTCCTCCATGCGGGGGATCTCCTCCACGCCGCCCACCTTGGCCCGCCGTACCTCCCGGTAGGGGAGCTCGGAGACCCGCCCGCGCCGGTCGGTCACCCGGTCGAGGGTGTGGTCGTGGAAGGCGAGCAGCACCCCGTCGGCGGTGGCGTGCGCGTCGGTCTCCAGGTAGCGGTAGCCGAGCTCCACCGCGCGGGCGAACGCGGGGTAGGTGTTCTCGAGGTTCTCCTTCGCCCCGCCGCGGTGCGCGAACGCGAGCGGCCCGGGGTGGTCGAGGAAGGCGAATCGGCGGTGCACGTCCGAAGAGTATGCCGGTTGCGGCCCCGGTACGGCAGAGCGACGCCGGTGAACGTTACGTCACGAATTCGGGTACTCGTGGGCCGCCCCGCGCCATGGCGGCCGATCGCCGCGGCGCGGCTCCGGAGGGTGAACCGCCGGCCGCCGCGGCGCGGGCGGGGTCAGGCGCGGCCGGGCACGGGGCCGGGCAGGGCCGCCCACTCGCGGCGGCGGGCCTCGGCGAGCGCGATCGCGGCGGCGACGGCGACGTTGAGCGAGCCGACCCGGCCGGTCTGCGGGATGTAGCAGACGGCGTCGACGGCCTCCAGCAGGGCGGGGGAGCAGCCGTGGTCCTCCCCGCCGACCACCAGGCACACGTCGCCCGCCAGATCGGCCTCGTGCAGCGGCACGGCGTCGCCGGTGAGCTCGACGGCGACGACCCGGTAGCCGTCCTCGCGGGCGGCGCGCACCGCGTCGCGCGGCGTCACGCCCTCCTCGTAGCGGACGAAGCGGTCGCAGCCGAGCGCGGTCTTCTGCACCTTGGGGTTGGCCGGGCCGACGGTGTTGCCGGCGAGCCAGATCCGGTCCACCCCGAACGCGGCGGCCGTGCGGAAGATCGAGCCGACGTTGAACGGGCCGGTCACCGACTCCACGATCAGCGCGAGCCGGCCGTGCGTCTCGCGCCGCCAGGCGCGGTTGAGCCGCTTGACGTCGGTGGGGCGGAGCTGCCTGCGCGGGCCGCCGGGGCGGGCGGCGCGGCGGCCGCCGGTGTCGCCGTGATCGTTCATGTCACCGTTTCCGGGTCGTGGTCGTACGGGTCGTGGTGGCCTCGGGCGGCGGTCAGCTGCGGGCCGCCACCCGAAGCACGCGGTAGGCCGAGCGGGAGGTGACGCGGGTGGTGGGGAACCCCTGCCCGTCGAGCCAGCGGTGCAGCGAGTCCGAGCCGAGGTGCTTCTGCACCACCAGGTAGGCCTCGCCGCCGGGGGCCAGGCGGTCCAGCCAGGCCGACAGCAGCGCGTGCAGGGCCTGCTTGCCGATGCGGATCGGCGGGTTGGACCAGATGGCGGCGAACCTCGGCTCGGGCGGCACCTCGTCCGCATGCACCGACCTTACTTTGTCAAGGCCGGCGCGTCGGGCGTTCCGCGCGCACAGCTCGAGCGCCCGGCGGTTGACGTCGACCGCCCACACGGTCGCCTGCGGGGCACGGCGGGCCATGGTGAGCGCGATCGGGCCGTACCCGCAGCCCAGGTCGAGCAGGTCGCCCTGCTGCGGCGGCGGGGGCACGGTCTCCAGCAGCACCCGCGTGCCCGGGTCGATCCGGGTGGGGGAGAACACCCCGCTGTCGGTCTCCAGCCGCAGGTGCAGGTCGGGCAGGACGAGGTCGACCACGCCGGGCCGCTGGGCCGCGTCGGGCCGCTCCGCGAAGTAGTGCGTCACCCGCAGAGGTATATCCCATCTGGCCGGGTCCCCGCGCACGGCGGGGAGGCTCGCCGCCGGGCCGGCGCGCGGCGCTCGGCGTCCGCGGCGGGGTGCCGCATGCGGTGGGCGGCCGGTACGGCCGGCCCGCCGCGGCCCCGCACGCCGGAGGCGGCCCGGACGGGCCGTGGCGGAGGGGTCAGGGGATGCGCGAGCCGAGCGCCATCGCGGCGCCGGCGGCCACCACCCCGGTGAGCAGGGCGGCGATCACGAACCGGTGGGTGATCTCCTGGTGCTCGATGCGGTAGCCGAGCGAGGTGCCGATCTGGCTGTAGACCTCCTGCAGCTCCGCGCCGGACTCGGCGGTGTAGGCGCGGCCGCCGGTGCCGTCCGACAGCGCCTGCAGGGCCGCCTTGTTCACCGGCACGTTCACCGGGCGGCCGTCGATGTCCACGGTGCCGTCGGGCGTGCCGTACGCGATCGTGGAGACCGGGACGCGGGCCGCCACGGCCGCCTCGATCGCCTCGTTGATCGACCGGCCGGAGGTGTTGTCCCCGTCGGACAGCAGCACGATCGCCGACGGCGGCGGGTCGGTGACCGCCTGCTGGTCGAACGAGCGGATCGCGTCGAGCGAGTTGAACACCGCCTCGCCGATCGCGGTGCCGGGCCGGGTGGTGAGGTTCTGGATCGCGGTTATCACCGCGGCGTGGTCGGTGGTGGGGGAGACCACCACCGCGGCCGAGCGGGCGAACGACACCAGCCCGACGTTGAACCGCTCGGGCAGGTCGCGGACGAACTGCTCGGCCGCGTGCCGGGCGGCGATCAGCCGGTTCGGCGCCACGTCCTGCGCCTCCATCGACAGCGACACGTCCACCGCGACGATGATCGTGGCCCGGTCGCGCGGCACCCGCACCGCGTCGGCCGGGCGTGCCGCCGCGAGCACCAGCAGGGCCATCATCAGCAGGAACAGCGCCGGCGGCAGGTGGCGGCGCCACCCCGGCCGGGACGGCGCGACCAGCGACAGCAGCGCCAGGTTGGTGAACCGCACCGTGTAGCGCCGCCGCGCGAACTGGAGTGCGACGTACGCCGCGACCAGCAGCGCCAGCAGGGCGAACAGCCACAGCCAACCCGCGGAAAGGAAGATCACCTGCTCGGCCTCCCTGCTCCCCCGGCCGTCGGCGCCCGGCGCAGCAGGTGCGCGGTCCGCCGCTGCCGGAGCACGAACTGGGCGATGTCGTAGATCCAGTCCCGGTCGGTGCGCAGCACCAGGTGCGCCACGCCGCAGCGGCGCAGCGCCCGCCGGGTCGACTCGCGCTGCAGCAGCGCCGCCTCGGCGTACGCCTCGCGGACCTTGCGGGTGAGGTGGACCTCGGCGGTGCGCCCGGTCTCCGGGTCGGTGAACGTCACCATGCCCACGTCGGGCAGCTCCAGCTCACGCGGGTCGATCACCTCGATCGCCAGCACCTGGTGCCGGGCCGCCAGCCGCCGCATCGGCCGCTCCCAGGGCCGCTCGGCGTCCGGGTCGCGCGGATCCACCGGGTCGAGGAAGTCGGACACCACCACCCGCATGCCGCGCCGCCGCCGGGCCCGCGACAGCAGCTCGATGCCGTCGGCGAGGCTCGTGCCCGCGTCCGCGCCGGGCTGCGCGCGGGGTGCGGCCACCAGCGCCTGCAGCAGCGTGTAAAGGCCGGGGCGGCCGGTGCGGGCGGGGAAGCGGTGCACCCGCCCGCCGTGGATCACGTAGGCGCCGAACCGGTCGCCGACCCGGCTGGACAGGAACCCGATCGCGCCCACCCCGGCGATCACCAGGTCTCGCTTGTCCATGTCGGCGGTGCCGAAGTCCATGCTCGCCGACAGGTCCGCCAGCGCCCAGGTCTCCAGCTCCCGGTCGACGACCAGGTCGCGTACGTGCGGCACGGTGGTGCGGGCGGTGACCGCCCAGTCCATGCGGCGCACGTCGTCCTCGCCCGGCACGTACGGGCGCGAGTCGCCGAGCTCGCTGCCGGGCCCGGGCAGGAGCCCCTGGTGGGCGCCCTGCAGCAGGCCGTCGAGGCGGCGGACCACGGTGAGCTCCAGCTGGCGCAGCACGTACTCGGGCGAGGAGGTCATCGGGTCACCCCTGGCCCTGGTTCCACACCACCAGCGGCGGGGGCACGGCCGCGAGGATCCGCCGCACCACGTCCTCGGGGTCGACGCCGTCGGCGAGCGCGTCGAAGGTGAGCATGAGCCGGTGCGCCATCACGTCCACGGCGACGTCGCGGACGTCGTCGGGCAGCAGGTAGTCGCGGCCGCGCAGCAGCGCCAGGGCGCGGCCGGCCGCGACCAGGCCGAGGGTGGCGCGCGGGCTCACCCCGATCTCGATCACGTCCTCCAGGTCGCGCAGGCCGTACTCGGCGGGGGCGCGGGTGGCCATCACCAGCCGCACCACGTAGTCGGCGACCAGGTGGTGCACCGAGACCTGCTCGGCGGCGTCCTGCAGGGCGAGCAGCCGGGGCGGGTCGAGCACGGTGGCCGGCTTGGGCGGGGTGACGCTCATCCGCTGCAGGATCTCCAGCTCCTCCTGCGCCGACGGGTGGTGCACCCGCACCCGGAACAGGAACCGGTCGCGCTGCACCTCGGGCAGCGGGTAGACGCCCTCGGACTCGATCGGGTTCTGGGTGGCCAGGACGATGAACGGCTTGGGCAGCGGGTGGGTACGGCCGGCCAGGGTGACCTGCCGCTCGGCCATGACCTCCAGCAGCGCCGACTGCACCTTCGCCGGGGCCCGGTTGATCTCGTCGGCGAGCAGGAAGTTGACGAACACCGGCCCCAGCTCGACGTCGAAACTTTCGGAGGAGGGGTGGTAGACGCGGGTGCCGACGATGTCGCTCGGCACCAGGTCGGGGGTGAACTGCACCCGGGCGAAGGTGCCGCCGACCACGGTCGCGAGCGTGGAGGCGGCGAGCGTCTTGGCCACGCCCGGCACGCCCTCCAGCAGGCAGTGGCCGCGCGCGAGCAGCGCCACCAGCAGCCGCTCGACCATGTGCTCCTGGCCGACGATGACCCGGCGCACCTCGGCGAGGGCCTGCCGCAGCAGGCCGGCGTCGGCGGCGACCGCGCCCTGATCGCCGGGCCGGGACGGCTCGGCGGGCACCGCGGGCGGGCCGTGCACGGCCGCGGTCGGTGCGCCGTGCACGGCCGCGGTCGGTGCGCCGTGCACGGCCGCGGTCGGTGCACTGTCGGCTGCGGGCTGCTGTCCCGCGCCCGCGGCGGCGCCGTGCCCGGCGCCCTCCGGGACCGGTTCTTCGGCAACGGTCATGGTGACATTCCATCAAAGTCGCGCCGAACTCGCACGGTGGTGCGACGGCGGCGGCCTGGCAGCAGGACCCCTACCCGGCCGGTGTGCTTTCATGGCAGCGTGGCCACTCCGCTGCAGTACGGTGATCCCCCGCGGCTGGGGCCGTTCACCATCCAGGCCCGGCTGCAGACGATGCCGGCCGGGTTCGTCTACCTGGGGCAGGCGGCCGACGGCCGGGTGGTGTCGATCGCCGTGCTCACCCGCGGCGCGGCGCTGGACGCGGCCGCCCGCGACCGGTTCGTCGGCGCGATCCGGGAGGCGATGCCCGGCGGGGTGCGCGGCCGGCTGGCCCGGGTGTGGGGGAGGGCGGCGGTCGCGGCCCCGGAGGTGCTCGCCTGCGATCTGGGGCGGGCGCCGTGGGTGGCCGTGCCGTACCGGCCGGGCGGGCCGGGGGCGGAGCGGTTCCTGGAGCCGGTGTACGTCACCGGCACGCTGATCGGGGAGGCGCACGGGCCGGACTTCGTGCCGTACTGGGTGGCGGACCGGGCCCCGGCGCTGCCCGCGCCGCCCGGGCCGCGGCCGCCCGCGACCGAGCCGCGGCGGTCGGTGGTGCTGGCGAGCGTGGCGCTCGCCCTGCTCGTGCTGATCCTGATCCTGCTCGCCTGGCTGCTGCTGGCGCGGGACGACGAGCCGGTGGGGCCGGCCCAGCCGTTGCCGGCGACGCTGTTCGTGCCGACGCCGCCGCCGGTGCCGACCAGCGAGCCGCCCGGCCGCCCGTCGCCGACGCCCACGCCGGGGGAGACCGGCAGCGGCAGCCCGGGGCCGGAGGAGGGCGACGACGCCGAGGGCGCGATCTGACGCGCCGCGGGCCGGTGCTCCATCTCATCAGGTCGGGCAAGGGCACTGTGCACGTTATTTGATCTACGTTGTAAAGCCGCCGGCAACGTCGACCTCCCTTTCCGTCACACGCATAACAAACCCCTAAAAGGGAAAAAGATCACCAACCAACGGCCCGCCGACGCGGACCGGCACCACACCTGATCCCGGGGCATGACAGGCCGCCTACCGGGGGAGCAGTCCCTCGTGAGGCCGCGGCCCGGTCTCGTGTGCCGGCGAACGCCGTACCGGGCGCGCGGGCCACAGTTCCGCGAGCGACGCGTCCCGAGGACCGGAAACAGGCGAAGGTGAGTCAGACAACGCGCGACCCGGCCGCAGCCACGACCTCCCCGTGCAGCCGCATCGCCGGGCGCGCCCGGCCCACCGGCGCCGCAGCCGCCGTGTCCCCGCCGGTCCGCACGCGCCTGCGACGGGCGGAGGAACGGCCATGAGCCTCGCCCGGGCCGAGCCGGTGCTGATCCTGCTCGCGGCCCACGCGCTCGCCGCCGCGGCCGCCCCGGCCCTGGTCCGCCTGCTGAACCTGCGCGCGCTCTACCTCCTCGCCGCCGTGCCGGCCGCGGCCGGCGCCTGGGCGGCCGCGATCACCGGGCACGTCCGCGCGGGCGGCACGGTCTCCGGCGCCTACCCGTGGGTGCCGCAGCTCGGCATGGAGCTCGCGATCCACGTCGGCGCGCTCGGCTGGCTGATGGTGCTGCTCGTCGGCTGGATCGGCGCGCTCGTGCTGGTCTACAGCGCCCGCTACTTCACCGCGGGCGAGGAGGGCCTGGGCCGGTTCGCCGGGGTGTTCGTCGCCTTCGCCGGGGCGATGCTCGGCCTGGTGGTGAGCGACGACCTGCTCACCCTGTACGTGTTCTGGGAGCTGACCACCGTCTGCTCCTACCTGCTGATCGGGCACAACCCGATCCGCCGGGCCGCCCGCCGCGCCGCCATGCAGGCACTGCTCGTCACCACCTTCGGCGGGCTGGCCATGCTCGGCGGGTTCGTCATGCTCGGCGCGCACGCCGGCACCTACCGGTGGTCGCAGATCGCCGCCGCCCCGCCCGGCGGGGCCTACCTGACCGTCGCGCTCCTGCTGGTGCTGCTCGGCGCGCTGAGCAAGTCCGCGATCTTCCCGTTCGGGTTCTGGCTGCCGGCCGCGATGGCCGCCCCCACCCCGGTCAGCGCGTACCTGCACGCGGCCGCGATGGTCAAGGCCGGGGTGTTCCTCGCCGCCCTGTTCACCCCCGCCTTCGGCGCCGTGCCCGCCTGGCGGTGGACCCTCCTGGCCGCGGGCGCGATCACGGTGCTGCTCGGCGGCTGGGCCGCGCTGCGGCAGAACGACCTCAAGCTCCTGCTCGCCTACGGCACGGTCAGCCAGCTCGGCCTGCTGATGGCCGCGCTCGGCGGCGGCGGTCGCGACGCCGCGCTCGCCGCGGCCGCGATGCTGCTGGCGCACGCGCTGTTCAAGGCGGCGCTGTTCCTCGTCGTCGGCGTCGTCGACACCGTCGCGGGCACCCGCGACCTGCGCCGGCTGAGCGGGCTGGGCCGCCGCGCCCCGGTCCTCGCCGCGATCGCCGGGCTCGCGGCCGCGTCCATGGCCGGGATCCCGCCGACCGCCGGGTTCGTCGCCAAGGAGGCGATCGTCGAGGCGCTGCTGCACGGCACCGCCGCCGACCGGGCCGTGCTCGCCTGCGTCGTACTCGGGGCCGCGCTCACCGTCGCCTACACGCTGCGGCTGCTGTGGGGCGCCTTCGCCGCCAAGCCCCGCGTGCCGGAGACGGTCCCGCGGCCGGCCGGGTGGGTGTTCCTCGCCCCGCCCGCCCTGCTCGCCGTGGCGGGGCTCGCCACCGGGGTGGCCGCGCCCGCGGTCGGGGCCGTGCTGGCCCGGTACGCCGACGCCGCGCCCGCCCGCGGCCCCGCCTACCACCTGGCGCTGTGGCACGGGGTCACGCCCGCGCTCGGGCTGTCGGCGCTCGCGTTGGCCGCCGGGGCCGGGCTGTTCGCGCTGTGGCGGCGCAGCCCCCGGCCCGGCCGCCTGCGGCTGCCGGTCACCGGGGACGACATGTTCGACCTGGTGGTGCGCTGGGTGGGGCGCGCCGCGGTCGAGGTCACCGGCGCCACCCAGCGCGGCTCGCTGCCGTTCTACCTCGGCGTGATCCTCATCGTGCTGGTGGCCGGCCCCGGCGCCGCGCTGGCGGCCGCCCTGATCGGCACCGGCGAGTGGCCGGGCGGGCTGCGCGTCTGGGACGTGCCGCTGCAGCCGCTCGTGGCCGTGATGGTGATCGGCGCCGCCGTGTTCGCCGCCCGGGCCAAGGTCCGGTTCACCGCGATGATCCTGGTCGGGGTCTCCGGGTACGGCATCGCGGTGCTGTTCGTGCTGCACGGCGCGCCCGACCTGGCGCTGACCCAGTTCCTGGTGGAGACCGTCACCCTGGTGATGTTCGCGCTCGTGCTGCGGCACCTGCCGGCGCGGTTCTCCGAACGGCCGCTGCCCGAGATCCGGCGGGCGCGCGTCGCCATCGGCGTCGCCGCCGGGGTCGTCGCGGCCGGGATGGCGTGGGTGGCGGGCGCGGCCCGGCGGGCTCCGCCGGTGTCGGACGCCTACCCCGGCCCGGCCGTGACCTTCGGCGGCGGGGACAACATCGTCAACGTCACGCTCGTCGACATCCGCGCCTGGGACACGATGGGGGAGATCTCCGTGCTGGTCGCGGCCGCCACCGGCGTGGCCAGCCTCATCTACCGGCGGGCCGCCGCGCTGCGCCGCCGCGCGGCCGGGCGTGCCACGCGTTTGCGGGACCAGGCGCCGGGGCAGTGGCTGCTCGCCGGTGCGAGCCCCGAGGCCCGCCGCCAGTCGATCATCCTGCAGGTGGTGACCCGGCTGCTGTTCCACACCATCGTGGTGTTCTCGGTGTTCCTGCTGTTCTCCGGCCACGACGCGCCCGGCGGCGGTTTCGCCGCGGGCCTGGTGGCCGGGCTCGCGCTCGCGGTGCGGTACCTGGCCGGCGGGCGGACCGAGCTCAACCTCGCCGCCCCGGTCGGCGCGGGCGCGGTGCTCGGCACCGGGCTGCTGATCGCGGTGGGGACCGCGGTGGCGCCGATGGCGCTCGGCGGGCAGGTGCTGCAGAGCGCCATGATCGACGCCGAGCTGCCCGTCCTCGGCGAGGTCCACCTCGTCACCTCGACGTTCTTCGACGTCGGCGTCTACCTCATCGTGGTCGGGCTGATCCTCGACATCCTGCGCAGCCTCGGCGCGGAGATGGACGTTCGCGCCGACGACGCCCCCGGCGCCCCCGCGGGCGCCGGCGACCCCAGCGACCATAGGGAGCCGGCGTGACGACCAACCTCGTGTATGTGATCACCGTCGGGGTGCTGGTCGCCGCCGGCGTGACGATGCTGCTGGAACGCAGCCTCACCCGGGTGCTGATGGGTGTGATCCTGTTCGGCAACGGCGTGAATCTGCTGATCCTGTCCGGCGGGCGGCTGGGCGGGCCGCCGATCGTCGGCCGCGGCGGGCGGGAGCCGCTCAGCGACCCGCTGCCGCAGGCGATGATCCTCACCGCGATCGTGATCACGCTCGGGGTGAGCGCGTTCCTGCTCGCCATGGCCTACCGGAGCTGGCAGCTGGTCGGGCACGACGAGGTCCGCGACGACGTGGAGGACCGCCGCATCGCCGGGCTCGCCGCGCGCGACCAGGGCCTCGACTCCGGGGACGGCGATACGCCCGGTGACCGCGCCGCGACCGGCCGGGCGGGCGGCGCGGCGGGGAACGGCGGCGGTGCGGCGGGGAACGGCGGCGGTGCGGCGGGGGCGCCATGACCGCGCTGGTGCCGATGCCGGTGATCATGCCGCTGCTGGCGGCGGCGCTGACGCTGCTGCTCGGCCGCCGCCCCCGGCTGCAGCGCGCGGTGAGCGTGTGCGTGCTCGTCGCGGTGCTGCTCGTCGCGGTCACGCTGCTCGCGCTCACCTGGCGGGGCGAGCCGCTGGTGGTGGCGGTCGGCGGGTGGGTGGCGCCGCTCGGCATCGTGCTCGTCGCCGACCGGCTCGCCGCGCTCATGCTCGTGGTGTCGGCGACGGTCACCCTCGCGGTGCTGGTGTACTCGATCGGGCAGGGCATGGCCGACGGCGAGGAGGAGGCGCCGCTGTCGGTCTACCACCCCACCTACCTGGTGCTCACCGCGGGGGTGGCGAACGCGTTCCTCGCCGGGGACCTGTTCAACCTCTACGTCGGTTTCGAGATCCTGCTGGTGGCGAGCTACGTGCTGCTCACCCTCGGCGGCACCGAGACCCGGGTGCTGCTCGGCACCACGTACGTGGTGGTGAGCCTGCTGTCCTCGCTGATCTTCCTTACCGGGCTCGGCCTGGTCTACGCGGCCACCGGCACGCTCAACCTGGCGCAGCTCGCCGGGCGGCTCGATGCGCTGCCCGAGCACGTGCGGCTGGTGCTGCAGGGGGTGCTGCTGCTCGCCTTCGGGATCAAGGCCGCGGTGTTCCCGCTGTCGGCGTGGCTGCCCGACAGCTATCCGACCGCCCCGGCCCCGGTGACCGCGGTGTTCGCCGGGCTGCTCACCAAGGTCGGCGTGTACGCGATCATCCGGTCCGAGACGCTGCTGTTCCCCGGCGGGCCGGTCACCGGGCTGCTGCTGGTGCTGGCGCTGCTGACCATGGTCGTCGGCATCCTCGGCGCGGTGGCCCAGTCCCGGATCAAGCGGCTGCTGTCGTTCACACTGGTCAGCCACATCGGGTTCATGCTGTTCGGGATCGGGCTGGCCGGGCCGCCCGGCCTGGCGGCGGCGATCTTCTACGCGGTGCACCACATCGTGATCCAGACGACGCTGTTTCTGGCGGCGGGGCTGGTGGAGCGGCGCGGCGGCACCACCGACATGGACCGGCTGGGCGGGCTGGCCCGCATCTCGCCGCTGCTGGGGGTGGTGTTCCTGGTGCCCGCGCTCAACCTCGCCGGCATCCCGCCGTTCTCCGGGTTCCTCGGCAAGGTCGGGCTGCTGCAGGCCGGGGTGGCCGACGGCGGCCCGCTCGCCTGGACGCTGGTCGCCGGGGGGCTGGTGACCAGCCTGCTCACCCTGTACGCGGTGGCGCGGGTGTGGGACCGGGTGTTCTGGCGGGCCCCGCACGCGGAGATGCCCGGGCCGGACGACACCACGCACACCGTGCGGGCCCGGGCGGGGCGGGAGCCGTACTCGGACATCGCCGGTCACGCCGGCACCATGCTGCCCCGCCTGATGGTGGGGCCGACCGTGGCGCTCACCGTGGTGAGCGTGGCGCTGACCGCCGTGGCCGGGCCGCTGTTCGAGCTGAGCGGGGCCGCGGCCGTGGATCTGCTGGAGCGCGTGCCGTACGTGCGCGCGGTCTTCCCCGAGGGGGTGCCGTGACCGGAAACGGGACCGGGCGTGACCCGGCGGCGGGGGAGCGGCCGCCGCTGACCCGGCGTGACCGGCGCCGTAACCGGATCATCGCGGTCACCGCGCTGGTGCTGGTGTGGTGCCTGCTGTGGGGGTCGTTCTCCTGGGCGAACGTCCTCGGCGGCCTGGTGCTCGCCCTGGCCGTGCTGGCGGCCTTCCCGCTGCCGCCGGTCACCTTCGCCGGGCGCATCCACCCGATCGGGTTGCTGCGGTTCGCCGTGCGTTTCCTCGCCGACCTGGTCGTCTCCAGCGTGCAGGTGGCGCGGCTGGCGTTCCGGGCCGGGGAGCCGCCGCGCAGCGCGATCCTCGCGGTGGCGCCGCGCATCCGGTCCGATCTCAACCTCACCCTCACCGGGGTGGCGCTGTCGCTGATCCCGGGCAGCCTCGTCATCGAGGTGGACCGGCGGGCGGGCGTGCTCTACATCCACGCGCTCGGCCTGCGCGACGCCGAGGATGTGGAGCGGTTCCGCCGCAGCGTGCTCGATCTGGAGGCGCGGATCATCGGCGCCATCGGATCGCGGGAGGAGCGGCGCGTCATCGCCGCCGCGCGGGGAAGCCCGCCACCGCCGCTGCCGCCGACCCCGCCCGGAGCCGGAAAGGACCCGACCGCATGACCGTCATCACCGTCGCCGTCACCGTGCTGTTCGCCGCCGCCGGGATCCTGGCGCTGTCCCGGATCATCCGCGGCCCCTCGGTGCTCGACCGGATCGTCGCCACCGACGTGCTGCTGGCCACCGTGGTCGCGGCGATCGCCGCCGAGGCCGCCTACACCGGGGACGCCACCGCGCTGCCGGTGCTGGTGGTGCTGTCGATCCTCGGCTTCACCGGGTCGGTGAGCGTGTCCCGGTTCGCCACCCGCCGCCGGGACGGCGGCGCGCCGCGCCCGCCGCTGCACACCGGAGGCACCCATGAGCCTTGAGCCGATCCTCGATGTCGTCGTCGCGGTCTGCCTGATCGGCGGCGCGCTGCTGTGCCTGTCGGCCGGGGTCGCGCTGGTGCGCTTCCCCGATCTGATGTCGCGGATGCACGCGGCGACCAAGCCCCAGACGCTCGGGCTGCTGCTGGTGCTGCTCGGCTGCGCGCTGCGGCTGCGCACCCGGGAGGACGTCACCACGTTGGTGCTGATCGCGCTGTTCCAGCTCGCCACCGCACCGGTGGCGGCGCACATGGTGGGCCGGGCCGGGTATCGGAGCCGGCTGGTGCGGCGGGATCTGCTCGTCACCGACGAGCTGGCGGCCGACGCCGAGCGCATCGGGCGGGAGAACGGGGAGGGCGGTCCCGCCCGCTGACCCGCCGGCACGGTCCTGGGAAGAGCCGCCGGGCGGTCCTGTCGGACGGTCCTGTCAGTGGGTGCCGTCAGACGACGCGGACGGCGACGCCGGCGGCGGTCAGCGCGTCGTGCTCCTCCTTGGGGATGCCGGCGTCGGTGACCACGACGTCGAGCCGGTCGAGCGGGCAGACCGCGCCGAACGCGGTGCGGGTGAACTTGCCGGAGTCGGTGGCGGCCACCACCCGCCGGGCGGATTCGATCGCCGCCTGCTTGATCGTCACCTCCTGCAGGTCGTGGGCGGTCAGCCCGTGCGCCGCCGACAGGCCGCAGCAGCCGATCACCGCGGTGTCGAACCGCAGCGACCGGATCGCCTTCTCCGCCAGCGGGCCGATGAAGTCGAGCTCGCCGGGCCGTACCTCGCCGCCGGGCAGCACCAGGCGGATGCGGGGCGCGCCGGCGAGCTCCCGCGCGGCGTGCAGGGACAGCGGGACCACGGTGAGCCGCCGCTCGCGCAGCGCCCGGGCCACCTCCAGCGCGGTGGTGCCGCTGTCGAGCAGCACCGCCTCGCCGTCGGCGATCAGCGCGGCGACCTCGGCCGCGATGCGGCGTTTCTCCTCGACGGCCTCCCGCTCGCGCACCGCGAACGGCGGCTCCTCGCCGCGCAGCAGCAGGCTCATCGCCCCGCCGCGGATGCGCCGCACCACGCCCTGCCGGGCCAGATCGTCCAGGTCGCGGCGGATCGTCATCTCGGACACGCCGTGCCGCGCGGCCAGCTCGGCGACCGTCACGGTGTCGCAGGTCCGCAGCGTGTCCACGATGGCGCGCAATCGATCCATGTGTTCATATGAACACAGGTCATGTTCGCTGCGCAATGCCCGCGCCCGGCCGGGCGGGGCCGAGAATGAGGGTATGCGCGCGAGCCGGTTGCTCTCCCTGTTGCTGCTGCTCCAGTCCCGGGGGCGGAGACCGCCGGCGAGCTCGCCGCCGAGCTGGAGGTGTCGGTGCGCACCGTGTACCGGGACGTGGAGGCGCTGTCGGCGGCGGGGGTGCCGGTGTACGCCGAGCGCGGCCCGGCGGGCGGGTACCGGCTGCTGGACGGCTTCCGCACCCGTCTCAACGGCCTCACCGCCGACGAGGCCGCCTCGCTGTTCCTCGCCGGGCTGCCCGGCCCCGCCGCCGAGCTCGGCCTCGGCGACGTGGCGGCCGCGGCGGAGCTGAAGCTGCTCGCCGCCCTCCCGCCGGAGCCCCGCTCCCAGGCCCGCCGGATGCGCGAGCGCTTCCACTTCGACGCGCCCGGCTGGTACCAGGACGCGGGCGAGTCCCGGTTCCTCGCCGAGGTCGCCGACGCGGTGTGGGACCAGCGGCCGCTGCGCATGACGTACCAGCGCTGGGGGCGGCAGGTGGTCGAACGGCTCGTGCACCCGCACGGCCTCGTCCTCAAGGCCGGGAACTGGTACCTGGTCGCCCGCGCCGTCCCCGACCCCGCCCGCGATGGCCAGGCCGGGCGCGGGGAGGCGGGGAACACGGCGGAGACGGCGGACGGCGGCTCGCCCGACGAGCCCGGCCGGGCGGGGGACATGCGCACCTACCGGGTGGGGCGGATCCGCTCGGTGGAGGTGCTCGACGGGTACTTCGAGCGGGTCGAGGGCTTCGACCTGGCGGCGTACTGGCGGGACTGGTCGGCGGACTTCCTGCGCCGCATGTACCGGGAGGAGGCCGTCATCCGCGTCGCCGCCGACGCCGTCTCGATGCTGCGGATCACCATGGGCGTCGCGATCACCGACGCCGCCCTCGCCGAGACGGGGCCGCCGGACGCGGACGGCTGGATCCGGGTGCGGCTGGCGGTGGAGTCCCTGCGCCACGCCTGCTGGCAGCTCATGCGCCTGGGCGCGCAGGTCGAGGTCCTCGACCCGCCCGAGCTGCGCGCCATGATGATCCAGACGATCAACGAGCTGTCCGCGCTGTACGCCAGGGGCGGGGCGCCCGCCGCCGTCACCGGGCAGGCGTGAAGCTCCACGCGGTGGCCGTTGGGGCGTGATCGGGCCCGCCGGCTGCGGCGGCGGGCGCACGTCGAGCCTCTCGACGAGATCGAGGCCGACACCGGGGAGCACGCGGCCGACGTGCTCGACGACGCCGGCCGGCCAGCCGGGCGGCACGCCCGGGGGACGCCGAGGGTGACGTGCTCACGTGGCTGCTCGCGCCGGGAGACGATCTCGGGGGTGGCGGCCTCCAGGGCGAGGATCCGGCGGGCGTGGCCCACCAGGGCACGCCCGGCCGGGGTGAGGGTCACGCCCTGCGGCGTCCGGGTGAACAAGGACTCGCCGAGCTCGTGCTCCAGGGCGCGGATCTGGCGGCTGAGCGAGGGCTGCGCGACCAGCAGGTGCTCGGCGGCGCGATGGAACGAGCCACAGTCGGCCACCGCCAGGAAATATCGCAGATGCCGCAATTCCACCCGTAGGAGCTTATGTTGCGATGCCTCCCGGGCATCCCCACGGATGGCCAAGCGGTCTTGGACAACGCGAGCTCCGTGCCGGTCTACTGGATGCCGTCCGCGTACGGCGGGGCGAAGCCGTCCGACCCGGGGGACCGCATCCCGCCACCCACCCTGAGTGGGCATCGGGCGAGCGGCCCGGCCGGCGGCGACGGCCTCGCCCCTCGGACCCCGGCCACGACCGGCCGGCCCGTGCCCGGGACCGGCGGCCGACGAACCAGACCACACCGGAGAGACCCACGATGACCACCACTCCCTCCCGGCCCGTGTTCCCGCCCGGGCTGGGCCTGTCCGCCGTCGAGGTGCTGACCACGACCCGCGCGGTACGCAGGCGCCTCGACCTGACCCGCCCGGTGCCGCGCGAGGTGATCGAGGAGTGCGTGCGCGTCGCCGCCCAGGCCCCCAGCGGACGCAACCGGCAACGCTGGGACTTCGTCTTCGTCGAGGACGCCGCGACCCGGGCCGCGGTCGCCGACATCTGGCGGCGCGGCCTCGCCGTACCGCCCGCCGGCATCGAGGGCCCGCAGTACAGCCGCATGAACTTCGGCTCCCGCGAGTGGACCCGGATCCGGATCAGCCTCGACCACCTCGCCGAGCACCTGCACGAGGTGCCGCTGCTGCTCATCCCCTGCCTGCGCGTGGGCAGCCGCGCCGAACTCAGCACCGTCCGCGGCCAGGCGGGAGCCTGGGGCTCGGTCATCCCCGCGTTCTGGAGCTTCATGCTCGCCGCCCGCGAACACGGCCTCGGCACCGCCTGGACCACCTGCCACCTCAGCTACGAACGCGAGATGGCCGAACTCCTCGGCCTCCCCTACGACACCGTCGTCCAGGTGGCCCTCACCCCGGTCGCCTACACGATCGGCACCGACTTCAAGCCGGGCCCGCGCGCCGAACCCGGCGCCTTCGTGCACTGGGACCGCTGGTAGCCACGCCCCAGGCGCGTCGCCGGCCGCCCTGGCTTCGGCGGGCGCGCCCTGGCCGCCGCCTCGCCGGACAGCCGCACACCCGGCCGCCTGCGCGATCCGCGCAACCGGTGACCAGCGGCTGCGCCACCGGCGACGCGGCGAGCGGGGCGGCCGCACCGGCTCGCGACGCGGCACCGGCCCTCGCCCAGGGGCAGGCCGGTACGGACAAGGCGCCGGTCTGGTGCGGTGGGCCACCTCGGGGTCGGCGAGATCGGCCCGGGCCGGGCCGCGGCCGTACCGGGCGGTCAGTCGAAGGACAGCCCGGCGGCGGGGGTCACCCGGGCGGCGCGGCGGGCCGGGAGCACGGCGGCGAGGAGCCCGGCGAGGGTGGTGGCGAGGACGACGGCGCCGAGCGAGGGCCAGGGGATGTGGAAGGCGGCCTCGCGGAGCGCCGGTCTGATGACCGTCTCGTAGCCGGACCAGGCGAAGCCGACGCCGAGCACGGTGCCGAGCAGGGTGGCCGTCGCCGACAGCAGCAGCGCCTCGATCGCCAGCGTCCGCCGCAGCCCGGCGCGGGTGAGCCCGAGCGCGCGCAGCAACGCGTGCTCGCGGACGCGTTCCAGCACCGACACGCCCAGCGTGTTCGCCACCCCGATCAGGGCGATCACGATGGCGACGGCGAGCAGGCCGAGCACCGACCAGCTGAGCACGGACAGCTGCCGGTCGAGCGACTCCCAGGTGCGCAGCCCGTTCTCGATCGTCGCGCCGATCGGGTCCGCCAGCTCGTCCAGGTCGCCGCCGAGCCGGGCCGGGTCGGCGCCGGGCGCGGCGCGCACCCAGACGGCGTGCGGCTCGGGGTGCCGGTGAGCGCGGCGAGCGTCTGCGGGGCGACCACGCCCGCCGGGCCCCAGCCGCTGCCGGCGGCGACCCGCAGCCGCGCCTGCCGCTCCCCGACGCGCACCGTGACCTGCTCGCCGGGCCGCAGCCCCGGGCCGCTGCGGAAGGCCTCGAAGTCGATCTTTATCGTCCCCGGCTCGACCTGCGCGAACGCCCCGCCGTCGCGGGCCACCTCCGCGGCGGCGGGCGCGGCCACCACCGGGAACGGGCCGTCGAGCCCGGACACCCGGGCCACGGCGCCGGGTACGGCGATCGCCCGCTCCACCCCGGGAGTGCGGCGCACCCGGTCGAGGACGTCGGCGCCGACCGGGCCCTTCGCCGAGGTGAGCGCGAGGTCGATCGGGTGCCGGCCGCCGATGTGCTCGTCGAGCGCGGCACGCCAGGTGGCCATCCCGGTGAGCGCGGCGGTCGTCAGGGTGACGCCGACCAGCAGGGCCGCGGCGGTGGTGGCGGTGCGCCGCGGATTGCGCGCCGCGTTCTCGGCCGCCAGCCGCCCGGTGGGGCCGAACAGCCCGATGGGCAGCCGGATCAGGCGGGGGACGAGCACCGGCCCGAGCAGGAGCACGCCGGCGAACAGCGCCCCGCCGCCGGCGAGCATCAGCGCCACGCCGTGCTGCATCACCGCCGCCGCGAGCAGGGCGAACCCGGCGGCCGCCGGCAGCACGGCGAGCGCCGCCCGCGCCCGGCCGACGCCCGTGCGCGGACCGGCCGCGACGTCCGGGCGCAGCGCCGCCAGCGGGCTCACCCGCAGCACCCGCCGCGTCGGCGACCAGGCGGCGGCCACGGTGACCACCAGGCCGACGGCGACCCCGCCCAGCAGCCACGACGGCGGCGGCGCGGCGGCGACGACCGGGGTGTCCGGCGCGACCAGGTCGATCGCGGCGATCAGCCCGTACCCGAGGGCGGCACCGGCGACCGCCCCGGCGAGGGACGCGAACGTCCCGACGGCGGCCGCCTCCAGGCGTACCGAACGCGCCACCTGCCGCCGGGTGGCGCCGACACAGCGCAGCAGCGCGAAGTCCCGCAGGCGTTGCGCGAACAGGATGGCGAACGTGTTCGTGACCACCACCGCCGCGACGAAGACCGCGACCCCGGCGAACAGCAGCAGCATCACCCCCACGCTGTCCACCTGGTTCTGCACGGCGGTCAGCCGCTCCTCCGCGAACGCCTCCGGCGACTGCGCCTTCCCGCCCGGCGGGAGCGTGCCCGCCTCGCCGCGCACCGCCACCGAGCCCAGGTGGAGGCGGTCGCGCCAGCGCAGCAGCTGCGGCCAGGTGACGTACACGTCCGCCTGCGCGGGCGGCGACGGCGACTCCACCAGGCCGACCACGCGCACCGCGGCCGCGGCGGCGCCCTCGCCGATCACCAGCCGGTCGCCGATCGAGACGTCGTTGGCGAGGGCGAAGTGCACGTCCGCCACCGCCTCGCCGCCGCGCACCGCGAAGCGCCCCGATTCGAGCGGCTGCCAGCGCCACCGCTCGACCGTGGAGATCGGCCCCACGCCCGCCTCGGGGATCCGCCGCCCGCCCGCGCGCAGCGGAAGCGAGGCCCGGCCGATCGCGGACGCGTTCTCGCCGAGCCGTTCGGCGAACGCGATCACATCCTCCGGTTTCATGTGCGACGCCGGCCACCCCACCGGCGAGACCACCAGGTCCGCGTTCCGGTACGGCGCGCCGAGACGCTCGATGAGCGCGGCGCGGGCCCCGGCCGTGAGCACGCCGACCACGACGACGAACGCGACCGCGGTGGCGACCGCGACCACCGCCGCGACGTGCCTGCGCAGGTGGGTGCGGAGCGACGCGAGGAAGACGGTGCGCATCAGACGATCCGCCCGTCTCGCATGGTGACCACGTGGTCGGCGTAGGCCGCCGCGTCCCGGTCGTGGGTGACCATCACCACGGTCTGGCCGAGCTCGTGCGCCGACCGGCGCAGGTGATCCAGCACCTCCGTCGACGTGGCGCTGTCCAGGTTCCCGGTGGGCTCGTCGGCGAACAGCAGGTCCGGCCGGGTGATCAGGGCCCGGGCGATCGCGACCCGCTGCTGCTGGCCGCCGGACAGCTCCGCGGGCCGGTGGCCGAGCCGGTCGGCCACGCCGAGGATCTCCGCGAGCATGCGGGCGCGCTCCCGGGCCGCGTCGTCGACCCGCTGCCCGCCCAGCTCGAGCGGGAGCAGGATGTTCTCGGCGGCGGTGAGCATCGGCAGCAGGTTGAACGCCTGGAACACGAAGCCGACGTGCTCCCGGCGGAAGATCGTGAGGGCGTCGTCGTCGAGGGACGTGAGCTCGATGCCCGCCACGGCCACGGTGCCGCCGTCGGGCCGGTCGAGCCCGGCCAGGCAGTGCATGAGCGTGGACTTGCCCGAGCCGCTCGGCCCCATGATCGCGGTGAACCGCCCGCGCGGCAGGTCGAGATCGACGCCACGCAGGGCGGGCACCCGGACGTCGCCCAGGCCGTAGGTCTTGGTCAGTCCGCGCGCGGCCGCCGCCACGGTCCCCTGCTCGGCCCGCCGTACCGCGGTGGCGGTGTCCACTTGGGGAACGGGCCGATACGGCCCGCGCTCGTATGGCCGTGCCGTGGCGTCGCCGGGCACGGCCGGTTCCCTGTGATCCATGTGGCCGCAGTCAACGCCACGCGACGTTGCCGGGCCGTATCAGATTTCGGATACGCCGCCGATACAGCCGCTGTCCTAGCCTCGGTCCTCTGGCCGGCCTGCCGAGTGGCCCTGGCGGCGCCCGGCTCGTGAGGCCGGTACGGCGGCCGGGCTCATGCGGCCGTGTGGCCTGCGGCTGGGACGACCTCTGCCGCCAAGGCCTGACGACATTTCGGATATGGCGGTGATATGCCGGACCGTGTGGCGTGGAGGTCTGTGCCTGCCGGCGGCGGCCGCGGACGCCGGTCGGCCCGCCGTACGGCGTGGCGGTGCCCGGTCATGCCGAGCCGGCAGGCCTGGGCACGCGTGGCCGTACCGTGCCGGGGCCCGCGGGGTGGTGCCGCCGGGCCGTTCGCGGTTTCGGATACGCCGGCGATATGCCCGGGCTCGTAGGCTCGTTGACATGCGTGTGCTCATCGTCGAAGACGAGCCGTACCTGGCGCAGGCGATCCGGGACGGGCTGCGCCTGGAGGCGATCGCCGCCGACATCGCCGGTGACGGTGACACCGCTCTGCAGATGCTGGGCGTGAACGCCTACGACATAGCAGTCCTCGACCGGGACATCCCCGGTCCGTCCGGCGACGAGGTCGCCGAGCACATCGTCGCCTCGGGGAGCGGCATGCCGATCCTCATGCTCACCGCGGCCGACCGGCTCGACGACAAGGCCACCGGGTTCGGGCTCGGGGCCGACGACTACCTCACCAAGCCGTTCGAGATGCGCGAGCTCGTGCTCCGGCTGCGGGCGCTCGACCGCAGGCGCGCCCACTACCGGCCGCCGGTGCGGGAGATCGCGGGCCTGCGGCTGGATCCGTTCCGCCGCGAGGTCTACCGGGACGGCCGTTACGTCCCGCTGACCAGGAAGCAGTTCGCGGTGCTGGAGGTCCTCGTCGCCGCCGAGGGCGGGGTCGTCAGCGCCGAAGAGCTCCTGGAACGGGCGTGGGACGAGAACGCCGATCCGTTCACCAACGCCGTGCGGATCACGGTCTCGGCGCTGCGCCGGCGGCTCGGCGAGCCGTGGATCATCGCCACCGTGCCCGGCGTGGGGTACCGCATCGACACCTCGGCGGGCGGCCGGGACGGGGGAGGGGAGCGGAGGCGTGACTAGGGGGCACGGTTGAGCGCCCGCCTCAAACTCACGCTCAGCTACGCCGGGTTCCTGGTGCTCGCCGGCGTGCTGCTGCTCGCGCTGGTGTGGCTGCTGGTGCGGGTCGACGGCGGGGTCAGGAGCACGCTGATCCCCGACCGGTTCATGCTGGTGCGGGACTTCCTGCCGGTCGCGGGCCTGGTGCTGATCTTCTTCATCGTGTTCGGCCTGCTGGGCGGGTGGATCCTCGCCGGGCGCATGCTCGCCCCGCTCACCCGCATCACCGAGGCGACCCGGCTGGCCGCGAACGGGTCGTTGTCCCACCGGGTCCGGCTGACGGGGCGCAACGACGAGTTCCGCGAGCTCGCCGACGCCTTCGACACGATGCTCGACCGCCTCGAGGCGCACCTGGCCGAGCAGCGCAGATTCGCCGCCAACGCCTCGCACGAGCTGCGCACCCCGCTGGCGATCTCGCAGTCGCTGCTCGAGGTGGCCCGCAACGATCCGTCGCACGACCACCGCGAGCTGCTCGACCGCCTGCACGCCGTGAACGCCCGGGCGATCGACCTCACCGAGGCGCTGCTCGTGCTCGGCCGCGTCGGCCAGAAATCCTTCACCCGGGAGCCGGTCGATGTGTCGCTGCTCGTGGAGGAGGCGACCGAGACCCTGCTCCCGCTCGCCGGGAAACGCGGCGTCGACGTGCACGTCTCCGGCGACATCGCGATGGCCGCCGGGTCACCCGCGTTGCTGCTGCAGATGGTGACGAACCTCGTGCACAACGCCATCGTGCACAACCTGCCCGAGCAGGGCGCCGTGTGGGTCGCCACCGGGGTCCGCGCCGGGGCCGCGGTGCTCACCGTGGAGAACACCGGCGAGGAACTGCCCCCGCAGGTGGTGGCCACGCTCACCGAGCCGTTCCAGCGCGGCACCGGCAGGACCGGCGGCGACCAGGCGGGCGTCGGCCTCGGGTTGGCGATCGTCAAGAGCATCATCCACGCGCACGACGGATCCCTCGCCATCGCCCCGCGCCCCGGCGGCGGGCTCCGGGTCACCGTCCAGCTGCCCGCCCCGGCACCGCGGGCGGCCGGCTGATCGGCCGCCGCTCCTCGCCTCCGCCGCCTTCGTCGCGGCGGCCGTCTCGGTCGTGCCCGCACCGGACGCCGCCGGCCGGCGCCGGGCCGATCGATCGTGCCTCAAGGGCTCGCGCAGGCGGCGATCAGGCCCACGCGAGCCGCTGCGCTTCCTCGCGGTGCCGCCCAGCCGGCGCTCAGGCGGCTCGGCGTCGCGGGCGTCCCGGGCGACACGCTGAGCAGGACGCGCACGAACGCCGTCCAGGACGCCGAACCGGCCGGGCGGAGGCTTCCGCTGGTGGTGCTCTCGCCCGGCTTCACCCAGCCGGTGAGCACGCTCACGTCGCTCGCCGAGGACCTGGCGAGCCGGGGATACGTCGTGGCCGGGATCGACCACCCCTACGAGAGCCACGCCACGCCCCTCGCCGACGGGCGGATCGCCGAATGCCTCGCCTGCGACAGCGAATCCGACCCGGGCTTCGGCGCGGTGGTGGCCGAGGGGCGGGCGGCCGACGTCTCCTTCGTGCTCGACCGGCTGCCCTCGGCGTGGGACGGCGGCGGCCGGATCGACCGGTCGCGCGTCGCGATGGCCGGCCACTCGATCGGCGGGGCCTCCGCGATCGCGGCGATGCTGAACGACTCCCGCGTCCGCGCGGGGGGTGAACATGGGCGGCACCACCTACGCCCGCATCCCCAAGGGCGGGTTCTCCCGGCCGTTCCTGTTCCTCGGGTCGGCGCAACGGGTCCCCGGGGAGCGCGACAACTCCTGGAGCCGCGGCTGGCGGCTGCCGGCCGGGTGGAAGCGCTGGCTCGTGCTGTCGGGCGCGGAGCCGCAGTCGTTCACCGACCACCCGCACACGGCCGAGGCCCTCGGCGTCGCGCCGTCCCCCGGCACCCTGCCCGCGGCGCGCGCCGCCGAGCTCACCCGCACGTACGTGGCCGCCTTCCTCGACCGGCACCTGAAGTGCCGGCGGCAGCCCTTGCTGGACAAGCCCTCATCGCGCTACCCCGAGGTGAGGTTCTGCCCCGCGGCGTGCGGGCCCTCCTGGGGCCCGGCGACATCGCCGCGGACATCGCCGGGAATCGACGAGGCCGGCCCGGTCCGGCGCTGCCGGGCGGGCCGGGAGAGGCCCGGCGGGGCGGCGGATGATGCGGATTATTCGGTTGCCTCGGCGGGTGGGCGGCGGCGACGATGCCCGGATGCAACTGCTCTTCTTCATCGGATCGTGCCTGCTGCTGGCGATGATCCCCGGGGTGAGCTCCGCGGTCATCCTCCGGCAGACGCTGCGCGGCGGCCGGGCGCACGGTGTGGCGGCGACGCTCGGCAACGAGACCGGGGTGCTGCTGTGGGCGGTGGCCGCGGTCTTCGGCCTGTCCGCGCTGGTCCTCGCCTCGCAGGTGGCCTACGACGTGATGCGGGTCTGCGGCGCGGTGACGCTCGTGGTGATCGGGGTGCAGTCGCTGCGGCAGGCCCGGCGGGCCGGCGACGCGGCCGGCGCCGCGGAGCCGGTCGAGGACCGGGCGGCGACCGGGTGGCGGCGCTCGTACCTGCTGGGGTTGGGCACCATCCTGGCCAACCCCAAGGCGGCCGTGTTCGCGGTCTCGTTCCTGCCGCAGTTCGTCCCCGCCGGGGCCGACGCGCCGGCCACGCTGACGCTGCTCGCGCTGATCTGGGTCACGGTGGACACCCTGTGGTACCTGGCGTTGGTCTGGCTGATCGGCCTGGTGCGGGCGGTCTTCGACCGCCCCGCCGTACGGCGCCGCATGGAGCAGATCTCCGGCGGGGTGCTGATCGGGCTGGGCGTCCGGCTGGCGACGGAGGCGCGATGACGGTCCTGCGCTACGACGACGCCGGCTCCGGCGAGGCGGTGCTGCTGCTCCACTCCAGCGCGGCCGACTCGCGGATGTGGGATCCGCAGTGGCCCGCGCTCACCGCCCGCTTCCGGGCCATCCGCCCGGACCTGCGGGGGTACGGCGGCACGCCGTGGGCGGCCGACCGGCCCTACTCGGACGCCGGGGACGTGCTGGCGCTGCTGGACGGGCTGGGCGTGCGGCGGGTCGCGGTGGTGGGGGCCTCGCACGGGGGACGGGTGGCGCTGGAGGTGGCGAGCGCCCGTCCCGGGCTGGTGTCGCGGCTGGTGCTGCTCGCCGCGCCGTGCGGGCTGCCCGCCACGCCCGAGCTCGAGGCGTTCGCCGCCGAGGAGATGCGGCTGGTCGAGGCGGGGGATCTGGCCGGCGCGGCCGAGCTCAACGCCCGCACCTGGCTCGGCCCGGACGCGACCGCCCGGACGCGGGCGTTCCTCGCCGAGATGCAGCACCGGGCCTACACCCTGCAGCTCGCCGCCGACCCTGAACCCGAACAGCTGGAGGGGGAGATCGACCTGGACCGGATCACCGTGCCGGCCCTGGTCGTCTGCGGCGCCCACGATCTGGGCTACTTCCGCGACAGCGCCCGCCACCTCGCCGCGCGGCTACCGCGGGCCACGCTGGTGGAGCTGGACTGGGCCGGTCACCTGCCGAGCCTGGAGCGGCCGGAGGAGACCACGAAGCTGATCACAGGCTTCCTGTCGGACTGACGGCCCGCTCGGTCAGCGGGCCGGGCGCGGCCGCCGTGGCGGCGCCCGGCCTCCCGGCAGCGCGGCCCGCCACGGCGTCGCCTCCCACCCGCCGTTCCACCTGGGCGCTGAAAACCCGCAAACACCCCCACATCCACCCGGCGGCGGACCACACCGGCCACCCCGCCGGCCGTGGCGGCCTCGACGGCGGCCGTGGGTGCGGACACGGCCGCGGTCCGCGGCCGACCGGGGCACGGGAGCGTATCAGAGCCGGTGCCGCGCGGTACCGGCCGCAACCGCGCGCCCGGCGGCCCGCGCCTCAGCCGTCCTCGAGCAGCCGCCACGCGGTGAGGGCGAGCCTGGCCCGCACCAGCCCGGCGGGCTCGGACAGCTCGAAGCCGAGCCGCCCGCCGATCTGCCCGAGCCGGCGGGCCACGCTGCTGTGGTGCAGGTGCAGCAGGTCGGCGGCCCGGCGCAGCGACCCGGCATCGCAGTACGCCTCCAGCGTCCGCAGGTCGTCCGGGTCGCCGGCGAGGCACGCGACCGCGGCCACGTCCGCGTTGCCCCGGGCCGCGTCCGGCGGCACCTCGGCGAGCAGCGCCAGCGCGCCCAGCTCGTCGTAGTGGACGACCGGCCGGTCGGCGGTGGTGAAGCGCAGCGCGGTGCGGGCCTGCCGCCAGGACACCTCGGGGCCGCCGGCGGCGGCCACTCCCGCCTGTACACCCGCCGGGAACCGCGCCGGGTCGACCGTGGTGGCGAGCAGGACGCCGACGCCGCCGAGCGGCGCCGCCTTCACCGGCCGGGACGGGCAGATCAGGCCGCCGACCCGGTCGAGCGGCAGCGGCGACCGAACGGCCACGACGTGCAGCGGCGAATTCGCGGGGAAGCCCAGCAGGCGCAGCGCCCGGGCCCTGGCCGCCTCGTCGCTGCCGGAGCTGATCACCAGCTCGATCAGCGCGGGGTCGGCCATCGTGGTGCGGGCCGGGCCGTACCGTTCGACGACGGCCGCGGCGGCGATGGCGAACCGGTCGAGCAGCAGCTCGTCGAGCCGGCCCGGCGGCCCGGGCCGCTCCAGCCACACCGCGCCGATCTCCTCCTCGTCGAGGACGATCGGGGCCGTGCTGGACGCGGGCGACGGCGGGGCCGCGGCCTGCCGCCCGTCGGGCGCGGCGCGGATCTCCTCACCGGTGCCGTGCAGCCGGATCCCGGCCACGCACTCGGCGAGCGCGGCCGAGGACCGCGCGAGCGCCGGAAGGTCCGCGCGGCGGCGCATCAGCGTGTCGTAGAACATCACCACGCGGATCGCGCCCTCGGCTTCGGTATCCAGGTGTGACAGCCGCGCGGCCAGTGCCTCCATGCCGTGGAGGATACGGCCTGCCCGGCGGTGCCGAGCGCGCCGAACGGCGGGAAAACCCTGGTGAACGCCCGACGCTTGGCGGTCGATCCGGCCGGGGCGCGGCCGACAGGATGGCGGCATGGATCCTGAACTCGAAGCATTCATCCCCCTGTTCCCGAAGGCGGACCTCAGCGACCCGGGCAAGGAGCGCAAGGCGCTCGCCGAGCTGGCGGCCGCCGTACCCGCGCCGGACACCTCGAACCTGGAGATCGAGGACCGCCTCGTGCCCGCCGACCCGGACGTGCCGGTGCGGATCTACCGCCCCCGCCAGGCGCAGGGCGCGATCGTGTGGCTGCACGGCGGCGGATTCGTCATGGGCGACCTGGACACCGAGCACCCGTGGGCCGCCCGGCTCGCCGACGGCGCCGCCGCGGTGGTGATCTCGGTGGGGTACCGGCTCGCCCCCGAGCACCGGTTCCCGGCGGCGCTCGACGACGCGTACGCGGTACTGCGCTGGGCGGCCGACAACGCGGCCGAGCTCGGCCTGGATCCGGAGCGCATCGCGGTCGGCGGCCACAGCGCGGGGGCGGGGCTGGCGGCCGCGGTGGCGCTGCGGGCCCGGGACGAGCAGGGGCCGCGCATCTGCTTCCAGCTGCTCAACCAGCCCGGCCTCGACGACCGGCAGCAGACCTGGTCGGCGCGGAACTTCACCGACACACCGTGGATGAACCACGACAAGGTCGCCCAGTCCTGGCGGCACTACCTCGGCGACAAGCCGGCCACGCCGTACGCGGCCCCGGCCCGCGCCACCGACCTGTCCGGCCTGCCGCCCGCCTACATCGCCACCGCCGAGCTGTGCCCGAGCCGCGACGAGGGCATCGAGTACGGGCTGCGCCTGCTGCGGGCCGGGGTGCCGGTCGAGCTGCACCAGTGGGCGGGCACCTTCCACGGCTCGCAGGCGATCCTGCACGCGGAGGTGTCCCGGCGGCAGATCACCGAGCTGTGCGAGGTGCTGCGCCGCGCCCTGGCCGGGTGACCGCCGTGCCGGTCACCCCGATCGACCTGCTCGGGTCCTGCCTGCACCTGCGGCCCGGCGGCGGGATCCGCACCCGCGCGGACGCGGGCCCCGGCGACGGCTGGCGGCTCACCGTCGTGTACGCCCGGACCGGGGCCGACGTCCACGCCGGCGACTGGCAGGCCCATCCCGAGGCGGAGACGCTCGTGTCCTGCCTGGTGGGGATGGTCCGCCTCCACCTGCGCCCGGAGCGGGCGGGCGGGCCGGTCGAGGAGGTCCGGCTCACCGCGGGCACCGCGGCGGTCATCCCACGGGGGCGATGGCACCGCATCGAGCCGGACATCCCCAGCACCCTTTTGATCGCCGCCCGGGCGGTGGGCACGCCGCCGGCGTCCCCCGCCCAGGCCGGCCTCGCGGCCCGCCCTCCGGGCCGGGAGTGAAGCTCGGCGACGGGCCCTGCGGTCGTCGTCCCGCCGGGCGGTGGCACCGCGACCCGGCCGCGTGTTCTCGGCACCGCGGGGCCCGGCGGGCGCGGCGGACGTGGGCCCGTCGCCGGAACCCGCCCGCGGCGACCGGCTCCTCGGCCCGGCCGCTCGCCGCGGCGTGTCCGCAGTGACCGCGGCGCAGGCCGTGCGCCGGTCGTGACGCCGATCGGTCGTCCTCCTCCTGTCGTCCCTTCCCCGCCCCGGCGGGGTGTGCCTCGGCCGCCCGGCAGGCGGCCGGGGCGCGTGGCGGCCGGGCACCCGGCGGCGCCGCCGGTCGGCACCGGCGCCATCCGGCCGTCATGGCCGCGGCCCCGGCGGCTCACCTTGCACGCCGCACAGGCCGGCACCGCGTCACCGAACCACCCCCCTCGCCCAGCCGCCGGGCCGAGGCGAAGCCGCGCCGGATGCGCACCGGACGGAATCCGCCGCCCGCAGCCGCGCCGCGGTTCGGCGCAGCCCGCCACAGCAGCGGCAGGGCAGCGGCAGGGCGGCGGCACGGCATCCGGCCGCCCCACCCGAGCGCCGGCGGCGCGCCTTCCCACTCGACTGTCCACGGCCCGCCCGGCCACGGGCGGGCCTCTTCCTTGGAGGTATCTGATGCACACCCCCGGCCCCGCCGCGGCGGGGCTGCGGCCGGCGCCGCACCCGGATCCCGGCGCGGCGGAGCCGAGCATGTGGCGGCTGCTGCGCCCGCACGCACCCATGTTCGCGGCCGTCGTCCTGCTGCAGGTCGTCGGCGCGGTCGCCGGCCTCGCCCCGCTGCTCGCCGTCGCCGAACTGGGCCGGACGCTGCTGCCGCCGGGCCCGGCCGACCCGCAGCACGTCCGCACGGTGGTGATCGCGGGCGCGGCCGGGCTGCTGGTCCGGCTGGTGTTCACCGGCGCCTCGTCCGGTCTCGGGCACGTCCTCGACGCGCGGGTGCAGCTGGCGCTGCGCCGGGAGCTGGCCGCGCGGCTGGGGCGGGCGCCGATCGGCTGGTTCTCCCGCCGCCGCACCGGCGAGCTGGCGAAGGTGGTCGGGGAGGACGTGAGCGCCGTGCACCCGGTCATCGCGCACGCCCCCGGCGAGCTGGTCGCCGCGTTCGTGGTGCCGCTGGTGTCCCTGGTCTACCTGCTCACCGTGGACCGGCCGCTCACGTTGATCACGCTGATCCCGGTGGCGCTGGCGCTCGCGCTCGTCCCGCTGATGATGCTGCCCGCCCGGGTCCGCGAGCAGGAGGAGTTCGACGCGGCGATGGGCCGCATCGCGGACTCGGTGGTGGAGTTCGTGCAGGGCATCGCGGTGGTGAAGGCGTACGGCGGGGCGGGACGGGCGCACCGGGCGTTCCTGTCGGCGGTGGACGACTTCGTGCGCGTGTTCCTGCGCTGGGTGCGGGGCATGTCGGTGGTCGCCGCGGGCATGCAGCTCGCGCTGTCGCCGCCGTTCGTGCTGCTGGTCGTGCTGGCCGGCGGCGCGGCCCGGATCGCCTCGGGCGGCCTGGCCCCCGCGGACCTGCTGCCGTTCGTGCTGCTCGGGCTGGGGCTGACCGCGCCGGTGGCGGCGCTCGGCCACGGCTTCGACGACCTGCAGGCGGCGGGGCGCGCGCTCGGCCGGATCCGGGCCGTGCTCGCGGTGCGGCCGCTGCCGCGGCCGGCCCGGCCGGTCACGCCCCGCGGGCACCGGGTGGAGCTGCGCGGCGTCCGCTTCGCCTACGACCCCGGCGGCTCCGGTCCCGGCTCCGCGGCCGGGCCCGCGCCGGGCGGCCCCGGCCGCGAGACGGAACACGGGCCGGATCACGGGGCGGGCCGTGAGGTGCTGCGGGGCGTGGACCTGGTGCTGGAGCCGGGCACGGTCACCGCGCTGGTGGGCCCGTCGGGGAGCGGGAAATCCACCCTGGTCCGGCTGCTGCCGCGGTTCTTCGACCCGACGCACGGCTCGGTCCTGCTCGGCGGCGTCGATCTGCGCGACGTCGACGAGCGCGAGCTGCACCGGCTCGTCTCCTTCGTCTTCCAGGACGTGCGGCTGCTGCGCGCCTCGGTCGCCGACAACATCGCGCTCGCCGTACCGCACGCCGACGCGGCGGCGGTGACCCGCGCGGCCCGGCTCGCCGGCATCCACGAGCGCGTCATGCGGCTGCCGCGCGGCTACGACACGGTGCTCGGCGAGGAGGCGGTGCTGTCGCACGGCGAGGCACAGCGGATCGCGATCGCCCGCGCGCTGCTCGCCGACACGCCCGTGCTCGTGCTCGACGAGGCGACCAGCTTCGCCGACCCGCTCACCGAGCGGGCGGTGCGCGAGGCCCTGGCGACGCTGCGGGCCGACCGCACGATCCTGGTCATCGCCCACCGCCTGGAGACGATCGCCGACGCCGACACGGTCGCGCTGCTGGACGACGGCGTGATCGTCGAGCACGGCGCCCCCGCCGAGCTGCTGGCGCGCGGCGGCGCGTTCGCCGAGTTCTGGCGGCACCGGCGGCCCCACGCCCCGGTGGGCGCCGCGGCGGCCGGCACCGATTCCCGCATGATCCGAGGAGACGAACCGCGATGATCCGACTGCTGCTGCGCGTGCTGGGACCCGGGTACGCCCCGGCGATGCGGCGCACGGTCGCCCTGATGGGGGCGGCCGCGGCGGCCGAGGGCCTGTCGTACGCGCTGCTGGTGCCGACGCTGCGGGCGCTGCTGGGCGGTGCGCCCGGCGACGCCTGGCCGTGGCTGATCGGGTTCGGTGCCGCGGTCGCCGGCTACGGCGTGCTGCGCTACGCCGCCGACCTGCGTGGCATGCGGGTCGGGACCACGATGCTGCGCGGCATGTACCGGGGGCTCGGCGCGCACCTGGTCCGGCTGCCGATCGGCTGGTACGGCAAAGACCGGGTGGGCGAGCTGTCGGTGCTCGCCGGGCGCGGCCTGCTGCAGGCGATGGGCGTGGCCGCGCACCTGCTGGCACCGCTGGTCTCGGCCGTGGTGACGCCGTTGACGATCGTGGCGGTGATGCTCGTCTTCGACTGGCGGATGGGGCTGGCCGCGCTCGCCGCCGCGCCCGTGGTGGCCGTGGTGCAGGCCTGGGCGGGGCGCGCGGCCGCCGCCGCCGACGCCGGGCGGCACGAGCACGACACCGAGGCCGCGGCGCGGGTGATCGAGTTCCTCCAGGCGCAGCCGGTGCTGCGCGCCGGCGGGCGCACCCACGAGCGGTTCGCGCTGCTCGACGACGCGCTGCACGGGGTGTTCCGCGCCGCGCGCCGGTCGCTGCTGGGCGCCCTGCCCGGGGTGGTGGGCCTGACGCTCACCGTGCAGGCGGCCTTCACCGCGCTGCTGGGGCTCGGCGCCTACCTGGCGGTCGGCGGGGATCTCGGCGCCGCGGAGACGCTCGCGTTCCTGGTGCTCGCGGCGCGGTGCGCCGATCCGCTGCTGTCGCTGGGGGAGCTCGCCGGGAGGCTGCGCGGGGCGCGGCGGCGGCTCGCCGACCTCGACGAGGTGCTGCGCACCGAGCCGCTGCCGGAGCCGGCCGAGCCGGTCGCGCCGGCCGGGCACGGCCTGGAGCTGGAGTCGGTGACGCTCCGGCGGGCCGGGCGCACGGTGCTGGACGGGGTGTCGCTGTCGGTGCCCGAGGGGCGGCGCATCGCCGTGGTCGGCCCCTCCGGCGCGGGCAAGAGCACGCTGCTGGGGCTGATCGCACGCTTCCACGACGTGGACGCCGGCGCCGTACGCGTGGGCGGCGTGGACGTGCGTGCGATCGGCGCCGAGGAGCTGATGGCGCGGATCGCGATCGTGTTCCAGGACGTCTACCTGTTCGACGGCACGATCGAGGAGAACGTGCGCCTGGGCCGGCCCGGGGCGAGCGACGCCGAGGTGCGGGCGGCGGCGGCCGCGGCGCGGCTGGACGAGGTGGTCGAGCGGCTGCCCGGCGGATGGGCGGCCCGCGTCGGCGAGGGCGGGGCGCTGCTGTCGGGCGGGGAGCGGCAGCGGGTCGCGATCGCGCGGGCGCTGCTGAAGGACGCGCGGATCGTGCTGCTGGACGAGGTGAGCTCGGCGCTGGACCCGGCGAACGAGGCGGCCGTGCACGAGGGCATCGAGCGCCTTGTGGCGGGCCGCACCGTGGTGACGGTGGCGCACCGGCTGCGGACGGTGCGGAACGCCGACCACATCGTCTTCCTCGACGGCGGCCGGATCGTGGAGGAGGGCGGGCATGAGGAACTGCTGCGCCGCGGCGGCCGGTACGCCGAGTTCTGGAGCCTGTCGGCGGTTCCCGCCGCCCGGTGACACCCGAGGTGCGCGCCCGTGCCGCGTGCCGTGTCATGTGCCGTGTCGTGCGCCGTGTCGTGGCCGCTCCGGCGCCCGGCCGCAAGGCGGGTGCGGCGAGCGGCGGCGGGCACGCGCGTGATCCTCCCGCCGCAGGGCGCACGCCGCGGCGGGTCAAAACCGGGGCCGGGTCAGCGGCCCGGGCGGGGACGCGCGGCGACGGCGGGCGGCGCAGGCGCGGGGCGGCCGGCCTGGGCGCGCTCGGCGCACATCTCGGTGGCGGCCTGGCACACCCTGTGCAGCACCGCCTCGAAGGTGCGCAGCGTGTCCAGGTCGAGGCGGGCGAGCAGGGCCCGGAACTGCTCCACACCGGCGTCGATCAGCCGGTCGGCGAGCGCCCGGCCCTCGGCGGTGAGCCGGACCCGGCGCACCCGCCGGTCGGCGGGGTCCTCGTGGCGCTCCACCAGGCGCTGGTTGACCAGGCGGTCGACGATCCCGGTGACGGTCGCGAGCCCGACGCCGAGGCTGCGGGCCAGATCCTGGCCGGACTGCGAGCCGTGGAACGCCAGGATCATGATCACCTTCAGCTGGCGTATCGTCAGATTCGAGTCCAGCAGCGGCGACGACCGGTCGTGGGCCAGCGCCCGGGCCAGGTCGCGCTGGACCTCGATGATCCGGCCGATCACCCTGCTGCGTTCGTCGCCGTCGTCCACGTCAATCCTTTCCCGCGCGGCCAGGCTACCAGCAGTTCAGCGCGACGCTAAATATTCGCCTCGCGCAAAGTGTTAGGGTGGGTCGAAAAATCGCCGATGTGCGGCCCACCCGGCCGCACGACCGTGAGAACACGACCTTTGAGAAGGAGACCCCTAGTGAGCGAGCAGAGCGAGGCCCCGGCCGCCGCGGCCTCCGGCCCGGCGGGAGGCCGGGCATGACCGGCCTGGCACGGCTGAGCCTCACCCACCGGGCACTGATCATCCTGATCTCGGTACTGCTCGGCGGATTCGGCCTGTACGCGATCCCCTCGCTCAAACAGCAGCTGCTGCCCTCGCTGTCCTACCCGGCAGCGTTCATCGTGGCCCCGTACCAGGGCGCCTCCCCGCAGATCGTCGAGGAGCAGGTCACCCAGCCGATCGAGGACGCCGTCAAGGGCATCGCCGGGGTCACCGAGATCAACTCCACCTCCCGCGACGGCGCCGCCCAGATCCAGGTCGAGTTCGAGTACGGCACCGACGTCGACAACGCCGTCGCCCAGCTCCAGCAGGCCGTCGGCCGCGTCAGCTCCCGCCTGCCCGACGGCGTCGACCCCCGGGTGATCGCCGGCAGCACCGACGACCTGCCGGTCATGGTCCTCGCCGTCGGCGACGGCGGCGACCCCCGCGGCATGCTCGACAAGATCGAGCGCGTCATGGTGCCCGAGCTGCGCCGCATCGACGGGGTGCGCGAGGTGACCGTCACCGGCGCCCGCGAGGAGACCCTCGTCATCCACCCCGACCACGGCAAGCTGTTCCGGCTCGGCATCCCCGTCACCGCGATCGCCGACGCGCTGCGCGCCAACGGCACCCCGATCCCGGCCGGCACCATCACCGACGACAACCGCAGCCTCACCGTCGAGGTCGGCACCCGCATCGAGACCATCGACCAGCTCAAGAACCTCTACCTCACCCCGGCCCCGCAGGCCGCCACCCCGGCCACCGGCCAGAACCGCACCCCCACGGCCGCCGGGGCCGCGGCCGGCGCCGCCCGGCAGCCCAAGCCGGTACGGCTCGGCGACGTGGCGATCTTCGAGCGCAAGCCGGCCGAGACCACCACGCTCACCCGCACCGACGGCGAGAGCAGCCTCGGCGTCGCCATCACCATGACCCCCGACGGCAACGCCGTCGCCATCTCCCGCGCCGTCAACGACAAGCTCGGCGACCTGGTGCGCGCCCTCGGCGACGCCGCGCCCGTCACCGTCGTGTTCGACCAGGCCCCCTACGTGGAGAAGTCGATCAAGAACCTCACCACCGAGGGCCTGCTCGGCCTGGTCTTCGCGGTCGCCGTCATCCTGGTGTTCCTGCTGTCGGTGCGCTCCACCCTCGTCACCGCGGTGTCGATCCCGCTGTCGGTGGTGATCGCGCTGCTCGCGCTGTGGATCGGCGACCACTCGCTCAACCTGCTCACCCTCGGCGGCCTCACGATCGCCATCGGCCGCGTCGTCGACGACTCGATCGTGGTGCTGGAGAACATCAAGCGCCACCTGTCCTACGGCGAGCCGAAACAGCAGGCGATCATCACCGCGGTGCGCGAGGTCGCCGGCGCCGTCACCGCCTCCACCCTCACCACCGTCGCGGTGTTCGCGCCGATCGCGCTCGTCGGCGGCATGGTCGGCGAGCTGTTCGCCCCGTTCGGCATCACCGTCACCGTGGCGCTGCTCGCCTCCCTGGCCGTGTCGCTCACCGTCATCCCGGTGCTCGCCTACTGGTTCCTGCCCGCCCCGAAGGTCACCGGCGAGCAGGCCGGAAAGGTGCGCGAGGAGGCCGAGCGCAAGGAGCTGCGCAACCCGCTGCAGCGCGCCTACCTGCCGGTGCTGCGCTTCGCCACCCGCCGCCGCCTCACCACCGTGGTGATCGGCCTGGTCGTGTTCGCCGGCACCATGGCGCTGCTGCCCGGCCTGAAGACCAACTTCATCGACTCCAGCGGCCAGGACACCTTCCAGATGAGCCAGCGCATGCCCACCGGCACCGACCTGGCCACCACCGACAAGGCCGCCAAGAAGGTGGAGAAGGTCCTGGCCGAGGTCGACGGCATCGCCTCCTACCAGGTCAACGTCGGCACCGCCGGCACCTTCTCCCTCGGCGCCGGCACCCCCGACCGGGCCTCCTACTCGGTCCGCCTGGAGGAGGACGCCGACGGCGCCGAGGTCCAGCAGACCCTGCGCGACCGCCTCGCCCAGCTCGACGGCATCGGCACCGTCACCGTCGGCGGCGGCGATGAGGGCGGCTTCAACATCAACCAGCTCGAGGTCATCGTCAAGGGCCCCGACATGGACATGCTCAAGACCGCCTCGGCCGCGGTCGCCGACGCCATGTCCCGCATCGAGGGCGTCCGCGACATCACCGACAACCTCGAGGACAGCGGCGAGCGCATCCAGATCCAGGTGGACCGCCGCGAGGCCGCCCGCCACGGCCTCACCGAGACCCAGATCGGCCAGGTCGTCGCCCAGGCGTTCCGCGGCGCCACCCTCGGCCGCATCGACCTCGACGGCCGCCCCGGCGACATCATCCTGCGCACCGGCGAGGCCCCCGAGAACCTCAAGGAGATCCGCGACCTGACCCTGCCCACCCCCACCGGCGTGGTCAAGCTCTCCCAGGTCGCCGACGTCAAACGCGTCCAGGGCCCGCAGCAGATCTCCCGCACCGACGGCGAGCGCACCGCCCGGGTCACCGGCACCGCCGAGGTCACCGACCTCGGCCGGGTCAGCGCCGAGCTGTCCGACGCGCTGGAGAAGCTGTCTCTGCCCGCCGGGGTCAGCTACGAGATCGCCGGCGTCAGCGCCGAGCAGGACGAGGCCTTCCAGCAGCTCGGCCTGGCCATGCTCGCCGCCACCGCCATCGTCTTCCTGATCATGGTGGCGACGTTCCGCAGCCTGATCCAGCCGCTCATCCTGCTGGTGTCGATCCCGTTCGCCGCCACCGGCGCGATCGGCCTGCTGCGCCTGACCGACACCCCGATGGGCGTGCCCGCCCTCATCGGCATGCTCATGCTCATCGGCATCGTCGTCACCAACGCGATCGTGCTGATCGACCTGATCAACCAGTACCGCCGCCAGGGCATGGGCATCACCGAGGCCGTGCTCGAGGGCGGCCGCCGCCGGCTGCGGCCCATCCTGATGACCGCCGTCGCCACCATCTGCGCCCTCATCCCGATGGCGCTCGGCATCACCGGCGAGGGCGGGTTCATCTCCCAGCCGCTGGCGATCGTCGTCATCGGCGGCCTGGTCTCCTCCACCCTGCTCACCCTCGTGCTGGTCCCCACCCTCTACACGATGGTCGAGCGCACCCGGCAGCGGCTGCGCCGCGGCGGCGACACCGAGACCCCCGCCGCCGCCGCCCCGCGGCCCGAGCCGGAGCCCGCGCCCGCAGGCTGACCGGCACGCCGTACCAGCGCGCCGCTCCGGTGGCGACGCCGCGCCCCGGCCACCGCGCACCCGGTGGCCGGGGCGCGGCCGCACCCGCCCTAGACTGGGGCGGCGTGAGCACCGCCAAGCCGCGCATCCCCAACGTCCTCGCCACCCGCTACGCCTCCCCGGAACTGGCCCGCCTGTGGTCGGCCGAACACAAGGTGGTCCTCGAACGCCGCCTGTGGCTGGCCGTGCTCAAAGCCCAGGCCGACCTCGGCGTCCCCGTCGACCCGGCCGCGATCGCCGACTACGAGAAGGTGATCGACCAGGTCGACCTCGCCTCGATCGCCGAGCGGGAACGCGTCACCCGCCACGACGTCAAGGCCCGCATCGAGGAGTTCAACGCCCTCGCCGGCCACCAGGACGTGCACAAGGGCATGACCTCCCGCGACCTCACCGAGAACGTCGAGCAGCTGCAGATCCGCGACAGCCTGCTGCACGTCCGCGACCGCTGCGTGGCGATCCTCGCCCGCCTGGGCCGCCTCGCCGTCGAGCACGCCGACCTGGTGATGGCCGGCCGCTCGCACAACGTCGCCGCCCAGGCCACCACCCTCGGCAAGCGGTTCGCCACCGCCGCCGAGGAGCTCCTCGTCGCCTACCGGCGGCTGGAGGAGCTCATCGACCGCCTCCCGCTGCGCGGCATCAAGGGGCCCGTCGGCACCGCCCAGGACATGCTCGACCTGCTCGGCGGCGACCACGCCCGCCTCGCCGAGCTGGAGGACCGCGTCGCCGCCCACCTCGGCTTCACCCGCCGCCTCACCAGCGTCGGCCAGGTCTACCCCCGCTCCCTCGACTACGAGGTGATCACCACCCTGGTCCAGCTCGCCGCCGCCCCCTCCAGCCTCGCCAAGACCATCCGCCTCATGGCCGGGCACGAGCTGGTCACCGAGGGCTTCACCCCCGGCCAGGTCGGCTCCTCGGCGATGCCGCACAAGATGAACACCCGCTCCTGCGAGCGCGTCAACGGCCTGGCGGTCATCCTGCGCGGCTACGCCTCCATGGTCGGCGAGCTCGCCGGCGACCAGTGGAACGAGGGCGACGTCTCCTGCTCGGTGGTGCGCCGCGTCGCCCTGCCCGACGCGTTCTTCGCCTTCGACGGCCTGGCCGAGACCATGCTCACCGTGCTCGACGAGTTCGGCGCGTTCCCCGCCGTCATCGCCGCCGAGCTCGAGCGCTACCTGCCGTTCCTCGCCACCACCAAGATGCTCATCGCCGCGGTACGGCACGGCCTCGGCCGCGAGACCGCCCACGAGATCATCAAGGAGCACGCGGTCGCCGCCGCCCTGCACATGCGCGAGACCGGCGGCGCCAACCCGCTGCTCGACCGGCTCGCCGCCGACGAGCGCTTCCCCCTCGACCGGGCCGCGCTCGACGCGCTGCTCGCCGACCGCGCCGCCTTCACCGGCGCCGCCGCCCAGCAGATCGCCGCGGTCACCGACCGCATCGCCGAGATCACCGCCCGCCACCCGGAGGCCGCCGCCTACACCCCCGGCCCCATCCTGTGACCGCGCCGCCCGCGCCCGGGCCGGGCGCCGGGCGGGGCGGGGAAGCAGGGCAGCGGGCGGCCCGGGTACGCGGCCCGGTACGGCACGGCCGATGCCGCGCGGCCGCGGCCCGGCACCGCCGTACCCCTTCACGCCACACCGTGATCAGGCCCATCCCGGGCCGCGGCCCGGCAGGCCGGCGTCCGGATAACGGTTTGACCCTCACGCGACGTGAGACTTCAAGGTAGGGCCGCGTACGGACGACACAGGGGAGGGGCGCGTGAGCGGGTACACGGTCGGCCAGGTCGCCCGGCTGGCCGGAGTCACGGTGCGCACGCTGCACCACCACGACGAGATCGGGCTGCTCAGCCCGAGCGAACGCACCCCGGCCGGCTACCGCCGCTACACCGACGCGGACCTCGACCGGCTGCAGCGGGTGCTGTTCTACCGGGAGCTGGGCTTCCCCCTGGAGGAGATCGCGCCCATCCTGGACCGGCCCGGCACCGACCCGCTCACCCACCTGCGGCGCCGCCGCGAGCTGCTGTCCCGCGAGATACAGCGCCTGCAGCGCATGGTCGCGGCCATCGACAAGGCCATGGAGGCACACCGCATGGGCATCTCGCTCACACCCGAGGAGCGGCGCGAGGTCTTCGGCGACTTCCGCCCCGAGGACCACGCCGACGAGGCCGAGCGGCGCTGGGGCGGCACCGACGCGTACGCCGAGTCCCGCCGCCGCACCGCCGCCTACGGCAAGCAGGACTGGCAGCGGATCAAGGCCGAGTGGGAGGAGGTGATCAACGGCTTCGCCGCCGCGTTCACCGCGGGCGAGCCCGCCGACGGCGAGGTCGCCACCGGCCTGGCCGAGCGGCACCGCCGCCACATCGGCACCTGGTTCTACGAGTGCGGCTACCCGATGCACAAGGGCCTGGCCGACCTGTACGTCGCCGACGAGCGGTTCACCGTCCACTTCGACCGGCTCGTACCCGGCCTGGCCGCATACGTGCGCGACGCGATCCACGCCCGCGCCGGCGCCTGACCCGGCCGCGCCGGGCGGCGACGAGAACGGTCCCGGCGGACCCGGCCCGGCGCGGCGGGGCCGCCGAAGCCCGCGGTGAGCGGCGTTCGCCGCCGCTCACCGCGAGAGGCTCACCAGCGGTGATGCACCTGCGGGCGGATCAGCTCGTCGTAGACGGCCCGCACCTGCTCGTGCACCGACTCCGGCAGCGGGGGGAAGCCGGCGGCGGCCGCGTTCGCCCGGGCCTGCTCGGGGCTGCGCGCCCCGGGGATCACCACGCTCACCCCCGGCTGGTCGATCACCCAGCGCAGCGCGAACTGCGCCATCGTCATCCCCTCCGGCACCAGCGGGGCCAGCCGCGCCACCGCCTCCAGCCCGGTCTCGAAGTCCACGCCGGAGAACGTCTCACCCACGTCGAACGCCTCGCCGCGCCGGTTGAAGGTGCGGTGGTCGTTTGCCGGGAACACCGTGTCGCGGGTGTACCGGCCGGACAGCAGGCCGCTGGCGAGCGGCACCCGCGCGATGATGCCCACCCCGGCCTCGGCGGCCGCCGGCAGCACCCGCTCCAGCGGCTTGAGCCGGAACGCGTTGAGGATGATCTGCACCGTCGCCACGCCCGGCCGGGCGATCGCGGTCAGCGCCTCCTCGCAGGTCTCCACGCTCACCCCGTAGGCGGCGATCCGGCCCTCCTCGACCAGCGTGTCGAGCGCGTCGAACACCGCGTCGGTCGAGTACACGGGGGTGGGCGGGCAGTGCAGCTGCACCAGGTCGATCGTGTCCACCCCCAGGTTCTGGCGCGACCGGTCGTTCCAGGCGCGGAAGTTCTCCAGGGTGTACGCCGAGGGGTCCTGGGGCACCCGGCGGCCCATCTTGGTCGCCACCATCACCTCCGGGTGCTCCTTGAGCAGCCTGCCGACCAGCCGCTCGCTGCGGCCGTCCCCGTAGACGTCGGCGGTGTCGAAGAAGGTGATCCCGGACTCGACGGCGGCGCGCAGCGTCGCGAGGGCCTGCTCCTCGTCCACATCGCCCCAGTCGGCGCCGAGCTGCCAGGTGCCCAGCCCGACGACGCCCACCTGCCTGCCGGTCCTGCCCAGCGTTCGCTGTTCCATGGCCACCAGTATTCCGGAGCCCTCGCCCCGGCCGTTCACCTGGTCACCGGGCCGGTCACAGGGCGGTGAGCACGCGCGGCCCGTCCTCGGTAATCGCACGGTGTGCTCGATGTGGGCGGCGCGGCCGCCGTCGATGGTGTGCAGCGCCCAGCCGTCCCGGGCGATGTCGCCGCCGCGGCCGGGCTGTCGGCCGAGACCGTCCGCAAGATCGAGACCGGCCGCATCCCCACCCCGGCCCTGTTCACCGTCGCCGCCCTCGCCAAAACGCTCGGCATCTCCCTCGACGAGCTCGTCGCCGCCTGCGAGGCCCCGGCGGCGCTGCCGTGTCAGGAAACCGATGCGCCGCCGGAACCACCCCGGGCCCGCTGACCGGGACAGGGGAGGGCGCGCGCCGCACCGGCGGCGGGCAGGCCAGGGCGGTGGTGGTTCGGCGGGGCCGCGCGGCCTGGCCACGACGCCGCCGGCACGGCCTGGATGGCGCCGTACGGCCTCCGGCCGCCCGCGCACCGGACAGTGATGACCGGAAATGCCCGACTTAATCTACGTCGTAAAGGTGGCCGCAAAGGTCACCAAACAACGTCACCCCGGCAATCAATGAATCGCTCAGCATCAATCACCGACACCCAGGGCGCGCTTCCGCAGGACACGTGTGATCGGCCGAATCCCGCGCGGGGACCGCGGCGGGCTCAGCTCCCCGCCGCCGTCGTGGACGGGCCGTCGCCCTTGAGCAGGGGATGGGAGCGCATCGCCACCTCCAGCTCGCCCGGCAGCTCATCGCGGTAGCGGCCCAGCGTCGACAGGTCACCGTGCCCCAGCACCCGCCGTACCGCGTCCATGTCCACCGCGTCCGCGAGCAGATGCGTCGCGGTCGTGTGCCGCAGCCCATGCGGCGTCACCGAACGCCGCAGCGCCGGATCCACGTGCCGCTGCACCCGGTCGATCACCGCCTGCACGTCGCCCCGGGCCAGCCGCCGCCCGCGCCACGACAACAGCAGGGCCTTCTCCTCGCTGCGCGGCCGCGCATGCTTGAGATAGGCGTCGAGCACCCGCGCCACATCGTGGGGGAGAGGCACGTCACGGGTGCGCCCGCCCTTGCCGAAGATCCGCCAGTACCGCACCCCGTCGTTGACGTAGAAGTCCTCCACGTTCGCCCGCACCAGCTCCGACACCCGCGGCCCGACCGTCGTCAGCAGCAGCACGATCAGGGCGTCACGGACCTCCATCCGCTGGTCCCGCCGCGGCCGCCGCCCTCGAGGACCCTTCGCCCCGCCGGGGACCGGCCCGGCCGGGCCCGAGCCGTCGGCGGCCGCACCGGCGAGCGCCTTCGCCGCCCCGATCAGCCCGCGCGCCTGCTCACGCGTCAACGCCCGCCGCTCGGCCCGCAGACCCCCGCGTTCCCGGGCCGTCACCGTCGAGGCGGTCATCGGATTGATCTGCACCCAGCCCGCCAGCGCCGCGTGCTTGAACAACGCCGACACCGACCGCCGGAACCGCGCCTGCGACGCCGCGCTCTGCACCCCCGGCACCGGCCGGGCGCGCCTGCCGTCCGGCTTTCGCGCGAACGCCAGCAGCACCGCGTCCACGTCCTCGCCCGTCAGATCGTCGAGCACCCGGTCGGCCCCCGCCAGCTCGGCGAACGTCCGCACGTCACGCACGTACACCTCCGCGGTCGCCGGGGACAGACCTCCCGTCACCGTCCTGGCCCGGACCAGCTCCACGTAACGATCGACAGCCTCCTGCACGGTGAGGCGCTGCAGCTCCGCGGGACGCATGATCCTTAACGCTACAGCTCCCCACCGACACCGCGCGCCCGCCCGACGGCGCTGGGGGAGAGGGCGTGAGCCCGCGCCCCGGCGTTCCGTAACCGCGGCCCGCGGCCCGGCCCGGCTCGCGACCATGAGGGGATGGGGCCGCAGGGGTAATCGAGCGCGGGGAGGTCACGCTGCCGACGACGGCGGCCGGAGAAGGACGCCGAGGTCCAGTTCCGGCTGATCGAGGAGTCGCCGGAACATCTGCGCGTGGCTGCCGTGGGTGGCCACGCAAGCACGCGGGCCACCGCCGATTGCCCGCGCGCTGCGGGCCACGGTGGAGCGCTGCGAGGCATGCGACTACGCGCTCCTGCACCGGGGCGTGGTCGCCGGCGCCTGCGGGATATCCACCGGCGACGATCCCGGCGGCCCGCCGACCGGCCACGGCCCCACCCGGATGCGACCGGCCGCAGGATCGCGACGCTCGCCTTGGCCGAGCAGGCGTTAACCCCACCGGGCGTGGCGTCGCCAACGCATCCGGTGGCGCGGTGGCCCGGCGGGCCGGCTTCCACCCGATCGGCAGCCGCGCCGGGAGGTCGCCCTCCCGCCCCCCGGGCGAGATCGGCGTCGATCCGATCCGGCGGTCGTCTCGCCCGGCGCGGCCGCGGGGGAGTGGTCACATCCGCTGATCCCCGCGGGCGGGCGGGCCGAAGAGCATGCACAGACGCTCAAGCCCCAGGCCGCTGATGAGCAGGCGTTCCTTGGCGTTGCTCAGCAGGTCCGCGGTCCAGGTGACCAAGCCGCCGTCGCCGAGGCTGACGTCGTCCCCGCCGCGGGCGGCGGCGCGGATCTCGAAGCAGGCGTCCCGGTAATAGCCGCGGCCTGCGACGCGGTCGTCGTCGAAGGCGAACACGGCGGCGGGGTAGGCCGGTGCGAGCCGGTCGAGCACCTGCTCGCGCAGGGCGCGGCGGCGCCGTCCGCCGGTCAGGTCGGTGACCGTCACGCGCACCGCCGCGACGCGGTAGCCCAGCTCGCGGACGCCGTACAGGACGTCGAGATGGACGGCGATCTGCTCGGCGAGGGCCGCGGTCTCGAAGGTGAACGAGCCCTCATCCCGGCCGGCGGTGCACACCCCCAGCAACGCGAAGTGCGGCACCATGCCCGGATCGTCGAACGCCTGGGCGCGCACCACCCGCTGCACGGCCGCCAGCCGTACCCGCCGGCGTGACCGCGCGTCGGCGCGCAGCAGGTCCCGGCGGCGTACCGCGCACTCCAGGGCGAGCACGTTGGTGACGTCCGCGACCACCTCGGTGGTGCGGACGGTCGTGACCACCTTGTTCTGGTCCGCGGTCGCGACCGCCGAGACGGTGCCCAGCGGGCACAGCGGCGACAGCGCCAAGGCGGCGAAGCCGTGCTCGGACAGGTGCCCGTGCACCAGGACCTCCAGGCGGGCCAGCTCGAGGGGGTCGAGCGTCGACGGCCGGGTGAACCGGTTGTGCTCGTAGGCGTGCAGCAGGCGGGCGGGCGTCACCGCGGCGGCGCGGCGACGAGCCACCTCCAGCAGCAGCGTCTGCAGGTCGGTCGGCGACAGCCGTTCGGCGAGCACCTCCAGCAGCTCGGGAACGCCACCCTCGCGCAGGACCCGGCCGAGCCACCTGTCGACGCCCGCGCCGTGACCGGCGCCGGGTTCGAGCTCGTCACTCATCACCCCATCGTGACGGACCGCCGGGCCACCACACCAGCGGCACCGGCCGCCTTCCGCCATCGGCCATCCATCCGGCTCGCGATCTGCGCGATCGGCCGCCCGCCGCCGCGGTAGGTCCGGTGTGCGCGTCGCGGGCCACCAAGGGCCGCCACGGGCGGCACCCGGCCATCGGGGACCGCCCACCGGAGCCGCGCCGGTGCGGCGGCCGGTCGGGATCCCGCGTGGCCAGGGCCGTCCCGCTGGTCCGTCACGCGATGTCCGGCACCGTCCGTGCCACCGCCCGGCCCCGCGACCGGCGCCGCAGCATCGCGGGCGCCCACGGCGCGGCACCGACGACGGCGAGGAGCACGAGCAGCGGCACCCGCCACCAGGGCGAGACCGCCTCCGGCGGCGAGGACGGCGCCTCGGCGACCCACGGCCGCGCCGTCTTCGACCACGCCAGGAAGGCGTCACCGATGGGCAGCAGGCCGAAGGCGTACCGCTTGGTCGTCGGGGTGTCGATCGGCAGGCCCGCCAGCTCGCCGTAGTTGCCGAGTGCCGCGGCGAGCGAGTGGTCGCCGTGCGCCTGGGCCGCGCCGAGCGCGACCACGGTGGCCGACAGGCTCACGCCCAGCAGCAGCGGCCCGGAGTCGACGTCGCCGGGGCCGTCGGTGCCGTGCGGGTACTCGCGCACGGCGGGGCCGAGGCCGAGCGGAAAGGCGAGGAAACGGTCGCGGAACCGCAGGTACTGCTCGCGGGCGAAGGCCGGGTCGACGTCGATGAGGAACCGGTTGATCAGGGCCTGCGAGCTGCCCCGGGCGCCCTCGAGGGCCTCGCCGGTGGCGGCGTCGACCCGGTGGGGGATCAGCCCGGTGGCCGGGTCGAGCCTGCGCCGCACCTGGTCGAGCCAGCGGGCCACGGTGTCGCCGAAGCTCGGGGTGAGCAGGCTGTCGTGCAGCCGCAGCGACGCGATCGCCACGGTGGAGTCGACCGGCCAGGCCTGGCCCGGGTAGGCCTCCAGGTACGGCGTGGCCGAGTCGCGGAAGGCCTCGGCGATCTCGGCGGAGTCGGCGGCGAACCGCCGTACCTGGTCCGGGTCCCGCTCCTGGGGCAGCTGCAGCTTCAGCAGGCCGCCGCGCAGCCAGTTGACCCAGCCGCGGTAGAAGACGCCGTGGGCCGGGGTGAGGCCGGGGTCGAACGGCTCGCGCCCGGCGGGGGACTCCAGGCGGTGCAGCGCCCACCGGGCGGCGGCCACCGCCTCGCGGCGTCGGCCGGGATCGCGTTCGCCCAGCTCGACCCAGGCCAGGCCGTACAGGACGTGGGAGAAGAAGTAGCCCTCGGGAAACAGGCGCTGCGCCTGCTCGGCCGCGCCGTCCTGCAGCGCCGCGCGGATGAAGGCGAGCTGCCGGTACACGCCGGGCGGTTCGCCGGTGGCGGCCGTGGCGGGCAGCACCAGCCGCAGCATCCCCGTCAGCGCGCACAGGCTGATCAGTACGGCGAGCAGCCTGCGCGTCCAGCGCAGGATCCGGCCCGGCGTCGAACCCTTCATGATCGTTTGATCCTATCGGCGGGTGGGGGAGGGGCCGCCCGGCCGTGGGCCGCGGCACACCGGCTGCGGACGTAGCCGACGCTCGGTCCGCGCCGATGGTTCTCGGGCCGGAGGGGAGAGGTACGGGCCGCCGGGCGCGCGGCCGGCGCGCCAGGGGCGCCATATATAAACGCATCCGCCCGCCAGATGGTTAAACCATACAGAATTCACCTTCTGTATGGTTTAACGTCTATCGCCCCTCAACCGGACAAAACACGCCCGGATTGCGCGGACGGCCTTGGCGCGAGACGGAGTCCGGAACGGGGGATGCAATGGCCACCGGCCGGCCGCCCGCCACCGGGCGCCGGCTCAGGACTGCGAGTCCGAGGCGCGAGCGGCACCGTCCTGCGCCTGTGGGACAGCTTGGTGCACCGAGGCGGCGCACGGACGAAGCCCCGGGCTCGGCTGCGTGACCGGCGGACGCCTGCTCCGTTCGCCTCATCGCGCCGGAGGCGTTTCTCCGCCGCGCCTGCACGCCTCTGGTCGTCGGCGGTTCGGCGGCTGGGCTCCACGCCGTACCACAGCACGCATCTCCATGGCCGCAGCCGCCTTTCCGGCGGACACGATCAACGCCCGCCGGACGCGACCCGGGCCACACAGGTCGCCGCGCGCGGCTCCGCGGACGACACGTGCGCGGCCGCGCCGTCACGGGTACCGGTGATGCGAGACACGTGCCCTGCGGCACGCCGAGAGCCCCTCTTCCGGGCGCTCAGCGACACGTTTCATGCATAATCTTTATTATGCATCAAATGTGGCTGGTCCCCTCCGCTGCCGGAGCGGCGTGATGGCAGTGCTCGAGCCGCCCGAGGGCACGCGCGTGACCGAGGCGATCGCCGAGTTCGTGCGGTCGCTGCAGGCCCGGAAGATGTCGCCGCACACGATCGCCGGATACGAGCGCGACCTGCGCACGGTCGCCGAGCTCGCCGCCGTGCAGGCCGGTGTCCCGGTGGCCGATCTCGAGGTGCGGGCGCTCGGCGGACGGCTGATGCGGGCGGCGTTCGCCGAGTTCTCCACCCCGCGCACGGCGGCGAGCGTCAACCGCGCCTGGAGCGCCTGGAACCGGTTCCTGACGTTCTGCGTGGCCGAGGGGCTGCTGGAGGGCAACCCGATGGCGGCGGTGCCGCGGCCGCGGCAGCCCGCGCGGGCGCCCAAGCCGCTGCTCGGCGAGGGCGACGCGGCGGTGACGCTGCTGGAGCGCATCGCGGCGGGCGCCCGCAAGGCCCGCGACCCGTGGGTCGAGCGCGACCTGGTGGTGCTGGCGCTGGGGCTGCTGACCGGGATGCGCTCGGCCGAGCTGCTCAGCCTGACGATCGGGTCGATCGGCGGCTCCCCCGGCGACCGCCGTATCCAGGTGGTCGGCAAGGGCGGCAAGACCCGGTCGCTGCCGATCGAGCCGGGCCTGGAGCGCCTGATCGACGTCTACCTCGACAGCCGCATGCGGCGTTTCGGGCTGGCCTCGCTCCCCCGCTCGGCCCCGCTGCTGGTCGACACCCGTAACCGTCCGCTGCAGCGCGGCGGCCTGCAGTACCTGGTGCGGCAGTGCTACCGGTACGCGGGCATCAGCGACCGGGTGCAGAAGGGCACGCTGGTGCACGCGCTGCGGCACGAGTTCGCCACCCGCCTGGCCGAGCGCGGCGCGTCGGCCCACGAGCTGATGGAGCTGCTGGGCCACGCGTCGATCGTGACCGGGCAGAACTACATCGCCGCCACCGCCCGCCAGGTGCGCTCCGCCGCCCGCGCCAACCCGGTCTACCCGGTGCTGGACCGGCTGCTGGCCGGCGGCGACTGAGCCCGGCCGGGTGCCGCTCCCCCGCCGGATCGCCACCGGGCCCGGCGCGGCCCCGGGTCTCGGCGCCTTCGGTGCGCCCGCACGGCTTTCGCCGGCTCACCCGCCGTTGGCTCCCTCTCCCCCGCCGGTGGCCGCGCGGCCCCGTGGCGGCCGTGGGTGGCTCGCCGTACGCGCCTGCGGTGATCGTCGGCCGGGGTGTGCGGGGCGCGTGCCGCGGCCGGCCGTAGGGCCGTGCCCGGTCGCGACCGCCTGGTGGAAACCGTTCCGTGCCCGCGAAAACCCTTTGCGAAATTGTCGTGGCCGTGGGTTATGGTCGCGGGGTGGTTGGTGAGCAGCCTTTGATCTATGCCGAAGGGCTGGTCAAACGGTTCGGGGACTTCGTCGCGGTCGACGGCATCGACTTCCAGGTGCGGGCCGGTGAGGCGTTCGGCTTCCTCGGCCCGAACGGCGCCGGCAAATCCTCGACGATGCGGATGATCGGGTGCGTGTCGCGCCCCTCGGGCGGGGTGCTGCGCATCCTGGGCATGGACCCGGTACGGCAGGGCGCGCAGATCCGGGCCCGGCTCGGGGTGTGCCCGCAGCTCGACACCCTCGACCAGGATCTGACGGTACGCGAAAACCTGATCACCTACGCCCGCTTCTTCGGGATCCCCCGGCGGGAGGCGCGGCGGCGGGCGGACGCGCTGCTGGAGTTCGTGCGGCTCGCCGACCGGGCGGGCGGCAAGGTGGAGCCGCTGTCGGGCGGCATGAAGCGCCGCCTGTCGATCGCCCGCGCGCTGGTGAACGAGCCGGACATCGTGCTGCTGGACGAGCCGACCACGGGGCTCGACCCGCAGGCGCGGCACCTGGTGTGGGAGCGGCTGTTCCAGCTCAAGCGGCAGGGCACGACGCTGGTGCTGACCACCCACTACATGGACGAGGCCGAGCAGCTGTGCGACCGGCTGGTGGTGATGGACGGCGGGCGGATCGTGGCCGAGGGCTCCCCCAGGTCGCTGATCGAGACGTACTGCCCGGCGGAGGTGCTGGAGCTGCGGTTCGCCGACGGCACCCCGGGCGAGTACGCCGACAAGCTGGCGGGGGTGGGCGAGCGGCTCGACCCGCTGCCGGACCGGCTGCTCGTCTACACCGACGACGGGGACGAGGCGCTGGCCGAGGTGCACCGGCGCGGGTTGATCCCGTCGGCCACGCTGGTGCGGCGGGCCACGCTGGAGGACGTGTTCCTGCACCTGACCGGCCGGACCTTGGTGGAGTGACGTGGGCGCGCGGCCGAGGGACGACGAAGGGGTGTCACCGGTGCGGCGGCAGGAAGCGGCGGCCGGGGACCGCTCACCCGCCGCGGTGTCGGCGCGGTACGGCGGGGCGGTGACGGCCACGGGGGCGCGTGGCGCGGGCGCCGCGCCGGCCCGGCAGACGCTGGCCGTGCTGGAGCGGCAGCTGGTGCTGTTCCGGCGGGTGTGGCGCGGCTCGGTGTTCTCGTCGCTGATCCTGCCGGTGCTGTTCCTGCTGAGCATGGGGATCGGCGTCGGCGGCTATGTCGGCGAGCTGGAGGGCGCGCCGTACCTGCAGTGGATCGTGCCGGGGCTGTTGTCGATGACCGCGTTCGAGATCGCGCTGGTGGAGTCGACCTACCCGGTGATGAGCGACTTCAAGTGGACGCGGGCCTACTTCGCGATATCGGCGACGCCGGTGGGCGTGGCCGGGATCCTGCAGGGCTGGCTGCTGTATCTGGTCCTGCGGGTGGTCCTCGCCGTCGCGGTGTTCCTCGTGGTCGCGGCGGGGTTCGGCGGGCTCGCCTCGCCGTGGGCGGTGGTGGCGCCGCTGGTGTGCACGGTGCTCACCCTGGCGGTGGCGGCGCCGGTGACGGCGTTCGCGGCGGTGGTGGACAGCGACAGCTACTTCGCGCTGCTGTTCCGGTTCGCGATGGTGCCGTCGTCGCTGTTCGGCGGGGTGTTCTTCCCGGTGGAGCGGCTGCCGGCGGCGGCGCAGGCCGCGGCGCAGGCGACGCCGCTGTGGCATGCGGTGGAGCTGAACCGGGCGGCGACGCTGGGGATTCCGCCGGCGTGGCCGGTCGCGGCGCACCTGGCCTACCTGGCCGTGTGGGGCGGGGTGGGCTGTGTGCTGGCGGCGGTGGCGTTCCGCAGGCGGCTGTACAGGTGAGGGGTGTGTGGTGATCGCGCTGCTGGCGGCGCGGCGGTCGGCCGGTCGGGTGGGTGCGGTGGTGGGCCGCAACATCGGGGCGATGCGGTCGGGGCCGTCGTACCTGCTGGTGCTGCTGTCCGGGCTGGCCGAGCCGCTGCTGTATCTGCTGTCGATCGGCGTGGGCGTGGGCGCGTTGATCGGCACGATGGAGCTGGACGACGGGTCGCGGGTGCCGTACGCGGTGTTCGTGGCGCCGGCGATGCTGGCGGTGTCGGCGATGTCGGGCGCGCTGGCGGAGACCACGTTCAACTTCTTCCACAAGATGAAGTACGCGCGGCTGTACGACGCGGTGCTGGCCACACCGGTGGGGCCGTTCGAGCTGGTGCTCGGCGAGCTGACCTGGGCCATGATCCGCGGCGCGCTGTATTCGGGGATCTTTTTGGCCGTGATGGTGGCGCTGGGGCTGGTGCCCGCGCCGGGCGCGGCGGCGGCGTTCCCGGCGGCGCTGCTGGTGGGGCTGGCGTTCGGCGGGTTCGGCGCGGCGATCTCGACGTACCTGCGCGGCTGGGAGGACTTCGATTTGGTGTCCACGGGGCAGTTCGCGCTGTTTCTGTTCTCCGGCACGTTCGTGCCGGTGCGGGACTATCCGGCGGTGCTGGAGGTGGTGGTCAGGCTCACCCCGCTGTACCACGCGGTGGAGCTGCTGCGCGGGCTGGCGCTGTGGCGGCTGGAGTGGGGTCTGCTGGCGTCGCTGGCGTATCTGGTGGTCATGGCGCTGGGCGGGCTGTGGCTCGCCTCCCGGCGGCTGGCCCGGTTCATGTTCCCCTGACGGTCGGCCCGTCCGGCCGTGGCCGATGCGGGCCGCCGGGGTGTACGGCGGGCACCACCGGTGATGAACCCCTCAAGAGGGCCGGAGGAGGCGCGATGCGGAGCCAGGCCACGACGTGCGCGATCGTCGGCGGCGGGCCGGCCGGGATGGTGCTGGGCCTGCTGCTCGCCCGCCAGGGGGTGCGGGTGACGGTGCTGGAGAAGCACGCCGACTTCCTGCGGGATTTCCGCGGCGACACCGTGCACCCGAGCACGCTGGAGCTGCTCGACGAGCTGGGGCTCGGCGAGCGGTTCGCATCGCTCCCCCACACGCGGGTGGAGCGGCTGGCGTTCCCGCTGCCGGGTGGCGAGGTGACCGCGGTCGACTTCCGGCGGCTGCGCACCCGGCACCGGTATGTGGCGATGGTGCCGCAGTGGGACCTGCTCAACCTGCTCGCCGAGGCCGCGGGTGAGGAGCCGTGCTTCACGCTGCGGATGAGCACCGAGGTGACCGGGCTGCTGTGGGAGGACGGCCGGGTGGCCGGGGTGCGGTACCGGGACCGGGAGGGGCCGGGTGAGCTGCGCGCCGAGCTGACGGTCGCCTGCGACGGCCGGTGGTCGGCGGTGCGGCGCGCGGCGGGGCTGCGGCCGCGGGAGTTCCCGGTTCCGCTGGATGTGTGGTGGTTCCGGCTGCCGCCGCTAGAGGGGGTGAGCGGGGCGCTGGTGCCGCGGGTGCGGGACGGCAAGGTGTTCGGGCTGATCCCGCGCGAGGGGTATGTGCAGGTGGCGCACCTCATCCCCAAGGGGGCCGACGCCCGGCTGCGGGCCCGGGGCCTGGAGGCGTTCCGGCGGGATGTGGCCGCGGCCGTCCCCGAGGCGGCCGGGGTCGTCGACACGGTGCGCGGCTGGGACGAGGTGCACGTGCTGGACGTGCGGCTCAACCGGCTGCGCCGCTGGCACCTGCCGGGGCTGCTGTGCATCGGGGACGCGGCCCACGCGATGTCCCCCGCGGGCGGGGTGGGCATCAATCTGGCGGTGCAGGACGCGGTGGCGGCGGCGCGGCTGCTGGCCGGTCCGCTGCTGCGCGGCCGGGTCACCGAGCGGGATCTTGCGGCGGTGCGGCGCAGGCGGCTGCTGCCGACCGTGGTCACCCAGCTGATGCAGCGGGTGCTGCACCGGCTGGTGTTCCGGTCGCTGCTGGCCGGGCGGCTGCCCCGGGTGGCGCTGGTGGCGGCTCCGCTGCTGCGGCTGGCGCCGGGGCTTTCGGTGGTGCCGGCCCGGATGATCGGGGTGGGTGTCCGCCCCGAGCACGCCCCGGCCGCGGCCCGCCGCCCGCCGGCGGCGGCGCGCCGGGGCGGCTGAGCGGCCGTGCGGCCGTGCCGGGGCGGTACGGCCGCACGGCGGGGGTCGGCGAGGAGTGCGAGTGGTGGTGCTCAGGAGCCCTGCTCGCGCTGCCGCAGCCATTCGCGGCGCAGGATGGCGTAGACGTACTCGTCGGTCCACTCGCCTTTGACGAACTCGTTCTCGACGAAGTGGGCCTCGCGGCGCATGCCCAGGCGTTCCATGACGGCGGCGGAGCGGATGTTGCGGGCGTCGCAGCGGGCGGTGACGCGGTGCAGGCCGAGCTCGTCGAAGCCGAGGCGGAGCAGTTCCCGGGCGGCCTCGGTGGCCAGGCCGCGGCCGTGGTAGGCGGGGTTGAACACGAACCCGATCTCGCCGTGGCGGTGGGTGCGGCTGTGCCAGAAGAGGGTGAGGTCGCCGACGACGACGCCGGTGTCGGCGAGCTCGGCGGCGAGGCTGAGCGCCTGGCCCTCGTCGTAGAGGGCGGAGCGGAGGATCTTGTCCTCGAGGGCCTGGCGGGTCTGGTCGAGGTCGCGGGCCTCCCAGTACAGGTAGCGGGCGACCTCGGGCAGGGAGTGGAAGGCGTGCAGGTCGTGCAGGTCGCCGAGGGTGAACGGCCGGAGGATCAGCCGCTCGGTGCGCAGCGGGTAGTCGGGTTTGAGCACCCGTACAGCCTAGAGGCGGGCCGAGTGGGGGTTCGAGCGGTTCTGCCCCGGAGGGTGGTGGTGTGTCCCCGGGCGCGGGGTCCGGGTTGACGGTGGCGGTGCGGGGTGGTTTGAATGGGCGGCGTGTCGCGTGCCGCCGGCCAGGTGGACGGCGGCGGCATGGAGGCACCGGACCAGCCGGGGGTGTGCGTCGTGAGTCCACGTATCACGCACCTTCTCTGACACCGCCGACGCGGCGGGGCCGCCGGGTCTCGCCGTGCTTCTCGGCGTGGTAGCGCCGCATGTCAAGGCCGTCGCGGGCCCGTCTCGGGCCGTTGCCGGCGTGCCGTCCGGCGTCACCCGTCGTCACGCCCCCGCTTTTGTGCGCTGACGTCGTCCCGCCGGTGGCCGTGGCCTGCCTGCGGGATGGGGCGTCGTGGTCCGGCGGTGTCCGGTGGATCTCCTCCGGTGTGCCTCTCCCCTGCTCTGATTCCGCGGAGTGCCGCGGCGGTGCCGTACCGCCGCGTGCCGTGCCGTCGGCTGCCGGGCGCGGGGATGCGCCGGGTGCGCGGCGATGGTGACGCATTGGGCGGATGGTCATCATCGTCGATTCGTTAAGGAGAGGAAGCTTGTCGAGTTCGCCCGGCGCCGGGTGGCGTCCCGACGCCCGTATCAGCGAGTTCAACCGGCCGGTGGTGGAGGAGTTCCGCGCCAACGGCGGCCGCGTGGGCGGCATGTTCGCGGGGGCCGATCTGCTGCTGCTCACCACCCTGGGGGCCCGGACCGGCCTGCCGCACACCGTGCCGCTGGGGTATCTGCGCATCGGCGGCCGCCTGCTGGTGGTGGCCTCCGCGGGTGGCTCGCCGCGGCACCCCGACTGGTACCGCAACCTGCTGGCCCGGCCGCTGGTGGAGGTGGAGATCGGCGCCGAGCGGTACGCGGCGGTGGCGGTGCCGCTGGAGGGCGCCGAGCGTGACGAGGTGTTCGCCGAGATCGTGCGCCGGCAGCCGGGGTACGGCGACTACCAGGCGAAGACGGAGCGGGTGCTGCCGGTGGTGGCGCTGGAGCGCGCCCAATCCGGCGGGGACGCCGAGGTCGCGGACATGGCGGCGATGCTGCTGCGGGTCCACGGCTGGCTGCGCGGGCAGCTGGAGCAGGTGCGCGCCCAGGCCGAGGAGTACTTCGCCGCGCGTGCCGCCCACGCCGGTGGGGGCGCCCCTCCCCCGCCGCCGCTCGGGTTGCGGATTCGGCAGCACTGCCTGGCGTTCTGCCAGTCGCTGCGGTTTCACCACACCGGCGAGGACGAGCAGCTGCTGCCGCGGCTGGAGGTGGAGTATCCGGAGCTGGCCGGTGTGGTGGCGCGGCTGCGGGCCGAGCACGCGGTGGTCGCCCGCATCCGGGCCGATCTGGAGGCGCTGCCGGCCGACATCGCCGTCGCCGACCCGGACCGGTTCCGGGCGGATCTGGACCGGATGGCCGCCGAGCTGGAGGCGCATCTGGCCTATGAGGAGGAGCAGCTGATCCCGCTGCTGGCCAAGGTCCCGTTCCCGCCCTCGGCCTAGCGGGTTGCCGGTCGGCGGTTTCGCGCGGGTACGGCGGAGCCGGCGTGGCGCGCCCCGGGCATCCCGGCCTGGGGCGCGCACCGAGGGGGCACGGTCGCCCGGCGGCCGGCTCAGGTGAGGGCGGTGATGGCCCGTTCCAGGTCGGCCTCGCCGGTGTAGAGGTGGAACGACAGCCGGGTCCGGCCGCCGCGGGCGGCGGCGCGCACCCCGGCCGCGGCGAGCCTGCGCTCGGCGTCGGGCACCTCGATGGAGACGATCGCGCTGCCGCGGGGCGGCAGGCCGAGGGCGGCGAGGAGGCGGTCGGCGAGGGCGACGTTGTGCCGGTGGATCCGCTCGACGCCGATCTCGGCGAGCAGTTCGAGGGCGGGTGCGGCGGCGAGGTAGCTGAAGAACGCCGGGGAGACGTCGAAGGCGCGGGCGTCCTCGGCCAGGCGCATGGGCAGGCCGTAGTAGGAGGCGGCGCGGTCGGCGCCCGCGTACCAGCTCGCGCAGTAGGGGCGCAGCCGGTCCCGGACGTGCGGGGCGAGGTAGGCGAAGGCGGTGCCGCGCGGGCAGGTGAGCCATTTGTAGGCGGCGCAGACGAGCACGTCGAAGCGGGTGGCGTCGACGGGCAGCCAGCCGCAGGCCTGGGTGGCGTCGGCGAGGATGAGGGCGTCGTGGTCGCGGGCGGCGGTGACGATGTCGTCGACGGCCGCGATGTGGCCGTTGGCGGATTGGACGATGCTGAAGGCGACCACGTCGGTGTGCGGGCCGATCGCGTCGGCGAGCCGGTCGAGCGGGACGGTCTGCACCTTGGCGCCGGCGACCACCCACGGGAAGAGGTTGGAGGTGAACTCGCCTTCGGGGACGAGGACGCGGCTGCCGGGCGGGAGTGAGGCGGCCACGATTGAGACGAGCTGGGATGCCGCGGCTCCGATGGCGATGTCGCCGGGGTCGGCGTTGACGAGCCGGGCGAAGGCGGCGCGGGCGCGTGGGGTCGCCACGTCCCATGCCTCCCAGCCGGCCGGGCCGTGCCGCCACTCGTCGATCGCCGTCTGCAGGGCGTCGACGGCGGGCTTGGGGGCCAGGCCGTGGGTCGCGGTGTTGAGGTAGCCCGGGTCGGGCTCCCAGTGCTGGAGTGCTTCGGCCAGTTCCATGACGTCAGCCTAGCCACCACGATCTTGTGCTTTCACACCTTTTGCCCGTGTGGTGCGGGGTGTGGGGTCGCTGTCCGGTTCGCCCGGAGCCTGGGCGGGTGGCGCAGGCCCCGGGTACGGCACGGCCGTCCGCGCCGGCCGGGGCCGGTGGCCGCAGGGGGTTCAGCCGCGGACGCGGTCGACCAGCGCCCGGGCGAGGGCGGCGGTGACGATCCCGGCAGCGACGACCGAGAGCAGGCCGGCGCGCAGGCCGGCGAGATCGGCGACGAACCCGACCACGAGCGGGGAGACCAGGAAGCCGCCGCGCAGCAGCCAGCTCACCACGGTCAGCCCGGTGCCGGGCGCGAGGCCCGGCAGCTCGTCGGCGGTGTGCATGGCGGCCGGGACGAGGGTGGCGACGCCGAGCCCGGCGAGGGCGAATCCGGCGAGGGCGGCCGGGATCGACGGCAGGGCGAGCGCGGCGCCCATGCCGGCGGCGGTGAGGATCCCTCCGGCGCGGGCCACGGCGCGGCGGCCGAAGCGGTCGGCCACGCGGTCGCCGGTGAGGCGGCCGACGGTCATGGCGGTCTGGAAGGCGACCACGGCGAGCCCGGCGGTGGCGGCGTCCGCGCCGAGGCCGCTGAGGTAGAGGGCGCCCCAGGAGGCGCCGGCGTCCTCGACGAGGGCGCCGCAGGCGGCGAGCACGCCGAGCGCGGCGAGCGCCCACGCCGCGGCCCGGGCGGCGGCCCGGGCGGCGGCGCGGCGGGCGGGCGTGTCCTCGGCGGCGGGATCCTGGGCTGCGGGACGCTCGGCGTCGTCGGGGCCGGGCAGCAGGAACCGGTAGGCGACCAGGGCGGTGAGGCTGATCAGGGCGGCGGCGGCGCCGAGGTGGACGGCGAGCGGCAGGCGGAGGCCGGCGGCGGCCGAGCCCATCAGGCCGCCGAGGACCGCGCCGATGCTCCACACGCCGTGCAGCGAGTTGACGATGGAGCGCCCGTACCGCCGCTGCAGGCGCAGGCCGTGGGCGTTCTGCGCGACGTCGACGATCGCGTCGAGGGCGCCGACGGCGAACAGGGCGGCGCCGAAGGCGGCCGCGTTGGGGGCGAACGGGATGGCGAGCGTCACCGCGGCGGTGGCGACGATGCCGAAGGCGGCCACGCGCGCCGACCGCAGGCGGCGGACGGCGATCCCGGCGAGCAGCCCGGCCAGCAGCGCCCCGGCCGGGTGCGCGGCGAGGGCGGTGCCGAAGGCGGCGTTGCTCACCCCGAGGTCGGCCTTGATCTGCGGGTAGCGCGGGACGACGTTGAAGAACACCGCGGCGTTGGTGAGGAACAGCGCGGCGACGGCGGCGCGGGCGCGGCGCAGCCGCCGGGTGGCGGTGGCGGACGGTGCGGTGGCGGTGGGCATCGTGCCTTTCCGGTCGGCTCGGGCGGGGTCCCGGTGCGCGGGGCCCTGTTCACGGGTGGCACTGTGCGTTCAAGGGTGGCACTGTGCGGGGTTGCGGCCGGGCGGCCGCCGCGGCGGGTGCGGCCGCCCGCGTGCCCGTGCCGTGCCGGGGCCGATCACGTGCGGCCGATCAGGTGCGGTGGCCGGCGCCGATGCGGGTGCCGCGGGCGTGCGGCACGTGGCCGAGGCTATCCGGCGCCGGGTGGGGTGGCCAGATTTTGTTGCGGCCGCCCACGGCTTTGTCGTCTCGCGCAACGGGGCATGGGTGTGCCGTCCGGACGGCTTGGCAGCCGGGTCGAATGCGTGTTCTACTGAAGCGCATGCGGTGGGAGGCGACTTCGCTTGTGGACGCCGGTCCCGCCCGGCCGCGGATCGAGCGCCGTGCCGTACGGCGGTCGCACGGCGCGACCACCTTCTATGAGGTTCAGGCCCGGTCGGTCATCGAGGCGGTGCCGCCTGCCACCGGGCTGCCCTACCGCTGGTCGGTGAACCCGTACCGGGGGTGCGCGGCGGCGTGCCGGTACTGCCCCGGCCGGGGGTCGCACCGCCGCCTCGGGCTGGACGCGGGCGCGGGGTACGGCGAGGCGATCGTGGTCCGGGTGAACGCGGCGTGGCGGCTGCGCGCGGAGCTGGCCAGGCCGTCGTGGCCGGGCGAGGCGGTGGCGGTGGGGGTCGCCGGCGACTGCTACCAGCCGGCCGAGGAGATCTACCGGCTGATGCCGCGGGTGGTGGCGGCGCTGCGGGACGCCGGCAACCCGTTCACGGTGCTGACCAAGAGCCCGCTGGTGCTGCGGGACGTGGAGGTGCTGGCGGACGCGGTCCGGTATGTGCCGGTGCGGGTGATGGTGTCGGTGGGGTTCGTCGACGACCGGCTGCGGCGCATGGTGGAGCCGGGCGCGCCCTCGCCGCAGAAGCGGCTGGAGCTGTGCGCGGCGCTCAATGAGGCGGGGGTGCCGTGCGGGGTGCTGCTGGCGCCGGTGCTGCCGTGCCTGACCGACTCGCTCGACCAGCTGCAGGCGGCGGTGCGGCGGGCGGCCGAGGCGGGGGCGGTGGAGGTGACGCCCGCGGTGCTGGCGCTGCCGCCCGGGGCGCGCGAGTGGTACCTGGCGTGGCTGGCCGAGGAGCACCCGGCGCTGGTGCGCCGCTACGGCGAGCTGTACGCCTCCGGCGCGGCGGCCGCGGAGGGCTACCGGCAGCGGATCACGGCGGAGGTGGCGCGGCTGGCCGAGCTGTACGGGGTGGGCCGTTCGGCGCGGCGGTGGCGGCGCCGCCGCTCCCCCGCCCGCCAGCTCGCCCTGCTGTAGCGGGCGCGTCCGGTACTGCGCGGCGGTGCCGTATCCGGGTCGCCCGCCCTCAAGTTTCCCTGCTCGGTTCGCTCGCGGCGGTGCGATGAGTTTCGCCGCTCGCCCCGGTCGGTAGGGGTGGATGACGGACCGAGGAGCGAGTGGATGCCAGCGATGACCGAGCCGACGACCTGCACCCTCGAGGTTCCGGGGGCGGTGCTGCGGTATGACGTGCGTGAGGCGACGGGCGCGGCCGGGCCGCCGCTGCTGATGGTCGGGTCGCCGATGGACGCGTCCGGGTTCGGCAGCCTGGCCGCCCGGTTCCCCGACCGCACGGTGGTGACCTATGACCCGCGGGGCACCGGCCGCAGCGTACGCACCGACGCCACGCCGCCGTCGCCGCAGGTCCACGCCGGCGACCTGAGCCGGGTGATCGCGGCGGCCTGTGGCGGGCCGGTGGACGTGTTCGCCAGCAGCGGCGGGGCGGTGAACGCGCTGGCGCTGGCCGCCCGCCATCCGGGGGCGGTGCGCACGGTGGTGGCGCACGAGCCGCCGCTGGCCACGCTGCTGCCTGACCGGGAGCACGCGCTCGCCGCGATCCGGCACATCCGCCGCGTCTACGAGCGGGACGGGCTGGGCGCGGGCATGGCGTACTTCATCTCCCTCACCTCGATCCAGGGGGAGATCCCGGCGGGCTTCGCCGAGCTGCCGGCGCCGGACCCGGCCGCGTTCGGGTTCCCGCCGGGCGACGACGGGTCGCGGGACGACCCGCTGCTCGGCCAGAACCTGATCAGCTGCACCCACTACGAGCCGGACTTCGCGGCGCTGCGGGCCGCGCCGGTGCGGGTGGTGTTCGCGGTGGGGGCCGAGTCGGCCGGTCAGCTCGCCTACCGGGCGGCGGTGGCGGCCGCCGAGCGGCTGGGCGCGCAATTGGTGGAGTTCCCGGGCGGGCATGCGGGGTTCCTCGGCGGCGAGTACGGCATGCAGGGGGATCCGGACGGGTTCGCCGCGGTGCTGCGCCGCGTCCTGGGCGGCGACGGTGAGCCGGCCGGGGACGCCGCCTGAAAACGCCCGCGCCGGGGCCCGCGCCGCCGTGAGGGGGCGGTGGCGCGGGCCCCGGCGCGGTGCCGTACCGCTCCGGGGCCGGGGTCAGGTGTCCAGCGCGCTGCCCTTCTTCCACTCCTTGAACGACAGCTGCCAAAAGCCCCAGCCGTTGTTCCACTCCAGCGGCCGATCGGTGCCCACGATCTTGACGACGTCGCCGCGGTGGAAGTTGTCGTAGAACCACTTGGCGTCGCGCGGGTGGGCGTTGATGCAGCCGTGGCTGACGTTCGCGCGTCCCTGGGCGTAGATCGACCAGGGGGCGGCGTGCACGTACTCGCCGCTGCTGGAGATCCGCACCGCGTGGTTGACGACCTCGCGGTAGTAGCCGGGGTCGCCCGGCTTGCGGCCCGGCGAGATCATCACGACCGGGTTGCCGCGCTCCATGGTGAGGTGGATGCCGCTGGTCGTGGTGTACTCGCGGGTGGTGGCCTTGCCCGCGCTGATCGGCATGCGCCGCATCACCTTGCCGTCCTTGCGGACGACCATGGTGTGGGTCTTGACGTTGACCGTGCTGATCCAGGCGGCGCCGATGCGCAGGGTGTGGCTGACGTTCTTCACCCCCCAGGTGCCGGGGCCGGAGCGCACCCCGGCGATGCGGGCGGTGAAGCGCACCTTCTGGTGGGCGGGCCAGAAGCGGGAGGTGCGGTAGATCACCTGCCGGTCGCTGACCCACCGCCACGCGCCGGGGACCGGCTTTTCCGGTTTGACCTCGAGCGCGCGCTCGACGGCGGCCTTGTCCTCGACCGGCCGGTTGAAGGTGACGATGATCGGCGCGCCGACACCGAGGATCTCCCCCTTGACGGCGGGGGTGACGTCGATGACGGCGAGCTCGTTCTGGGGCTTGAGCGTGGTGAACTTGCTGTTCACCTGGGTGGGGCCACCGTCCCCCACGGCCTGGGCCTCCACCGTGTAGGTGGTGGCCGGGCGCAGCCGCTCGGTGGAGCGCCAGCGGGTGCCCGAGTCGTCGAGGCGGCCGTCGACGACGTGCCTGCCGGCGCGCACGACGACCTTCTCGAGCTTGCCGCCGGAGGCGGTGACGACCACGGGCTTGTCGGGGCGGACCCGCTTGGCGCCTTCGGCCGGGGCGACGGTGATGGTGGGTGGTGGGGGTGCCGGCTTGGTCTGCTTCTGCTGCTGGAAGCCGCTGGCCGTGGGCTCGCCGCCGGAGCACGAGGTGCCCAGCAGCAGGGTGGCCGCGGCGATGATCGCCGCTAGCGGCTTCCTTCCGGTTCTGACAAGGGACGGCACTGCATTCTCCTGACCAAGGTCAACACCACGCTCAAAACCCTAATAGGCGTAACAACGGGGCATTGGAACGTTCAGTCCGGATGAGATTACGGTTTCGTCGCTATTTATCGGCCCACGGCGCAGAAACCCGACACGTCAGTGGTGTCACGGGACCGGATCGGCGCCCCGCCGGGCCCCGGCCGGGGCGGGATGATCCGGCCGCGGAGGGCGGGCGGGGCGCAGGTTGCGGCAGAATGCGGCTCGTGGGTGAGCGCACCGAGACCGGCGGCCAGGCGGCCCGGCCGCCCGGCGTGGTCCTGCAGGGCGTGCTGGAACGCATCACCTACGTCAACGAGGAGACCGGCTACACGATCGCGCGCGTGGCCACCGAGCGGAGCGGCGACGAGCTGCTCACCGTGGTCGGGCCGCTGCTGGGGGCGCAGGTCGGCGAGAGCCTGCGGATGACCGGCCGGTGGACCTCCCACCCCCGCTACGGCCGCCAGTTCGAGGTCTGGTCGTACGTCACCGTGCTGCCGGCCACGATCCAGGGCATCCAGCGCTATTTGGGCTCGGGGCTGATCAAGGGGATCGGGCCGAAGATGGCCGAGCGGATCGTCGCCCACTTCGGCGTCGACACCCTCGAGGTGATCGAGAAGACCCCCGAGCGGCTGCTGGAGGTGCCGGGCCTGGGCCCCAAGCGGCAGAAGATGATCGCCGACGCCTGGGAGGAGCAGAAGATCATCAAGGAGGTGATGGTCTTCCTCCAGGGCGTGGGGGTGTCCACCTCGATCGCGGTGCGAATCTACAAGCAGTACGGCGACGCGTCGATCTCGGTGGTGCGCAACCAGCCGTACCGGCTCGCCGAGGACGTGTGGGGCATCGGGTTCAAGACCGCCGACACCATCGCCCAGGCGGTGGGCATCCCCCACGACAGCCCCGACCGGGTCAAGGCCGGGCTGCGCTACACCCTGTCGCAGGCCGCCGACGACGGCCACTGCTACCTGCCCGCGCCCAACCTGATCGCCGACGCGGTGAAGATCCTGCAGGTCCCGGCCGACCTGGTCGCCGCCTGCCTGCGCGAGATGGCCGAACAGCAGGAGGGGCGGGACGGCGGATCCACCGGCAGCGGCGTGGTGTGCGAGGACATCCCCGCCCCCGGCGGCGGGGAGGGCCGCATCCCCGCGGTGTACCTGACCCCGTTCCACCGGGCCGAGGTGTCCCTCGCCGCGTCGCTGCGCGCGCTGATGGCCACCTCCCGCGACCGGCTGGCCGCGTTCGCCGGCGTCGACTGGGACGCGGCGCTGTCGTGGGTGGCCGGCCGTACCGGGGCGCGGCTCGCGCCCGAGCAGGCCGAGGCGGTCAAGCTCGCGCTCACCGGCAAGGTCGCGGTGCTCACCGGCGGCCCCGGCTGCGGCAAGAGCTTCACCGTCAAGTCGATCGTCGCGTTGGCCCGGGCCAAGAAGGCCAAGGTGATCCTCGCCGCCCCCACCGGCCGCGCGGCCAAGCGCCTGTCGGAGCTGACCGGGCACGAGGCCACCACCGTGCACCGGCTGCTGCAGCTGCGGCCCGGCGGGGAGGCCGCCTACGACCGGGACAACCCGCTCGACGCGGACCTGGTGGTGGTCGACGAGGCCTCCATGCTCGACCTGCTGCTCGCCAACAAGCTGGTCAAGGCGATCGCGCCGGGCACCCACCTGCTGTTCGTCGGCGACGTCGACCAGCTCCCCTCGGTCGGCGCCGGGGAGGTGCTGCGCGACCTGCTCGCCTCCCCCGAGATCCCCCGGGTGCGGCTGACGCAGATCTTCCGGCAGGCCCAGCAGTCGGGCGTGGTGGTCAACGCCCACCGGGTCAACCAGGGCCTGCACCCCTACACCAGGGGCTATCCGGACTTCTTCCTGTTCCCCTGCGAGGAGCCGGAGCAGATCGCCGAGCTGACCGTGGACGTGGTCGCCAACCGCATCCCGCGCCGCTTCGGCCTGGACCCGCGGCGGGACGTGCAGGTGCTCGCCCCCATGCACCGCGGGGTGGCGGGCGCGGCCGCGCTCAACGCCGCGCTGCAGGAGGCGCTCACCCCGCCCCGGGAGGGGGTGCCCGAGCGCCGGTACGGCGGGCGGGTGTTCCGGGTCGGCGACAAGGTCACCCAGCTGCGCAACAACTACGAGAAGGGCGCGGCGGGGGTGTTCAACGGCACGGTCGGGGTGGTGACCGCGATCAACCCCGAGGAGCACACGCTGACCGTGCTCACCGACGAGGACGAGAGCGTCGACTACTCCTTCGACGAGCTGGACGAGCTCGCCCACGCCTACGCGGTCAGCATCCACCGCTCCCAGGGCAGCGAGTACCCGGCGGTGGTGATCCCGCTGGCCACCAGCGCGTGGATGATGCTGCAGCGCAACCTGCTGTACACGGCGATCACCCGCGCCAAGAGGCTGGTGGTGATCGTCGGGTCGCGGCGGGCGCTGGCGCACGCGGTGCGCACCCGCGGCGCCGGGCGGCGCCACACCGGCCTGACCCACCGCCTGCGCCGCGACTGACCCCGCCCCGCCCTGCCCCGAGGCCCGGCCCTCCCGGCCGCCCGCTCCGGCGGCCAGGTCGCCGTGCCCGGCCTCATCCCGCTGTGATCCACCCGGCGTGATCCACCCGGCCCGGCGTGGCGTTCCCGCCGGAGCCGCGTCCCCGGCGGAGCGGCACCGCCGCCGGCGGGCCGGGTCCCGCGCGGGGCCGTCGCGGCGGCCCGGCCACCTCCCGCGAGGGTTTCCGGGCGCGCCGGGCACGGGACGGGGTGGGCGCGAACACGCCGCGCCCCGGGGTCCGGTGGCGGCCCCGGGGCGCGGCGCGGTGCGATGTGGTGCGATCGGTGTTGGTCAGTCGGTGCCGGACTCCATCGCGGCGCTGTCGAGCAGCTCGTCGCCGGCTCCGGTGCCGCCGCCGGAGGCGATCGCCTCGGCGCCGCCCGCGGGCAGCGTGCCGATCAGCTTGCTCGCGGTGACCGGCGCGGCCCCGACCAGGGCCGGGTGCGGGGTGCCGACCATGCCGAGCTCGGCGTAGCGCTCGAGCTTGGCGCGGGAGTCGGCGATGTCGAGGTTGCGCATGGTGAGCTGGCCGATGCGGTCGAGCGGGCCGAACGCGGCGTCCTCGACGCGCTCCATCGACAGCTTGTCCGGGTGGTAGCTGAAGCCTTCGCCCTGGGTGTCGAGGATCGAGTAGTCGTCGCCGCGGCGCAGCCGGAGCGTGACCTCGCCGGTGATCGCGGCGCCGACCCAGCGCTGCAGCGCCTCGCGCAGCATGAGCGCCTGCGGGTCGAGCCAGCGGCCCTCGTACAGCAGCCGGCCCAGGCGGCGGCCCTCGACGTGGTAGGCGGTGATGGTGTCCTCGTTGTGGATGGCGTTGACCAGCCGCTCGTAGGCGATGTGCAGCAGCGCCATCCCGGGTGCCTCGTAGATGCCGCGGCTCTTGGCCTCGATGATGCGGTTCTCGATCTGGTCGGACATGCCGAGGCCGTGGCGGCCGCCGATCGCGTTGGCCTCCAGGACCAGGTCGACCGGCGAGGCGAACTCCTTGCCGTTGATGGTGACCGGCCGGCCCTGCTTGAACCCGATCGTGACGTCCTCGGGCTCGATCTCGACCTTGGGGTCCCAGAACCGGACGCCCATGATCGGATCGACGATCTCGATGCCGTTGTCGAGGTGCTCCAGCGCCTTGGCCTCGTGGGTCGCGCCCCAGATGTTGGCGTCGGTGGAGTAGGCCTTCTCCACGCTGTCCCGGTACGGCAGGCCGCGCTCGGCGAGCCACTTGGACATCTCGGTGCGGCCGCCCAGCTCGGCGACGAACGCCGGGTCGAGCCACGGCTTGTAGATCCGCAGCGACGGGTTGGCGAGCAGGCCGTAGCGGTAGAACCGCTCGATGTCGTTGCCCTTGAAGGTGGAGCCGTCGCCCCAGATCTGCACGCCGTCCTCGAGCATGGCGCGCACCAGCATGGTGCCGGTCACGGCGCGGCCGAGCGGCGTGGTGTTGAAGTAGACGCGGCCGCCGGACCGGATGTGGAAGGCGCCGCAGGCGAGGGCGGCCAGCCCTTCCTCCACCAGGACCGCCTTGCAGTCGACGAGCCGGGCCACCTCCGCGCCGTAGACGGTGGCGCGACCGGGCACCGAGGCGATGTCGGGCTCGTCGTACTGGCCGACGTCCGCGGTGTATGCGCAGGGCACCGCCCCCTTCTCGCGCATCCACGCAACCGCTACAGAGGTGTCGAGGCCGCCGGAGAAGGCGATGCCGACACGTTCACCGACAGGCAGGGAGGTGAGGACCTTGGACACGGACCAAAGTATATGCACACCAATGCATGATCATGCAACCTGGGGCATGGCGAGCCGCGCCACGGCCACCTTCCCCGCCGTGGAGCCGGGCCGCAGACGGCGGCGAAAGCGCAGGTGACAGGGGCTTCACAGCGCGCGGCCGGCCCGCGGGCGACGGCCGCGGCTTTGCGCATATCCGGGCACCGGGCGAGCCGCCGGACAGGCACCGCGGGCCGGATGCGGCCTTCACCCGCCCCGGTGTGCTCCCGGGCCCCCCGACGGCGGCCTCGGGGCTCGGGCGGCGTGCGGCATGGGGTCGCCCGGTTCGCCGCGGCGGCGGGTACGGCCCCGCAGGCGCCCTGCCCGCCCCGCGTCGTCCGTGCCACGGCCCGCTCCGTCCGCCCGGCGGACAGGCCCGGTACGGCGGCGGCCGGGGACCCGGCCTGGCCGCGGCGATGGCGGCCGGCACGGCGATCGATGACCGCCGCGGCCCGCGCGCGGGGCGGCACAGGCCGCGCCGCCCCGCCGTACCGGGCCCGCTCCCCCGGGCTCAGGGGGTGAGCTCGGCGCGGCGCAGGAAACGCGGGTTGGCGATCCCCGCTCCCCCGGGCTCAGGGGGTGAGCTCCTCGAGGGCGGCGAGCAGGCGGTCGACGTCGGAGCGGTCGTTGTAGTGCACCAGCCCCGCCCGCACCGCCGAGCCGGCGTCGCGGATGCCGAACGCGCCGGTGACCTCCCAGGCGTAGCAGTGCCCGTCCCACACGTTGATCTTGCGGGCGGCCAGGTGCTCGGCGACCCGGCGCGGGCTGTGGCCGTCGACGGTGAAGTAGACGGTGGCGGTACGGCGGGCCGGGGAGCCGATCAGGTGCACGTGCGGCAGCGCGGCGAGGTGCTCGCACAGGTAGGCGAGCTCGGCCTGCTCGTAGGCCTCGACCGCGGCCATCGAGGCGAGCACGCGGCGGCGGCGCGGCCCGGTGGCCTGCGGGTCCAGCCCGGCCAGGTGGTCGACCGCGGCGGTCACCCCGGCCAGGTCGGCGAACGGCAGCGTGCCGGTCTCGAACCGGTCGGGCACGCGGTCGGGCGCGGAGGCGAGCTTGTCCGGGCGCAGCCGCTCCAGCAGGGCCGGGGCGGCGATCACCGCGCCCACGTGCGGGCCGCACCACTTGTAGGCGCTGGTGGCGTAGAAGTCGGCGCCGAGCGCGGTGATGTCGATCGGGGTGTGCGGGGTGGCGTGCACGCCGTCGACGTACACCAGCGCCCCGGCGTCGTGGGCCTTGCGGGCGATACGCGGCACGTCCGGCATGGTGCCGAGCACGTTGCTGGCGGCGGTGACCGCGACCAGGCGGGTGCGTTCGGTGATCAGCTCGTCGTACTGGGCGGCGGGCAGCTCGCCGGAGGGCACCTCCACCTCGGCCCAGCGCACCACGGCCCCGGCGGCCTCGGCGGCCTGGACCCAGGGGCGCACGTTGGCGTCGTGGTCGAGGCGGGAGACCACGATCTCGTCCCCGGGGCGCCACTCCCGGGCGAGGGTTCGGGCGAACCGGTAGGTGAGGGTGGTCATGTTGGGGCCGAACACCACCCCGTCGGGATCGCCGCCGACCAGGTCGGCGACCGCGCGGCGGGCCTCGGCCACGATCGCGTCGGACCGCGCGCTGGCGGCGAACGCCCCGTGGGCGTTGCCGATGCCGGCGGTGTAGGCGGCGACGATGGCGTCGATGACCGGCTGCGGCATCTGGGTGCCGGCGGCGGCGTCCAGCCACGCCGAACCATCGGACAGTGCGGGATAAAGGGCACGTACCCGGGCGACGTCGAAGCTCATGCTTCATGATTTCCCGGCCCGGCCGCGCGCCCGCAGGCACCCCCTCCCTACGGCGCACAGCGGCGCGGGCGCGGCGGTGAGACGCGCCGGGGCACGCGGACGCCCGCGCCGCCACGGGTTTCCGGGCACCGGGTGGCGCGGATTTTTGACATGGGGCGGGCGGTTGCGCTGTGCTCAGGTGCGTGACCGCGTTCGACGATCTTCTCGCCGCCAACGCCGAGTACGCCGCCGCGTTTGAGCACTCCGGCCTGACCGGCAAGGCCGCACGCGGGCTGGCGGTGGTGACCTGCATGGACTCGCGCATCGACCCGCTGGGCCTGCTGGGGCTGCGGCCGGGGGACGCCAAGATCCTGCGCAACGCGGGCGCGCGCGTCACCGACGACGTGCTGCGTACCCTGGTGCTGGCGGTGTTCCTGCTGGGCGTCGAACGCGTGCTGGTGATGCCGCACACCGACTGCGGGATGACCAAGGTCACCGACGCGGACGTGCACGAGCTCACCGCCCGCCGCGGCGTGGACACCCGCAGCCTCGACTTCCACACGATCCCCGACCAGGAGAAGGCGCTGCGCCACGACCTGGTCAAGATCCGCAGCTGCCCGTTCCTGCCGCCGGGCATGCCGGTCGGCGGCGCCGTCTACGACGTGCGCACCGGCAGGCTCCAGCCGGTCGACCTGGGCGCATCGTTCAGCAGCGCCCCGGCCTGACCCGGCCTCGGCCCGCCCGCCCGGGCGGCGCGGCCACGCCCCGCCCGGGCGAGATGCGGGGGCGCCGGCCGTTCGAGACGGCCCTGCACGGCGGCACAACGACGCGCGGCCTCACCCCGGGCGGGTGAGGGGCACCTCACCCTTCGCGGCCACCCTTGGCGTCCTCGCGCCACACACCCGCCGGCAGGCTTGAGCCGACCGGCCTGGGCGCATCGTTCGGCAGCGCCCGGACCCGACCCGGGCGTCCGGCAACGCGAGCCGTACCGCCGCACCTTTCGCTACCCGCCGCCACGATCCAGACCCGGTGGGCCGCCCGGATGGTGGGCGGGGTGAGCGAGAGGCGGGCCGGGCGGGTGCGCGCCGGTCGCCTGCGGGTCCGCGCCCATCCGGGCGGGTGCAGCCGTGCGGCGCGCAGGGTACGGCCGGGCCCGGCCACGGCCGGCGACGGTCAGGACCGGCCGGCGCGCAGCTCGGCGGCGACGGCGCGCTCCCGCAGCTGCGCGGCCTCGGCGCGGGCGGCGGTGAGCTGTTCGCGCAGGTCGCGGACGAGGGCCTGGTGCACCGACAGCTCCGCGCGCAGCCGGTCGCGTTCGGCCTCGGCCTCGCGGGCGCGCCGCTCGGCGGCCTCGGCGCGGGCGGCGGCCTCGCGCTCTGCCTTGGCCGCCTGCGCCTCGGCCATCTCGGCGCGGGCGCGGGCCGCGGCGGCGTCGGCGAGCGCCTCGGCGCGGGCCAGCTCGGCGGCCTCGGCGCGGGCGATGGCCTTGCGCCGTTCGGCCTCGGCGGTCTCCGCGCGGGCCTGGGCGGCGGCGGTGGCGCGGCCGGCCTGCTCGGCGGCGCGGCGGGCGTGCTCGGCGCCGTCGTGGGCGCGGCCGCTTTGGGAGCGGGCCTGCTCGGCGGCCTCCATCGCGCGGCGGGCGCGCTCCTCGGCGGCGCGGACCTGGGCGAGCGCCTGGTCGACGCGGTCGGCGAGCTCGCGCACGGCCTGGTCGCGGGCCTGCTCGGCAAGCTCGGCGCGGCGCAGGGCCCGCTCGGCCGCGGCCTGGGCGCGGCGTTCGGTGGCGGCGGCCTCGCGCAGCGCGGCGAGCGCCTGCTCCCGGGCGGTCTCGGCGTCGGCGAGGGCGGCGTCGCGTTCGGCGATCGCCGCCTCGGCCTCGCGGCGGGCGGCCTCGGCGGCCTGGCGGGCGATCCGAACCTGCTCGGCGGCCTGCTCGCGTTCCGCCCAGGCGGCGGCGACGCGGGCGGCGGCCTCGGCCTTCACCGCGCTGATCTTGGCTTCGACGCCGGCCGGACTGAGCTCCTGCTGCAGCGCGGCGGCGAGCGGGGCGATCGCGGCGGCGAGGCCCTTTTCCATGCGCTCGTACAGCTCCTCGGCGCGGGCGAGCGCGCCCTCGAGGCCGGGGGCGGCGCGGCGGAGCTCGCGCTCGCGTTTGGCGGCGGCCTGGCAGCCCTTGTCGGGGCAGTAGGCGCGGCGGCGTCCGCGGCCGCCGCGCTGCTCGATCGGCGCGCCGCAGTACCGGCAGGGGGTGATCACGGGTGCCCGGTCACCGTCTCCACGCGACGACATGACCCGCAATTTAGCATTTGGAATTTCTGGAAATTGAAATTAAAGGCCTGGCCGGATGCGGCCATCCGGGCAGCGGGTGCCCGGATTCGCCGCAGGTGATCAGGGCAGCCGCTGCCCGGATTCGGGGCGCGGTGATCCGGGCAGTGACCGCCCGGATTTACGGTGGTGGCCCGCGGTGATGGCCCGCCACGCCACGCCCAGGGCGGCGCAAAACTTGCCTGATGCGCATTGATGCATGTCGTGCAACTTGCCGGATATGTCCATCGGTGGTGCCGGAACCCGCCCGCACCTGCGGGCGATCAGGAAAGGGGCGTGGTGATGACCAGCACCGGCGACCGGACGCAGACCACCCAGGCGAGCAGATCCCCCACCGAGATGCGCCTGCTGCTCGAGCAGGACCTGCTGGAACGCAGCGGCGACGACCCCTTCGGCCCGCCGCCCGGCCTGCTGCGGCGGCGCGGCCGGGGCCCGGTGCAGCGGCTGACGCTGCGCAACGGCGCCCCCGCCTGGCTCGTCACCGGCCTGGACGAGGCCCGCACCGTGCTGTCCGACCCGCGGTTCAGCGCCGACCGGGTCCGCCACCCCGACGCCACCAGCCTGACCCCGCGGCAGGCGCGGGCCTTCGCCGCCACCGGCGTCGCCCCGGCCCCGCCGCAGGTCGGGCACCGCACCGACGGCATGTTCGTGTTCATGGACCCGCCCGAGCACACCCGGCTGCGCAGGCTGCTCACCGGCCAGTTCACCCTGCGGCGGATGAAGGCGCTGGAGTCCCGCATCCGGCAGATCGCGGCCGAGCTGATCGCCGCGATGACCGCGGCCGGCACCGAAGCCGACCTGGTGCCCGCCTACGCGCAGCCGATCCCCTCACTGGTGATCTGCGAGCTGCTCGGCGTCGACCCGGCCGACCGGGCCGGCTTCCAGGAGCGCACCGCGATCTCCCTCAACACCCGGGCGAGCGAGGAGGAACGCGCCCGCGCCGCGGCGCAGATGCACGCCTTCATCACCGAGCTGGTCGCGGCCAAGCGGGCCCGCCCGGCCGACGACCTGCTGTCGGGGCTGGTGCATGAGGCCGACCCGCCGCTCACCGACGCGCAGCTGACCGACATCGCCCTGCTGCTGCTCGCCGCCGGGCACGAGACCACCGCCAACATGCTCGGGCTCGGCGCGTTCGCGCTGCTGGAGCACCCCGACCAGCTCGCCGCGCTGCGCGCCGACCCCGCGCTGCTGGAGACCGCGGTGGAGGAGCTGCTGCGCTACCTGTCGATCATCCAGATGGGGGTGTCCCGGGTCGCCGTGGAGGCGGTCACCCTCGCCGGCGTGACCATTCCCGCCGGCGGCACGGTGATCATCGCCACGCCGGAGGCGAACCGCGACCCCCGCCACTGGGCCGACCCCGACCGGCTCGACGTGCGCCGGCCGCGCACCGCCCACCTGGCGTTCGGCCACGGCGTGCACCAGTGCCTGGGCCAGCAGCTGGCGCGGGTGGAGCTGCAGGTCGGCCTGGGCGAGCTGATCACCCGGCTGCCGGGCCTGCGGCTGGCCGTACCGGCCGACCGGGTGCCGCTCCGCAATGAGATGCTGATATTCGGCGTGCACGCGCTGCCCGTGACGTGGGCCTGACCACCCCGGCCGGCGGGCCCGGGGCGGCGGCGCGCCGGCCGGCAGCAGGCCGACAGAAGGGACCCGTCACGGTTCGCGCCGTTCCCCCCGGCGCCGCCACGGCGCCGGGCCGCCGCGAGCGCAAGAAGCTCGCCACCCGGGCCGCGGTGCGCGAGGCCGCGCTGCGGCTGGCGCTGCGGCACGGCGTGGCGAACGTCACCGTCGAGCAGATCGCCACCGAGGCCGACATCGCGGTGCGCACCTTCTTCAACCACTTCGGCAGCAAAGAGGAGGCGATCGTGGCCGCGGCCGCCGCCGGCGCCGAGGCGCTCATCGCCGAGTTCCGCGCCCGCCCCCGCACCGAGCCGGTGCTGCGGGCGCTGCGCCAGGCGGTACTCGCCGTGCTCGACCGGGACGACGAGGCCACCCGCGCCTGCATCCGGGCGATGTGGCTGATCACCCGCTCCCCCTCGCTCGTCCCCCACCAGCTGGGGGTGCTCGCCGCTCAGGAGCGGGCCCTCGCCGACGCCATCACCGAGCGGCTCGGCCCGCGCGCCGCCGGCGGCGTCTACCCGCGGCTGTGCGCCGCGACCGCGCTGACCGCACTGCGGGTCGCGCTGCACGACTGGCTGCAGCACGCAACCGGCCCCGACGCCACCCCGCCGGTCGCCGACCTGCGCGACCGGGTCGACCGGGTGATCGCCGAGCTGGCCGCCGGGCTCGACCGGCCCGCCCCGGCGGCGCGGTGATTGCGCGACACGCCGCGCACCGCGCGCTCGGGCGGGCCGCGCTTTTAAAGTGAACGGCGACACGCCACCGGGCCGCACGGGAGGCCCGGCGGCACGGCGGACGGCGTGTCCGCGACGGGACGGGTTGTCGGCAAGGAGAGCATCCGATGGGCCTGCACGCGACACGGCACGACCACACCGGCCACGCCGCGGCGGAGGCGGTCTTCCACCGCCCGCGCCTGTACGACCTTTCGGCCGAGGTGCTGCTGCTCGGCCGGCGGCGGGAGATCTTCCTGCGCCTGGCCGCCCTGGCGGGGGTACGGCCGGGCCAGAAGGTGCTCGACGTCGGCTGCGGCACCGGCTACCTGTCGCGGATCCTCGCCGCGGTGGCCGGGCCCGAGGGGCACGTCACCGGCGTCGACCCCTCCCCCGAAATGATCACGCACGCCCGGCTGCGCGCCCCGGCCAACTGCACCTACCTGGTGGGCGTGGCGCAGTCGCTCGAGCTGGCCGACGGCGCGTTCGACCTGGTGGTCTCCACCCTCGCCCTGCACCACGTCCCGGAGGAGGCGCGGGCCGCGGCCGTGGCGGAGATGTTCCGGGTGCTGCGGCCGGGCGGGCGGCTGCTGATCGCCGAGTACCGGCCGCCCGCAAACCCGCTGCTCGCCCGCATCGCCGGCCTGTTCACCGGCCCGGCAGTGCGGCACGACACGCGCCGCATGCTCGCCGAGCTCGTCCCACAGGCCGGGTTCCGGGTGGAGGAGACCGGCGAGCTGCCGGTGGCGCTCCACTACCTGCGGGCCGTCCGCCCCGCCGCCTGACCGGCCACGCCGCGCACCCCGCCCCCGGCCGCGGCGCCGGGTTCGGGGCCGGGTGCGGGGCCGGAAGGCGGCGGGGTCAGAAGGCGTAGGGGCCGAACCGGCCCCAGGCCACCACGGCGGCGAGCACCCCGGCCACCACGTTGACGATGATCTGCTGCCGCTCCTTGCGGCGCAGGTGGACGACGGCGGCGCCGCACATCAGCAGCACGATCCCGGCCGCGGCCAGCGGCGCGAGCACCGGCGCGATCCGCGTGGCGGGCGGCAGGATCAGCCCGGCCGAGGCGAGCACCTCCAACACCCCGATGATCTTGACGTTGCGGGCGGAGAAGTCCTCGGTCCAGGTCATCCCGGAGGCGGCCAGGTCCTGCTTCGGCCGGGCGAGCTTCATCACGCCGGCGAGGAGGAACATCAGCGCCAGCAGCCCGGCGATCACCCACAGCACGATGTTCACGCGGTCAATCCTTCCAAGCGGCGCGGCCTCCCCGGTCCCGATCGGGGTGGCGCCGCCGATCCTGCGGTCTGGTCCGGAGTTGGAGGGTAGAAGACGGCCGGGCCGGCCCGCGCCGCGGGGCCGTACCGGCCGCCGGACCGGTCAGCGGGCGCGGCGCGGCGGCACCAGCCCGGACTCGTAGGCGAACACCACCAGCTGCGCCCGGTCACGGGCGCCGAGCTTGACCATCGCCCGGTTGACGTGGGTCTTCGCGGTGAGCGGGCTGATCACCATGCGCTCGGCGATCTCGTCGTTGGACAGGCCCTGGGCGACGAGGGCGACCGCCTCCCGCTCCCGGTTGGTCAGCTCCTCCAGCCCGGCCACCGGGGCGAATCCGGCCGGGCGATCCGCCTGCCGCACGTAGTGGGCGATGAGCCTGCGGGTGATCGACGGGGCGAGCAGCGCGTCCCCGCGGGCCGCGACCCGTACGGCGTGCAGCAGGTCCTCGGGCAGCACGTCCTTGACCAGGAACCCGGCGGCCCCGGCGCGCAGCGCGCCGAGCACGTACTCGTCCATGCCGTAGTTGGTGAGGATCACCACGTGCACGCCGGCCAGGTGCGGGTCGGCGGCGATCCGCCGGGTCGCCTCCAGCCCGTCGACGACCGGCATCTGGATGTCGACGAGCGCCACGTCGGGGCGGTGCCGCCGGGCCAGTTCGACGGCCTGCGCGCCGTCGCCGGCCTCGGCGACCACGTCGATGTCGTCCTCCAGCTCCAGTAGCGCGCAAAACCCGCTGCGGATCAGCGGCTGGTCGTCGGCGAGCAGCACCCGGATCACGGCAGACGCTCCACCGGCAGCTCCGCCTCGACGGTGAACCCGCCCTGCTCGCGCGGCCCGGCGCGCAGGCGGCCGCCGAGCGCGGTGACCCGTTCCCGCATGCCGAGCAGGCCCACCCCGGGCACCGGGTCGGCGCCCGGGCGGGCGACGCCGTCGTCGTCGACGCGGACCGTCACCGCCTCCGGGCGGCACTCGACCCGCACCGTGACGCCGGTCGCGCGGGCGTGCCGGGCCGCGTTGGTGAGCGCCTCCTGCACGATCCGGTAGACGGTGCGGCCCACCGCGGCGGGCACCTCCTGCTGCGGGCCGTCGACGGCCAGGGTCGCCGGCAGGCCCATGTCGCGGGCGCGTTCGACAAGCTCGGAAAGGTCGGCCAGGCCGCGGGGCGGGCCGGTGGCGTCGTCCCGCAGCGCCTGCAGGGTGGCGCGCAGCTCCCGGCTCGCCTCCCGCGCGGCCTGCAGGATCACCGGCAGGGCCGGCGGCGGCCGCTCGCCCCTTTTGCGCGCGGTGTGCACGGCGACCTCGGCCTGCACCTTGATGATCGAGATCTGGTGGGTGAGCGAGTCGTGCAGCTCGCGCGCGATGCGCAGCCGCTCCTCGTGGGCGCGGCGCCGCGCGGTCTCCTCCCGGGTGCGCTCGGCCTCCGCCGCCCGCCGCTCGGCCTGCCGCAGCGCCTCCCCGGCGGCGCCGGCCGCGATCAGCCAGGCCAGCTCCAGCACGCGGCGGGAGTGCGCCAGCGCGTCCCCCGCCTGGTGGGTGCCCGTGGCGAGGGCGACCAGCGGCAGCCCGGCCAGCAGGGCCGCGCTCGCGGCCACCGCGGCGCGGCGGTGCCCGGCGCGGACGGCGAAGTACACCGCGAACAGGAACGCCACCGCGGGCACGTCGAAGCCGGCCGCCTGGTAGCCGGCCGTGCACAGCGCGGTGCCGGCGAGCACGCCGACCGGGTGGCCGCGGCGCAGCCCCAGCGCCAGCCCACCGGCGGCCAGCAGCGCGTACCCGGCCGGCGCGGGCCAGGCGCCGCCGCCGTAACGCCCGGACAGGCCGGTGATCAGCAGCACCGCGGCCACGCAGCCGGCGACCGCCCAGTCGAGGAGGCCGGCGGGCGGGCCGGGCCGTGCCGTTCCCATGCGCGCACTGTAACCCGCCGCGCCGGGCGGGCGGATCCGCCTCAGGGAGGAGCCTCGGCTACCGCGTCCGCAGTAGCCGCGCGCATGCCGCCGCGGGCGCGGCGCGCCGTACTGCCGCGGCGGCGGCATGGCGGAATGTCCGCGGCCGGGCGACGACGCGGCGCCGAACCGGCGGACATCATCGGGCGCATCCCCAGTCGGCGAACAGCGAGGAGCAGTCATGCCGGTCCACAACGCATCCTTCCGGTCCGCGGCCGCACGCCGCATGGCGGTGGGCGCCGCCGCCGTCGCCGCCACCGGCCTGGCCGTGGTCCTGGCCTCGGCCGTGTCCGCGGCCGCCGACGCCGGGCTGCAGCCCGCCGTCCCCGCCGGGTACTGGACGCCCGGGCGGATCTGGTCGGTGGTGGCGGGGGTGACGGGTCTGGCGGGCACGGTCACCGGAGCCGTGGCGCTGGCCCGCGCCGCCGTCCGCGCCCGCGCCGCCACGGTACGGCTGGGCGGGGCGGCCGCGGTGGCGGGGCTCACCTGCGCGGTCATCGGCGCGGCGGTGGTCGCGGCTGCCGAGGGCGGGCCCGGCACCGGGTACGGCATCGTCGGCGGCTTCATCGACCTGGTGATCGGCCCGGTCGCGATCGCCCTCGGCAGCCTGGCCCTGTCCCGCGCCCGCCGCAAGGCCGCGCCCGAAAGCTGACCGGTACCGCGGAGCCGCCCCGGCCGCCGTGGCGGGCGCGGGCCGGGAACGGGGGCGCCGTGGCCGGAGCGGGCACCGGCGGCCGGGGCGCACCCGGGGCCGGCGGGCAGGCGGGCCGGGCCCGGCGCGTGATCGCTCCGGCGGGATCAGGCGGCCGTTGGGGCGATGGCGCGCGGCCGGGCGCCTGGCGGCCGCCGATCACGCCGGCCACCTCGCCGAGCCCCTGGTGCTCCTACCAGGAGCATCGCGGTTGGCCGAGCGGCCGCCGCTCGCGCCGCCGACGACGACCGGCCGATCGGCCGGGACCTCCCACAGGCGGACGGGAGGGCGGGATACGGGCCGCGCCACCGGCATCCTCGACGGCGCCCTCGCCCTCGTTGCGCACGTCCGGCAGGAACGGCGGCGCCTGGCCGACCTGCCAGGCCGCGCCGTCATCGCCGTACCCGCGCAGTGGAACGCCGTTCCCCGCGCCGCAAGGCAAGGACAGGCGCGCCATCCGGCGGCGCCACCGTGCCACCTACGGCCCGGGATCGGCCGCGGGGGTATCGCGCTGTTCCGCCCCCGCGGGCGGCTGGCCGTCGCCGTGCCGGGGCCGGGCCTCGGCGAGGGCCGCGCGCAGCCGGTCGAGTTCGCCGCGCAACCGCTCGGCTTCGGCGCGGGCGGTGGCGGCGGCCTGCTCGGCCACCGCGGCCGCCGTGGCCGCGCGCTCCCGCTCCCGCTCGGCGGTGGCGAGCGCCTCCCGCGTGCCGGCGAGCTCGGCGCGCAGGCGTTCGGTCTCGGCGCGGGCGGTGGCGGCGGCCTGCTCGGCCACCGCGGCGGCGGTGACCGCGCGCTCGTGGCCTTGCCGCGCGTCGGCGAGGGCGTCGCGCAGCCGGGCGATCTCCTCGGCGCGGGCCTCGGCGACGCCGCGCGCCTGGTCGCGCTCGGTCTCGGCGGCGCGGGCCCGCTCGCGCTGGCCGTCCAGCTCGCGCCGTGCCGCCGCCAGCTCGCCGGTGCGCGCGGCCAGCTCGTTCTCCAGCTCGGTGATCCGGGCGGTCAGGCGGCCGGTCTGCTCGGCCGCCCGGCGCCGTTCGGCCTGCAGCTCCTGCTCGGCCTGCCGCGCCCGCTCCTCGGCGGCCGCGGCGGCGGCGCTGGCCTCCTCGGCGGCGCGCTCGGCCAGATCCCGCGCCTTGGCGTGCTCGCCGGCCTGCTGCCAGGCCTGCCGGGCGCGTTCCTCGGCCCGGTCGCGCTCCTGCTCCGCCCGCTCCCGGTCCCGGCGGGCGGCGTTCACCTGCGCGGCCGCGGTGTTGGCGGCGGCCACCGCGCGCTGCTCGGCCGCGGCCGCGGCGGCGCGGGCCTCCTCGGCGGCCTGTTCGGCCGCCTCCGCCTGGGCCAGCAGGCCGCTGCTCAGCTCGGCCAGCCGCTCGCGCAGCGCGTCCTGGGCGGCCTGCCAGCGCTCGCCCGCCTCCAGCAGCGGGCCGAGCAGCTCCTGGGCGCGCGCCAGCGCCCCGGCGACCGGGGCGGCGTGCGCGCTCGTGCGGGCCCGGTAGGCGGCGGCGCGGCAGGCGTCACTGCAGTAGCGGGCGCGGCTGCTGCGCCCGGGGAGGGTGTTGGTGCAGCCCGGCCCGGCGCAGCGGGGCTCCGCTGGCACCTGCGCGCCGTCGGCTGCGGGGGTGGCGGCGGTCTGCTCCTGCGTCACGCCCGCGATCATAGCGTTCCGAACGAACGAAATCGAGTTGCGAACGTTCGCGAACGCTAAAACAAGATCGTTTAGACATTATGAGAATGCCTGTTATCATCGTGTCGTGACGAGTGTCGAACCGGATCGCACCCAGCCCCGGCCCGTGGGCGCCCTCGTGCCCGCCGCAACCCCGCTGCGCGGCCGCCCGCCCGCGCGCACCGCCCAGGAGCTCGCCGACCTCATGCGCGGGCTCGGCCTGCCGCAGCACGTGCTGGTCCGCACCGCCGCCTGGCTGTCGAGCGACCGCCGCCGATCCCCCCGCACCCACGACGCCTACGCCCGCGACCTGTCCTGGTGGCTCGCCTACCTGCACGCCCGCGGCGTCGACCCGCTCAACGTCCCCGCCACCGAGGCCGACCTGTACGCCGGGGCGCTGCGCGCCGCCGGGCTCGCCGACGCCACCCGCGCCCGCCGCATCAGCGCCGCCTCCTCCTGGAGCCGCTACCTGGCCCGCCACGGCGACGCCGCCGACCCGTTCGCCGGCATGGACCGCCCCAAGGCCCCCAAGCACTCCACCACCCGCGGCCTGTCCCGCGACGAGCTGGCCCGCATGCTCGACCACGCCCGCCGCCACGAGTCGGCCCGCACCTACGCGATCCTCGCCGTGCTGGTGGTCACCGCCTGCCGCGCCTCCTCGCTGATCGGCGCGGACCTGGCCGGCTACGGCAGCGACCGCGGCCACCGCACCCTCGACGCCCCGGTCAAGGGCGGCCACACCAAACGCTGGGTGCTGCCCCCGTTCGCCTGCGAGGCCATCGACGCCTACCTCGCCGAGCGCGGCACCGCCCCCGGGCCGCTGTTCGTCACCTCCACCGGCAGGCGGCTCACCCAGCCCTACCTGCACGAGATGATCAACCGGGTGGCGCGCGCCGCCGGGGTGCGGTTCCCGATCTCGCTGCACAGCATCCGGCACAGCGTCATCACCGACCTGCTGTCCGACGGCACCCCGTTGCACATCGTCCAAGACCTCGCCGGGCACGCCGACCCGCGCACCACCCGCCGCTACGACCGGGCCGCCGGCTCGCTCGACCGCTCCCCCGCCTACGAGCTCGGCCGCCGCTTCGCCACCGCCCTGGCCCGGCTCGACCACGACCGGGCCGACCGCGCCGAGCCGTACCCGGCCCGCTGACCACTGCCGCGGCGGAGCAGACACCCCGTACGGCGCGGCACGCCCTGGCCGGCGCTCGGCCGGCCTTCCCGCGCGTGATCGTGCACGGAACCGCCGATCGTCCGCTTGGTTTGCCGCCGCCCGGTCACCGCACGGCCCAGGCCCGCAGCGGACCGGTGGCCCAGGTCGGTCGAGGCACGCCCGCCCGTACCGGTGTGGCCGAGGTGCCCGTCCGTGCCGCGCGCGACCGCTCCCCGGGCAATCGTCCATCCGGCCGAGCAGGCGCCCGGGCTCGGACAGCGGCTGCATGGGCCCGGCATCGGCCCGCGCGCGGCATGGTCCCCATGGGCACGGCGCCCCGGCCCTCCCCGCCGCGAGGTCAGGAGCGGCCGCGCAGCACGCAGAAGGGGTTGCCCTCCGGGTCGGCCGGCACCTTCCACGGCACGTCGCCCTGGCCTAGGTCGGCGTACGTCGCGCCGAGGGACAGCAGCCGCGCCACCTCCGCCATCTGGTCGTCGCCCTCGCCCGGCAGCACGTCGAGATGGGTGCGGCCCCACACCGCCGGCGGCCCGGAGGCGCGGCTGAACTCCAGGTAGGGGCCGACGCCCTGGGCGCGGCGCAGCCGCGCGAAATCGGCGCTCACCTCGTGCACGGTCCAGCCGATCGCCTCGCCCCAGAACCGCGCCATGGCCCGCGGGTCCGCGCAGTCGACCACCACCGCGGCGATCGGCCCGGTGCCGCGGTAGACCTCCCGGGGCTCCAGCACGCAGAACACGTTCCCCTCCGGGTCGGCCATCACCTGCCAGGGGACGTCGCCCTGCCCGATGTCGGCGGGCGTGGCGCCGAGCCGCCGCAGCCGCTCGACCAGCTCCGCCTGGTGGGCCGCGGACTCGGTGGCCAGGTCGAGGTGCACGCGGTAGCGGGCCGCCTCGGGGGCCGGGACGGTGACGACGTCCACGCACACCGCGCCGGGGTCCGGCCGGTCGAAGCCCACGGGCTCCACGTTGGTCACCCCGGGCCCCTCGCTGGAGACGCCCCAGCCGAGCGCCGCCGCCCAGAACCGGCCCAGCGCCGCGTCGTCGCGGGCCTTGATGTTCACCTGCACGAGCTGCACGGCCATACCGGGACCGTACGCCTGCCGGGTGCTCCGCAACCAACCATTGAAGTTCGCGGGACCGGCCCCGCCACCGCGCCCGCCCGGCGTCCGGCGCGACCGTCGCGCGGGCGCGACGCCTCGAGGGCCGGGCCGCGGGACCGGCCCTCCCGCCCGCCCGGCCGCGCCCGGACCGGCGGGACGGCCGTACCGGGGGCTCAGCGCAGGGTGAGCGCCGTCCGGCGGCCCACCCGGCCGAGCTTGTCCGGATTGCCGACGTAGTACAGGCCGGTGATGCGGCCGTCCTCGACCCGCAGCGCCACGGCCCCGTCGAGCTCCCCGTCCACGCGGGTGATCAGCGCCGGGGCCCCGTTGAGCACGGCGGGATGAACGGTGACCACGCCCGGCGCCTTGCCGAGGAGGCCCGCGATGAAGCGGACCACCCGCTCGGCGCCGACGATCGGCCGCCGCGCGGCCCCCCCGTACCCCGCCGCCGTCGCTCAGCCACACCACGTCCGGGGCGAGCACGTCGAACAGGCTCTGCAGATCCCTGGTCTCGACCGCGCGCCGCAGCGACTCCGACGCCGCCCGCACCTCGCCCGGCGAGGCGGCCCGGCGCGGGCGGCGGGCGTCGACGTGACGGCGGGCCCGGTGCGCGATCTGCCGGACCGCGTCCGTGCTCTTGCCCACCGCCGCCGCGATCTCCTCGTACGGCGCGCCGAACACCTCGCGCAGCACGAAGACGGCCCGCTCGGCCGGCGCCAGCGTCTCCAGCACGACCAGCAGCGCCATCGACACGCTCTCGGCGAGCTCGACGTCCTCGGCCACGTCGGGCGAGGTGAGCAGCGGCTCGGGCAGCACTGCCCGACGTAGGCCTCCCTGCGGCGCTTGACCGCCCGCAGCCGGTTGAGCGACTGGCGGGTGACGATCCGCACCAGATAGGCGCGCGGCTCGTCCACCCGTCCCGGCTCCACCTCGACCCACCGCAGCCAGGTCTCCTGCAGCACGTCCTCGGCGTCGGCCGCCGAGCCGAGCATCTCGTAGGCGATGGTGAACAGCAGGTCGCGGTGGGCGAAGAACGCCTCGGTCGCCGCGTCGGTGGCCTGCCCGCTCATGTTGTCCTCTCCGCTCTCCCGCGCCCGGCCGTCCCGCGGCCGACCGTCTCCTTCGGCGTTCGATCCCGCCCGGGCCCCCATGCCCGTGCCCGGGCTCCGGAATCAGGCGGCCGGCCGCCGCTCGCGGCCGGTGGCCAGGGTCGGCCGGGCCGCCCCGTCCGCGGTCCGCCGCGCCCGCCGGGCGGCGCGGCGGGCCTCACCGGCCAGCAGGTGCAGGGTGCCGCGGCAGATCAGTTCCTTGACCGCCGCCCCCGTGCGCCCGCCGACGAAGCCGCGGGCCGGGCGGTCGTCCCGGTGGGTGAGCTGCACGACCCCGGCCTGCCGGCCCAGGCTGACGCACTGGGCGACGAACCGCACCCGCAGCGGCGCCGGGTCGGCGCCCCGGATCCGGGTCAGCACGGTCTCGGCGGCCTGCGGCCCGGCCTGCACCGCCGCCTGGCAGCTCATCCGGTACCGCCCGGCCGCCGGCGCCGCCGCGTCCCCGGCCGCCACGATCCGCGGATCGTCGACGCTGGTCAGCGTCTCGTCGGTGACCATGCGGCCCAGCGCGTCCGTGCGCAGCCCGCTGCGCGCGGCCAGATCCGGCGCGGCGAACCCGCCGGCCCAGACCGTGACCGCCGCGGGCAGCTCCCGCCCGTCGGCGAGCCGTACCTCGCCGGGCGTGACCTCGGCCGCCTCGGCGCCGGGGCCGTCGAGCACCCGCACCCCCAGCCCGCCCAGCAGGCGGGCGACCGCGCGGCGGCCGGTCGCGTGCAGGGACGGGGCGAGCCGTGCGCCGCAGACCAACGTGACGGCGCGGCCCTGCGCGGCCAGCTCGGCCGCGGTCTCGACGCCGGTGAGCCCGCCGCCGACGACGACCAGCGGGGCGGAGGCGGGGGCGCTCCGGACGGCCGCGGCGAGCCGCCGCGCGTCCTCCAGGGTGGCGACCCCGTGGGCGTACGCGGCGGCGCCGGGCACACCGGGGTCGGCGGGCCCGCTGCCGACCGCGTAGATCAGGTAGTCGTAGCCGAGCGTGTCCCCGTCCGCCAGCGTCAGGGCGCGGCCCGCCGCGTCGATCCGGGTCACGGTGCCGGCCACGAGGCGCACGCCGCCGGCGAGGACGTCCCGGTAGTCGGCGACCGCCTCGTGGGTGCCGGCGGCGAGCTGGTGCAGGCGGATCCGCTCGGTGAAGTGCGGGCGCGGGTTGATCAGGGTCACCGCCACGCGGTCGTGCCCGGCCAGGCGGTTGGCGGCGGCGACGCCCGCATACCCGCCACCGATCACGGCCACCTCAACGGTTCGCGGCATGGTCTCTCCTTCGTCGCAAGGGTTCGACCTCAAGACACCGCGCCACCGTCCGGCGTGACAGGGTGTGACGCGGATCACGCCGCGCTGCGGCCGTCCCGCCCCGCGTGGCGCGCGGCTACGGCGTGGCGTGGGCGGAGTTGACCACGTCGGCGAGCGTGACCTCGCTGAGCAGGGCGTTCTCGTGGTCGTAGAGCCGTTCCAGGATCTCGGTGAGCGGCGCGGCGGCGCCCGAGAAGCGGATCAGGGGCGGCTCGACGCCCTCGGTGACCCGGATCACGTCGGCGAGGGTGATCTCGTGGGCGGGGCGGGCGAGCCGGTAGCCGCCGTCCGGGCCGCGCTGGCTCACCAGCAGCCCGGCCCGGCGCAGGTGCAGCAGGATGTTGTCGCAGAACCGGCGCGGGATGTCCTGCTCCACGGCGATCTTCTCGGCGTGCATGAGCCCGTCGCCGGCCGCGAGGGCGACCATCGCGCGCAGCGCGTACTGGGTGCGGGCGGAGATCCGCATCATGCCGCCCACCGGCACGCGGCGGTACGGCACGGCGCCGGCAGGCCGGCCGGGCGGGCGGGGCCGGGACGGACCGGTGACGGGTGGTGGCTCGCTGTCGCAGTCACGCAACACTCCTGTCGTCTCTCGGGCATCCACACGGGTGCGGCCGGTGCGCCGCGGGGCCGGCCGGGAACGCCGCTCGGCCCGGATCCGGGGCGGAACCGGGCCGAACCGGGGACGTGCGGCCGGGCACGGTCAGGCGGGGGTGGGCTCCTCCTCGGCCTGGCGCTTGCGCAGCTCGGCCTCGACCGCGTCCACCGACTCCTGCTCCTTGTGCCTGCGGTACTCGCGCACCGAGTAGGCGATCGCGGCGGCCCAGATCAGGGCGATGGCCGTGTAGGTGATCGTCTGCACGTCGCCGGGGGCGTCGATCCAGTCGCTGCGCAGCAGGGTGCGCACGTTGGTCAGGATGATCAGGCCGCCGACCGCCGAGCCGAGGATGCGCGGCGGGATGTGGCGCACGAGCCAGGCGGCGATGGGGGCGGCGATCACGCCGCCGGCGAGCAGCACGGCCACCCAGGCGAAGTCGATGTTCTCCGAGCCGAGGCCGACGAAGAAGCCGACGCTGGCGGCGATCGCGATGAGGAACTCGCTGGTGTCGATCGACCCGATCACCTTGCGGGGCGGGATGCGGCCGCTGGCCAGCAGGGCGGGGGTGCCGACCGGGCCCCAGCCACCGCCGCCGGTGGCGTCGATGAACCCGGCGAACAGGCCGAGCGGGGTGAGGAAGCGCTTGCGCAGCGGCTTGCCGAGGTTGTCGCGGCTGAGGCCGAAGGCGGTGAAGCGGACGAGGATGTAGACGCCGAGGGCGAGCAGGATGAGCGACATGATCGGCGCGGCGACCTCGGTCGACAGGCTGGACAGGAAGGTCGCGCCGGCGAACGCGCCGATCGCGCCGGGGATGCCGATCTTGGCGATCACCTTCCAGTCGACGTTGTCGAAGCGCCAGTGGGAGATGCCGGAGGCCAGCGTGGTGCCGATCTCGGCGAGGTGCACGGTGGCCGAGGCCGCGGCCGGGTTGGTGCCGATGGCGAGCAGCAGCGTGGTGGACGTGACGCCGTAGGCCATGCCGAGGCTTCCGTCCACGAGCTGCGCGGCGAAGCCGACCAGGCCGAGCAGGACGAGTGACCGCACCCCATCCCCTTTCCCGGTTATTCCGACTTTATGGGTAGGAATAATAATCAAAGTGGTAACGGCGAACGTCAAGTCACGGTCCGGTCACGCCGCGGACACCGTGCGAGGCGGCGCCGCCGCGCCCGCCGCCCACCTGGTGCAATGGCGTGCGTGACGATCGTCCGTTCCCTTGCGCTGTTCGCCCTCACCGCACTCTTCGAGATCGGCGGCGCCTGGCTGGTCTGGCAGGGGCTGCGCGAGCAGCGCGGCCTGATCTGGATCGGCGCCGGCGTGATCGCCCTCGGCCTGTACGGGCTCACCGCCACCCTCCAGCCCGACCCGCACTTCGGGCGCGTGCTCGCCGCCTACGGCGGGGTGTTCGTCGCCGGATCGCTGCTGTGGGGCGTGCTCGTCGACGGCTTCCGCCCCGACCGGTGGGACGTGATCGGCGCGCTGATCTGCATCGCCGGCGTGTTGGTGATCATGTACGCGCCGCGCGGCTGACCCGCCCGGCCCCCGTCAGCCCTCCCGGGCGCGCAGGTACGCCTGCAGGTCGGCGGCGCCCGCGAGCATCGCCCGGCCCCGGGCCGACAGCCGCTCCCGCCAGCCGCGCAGCGCCGCCTCCAGCGGCTCCACGCCCCCGGCCGCGCGCACCTGGGCGATCAGCGGGGCGATCTGCTCCAGCAGGTAGCCGCCCCGCCGCAGCTGATGCACCAGCCGGGCGTCCCGCACGTCGGCCGCGCCGTACACCCGGTAGCCGGTCCGCGGATCGCGGCGCGGCCGCACCAGCCCGGCCCGCTCCCACTTGCGCAGTGTGGCGGGCCGCACCCCCAGCCTGCGGGCGAGCGCGCCGATGTGCACCCCGCCCGGCTCCGGCGGCGGCACCGGCGCGAGGTCGCGCAGCGCGGCGTCCACCGCCTCGAGGGTGCGCCGGTCCTCCAGCAGCCGCCCGTGGCTCTCGTCGATGAGCCGCAGCGCCTCGTCCACCGCGCCCCGGTTGACCGCCTGCATGATCGCCGTCGCCGTGGCGTGCCCGTGCCCGGCCACCAGCGACAAAAACGCCCGCAGCGCCGCCGCGTGCAGCGGCGTGTAGACGCGGTGGCCCGCGGCGGTGCGCGCGGCGGCGGGCAGGATGCCCGCGCTCTCGTAGTTCCGCACCGCCTGCGGGGACAGGCCGTGCTCGCGCGCCAGGTCCACCGGCCTCATGGCTGCCCCGTCGGTTGAAGGTTCACCGCGCAAATCCCCTGGAAAAGCGCGGAAAGTTTACACCGAAGGTTCAACGATACCGTAAAACGTATGGAAATCAGGGAAACGGCCCGGCCGCTCGACGGACCGGGCGTATCGGCCTTCCTCCGCTCGCTGCCGGCCCGGCCCGACCTGCTCGGCCTCGGTGAGGCGATGCACTTCGTCACCGAGCTCGGCGAGGCGCGCAACGAGATCTTCCGCCACCTGGTCGAGCACGAGGGCTTCCGGGCGTTCGCCATCGAGAGCGACTGCCTCAAGGGCCTGCTGGTCGACGCGTACGTCACCACCGGCGCCGGCGACCTCGACCAGGTCATGGAGCACGGCTTCAGCCACGGCTTCGGCGCCTTCCCCGCCAACCGCGAGCTGGTGCGCTGGATGCGCGAGCACAACCGGCGGCACGGCACCGGACTGCGCTTCTTCGGCTTCGACGGCCCGCTGGAGTACTGGGCGGACAGCCCGCGCCAGGCGCTCGCCGGCCTGTATGCGCTCGTCGACGACCCGCCCTGCGCCTGGGAGACCATCGACGAGCTGCTCGGCCCGGACGAGCGGTGGACCGACCAGGCCACGGTGATGGACCCCTCCCGGTCGATCGGGCAGAGCGCGGACGCCCGGCGGCTGCGCCTGATCGCCGACGACCTGATCACGCTGCTGGAGACCCAGGCGCCGCGGCTCGCCCCGGCCGACCGGGAGCGCGCCGAGCTGTACGCGCGCACCGCCGTCGGCCTGCTGCGCTACCACCACTGGATGGCCGACACCTCCCCGGCCCGGGTGTCCCGGCTGTCGGCGGTCCGAGACGCGCTCATGGCCGCCAACCTGCGCGCCATCGCCGCCCACGGGCCGGTCCTGGTCTTCTCCCACAACCTCCACCTGCAGCGGTGCAGGAGCACGATGCGGCTCGGCGACCGGGAACTGGAGTGGTGGAGCGCGGGCGCGCTCGTCGCCGCCCACCTGGGCGAGCGGTACGCGTTCATCGCCTCGGCCCTGGGCGCCTTCGGCGACGACGCCCCGCCCGACGGCACCCTCGAGGGCGCGCTCGCCACCCTGCCCTGGGACCGCGCGCTCGCCGACGCCCGCGCCCTCGCCGCGGCGCTCCCCGGCGCCGCCCCGCGCACCTCGCCGCACTACGCCTACTTCCCGCTCGACCCGGCCCGCCTCGACGCGGCCGACGGCGTGCTGTTCCTCGGCCGGGTCCGCGTCCCGGACTGGCCGCAGTTGTGACGCCCGCCGTACCCGCCCGGGCCGCCCGGAACGCCCGGCCCCGGGCGGCGCCCCGGCGCGGCGTGCGGGGGTGCCCGGGCGCGGGGTCAGTGCAGCAGCTTCAGCCCCACCACGCCGGCGATGATCAGCGTGAGGCAGATCAGGCGCCCGGCCGTGGCCGGCTCGCCGAGCACGATCATGCCGTACAGGGCGGTGCCGACCGCCCCGATGCCCACCCAGACCGCGTACGCGGTGCCGACCGGGATCGAGCGCAGGGCGCAGGCGAGGCCGAGCATGCTCGCGGCGAGGAAGATCACGAACAGCGTCGTCGGCCAGGGCCGGCTCAGCCCCTTGGACTCGGCGAGCGCCGCGGCCCACGCCGTTTCGAGCATGCCCGAGACGATCAGGATGATCCACGCCATGACCGGGAACCTCCAGGAGACGGCCGGTGATCACCCTATGTCGAACGCCGCCGGGCAGGACGGGCCCTTCCGGCGCCCGCCCCGGGGCCGCCCCGGCCGCCGACCGCTAGCCCGACATAGCGTGTTATTTACGTCTAAATGCGCAATCCACCGCAATCATGACTGGCCTCGGGCGCCACTGCGAAGGTACGGTGAGACTGCACCACCCAAGGTCACGATGGTGTCTCCCGTCACCGACGGGTGCGCAATCGCACGGTGCCGACGGCGTCCGCTCGCCGGTTCTCGACATCCGCCGCGGGGAGGGCGCGGTCTCGGGCCGGACCGGCGGCCGCGACCGCCACCACCGGGCGCGCACCGGCCGCGTCCGCGGCGCCCGGCGCCGCCGGCATCGGTCACAGGACGGACCACGACACGAGCAGCCGCCGCACGGCGGCCGGGAAGCGAGTACGCGAACGCATGAGCCTGCCGCAGCTGTACATCGTGCTGCTGATCGGTGGCCTGGTGCTGTTCGCCGGAATCGCCGCCGTCCGGGCCGCCGGGCGACTCGGCCTCCCCAGCCTGCTGCTGTTCCTCGCCCTCGGCGTGGCGCTCGGCGAGGACGGGCTCGGCATCCCGTTCGACGACGCCGCCCTCGCCCAGACGCTCGGCGCGAGCGCGCTCGCCGTCATCCTCGTCGAGGGCGGCCTGAGCACGCGTTGGAACGATATACGCCGGATGCTCGCCCCGGCCGGCATCCTCGCCACCGCCGGGGTCGTGATCAGCGTCCTGGTCACCGCCGCCGGCGCCCACCTGCTGCTCGGCATGGACTGGCGCACGGCCTTATTGATCGGCGCGATCGTCTCCTCCACCGACGCCGCCGCCGTCTTCTCGGTGCTGCGCGGGCTGCCGCTGCCCCGCCGCCTCGCCGGCCTGGTGGAGGCCGAATCCGGCTTCAACGACGCCCCCACCGTCATCCTCGTGCTCGTCTTCAGCGCCGCCGGCACCCTGCCCAGCCCGCTGGAGATCGGCTGGCAGATGGCCTACCAGATCGCCGTCGGCATCCTGTTCGGGCTCGCCTTCGGCTGGGGCGGCGCCAAGGGCCTGCGGTACGTCGCGCTGCCCGCCAGCGGCCTGTACCCGCTCGCCACGCTCGGGCTCGGCATCACCGCGTTCGCCGCCGCCGGCGCGGCCGGCGCCTCCGGCATCGTCGCCGCCTACCTGTCCGGCATCATCCTCGGCAACTCCGAGCTGCCGCACCGCGCGGCCACCCGCTCGTTCGCCGAGGGCGCCGCCTGGCTCGCCCAGATCGGCCTGTTCGTCATGCTCGGCCTGCTCGCCGACCCCAGCGACCTGCCCTCGGCCCTCCTGCCCGGCCTCGGCGTCGGCCTGGTGCTGCTGCTCGCCGCCCGCCCGATCTCGGTCGTGCTGTGCCTGCTCCCGTTCCGCATGCCGTGGCGCGCCCAGGCGTTCATCTCCTGGGCCGGGCTGCGTGGCGCCGTGCCGATCGTGCTCACCACCTTCCCGATCGTGGCCGACGTGCCGGGCGCCTGGCACGTGCTCAACATCGTCTTCGTCATCGTCGCCGTCTTCACCCTGATCCAGGGCCCGTCGCTGACCTTCGTCGCCCGGCGGCTCGGCCTCGCCGAGGACGAGCAGGCCCGGCAGATCGGCATCGAGTCCGCGCCGCTCGACGCGCTCGGCGCCGAGCTGCTCACCGTCACCATCCCGCCCGGTTCCCGGCTGCACGGCGTCGAGGTCGGCGAGCTGCGGCTGCCCGCGCCCTCGGCGATCGGACTCATCGTCCGCGACCGCCGCTCCGGCTTCGTCCCCTCGCCCGACACCCGGCTGCGCGAGGGCGACGAGCTGCTCATCGTCACCACGATGGCCGCGCGCGAGGCCACCGAACGCCGGCTGCGCGCGGTCAGCCGCGGCGGCCGCCTCGCCCGCTGGTTCGGCGACGACGGCGGCCCCGAACCGCCCAAGCGCACCGCCGCGCCGCTCCCCGCCACCGGCCGCCGCGGCACCGTGCCGGGCGACGGCCACGGCGATCAGGGCCGGTCCCGGCGCGGCGCCACGCCCCGCCCCGCCGCTCCGGTCACGCCGGGTCGTGAGTGGTCACCCGCCTCGCGCGTCCGGCCCGACGGCGCCCACGCCCCGCGTCCCCCGGCCGCCGTGCCCCACCTGCAGCAGCCCGACGGCGCCGGCACGGCCCCCGCCGCGCAGGGCCCGGCCAGGGAGGAGAACGAGCCCCCGGCCCGGCCCGCCGGGCATCGCCCCGGCTGACCACGGACCCATAGGGCCGCCGCGACCAGGCCGAAACATGCCGAAAGACGGCGAGGGGACGGTATGCCGACGGTCGTGGTGGCTCCGCAATGGCAGGGGTCGGCGTCACCCGTGGCGCAGCGCCTGACCGACGGCGCACGCGAGCCGGCGGGCCTGGTACCGGACACCACGCTCATCCGCCCGAGATCATCGAACGGCCGGGCGTCACCCGCGGGAGCGTGCGGCACGCCGGCGTCCTCGAGGCGAACCTCGCCGCGATCCGCCGGGCGCTCACCACCTCCGGCGACGGGCCCACGATCACCTTCGGCGGCGACTGCGGCGTCGAACCCGCCCCGATCGAGCGGGCCCGCGCGCGGCGGCCGCCTCGCCGTGGTCCGGTTCGACGCCCACGGCGATCTCAACACCCCCGGCACCGCACCCAGCGGCGGCTTCCACGGCATGGTGCTCCGCGCCCTGCCCGGCGAGGCCCCCGACGGCCTCGGCCCGCACCCCGGCGGCACCCTCGACCCCGGGCACGTCGTCCTCGCCGGGCCCCGCGCGCTCGACCCCGGCGAGATCGACCACATCGACCGCCACCGGCTCCGGCACCTCACCGTCGCCGACCTCGCCGATCCGGCCCGGCCGACCGGCGCGGCCGCCGCCACCGGCGCCCAGGCCGTCTACCTCCACATCGACCTCGACGTCCTCGACCCCGAGCGCGGCGGCCTCACCCCCGCCGCGCTCACCGCCGCGGTGCGCGCCCTCGCCGAGCGGTTCACCGTCGCCGGGCTCGGCATCACCGAATACCTGCCCACCCGCCCCGCGGACCGGGACCTCCTCGCCGAGCCCATCCCCGGCCTCGTCGCCGCCGTTGCGGGCGCACCCGCCCCGGGCCCCCGCGAGCCGTAGCGGACCGCGCCCCGGGCCGGAGGGCGGGCACGGCGGCGGCCCCGCCGTACCCGCCCCGCGGGGCGGCGACCTCGCCGCCGCGCCGCAGGCGTGGTCAGCGGCGGGAGGTGCGCATCGCCTTCACCACCGTGTAGCCCGCGCCGCCCGCCACGATCCGCCGGTACTCCGCCGACTCCATCGGGCACAGGGCGATCCGCCCCTCGTCGTCGAACAGCAGCCCGAACCCGTACCGCTTGGGCAGCGGCGAGGCGCGCAGGCACGCCCGGCTCCGGGAGAAGAACTCGTCCCGCAGCGCCGCCAGCTCGTTCTCGTCCAGCTCCTCGGCGTCGGGGCGGCGGTGCACCCAGGTGAGGAACAGCACGTCCTCCTGCGTCAGCCGGTACGGCTCGGCGGCGCGCATCGCGTACTGCACCGCGGCGACCGTCCGCTTCGCGCCGTCCGGCACGACGGAGGCGTCGACCGGGCAGTCGTCCGCCACAGCGATCAAGGTCCGGTGGTAGCCCATCAGCCGCTCCTGGCGATCCGCCGGTGGTCGGTGGTCATCCGGCCGCGCCCGGGCCGGGCCGTACGGCCCGGCCCGGTGGCGCGGCACCGCTCCAGGCTAGGCGGCATTCCTGACAACCACTGACAGGTATCGCACGGACGGCCCAGCCCGAAGGGCCCATCGACGCCCTCGGCGTGCCGCGCGGGGAATCGCGCGGCGGGCGGCCCTGGGAGAATGGAGGGCGTGACAACGGCGTACAGCGGCGGCGGCGACCCCGGCCGCAGCATCGAGCTGCTCTGGGGGCTGCGCGACGCCCCCAAGCGCGGCCCCAAGCCCCGGTTCTCGGTCGCCCAGATCACCCGGGCCGCGATCGACCTCGCCGACGCCGAAGGGCTCGCCGCGCTGTCCATGCGCCGCGTCGCCGAGCGGCTCGGCATCACCGCGATGTCGCTGTACACCTACATCCCCGGCAAGGCCGAGCTGCTCGACCTCATGATCGACACGGTCTGCGGCGAGATCGAGCGCAGCCGGCCGGCGAGCGACCACTGGCGGGACCGCCTCGAGGCGATCGCGCACGACAACCGCGCCCTCTACGAGCGCCACCCCTGGCTCGCCACCGTCTCCACCGCCCGGCCTCCGCTCGGGCCCGGGGTGATCGCCAAGTACGACTACGAGCTGCGCGCCCTCGAGGGGCTCGGCCTCGACGACGTCGAGATGGACGCCGCCCTGACGTTCCTGCTCGACTTCGTGCAGTCCTGCGCCAGAGCGGCCGCGGACGTCCGCGCGGCGCGGCACGCCTCGCGCACCGGCGACGGGGAGTGGTGGGCCGCCTACGGTCCGCTGCTCGCCAAGGTCGTCGACCCCGACGCCTATCCGGTCGCCACCCGGGTGGGCGCCGCGGCCGGCCTCGCCCACGGCGCCGCCTACGACCCCGACCACGCCTACCGGTTCGGCCTGCAGCGGGTGCTCGACGGGCTCGCCGCGCTGATCGAGTCGCGCCGGGCGGTCAGCCGCAGCAGCTCCCCTCGCCGTCCGGAGCCTCCGCCGCGCCCCGCCGCGCCGCCGCGGTCCGGGGACGCTCCAGCATGAGGTTGCGCGGGCCGGCACCCTCGCGGCCGAGCCGGTCGCCGGGGTTGGCCAGCTTGCACGCGCCCAGGCTGAGGCACCCGCACCCGATGCAGTCGGTGAGCGTGTCGCGCAGCCGTACCAGCTGCTCGATGCGGTAGTCGAGCTCGGCCCGCCACCGCTCCGACAGCCGCTTCCAGTCCCGCCGGGTGGGCGTGCGGCCGTCCGGCAGGTTCGACAGCGCCTCTTGGATCGCGCTGAGCGGGATGCCCACCCGCTGCGACACCCGGATGAACGCGACCCGGCGCAGCGTGTCACGGGAGTACCGGCGCTGGTTGCCCGAGGTGCGCCTGCTGCTGATCAGCCCTTTGGCCTCGTAGAAGCGCAGCGCGCTCACCGCGACCCCGCTGCGTTCGGCGAGCTGCCCGATGGTGAGCTCGTGAGCCTTGTCACTTACCCGCATTGTCCCTCTTTCGGCCGGTTCGGATCTCCACCTTAGTTGAGGTTGGTGACAGGGAGGGAGTGGTTTGCGGGTTGTGTAGTGGGGTGGTGAACCCAACCGGCGGCCTTTACAACGTAGATCAGAATCGAGGAGGATGCCGCCGGACGGCCGGAGGATACCGGGCGGCCCGGCCCGGTCCCGCCCCTCGGCCCCGCCCGGGCGGGCGCCCGGCTGTGAACTTCTCCTCTTCTCCCCCGCCGGCCCGGCCCGGGCACATGCCCGCTCACCTGGGAAAGCTCGGCGGATCGGCACCGAAACGGCGAGCATGGGACGGCGTGGCTGGAATAACCACCGCCGAGAGTGAGTTAAAGTCGTGTGGCCGATGTGGTCTGTGTCCCCCGGGCCGCAACCATTGCCTTCACGGAATACCGTTCGGCTGGAGCCGTGTTGTGCCATTCGCCGAGGAGGCGACCGCCACATCGGCCCCTAGCGTGGTGCCCCCCGTGACCGAGGTCGCGGGGGGCACTTCGCTTCTGGGGTGGGTGCCGCGTGCGCGGCGGAGCCCCCGCGCCCCGCCGGGTACGACGTTAGGGTTGGCTCGTCGGCCGAGATGGGGAGACACCGTGCTGTACCAGCTCACGAAGATCGTCACTGGCCCGTTCCTCCGTCTGCTGTGGCGCCCCCGCATCGAGGGGGCCGAGCACGTCCCCGCCACGGGCCCGGCGATCCTCGCCTCCAACCACCTGTCGATCGCCGACTCCACCTTCCTGCCGCTGATGCTGCCCCGCAAGGTCAGCTTCGTGGCCAAGGCCGAGTACTTCACCGGCAACCCGCTCACGGCCATGTACATGCGGGCCACCGGCCAGATCGCGGTCGACCGCGAGAGCGCCTCGGCCGCCCGGTCGGTACTGGAGGCCGCGGCCGAGCTGCTGCGCCGCGGCGAGCTGTTCGGCATCTACCCCGAGGGCACCCGCTCCCCCGACGGCCGGCTCTACAAGGGCAAGATCGGTGTCGCCTGGCTCGCGCTCACCACCGGCGCCCCGGTCCTCCCGGTCGCGATGATCGGCACCGACCGGGTGCTCCCGCCGGGCCGCGCCATCCCGCGGCTCGGCCGCATCGGGGTGCGCATCGGCGAGCCGATGTACTTCACCGGCGACCCGGACGACGCCCGCACCCGCCGCGACGTCACCGACCAGGTGATGCAGGCGATCCAGAAGCTCTCCGGGCAGGAGTACGTGCCGATGTACGCGTCCAGCGTCAAGGCCCGCATGCAACAGTAAGCAGTTAGCAACAACAAAGAAGAAATCGCCCGGTTGCGAACAAACCGGCGTTTCGGCTCGTCGAAACCGCATATGCGGTGCCCGGCCCGCGCGGCCGGGCCCGGCTAGTCTGCTGACGACACCGACACCGGGGGTATTCGCGTGCTACGGGGCCGTACCATCGCGATCACGTCCGCCGCCGTGATCCTCGTCGCCGGGGCGGGGGCGGGCGGCGCGTACTACCTGCTGCGCACCAGGGGGACGCCGCAGGAGACCGCGCAGGCGTTCGTGCAGGCGTGGAGCAGGGGCGACACCGCCGCGATGCGGTCCTGGCTCGCCGACCCGTCCGTGCCGTACGCCGCGGCCTACGAGCGGCTGGCAAAGGATCTGGGGGTGACCGCCACCGAGGTGCGGCTCACCGAGGTGAGCGAGCCGCACGACGACCGCGCCGACGCCCGCTACACCGCCACCCTCACCCTGCGCGACGGCGGCCGGTGGAGCTACCGCGGGTCGCTCCCCCTCGTCGTCAAGGACCGGCACTGGAAGGTGGACTGGTCCCCGCGCGCCGTGCACCCGGAGCTCGACGGCACCAACCGGCTGCGGGTGAGCACCGTCTGGCCCGAGCGCGCGGCGATCACCGACGCCTCGGGCCGCCGCATCGACCGGGGCGACGCCGGCGGGTCGATCCAGCAGATCGTCGGGTACGTCGACAAGGCCACCGCCAAGGAGGCCAAGCGGCTCGGCCCGCCGTACCGGGCGGGGGACCCGGTCGGCAAGGCCGGCCTGCAGGCGACCTTCCAGGAGCGCCTCGCCGGGCGGCCCAGCCTGCGCATCCAGGTCGTCGGCGCGGACGGCAAGACCGCCCGCACCCTCGACACGATCAAGGGCGCGCCCGGCAAGCCGCTGCGCACCTCGCTCGACCTGACCGTCCAGCAGGCCGCGGTCAAGGCGGTGGAGAAGCTCGACAAGCCCGCCTCGCTGGTGGCGATCCGGCCGTCGACCGGGGAGATCCTCGCGGTGGTGAACAACCGGGGCGGGTTCAACCGGGCGCTCGACGGCGCCTACCCGCCGGGCTCGACGTTCAAGACGATCACCGCCGCGGCGCTGCTCGCCGAGGGCCTCGACCCGTCCGCGCCGGTGACCTGCCCCAAGTACGTCACCGTGGGCGGCCTGAAGATCCGCAACTCCGACCACGAGGCGTTCGGCCGGGTGTCGTTCCTGGAGTCGTACGCCCACTCGTGCAACACCACGTTCGCCCCGCTCGCGGCCGAGCGGCTCAGCGCGCGCAAGCTGCGCGAGGCCGCCGAGTGGTTCGGGTTCAACCAGACGCTGAAGATCGGCGTGCCGGCGGCGAAGGCGAGCATGCCGGAGGCGACCAGCGACGCCGAGCTCGCCGCCGAGTCGTTCGGGCAGGCGCGGATCACCGCCAGCCCGCTGGTGATGGCCTCGGTCGCCGCGGCGGTCGCCGACGGCACCTGGCGGCCGCCCACGCTCGTGCCCGGGCGCGAGCAGGACGTCTCCCCGCGGCGGCTGCCCGACGGCGTGGCCGAGCAGCTGCGCAAGATGATGACGGCCGTGGTGACCAAGGGCACCGCGAAGAACGCCGGCCTGCCCGCGGGCACGGCGGGCAAGACGGGCACCGCCGAGTACGGCACCGGCCCCGAGCTCGACAGCCACGCCTGGTTCATCGGCTACCGGGGCGACGTCGCCTTCGCCGTCGTGGTCGAGGGGGGTGGTGGCGGCGGGAAGGTGGCCGCGCCCGTGGCCGCGCGGTTCCTGCGCGCCCTCGACACCCCGTGACGGCCCGGCCGCGCCTGCGCGCTCAGAGCGCGAGCGCGGCCGCGTCGTGCCGGAAGGCCACGATGAGCAGGGCGGTGATCAGCGTGGCGATCAGCAGCCAGCTCACCAGGATGATGACCGTGGCGCGGCTCGGCCGACGGCGGGCGGCGCGGCGGCGCGCGTTGAGCTCCCGGCGCTCGAGACGTTCGTTGAGAGATTCCAGCCGCGCTGCGAGTCGTGGATCGTCGTCACTGAGGTGACGCTCGATCTGTGCGAGCAATCGCTCCTCCTCCTGCGACCAGGCCATGCCGGACCTCCCGCAACGCAAGGTGTGTAGCGAGGGTTCTCCCCAAGCAGGAAGATCATTAGCCGTATCCCGACCCGCAATTTACGACCGGTTTTCGTGTTGCGCCCACCCCCGAACATGTGTTCTAATCAAGGCGTGCGCTGGGACAATCTGCGGCCGTCCGGCGCCGCCGAGCCGGGACCGGCGTCCGCGCTGTTCCCCGAGGGGGCGGTGGCGCGGACCTTCGACGCGCCCGGATTCCGGGGGATCACCTTCTACGAGGTCCGCGCCCGGTCGATCATCAACCGGGTGCCCGCGACCTCGCGGGTGCCGTTCGAGTACACCATCAACCCCTACCGGGGCTGCACCCACGCGTGCGTCTACTGCTTCGCCCGCAACTCCCACTCCTACCTCGACCTCGGCACCGGCCGCGACTTCGACTCCAAGATCATCGTCAAGGTGAACGCGGCCGAGCTCGCCCGCCGGGAGCTCGCCGCGCCGCGGCTGCGCGCCGCCCGCCCCCGGCCGGTCATCGCGATCGGGCCGAACGCCGACTGCTACCAGCGGGCCGAGGGGCGTTACCGGCTTATGCCCGGCATCCTGCGGGCGCTGATCGACGCGGCCCAGCCGTTCTCGATCCTCACCAAGGGCACGCTGATCCTGCGCGACATCGACCTGCTCGCCGAGGCCGCCGAGGTCACCCAGGTCGGGGTGGACGTGTCGGTCGGGTTCACCGACGAGCGGGCCTGGCGGCCGGTCGAGCCCGGCACCCCCTCGCCGCGCGCCCGCCTGGAGGCCTGCGCCACGCTCAACGACCGCGGCATCGGCTGCGGCGTGCTGATGGCGCCGATCCTCCCCTACCTCACCGACAGCCCGCGCGCCCTGGAGGCCGCGGTCCGGGCGATCGCCGAGGCCGGGGCCACCCGGATCGTGCCGATCGTGCTGCACCTGCGGCCGGGGGCGCGTGAATGGTTCATGGCCTGGCTGTCCCGGGAGCACCCGCGGCTCGTCCCCCGGTACCTGGAGCTGTACGGCCGGGGCGCCTACGCGCCCCGGGCGTACCAGGAGCGCATCGCCGACCAGGTGCGGCGGCTCGCCGAGCGGTACGGCATCGGCGCCGCCCCGGCCCGTGACGGGGTGCGCGCCGCCGCCCGGGCGCCCGCCCGCGCGCCCGCGCCGTCCGCGGGGCCGGCGGCCGAGCAGCTCACCCTGCTCTAAGTCAGGGAAATGTCGGTAAATGCCTGATTCATCCTGAAATGCGGTAATTGGTCGCCTTTGCGGGTACCTCTCGCTGCGCCGTACGGGGACCCACCGTGCCCCGGTTAGCACCGACAAGGGGGACATCATGGGCGACCAGCGCAAGAAGGCGAAATTGTCGGGTAAGGCGAAGAAGGCCGCGATCAAGGCGGCCCGCCAGGCGAAGCAGGCGAAGAAGATGGCGAAACGCGGGGAGATGGCACCTGAGCCCGATATCAAAGTGGACTGACGCGAAATCCGGCGCCCGGCACCGATTCGCGTTACCCGAACGCGCGTCTATAGTGTGCCGGTGACCGCCTGATCACTATCGCGAGGGAGCCGATGCCCGCCTACGTGCGCTTCCCGACGATCTTCCGGGACCTCGTCGTGTTCGTGTCCGAGGATGATCTGTGGATGGTGCCCGTGGAGGGCGGCCGGGCATGGCGGCTCACCGCGGGGGTCGCGGAGGCGGGCTACCCTCGGTTCTCCCCCGACGGACGGCACCTCGCCTTCGTCGGCCGCGAGGAGGGCCCCGACGAGGTCTACGTGATGCCCGCCGACGGCGGCCCCGCACGCCGCGTCACCTACCAGGGCGCCCGGTGCACCGTCACCACCTGGGACGCCGAGGGATCGGTGATCTACGCCAGCGACGACGGCCAGCCGTTCGCCAACCGCAGGTGGCTGTACCGGATCAACCCGAACGACCCCGAGGACGTCCCCCACCGCCTGCCGTACGGCCCGGCGAACTCGATCTCCTACGGCCCCGGCGGCGGCATCGTGCTGGGCCGCAACACCGCCGACCCGGCCCGGTGGAAGCGGTACCGCGGCGGCACCGTCGGCGACCTGTGGATCGACCGCGACGGCACCGGCGAGTTCACCCGGCTGATCTCCCTCGAGGGCAACCTCGCCTCCCCCTGCTGGGTCGGCGACCGCATCTACTTCCTCTCCGACCACGAGGGGATCGGCAACGTCTACTCGTGCACCCCCGAGGGCACGGACGTGCGCCGGCACACCGACCACGCCGACTACTACGCCCGCAACCTGTCCAGCGACGGCCGCCGGCTGGTCTACCACTGCGGGGCCGACCTGTACGTGCTCGACCCGGAGGAGGGCGAGGCCCGCCACGTCCCGGTACGGCTCGGCAGCTCCCGCACCCAGCGGCAGCGCCGGTTCGTGCCCGCCGACCGGTTCCTCGACAGCGCCGCGCTCAACCACGACGGCAGCGGCCTGGCCATCACCACCCGCGGCAAGGCGTACTCGTTCGCCAACTGGGAGGGGCCGGTGCTCCAGCACGGCGAGCCCGACGGGGTGCGCTACCGGCTGCTCACCTGGCTCAACGACCGCAAGCGGCTGATCGCCGCCGCGGCCGACGAGTCCGACCGCGAGACGCTCGTGGTGCTCACCGCCGACGGCACCGCCGAGCCGGTCAAGCTCGCCCACCTCGACACCGGCCGGGCCACCAACCTCGCCGTCTCCCCGAAGGCCGACCGCATCGCGGTCACCAACCACCGCAACGAGCTGCTGCTGATCGACCTCACCGGCGAGGACCCCGCCCAGGCGACGATGAAGGTCGTCGACTCCAGCCGCTACGGCCGCATCGACGACCCGGCCTGGGCCCCGGACGGCTCGTGGCTCGCCTACACCTACCCGACCTCGGCCCAGATGACCGCGATCCGGCTGTACCAGGTCGCCACGGGCGAGACGTTCAACGCCACCCGGCCGGTGCTGCGCGACCGCCGCCCCGCCTTCGACCCGGGCGGCGACTACCTCTACTTCATCGGCGAGCGCGTGTTCAACCCGGTCTACGACTCGCTCCAGTTCGACCTCGGCTTCCCGCTCGGCACCCGGCCGTACGTGATCACGCTCCGCTCGGACGTGCCCGACCCGTTCGTGCCGCAGCCGCGGCCGCTGAAGGAGTCCGAGCAGGACGACAAGGGCAAGGAGCCGGGCGGCCCCGCCCAGGACGAGAGCGCCGAGGGCGGCGAGGGCACCGGTGGCGACGGCGCCGCGGGCGCGGCCGGCGGCGACGGGCGGCAGGACAAGGACGCGGCCGCCGCGGGCGAGGCCTCGACCGAGAGCGGCGACGGCGACAAGCCGCTGGAGATCGAGATCGAGGGCATCGAGCGCCGCGTCGCCGCGTTCCCCGTGCCCGAGGGCCGCTACGGCCGCATCGTCGGCATCAAGGGCAAGGCGATCTACTCGATCTACCCGGTGCAGGGCTCGCTCGGCGACAGCTACTTCTCCGACTCCGACGGCCCGTCGGGCAGCCTGCGCATCTACGACTTCGAGAAGCAGAAGCACGACCACTACCTCGGCGGCGTCACCGACTTCACCCTCGGCCCGGACTTCTCCACCCTGCTGTACCGGTCCGACCGCAGGCTGCGGGTGATCAAGGCCGGGGAGACCCCGGCCGACGAGGACACCCCGAGCCGGTCGAGCGGCTGGATCGACCTCAGCCGGGTGAAGGTGTCGGTCCGCCCGGACCTGGAGTGGCGGCAGATGTTCCGCGAGGCCTGGCGGCTGCAGAAGGAGCACTTCTGGACCGAGGACATGGCCGGCATCGACTGGGACGCCGTCTACGACCGCTACCTGCCGCTGGTGGACCGGGTGAGCACCCGCAGCGAGTTCTCCGACCTGCTGTGGGAGCTGCACGGCGAGCTCGGCACCTCACACGCCTATGAGATGGGCGGCGAGTACCGGCCCCGCCCGCACTACTGGCAGGGCAAGCTCGGGGTCGACTGGGAGTACCGCGACGGCGTCTACTACATCGGCCGCATCGTCGGCGGCGACCACTGGGACCCCGAGTGCACCTCGCCGCTCAACCGGCTCGGCGTGGACGTCCGCCCCGGCGACGCGGTGCTCGCCATCAACGGCCAGCCGGTCGGGCCCGGCAACAGCCCCGGCAAGCGCCTGGTCAACCTCGCCGGGCAGGAGGTGCAGCTCACGGTACGGCGCGGCGACGGCCCGGCGCGCACCGTCACCGTGCGGGCGATCTCCGACGAGCAGCCCGCCCGGTACCGGGACTGGGTGGAGGCGAACCGCGCCCACACCCACGAGCGCACCGGCGGCCGCGTCGGCTACATCCACATCCCGGACATGGGGCCGGAGGGCTTCGCCGAGTTCCACCGCGGCTTCCTCGCCGAGTTCGACCGCGAGGGCCTCATCGTGGACGTGCGGTTCAACGGCGGCGGCCACGTCTCGGCGCTGCTGCTGCAGAAGCTCGCCCGGCGCCGGCTCGGCTACGACTACCCCCGCTGGGGCGTGCCCGAGCCGTACCCGCCGGAGTCGCCGCGCGGCCCGATGGTGGCGATCACCAACGAGTGGGCGGGCTCCGACGGCGACATCTTCAGCCACACCTTTAAGCTGCTCAAGCTCGGCCCGCTGGTCGGCAAGCGCACCTGGGGCGGCGTGATCGGCATCTGGCCGCGGCACCGGCTCGCCGACGGCACCGTCACCACCCAGCCGGAGTTCTCGTTCGCGTTCGACGACGTGGGCTATCGGGTGGAGAACTACGGCACCGACCCCGACATCGAGGTGGACATCACGCCGCAGGACTACGCGCGGGGCATCGACACCCAGCTCGACCGGGCGATCGACGTCGCGCTGGAGCGGCTCGCGCAGACCCCGCCGCACACCCCCAACCCGGCCGACCGGCCCCGGCTGCAGATCCCCAAGCTGCCGCCGCGGCGATGAGCGACCACCCGCCGCCCGGCCGTGCGGCGCCGCCGGATCCGGTGGCGGCCGGGACGCGGCTCGCCGCCCCGCCGTACGTGCCGGAGGTGCGGCTGCGTCTCGCCGACGAGGTGTTCGGGCTGTGGGGGCGCACCGGGGAGCTGCCGTACTGGGCGTTCGCGTGGCCGGGAGGGCTGGCGCTCGCCCGACACGTCCTCGACCACCCCGCCGTGGTGGCGGGCCGCCGGGTGCTCGACCTGGCCGCCGGGTCCGGGCTGGTGGGGATCGCCGCCGCCCGGGCCGGGGCCGCCTCGGTGCTCGCGGTCGACGTCGACCCGCTCGCCGGGGCGGCGATCGCGGCGAACGCGGCGGCGAACGGCGTGGCGGTGTCGGTGCTGCTGGCGGACCTGCTCGACGCCCCGGCCGCGGGCCCGGCCGAGGCGGAGGCGGCCGAGGTGGTGCTCGCCGGCGACGTGTTCTATGAGCGCCCGCTGGCCGGCCGGGTGCTGGGCTACCTCGAGCACGCGCGGCGGCGCGGAGCCGAGGTGCTCGTCGGCGATCCCGGCCGCGCCTACCTGCCGCGGGACCGGTTCGTCCGGGTCGCGGCGCACCGGGTGCCCGGCTGCGGGCTGCTCGAGGCCGCCGACACGGTCCCGGTCACCGTCTGGCGCCTGCCGTGACCGGCGCGCCGTCGGCACGGGCGGCGGCGTCACCGGTAGGCGTAGCCGTGCAGCCGGTCGGCGAGGGCCCGCACCTCGGCCCGCAGCGCCTCCGGCTCGAGGATCCGGAACGGCCAGCCGAGCCCGGCGAGCAGCCGCGCCACCTCGTCCAGGCGCGTGGCGTGCGTGGTGAACAGCACGCCCTCGCCGCCCGGCGTGGCCGCGAGGGTGCCCGCCGACGGCGGGATGCGGCGCCGCGCCGCCTCCAGGCTCGCGCCGAGCACCACGCGCACCCGGTACGGCGTGCCCGGCCCGGCCGTACCGAGCTCCCCGGGGCCCGCCGCGGCGTGGATGCGGTCCCGCAGCTCGGCCGGGAGCAGCCGCTCGATCTTGGTGAGCGCGCGGTGCGCGGCCGCCTCGCCCAGCGGCAGGCCGGCCCGCCGCGCGGCGATCAGGCCGAGCACCACGGCCGTGATCTCGTCCCCGGTGAGCATGAGCGGGGGTGGCCGGTGCCCGGGCACCAGCCGGTACCCGCCGTGCCGGCCCCGCTCCGCCACCACCGGCACGCCCATCTGGACGAGCCGTGTCGCGTACCGGCGCACGGTGCGCTCGTCCACGCGCAGGTGGACGGCGAGCTCGGGACCGGTCATCCCGGGGTGTGCCTGGAGGAGCTCCAGCATCGCCAAGACCCGGGACACCGGGTGTTGCATGCACCGCTCCTTTTATCCGGACCGACCTTGTCCGGATAACACCCTACGGCCGCCGCGGAGTGCCGGTGACCACGCCGGCCGGCCGGGCCGGCCGTACCCCGGCCGCCAGGTGTTCCTCACGTCCGAAACACAAAGGGAACGGGCTGCGTCTAACCGGGAGAACATACAGCGAGAGACGCGATCATCCATATCTAGGGATATCAGACCGCATACGGGTAACTACTCTCCGTGACTGGACGTTACGGACATCCTGCCACGGACGAGGGGCGCGCGGGCCGGACGGGGGCGCCGCGGCCGGCCGCGGCCGCGGACGAGCGGAAAAGGGGGCTCCGCACGATGGGGAATCGGGGGCGTACAACGGTGACCCGCGCGGCGGCCCGGGCGATCCGGCCGGTCCGGTCGGCGCTGCTGCGGCCACTGCACCGGCTACGCGAGCGGCGCACGCCGCCACCGCACGCCGGCACCGTGCGCCTGCTGCTCCTGCACGCCTACGGCATGGGCGGCACGATCCGCACGGTGCTCAACCTCGCCGGCTACCTCGCCCGCGACCGCGAGGTGGAGGTGGTGAGCCTCATCCGCGAGCGGCCCGAGCCGTTCTTCCCGATCCCGCCGGGCGTGCGCGTCACCGCGCTCGACGACCGCCTCGCCCCGCGCGGCCCGCTCGCCCGGCTGCTGTCGCGGCTGCCCAGCCTGCTCATGCCCAAGCACGAGAAGGCCCGCCACCGCTGCACGCTGTGGAGCGACCTGCTGCTCGTGCGCTACCTGCGCTCGCTGCGGTCCGGGGTGCTCATCACCACCCGCCCGGGCTTCAACCTCGCCGCCGCCGCCTTCACCCGGCCCGGCGTGATCCGCATCGGCCAGGAGCACGTCACGCTCAAGTCGCACCACGCCGACCTGGTGCGCCGGATCCGGCGCCGGTACCGGCGGCTCGACGCGCTGGTCACGCTCACCCGCGCCGACCTGCGGCACTACCGGCGCGAGCTGAAGGGGGCACGGCCGCGCCGCCTGGTGCGCATCCCGAACGCGATCCCGCCGCTCGCCGGGGACGTGTCCCGGCTGGAGGAGAAGACCGTGCTCGCGATCGGGCGCGTGGTCCGCGCCAAGGGCTTCGACCGGCTGGTGCAGGCCTGGCGGCACGTCGCCGCCGCGCACCCGGACTGGACGCTGCGGATCTTCGGCGCGGGCACGCCGGAGAACGAGGCGCGGCTGCGGGCGCAGATCGCCGAGGCCGGCCTGGAGGGCAGGGTGCTGTTCCTGGGCAGCACGCCCGAGGTCGGCGTCGAGCTCGCCAAGGCGTCGATCTACGTGGTGAGCTCCCGCTACGAGGGCTTCGGCATGACGATCCTGGAGGCGATGAGCAAGGGCGTGCCGGTGGTGAGCTTCGACTGCCCGCACGGCCCCCGCGAGATCATCACCCACGAGCACGACGGCCTGCTGGTACGGCCCGGCACCCCGGCGGCCCTCGCCGGGGCGATCTGCCGCCTCATCGAGGACGAGCCGCTGCGCCGCAGGCTCGGCCGCAACGCGCTGCGCACCGCGGAGGCCTACGGCCTGGCCGAGATCGGCCCGCGGTGGGACCGCCTCCTCGCCGACGTGACGGCGTCGCGCTCGGCCGCTCTTCGCTCTCCGCGTTCCACGCCGCGTCCCGGGAACGCATCGGCCGCACCCCGCGCGACCACCGACCCGGCGTTCCGGCCCGAAGCGACGCGGGTGGCCGCCGGGCGGGGTGGGTGACCGCCTTGAACGCCGGCACGGGCGAGCACCGCACCGTGCCGGACCCGGGAAAACCGGTTGCGCGGCGACGACGGTGCGCGGATAGCCTGTCAGCCATGTCGAGCCCTGAGGCATCCAGAGCGGGGGCTTTCGGTCACGCCGTCAGCCCCTGAATCACCGAGATCTGCCGTACTCCCCGCCCGGCTCCCGCGATCGCGCGGGTCGGGGGCCGGCGCCTGCCGCTCTGGGGCTGACCGCGGTGACGAGACGTCGTCCTTACCGTTCTCCTCACCTCGGAGTCCCCGATGCCTCTTGCGCTCTATCTGCTCGCCGTGGCGGTCTTCGCCATGGGGACCTCGGAGTTCATGCTCGCCGGGCTGCTCCCGGACATCGCCGCCGACCTCGGCGTGACCGTCGGCGCCGCCGGCCTGCTGACCTCGGCCTTCGCGGCCGGAATGATCATCGGTGCGCCGCTGATGGCCGCGCTCGCGCGCCGGTGGCCGGCACGGAGCGGCCTGCTCGCGTTCGTGCTGGTGTTCGCGGCGGCCCACGCGGTGAGCGCGCTGTCGGCGAACCTCCCGGTTCTGCTCGTCGCGCGCGTGGTCGCCGCCGTGGCGAACGCCGGCTTCCTCGCCGTCGCCCTGACCACCGCGGCCACGCTGGTGGCGAACGATCGGAAGGGGCGGGCGCTCGCCGTGCTGCTGTCGGGCACCACCGTCGCGACCATCGCCGGAGTGCCCGGCGGCGCGGCGCTCGGCACGCTGCTCGGCTGGCGGGCGACCTTCTGGGCGATCGCCCTGCTGTGCCTTCCCGCCGCCCTCGGCATCGTCACGGGCGTCCCCGCCCGCGGCGAGCCCGCACCGGACGACCCGCCCCGGCCGAGCCTGCGGACCGAGCTCCGCCTGCTCACCAGGCCACGGCTGATCCTGGTGATGCTGATCGCCGCGCTGGTCAACGCCGCGACCTTCGGTACCTTCACCTTCCTCGCCCCGATCGTCACCGGCACCGCCGGCCTGGCCGAATGGTGGGTCCCCGTCGTGCTGGTGCTCTTCGGCCTCGGCTCCTTCCTCGGCGTGACCGTCGCGGGGCGCCTGGCGGACCGGAGGCCCGGCCTGGTCATCGCGGCCGGCGGGCCGGTGCTGCTGGCCGGCTGGGTGGCGCTGGCGGTCCTCGCCGCCCGGCCGGTCGCGCTGCTCGTCCTGGTGTTCGTGCAGGGCGCGCTGTCGTTCGCGCTGGGCAGCACGTTGATCACCAGGGTGCTGTACGCGGCGTCCGATGCCCCGACCATGGGCGGCTCGTATGCGACCGCGTCCCTGAACATCGGCGCGGCCGGTGGCCCCGTCCTCGCGGCGACCACCCTGGGTCCGGGGCAGGCGGACATCGGCCCGGTGTGGGTCAGCGGCCTGCTGATCGCGGCCGCGCTGCTCCTTGCCCTCCCGCTGCTGCGGGTCATCACGGCACCGCCCGCCGGGCGCGCCGGCGCGGGATCGCCTGGCCCGCACGACTCCCGAGGGGACGGAGCGGAGAAGGGCACGCCGGGCGGCACGGGCGGTCGTGGGCAGGAGGCCGCCGGGATTCCCACCGCCGCGGACGGCGACGACTGATCGCCTCCTGCTTCGGCACGGTCCCCGTGCACGTTGCCGTGGCCGCTCTTCCGCCCTGGTGCGATCTCGACGCGATGGAAAAGCGGCCGCGGCGACGGCCGAGACCTCCGGGGCGATCGAGGAACTCGCCCTGGGTGACAGCTTGATATGACCGGTGTTCCGCTTCGGGCGGGGCTGGTGGTGGCGGGTCTGGTGGGGCGCACAGAGACACGGCGCCTTTACTTTGTAGATCTCATACGGGGAGCGAGCCGAGCTCGACCGGCTCGGCGATCACGTCGACGAGCGCGCCGTTGCGCAGCACGGTGATCGGGAACGGCCTGCCGATCGCGTCGGCGAACAGGAGCTTCTGCAGGGCCTGGGCGTCCGCGACCGGCCTGCGGGCCGCGGTGAGCACCAGGTCCCCCTGCCGCAGCCCCGCCTTCGCCGCCGGCGAGCCCGGCACCACCTCCATCACCCGCAGCGCCCGCGGCTGCCCGAACCGCTCGCGCGCCCACTGCGGCAGCGGCGCCGGGGACGTCACCAGGCCGAGGTAGGCCCGCCGTACCCGGCCGTCGCGCATGAGCGCGCCGACGATCGACCGGGTGGTGGAGTTGATCGGCACCGCGAGGCCGAGGCCCACTCCCGCCACCGCGGTGTTGATGCCCACCACCCGCCCCTCGGCGTCGGCGAGCGCGCCGCCGGAGTTGCCCGGGTTGAGCGCGGCGTCGGTCTGGATCACGTCCTCGATCAGCCGGACCGCCGACCCGCTGCGCGCGGGCAGCGACCGGCCCAGCCCGGAGACCACGCCCGCGGTGACCGACCCGGCGAGCCCGAGCGGGTTGCCGACGGCGACGACGAGCTGGCCCACCACCAGGCCGTCGCTGTCGCCCAGCCGCGCCGGGGCGGGGGTGGGCCCGTCGGCCCGGATCACCGCCAGGTCGGAGAGCGGGTCGGCGCCGACCACCGTGAACTCGGCCGCGGCGCCGTCGGAGAACGCCAGCGTGCCCGACCGCGCCCGGCCGACCACGTGCGCGTTGGTGAGCAGGAAGCCGTCGCCGGTGAAGACCACCGCGGACCCGCTGCCCTGGCCGCGGACCCGGACCGCCGCCACCTTCGGGGTGAGCTCGGCGGCGACGGACGAGACGACCTGGGAGTACGCGTCTAGCGCCATGAGGGAATCCTCCGCAAACGATGCTTACAGCATTACATGTAAGCGTGGAGCCGCCGGATCTCTTCCCGCGAGGACACTGTCATGGCAGGCCCGGTATCGCCGTTCCTACCGGGCGGCGGGCCGCGCCCGTAGCGTCCGGGGACATGACCGAAATCAGAACCGTCACGGACATCGACCCGGCCGGCGCCGCGCCGCGCACCGGCCCTGACGAGGCGGCCGCCGGCGGACCGGCGGGGGACGCGTTCCGCCTGCACCGGGTGAGCAAGAGCTTCGGCGCGGTGCGCGCCGTGGCCGGGCTCAGCCTCACCGTGCCGCGCGGGCAGACGGTCGCCCTGCTCGGCCCGAACGGCGCGGGCAAGTCCACCACGATCGGCATGCTGCTCGGCCTCATCCCGCCCGACCGACGAGGGGCGCGTGGAGGTGTTCGGCGGCCCGCCCGCCGGGGAACGCGTGATCGACCCGGCCCTCGCGGCCGCGGCGCTCAGCGCCGGCCCCAACCCGCACCGAGCGGGAGCGGGAGGTGCTCTCCGCCGCCGCCGACGGCGCCACGATCGCCGACATCGCCGCCCGGCCGCACCTGTCGGAGAGCACCGTGCGCAACTACCTGTCGTCCGCCATCGGCAAGACCGGCACCCGCAACCGCATCGAGGCCGCCCGTACCGCCCGCCACAACGGCTGGCTCTGACCCGCGCGCCTCGGCCGGCGCGGGAGCGGCCTCGCCCCGCTCCGTGTCGTCGCGGCCGCTCGCCGATGGGCCGGTCTGCCTGGGCGGCCACCCCCACCGGGCGGCGCCGCCGCACCCTCGCCCCAGCGGACGGGAGCACGACCGGCCGCGAAGCCCCGGGCCGGACGCGGCCCCGGGGCGGACTCACCGCCGCAAGCCGTCTCCCCGCCCGGCCCGCCGGTGGCCCGGCTTCGCCGGTGGCCGCTTCCCACCCGGCCGCGCTTGGGCCCGGCCGTACCCTCGTCCCCACGGGACGGGAGGGTGACCGGCCGCGAAGCCGTCCCGCCCCGGCCCGGACCGCGCCCCAACCCTGCCTGGACGGCACGGTGGCTCTTCGCCCCCACGAGACGGCCATCCCCCGATCCGGCTCCCCGCGCGGCACCGCACGGCGAGCCCTCGGTGAGGCCTCGGTGCGCCTGCGCCGCCTTAGCCGCGGGGCGTGCCCCGCGATCGACGGCGGGCGGCCGCAGCCGTTGACCGGTTCAGCCGAGGTCGAGCGGCCCGGTGATCTCGAAGCAGTCGTCGAGGACGGCGACGAGGCGGTCGGCGGCGTGGGGGACGGTCCGGTCCGCCCAGCGCCGTACCAGGCGGAGGAACTCCCGCAGGCTCAGGTGCGCGGAGGCGAGGAGGTCCGGCAGGTCGTCCCGCGGTATCTCGATCTTGTTCCGCCGGGTGGGGCGCCGGGCGTCGGCGGCCTGCTGGGTGAGGCGGATCCTGAGCGGGGTGTGCACCATCTCGGTGCCGGGGTCGTGCCCCAGCCACACGGGCTCGCCGCGGAGCAGGCCGCCCCACTCCCGCCAGCTCTCCAGGCCGCAGCAGCAGGCGGGGGTGATCTCCGTCCCGGCGGCCGTGTCCCGCAGCCGCAGCCCGCCCGGGGCGACCAGCGGCCCGATCTCGGCGAGGTGCCGGTCGAGCGGCTCCGGCAGGTCCGCGACGGGCGCGGCGGGGATGTCGTTGTACCGGAAGATCACCGCCATCGCGGTGCCGACCTCGAGCGGCGTCATCCGGCCGGAGAGCACGAGGATCTCGTCGTCGCCCACCTCGGCCACCGGCCAGGCCGCGAATCCGGCGGTGGTCCGGGTCTTCAGCACCGGATCGAGGACGAGCACCCTCCGAGTATGCCCGCGGTGATCGCGGCCCGGCCCACGGCGGGCGACCGCCGTCCCTCCCCGGCGTTCCCCCGACGACCGCGGCGCGCCCGGTGCGCAAGGCGGCCGGCCCATGACACCGGGCGGGGCGGGCGCCTATTCTGATCGTGTCCGTTCGTCGACGGCCCGGGCGCGCCGTGAAGCGCCCAGAGCATGACCGTTTCCCACATCCCGGCGGAGGGCGTCCGCGCGGAGCGGTGAGCCGCCCCGCCATCCGGCTGCGCACCCGCAAGGAGCTGCGGGCCGAGCGCCGCCGTCGCCCGCCGCGCTGCCTGAACCACCTGTTCGCCGCCCCGTTGTGGCCGATGCACGGGGCCAACCTCGGGACCCTGCTGCGCACCTGTGACGCCGTGGGGGCGTGCCTGGCGGTGCCCCGCCTGCCGTGGGTGCCGGCCGCGCTCGACCGCGGCAGCACGTTGCGCCGGCCCGCGTGCGTGCACTGGGTGCGCGACCCGTACGACTGGCTGGAGCGGCGACGCGCCGAGGGCGTGCACATCCTCGGCGTGGAGCCGGCCGAGAACGCGACCCGGCTCGCCGACCTGCCGATGGCCCGGCGGCCGGCCGTCGCCGTGCCGAGCCACGAGCGCGAGGGGATACCGCCCGAGGCGCTCGACCTCCTCGACGAGGTGGTCGAGATCCTCATGATCGGCACGGGGGCGAGCCGCAACGTCGCGGTCGCCGCGTCCCTCGTGCTCTACAAGCTCGCCGGGTTCGCCTGAGCACCGCCGGGGCACGGGGCGGCGGGCCCGGGGACCGGCCGCGGGTATCGTGAGGTGCCGGACCGGGCGCCGCCGGGCGATCATCCGGAGGTCTGCGGCGGCGCGGGGCGCGCGCCGCCCCGTGCCCCGGTCCCGTTTCGTCGGGCGACAGCGCCGGGAGCTGGGTGATGCCGGAGAGCCGTGCCGTACGCGGTGACGACGCCGCGCTCATCGGTGGCCGCCGGGCCGCCGCGGCGGGGCCGCCCCGTCCGCCGGGCGGTACGGCGGGTGTGGTCGCCGCGGTGTCGGCCGGTGGGGCGATCGGCGCGATGGCGCGGCACGCCCTCACGCTCGCCTTCCCGGCCTCCCCCGGCGCCTTCCCGTGGACGCTGTTCGCCGTCAACGTGGGCGGCTGCCTGCTCATCGGCGTGCTGATGGCGGCGTTGGGCGAGGGCCGCGGGGCCCGCCCGCTGCTGCGGCCGTTCCTCGGCACCGGGGTGCTCGGCGGGTTCACCACGTTCTCGGCGTTCGTCTACGACGTCCACCTGCTGCTCGACGCCGGGCGGCCGGGCGTCGCGCTCGGCTACCTGGCGGCCACCCTCGCCGCCGGGTTGGCCGCCGTGACGCTCGCCGTACGGGTGACCCGGCGGCTCCTCCGGCGCGGGAGGACGGCCGGATGAGCGTGCTGCTGGTCGGGCTCGGCGCCGCGCTCGGCGCCCCGCTGCGCTACCTGGTCGACCGGGCGGTGCAGAAGCGGTTCGGCGCCGCCTTCCCGTGGGGCACCTTCATCGTGAACGTCGCCGGGTCGTTCCTGCTCGGGCTGCTCGCCGGGCTCGCCGCCGGGCCGGAGACCATGGCGTACGCGGGCGCGGGCTTCTGCGGCGCGCTCACCACCTACTCGACGTTCGGCTACGAGACGCTGCGGCTCCTCGAGGCGGGGCGGCGGTGGCGCGCGCTGGGCTATGCGGCCGGGAGCGTGGCCGCCGGGCTGGCCGCGGCCTGGGCGGGGCCGGCGCTCGGCGGCCTGCGGTGAGCCGGGCCCTGGTGCCGCCGGTATCCCCGGTTCGGGGCGGCTCGGGCCGCTGAATAAAGTGTCTCGGGTGAGTGTCGCGCTCGGACTGACCCGCCCCCTGCTCGTACGCACCGTCCCGGTCGCCGACCCCGGCGACCTGCTCGCGCGGCTCCCCCGATCCCCGGCGTTCGCCTGGATCCGCCACGGCGAGGGCCTGGTGGGCTGGGGTGAGGCGGTCCGCCTCGAGGTGCCGCCGGGCGCGGACGGCTTCACCTGGGCGCGCGCCAGGCTCGCGGCGCTGTTCGCCGAGGCGCGGATCGAGGACGAGCTCCGCGTGCCCGGCTCCGGCCCGGTGGCGTTCGGCTCGTTCACCTTCGACCCGCGGCGGCCCGGCTCGGTGCTCGTCGTCCCCAAGGTGGTGCTCGCCAAGCGGGACGGCCGGGCCTGGCTCACCACGATCGGCGAGGGCGGGCCGAGCGCGGTGTCCCCGCACGTCGCCCCCGGCCGGATCCGCTACGAGGACGGCAGCCTCACCGCCGCCGAGTGGGGCGAGCGGGTGGCCCGCGCCGTGGCGGAGATCCGCGCCGGCCGGCTGGAGAAGGTGGTGCTCGCCCGCGACCTGGTGGCGCGGGCCGACCGCCCGATCGATGTGCGGGTGCTGCTCGACCGGCTGGCCCGCCGCTACCCCGACTGCTACACGTTCTCCTGCGACGGCCTGGTCGGCTCCACGCCGGAGCTGCTGGTCCGGCACACCGGCAGGCGCATCGAGTCGCTGGTGCTCGCCGGCACCATCCAGCGGGGCACCGACGCGGCCGAGGACGCGGCCCGCGGCGCGGCGCTGTTCGCCTCCCGCAAGGACCGGCACGAGCACGCCTGCGCGGTCGCCTCGGTGCGCGAGGCGCTCGCCCCGCTGTGCTCGTGGCTGCGCGTGCCCGAGGAGCCCGAGCTGCTCGTGCTGCCGAACGTGCAGCACCTGGCGAGCCCGATCACCGGCCGCCTCGCCGACGGGGCGTCGGTGCTCGACGTGGTCGCCGCGCTGCACCCCACCGCGGCGGTCGGCGGCACCCCGACCGCGACCGCGCTGCGGCTGATCCGCGAGATCGAGGGCATGGACCGCGGCCGGTACGCGGGCCCGGTGGGCTGGATCGACGCGCGCGGCGACGGCGAGTGGGGGATCGCGCTGCGCTGCGCCGAGGTGTCCGGCGACCGGGCGCGGCTGTTCGCCGGCTGCGGCATCATGGGCGACTCCGACCCGCAGGCCGAGCTCGCCGAGGCCCGGGCCAAGTTCCGCGCCATGCGGTACGCCCTCGAGGGCGACGCCGCCGACACCGGCAGCGGCGAGCCGGACGGCGCCGCGACCGTGATCTGACCCCGCGCGCTCACCCCGCCGGACGGCCGTCCGGGCGGCCTCGGCGCGCCTGGGCGAGCACGGCCGCGACGATCAGCTCGTCCTGCTCGGGCGGTACGGCGCGCAGGTCGAGCAGCAGCCGGCCGCCGGCGAGGCGGCCGACCACCGGCGGGCTGCCGGTGCGCAGCGCGGCGGCGAGGTCGCCGGGCAGGCTGATCGCGGCGCTGGGCAGCACGACGCCGGGCGCTCCCCCGCCGCCGACGGTGGCCTCGGACGGCTCGGCGCGCGCGTCCACCCCGGCCGCGGCGAGCGTGCGGGCGGCGGCGCGGGCCCGGGCGAGCAGGTCGCCCGGGCGGGCGTGCAGGGCCTCGGCCGTGGGGGTGGCGGGGCCGCGCAGCGTCGCCTCGAGCGCGGCGATGGTGAGCTTGTCCACCCGCAGCGCCCGGGCAAGCGGATGCCGCCGGCAGCGTTCGACCAGGTCGCGGCGGCCGAGCAGCAGCCCGGCCTGCGGGCCGCCGAGCAGCTTGTCGCCGCTCGCGGTCACCAGGCCGGCCCCGGCGCGCAGGGTGGTGGCGGCGTCCGGCTCGCCGGGCAGCAGCGGCTCGGGGGCGAGCAGGCCGGACCCGATGTCGGCGACCACGGGCACGCCGAGGCCGGCGAGCTCGGCGACGTCCACCGATCCGGTGAAGCCCTCGATGCGGAAGTTGGACGGGTGCACCTTGAGCACGAACCCGGTGTCCGGGCCGATCGCGTCGGCGTAGTCGGTGAGCCGGGTGCGGTTGGTGGTGCCGACCTCGCGCAGCCGCGCGCCGGTGGACTGCAGCAGCTCGGGGATGCGGAAGCCGTCGCCGATCTCCACCATCTCGCCGCGGCTGAGCACGATCTCCCGCCCGGCGGCGAGCGCGGTGGCGGCGAGGACGAGCGCGGCGGCGTTGTTGTTCACCAGGTGCACCGCCTCGGCCTGCGGCACCGCGGCGGCGAGCGCCGCCAGCGCGCTCCTCCCCCGCCGCGCCCGCGCGCCCGCGGCGAGGTCGAACTCGACGTCCGTGGGCCCGGCGGCCGCGGCGATCGCCGCCACGGCCGCGGCCGACAGCGGCGCCCGGCCCAGGTTGGTGTGGAGCAGCACGCCGGTGGCGTTGACGACCGGCCGCAGCCCGGCGGGGTGCTCGGGCAGCGCCGCCACCGCCGCGTCGGCGACTTGCTCGGGCCGGATCTCCCCCCGCCTGGCCCGTTCCTGCGCCTCGCCGACGGCCTGCTTCACCAGGGCGCGGCCGAGCCGCCGCACCGCCCCGGCGAGCCGCGGGTCGGCGAGCAGCGTGTCGGTGCGCGGCACGCGCCTGCGCGGATCCATGCCCGCCCCTCTACCCCGGGGCCGCGCCGGCCGTACCCGGCCGTGTTCCCCGGTTTGAGAGTCGCCACGGATCGACCTGCGGGGATTCCTCAAGATCATGGGAAAGGTTTCACTGGGAAGTTCAATGAGACGATTGAGGTGGCATCCGGCCGGAGCCGTCAGCGTCCCATCGACGAGGGGAGTTTCCGGTGCCACGTCCGCTGCCCGTCCGCTACGTCCACGTCACCCGGGCCCGCACGCTCACCCCGCACATGCGGCGGGTCACCTTCGGCGGGGACGACCTCGCCGACCTGGTCTGCGACGGCCCCGACCAGCAGGTCAAGCTCTACTTCCCCAGGCCCGGCCAGGTACGGCCCCGCCTGCCCGAGCCCGGCCCCGACGGCGACCCGGCCCGCTGGTACACGGCCTACACCGCCATCCCGGAGGCCGAGCGGCCGTGGATGCGCAGCTACACCATCCGGAACCACGACCCGCGGGCGGGCACCATCGACGTCGACTTCGTGCTGCACGACGGCGACGACGCCGGGCCGGCGACCCGGTGGGCGAGGTCGGCCGGGCCCGGCGACGTGCTCGGCATGTTCGGCCCCTCGGCGGACTTCGCGCGGCCGGTGCCCCTTGCCGCCTCCATCGCGGCCGCCGACTGGCTGCTGCTCGCCGGGGACGAGAGCGCGCTCCCGGCGATCGGCACCCTGGTGGAGGCGCTGCCGCCCGGCCACCGCGCGGTGGCGTTCGTCGAGGTGCGCGACGCGGCCGAGGAGCAGCCGCTGCACACCCGCGGCGAGCTGACCGTGCACTGGCTGCACCGCGGCGACGCCCCGGCCGGCCGTACCGACCTGCTGGTACGGGCGGTGCGCGCCGCCCGCCTGCCGGAGGGGCGGATGTTCGCGTGGCTCGCCGGGGAGGCGGGCGCGGTGCGGGCGCTGCGCCGCCACCTGGTCGACGAGCGGGGCGTGCCCAAGCGGGCGATCGACTTCTCCGGGTACTGGCGGGTGCGGCTCACCCAGGACGACGCCCCCACCGAGGCGGACCTGGCCGACGCCGCCGAGCTGCTCGCCCGCGCCCGGGAGCTCGCCGCCGGCGGCGCCTGACCGGACCCGCGTGCACGTACACGCGCGGTCAGGCGGGCGGGGCCGGGGTGCCCGGGCTCGGCGCGGGCACCCGCGGGTCCGGGGCCCGCAGCCCGCGCACCCCCGGGGCGAGCAGCGCGGCGAAGGTGACCAGCACCATGAGCACGGCGCAGCCGATCAGCGAGGGCCGGACCCCGGCGAGCTCGGCCACCGGCCCGGCGATCATGAGCCCGACCGGCCCGAGCATGAGCGAGCCGAGCGCGTCGTAGGAGGCCACCCGGGACAGGGACTCCGGCGGGACCTCCCGCTGCATGGTGGTCGCCCACAGCACGCCGAAGACGTCGAAGCAGACGCCGGTCAGGAACGCGCCGGCGACCGCCGACCACAGCGGCGCGCCCACCCCGAGCAGCAGGCTCGGCGCGGCCGCGGAGAAGGTGAGCAGCACGCCCACGAAGATCGGCCGCCGCGGCCGGACCCGCATCGCCAGCAGCACGCCGACGACCATGCCGAACGCCTGGGCGGCGAGCACCGCCGACCAGGCGGGGGCGCCGCCCAGCTCGTCCCGCGCGAGCAGCGGCCCGAGCACCCCGTGGGCGGCCTGCAGCGCCAGCACCACGATCGAGAACTGGGCCACCACCACCCACAGCCACTGCCGGGAGAAGAACTCATGCCAGCCCGCCCGCAGGTCGGCGAGCATCGACGACCCTCCGCCGCCGCGGGCGCGGCCGCGCAGGCTGCGGCCGAGCAGCGTGGCGAGCACGGCGGAGACCGCGAACGTCGCCCCGCTCGCCGCCAGCGCCCACCCCGCGCCGAGCAGCGCCACCGCGGCGCCGCTGAGCACGGTGCCGGCGACCCGGGCGGAGTTCTGCCCGAGCCCGAGCAGGGCGTTGGCGGTCTGCAGCCGCTCCGGCGGCACCACGTCGGGGATGATCCCGGTGAGCGCCGGGTAGAGGAGCGCGCTCGCGGTGCCCGAGACGGCGCAGAGCGCGATCAGCAGCGGCAGCGGCGTGTGGCCGGTGAGCATGGCGGCGGCGAGCCCGGCGTAGGCGAGGGCGTTCGCCGTCTCGGACACGGCGATCACCCGGTGCCGGGGCAGCCGGTCGGCGACCACGCCGCCGACGAGCATGAACCCGACCATCGGCAGCGCCTCGGCGGTGAGCACCGCCGACAGGGTGGTGGCGGTGGACCCGGGCAGGCCGAGCACCCCGAAGGCGATGGCCACGGGGCCGAAGGCCACACCGAGCATCGACAGGGTCCGGGCGACCAGCAGCAGCGTGAACGGCCGGTCACGGAGAAGGCTGAGATCCTGCCGCACACCGCTGCTGGACACGAACGCTCCCCGATGGTTTGAGACATGAAGAGTGGAACGTCCCATTCTCCCGCCCCGCGCGCGGTGATCTCACCTGGTTTTCCGCGGGGTTGTGCGGCGGGGAGCGGCCCGGGGCTCGGGTCAGCGCAGCAGCAGGTCGACCACGCCGGCGGTGCCCTCGGCGGCGTGGCCCTCGGCGAGGCGCCGCTCCATCAGCCGCATGTACGGCTCGAGCAGCTCGGTGCCGACGCCCTGCTCCTCGGCGGTGCGCAGCAGGGTGGCGTTGGCCCGGACCATCATGGCGAGGTTGGAGGTCACGTCCCTGGTGTAGTCGCCGCACTCCAGGTGCTCGGCGAGCTCGCGGGCGTACGAGGCGGCCATGCCCGCGACCCAGTCGGCGAGCGGCCCGGCGAGGCGCGCCGGGGGCGTCTTCTCCCGCCGGAACAGCGCGTAGGCGTGGGCCATCCCGGACATCATGCCGAGCATCGCGCTGAGCAGGGCCACGTCGTGCAGCGCGGCCATGCCGGCGTCCTCGCCGACGTGGACGGCCCCGGCCGGTACGGCGAGCGTCTCCCGGTGGGCCTCGAAGACCTCCTTGGGACCGCTGTAGAAGACGTAGGCGCCCGAGTCCGGGACGCCGATCATCGGCGGCACGGCCATGATGCCGCCGTCGAGCAGCCGCGCCCCGCGCTCGGCGGCCCAGGCGGCGCGGGCGCGGGCCTCGCCGGGGGTGCCGGTGGTGAGGTTGACCAGGTCCTTGCCGGAGATGTCGGTGCCGGCGAGGACCTGGTCAACCGAGGCGTCGTCGAGCAGGCACACCACCACCAGGTCCGCGGCGGCCACGGCGTCGGCGGCGGTCGGCGCGACCGTCGCCCCCTTGGCGGCGAGCGGCCGGGCCTTGCCCGCCGTACGGTTCCACACGGTGAGCGGATGCCCCGCGTCCAGCCAGGCGTGCCCGAGCGCGGCGCCCATGTCGCCGAGCCCGAGCAACGCCAGGGCCCGCGGGGCCGGGTCGATCGTCGTCATGGCGACTAGGCTGGTCGGCGGGCCCGAGGGCGCTCAAGTACGCACTTTGAAGTGCGTGGTTTCCCGAAGGTAAGCCTCCGGGCGGGAGGGGGTGGCGATGCGGGTCGCGCGCAGGCCCGGCGCGTACGTCTGCGGGATCGACGCGGCGATGGGCGTGATCGGCGGCAAGTGGAAGGTGCTGATCCTGTGGGCGCTCGGGGTGCGCCCGCGCCGGTTCGGCGAGCTGCGCCGCGAGCTGCCGGGGGTGACCGAGAAGGTGCTCGCCGCGCACCTGCGCGAGCTGGAGGCCGACGGGATCGTGCGCCGCGAGGTGTACGACGAGGTGCCGCCGCGCGTGGAGTACTCGCTCACCCCGGCCGGTGAGGCGCTCAACGAGGCGCTCGGGCCGCTCGGCGCCTGGGGCCGCAGGTACGTGCTCGGCGACGCCGCGGGCGCCCACTGAGGAAGGCCCGTTGAGAAGAAGGGTGTGGGCCCGGCGCCCGCCCCGCGCCGGTGCCAGAAAAGGGAGCCCCACCCGTCGTCTGGTTGCGTGCCCGCACCGTGGGTGCGGGCGGCGCGGGGGCGGGCACCGGACGTCTCGTGCCGGGGCCGTGGCGTGTCGCGTGCCCGTGGCCGCCGGGCCCGCCGGCGCCTAGAGGCCGGCGCCGGTGGGCAGCGGGGGTTCGGCCGCGATGCGGGCGGCCTCCTCGTCGGTGAACAGCCGGGAGCGCAGCAGGAACCGCACGCCCTCGGGGGCCTCGAGCGAGAACCCGCTGCCCCGGCCGGGCACCACGTCCACCGTCAGGTGGGTGTGCGACCAATACCGGTACTGGTCGGCGCTGATCCAGAACGGGGTGTCGTGCGCGACGGTGCCGAGCAGCACGTCCGACGCGCCGACCCGGAACTCCCCCCGCGGGTAGCACATCGGCGCGCTGCCGTCGCAGCAGCCGCCGGACTGGTGGAACATGACCGGGCCGTGCCGTTCGATGAGGCGGGCGAGCAGGCGTTCGGCCTCCGGGGTGAGCCGTACCCGCTCCACGCGGCCCCCGGGGGCCTCCCCTCCTGCGCCTGCGGCGCCCGCCGGGGCCGGCTCGGCCCCGGCGCGCTCCGGTGCGGTCATCAGAAGAAGCCCAGCTTCCGCGGCGAGTAGCTGACCAGCAGGTTCTTCGTCTGCTGGTAGTGCTCGAGCATCATCTTGTGGGTCTCGCGGCCGATGCCGGACTTCTTGTAGCCGCCGAACGCGGCGTGGGCCGGGTAGGCGTGGTAGCAGTTGGTCCACACGCGGCCCGCCTTGATCTCGCGGCCGAGCCGGTAGGCGGTGTTCCCGTCCCGGGTCCACACGCCGGCGCCGAGGCCGTACATCGTGTCGTTGGCGATCTTGATGGCCTCCTCGACGGAGTCGTAGGTGGTCACCGACACGACCGGGCCGAAGATCTCCTCCTGGAAGATCCGCATGTCGTTGGTGCCGCGGAAGATGGTGGGCTGGATGTAGTAGCCGCCCTCCAGGCCGGGCACGGTGCGCGGGCCGCCGCCGGTGAGGACCTCGGCGCCCTCCTTCTTGCCGATGTCGATGTAGGAGAGGATCTTCTCGTACTGGTCGTTGCTCGCCTGGGCGCCGATCATGGTCTCCGGGTCGAGCGGGTTGCCGCTCTTGATCGCCTCGGTGCGGGCGATGCAGCGGGAGATGAACTCGTCGTAGATGGACGAGTGGATGAGCGCCCGGGAGGGGCAGGTGCACACCTCGCCCTGGTTGAGGGCGAACATCACGAAGCCCTCGACCGCCTTGTCGAGGAAGTCGTCGTCGGCGGCCATGACGTCGGGCAGGAAGATGTTCGGGCTCTTGCCGCCGAGCTCGAGGGTGACCGGCACGATGTTCTCGCTGGCGTACTGCATGATGAGCCGGCCGGTGGTGGTCTCGCCGGTGAACGCGACCTTCGCCACGCGCGGGCTGGAGGCGAGCGGCTTGCCGGCCTCGATGCCGAAGCCGTTGACCACGTTGACCACGCCGGGCGGGAGCAGGTCGGCGATGAGCTCGATCACCAGCAGGATGCTCGCCGGGGTCTGCTCGGCCGGCTTGATCACCACGCAGTTGCCGGCGGCGAGCGCGGGGGCGAGCTTCCAGGCGGCCATGAGGATGGGGAAGTTCCACGGGATGATCTGGGCGACCACGCCGAGCGGCTCGTGGAAGTGGTACGCGACCGTGTCGGCGTCGATCTCGCTGATCGCGCCCTCCTGGGCCCGGATCGCCCCGGCGAAGTAGCGGAAGTGGTCGATGGCGAGCGGCAGGTCGGCGGCGAGCGTCTCACGCACCGGCTTGCCGTTCTCCCAGGTCTCGGCGACCGCGAGCTTCTCGAGGTTCTCCTCGAGCCGGTCGGCGATCTTGTTGAGGATGTTGGCCCGTTCGGTGGCCGAGGTACGGCCCCAGCGGTCGGCGGCGTTGTGCGCGGCGTCGAGGGCGAGATCGATGTCGGCGGCGGTGGACCGGGCCACCTGGCAGAACACCTTGCCGTCCACCGGCGAGGGGTTGTCGAAGTAGCGTCCCTCGACCGGGGCCACCCACTCGCCGCCGATGAAGTTGTCGTACCGCTTGGCGAAGCTGACGATGCTGCCGTCCTCACCCGGCTTGACGTAGACCACGTTGCCTCCTCGCGGGTTGGCCACCCGCCCGGTGGCCGACTCCCTGATGTGTTGCACGTCACCCTGCGCCCGCGAGGTTGCCGGAAGGTATCCGCCCCGGCACACCCCGCCACAGGGCATGCCGGGGCGCGGCGTGGGGTACGGCGAACCGGCTCCTGTCCCTCACGGCTCAGGAGGGCCGTGGCGGTACGGCCGGAGCACGGTTCGCCGCGCCCTCCACAACCACATCCCGCACTAATGCGGCATTTTCCAATAAGCCAGGCAATTTACGAACAGCCCACATATCAGATAAAAACCGATGGGGTATTGCGTCGACGGCCTGGTTTCGGGCAACAATAAAGCGGTGCCTTTGGCGCATTCCCGGACCAGAGGCACCCCGCAAAAAAGGTGAGGGGTGCCCCGGCGGTATTCGAACCGCGGCACCCACTTCAGGAGTGTGGGAGCAGAAGGATCACCGTATGGGTGCTGAGCCGCAGGAGTGTCCCCTGCACCTCGTTGTCGCTACACGATCGCCTCTCGCACGTCCCCCGCGGACGGCGATCGCCGCGGTGCACCGCCACCGCCCCCAAGAGACCAAGGCTCCCCTTCCCAGCCCTGCGGGTGATCTCCGGTAGGAATCCGATCACCCGCAAGGATCACGGCGCGCAATCCCAACGGCGCGGTCGCCGCGGCGAACAAAGCCGCCCTTCCGCCGCGCGTCCCCGGCATCTTCGTTTCCATGCTCGCCCAGAACTCCCCCGGTCCGAATTTCCGGGATCCACCGACGGGTGGAAACCAGAAACGATATCGCCCCCCGTGGAAAGGATTGAAGGTAAGACCGTGCGCAGTAGAACCCTTTCCTCCTTGGCACTGGCGTGCGCCATGATCGTGACGCCCGCCGTGGCCGCCACCCCCGCCGCCGCCTCGGCCGCGCCCAGCTACCGCGCCTGCTACGACGGGACGTGCAAGTTCACGTTCCGGAGGCCCGTGAGCTTCCGCGTCTCGGCGAGGCTCTTCGGATTCTCCAGGGTGTACGTCTCCAAGCAATACGTCGCCACCTTCGACCAGGACATGGTCGTGGTGCGGGCGGGGAACTCGACGGCATACCTGAGCGAGGGCGGCAGCGGCTGGATCCGCGCCAACCGCAAGAAGAGGCTGTCGTTCCGCGTGCTGGCCATCACCAGCAAGGGCGCCACGATCCGCTTCGGGTGATGGCGCCCTGACGATCCGGCGTCCGCGGCACGGGCGCCGTGGCCATCCCCCGCTTCAGGAGAGCGCTGCCCGGATACGGGCGGCGGCGATGCCGCGGCGGCCGTCGTCCGGGGGCAGCAGCCGGTGGGCGTGCTCGTGGACCGCCACGTCGTAGGGGTGGGCCGTGCCGTACCGGAGGGCGAGGCCGGGGTCGGACGAGGCGAGCACCGCCTCGCGTACCGCGACCTCGAGGTAGGTGCGCCACTCGACGATGCCCGGCACGTCGGACTCGGGCAGCAGCGGCCCGGTGTACGCCTCGACCGCCGCGGCGGTGTCCCCGGCGTCGAGCGCGGCGAGCACGTTCCGGGCGTCGCAGTCGATCGGCTCGGTGAGCTGGTAGCGGCGCTGCGCGAGCGCGCCGCCGAGGGCGCGGCGAAGGTGGGAGACCTGGGCCTTGAGCGTGGCCGCGGTGACCGGCCGGTCGCCGAACAGCGCGGCCTGCAGCCGCTCCGGCGAGAACCCCTCGGGCTCGAGCGCGAGCAGGGTGAGGATCTCCAGCTGGCGCGGGCGCAGCCGCAGCGGCACCCCGCCCCGCCAGGCCCGGCCCTCGCCGAGGCAGGTGAGCCGCAGACCGGCGGGTTCGCGACGTCCGGCGTCGAGCCCAATGGTGGCGAGCCGGGACTCGATCGCCGAGACCAGGGTGCGCACCGTGGACATGGCGAGCGGGTTGGAACGATCCCAGGTGCTCGACAGGTCGAGCACGCCGAGGATGCGGCCGCCCGGGGAGCGGATCGGCGCCGAGTAGCACACCCAGCCGTGCAGCGCGGCGACCAGGTGCTCGGCGGAGAACACCTTCGCCGGCCGCCCGCGCAGCGCCAGGGACAGCGCGTTGGTGCCCATGCCCGTCTCGTCCCACCGGCCGCCGGGCGCGAAGTTCACCCGCTCGGCCCGGCGCCGCATCACCCGGCCGCCGCAGGTCCACAGGATCGTGCCGGACTCGTCGGTGACCGCGGCGATGAACCCGGCGTCGTCGGCGATCGTGCGCAGCTCGTCGGCGAGCTCGAGGACCGGGCGGCGCAGCGGGGACTCCCGCCAGCGGGCCGAGACGTCGTCCTCGACCGGGGCGCTGTCGCGTGCGGGGTCGACCAGCGGCAGGGACCGGCTCCAGGAGGCCACGATCTCGTCGCGGAGCAGCCGGTCCGGGCCGCCGCCGGAGGGCGGCAGGCGTCGCGCCGGCACGTGGCGGGACCATTCGTGTTCCAGCTCGGCGCGCCGCCTGCGAAGGGCGTCGAGACCGATCATGTGCCCCTCTCCGTCGTCCGCCCGATGGTGTCCACCGGCGGACGTCACCGGCGGTTTGCGGGTGATAATGCCGCACATACGCCGTAGGCGCACCTATCCGATCGGACAGGTGCCATGGCCCAATTTGACGGTTTTACGACTAGCCCGAGGAGGTCTACCGTCGAGAGGGCAGCTAATGGACAACTCCTCGCAATGCGTTGGTAACAAAGGCACCGCCTTCCGGTAACGTGCCATCACCGATGGGGACGGCCCCATCGCAGCACAGGGGGTTCCTTTGCGGCCTGTTCTGGACGGCCCCGCGGCGGCCGAAGTGGACCATGGCTGGGCGTCCCCCGGCATCCGGGACGCCTCCCTCGAGCTGACCGGCCCGCAGCGTGTGGTGCCCGTCGGCGCGCGCGAGCCGGCGAACCTCGCGAAGTTCCACGCACCCGAGATCGTGTTCGGTCCCGGGTCCCTCGCCGAGCTGGGCCACTGCGCGCTGCGCGTGGGAGCCCGGCGCCCGTTCCTGGTGACCGACCCGGGCCTGATCGAGGCGGGCTGGCTCGATGAGGCGCTCGGCCACCTGAGCGCGGTCGGGCTGCGGCCGGTGGTGTGGCACGAGATCACCCCCAACCCCAAGGACCACGAGATCGAGGCCGCGTACGGCGAGTACGCCGACAGCGGCGCCGACGTGATCATCGGGCTGGGCGGCGGGTCGTGCATCGACGCGGCCAAGGGCGTGGCGATCCTGTCCGGCAACGGCGGGTGCATCCTCGGCTACGAGGGCGTGGACAAGGTGGTGAACCCGATCCCGCCCACGGTGATGGTGCCCTCCACCTCGGGCACGGGCGCCGACGTGTCGCAGTTCGCGGTCGTCACCGACACCGCCAAGCACATCAAGATCACCATCATCAGCCGGACGCTGGTGCCGGAGATCTCGATCATCGACCCCCGGCTGCTCATCACCATGCCGGACTGGCTCACCGCCTCCACCGGGCTCGACGCGCTCACCCACGCGATCGAGTCGTTCGTGTCCCGCGCGCACAACCCGCTCACCGACAACCACGCGCTGCACGCCGTACGCCTGATCACCGAGCACCTGCGGCACTCGGTGGAGCGGCCGCGGCTCGCCGGGCCCCGGCTGGGCATGGCGCAGGGCGCGCTCGAGGCCGGGGTGGCGTTCACCAACGCGATCCTCGGCGCCACGCACGCGATGAGCCACCAGGTCGGCGGGCTGCTCGACGCCCCGCACGGGCTGATCAACGGGGTGCTGCTCCCGCACGTGATCCGGTTCAACGCGGCCGCCGACCCCACCCGGTTCGTACCGCTCGCCGAGGCGGCCGGCATCCGGGACGCCTGGCGCATGCCCCCGGCCGAGGTCGCCGACATGCTCGCCGACCGGGTGCGCGCGCTCGCCGACGCGGTCGGCGTGCCGCGCGGGCTGTCCGCGCTCGGGGTGACCGAGCAGGACGTGTCCCGGCTGGCGGAGACCACGATGCGGGACGCCTGCCTGACCACCAACCCGCGGGACGCGACCCGGGACGACATCGAGGCGCTGTTCCGCGCGGCCCTGTAGACCGGTTCCGGAGACCTCCGATCGGAGCCTGATGCGACACCGTGAAGCGGCCCACTGAGAACGGCCCCAGCGAGAACGGCACCCTGCGGCATGAGCGAGCGAGCCGACCGAACCCGCCCCTGGGGCGGACGCGCCGAGGCGGGCACGACCGCCCGTGCCCGGCACGCCCCGCCGCCCGGCCCGGAAGGCACCCGATGACGTCACCCGCCCTGGAGCCTCCCGCCCGCCCGACCGACCTCGGCGCGCTCACCGGCGTGCGGTCCGGCAAACGCTCCTTCTACCCCGCCTACGTCCGCTCGATGGAACGCCTGGAGCGGGCCGTCGAGGCGCTCGACCGCATCTCCCAGGCGCTGGTGCGCTCCTCCGAGGGGCCGCGGGCGCTGGTCGAGGCCGTGGTGCACGCCGCCGCCGACCACCTGCACGCCCGCTGGCTGCTGCTCGCCGTCGCCGACGGCACGCTCCCCGCGGTACGGCCCCGCTTCCTGCTGCGCGACGGCGACCGGCTCATCGACGACGAGGCGCTGCTGCCCGCCGAGGCCCGCGAGCACCTGGCCGTGCTGCGCGACCGGCCCTGGGAGGTGGGCCGGGCCCACACCGGCGACGGCTGGGTGCGCGCCCCGATGTTCCTCGACGGCGAGCCGGTCGGCGGCATCGTGGCCCGCCCCGGCCCCGGGCTGGAGGTGGCCGCCACCGACCTGGCGATCCTGCGCGTCCTCGCCAACCAGGCGGCCGTGGCGCTGTACAACTCGTTCCTGTACGAGTCGGCCAGGCGGCTGCGCGGCCGTACCGAGCGGCTCACCGAGGCCGCCGCCCGGCAGGCACGCGACCTGGCCGCGCGCAACGCCGAGCTCGCCGAGGCCCAGCGGCGGCTGGTCGACGCCATGCACCGCCAGGCGCTCGACGACGAGCGGCACCGCATCGCCCGCGAGCTGCACGACACCGTCGCCCAGCACGTGCTGTCGGCCGGGATGACGATCGAGGTGTGCCGGGCCGACCTGGAGCGCATGGGCCCCGAGGCGCAGGAGGTGGCGCGCCGGCTCGCCCCGGCCAAGGACCTGACCCGGATCGCCGTGGAACGGCTGCGCGGCGCGATCTACGCGCTGCACAACACCTCCGACGAGCCGGCCGGGCCGCTGCCGGAGATGCTGCGCCGGCTGTCCACGGTGCACCTGAAGACCGATCTCACCGTCGAGGTGGTGGTGCGCGGGCGGCAGGTCCCGCTGCCCGCCGAGGCCGAGCGGTCGCTGCTGCGGCTCGTCGGCGAGGCCCTGTTCAACACCGCCGCGCACGCGCACGCCACCCGGGCCCGGGTGCTGCTGGTCTACCGGCCGGACGCGGTCACGGTGACCGTGAGCGACGACGGGGACGGCGACCCCGCCGCGGTACGGCGGCTGCTGCGCCTGGCGCAGACCACCGACCTGGCCGGGCGGCACCGAGGACTCGTCAACATGCAGACCCGCGCCGAGCAGCTCGGCGGGACGCTGGCGATCCGCCGCTCCCGGCTGGGCGGCATCGCGGTGCGGGTGCGCATACCGCTGCCGATACAGGGCCGAGATCGAAACGGAGTGGCACCGAATGACCGGGGGTAAGGCGACGGCGGCGCGGGCGGCCGCGGAGGCTCCGGCGGCCGTACCGGGGCAGGTGACGCACGAGCCGGGGCCGGACGGCGTGACGAGCATCGTCCTCGTCGACGACCACGCGATCGTGCGGCAGGGGCTGCGCGCGATCCTCGACCGCGAGCCCGACCTGCGGGTGGTCGGGGAGGCGAGCACGCGTGAGGAGGCCCTGGCGGTGGTACGCCGCACCATGCCGGCCATCGTGCTGCTCGACCTGAAGCTGTCCACCGGCGCCGACACCGAGGGCCTGGAGCTGTGCGGCATCCTCACCGAGCGGTACCCCTCGGTCGGCGTGCTCGTGCTCACCACGTTCCTCGACGACGCGCTGGTGATGGAGGCCATCCAGCGCGGGGCGCGCGGCTACGTGGTCAAGGACGTCGACACCACCGAGCTGGTCAACTCGATCCGGGCGGTGGCGCGCAACCAGAGCGCGTTCGACCCGCGCTCGGCGGCGGCGATGGTCCGCTCGCTGCGGGTACGGACCCGCCGGCCGGAGCTGACCGACCGGGAGCGGAACGTGCTGCGGCTGATCGCCCGCGGCCTGAGCAACCGCGACATCGGCCGCGAGCTGTTCATCTCCGAGACCACGGTCAAGTTCCACGTCCGCAACATCATGCGCAAGCTCGAGGTCACCAGCCGCGCCGAGGCGGTCTACGAGGCCAGCAAGAACGGCGTCATCTGACCGCGCGGGTACGGCGGGCCGCGCGGCGGCCACGCTCAGCCGGACGGCCCTGCCGTACCCCCGTCGGCCGTGGCCGGCAGGGGCGCCCGGGCATGACCGCCGAGCAGGCCGTACGGCCGGGCGCGGACGGCAGCGCCCCGGCCGCGCGGCCCGCGTTCAGCGGCCGGTCGTCTCGGCCGCCAGGCGGTGGGCCATGCGCTCCAGCCCGGACAGGTCCGACACCACCTGGACCCGGTCGCACATCTCGGCGTACCCCGGCAGGTCGCAGGAGCCCAGCCGCCACGAGTACCGCGGCTCCGGGGTGAGCCAGATCGTGCGGCGCACCCGCCGGGTGATCTCCTCGAACGTGGCGAACTCCGGGTCGTTGCCGTTGCCCCGCCCGTCCCCGAGCACGAGCAGCGTGGTGCGCCGGTTGAGCGCCCCCGAGTGCTCCGACAGCAGCGTGCGGAACGTGCGCCCGTAGTCGGAGGTGCCGTCCACGTCCAGCAGGCCGCCCGCGGGCAGCCCGTCGAACACCAGCCCGAGGGCGCGCTCCAGCGGGTGCTCGGCGAACAGCTCGGTGATCTCCACCGGCTCGTCGACGAACGCGAACGACCGCACCTGGCCGAACAGCGTCTGCATGCCGTGCACCAGGTGGAGCGTGAACCGGGCGGTGGCCCGCACCGACAGCGACACGTCCGCGAGCACCAGCAGCCGGGGCCGGTCCTCGCTCCGGCTGACCGTGATCGGCCGGAACGGCACGCCGTCGTAGCGCATGTTGTGCCGCATGGTCCGCGCCGGGTGCACCCTCCCCCGGCGGTTGGGGTGCCTGCGGTGGGTGAGCGCCCCGTCGAGGGTGCGGGCGAGGCGGCGCAGCGACTCCTCCATGCGCCGCCGCTCCGGCTCGTCGACCCGCTCCACCCGGCCGGGCCCGGGCGGCCCGGGCTTCTCGATCGCCAGCCCGGACAGCTCGGCGAGCCGTTCCAGGTGCCGCTTGAGCAGCTCGGACAGGTTCTCCACGAACCCGTCGACCCGCTCCCCGAACGGCCCGTCGTCCACATCGGCGGACCGGTCCGGCGGGGCGTGGTGGTCCTGGGCGACGCTCAGCTCGATCCCGTCCCGCCGCCCGGCCTCGGGGGCGAGCCGGCCGGGCACCCCGGCGTTGTGCAGCCGGTCGGTGGTGAGCTGTACGGCGGAGCGGTCCCCGCCCGCGATCCCGCCGCCCTCGGAGAGCACGATCTCCTCGGTCATCCCGGCGAGGTCGATCTTGTTGGCCTCCTGGTGGAGGTTGTACCGCTGGGCGAGGTCCTGCGGGTCGAAGAAGTCGCGGATGTCGGCGGGCTTGCCGTGGCTGTGGCCCTGCTGCGGCGTCTGCGACGGCTCCTCCGAGACGGTGAACCCGGTCGTCTCGCCGAGGTCGGCCAGGTCGTCGTGCGCGTGCCCGTGCTCCTCGTCGCCGCCCCCGAAGGTGACGCGCCGGAGCGCGAAGAACGCGTCGTACAGCTCGGTGAAGATCTCGTCGTCGCGCCGGTCCTTGACCAACGTGACCCGCAGGGCCTCGCGCAGCGCGTCCCGGTCGGCGAGCAGGCCGGGCTGCGCGGCGGCGTGCATCGCGTCGGCGGCCTCGGACACCGACACCCGCATCCCGGCGAGCCGCAGCAGCCGGACGAAGCGGTGCAGGCTGCTTTCCACGTGCCCGCTCCCGCTACCGGTTCCGGCGCCCGATGGCGGCGAACGCGCGCCGTGCCTGGCCGCCGCCCGCGTCCGTCCGCGGCTTGATGCCCTGCCCGCGGCCGCCGTAGTAGTTCTCGCCGTGCCGCCCGGGCCGGTCCTTCGCCTCCCGTACGGCGGCGCCGTCGACGTCGTCGTCCACGTCGAGGACGTCGGCGCCGTGGTGCCCGCCCCCGTGGTCGTGGGCGTGATCGTGATCGTGCCCGTGACCGTGGCCGTGACCATGGCCATGGCCGTGTCCGTGACCGTGTCCGTGCCCGTGGGCCGCCTCCTCCAGCACGTTCCGGTTGGGGTCGACGAGCCGGGGCAGCGCCTCGAGGGCGAGGCCGATGTCGCGCTCGTACTTGAGCACCACGTTGACCGTGTCGGCGAGCACCTCGGCCGACAGCTCCTGCACCCCGAGTACGGCGAGCGTGCGCGCCCAGTCCACGGTCTCGGAGATGCTGGGGTGCTTGCGCAGCCGCAGCCCGCGCAGCTCGCGCACGATGCGCACCAGCTCCCGGGCGGTCGCCTCGGCGAGCCCGGTCCGCTTGCCCATCACGATCTCCAGCTCGCGTTCGGCGTCCGGGTAGTCGAGGAACAGGTAGAGGCAGCGGCGCTTGAGCGCGGCCGACAGGTCGCGGGTGTTGTTCGAGGTGAGGATCACGTACGGCGGGGTCTTGGCGGTGTAGGTGCCGATCTCCGGGACCGACACCTGCTGCTCGGCGAGGCACTCGAGCAGCACCGCCTCCAGCGCCTCGTCGGCGCGGTCCACCTCGTCGATGAGCAGCAGCACCGGCTCCTCGCTGCGGATCGCCTCGAGCAGCGGCCGGGGGGCGAGGAAGCGGTCGGAGAAGAACACGCTGTCCTGCGCGCCGATGCGCTCCACCGCGGTGGCGAGGTCGGGTGCGTCCGCGATGATCTCGCCGATCTTGTCGCGCAGCAGCTGGGTGTACAGCAGCTGCTTGCCGTAGTCCCACTCGTACAGCGCCTTGCTCTCGTCCTGGCCCTCGTAGCACTGCAGGCGCAGCAGGCGCCGCCCGGTGGCCTTGGCGAGCGCCTTGGCCAGCTCGGTCTTGCCCACGCCGGCGGGCCCCTCGAGCAGCACGGGCCGGTTGAGCCGCGCAAGCAGGAACACGGCCGTGGCGAGCCTGCGGTCGGCGATGTAGCCCTGCTCGGCGAGCCGCTCGACGACGTCCTCGACGGACGCGAACTCGGCGGTGCTGACGTTCTCGGACACGCTTCCTCCGGGTGGTACGGCCGGCGTGGACAGGGTGCGGGAAGGGGTGGGGCGCCGCCGGGCGCGCCCCGGGACGGAACCCGCCGGGGTCCGGGCGGAAGGGGACGCCCGGACCCCGGCGGGGTGCGAGCCGGCCGGCCCTGGGCGGGACGGTGCGCCGGTCGGGCCGGCCGATGGGTCACCGGTCAGGTGGCCGGATGGCCCGCCGCCCGGGGGAGACCGCGGCCCGGGCGGCGGGTACGACGGGGCGGGTCAGCTGAGCAGGTCGTCCAGGTCGCCGTGGAAGCAGTGCTCGACGACCGGCCGCACCGTCTCGAAGGTGCACTCCTTCGGGTTACCCGGGGTGCAGGCGTCGCCGAGCACGTGGTTGGTGACGCGGTCGATGTCGGCGTCGTCGCCGCGGATCACCGGGGAGTTCTCGTAGAACTTGGTGGGGCCCTTGCCGAGCCGGTTCTTGCTGTAGGTGTCCTGCTTGACGTCGACGAAGCGCTCGGGGATGCCCACGTCGCGCAGCAGCCGGATCGCCGCGGCCAGGGCCGCCTCGGCCGCCTTCACCTTGGTCATGCCGGTGGTGTCGACGCCCATCGCCTCGGCGATGTCGGCGAACCGCTCGTACATCACCGGCATGTTGAACGCCCACACGCGCGGCAGCGCGATCGCGTTGTTGAGGCCGTGGTGGGTGTCGTAGAAGGCGCTGACCGCGTGCGAGATCGAGTGGATGATGCCGAGGCCGCCGGAGTTGAACGCCTGGGCGGCGATGTACTGGGCGTACATCATGCCCTCACGGGCGGCGAGGTCCTGCCCGTTCCACACCGCGGTGCGCAGGTGCTGGGCGGTGAGCCGGATCGCGTGCAGCGCGTTGCCGAGGGACGGCTGGAAGTTCAGCCGCGACACGTACGGCTCGGAGGCGTGCGCGAGCACGTCGAACCCGCACTGCGCGGTGTAGTCCATCGGACAGTCGTAGTACAGCGTCGGGTCGTCGATGGCGAGGGTGGCGATGCAGCTCTCGTCGAACGCGACGTACTTGTGCGGGTTCTCCGGGTCGGTGGTGGTGTCGGTGATGACGTACGCCCACGAGGTCTCCGACCCGGTGCCGGCCGTGGTGGACACCGCGATGTGCGGCGGGTTCTTGGGGTTCTCCGACTTGTTGAAGCCCTCGAACTCGTTGATGTTGCGGCCGTCGTGCGCGATCGACACCCGCGCGCCCTTGCAGGCGTCGTGCGAGGAGCCGCCGCCGATGGAGACGAACGAGTCGCACTTGTGCTCCTGGTAGAGCGCGACCGCCTCCATCACGTTGTAGTCCTTGGGGTTGGACTCGACCTTGTCGTACACCACGACCTCGAGCCCGTGGTACTTCATCGACTCGACGATCCGGTGCACGATGTCGGTGCCGCGCAGGCCCGAGGTCATCACCAGCGTCCTGCGGAACCCGAGCTTCTTCGCCTCCGGCCCGATCAGCTCATGGGCACCCGGCCCCATCAGGGCCCGCGGGAACGGATGGAACTCCTTGATCGGGAACGGCCTGATGAGTTCTTCGACCTTCATGCTCTCGTCCTCTCTGAGCAGAGACGCGCCCAGGCGACGGGGCCGCGACCGGCCCCGCTCGTGCCGCTGCCGGCACCGGATGCCGCGACCGTAAAGTGACCTCCGTCACGCCCGGAAGATCCGGAAGGCCGATCCCGTACCGCAGGTGACGATTTCGGTACGGCAGGCGGGGCGGGCACCTACCCGATCGGTCAGGCCCCGGCCCCGGTATCCGGGGCCGCGCTCCCGCATGCCGTTGAGCCCGGACGGCGCGGGCCGGACGCGCTGCGGCCGTCCTAGACGGTCCCACTCGGCTCCGCGGTTGAGCCGGGCCATGACCGCAGGCGGCAGGAAGCATTCGATCGATCACAGCGCGCCCGCCGCCATGCACCGCCTCGCGGCATGCCGACGGCACACAGTTGCGAAAGACGCTTAGCCGTCCGGGGTGGGCAACGGCATCGCGGGCAGATCCGCAGGACAAACGGTAAATCCGGCTCAATTTACTGAGATGCTCGCGCCAATCCGTCAAGTGAGCCGCTTACACCCATCCCGTACGCGCACGACCGAAGTATCGACTCAGGACCGATGTCGTGGCCACCGGTCGAGCAACATGTACCGACAGCCCTGGTAACGAACGGCGGAGATGGCCGACAACCAGGGAAAAGCGCGAAATTGCATGTTCGAGCCGCCCGCCAGTACCACCACCGAGCCGCCGACTTAACGTGAGCAGAATCACCTGCGTGGACGCGATCGGAACGCGCCGCCGAATCGCTCATCTCGCACCTGGCCGGTTACCCCGATACCGAGCAGCCCCGTCGGACAAGAGTCGAGGTAACACTTTCGTCACTCTGCACCACGCCGCTTCAGTGAGCAGCAAGCTGTAAGCATGCGGAGGGATCACTCGGCGTCGGCACGTCGATCGCGGGCGGCGCGGTGGGTGACGATCGCCGCGATTGCGGCGCTGACGGCCCTGCTCGCCATGGGGTTGATCACATTCTTCGCCGACCCGCTGGAACTCCCGCCGGGCCTGTGGGACGCGTTGGATCAACGGGCCAGTGTGGTGAGCATGTTCATCGGTGCCGTCGGCCTGATCATCGCCGTGGCGGCCCTGCTGCTCCAGATACGCGCGGAGGAAAACCGATCTCCTGAGCCCGGATGGCCCGAACAGCGGCCCTCATCCAATAGCGCCCCGCGCGTGTACGGCGGCGACCACATCGAGTTCCACCACAATGTCATCCGTGGCAAGGTGGTCGGCAAGCAGGTCAACGATCCCGCCCTCGAGACACGCACTTTCGTAGACGACCGTGATGAACGAGGCTGACCCGCCGAGCGGCATCTCCGGCGACCATATCGAGTTTCACGGCAACCTCATTGAAAAGGCCGTCGGCGTCGAACACCACCATCACTACCCTCCCGAGCCATCGCGGTCCTCTGACCAGATCGTCGAGGGTGAGATCCCGCAGAAGCCACCGGGCTTCCAGCCTCGCGGGGAACTGCTCCACCGGCTCGCCGCTCTCCTCGGCGGCCCGTCAACCCTGCTCGGCGAGTCCCACAGCCGAAACGGGCAGGAGGCAAGTACCGGTGGGGCCGTCGCGATCTGCGCGATGGCGGGCATTCCCGGGGTGGGCAAGACCATGCTCGCCGCCTCCTACGCCTGGGCCTGTCAGGACGCCCGCTGGCCGGTGATCGCCTGGATACCCGCCGAATCCACCGACCAAATCGTCACCGGCTTGGCCTCCCTCGCCTCCCGGCTCGGCGAACGCCGCCCGGACGATGACACGCCCACAGCCGCCGCCCGGGCGAAGGCTTGGCTGGCAGCCACCACGCGCCCGGCGCTGCTGGTCTTCGACAACGCGACCGACGTCGCCGCAGTCCGCTCATGGACCCCGGCCACCGGAGCCACTCGGGTGATCATCACCACCCGCCACGGCGCGTTTCTGCGCGCCTACCAGCCTCTAGAGGTCGAGGTCTTCACCCCAGAACAGGCGATCGCCTTTCTCCGTGAACGCACTGGGCTAACCGACACCGAAGGCGCCAAAGCCGTAGCCTCCGAACTCGGACACCTACCCCTGGCCTTGGCCCAGGCAGCTGCAGTGATCTCCCGCCTTCGCATCGACTATGCCGCTTACCTGGAACAGCTGCGAAGCGTCAGGCTAAGTGAAAATCTCACCGCCGAGTCCGGCGACGTCTACCCAACCAGCACCGCAGAAGCCATCCTGCTCTCGGTCACTCACGCCGAGGCCACTCTTCCGATCGCCAGCCGGATATTGCCGATCCTTGCGGTTCTATCACCCGCCGGTGTTCCACTGGCCATGCTGAACACCTTGAGTGACGACGCGAACCCTCAATTTGTCGTCCGCAGCATGCTTGCCGACCTAGCCGACACCTCGTTAATCACCGTCAGCGAGGATGGCACCACAGCACTGATGCACCGCTTGGTCCAACGCGTACTGCGTGAACGCGCCGCCCACCACAACGAACTGCTTTCGGTGATAGCTCAGGCCTCCGCCCTGCTCGACGCCTTCGATAACACGCTGCCGGACGGACCACAACTTTGGAAATACCGCACCGACGTCGAGATGCTGGTCGAACAGACTGACACCCTCTACCAGCACCTACCGAACGATGATGCCCTTACCGAAGACCTGTTGAGGTTACGCGCACGCTGTGGTCGTTACCTGTATGAGCTGGCTGACCTCAGACGGGCAATCCTCCTGCTGGAAAGCACCCTCACCGACGCCGAGCGCATCCTCGGCCCCGACCACCCCAACACCCTCACCTCACGCAACAACCTCGCCGGCGCCTACCAAGCGGCCGGGGACCTCAACCGCGCCATCCCCCTGTACGAACGCACCCTCGCAGATGCCGAGCGCATCCTCGGCCCCAACCACCCCAACAC